>OKWR01000011.1_pt1 | contig 268227 bp, 197 predicted proteins | sample 1607101 | NCBI WGS metagenome assembly OKWR01 (sample SAMN04414076, study PRJEB24778) | human gut metagenome | material: faecal | host: Homo sapiens
ATACCAACATTTACTAATTATTTACCGATATGAAACTGAATAAAACAGATTATGTACTTGAGCGGGCGTCAGACGGCGGATATTATGCCTGGTTGACTGTGAATATGCAATGTAATGCTTACGGAGAGTCTCCTGAAGAAGCTGTGCTGAATTTGCAGGAAACAATGAATGAAATGATAGATGAGATGTATATGGTAGAAGAGTTTATTTAATGGATAATGGAAAATGGATAATGGATAATGGAGAATTGATGATGCCATTCTGCATAGAGATTTTCCATTATCCATTTTTCATTATCTATTTATTCAATACTCAGTTCATCAATAATGTGGGAGGCTCCTGCATATTTATCGATAATAAATAAGGTATAGCGGATATCTACACAGGCGGCACGTTGTGAGGAGGGGCGGAAAGCGATGTCTCCGGTCAGCCCTTCATAGTTGCGGTCGAAAGCTGTGCCCACTAGTTGTCCTTTGCTATTGAATACCGGACTGCCGGAGTTTCCTCCTGTATTATCAGTATTAACAATAAAGCAGACAGGCATTTCACCGTCTTTACCATAGCGTCCATAGTCTCTGGCTTTATATAGTTCCTTCAACTTCTGCGGAACTACAAATTCCCAGTTTCCTGGATCTTCCTTCTCCATAACTCCTTTGAGTGTAGTATGAGCGTCATAAACTACTCCGTCGGCAGGTTCGTAAGAAAGTACCTGTCCGTAAGTCAGTCGTAAGGTTGAATTGGCGTCCGGATAGATAGGCATTCCTTTTTCCTGTCTCATGTCCATCATTCCTTTTACCCATACCTTATGAGCAGCGTCGTAGTTCTGATTAGCCTCTTTCATGGCAATGGCAGTTTTCAATATTCCATCTGTGATGGAGTATTTGAAAAGTACCATCCAGTCATGACCTATCTTATATAAGCTTGGTTTTTTGATAAACTTTTCAAAGTTCTTGGGATTACCAAAAATCGAATATTCAAAACAAGCATCTACAAATGAATCTATATTTCCTTTGAAACGTGAGTTTATGATCTCGAAAATATTGATTCGTTGTTCCTCCGGAATGTAGCTGGCATAAGTTTGCAGCATGGTTTTGGCAACCATTCGCTCTACTTCCGGGAAGGGAACGGAGGCAAAGTATTTTTCACCGGCTTGTTTCAGATTTTCGGTAGCTGTTTTTATTTGTTCTTTGTTTTTTGACTTAAGGGCAGTGACCATTTCTGTTGTAGAAGGGAGGCGCATAAAGTCAAGTGCTGTGACAAGTGCTTCGTTAAGGGCTTGCTGGTGATAGAGTGCATCCCGTCGATGAGCAACGATAGAACGTATTTCATCAAATGCCTTCTGATAAGAATCATCACCTTTTTCGCGGCCACGGGCCAAGAGTTCTTCTTGTTGTTTACGCTTGGTATCCAGTACTTTGAGACGTACTAATCCTTCGTTCATACCAATTGCATTTTTCCAGTAATTGGCTGAAGATGCATACTTACTTGCATAATGGATTCGTACGGCAGGATCTTTCAGCATCTGCTCCATCAGAACTTTCTGACGGGCACCGCGTACATGTTGACGCATAAAGTTGGTAGTCTGCATACGCTCTTCCACTTCATCGGAAATCATATATCGCCAGTTACGTCCCGGGAATCCCATAACAAAGGTGAAGTCACCTTCCTGTACTCCGGCAATGCTGATTTTCAAATGTTTTTTGACCTGCAAAGGAACATTGTCTCTAGAATATGCGGCAGGTTTGCCGTTTTTATCAGCATAGATGCGGAAGAGGGAAAAATCTCCGGTATGGCGGGGCCACATCCAGTTGTCTGTGTCGGCTCCGAATTTACCAATAGAAGAGGGGGGAGCACCTACCATGCGAATATCGCTGTATACGGTCTTTACAAACATATAATATTTATTTCCTCCGTAAAAAGCTTTAAGTTCAAGTTTGGTTGCAGGGGTGACTTCTATATTTTCATCTTTAGCGAAGCGTTCTGCCACTTTGCTCAGGTAACTTGGCGACAAATAATTAGTACCATTCGGATCTTCATCTTTTTTCAACTGATCGTTTACGTAACTGGTTACATCAAGGATACGGTCGATAAAAGTGACGGTCAATCCCGGTGTGGGAAGTTCTGCATCACGGTTCATGGCCCAGAATCCTTCTGTCAGGTAATCATGCTCTACATTACTATGTTGTTGGATAGCTCCGTAACCACAATGATGATTGGTGAGTACCAGTCCTTCAGAAGAAATGACTTCTCCGGTACATCCGCCACCGAAGTGTACAACAGCATCTTTCAGAGAGATGCTATTGGCATTATATACCTCTTCAACAGGAATCTCCAGACCGAGTTCCCGCATGGCAACTGCATTTTGTGCTTTCAGGTCAGTTAGCATCCACATACCTTCATCGGCGTGGATGCTAAGAGTTGCCAGTGAAAAAATAGCAAATATAATTTGTTTTCTCATTTATTCTACGATAGTCATTTCATTAATCAGATGGCCGCAGTTTCCTAATTTCTCAAGGATAAACAGGACGTAGCGGATATCAAGGTTGATACAACGTTGCAAGTTGTTATCAAAGTTAATATCACCACTCAGAGATTCCCAGTTACCATCGAATGCACAGCCGATCAATTCTCCGTTTTCGTTCAATACTGGACTACCGGAGTTACCACCGGTAATGTCATTGGTTGACAGGAAGCAGACAGGCATATCACCGTTAGGTAATGCATAACGACCGTAGTCTTTCTTTTCTATAAGTTCTTTCAACTTGGCCGGTACCACAAATTCGCGGTCTTCCGGATTTTCTTTTTCAAGAATACCTTTTGTTGTTGTGTAATAGTTATAGTGTACACCATCTTTCGGATCATATGGTTTTACGTTACCATAGGTCAGGCGAATGGTGAAGTTTGCGTCCGGATATGAAGGAACAGGCAATTTCATTTCACCTAAACCGCGGATGTAAGTTTTGTGGAGCAGAGCAAGTTCTTTGTCTAGCTCTTTTAGCTGATCAAGGAGATTGCCGTATTGATCGTATTTGGATTGGGCATATTGCAAAGCCAGATCCTCATCAATAGCTTTTACTGTCGGCTTTTTGAGGAATTTATCAAAGTTAGCCTGATTGGCAAAAATAGACTTATCGTACATATCGTCTACGAACTTGTTGTAATCTCCTTTATATTTTTGCTCGATCACTTTATAGATAGCAGGGCGTTGGTTTGCCGGAATCATTTCTGCATAGAGAGGAAGCAGTGCTTTAGCTACTTTGCGGTCTACTTCATGATCATAGTCTTTGTTATGGATGCTTTTGAAGTTTTCTTTCAGACCTTCCAGACGAACTTTGATCAGAGAGTCGTTTTTATCAACCAAAGCTTCCCGTGTTTTAGTTAACATTGAGTTACCAAATTCGATAGCTCCGAAGAAAACTTCAGTCAGGCAAGTCAGTTGATAATTGAGAGGAGCTGTTTGTGCTACCAGATCATCGATCTTTTTCACAACATTGGCATATTCGGTATTGTTTTGTGCCTTTGCATATTCAGCAAATTTAGCTTCCTGTTCTGCTTTAGTGCCCAATACGTCATTGTCAATGATCGCTTTGTTCATTCCGATCGAGTTTTTCCAGTAGTTACTGGAGCCTGCATATTTGTTTGCATACTGAATACGGATTTTATCGCTGGCGTTCATCACTTCTTTCAAAACAGCCAGGCGTGCACCACGAATGCGGATACGCGGTTCATTGGTTGACTCCATGCGTTCTTTTACTTCTGACACAGTCAGATAACGGCTGGTTCTTCCGGGGAATCCCATGATCATTGCATAGTCTCCTTCTTTTAAACCTTTGATGGAGATTGACAGATGTTTCTTCGTTTTCAGCGGAGTATTGCTTGCGCTGTATTCAGCCGGCTCTCCGTTGGCATCTGCATAGATACGGAACATGGAGAAGTCACCGGTATGACGGGGCCACATCCAGTTGTCTGTTTCGCCACCGAATTTACCTACTGAAGAAGGAGGAGCGGCAACCATACGTACATCCGGATATATTTTCTTGTAGAACAGGTAGAATTTGTTTCCTGCGTAGAAAGGAAGGGCTTGCGGTACAATTCCTTTCTTATCTTTCAGGTCACTTTTTTCATAGAGTTCTTTAGCCAGTCCTTCAAGGAAAGCACCGGTGAATGACTGGGATTCTGTAATCTCTTTGGCGGCGATTTTAGCATTCACAATATCTGTTATATCTTCGATACGTTCGATGAAGGTGAACTTTAGTCCCGGAGTAGGAAGTTCCTGATCTCTGGATGTAGCCCAAAAGCCATCTGTCAGATAATCGTGTTCTACACTACTGTGTTGCTGGATAGAAGAATAACCGCAGTGATGGTTAGTCAGGATCAAGCCTTCCGGTGAAATGATTTCTCCTGTACATCCTCCTCCGAATATACCGACTGCATCTTTCAAAGAGACACCATTGGGATTATATAAATCCTGGGCTTCCAGTTTTAATCCTTGTTTCTTCATCATATCTATGGAATGTTGCTGTTGCATTAGTTGCAATAACCACATACCTTCGTCCGCTTTTACGGTACATACCAGCAGCGCTGTCAGCGCTAATAAATAAAGTCTTAGTCTGTTCATTACTTTATGATAACAATTATAAATTATGATGTTAATATTCTATTTTTAAACTTCCGTCTTTTAGTGCTTTCATGATGTTGGCAGGAGCCTGTTGATTCATTAATTCTTTTTTCATGAAATCCATATAGGGAGCTACATGCTGAAAGTATTGGTAATATCCTTTGCACAGATAGTTCAGACCGGGTTCGCCGTCCGCTGTCCGACTGAAGCGGTTCTTTGGACATTCTCCGTTGCAGGCAAATAGAAAGTCGCACTCCTTGCATTGGGTTGGGAGTGATTGGTATTTCATTGTTCCGAAGTTATGCTGTCGTTCACTATGCATCATTTCCACCAAAGTTTGGCTATAGATATTTCCCAATTTATATTCCGGGAATACGAAGTGGTCACAAGAGTATACGTCTCCGTTGAATTCCATAACGCCGGCATGTCCGCAATGCTTCGCCATTGTACATACGCCCGGTTGCTCGCCCATCCAGTTAGCCAATGTGGAATCGAATATCTGTATGAAGAATTTGCCCACATCTTCTTTTACCCATTCATCAAAAATTGTACAGAGAAAGTTACCCCATTGTTCCGGACTTACGGAAAAATCAGCCAATGCCCCTTCTTTACCTTCTGCCAGAGAGGCAAGATGACGACCGTCCTGATGTGAAACAATGCGTTCAACAATCGGAGCGAACTGAATATAATGGCAATCTATTTCTTTGAAGAAATTATAAAAGTCTAATGGATATTCGGCATTGAAATCGTTCACAACAGCCATAGCGTTCCATTCTACTCCATGTTTTTTCAGGAGATTGATCCCTTGCATCACTTTGACGAAAGAAGGTTTGCCCATCTTATTTTTGCGATATTCGTCATGAAACTCTTGCGGGCCATCAATGGAAACCCCTACCAGCCAGTTGTTTTCACGGAAGAACTCGCACCATTCGTCTGTAAGCAAGGTTCCATTCGTCTGGATACAATTGTCAATCGTACGTCCGCGGGCGTATTTCTTTTGCAGCTCCATCGCCTTTTTATAAAAAGAAAGCGGACGCATCAGCGTTTCTCCACCGTGCCAGGTAAAAAGCACTTGAGGCATGGTTTGAGAGTTGATATACTCGTCGATAAACTTTTCCAGTAGCTCATCGCTCATTACATGTTTCGGGTTTTCTTTGTATAGATTCGCCTTTTCCAAATAATAGCAGTATTCGCATGCGAGGTTGCATACGGCTCCCACGGGCTTTACCATGACATAAAGCGGTTTGGCAAAAGGTGCATAAGTTGTTGCTTTCATGACTGCAAATTTAGATAAACTAAATGAAAAAAATGATCTCCCACCTCTGTTTATAAGGATTATTAAAGAAAAGAGTCTTACAAGTTTTAAATATTGATAAAATGTTTCTTTTAAGTCCGAATCAGTTGTACCTTTGTACCCAGAATTTAATGAAACAATGAACGTGAATAAGATTTTGCCTTTTGTGCTTTTGCTTCCCTTTCTAGCTTCGTGTACTCATAAGTATAAGATAGAAGGAACATCTTCAGTAAATGGTCTGGATGGAAAAATGTTATATCTGAAGACTTTGAGGGATGGAGAATGGACAAAACTGGACTCGGCTGAAGTAGTGCATGGATCATTTTCAATGAAAGGGAAAATCGATTCTGTACAAATGACAACACTTTATATGGATGACGAAAGTGTCATGCCGGTTGTGTTGGAAAGTGGCAAGATCGTTATTACCATTAGCAATACCGACCTTAAAGCGGTTGGAACTCCTTTGAACACAGCATTGTATGACTTTATTGCAAAGAAGAATGCAATGGAAGAAAGCATCGGTGAACTGGAAAGAAAAGAAACCCGTATGGTGATGGATGGCGCTGATCTGGAAGAAGTTCATGAACAGTTACTTGCAGAAGGAGATTCACTGATGAAAGCGATGAATCAATATGTCAAGACTTTCATCTCGGATAATTATGAAAATGTATTAGGACCTAATGTATTTATAATGCTTTGCAGCTCTTTGCCATATCCTATTATGACTCCACAAATAGATGATATAATAAAGGATGCTCCCTATTCTTTTAAGAGTAATAAGATGGTGCGAGAGTTCTTGACGAAGGCCAAAGAGAACATGCAATTGATAGAAGAGCATCAACGGATGCAACAAAATGTAGGTTCGAAGAAATAAATCTTGAGTTTTTTGCGTATTTTTGCATAAAACTCAAGATAAGATGAAAACGTCCTTTTCTATTCGTATTGCTTTTTTCTTTATTCTTTCTTTTTTGGCAGTTTCCTGTCATAGAGATACGGACGCTCTCAACATGACTTTTTCAAAAGTGGAAAAGTGTATGGATCTATGTCCGGATAGTGCTCTAAACCTATTAAAAGGTATTCATGATCCTGAAAAATTGTGGGGTGAGTCACAAGCGACTTATGCTCTTCTGATGACGCAGGCAATGGATAAGAACTATATGAAGTTTAGTTCGGATTCGTTGATTGCATTAGCTCTGAATTACTATACAATAACTCAGACCTCCCCAATAATGTATGCAAAGGCTCTATTTTATCATGGAAGAGTTATGCTTGAATTGGATAAGGAGGAAGAAGCCTTGAAATCTTTTCTTGCGGCAAAAGATGTTTATGAGAGAACTAAGGATCATAAAATGTTGGCATTGATAGCAGAAGAGGTTGGTATGATAAATCGAAAACAGGACTTGTACGATGATGCTTTGACGAATTTTAGGGAAGCACTTACTACATATAAGCAGTTAAAGGATTCTCTTTCGGTTATTAGTGCTAGTTTGAATATTGCTAGAGTTTATTTGTTTAAGTCTGAATGGGATAGCTGTTCCTTATATTATAATAACGCATTAGAAATAGCAGTACAGAAGAATTATTTATCTGAAATTACAATATTGCATGAATTAGGTATATTGTATCGCTCTATGCAAAATTTATCAGAAGCAGAACGTTATTTCTTAGCTGCTTATGAAAAAGAAACAGATGAAGAAAAGAAATATATGGAATGTTTGTCTTTAGGATATTTATATATGCAAATGGGGCAGACAGAAAATGCTAGAAAATATTTAATAATGAGTGCGAACTCTTCTAAAGCATATACGCAGATTAGTGCATACGATTGTTTATATTTCTTGGAAAAAGACATTGATAATTTTGAAGAGGCAATAGTTTATCATGAATTAGCAGATTCCATAACTAATGCTATGGAGGAGCTTAACTCACGAGAGTTAATAGCAAGTTTACAGAAAAAATATGAGAATGAAAAACTACGGAATGATAATTTGCAAATGAAAGTACGATATACGAACTTTATTCTGTGGGGTACGATTGCTTTTTTATTTGTTGTTGCATGTATGTGTTATTATTATTATAAAAATCGGAATAACAAAAAGAAAATAGCCGAGATTGAATTACAGATTCAAGAGAATGAAGAAGAAATAGAACGATACCAGCAGGAAATAGAGGATATTCAAATATCAAAAGATCAGGTGTTAAAGGAAAATCTGATGTTAGAAGAAAATCGTACTAAAGTAGGAGAACTCAATGGAAAGATTGTTCTTTTAACCATGCAGAATAAAACTTTGTCGGAACATCTGAAAGAACTGGGGGGTGAATTAAATGTTGGCATATCTTCAGGCTCATTTATACATGCATTTCGGCTTCTATTGGCAATAAAAGAGGGGACCTTAAGAGGAAAACTTTCTAATGAAGAGCGTCAGAAGTTATTTAGTCTGTTTGATTTGATTTATTGGAATTATGTTAGTCGTTTATTGGAAAGAGCTCCAACTCTTACTAAACATGATCTTGAGATTTGCTGTTTTCTTAAATTTGGTTTGAGTCACGAAGAGCTAAGTTGTATCTTTCATACTACTTCTGATTCTGTAACGAGGGCAAAAGGCAGGCTTAAAGGTCGATTAGGCATTTCTCCGCAAGATGATTTGGACCTTTTTTTGAAGGAATTCTGAGAAATAAAAAATGGATTGTCCGGGTAAATGTTAAATTGATAATTAATAATATGTTGATTAATAGGTTGTTACTTTTCATTAACCTCTTGTAATTTGTCCGGGTTGATTTTTTTGTTTTTTCGAATACATACCGTACTTTTGGCGAAACAAAAAAGCAATATAATTATGAAAGTACGTTTTATTTTATCTTTTCTAGCTGCATTATTTATTGCAGGGAATATGATCGCTATTGAGAGTACAGAACGGGTAGAGAGAAAACTGCCTCTTGTGTTAAAAGGAGAAGTTCCGACTACGACAAGTCGTTCTATTCCTGTAATACCTATTAGTGCGTCTGTTTCTACAGATGATAATATTGTAGAAATCATTTTCACAGTTCCTTTGGGCGAAGTGAAAATACTAGTGGATGGACAAGTACAGGAAGTCTGTCAGGTAACGGCTCCTGGACAAACAACTTCTTTCTCTATAGAAGGATGGGCTCCGGGCGTTTATAAACTAGAATTTAAAGTCGCCGGAGGCGGATACGTATACGGAGAACTAGTAATAGAGTAAATAAGGAACTAGACCTTAACTTTTATATAATGAATAGTCATCATACAGTTGCTATTGGCACTTGGGAAGGTGACAAACAGCAATCTATTGAATATAATTCTTCTATTGCAGTCGGGATTGATTGTCCCCGTGCAAAATTGAGAGTAAGTATTCTATTAGATACAATACAAGAGTATCAGGTGAGATATATCTTTTCTGACGAGGAGATAAGTGAAGCTGTAAATGAGGCTGGGCTTATCATTGGCGCAAGGGGTATAGCCTATGAAGGGGTATTACAACGAAAACCGGTTATTGTAGTGGGGGAATATGGTTTTGGAGGTTTAGTTACTCCAGATACATTGCATGAACAATACAATAATTATTTTAGAGGCAAAATCAATGGAATAAAAGCAGAGTACTTCTCTTTAGAGCGATTAGAAGAAGAAATAAGAAGAGGATTTGCTTTGACATTCCAGGAATTGCAAATGATGTCTAACCAGACAATAAGATTTCTACATAATATATAGACTTTTTGATTTAATAGATTAATGCATAAAGACTGGTTAGGTATGCGGGGGTGCGTGAGTATCCCCGCATTTCGTTTCTTACCGATCCTGGTCTTCGTTTGTGATCATTCCTTTATGCTTTTCAGGAAGTGCACTCTCAACAGCAGCATAAGCCTCTGCCATAGTAGCTTTTATGTTTTCCATACCTTTTCCTTTAGGAGGAATAGGGTCATGAATGGTCAGAATCATGCGATGGCGATGTATCCATTTGCCTGTACGTGGCAGGATTTCAAAAGAACCGTCGATTGTAACGGGAACAACTGCCAGCTGCAAGTCATCTGCCAATTGAAACGCCCCTTTTTTGAAATATCCCATGTGTCCGGTGAAAGTACGTGCTCCTTCGGGAAAAACGACTAAGGATACCCCGTCTTTCAGCGAATCTTTTGCTTGCCGAATGGTCTCCAGTACTTTTTTGGGACCGGACCGGTCTACAAAAATGTGTCCTGCACTTTCACATGCTTTTCCTACAAATGGTATCTTACGCAGGCTTTTTTTCATCATCCACTTGAAATTTCTTCCGATGAATCCATAAATAAGAAAAATATCGAAGGATCCCTGATGATTCGGCACAAAGATATAAGAGGTCTTCCCGTGTAATTTTTCACGACCGTGAATCTTTACAGGAATCAACAGAAAAAGACAGATGAGTTGTGACCATATTTTGCCCGGATAGTATCCCCAGAAATGAGCTCCTCCTAGTAAAGAGCCTACAATGGTGACAATCGCTGTAAGAATAGTCAATACCAATAGGATAGGTAAAGCAATACAAATTTGATAAATATAATATAGTATCTTCATGGGGAGTTTATTTTTATATATATGCAAAGATACATGATTATTGGTAAAAAAAGCAGTAGGATACAACATAATCTTTGCGATTATGTTATTTTTGTCTTCTGTTATAGACAGATAATGATATGATACGTATACTACATACTGCCGATTGGCATTTAGGACAGACATTTTTTGGTTACGACCGCGCGGAAGAACATAAGGCTTTTCTTGATTGGCTGGCCGAAGAAATCCGACAAAACGAGATTGATGCATTGGTTATAGCCGGAGACGTGTTTGATGTTTCCAATCCTTCTGCTGCGTCTCAGCGCATATATTATGAGTTTATTTATCGGGTGACTGCGGAGAATCCGAAACTGCAAATTGTGATTGTTGCCGGTAATCATGACTCTGCGGCGCGTTTGGAAGCTCCTCTGCCTTTGTTGCAGGCGATGCGGACGGAAGTCAGAGGGGTAGTGCGCAAATTGGAGGGCGGAGAGATTGACTATGATCATTTGACAATAGAATTGAAGAATAGAGAAGGGGAAGTAGAAGTACTTTGTATGGCTGTTCCTTTTTTGCGGCAGGGAGATTATCCGGTAGTGGAGACAGAAGGGAACCCATATATGGAAGGAGTTCGCGAACTTTACGCGCGACTTTTACAAAGGTTGTGGGCACGCCGGAAAACGAATCAGGCTATTCTCGCTGTCGGTCATTTACAGGCTACCGGATCAGAGATTGCCGAGAAGGATTATAGCGAACGGACAGTGATTGGTGGTTTGGAATGTGTATCACCCGATACTTTTTCGGAAAAGATAGCGTATACGGCTTTAGGACATATCCATAAAGCACAGCGGGTATCCGGCAGGGAGAATGTAAGATATGCCGGAAGTCCGATTCCTATGTCTTTTGCCGAGAAGCATTATCATCACGGGGTGGTGATGGTGATTTTAGATGAAGGCTGTGCGGTTGATATCAGAAGGATAGAGTGTCCACAATCCATACCTCTTATCAGTGTGCCGGGTGGAGAGGCTGCTTCACCGGAAAAAATAATAGAAATATTAAGAGATTTACCGGAGGTGGATGGAGAAGCTCCTTATCTGGAAGTCAAGGTTTTGCTTGAAGAACCGGAACCTATGCTTCGTCAGGAAATAGAAGAGGCATTGGCTGGTAAGAAATATCGTCTGGCACGTATCGTTTCTGCTTATCGTCAGGAAGAAAGAGTGGAAAAGGAGGTTGATGGCTGGAAAAAGGGATTGCAGGAAATGTCTCCGTTGCAGATTGCGCAATCTGCATTCGAAAAGGTTTATCAGGCGGAAATGCCTGCCGACCTGACTGATTTATTCCAGGAAGCATATATTTCCGCAACTCGTAAAGAAGAGGAGGAGGGAGAATGAAAATTATAGCAATAAGATTGAAGAATCTGACTTCGATAGAAGGCAGTGTTGAAATAGATTTTACGATGGAACCGTTATCTTCGGCTGGTATATTTGCAATTTCCGGTGCTACAGGAGCGGGAAAGTCGACTTTGTTGGATGCTCTGTGTCTGGCATTATATGACAAGGCTCCTCGTTTTGCGGCTTCGGTGGAGAGTATCAATCTGGCAGATGTGGGAGATAACCAGATCAATCAGTCGGATGTGAGAAATCTGCTTCGTCGGGGGACGAGTGACGGATATGCGGAGGTCGATTTTCAAGGAGTGGACGGACATCGATATCGTTCCCGGTGGTCGGTCAGACGGACAAGGAATAAGGCGAGCGGTTCTTTACAGCCTCAAGTGCTGGAGGTGAAAGATTTGGATACGGAAAAAGAATTTCAGGGAACGAAGAAAGAATTGCTGGCACAGTTGGTAGAGTTGGTCGGTTTGACGTATGAGCAATTTACCCGTACCGTATTGCTGGCACAAAACGACTTTGCAACTTTTCTGAAATCCAGAGGGGCGGCGAAAGCGGAACTACTGGAGAAGTTGACGGGAACAGGTGTTTATTCCCGCATCTCTCAGGAGATTTTTGCCCGGAATAAGGCTGCACAAGAAGAGGTGACGATGATTCAAAGTAAGATGAGTGTGATTGAGTTGTTGCCGGAGGAAGAACTTTTAACCTTGCAGAATGAGAAAGAACAGTTGGTTGAGAAACGTGCGGCAGGGATTAAATTGCTGGCAGAACTGAATGCGCAATTGAATGTGGTCCGTTCATTGAAAATGCAGGAAGCTCTTTGGGTGAAAAAGCAGCAGGAAGAGCAGGAGGAACTGAATAAACAAAAGAATCTACAGGATGCTTTGGTTGTTCAGGAAGAAGGACTGATTCATTTTAAAGCGCAGTGGGAAGCGATACAGCCGGATTTGAAAAAGGCACGTCAGCTAGATGTACAAATACAGTCGCAGCAGGCGGGGTATATACAGTCTCAACAAATTTTGCAGGCTGCCCGTCAGCAGGTGGCGGATCAGGAGAAGAAATCTGCATCTGCGATAGAGCAGTTACGGATCTCCTATCATTCTTTGAGTCGTCTGTTGAATCGTACAGATGTGGAGTCACTGCAGCTGGAACAGATTGAAGTCATCCTTAACGAGGAAAAGGATACATTGGAAACATGGACAAAAGTGAATGAAGAACGCCTTGGCCGGTTAAATTCTTTCGGTTATCCTTCTTTGGTAGATGAGCAGGGTAAGATTCAAAAAGAACTGACGCGCTTGCAGAATATAAAGAAATTGACTGAAGAACAATCGAAGTCGAAGCAGGATATAGAGAAACTGGAAAAGGAAGTGACTGTTTGTACACAGCAGTTGGCAGAGCAGGATACTGTAGTTAAAGCCTTGCAGCGGCTTTATGAAAATGCCCGTATGGCGGTAGGAAAGGATGTGAAAGCATTGCGTCAGCAGTTGCAGGAAGGGGAGGCTTGTCCGGTTTGTGGAAGTACGACACATCCTTATCATCGGGAACAAGAGGTAGTGGATACTCTTTACCGGAATATGGAACAGGAATATAATACCGCAGTGTCTGCTTATCAGCAGATAAATAATCGCAGCATTGCCCTGCAACGAGACTTAACCCATCAAAGAGCAACTGAGGTACAGATAAAAGAACAGTTGTCCGTTTTGCAACAAGAAGGATTGCCGGCTGGAGAGGAAGATCAGATACAGAATCGGTTAAATGAGTTGGCGGAACGTATTTCAGCTTATCAGCATCTGTATGCGGAATGGCAGCAGAACGATGAGAAAATAAAGAAATTGCGGACATACTGTGATGCTCTGCGTGAGAATGTCTCGCAGTGTCGTTTGGCTGCGCAAAAGGTATCAGCCGCTAAAGAACAGTCGGCTATTTTACAGAAAGCAGCTATTGATGAGCAACAAAGATTCGAAGTGATCGCTAAAGCGTTGGATGCACTCCGACAGGAACGTTCTTTGTTATTAAAAGGGAAGAGTGCGGACGAAGCTGAGGCTGCTGTTGCCCGAAGAGAAAAAGAATTGAATGAGGCGTTGGAAAAGGCTCGTAAACAAGTGGAGGGAGTACAAAATCATCTTTCCGGTCTGCAGGGAGAAATGAAACAATTGTCCGTTGTCATTGAAGAACTTCGGGAGCAACAGAAAGGTATCGAACTTCCGGATCAGCTTCCTCAGACTATAGCGAAACAACAGGAAGATAATCTTAATACGGAACGTGCGCTGTCGATTGCGGAGGCACGTCTGTTGCAGCAGGCAAAGAATAAAACAATCTTTGAGCAGATAACCAAGGAGCTTACCGAAAAGCAGGCAGTTGCCGTACGTTGGGCTAAATTGAATAAATTGATTGGTAGTGCCGACGGTGCGAAATTTAAAGTCATAGCCCAAAGTTATACTTTAAATCTGTTATTGCTCCATGCCAACAAACATTTGGCTTATCTTTCCAAGCGGTATAAGTTACAGCAAGTCCCCGATACACTGGCGCTTCAGGTGATTGATTGCGATATGTGTGATGAGATACGTACGGTATATTCGCTTTCGGGAGGTGAATCTTTCCTGATTTCACTGGCACTTGCATTGGGCTTATCTTCGCTTTCGAGCAATAATCTGAAAGTAGAATCCCTGTTTATCGACGAAGGATTCGGCTCGTTGGATGCTGACAGTCTGAGAACAGCCATGGAAGCTTTGGAGCAGCTACAGATGCAGGGACGGAAAATCGGAGTCATTTCCCATGTACAGGAAATGAGTGAACGTATTTCAGTTCAGGTGCAGGTACATAAGAAGATCAATGGAAAAAGCGTGCTTACTGTCGTAGGGTAAGCACCGTTATTTCCGGCCATGCACCGAAGCGGAAAGGAAGTCCGACATAGCCGATGCCTTCATTTACGTACAAACCACGTGTTCCTTCCAGATACATCCCGCTCCATTCGGGATAGATGTAAGAGGAAGGAGAATGATTACCGAATTTTAACTGCATGGCGTGGGTATGCCCTGCCAGCATTAAATCGATGTATGTTTGTGGAAGTACTTCCCGTCTCCAGTGGGTAGGGTTATGGCTTAAAAGTATCTGGAACATTCCTTCGGTTCCCCGCATCGCTTCGGGGAGATCAGCATATTGGGAGAAAGGCGGTTCTCCTTCGTTTTCAACTCCAATAAGGGCGATACTGTCGCTGCCCTGAATCAGAATCGTATGAGAATTATTCAATAACTTCCAGCCCATAGCGGCTTGTCTTTGCAGAAGATCGTTCAGATTATCATCTTGCTCATCTTTGCTTTTCCAGTGGAAATAAGGACCGTAATCATGATTCCCTAAAATGGAGTAGACTCCATCTTTGGCTTTCAGTCCGGCCAGTATATCTTGAAAATCATTCAGTTCGACTGCACGATGATTAACCAGATCACCGGTAAAGACGATAAGATCGGCCTGTTGCTCATTCACCAGTTTTACTAACTTCTGAATAGCGGAAGCATTTCCCTGCCAACTTCCGATGTGAATATCCGACAGCTGAACAATACGGTATCCATCGAAAGCCGATGGAAGCTTGGGCGAGGAATAAGTTACCTCTTTGACGTCAAACTGCGTGCGTCCGATAAAAGACCCGTAGATGATCATTACGATAGAAATCACGGCTAATGTCAGTCCGGTACAGATAAAGGGAGTTCGGGGCCACCGTAGCCATTTGTGGAAAGGTACCCCGATAATCGTGCAGAGAGACAGCAATAGTTTAGGAGCCGTAAACAGGAAGAAAAAGATGGAAAACCATCCAATAGCCTGTGTATGGCGTTCGGCAAAGGCGTTATTGGAGAAGTAAACCAGATAAAGTAATCCTGCGGATAGCAGGAAAGCAGGCAGCCAGTAGAGGATTCTCAGCCAGCGTTTTGCCGTCAGATGAACGATAAATCTGAGATACAGATAAATGTCCGGTAGAATAAGGAAAATAAGTAAAAATATAAATAGGCGTTGCAACATAACAGCACGGATATTAAATTTTTAGTTGAAATAGGCGAAGCAGCTGACTCTGGTCAACTGTCTATGATTTTAAGTTCGTCCAGGTTCTTCTTGATTTCCTGAATACGGTTCAGGAATTTCTTGCGATAAATCCACAAGATCAGCCCCAGGCCAGCTCCCCAAAGCAGGATAAAAAATAGAATGATGGCTATCCCATATTGCCATATCTGCCAATAAATAAATGAGAGTACCGCCAGTATAAGGAGGAAAGCAGTGGCAATCAGACGTTCCCGGATCATCCACCGATGGATACGGTTGACACGGCTGATCACTTCTATCAGAGGCATTTCGTCCACTTTCGTCTGTTGTAGAAAACGGGTGGTGGTGATGTCCCAGTATAGTGCGGGAATCCACGATAGAATGATAATGATATAGATCGGATTCAGTCTGCCGTGCAACAGGACTTCCAGCAGGAATAAGACCAATACCGGCAAAGAAATCAGGATGAGTTTGATATTCAGCCGGGCAATGGCATGGATACCTTTGTCTGCATGTCCTATCAGTTTGCCAAGTTCTTCCTCTTTGATCAGCTCCTTATCTTTTAAGTGCTCATCCAGGGCATTCCATGATTTTTTCAGTTCTTCCAGTTCCATATATGATTACTCCTTTTTCATTTTTTTTAGTTTGTCTTTGATACGGCTCAGTTTGGTAGCCACATTTGTCACCGTCAGTCCGGTGATCTCCGCAATATCTTCGTAACTTTTATCTTCAAGATAAAGCAGGATAATTGATTTGTCGAGTTGTCCCAGTTGATTGATCATTTGATAAAGTTGCCTCAGCATTTCGTGGATCGGGTCATGTTCCTCTATTATCCAGTCCGCTTCGCGGGTGAGGGTAACGATTTCCGGTACATTCTTTTCTTTGCGGAAAAAGCTGATACACGTGTTCAGGGCGATGCGGTAAATCCATGTGGACATTTTGCATTCTCTTCTGAACTTGGGATAGGCTTTCCAGAGGTTGAGTATCACATCCTGATAGAGGTCATTGAGCGGGGCGTTAGGATTGGTATATAAGTAACATACCTTGTAGATCACCCGTTCATATTCGCGGATGACCGATAAGAACTCCTGTTCAATAGGGTTGGTTGCCTCTGTTGTTCGTTCTCTCATGAATTAAATGGGTTACTTTTCTGGTTAGTTAGTCGTGCGAAAAGGAGAAAAATCACAAGTAAACGAAAGTTATTGCAGATTGGCAGCCAGGAATTTTCGCATTTCCTCCGTACTTTTTCCCCGACGGCGGGCATAGTCTTCGAGCTGGTCTTCTCCTATCTTTCCGACAGAGAAGTATTCGGCAGCCGGATGGGCAAACATCAGTCCGCAGACCGAAGCATGAGGGTACATGGCACCATTCTCGGTCAGCGTGATTCCTATCTGTTTCATATCCAGCAGTTCGTCCAACAGGAAATTGATGGATTGATCGGGCAGGGACGGGTAGCCTACGGCAGGGCGAATCCCTTGATATTTCTCGACCAACAGATCGGGCATTGACAGAATTTCATCTTTGGCGTATCCCCACGCTTCTTTGCGTACATATTCGTGCATCTTTTCCGTAGCAGCTTCTGCCAGACGGTCGGAAAGAGTCTGGACGAGTAAATGCTTGTAGGGATCTTGCTCGTACAGGCCTTCCATATCTGCATCTATGCAAGAAGCAAAGGCACCTATTGTATCCGGAATGCCGGAAGAAAGAGGACGGATAAAGTCACTCAGACAAAAGAACGGACTTCCGTCCCGTTTAGGCGTCTGCTGGCGGAGCAAAGGGAAAACTAGGAATTGATCGGTTTCTTTTTCAATCACCAGGTTATCTCCGTCCGAGTTTGCTTTGCAAAGTTTGAAGATAGTTCTCACTTCATAATCCTTGTCAAGTAAATCCAGCATCCGGTTGGCTTCCTTAAACAGTTGCATAGCTTCGGAAGCCTTGTTGCGGTCTTCTTCCGGAAAAGTAGTCAGCCACGAGGCACGACAGACATCGCAACCGTGAATGTTGGCGATCGCTGCGAAACGAGGTTGGAATCCCCATGCATGGAAAAAGTAAATCCAATTGATGTAGGGGGCGACGTTATGTATCTTATAAGATAAAATCATATGTTTATAAGTGACGAGTTGCTGTTTATCTGAATCTTAACTCCTGTCCACGATAATTCTCGTCAATGGTTCCGTTGTTATATAACAGATGACCGTTCACAAATGTTTTTTCTACCTTCCAGTGGAAAGTATGACCTTCCAGCGGGCTCCATTTACATTTGCTCAGGATGCAGTCTGTGGTAACAGTCCACTCACTGTCGGGGCGAACCAGAACCAGATCCGCTTGATATCCTTTCCGGATAAATCCGCGATTGCGTATCTCGTACATTTGTGCAGGGGCATGGGACATCTTCTCTACTACCTTTTCGATGCTGAAAGCACCCTTGTCTGCCAATTCGAGCATACTGACCAAAGAGAATTGTATGGTCGGCATGCCGGACATGACTTTTAATGCGCCCCCTTCTTTTTCGCTCAAGGAGTGCGGAGCATGGTCGGTCGCAATAGCGTCGATCAGACCGCTGTTGACTGCCTCCTGCAAAGCCTTCCGGTCTTCTGCCGTTTTGATGGCAGGATTACATTTGATGCGCGCTCCTAAGGTCTGATAATCTTCTTCGGTAAAAATTAGATGAGACACACACGCTTCGGCGGTAATACGCTTCTCTGCCAAAGGTGCTTTGGAGAATAAACTCAGTTCTTTGGCAGTAGAAATATGCATAATATGCAGACGCGCATTGGTCTCGCGTGCCAATTGTACCGCCAAAGCGGAAGAACGGTAGCAAGCCTCTTCCGAGCGGATGACCGGATGAAGTGCCAAAGGTACATCGTCACCATATTCTTTTTTATATTTATCCGTATTCTCTTTGATGATTCCCTGATCTTCACAGTGTGCTGCAATCAGTAAATCCGTACCTCCAAAGATGTTGCGCAGACTTGCCATCCGGTCTACCAGCATATTTCCCGTACTGGAACCCATAAATAACTTCACTCCACATACCCGGTTTTTGTCCAGCTGACTGAATAACGGATAATTATTGTTAGTCGCTCCGAAATAACAGGAGAAGTTGACAGATGATTTTTCCGCCAGCAAAGCCAGTTTGTCATTCAGTGCCTCCAAAGTTGTGGTCTGAGGATTTGTGTTCGGCATATCCATAATCGAGGTAACTCCTCCGGCTGCCGCGGCATGGCTTTCCGTTGTGATATCTGCTTTATGAGTCAGCCCCGGATCGCGGAAATGTACGTGCTCGTCAATAGCCCCCGGCAAAAGATAACAGCCGGATGCGTCAATCGTTTCGTCACAAGGCATGGCAGCCTCTTGTCCGTCAACTAAGATCTCAGCAATCTTCTCACCTTCAATAACAACAGATCCCGGAACTTTTCTTCCTTCGTTGACAATTACGGCGTTTTTTATCAGTATACGTTTCATTTCTTTTGCGGGAATTTATGGAACCAACTATTTATTTTTAACTTGATCACTCCGAATATGGCTTCTCCAAAGATACTGCTGTTCATCTTGGAGGTTCCCAACTCACGGTTAATGAAGATGACGGGGACTTCTATGATCTTGAATCCGCATTTGTAAGCAGTGAACTTCATCTCGATCTGAAAAGCGTAGCCTTTGAAGCGAACATGATCCAGATCGATTGTTTCCAGCACCTGACGGCGGTAGCATACAAATCCGGCAGTCGTATCATGCACCGGAATACCGGTAATGAAGCGGACATACTTGGAGGCAAAATAAGACATCAGCACCCGTCCCATCGGCCAGTTGACTACATTCACGCCGCTTACATAACGGGAGCCGACAGATACGTCTCCTCCTTCTTTTGCACAAGCCGCATACAAACGGGGCAGATCATTCGGGTTATGGCTGAAATCGGCATCCATCTCGAAGATATATTCGTATGCGTGCTCCAACGCCCACTTGAATCCTGCGATGTAAGCAGTACCCAATCCTAGCTTCCCTTTGCGCTCGATCATAAAGAGGCGTTCGGGGAATTCCTGTTGCAAAGTTTTCACAATGCTTGCAGTGCCGTCCGGAGATCCGTCTTCTATAACCAGTATATGGAATACTTTGTCTAAGCCGAAAACGGCACGGATAATATTTTCTATGTTCTCCCGTTCATTATAGGTCGGGATAATAACGATGCTATCTGATAATTGCATAGAAGTCCTATTTTTAAGACAAATGTAGTGCTTTTCCTTTAGTTATAAAGGGACTAAGGATAATTTAACGTGTTGGCATTTGTTCCCCGGTGTGAAACTATTGGTTTCATGCCTTGAAACTTTTAGTTTCAACCTTTGAAACCAATAGTTTCAAGGCTTGAAACAATCTTGAAGAAGAAAACTTCGGTGTGACTATATCAATCCCGGTTCTTTTTTCGTACTTTTGCGGTGAAATTTTATAGCTATGACAATAACTGAGTTGCAACAACAATATGCCGCTCATCCTAATACGGCAGTCATGGAACGACTGCTGAAGGATGCGTCCGTTCAAACTATTTTTTGCGGGGGCTTATGTGCTTCTTCCGCTTCTCTTTTCTCTTCTGTATTGGTGAAACAAGATGTGTGTCCGTTTGTCTTTGTACTGGGAGACCTGGAAGAGGCGGGCTATTTTTATCATGACCTGACACAAGTGCTGGGAACAGAGAAAGTGTTTTTCTTCCCGTCTTCATTCCGCCGTTCCATCAAGTACGGACAAAAGGATGCGGCCAACGAGATTCTGCGTACAGAAGTACTGAGCCGGTTGCAGAAAGGAGAAGAAGGCTTGTGCATCGTTACTTATCCGGATGCGCTGGCAGAGAAAGTGGTATCCCGCAAGGAGTTGAGCGATAAGACCTTGAAACTGAATGTGGGAGAGAAGCTGGACACGACCTTTATCACAGACGTGCTGCATAGCTACGGTTTCGAATATGTGGATTATGTGTACGAGCCGGGACAATATGCCGTTCGGGGTAGTATCATTGACGTCTTTTCGTTTGCTTCGGAATATCCTTATCGTATTGACTTTTTCGGAGACGAAGTAGAGAGTATCCGTACATTTGAAGTAGAGTCGCAGTTGTCCCGTGAGAGGAAAGAGGGAGTGGCTATAGTCCCTGACCTGGCAGTGACGGGAGATGTGACAACTTCTTTTCTTGATTTCATTCCTAAAGAAACCGTTTTGGCGATGCGTGACTTTCTTTGGTTGCGCGAGCGTATCCAGGTAGTGCACGATGAGGCTTTGACGCCACAGGCTATTGCCGTGCAGGAAGCCGAAGAAAATGGAGGTATTACGCTGGAAGGCAAGCTGATTGACGGTAGTGAATTTACGGTACGTGCTCTTGATTTCCGCCGGATGGAATTTGGGAATAAGCCGACCGGTACGCCGGATGCAAAGATCTCTTTCCATACTTCCGTACAACCTATTTTTCATAAGAACTTTGATCTGGTGGCCGGTTCTTTCAAGGACTACCTTGAACAGGGATATTCACTTTATATCTGTAGCGACAGTACCAAGCAGACCGACCGTATCAGAGCCATTTTTGAAGACCGGGGAGATAAGATTCAGTTTACTCCTGTAGTACGTACGATACATGAAGGCTTTGTGGATCATACGCTGCATCTGTGTATTTTTACGGATCATCAGCTGTTCGACCGTTTCCATAAGTACAACTTGAAAAGTGACAAGGCCCGTTCGGGTAAGGTCGCTCTGTCCCTCAAAGAATTGAATCAGTTTACTCCGGGTGATTATGTGGTTCACACGGATCATGGTATCGGTCGTTTCTCCGGTTTGGTACGCATTCCGAATGGAGATACTACGCAGGAAGTGCTGAAACTTGTCTTTCAGAATGAGGATGTCGTGTTCGTTTCCATTCATTCCCTTCATAAAGTTTCCAAATATAAAGGTAAGGACGGAGAAGCTCCGCGACTGAACAAACTGGGTACCGGTGCCTGGGAGAAACTGAAAGACCGTACGAAGGCGAAAATTAAAGATATTGCCCGCGACCTCATTAAACTATATTCGCAGCGCCGTCAGGAAAAGGGTTTCTCTTACAGCCCCGACAGCTTCTTGCAGCGTGAACTGGAAGCCTCCTTTATCTATGAAGATACGCCCGACCAAAGTAAGGCAACGATGGAGGTGAAGGCCGATATGGAAAGCGACCGTCCGATGGATCGCTTGGTGTGCGGAGATGTGGGTTTTGGAAAGACAGAAGTAGCAATCCGTGCAGCGTTCAAAGCCGTAGCCGATAATAAACAGGTGGCGGTCCTTGTGCCGACGACCGTCCTTGCCTATCAGCATTTCCAGACATTCCGCGAACGTTTGAAGGGTCTGCCCTGCCGGGTAGAATATTTGAGCCGTGCCCGTACGGCAGCTCAGTCCAAAGCCGTATTGAAAGGACTGAAGGAAGGAGAAGTCAGTATTCTTATCGGCACCCACCGTATTTTAGGAAAAGATGTTCAGTTTAAAGATTTAGGCTTGCTGATCATTGATGAAGAGCAGAAATTCGGAGTCTCTGTGAAGGAGAAGCTGCGACAGCTAAAGGTGAATGTGGATACATTGACCATGACTGCCACACCGATTCCACGTACGCTTCAGTTCTCGCTGATGGGAGCCCGCGACTTGAGTGTAATCTCTACGCCTCCGCCTAACCGCTATCCGATTCAGACAGAAGTACATACCTTCAATGAGGAAGTGATTACGGACGCGATTAATTTTGAGATGAGCCGCAACGGTCAGGTTTTCTTTGTCAACAACCGGATTGCGAACCTTCCGGAACTGAAAGTGATGATCGAACGTCATATTCCCGATTGCCGTGTTGCCATCGGGCATGGACAGATGGAACCCACACAACTGGAACAGATCATTTTTGACTTTGTCAATTATGACTATGATGTGCTTTTGGCGACTACTATCATAGAGAGCGGTATCGATATTCCGAATGCCAATACGATCATTATCAACCAAGCGCAGAACTTTGGTCTGAGTGACCTCCATCAGATGCGTGGACGGGTAGGACGCAGTAACAAAAAGGCTTTCTGCTATCTGCTGGCGCCTCCGTTGAGCAGTCTGACGGCAGAAGGAAAACGACGCTTGCAGGCGATTGAGAACTTCAGTGATTTGGGGAGTGGCATCCATATCGCTATGCAGGATTTGGATATACGTGGAGCCGGAAACCTGCTTGGAGCAGAACAGAGTGGCTTCATTGCCGATCTGGGGTACGAAACGTATCAGAAGATACTTGCCGAAGCAGTTCATGAACTGAGGAATGATGAGTTTGCAGAATTGTATGCAGATGAAATAAAGGGAGAAGGTCAGATCAGTGGAGAAGAATTTGTAGACGAATGTCAGATAGAAAGCGATCTTGAACTTCTGTTGCCGGCCACCTATGTGACGGGCAGCAGCGAGCGTATGTTGCTTTACCGCGAACTGGACGGACTGACGCTGGATAAAGACGTGGATGCCTTCCGTTTCCGCCTGGAAGACCGCTTCGGACCTGTTCCGCCGGAAACGCAGGAATTGCTTCGCATCGTTCCCCTCCGTCGCTTGGCGGCGCGACTGGGAGTGGAGAAGGTTTTCTTGAAGGGCGGACGTATGACGCTATTCTTTGTTTCCAATGCGGATAGTCCGTTCTATCAGAGTCAGGCGTTTGGCAAAATGATAGATTACATGATGAAATATACCCGTCGCTGTGACCTGCGTGAGCAGAACGGCCGACGGAGTATGCTGATAAAGGATGTGACTAATGTGGAAACTGCCGTTAGTGTGTTGCAGGAGATTGTAGCGTTGCCGGTGAAAGAACTGGATGATCATTAATTGATAAATAATAAGAGCAATGTTTGTTTTTTATATTCAAAAATGCTTATCTTTGATCTAAAGACACAGATAAGAACAAGTAAGAGCCATTTAAAATCTAAAAAATAATGAATATGAAAAACATGCTGACATTGATCGTCCTATTATCATCGTGGTTAACGGTGTATTCGCAAGAGAGTTATACGGAAGCTGAACTAAAACAGAAATGTGATTCTATTGTAGAAGAAGCTAATACTTTGTACAGATATGAAACGGCTGCCTGGAATTTCACTGATATGATCTTTGCCAAACCGGGGTTAATTGAAACAATTCAGAATATTCTGACTTACCACCAGGGCGATTCTATTAAATGTGTTGCTATTGATAAGCAGTCTTATTGTATCTATGAGGCAACTTTTCTTAATGAATCAGCTCCATGTTCGGAAGTAACTACCCGCAGGAACTTAACAGAACAGGAAATACTTTTGGCTAAGATAAAAGAAAAGATACGGAGTGAACTTGCTGACCATGAAAAATATCCAATTTATCGCTACGATAATTATCCTCTGAATTGGGATCTCATACCATTTGCAGATGGATATAAATTCTATGCTATTTCAGGAGTATCTAAAGGGCGTGCCATACCTTTCGGCAATGATTACTTATTTATTGCTAATAAAGAAGGAGAAATTCAATCGTGGAAGAAATTTCATTCCAGACTTATTCCGGTGGAAGCTACAGAACAAATGCCGATGATTGCTTTTCCTGTTCACTCGCATTTGAAATATGAACCATTCATTTCAGCTACTGATATTTGTACATTTAGATTATATTATAATAAAACCGGTAGTACTAAGTTCGCTGTATATTCTACAGCTCTTTCCATGTATTTCATTTATGAGTTAGCTACCAATACCATCACTCCGACAAAGGATATAAATTTTAATTCGGCTCCTCTTTCTGAAAAGGTTGCCCCATGATTTATTTATCATGATTGGAAAGAGAACAGGAAGGCATTAGTAAAAGTATATTGTTCTTTGTAAATGTGTGAATATATTTGCGTCTGATGCTTTTCTTCTGTCGTCTGTGATTTTTGTTTTCTCTTTCTTATACAAGTTGCTTTATAAACCCGCATCACGTTTATAATAAATAGTGAGGACGTTTATTATAAACGGGTCCCAAGTTTATTATAAACTATATTTTGCCAAATTCCTCGGAATGAGAGGAATTAATTAAACAAAATGGGGTGAAATCCTTGTGGACTTCACCCCATTCTTATTCCTTACAATGTACTCTCATACATGTAAATTATATCTTTATGTCTTTATATTTGTACATTTCATGCTTTTGATTCCAGATTTGTTTCTACAAATATACGAAATTTAAAAGGCAAAGTCAATAGGGAAGCCATCTTAATGGTTTCATTTGTTTCTCTTTCCGTATAACTTGTCTATCAGATCCTGTCGGCCGATACGTCTTAACTCATTCAGAATATTCTTTCGTTCTTCCGGCTTATACCAGAAGAAGAATTGTCGTTGTGCCAGTTTCTCCCGTTGTGTTTTGGCACTGAATACAGGTTCCAGTGTATAGGGATGAAATCCGCTGTACCATGCTTCGGTGGCTACAGTCATCGGAGTAGGGGTAAAGTCCTGCACTTGCTCCAGATGAAAGTCCAGCCGCTTGGTGATAACAGCCAGTTCCGCCATGTCTTCTTCCTTGCAGCCGGGGTGCGAAGAGATAAAGTACGGTATAAGTTGCTGACGTAGATTCTCTTCCCGGTTGATACGGTCGAATATTTTTTTGAAAGTTTCAAACTGTTCGAATGAAGGTTTGCGCATGATGGATAACACCCGGTCGCTGGTATGCTCTGGAGCTACTTTCAATCGTCCGCTCACATGATTGACAATCAACTCGCGTGTGTATTCAGCCGTGCTGCGATTGGTGGCGGCGTCTTTACTCTGATGGAGCAATAAGTCGTAGCGCACTCCACTGCCGATAAATGATTTTTTTATGCCGGGGATGGCATCTACCGCTTTGTATATGTCCAATAACGGGCGATGGTCCGAATTAAGATTCGGGCATACTTTGGGATGAATACATGACGGGCGTTTGCACTTTTTGCATATTGCTTCATCTTTACCCTTCATCTGATACATATTGGCGGAAGGCCCTCCAAGGTCACTTAAATACCCTTTGAAGTCGGGCAACTGCATCACCTCCTTTACTTCATTCAATATAGACTTCTTGCTGCGGCTGACGATAAACTTCCCTTGATGTGCGGAAATGGTGCAGAATGCACAACCGCCGAAGCATCCCCGATGGACGTTGACGGAGAACTTTATCATATCATATGCGGGAATCCGCTTTCCTTTGTATTTAGGATGGGGAAGGCGGGTATAGGGCAGATCGTACGAATGGTCAAGTTCTTCCTGACTCATCGGAGGATAAGGAGGATTGACAATGACTACTTTATTATCTACCTCTTGTGTGATACGGGAAGCCGCATATTTATTGGATTCTTCTTCGATGTGCCGGAAATTACTGGCCTGTTTCTTTTTGTCAGCCAGACACTCTTCATGTGAGTAAAGCTGAATATCGTCTGCGGCAGGAGTCCACTCTGTCGCACGACAGAGATAGGCTGTCTGAGGGATAGTTCCCGCTATTTTCTTGAGTTCACCGGCTGTCAATGAAGCATCCTCCGCAGGAAGCAGTTCCTTCATTTTCCGGGTTAGTTCTACAATCGGCTTTTCTCCCATACCATAGATCAGTAAGTCTGCGCCACTATCGCATAAGATACTTTTCTGAACTTTATCCTGCCAGTAATCATAATGACTCAGACGGCGCAAACTCGCTTCAATGCTTCCTAATATAACGGGAACGTCCGGATAGAGTTTTTTTAGAATCTGACTGTATACGATGGAAGGATACTCTGGACGCATATCCGGACGGCCGTCCGGAGTGTACGCATCCTCACTGCGCAGACGCTTGTTGGCAGTGTATTTGTTAACCATCGAGTCCATACTTCCGGCAGAGATGCCGAAGAATAATCGGGGACGACCCAGCTTTCTGAAGTCACGCAGGTCATCACGCCAGTTGGGCTGGGGGATGATCGCAACTTTCAAACCTTCCGCTTCGAGGATACGTCCGATGACGGCAGCGCCAAATGAGGGATGGTCTACGTAAGCATCACCGCTGAAAAGAATGACATCCAGTTCATCCCATCCGCGGAGTTCCACTTCTTTCTTGGTGGTAGGTAACCAATCGGTCAATCGATATTCTTTCATGCCGCAAAGATACGGATAATAAAAAACATCCCAATGATTTTTTTATTCATTGGGATGTTTAACTTCAATCATTAAGATGTTTTTTTAAAACTTCTCATTGATTGTAAATTGCAATGTCATTTGCTCTCCGTCATAGATTTCACGAAAACCGATGCTTTGCTCGGAAAGATATTCCTTTAAGTCTTGGAAAGCATCTGCATGATTCATGATAATTTCGAGCGTTTCACCGAAAGGAGCCTCGCATATAGCTTTGATTGCAGGAATCAAAGGACTGTAAGCTGTTGTTCCGCAGGTATCTACCGTAATCATTATTCTTCCTCCTCTTCCGCATCCTGAGTGGAAAGCCAGGTGAGATAGAGCTTGATGAGTTGTTGCAGGCCGAATGCTTTCATGTTATTGTGATAAATAACATCTATGCAAAGATCCAGCAATTCTTTACTGTCCTCTTCCTGACTGGCAATCAGGGAACGAATATTTAGTTTCAGTTTATCCAGTACGGGTTCGTCTACAATTCCGGTACTATCGATGAGATGGCGGAATAAGGCATATTTCTCGATTGTTTTCAGATTTTCGCTGGACACCTCTATGCTGCGTGTACCGCTGGGGTTTGCTTGTATAGTATACATCGTTTTTTAGTTTTAAGGGTTATTACTAGGAGCAAAGATAGAATTTAAAATGAAAAACGAATTAAAAAAGCCCGGATATTTTTATCCGGGCTTTCAGAAAATAAATCTTATATCCGTGAGTACTTTATTTCTGAGTAAAGAAACCTAGTATCCCGGCCATAATGCTGGCGCGATCTGTTTCCGACTGAATGCTTTCGAAAGGAAAGCCGAGTACGAAGGTGCGATAGTCTGCTCCTTTGTAAGCAATGCCTGCCGACTGATTGCCACGTGCATAAGTAAATACTGGAAATGCGGGAGCTACCGGAACGATGCAGTCCGGTGCCGTAACAGCATAACTGGTCTCATTGGGCAGGCGGGGGATCGTGATGCTGCGTCCTAATCCATTGATTTGACCGGAACTTTTGTCTGTCAGACTGTTCTGATAACCGTATTTCAAAACTTTCTCTGTAAACTCCCGGTTCCCTTGTGTTCCGCTCATGTCACTTCCCACATACGCACCGCTGACGAACAAATGACCTCCTGACTGGCAATAGCTTGTAATCAGTCTTTGCATCGGTGAAGAGAATGTTTTGTAATATGCTTTGGCTATCGGGTCTTCCTTTTCAAGTCCGAGTATATAGTCTACGATCGGGTAATCTTCTAAAGTGACGATTCCATTCTCTACCGCTTCGTCGCTGCACGAGACAAAGCTGTATTTCCCTGCTGCCTGAATGGCTTTCCCATGAATGAAAGGATAATCAAACGTATTTCCTGCTATCTCCATGCCTTCCAGCTCTCTGCCGCTATGTCCCAGGCTGCCTTCTCCTTCTTTTCCAGCTTGTGAACGGTTGAATCCGCTTTGTGCCCCGCAAAAAGAGATATTGGATAAATAAGGCACTCCCGGATCCTGTTCCAGATCAAATCCGGCTTTGTCCGGTGTGTTAATGACAGCCGGACCGCTGATTCTGTCGAATCCATTGATAATCAAGATTCTCTCTCGTTCACGTTTTGCCTTATAAGCCGAAAGGATTTCAGAAGGAAAACTTTCTCCTCCCCGGTTTACGGCTGTCACTTTGAACGAATAGACAAGTCCCGGTTCTACTTTGACACTGTAATAGGGTTTGCTGACCAGAGTTCCGTTGTCGAATCCTCCGTATCCGATGCGTGTATATACCATATATTCCCGTGGACGGGCTGTCGGTTCCAGCGGATCGTCTTCCCCTTTCCAGGTAAGTTCCAGTGTGTTTTTCTTTTTTCCGAAATGGATAGCGAAGTTGCTGACCGGAAGAGGTTGCACTACATAGTCTTTGCCATGCTGACTGTTTATAAATTGCAGGATACCTTTGTAGATAGCACGTCCTACGGTAAACTTGAAATTCGGATTATGACCAAGCTGCATATCTGCAAAGTTCTGATGAGAGAGCAATTCGATAATCGTGGAAGGAGTAGCAGGAAGTCGTGTTTCACTGTAATTCCGGTTCCACATACTGCGGCGTGTCCATGGTAGATTGTAGTTCGTACGAATATCTTTCTGAATTTGAGTCAGCAGGATATCCGCAAGATCACGTGAAGCATATCTGTCCATTCCCGAATTTAGTTTGCCATTATTGAAATCGGTGGTATAGATGCCGAGCGAACCGATGATTTCATCGTCTTTACTGCATCCAGCGTCACTATGAAGTGCCATAGTCATTTCCAGAGGTACACCTAAACCCGTTTGTCCCGGATTATAGACAGAGCCTCCCGACAGATAGTTGATTGTATTGGAACGTGTATTGATATCGTCTGTATAATCGTTTTCTCCTTTACGCCCGGCATATACATCGTATGGCATACCGGCCCACTGGGATGAATATCGTGCTCCTTCCAGATAACGGGGGAGTCCGCTTATTTTTCCTCCGCGTGAGATATTACCCATTCCTCCTCCGAAGCGTACGGCATCTGCACACACTACGCCATGCTCGCTACTTTCATTACTCAGTACAACCATGCCGTAGTCATTATTTCCTTTGTCAAACTCAAAAGTTCCGAGATATACCCAAGTACCGCCGCCTATTTTTTGATTGACCTTAAATTCCGTGACACCCCCATTATGAAAGACGAGGTATTTGGCATCGCTCACGCTATTGGGTAGTGTCTGATATGAAACATAGACCGCATATTTTCCGGTTGCCGGCAGGGTAGGTACCCATTCGGCAAAAGCCTGATCCTTATTCTTCTTTTTTTTCTTTTCTGTTTGAATATACCGGCTGGTACCGTCAGTGAAAGGGTTTTCCCCATCTTTGTAAATGGCTTTTTTCTGGGCGAATCCTTTCACGGAAGTAGTCGTCCAGCGTGCTTTCTTACTGCCTACTTCCAAATAAAGGGAAGCATTCGGAGTATCGTTGTCAACAATGATTTCATTCTTTTGTGTGTCCCGTTCGCGAGGAGTATACACAATGGCACCGGCATTTTCCAACATCGGAATGACGTATGGAAGAATGAAGGATTGAGTGAACATATCTTCTGTGGTGCAGAATAATCGGGGGCGCTGCCATCCCCATTCGCCTTTGTCATTCTTATAATAATTACCGTGACTTTGCCAGAGGGCAATATGCCGGTCCTGCAATCCTCGGGATATCTCATTGGGGCGGGAAGTGTTTTTCACCCATGGAGCACCTTTGTATTCGGTGTTCAGCGCCATTCGTTCTTTATCCTTTTTCTTGCTTCTGTACAAGTTGGGAACTAATTCTTCAATGGGCTTTCCATCTGCATAAATGGTGATCTGATAATAGTTTACCGGACCGGGGAGCAGTTCTTTCATCTGATTGTAGATGGTTTCTACCGTTTCCGGCAGAAAGGGCTGGTAGGCGAAGCTTTCCGAAGCATAAATCTGAATGGTTCTGCGGTCATAATCAATATCGAAACTGTTCAGTTTCGGTGTACTGATTTTAGCTGTCGCTGTGTATTTGGCAAAGTAATCCGTTAACCGCTCTTTTATATTTCTCTCAATGTCCTGAGCGAAGAGAAGACTGGTGCCCATTGTCAGGCACAGAAGAAAGACTATTATTTTTTTCATCGTTCCACTCTTTAGGTTGCATCCTATGATTATCTATGTCCGCCACTTTCCCCTTGATGGCATTTCCCCTTTTGGAAGGAGAATACGAAATGAATCTCGCGTTCATGTAAGTCCATTGTATTCTGTGGCAAAATCTCCTGCAAAAATAAACAAAAAAAGAGTGGGAAGTATCGAACTGCCCACTCTTCTTTGATTGTTTTATATTCTATTAATTAAGAATTTTCTTTCTTATAGAGGAATGTATTCTACAAATGCCTCCATTGCCTCATACGATGCCAGTCCTAACTGATCATACAACGTTGCTGTGCCACGGTTACGGTCTTCGCTACGTTGCCAGAACAGACGTTCGTCATTACCTAAGAACGGAGCGCTTTCCATCTGCGACTGATGCTTCAGGATAGAATTACGTTTTGCACGAAGCTCTTCCGGACTGATAGGCACAGCCATTTCGATGTTCTCAATTTCCCATTCAGCCCACGCACCACGATACATCCAGATACGACAGTCTTTCAACCATTTGGCTCCTTCTTCTTTTTCAAGATCGACAGCAGCGAATACGGCATCCGTACATACACGGTGTGTACCGTGTGGGTCAGCCAAATCACCGGCTACGAAAATCTGATGAGGCTTTATTTCACGAAGCAGGTTACGTACGATCTCTACGTCAGCCTCGCTAATCGGATTTTTCTGAATCTTACCGGTTTCATAGAACGGCAAGTCAAGGAAATGTACCCGATCTAGCGGAATATTATTGTATGAAGAAGCGGTACGGGCTTCACCACGACGAATCAAACCTTTGATAGTCAGAATGTCACGGCTGTCCATATCACCGTCTTTCTTTTCTTTCAGGAATTTGCGTATTTCTGCATATTTCTCGCTGATTACCAAGTCTTCGCTGTTATTGAAAATCTGATTGAATCCGTTAATGAAATGCATGAAACGAACCACTTCCTCATCACCTACGGCAATGTTACCGGAAGTTTCGTAAGCTACGTGTACCTCATGCTTCTGTTCTACCAGGCGGCGGAGGGTTCCACCCATGGAGATAACGTCGTCATCCGGATGCGGAGAGAAGATAACCACACGTTTCGGATACGGTTTGGCACGTTCCGGACGATAAGTATCGTCAGCATTAGGTTTGCCACCCGGCCATCCGGTGATGGTATGCTGCAAGTCGTTGAAAATCTTGATATTTACATTGTAAGCAGAACCAAACAATGCCAGAAGTTCGCTCAGACCGTTTTCGTTGTAGTCCTTGTTGGTCAGCTTCAGAATCGGTTTGCCTGTCAACTGGCACAGCCATACGATAGCGCTGCGGATCAGTTTATCATTCCACTCGCAGGATGTTACCAGCCACGGACGTTGAATGCGTGTTAAGTTCATGGAAGCCGAAAGGTCGATCGCTACATGAGCATTGTTGTGAGTTTGCAGATAAGATGCAGGAATTGTGTCACTAATCGGACCTTCCACACATTCTTTGATCATTGCTGCCTTATTTTCCCCCCATGCCAGCAAATATACCTTTTTAGCGCCAAGAATGGTAGATACTCCCATTGTGATAGAACTGATCGGAGTATTTTCTATTGTTCCGAAAATCTTGGATGCTTCGTTGCGCGATGCATTGTCCAATAAGATCAGACGTGTGGTAGAGTTCAGACGTGAACCCGGTTCGTTGAATGCGATATTACCTACACGACCGATACCCAGCAGGGCAATGTCAATACCTCCGAAACTTTCGATGCGCTGTTCGTACAGACGGCAATATTCAAAGATGGTATCTTTGGCGATGGTTCCATCGGGAGTGAATATATTCTGTTTGTCAATATCGACATGATCCAGCAACATTTCTTTTAAAGCATTGAAGTTGCTGTTGATAGCATCGGCTGTCAACGGATAGTATTCATACATATTAAATACGATCACGTTACGGAAGCTCAGTCCTTCTTCCTTATGCATGCGGATCAGTTCCGAATAGACATGGCTGGGTGAGTTACCTCCGGGGAGTGCTAGTACGCAAAAGCGTCCTGCTTTCTGTTTTTCGCGGATGGTTTGTGCTATTTCGCAAGCAATGTAGTTAGCCCCTTCTTCTACAGACTCATAAATGTCTGTAGGTATTTTCTCGAGTCTTGTCAAGACTGATTTTTCAAATGCATTCTCCGGTCTGTAGTATCTGGGGGAGACCCTGTGGAGAGTGATTTGAGAACTAAGATTTGTTTTCATAAAGTTGTTAATTAAGTTATGTAAGATTAGAGTCCTTACGACTGTATTTTCACGACAAAGATACAAAAGAAGTCTATATAATTAACTACTAACTTCTAGGTATTGTTGCACCTTCAAATCGTTTTTAACATTTGTTTCATCACGAATGGCGGAGTTGGAATTCGTCTGCATCTTTCCATACCGGAAACTTTTCTCTGAACTGATGAAGTGCGGTCAGATGAAGCGTAGCGGTTGCTATGCCCTCCGTTTCGTCGGGCACGGAAGCCGCTTCTTCTCCGAGCGCTGAATAGATTTTGCTTCCTCCGTTGTATTTCAGCCGATATCCGTCTATACCTACTCTGTTAACCCCGCACACGTAACACTGATTTTCAAGGGCACGGGCACGAAGCAGCGTATCCCATGCCAGGCGGCGGGGGATAGGCCAGTTTGCTACATATATTAATAGGTCATATTGATTGGCTACGTTCCGGCTCCACACCGGAAAACGAAGATCGTAGCATACAAGCAGACAGATATTCCAGCCACGGTAAGGGATAATCAGACGTTCATCGCCTGCCGAGAAATGTTCTGCCTCACGTCCCATGCGAAACAGATGGCGTTTATCATAATAGAATTCTTCTCCTTCCGGTGTCAGAAAGAAGGCGCGATTGTAATATCGTCCGTTGTCTACAGTGATATAACTCCCGCAGATGGCCACTTGAAACAAAGAAGCCCATTGTTTCAGTGTTGTAATCGTTTCGCCGGAATTTGCTTCCGCCAGCATATCACTTTGCATGCTGAATCCTGTAGAAAACATCTCCGGTAAAACAACAATCTCCGTTGTTCCACAGAGACTTTGCAGCTTCTCGTGGAGCAAACGGAGATTTTCTTGTTTGTTTTCCCAAACGATATCGGTTTGTACTATGGAAATACGAATCGAATCCATGATGCCTGTTTTAAGTAATAGGGAATAAGTAATAGGTAATAAGTAATAGGTAATATACCATGCGGAGCAGCATTTCAGCAGCTACGATTAATACTTAATACCTATTACTTATTACTTTATTCTTAAAGTTCTCCAAGTGCAAAATTCTCAGGATGTTTTCCTTTGAAATCCTTGAAGTACAGTTTGATTTCCCGCATATCTTTATTAAGATCTCCCGTCGGCATAATTGCTTTAGTGGACGTTATGGTCTTTGTACTGTAGTCAATACCGATCAGAACGATAGGCACTTGAGCCTTGAGAGCGATGTAATAAAACCCTTTTTTCCAGTTCGGGTTCGCCTTGCGGGTTCCTTCGGGTGTGATAGCCAGATGAAACTTTTTGCATTCAGCAAAATGATGAACCATCTGGTCGACCAACGAAGTTTTCCGACTACGGTCTACGGGAATTCCGCCTACAGCTTTAAAAATAATTCCTAACGGAAAAAAGAACCAGTCTTTTTTCATCATGAAACTTGTTTTACGGCCTAATGCTCCATAAAACAGTTTTCCAATAAATAAATCAAGGTTCGTTGTGTGTGGTGCGGCACATATCACGCATTTATCATAATTAGGTACCGTAACGTTTGTCTTCCACCCTAACAGGCGGTAATAGATAAAGCTATAAATTGCTTTCTTCATTCTGATCTTTAATTCAATTTCCCGATGGCCTCAATAATCTCGTTAACTTTTGCATTGAAATCTACTCGGAATTTCTTATAAAAGCCTTTCACATTGCCCGGCTCTGTATGGCTGATGCGGCTGACAAATTCATCCTGCATTCTTAAAACTTCAGCCATCAGTTCATCAGCTTTAGCCTTGTCAGTACCAGGGATAAACATACTATTGATTAAGCACTCGGTGAATAATTCTCCTGCGATATAGTTTACGTTCTTTTTAAGTTCTCTTCTACTTGCCATAATATTTACATTTAATGGTGAATAATAAAAATTACTTGGGGTAAAGATAGGGACTTTCTTTGATTCTAGCGAATAAATGGATTGAATTTTTTCTTTTTACTATTTGCTCTCTAAGTGTATCCTGCTTGGATATACAATTGATTAATCAACCGGATTTTGAAATATTGAATTAAAATTGAACAGATTTGAATGAAATTTAGTCAAACGGGGAATTGCCTCGACAAGGATGAGGTATTTTATTTATTACTGTTCCCTTTTGAATGATTATAGTACTTTTTCCCTTTTGAAAAGAATTATCTTTGAATAATTACTTGGAAATAAGATTTTTAATAGCTATAATTAATTAAATGAAAAACAATGGATTTAGATTTATCTAAAAGAAGTAAGCCCTGTTTTAAGAAAAATAGGATGATGTCAATGGGAAAAGTAAAGAATCCTTTTTTAAAGCTTTGTGGTATTGGGTTGTTGACAGTAATATGTATTTCTGTTAAAGCCCAAAAAGTAAACTTTACAGTGAATTCGAAAACTGGAGCCATACAATCAATGAATATTGATAATGATAAACAGAATATGAATTGGCTGATAGCAACAGATGGTAGCCAATATCCTTGGATAAAGGAGAATTATGGTTGGGGACTTGGCTATTTCACTGAGGTGAGAAGAAATCAGAAAAACAAGTTGTTTTGGAATCTTCCTGCCAGTATAAAGCAGGATGGGAGAGAAGTTACTTATCGAGTTGGAGATATATGTATCCTTGTAGAAAGGAGTATGAGAGGAGAAGATTTAATAGAAGAGTATACTTTCCAAAATGATGGAACAGAGGAAATACTTTTATCGGATATAGGCATCTATACTCCATTCAATGATAACTATCCAGGGGCACAAACTTGTATAAATATGCGGGCTAATGCTCATATATGGGAGGGTGATAATGCAGCTTATGTAAACGCGATACGTATGGGGGATATGCTCCACATTTGGGACTGGTTTTGAGGGAAGGCGAAATTAAAAGTTATGAAATATCAGAGCGTGATAGAAATAAGGGTAACTCTCATACAAGGGGAATTATTTCTTTGAATCTTCCGGATATGAAATTGATGCCGGGTGATGAACAAGTATTTTCGTGGTATATCTTTTCGCATAAAGGTGAAGATGATTTTCGTCAAAAGTTATTGGAAAGAGAGAGTGTTTGGGTATCTTGCAACAAGTATGTATTTGAGAAAGGAGAAACTGCCCTTGTGAAAATATCAGGTGGGCAGATGGTAAAAGGCTGTATGCTTAAAAAGAATGATGTCACTATTCCTATGAAAAAACAAGGAACAGCATGGTATGCTGAAGTAGTAATGGATCAGTTAGGAGAAGTGCGTTTTGATATACTATATGGCACAGGGAAAAAAACTCATGCAAATTGTTTGGTGATTAGTAGTGTGGATGATTTGATTAAAAAACGAGTAGAGTTTATAGTTGCAAATCAACAGATGAAAAGTTCGAATACGCGTAGAGATGCTTATATGGTTTATGATAATGAAAAGAATGAAATATATCTGAATAATACGCATAACTGTAATCCGGTTGACAGGGATGAAGGTGCTGAAAGAGTCGGTATGGGGGTACTTTTAGCAAAGTATTATCAATTGCATCCTGTTGCTGAAGTAAAGGCATCTTTATTGCGATATGCAAGTTTTTTGCGTAATAGATTGCAAGATGCTGACTATAAGACTTTCTCTTCAGTCGATCAGAAGGGACGTAACAGGGCGTACAATTATGTATGGGTAGCGGATTTTTATTTCCAGATGTATAAAATAACCAATGACAAACAATATGCTAAACATGGTTATATGACTTTGCGGTCTATGTTCAAACAGTTCGGACATGGTTTTTATGCCATAGGTATACCGGTTCGCTTAGGACTGCAAACTTTAAAAAATGCTGATATGCAAAGAGAATATCAAGAGTTGGAGAATGATTATATTGCGGTTGGTGATACTTTTTTGAAAAATGGTTTGAATTATCCGGCTAGTGAAGTAAACTACGAACAAGCCATTGTAGCTCCATCAGTCATGTTCTTGCTTCAACTTTATATGGAAACCGGAAGGCAGAAATATTTGGATGGGGCAAAGATTCAAATGCCTGTATTGGAAGCTTTCAATGGCAAACAACCCAGTTATCATTTGAATGAAATAGCTGTTCGTCATTGGGATGGTTATTGGTTTGGTAAGCGGGAAATGTGGGGAGATACTTTTCCACACTATTGGAGTACATTGTCAGGAGCTGCTTTTTATCTTTATTCGCAATGTACGGGAGATCATTCATATAAAGAGCGTGCAGAGAATATTGTGAGAAATAATCTGTGTTTATTCTTTGAAGATGGAAAAGCTTCTTGCGCCTATATTTATCCAAATAAGGTTAACGGAGTAAAGGGCGGATTCTACGATCCATATGCAAATGATCAGGATTGGGCTTTAGTTTATTATTTGCTTGTACAAAATGGTATATATTAACGAATAATGGAATCGTTAAATACAGAAAGCTTAATAGGGTAACTTTTTGTGATCGATGCAAAATGAAAAGCCAGTCAACATTTAAATAGTTAACTGGCTTTTTCTAATACACTTTGCTTTCTTATTTATTGTGGTTTTCCGTAAGCAGCAAATTCATAAATGCCATCTGCCCACATTGCAGAATTGTTTTTATGTACATTGACAACACCGTATACGCGGAGCCGTAAATATCTGTAGAGCGACGGATCTTCAATATTCAGAATTAGAAATCCTACCTGCCAGTTTAATTTGCCGTCTACGAGCATTTTATAACTTTTTCCATCCCGGCTTCCTTCAATGGTATATTTGTAGGCAGCCTCGGAACCGTTAACCAATCTTGTCGAAAGATTAATCTCAGAAATCACGGCTTCTTTCTGCATATCTATGGTAAACATATAAGGAGAACCTGTAGCAGCATTTGAACTTTTCTGGAAATAAGTAGAAGATTCAGTACAAGCTCCATCCGTGATACAATCAGCTTTAATTCCTCTCGCTCCTGGGACAGCGGCTGTCACCGGTACATTTAATGTCAGGTTTTTACCGTTCTGAACAGGGATAATACCATATTTGTCACTAAATTCCAGGTATCTGTAATAATCCATCGAAGCATATCCTTTGTTAAATGCGGCTATTGAAATTCTCGGGAAATTGCCAGCCGGAGTTTTATATTTTCGTTGCGCTCCCCAGTGGTAACTCCATACTCCGCAGGTTTTTCCAACTGTACTGATTCTGTTAAACTGTGCATCAAAAGTAGAATTATTGCCAATTTCTCTCATAGGTGTCCATTCGCCTCCTAAATCAGCGGCAGATGTATACATGGTTTGACTCGGATACCATCCGGAAGCCTTTGAACTGAAGAAATAATATTCTCCGTCTTTTTTGATGATTGCAGGAGTTTCCCGATGTAGTCCTTTACATATTGTATTAACTAATAAAACAGGCTTAGTCCATGAAGGGTCTAGCTTATAGATGTTTATATCTCTGTTCATATTTGTAGCTGAAAGGAGATAAGCTGTACCGTCATCATCAATGAAAAGAGATTGATCTCTAGAGTCATAGCCCAATGGTCGTTCCATAGTGCCTACTTCGAGCTCGCCTTTGGGAGTTATTTGTGCCAGATAGATTTTAGCTGCAACATATCCACTTTGATCTTCATAATGTGCTGAAAGTACTACCTTACCGGTTTTTGCGTTATATCGGAAAGCAATACCCTCAAATTTTACATTTGGGTAAAAAGCCAGTTCACGGGAAGTACTCCAACTACCATTGAGCCCTGTCGGAGAAAAGCTTTCTGTAGCTAGCCATCCTTTGAGTGTTTGTCCATCTACTTCCTTTTCAACGTTTTCCATTTTATAAGAGAAATAAAGCTCCCCAATTTTCATACCCTGAGGTTTTTGGGCAGATTCTTTGGTGATATATTTTCCGTTTAGATTATCATAAACTTTAGTTTCGCCGTTAGGGGTGAAGGTTGTTGCTTGTTGAGAAGCGGACGTGGCTATTTTCTTCCCCTCTTTAAATGCTTCTACATGGTAGGTAAAAGTTTTATCTGCTTTCAGATTATAATCATCGTATGTATTTCCTTTAGCTTCTCCAATACAATTTCCATCCCGGTAGATTCTATAAAGGTCAGCGTCCTCTCGTTGCATCCAATTCAGTTTTACATTGTTGACAGCTTTTTCACCGACAAGTTTGAATACAGTGGCAGTGGCTGCCCAGATATCTGTTGTTATAACTTCTTTCGATTGAGTTGCGAAAGCTGGTTGCAAAGACAGACTACATAGATATATAAATATGAATAAAAAACTATTTTTTGCCTGTTGGCTTTTTATGTTCATAATGTAACAAATTTAATTTATCAGAATTACATATGAGAAATTTATTGGGCTTTCATCTGTTTTAGATTATTAGCCTTGTAGGCATCAGAGAATATATCTGCTTCCTTATATTTATATTTATTGGAATCGAAATATACTGCAAAATCTTGCATTAACTTCTTGGATAGTTCAGTAAGATATAAATTACTTCCGGCAAATGTATTTGAACCGGAAACTGTAACATACTTCTTATCTTTCAGATTTTGTATCTGATAATAACCATCTTCCTGTAGGTTGAACACCCAGCATTGAGCATCATCTTTCTTCTCGGGATTCAGGCGTAAAGTTCCGAACAGTGATTCCAAAAACTTTCCGGTTTTGGTATCTTTTATTTTATATACGTTGGGTATATTAGTCTTTATAAACTCCAGACTTAGATTGATGTCATCATCATCATCCGCTATACTGAAACCATTGGCAGGTTTAGACACTAAACGATCAGAGGTCTTTTCTAATAATGAGTATATATTACCGGGTATGATTTCTGCAGCTCTTTTATAGCGATACATACTATTAAACACGGTTAAATCCCATTGATCATACCATTTTACGACAGGATAGCCTGAGCGCATACTAATGGGCAACCACACATGATGAGACTTTCCTACATCCTTAGAGTTCCAACGGTCACCCATGTATATATAAGCTTTTTCTTTACCCTCCACTTTAAATACATAACAGCTTTGTGAGTTGTAAGTAACTTGTTTGAGTTTATCTACAGCAAAATTGTTCCCTGTTGTCCAGTTCCCCAGTATATCAGTACTGTAGGCACTTCTCCCGGGATTGGGTTCCCAGCCTGTGCAACCGGAAAACAATCCAAAATACATATCCCCAACCTTAAAAATAGCGGGTGCCTCATATTTAAGTCCCTTTAAAATTTTAGTTTCTGTTGGAGTCGGCTCCAGATAATCGTCTCTAAGTAATGCAATATTCATGTTGGTATTCATATCCGTAGAACAGAAATGATATGCTTTTCCGTCTGTATCTACGAATAACGTCTGATCACGGGACTCGTTTTTATTAGGGCGAAATGTTTTGTAAAGTACATAAGGCCCCATTATTTTATCGCTTGTTGCTACACAAACACGTGCAGCTCCATATCCATCTCCACTTTCCCAATGGCTCCACATTACCCATTTCTTAGTTTGGGGATTATAAATTACTTTGGGACGTTCGAACAAACGTCCCTGCGATATATCATTCATGTCTTCTCTGGCTTCACCTGTCGTTTTCATCGACAACCCCAGCCGTTTCCAGTTGTATAAGTCTTTAGATTGATAACAACTTACCCCATTTGATTTAAAACCTGTACGATCTTCTCCAAACCAATAATAAGTTCCTTTTTCGTAAACGACACATCCACCGTGTGCGTTAATTTGCTCCCCATCTATGTCATTCCACAAAACACCCGGACTGATCTGGGTGTTTTGTGAAAAAATAGAGGTGAATGAGAACATAAAGCAGATAAATAGAGTTATTCTCATGTTTTCGTTATTTTAGTCTTCAATATTAATAGTTATTTCGGGCTGTGCAGGGGCATAGGCTCCAGATTCGTCAATTGTGAAATATTCCACATCAGCAGTATTATCTATAAAACCGAATTTGGGCGAGTATGTACGTGATGTGCCGGTCAGTTTAGCGTTGTCTACACGGACAGCTCCGATATCATTTCCCCATCCTCCACGTCCTACTGTAAAGGATACGCGAATTTGGTTACATTCGGCAGAAGTAGTATAGTCCATTGAATAAGTTTCCCAGTTGTCACTGGCAATTTCTGTTATGACTTTTTTTTCAGGGTCTTGCACTTCTTCTATAATCATTTTACCGGTGAGTTTTCCTTCTTTTTTTGCTATTCCTCCTTTTAATAGAGCAGATAGTGTGTAATTTTCATTCGGTACAACATCTACCACTTGCATTAGGATACCATCACTCCAGCCAGCTGCCCATTTATAGGGTCTAATTTCAAAAACATGATTGTCCAGGTCCTGATTATTATCAATTTCTTCAGGAAGAATTTGTTGTTCTGAATTCCAACGGTCGCTAATAACAACATCCCATCCTTCCACTCTACTAACTAACTTCGTTTCTGGATTTATATCAAATTCTCCTTCGAAGTTTGGGTTCTTTAAAAGATTTTCTACTGGTTTGCCAACTTTCTCTGCAAAGTTTGGCTGGGGAGCGTAGTCTATAATTCTAACGGAATCTACAGGAATTCCATCTCTGTAAATGAAGGCACGGTTATCTGGTGTTATGGCAAAACGATAAATATGTGCTTGTCCATCATTATTATAGAACTTACCTTTTCCTCCTGCTTTTCCATTTGTTGCAGGATTGGTAATTTCTTTTTTGTAGGCATTGAATAATCCGATTTCATTAGAGGTAATATATGCTTTGAATCCATAACCTTTTTCGTTTACAAAATAAGGATAAAAGCTTTTCTCCGAGTCATCTGTTTTTATTTTGAATTCGATAGTATATCCTTTTGAATTTGGAGTGAATGCTTTGGTAAATTCCTTATCATTTCCTTTCTTGTAAGCAGGAGATGCTGCAATGTCTTTCACAGGAAGAGCGGTTCCATATCCTTTTACTTTTAAATATGAACGGACGTCTCCACTTCGCAGAATAATTTTCCCTTCAGTCAGTCTTTTAGTACTGTTTAAGGTCACTTTCACTTTTTGTTTTCCAGAGTTGGCTGCTATAACAGTCGGAGTTACGGTGAAACCGTTTGGAGCTGTAATTGTTATTTCTTTGCCGAGTAAAGCCTCGGAATTGACAATGAAGGATGATGATGCGTTTGTACCATTAATCGTTAGTAATGGTAGATGTTCCTCTGTTGAGGTTTGTAAGGCTTCATTTTCTTTTTTATCATCTTTGGGTTGAACTGCATAAGTAGCTGTTGTGCTAATTGTCAGCAATGTCAATGATAAAAACATAATCTTCACATATTTTTTTTTCATGATACAGAAATGTTTTATAAATTAATTATTTATGATTGAACTAATAATCTGTGTTTATTTCTTGCTTACTGAATAGTATAACCAAAATTGATTCGAAATATCAATAGCTTGTTTCCTGTTTGCAAAATTGCTGAATCATATTTATATATAGGTGCTGGAATGATTCAAATACGTATAATTTTAAGTTATCTGATTATAGTGGGATAAAAATCATTCAGAAAGGTTTAAAAATAGACCACATATGTTTGTGGTAGTTTTAAATTAATATATTTTAAGTGATTTATGAATAGTGATAGCTATCTTTATTTTAATATTGCACAAGAAATACGTCTTTATATTAATTCTACTATGAAACATCAACTGAAATTTTATATAGTACTGTTTTTTATTCAATTATTTCCGTGTGCCTTTGCGCAACAAATGTCGGTATCTACGCTTCCGTTAAATAATTATTTGCCTTCAAGTACTGTTTTGCGGGTTCATTGTGACCGGGAAGGCTTTTTGTGGTTAGGAACTAAAGACGGTTTGTGTCGGTATGATGGCTATCGATTACTTGTTTTCCGTTCTGGATTGAAATCACCGGATCTTTTGACGAATAATGAAATTACTTGTATTGCGGAAAATAAAAATGGATATCTATTTATAGGAACTAAAAAAGGTATTAATATACTGGATAAACGAACTTATCAGATAATACCAGTTACACACAATGATTTGAAGGATCAAGAGATTCGAACAATGATAGTGGATAGTGATGGATGGGTATGGGTTGGAACATTAACTTCTGTTTTTCGTTGTTCTGCCGATTTCTCATATTGCAAAAGATATGATTCTACTTTGCCTGTTACTAGTGTGAATTCTATTTATGAAGATGCAGATAAGAATATTTGGGTAACTTTATGGGAAAGGGGATTACATCGATATAATTCAAAAACAGATTCATTTATTGCTATGCCTCAGATTGGAGATTTAAATAATCCATTTAAAGTTTTTCAAGATAATAAGAAGCAACATTGGATTTTAACATGGGAAAGCGGAATCTTTTTACTTTATCCAGAGGAGAAAGATGATTTGATGTATAGTCATGTAGATATAAAAAGTAATGAACATTGGGATAAGAATGGTTGTTTTAGCATAACTCAGGATGATAAGTATGGTTATATATGGATTGTATCTACACAGGGACTTTATGCACTTCAAAAACGTCCTGGAAATATAATTAATACTGTTGATATATCTCATATTTCTTCTAAGTTAAATAATATTTTTAGTGAAATAGTAAAAGATAAGTCAGGTAACTTATGGATTGCTGCTTTTAATGAAGGAGTATCAATGATTGATTTAAATAAACCATTAGTGCAGAATTACTCTTTTCCTGTTATTCGGGAAAAGACGGGGTTTGTTACAAATATAAAGAATATATATGAAGATAAAGAAGGAGATTTATGGATAGATCAGAATCGTTGGGGAATAGGAATTTATAATCCAGATTCTAATAAACTTCTCTTTTATACAGATATCCCTTCTCTAAAAAACATTGCTAATCTGAAAAATGTAAGCTGCATTACCTCTGTTCCATTGCTTAATGAGATTTGGCTGGGTTCTGAGTATTATCCGGAAATTTACAAGGTGAAGAAGGATAAAAAAGGAGTAGAGCTATTGGGAACTTTGAAATTAACAGATTACGTAGATAATTCAGGATTTCCGCGTTTATTTTATACTGATAGTAATCATAATCTTTGGGTGGGAACAACTAAAGGTATTTTGGTTAAACCGGCAAAGGAAAAGATACTTCAAGACACTAAATTTCCATTTGTAGATATAATAGGAATTAGAGAAGGTAAAGATGGTTCATTATGGATTAGTACAAGAAAGCAAGGTGTGTATAATGCTAAAATATCCTCTGATCTGACATTAGAAGAAAAGAATTTAAGAAATTTGAAAACTCATGCAGAAGGAGTAATAAGTGATAATATTGGAGCAATCTGTGTGGATGATAATGGTTTGGTGTGGATGGGGAGTCAGGATGGAGATGTGTTCACTTATGACCCTCAAACAAATAAAGTGGAAAACTTATCCGATATGTTTGATATGCTTGAAGAAGGTATTTTTAATATTATAACAGATCAGTTGGGACATATTTGGATTTCTACCAATAAGCGGGTAATTGAATACGACCCTAAAAATGGTGGTATCATGGACTACTCGACAATGACTGATGTGATGGTAAATTCTTTTATGCCTAATTCTTATTATAAAACTCGTTCTGGGAAAATACTGTATGGAGGAAATAAAGGAATCTCAGTATTTACTCCTTATGATCATTTGTCTGATAATCCTCGTAGAATTAGAACGATGGTGTCAGATGTCAAGATAGATGGTGTTTCTAGTCTTTTGGAGAAAAACAACCAACGTTTTAATTTAAGAAGTCAGATCATTTCTTTAAATGCAGGAGATAAAAATATTGAGATAGATTTTTCTTCTTTAAATTATGCGTTTCCTGACAAAATTAAATATGCATATAAAATGGATGGAGTTGATGATGATTGGGTGTATGTCAGAGGCGATCGTCAATTTGCATTTTACAATCAATTACCTAAAGGTAAACGTACTTTTTATCTAAAGACAACTGATGTAAATGGTTTATGGAGCAATTATATAGCAGAAGTTCAGGTGTTTAAACAGCCAGCTTTCTATGAAACATTGTGGGCTTATTTATTTTATATTGTGTTTACACTTTTATGTCTGTATCTTTTCTATCACAGGATGAAGCGTCGTATTCAGTTGCGGCATGAACTGAGAATAGCTCAGATAGATAAAGAGAAGTCAGAAGAATTGGTGCAAACTAAATTACGTTATTTCACAAATATATCACACGATTTATTAACTCCCTTAACTATTATTACTTGTTTGATCGATGATGCGGAAATGACGAATGGTAGTCGGATTTCGCAGTTAACTATGATTCGTTCTAATGTGAATAAATTACGTAGACTATTACAGCAAATTTTAGATTTCCGTAAGGTGGAAAGTGGGAACATGAAATTATCTGTATCAAAAAGTGATGTCATATCATTTATAGATGATGTTTGTAAGATACACTTTACTCCATTGATGAGAAAGAAAAATCAAACCTTTACATTTTTGACTGAAGATAGACATTTGATGGCTTATTTTGATAGAGATAAACTAGATAAGATAGTATCTAATTTATTATCTAATGCTTACAAATATACAGCTAATGGTGGAAATATAAAATTAATAGTAGATTCATATTGGGAGTCTGAAAATCATCATTTGCGAATACAGGTCGTTGATACCGGAGAAGGTATTGCTCCTGCTGATTTGGAGAATGTTTTCAAAAGATTTTATACAATAAATAAAGGAGATGAAAGTGAATCTAATGGGATCGGGTTATCCTTAACAAAGGATTTAGTGGAGTTACATCATGGCACTATTAATGTTGAAAGTGAATTAGGTAAGGGAAGTACTTTTACTGTAGATCTTCCCATTAATAAAGATAGCTATCAAGAAGATGAATTAATATCAGAACATATTTCGGCAAATGGCATAAATACGGATCTTATTTTAGAGAAAGAAGCATTGGCTGATTCACAGGTTGGTGAAGATACGCAGATAGCTGACGTTCATTTGTTATTGGTGGAGGATAATGAAGAATTGTTGTTTTTGATGGAGAAAATTCTATCCAAGCATTATCATGTGCTTATTGCAAAAGATGGATTAGAAGCTCTGAACGTTATAAAAGATAATGAAATAGATATTATTATAAGTGATGTGATGATGCCTGAAATGGATGGTTTAGAGTTTTGTCGCGCTTTAAAGTCAAATTTGGAAACCAGTCACATTCCTATCATATTATTAACAGCTAAAAATACCGTGGAAGATCGCATTGAATGTTATAATGCGGGAGCGGATGGGTATATATCCAAGCCATTTGAATTAAAAATATTAGAGGCTCGTATTAATAATTTTATAATGCATAAGAAAAACAAACAGGAAGAGTTTCGTTCTAATGTAGAAGTCAATATTGATTCTTTAGAACCTTCTTCTATTGATAAAGAGTTTTTGGATAAAGTGATTTCTGTTATAAATTCAAATATGTCGGAAGGAGATTTTGATGTGGTTCAGTTAGCGGACGCATTAGCTGTGTCTAAGTCTTCTCTTTATAGGAAAATGAAATTAGCAACAGGACTGTCACCCATTGAGTTTATTCGAAATATAAGATTAAAACATGGAAGTCAATTATTGAAGGATAAATCAATATCCGTAGCAGAGGTAGCTTATGAATGCGGATTTTCTAATCCTAAATATTTTGCAACCTGTTTTAAAGAAGAATTTGGCGTAACTCCAAAGGAATATCAAAAATCTTGTTAGGATAAAAATAATATGAACTTAAAATACACAAGTACGCGTCTTAATGGAAGATGCGTACTTTTCCATATATCAATGATCTATCCCATTTGAATGATTCCTGAACTTATATTGAACGATTTTTAGACCTGTTATAGTTAATAGCGATTATGGTCCAATTTTGGAAGTTTTTGAATGATTAGAGAACTTCTTTCTACTGGATAACTCGCACTTTTGTGACGCATTTGATGCACAACTAATACTTATTTGGTCTAAATAACTTTATAAATCTAATAGTATGGTGATAATTTTACCTAATTTCTTTTTGCAAAAGCCTGTTTGTCGTTTGCTGGCAGTCGTGGGCTTTTTAGGATTTAGTGGAGCGATAGCGTCTCAATCAAGTTCGCCCGCGAATATTGATTCTGTGAAGACCTATATGAAAAAAAACTCTTTTGAGAAGAATGTAGGATCTCGTTTCGTTACTAATCGTAGTATAGACTCCTTTGGGGTGAGTGATACTGTTGATATCAAAATGTTGCAGCGCTCTCAATTTTTATCTATTCAGCAATTACTGAAAGGGAATGTGCCCGGTGTATATGTACAGGAAAATAATGGAGAGCCTGGTACCATTCAAAGCATGCTGGTTCGTGGCTTATCTTCACCTGTCTTTTCTAATAAAGATGTGTCCAGTGTTCAGCCGACAGTTTATTTGAATGGCGTTCCATTGATGCTGGAAAATAGCTATGTGTACGATATCAAACAGTTTGATATTAATCCGATAGGAGCTGCTGCCAACATGCTGGCGGGATTGGATATATCTTCCATAGAGTCAATCGAAATTATCAAAGATCCGCTTCAGCTTGCCAAATTAGGTCCTTTAGCTGCTAATGGTGCCATCTGGATAACAACCAAAGACGGTTATTATGGCGGTGAAAACGTTTCTATCGGGGTTTCGGCAGGAATGGCCTTTGCTCCGTCTTCAGTTCGTATGACGAATGGATCATACGAAAAAGCATTCCGTCAACGTTTCTATGATACGTATTCTCTTACACCGGGTAAACAACCCTATTATCTTATGGATACAAGAGATGTACGTTATTTTGGTAAACCGGACTGGGCAGACGATTATTATCAGTCATCACTCTTATATAATGTAAATGCTTCTATCGGTGGTGGTTCAAAGAAAGCGAATTATGTATTTACACTCGCAACGACAAAAGATGCGGGAGCAGCGGACAATACCTCTTATACGAAATATAATATTGGTTTTGCCTTGAATATGGTTCCTTTGGATGGCTTGAATGTTAGTACAATTATTAATGCCGCTAAGATAGACCGTGTCAGGAATCGGAATTTTAGAGACAGGTTTGCTGAGATGGAGTACATGGTTGATTTTTCAACTCCGCTTGCACCTGCCGGCAATTTGTATAATGACTTTTTAATATCCAATGATTTGACTAAAGATGATAATTATAACAATTTACTGAATGGATTGTTGGCTTTGAGCTATACTAAGCAAAGATTCAATGCTACAGCCAGCATCAAACTTGATTATACAACAAATGTTCGTCGCGCTTTTTGGCCTATGGCTTTGTTGGAGTCCGTCAACTTTGTCTCTAACTATTCAGGATACAATCAACGGATTATAGGTGAAACTTCAGCGAGCTATTTGTTGCCTTTAGCTGATATTCATAAGTTGAATGTTCAGTGGAATGGCTCTATAACCAGCGATTTGTATCACTATAATTATACTCGTGCCTATGATGGTGATGATGATATGAAGCCGACAACAAGTACCGGGAACTTCAAGCAGTATCGTTATGTTGATCGTTTGGAGAATAGATGGGTATCGACTTCAATAGCTTTAGATTATAAGTATAAGAATTTGCTTAATGTGGGATTATTGGCAAGATACGACGGAAATTCCGCTATCCAGTCGGATCACAGATGGATGTTTACACCCGCTGCCTCTGCTGAATGGAATTTAAAGAATCATTTTTTTACAGGTAGTACTGCATTGTCTGGATTGTCTTTGCGTGCATCTTATGCACGAATAGCCAAATCATTCCAGTCCGATAGATATGAATTAGGTCCTCAATACTTGGCTACAAGTATCACATGGAGTGGCGAACCGTTACTTTCCTCAGCTAATGGATTTGCAACAATCACTCGTCCGTATGCATCGGGTTGGGTTGGTTATGATTTAAAGCTTCCCTATTCTGATAAAATGGAGCTTGCTTTGAAAGGTTCTTTTTTCGACAATCGCATTATTGCGGAAATAAGTCTGTATAAGAATTATGAAAAGAATTTATTGACATATTTGCCTGTCACTCAAGAAATGGGATATGAGTATAAACTGGCCAGTGGAATGGATATCAGTAATCAGGGATTGGAATTAAATCTTTCGGCATCCATTTTGAAGAACACTCCGTTGAAGTGGGATTTGTCTTTCAATGCAAGTTATAATAAGAACAAACTAGAGAAACTTCCCGAAAACCAGAAGACAACTGTGATAGGCGACCATAAACTACAAGTAGGACAGTCAGTTGATGCCTTTTGGGTGTATCAAAATAAAGGCATTTATACAAACGACTCAGAAGTTCCTGTTATGAATGGGAAACCACTGAACATAAATGGAGTTCCTTTTAAAGCAGGAGATCCTGTTTGGACAGACGTTGACGGAAATAATCAGATTAACGACAATGACCGTGTGCTGACCGGACATGCCATTCCACCCTATACAGGAGGATTGACTAACCAGTTTGCTTATAAAGGATTCGATTTCAGCTTCAATCTCTTCTTTGCTTTGGGGCATAGTGCTTTAAATCTGCGCGATCAGCAACGTTACGACTTTGCGACTTTGGATAATATTCAGTCCTTGCAGTCTGTTAAAGAGATTTTCTTTTGGCAAAACACTAATCAGCGTGACGATTATCCTATATACAATCCGCAAAGCAGTGTTCATCCTTACCGTGCAGAACAGGATTTGTTCCTTGAAAAGCTGTCATACCTGAAACTGAGAAATATAACTGTTGGTTACACACTTCCTATAAAGAAAGTTGGTAGTAATATACCTAAAAGTTTGTATTTCTATCTGACAGGATCTAATCTGTTATCTTTCAGTAATTTTTCAGCAGGTGATCCGGAATTAGTTAACTTCAATGGTACCTATGACGGGTATTCGCTTCCCATTCCTCGTTCCATTTCTTTGGGACTGAGATTTAAGTTCTAAAAATATCGGAGATGATAAAAAATGAAAAACAATATGAAAAACAATATGAAAAAATTGCGATTAGCTCTTTTCTCCGCACTTGTCTGTTTATTTCTGCAGTCCTGCAATGACTTTCTGGATGTAGATCCCAAACATGCAGCTTCGGAAACCCAACAATGGAAGACTCTTGAAGATACTCGATCAGCATTGATGGGAGTATATGGCTTGACACGCGCAGCCTTAGCCGATAACAATACTCATTGGATATGTGGTGATTTGCGGAAGGGGGATTTTACGGTTTATAAGCGTAGTGACTTACAAGCTGTGTCTGATAATGAATTGAACAAGCCATATGACTTGTTGAAGAAAGTATCTAACTGGAGAAGATTTTATGCGGTAATCAATGCGGCATCTGTTTTTATGGAAAAAGCTCCACGAACTGTCGAACTTGACCGGTCGTATTCTGAACAAAACTTGAAATATGACATTGCTCAAGTACGCGCTTTGAGGGCATTTGCTTATTTTTATATGGTAAGAATCTGGGGAGATGTGCCGTTAGTCACCTATTCTTATGATAACGGAACTTTTCCGTCTATGCCCCGTACAGACGCTCAAACGGTGCTGAGTTATGCTAAGGCAGAACTGTTAACAGCTATAGAGGATTTACCCTATCAATATGGTACTCAAACGAATTTATATTATGGTTCATATGGGGCCCAATGGCAGGGAAAACTGTTCAATAAGTTATCTGCATACTCTGTATTAGCTCACATCTGTGCTTGGCAGGGAAATTATGCAGAAGCCGAGACATATTCTGCATTTATAATAGATCATGCATCTGAGATTAATGCAAAATATACTTCTATTGCCGACTTGACTTCAGAAACAGGGCTGTTTTACTCGAATGCGAGTGTAAAAGGTTCAAGGATTTTAGGATTTAATTTTGCTCACAATGATAACGAAGCAACTCAAAGCGGACATCTTGAACAGTTGACTTTAGCTTATCCATTGGTACAAAAATCCTATCCTGAAATATACATTTCAAAGGACAGCTTATTTTCGATTTTTACCAATTTTGATGACTTGCGGTTTGGAATCATAGATACCATCAAATATTCATCCTATTATGTTCAGAATTTGAATGAAGAAACTCCGGTGTTCAGTAAAATAAAGATTATTCAGGATGGATCGGCGAAAGACAATGATTTCGGAGTATTTGGCTCGTCAATTGTTTTCACTCGCCTTGAAGATATCACCTTGCTACGGGCTGAAGCATTATGCGCACTAAACAGGAGCACAGAAGCTGTATCCTACCTGAATATGATCCGAACAAATCGTGGATTGAGAGAAGTATCTTTTAAAAAGGATTTTGGGAATAATCGCGAAAGCTTAATTGCCGAGATATTTGAAGAGCGTCGCAGAGAACTTATGGGAGAAGGCTGGAGGTGGTATGACCTTGTCCGTCGGCAAAAGCTGATGAAAGATAATGAGGCATTCTTGCGACTGATCAGCAGTGGTGGAATCTACTGGCCGGTATCGGAAGATATCATTACTGCTAATTCACAGATTGAACAAAATGAGTTTTGGAAATAAAAAGAAAACGACAATGAATAAGATACTATTTATTTTATGTCTGACTTCGGCTTCCCTTTGGATGCTGTCTTGTACAGATTACGAAGTGGCTTCATATCCTGAGGAAAATGAAACCGAAGTATTTAATGGAACCGTTCTGGATTATTTGTCCACAGGGAATGAAAGGCTGAATTTGAAATTTGATTCTATGATGGTTCTTGTCAACAATATTCCCGATTTCATACAACAGATGGAACAGACGGATGTGCAATATACAGTTTTTGCCATACCGGATGCATGTATCCGTTCCTCATTGGCGCAACTTAACGAGTACCGTAAACAAAAGGAGTTGGGTGAAGCGATTTATTTGAGTGATTTATTAATTGAACCGTTTGTTGTTAAAGATACGATCGTTAATGTTATAACACCGACTTTAAATGATACGATCATTAACGAATATCATTATGATTATAGAGCTGACCTTGAGCGAATGTTATGCAAGTACATTATTAAAGGTAGTTACGATACCGATAATATTCTAGCCAATGAAGGAAATAACTCCTTAAATTCTTTGAAGTACAATTATCAAATGAATATAGAATGTTCTCGCAAACCGGCATCCGGATTTGTAGGCGGAGGAGTCAAACAGCTTATTTTCAGTGATATGAAAAACTCTCAGGTAAAAGATAACTGGAACAGAGTTTCTACGGTATGGAATGATGTTTATACAAATAATGGTATCATTCACATCCTTTCTCCCCAACACAGTTTCGGTTTTGATGAATTTATTTACGTATTTAATAATTATGGCAATGAATATAAGAAGTAAAAATATTGCGCTGCTGTTTTCCTGCGTATTATTAAGCATATCGTGTGTCGATAAATATTTGCCGGATAGTTTGGATGCTTTCGACAGAGACGTCAATTTTACTACAAAACTATATCGTCCTCAACTAGGAAAAAATACTTTGATGTCCGACAACTTTTCATCGGGTAATTCAACGCTTCCTCTTACTTTCGAAATATCACGAATCGTGAGGGCCGACGGAAGTCCTGCACCTGAATTGACGGAATATTTCCCGGTAAAAGTTTGGAAAACTCCATATATGGGTACCGAAAAGTCTATAGAAGAAATAGAAGCTAAAAGAGAAATAGAATATCGTACTCTTTTTCAGGTTAAAAAGCATTCCGGAGAATTTATGATGTGGTCCAATGCCGAATCTTCTTTTGTGCAGTGTGCTCCGAGTGATGGCTATATTTTTGATGTGCTGGTGAAAAACTCGGGAGGATATAAAACATTTACTGATATGCAGCTTATACCTGTCAGAGAAAGTGATTACGAACCGAGTATATACGATCCGGAAACAGGGTTGGTGCAGGGACAGGACTATGTTACACCAAATTCGTTAACCCTTTTTCAAACAGAAAGTGGAGACTATATGTTTCCTGAAGATGTACATATTTATTTTCGTGAGAACCAAGATAATGATGATGATGTAAAAAGTTTGACTTTTCGTTTTTATGGACCGGATTATACACCGATCTCTCCTTCATCTTTTAATCAGACAGACTGGGCTAATCTGATTCATGGTTTCAATATGGAGAAAACAGATGAATATGTAAAGTATGATGTAGTTTATCCGATGCCATTGGTTGAAATGAAATCAAAATATACCAATAAAGATGGTAATAGAATAAATGTCAATTTTTTATATGACCGTATTACAGCAAGTGGTTATCGTATGACATCCACTATGTCATTTGAATTTGCGATATACAAGGAAGCTCATTGGGAGATAATAGTTGTATTTACAGCAGGAGCCCCCTTGTTTGAAGATGGAAAATAACTAATTAATACCATGATTCTAATATGAGAAATATATTTAAATATGGCTTGTTGGCTATGGCGATTGCCGTCACCTCGGTTGGTGTTCGGGCTCAGGATATTCCTGTCAGTGGTGTAGTCAAAGATAAAAGCAATAATTCTACATTGCCTTATGCTTCTGTTATTGTTAAAAATGAAAGTGGAAAAACGGTGCCTCAGCTTTCAACCACAACTGATGATAACGGACGATTCTCTACAAAAGTTAAGAGTGGTTACCGACTTGTATTCTCTTTCCTGGCGTTCGACAGTCTTTCAGTCAAAGTTACTAAACCTTCAGAACGCATGCAAATATATCTGAGTCCGACAGAGAATATGCTTGATGAAACAGTTGTAGTCGGATTTAAAAGAGTTAGTAAGGCTGCGGTAACAGCATCGGTTACGGTTATTAAAGCAGAAGATCTGGTCAATACTCCTGTTGCTAATCCGATGGAGTTGCTTCAAGGGCGTGTTCCCGGATTAAATATTCAGATGAATAATGGTACTCCCGGAGGTCTTCCAAGTTTTTCAATTCGAGGAGTCTCGGATATTTCCGTTCAATCTTCCGGTGATGGCGAGTTTATGATGGGGCTGACTCCTCCTTTGTTTGTAGTTGACGGTATACCGCAGGAAGACGTAACGGGCTATGATGCAGCTGGTTTGCTGTCAGGTGCAACAGTCAGTCCGTTGGCTATGATTCCACTTGAAGATATTGCGAATATCCAAGTATTGAAAGATGCAGCTGCAACTTCCCTGTATGGTTCAAAAGGTGCTTACGGAGTAATTCTTATAGAAACTAAAAGAGGAGAAACAGCCAAACCGAAAGTTTCTTATTCGGCTAACTTTGTAGTGAAAACACCACCGAGGTTGAGAGATGTACTTGCAGGCGGGGCGGAGAGAGCGCTCAGAATTATGCAAATTTTGGGAAATGATACATCCGCCTATCACGGATATAATGAAATCCATAAATTGCAGGCACTGTCAGATAGCTTGAATCCTTATTACAATAATAATACGGATTGGCAGGGTGTCTTTTATCAGACGACTTACAATCAAACTCATAATCTTAGTTTCTCTGGTAAACCTAATGAGAAATTTGACTATAAGATCAATGCAAACTATTATACGGAAAAAGGAATTGTGAAAAACACGGACTTTAACCGATACGGTATCAGGGCAGCAGTAGGATATAAGCCTAATGATAGATTTCATTTGGATCTAAATCTTGCCACTACATTAACCCGAAATAGTAATGGTAGCGGAAATGCTTTCTCACAATCCGGCGTAGCCGCAGGTTCGGCAGCTTCTTCCTTGTTGCCTCCACCGTCTATGTATACAGCTTCCAATTCTGCATTGTCTGTTTTTTCTGTCCAGGCAGATAATCAGAATGTAGTCTATGATGCAAGTATGAATATCATGTATCTGTTGCCATTTGATATAAGATGGAGAAGTACTTTAGGATATAAATACGGAACTGTGGAGAATGAGAAATTTACGCCGGGTATTTTGAATGCCAATAGGGCTACTTGGAATAACGGTAGTGAATATAGTTATAATATGTATGTTCGTTCATTGTTGTCAAGAACCGTAAAATTGGGAATTGTAAATTTTGATTTACAGGGAGGTTTTGAACTTTCATCCGAAAAGTATAGCGGTAACTTTATTATGCTGAATGGATTGGCAAGTGACCATATATGGTCGTCCGGTATGCCGTCCATGGCAGCTGGAAGGTCGAATTTTTCAGATAAAAAGAATACGTTTGCACTTATTATAGATCCTCAGTTATCGCTGCCTGGTGGGAAATACGTATTTACTCCCAATATTCGTCCTGAAATAAATTCATCTTATGGGTCGCAGGCGAAATGGGCAATAAATCCTTCATTAGGATTTCGCTGGAACTTCAGCCGTGAATCTTTTGCTAAAAAATGGAAGTTTCTGGATGCCGGAGCTCTTCGTGTAACTTGGGGACGTAGTACCACTTATAAAGCTAGTATTTATGATATATGGGGAAGTTACAATCTGAGCAAAGATACTTATAATGGAGTTTCTATTATTCCTATTGATAAAAACGCTATGCCGAATCCGGATTTGAAGCCGGTAACGTCAACATCATGGAATCTCGGAACAGACTTATCATTCCTTAATAATAAAATTATGTTCGTTGCCGAGGCGTATTACAAACAAATTGACAATCAGCTAAGTTCGATAGAGTTGGCTAACCACAATGCTTTTAATTCCGTAAGAAGTACGAAAACGAGTCTGGTTAACTATGGATTGGAGTTTTCGTTGAACGTCCGTCCGTTGTCAAGGCAAAGTAATTGGGATTTGAATGTAGCGACTTCACTGGCAATTAATAAAGACGTGATCGCAAAGCTGCCTAACGAGGTGCGGCAGATTATTAACAGTGATGCGGAAGTGGTGAATAAATTAGGTTCTAACGCGATGGGGAATTATCTCTATGTGTATAAAGGCGTATATGCGACTGACGAAGACGTGCCTGTTAATCCGCTGACCGGAGAACGCTTGCGGATGGGAGGGAATACTTCTACTCAAGCATACTTTAAGGCGGGAGACCCTATTTGGGTGGATGTAAATGGTGATTATATCATCGATGAAAAAGACAAGGTGATTGTAGGTAATTCACAGCCGCGAATGACCGGTGGTATTAGTATCAATCTTCGTTATAAAGCGTTTTCTATCAACACTAACTGCTCGTTTACGTTGAGACGTGATATTATCAACAAGGCTCTGGCAGACCGTTTTAGGGCTTATGGAACACCTGTAGCAGGTAAGGTGAACCTTACAGGTAGTGGAGCTTTAACACCTATTGAGGCATATAATTTCTGGACAGAAGATAATATCTATGCCCAATATCCTAATCCGTTTGATTATACCCGTTCAAGTATTATTCAGCCTTTCAGATACGACCAGACATTGTTTATGGAAGATGGCTCTTATTTTAAAATTAACGGTATATCTGTGGCTTATACTATTCCAAAGAAAATGCTGGATTTTTTTAGGATCAGCCGATGTCAGCTTAATTTTAGTATGAACAATATTTATACTTTCTCCAAATATTCAGGCATCAATCCCGAGAATGTAAACAATTTGGGATATGACACATCCGGTGGTTATCCCAATGGTCGTACTGTGACATTTGGTGTCTCAATGGATTTTTAGATGAACGATTAAATATAGAAGAATATGAAAAATATAGTTTTAATAATGACTTTGATAGTATCTTGCCTGTTTGCCGGTTGTGACTCGCTTGCAAATAAGAGTGAAGATAAATTATCGGGTGATGATTTTTGGGCGCAGGGAAATGAGACGAATGCGGAAGCTTTTTTGTTGAGCATATACAATTCGTTTCGGAATGCAACAATGTCACAACGTCCTTTCCTTACGTATAGCGGAGATATGCGGTGCGCTCCAATAACAGCCTACAGCACTGGGGATAAATATGTAGCTTATCTGGCTAACAACGATATGGGTGAATTGCGTAATACATATCCCGATGATGCTAGGGGCGGTTTAATAATGCAATGGGATGTGTTTTATACTGCTATTCAGGATGCCAATATTCTGCTTGCTGAAATAGACAAAGTGCCCGGCATGGATGAATTGAAACGGAGTCGTTTTAAGGCAGAAGCTATTTTCATGCGTAGCTTGTCTTATTTCTTCATTGTAAGGGCTTTTGGAGATGTGCCTTATTATACAAATGCCTATAATGAAGCTCCCTTGCCAAGAACCAATATGGTTATAGTTTTGCAAAATTGCCTTGCTGACTTACAACCTTTGCTTGACGATGATCCGGGAGCGGAAGTATTACCATGGTCATATTCATCTTATTCGAGCAAAGGGATTAGAGCCTCCAGAGGTTCTGTCATTGCGCTGATGATGCATATAAACTTGTGGCTTGTACAGTTTGATGCACAAAATAAAGAGCAATATTATAGGAATGTTGTTTCGCTAGGCGAGGAACTGGAACGTAACAATGGAGCTTATTCATTACTTGATATAAATAGAAGTTCCGTGATTTTCGCAGGAGGATCGGACGAAGGCTTGTTTGAGATTGCACAGAATATAAATTTCAATGAGATATTTATGATGAATGCAAAGTTTTCTGATAATGTTTCCTATTCCTGTTTGAATAAGTCAATGCCGCTATTCTGTTATTCAGGAGATTATCTTATGACGCTGTTCCCTATGTATGAAGATGATGCGAGAAAAGAATTATGGTTTGACGAAAAAATCTATTCTACATCGGTTTCAAGTTCTGCTCCTAAAGAAATCAAGAAGTTTTGGAATATTGATACTTATGGAAACGGAACAATTACATCTAATTCCGGCAATCAAATAGTATTCCGTTATGCAGGTGCACTTTTGTTGTATGCTGAAGCTCTTGCCGCTTTGGGGACTAACGATACGAAAGCCTGCGAATTACTCAACCGGGTCCGCAATAGGGCACATGCTTCCGAAATAAATACCTCGGGTAGTGAACTGATGGATGCTATTTTCTGGGAACGCTGCAGAGAGCTTATCGGTGAAGGACATTACTATTATGATTTGGTTCGTACAGGAAAGGTGTATAACAGAAACTATTGTATGAATCCGATGACGCGTACTAATTTCAATGTGGGGGCATGGACATGGCCTATTCATCGTAATGCGTTGAAAAACAACACACAGATTGGATTGAATTTATTTTGGGAGTAACTCTGATAAACTTAAAATGTATAGATATGAAAAATAATATCAAATTATGGAAGAAAATTGTCGGATGTTGCCTTTTGGCAGTACTCATGTACAATTGTGCCGATGATAGTTATTTAATTGATGGTGGAAAAGCGAACCCTTATTATAATGGGAATATGATGCAATATTTGGAATCAAGACCCGATTATTTTAAAGATTTGGTGGAAGTCATCCGGCTGTCCGGTATGGAAGATGTTTTTGAAGACGAACAAATTACCTTTTTTGCACCTACCGATTGGTCAATCCGTGGTAGTTTTAATTATCTGAACCGTATTTGGTATCGTATGGGGCATGATAGCATCAAGAGTTTTAGTCAGATAAAACCGGAAGTCTGGCGTGAAATGCTGTCAATGTACATTGTAAAAGATAAATATTTGCTGAAAGATATACCTCAAATTGATACGACTGCCATAGCAGCCTATCCGGGACAGGCATTTTTATCTTATGGTCAGCAGCCTATGAACATGGGTGTTGTTTATTATGATGCAAACAATGTGAAATATGCCGGTGCAAGACAAATCATATACTCTTATGTCTATGATTTCACTATAGGAGATATGAAAAACGCTTATGTAGCAACATCTGATATACAACCGACCAACGGAGTGGTACATGTACTCAGATTAACCGATCATGCATTTGGTTTTGAACCATATCTTTTCGCTACCAAAGCTATAAATGCGACAATAGAAACAGAACCGGATAATTAACTATAAATAAAGATAGTACAATGAAACATATTACCATCTATTCGTTAATGATTGTTTGCTCCGTATTCACTTCGTTATTGGTAACATCCTGTAACAGTGATCTGAACAGCAATATTAAAGATGATCCGTACAGTGGTGGAAAAGCTCCGCTTGGAATCGGTTTGCTGGCTGAATCTCCTTCTCCGGAAAGCGCTTATCCCAATGATACGGTTGTATTCAAAGCAAAAGGGATGTTGAACTGGTGTGATCCGCAATCAGGACGTTACGATTTCAAGTTTTATATTTCTGATGAAGAAACTAAAATTGTAACTGCTACCGACACGACAATCACCGTGAAAGTACCTGGAAATCTTAGTTCGGGTACGGCTTATATTGTATTGAAAGAACAGGTTTTCTATGGACCTCGTCTCACTGTATTAGGAAATATTAAGATAGATCAGTCATACGGCTTTAAAGGCACTTCGGGACCTATTTACGATTGTGCGGAACATTATTCAAAAGCACGGGTATATTATCCAGTTGGCGACTATATGCAGGCCTACTACAATGAAAATAGCTCGCAGAGTTTTTCTTGTATATCTATGGTTTTGACAGACGGCTCTGTATCGGGAAAATGGGTAACTGACTTCAAACTTGATCCTGGTCAGGGAGCCGGCATTGATCTGGCCAATCCGGGAGTGACAGATATTGAATGTTACCTTAATTCATTTACTTATTTTCCTAGTGACCACAGGGTTCTTCTCTCGGGTAAATTTTCAGAATACGGCTGGGATAAGTTGCCGGTCAATAACATCACGATAGCTACTAATGAAGTAGCCTCGTATTATAAAACTGTAGCGCTGCCTTCGAAAAAGAATAATACAAGCATAAATTGTAAGATACCGGTATTCAACGGGGGAACTCTTGAAGCGCCTGTCCGTACATTTATAACTTCCAATGAGAAGGTGGTAGCAGTAGGAAATATTACAAACTACTGTCGTATTAATACCGAAAAATCCTATGCTGAGAGTATGGTTTTGGATTATTCGAAGGTTGCAAGTGTATTGCGTATGTCAAGGACTGGAGAACTTGATGATAGCTATCGCAGGGATGCAGAAGGAGTTATCGGGCAGATTTTAGATGCTTGTATGGTCGAAAGTGACGGTATTGTCATAGTAGGGACATTCAGCAGTTTCGATGGACAGTCTGTGAAGAATATTGTGAAGTTGAATGCCGAAGGTACCCTTGATGAAACTTTTATGAAAAACATCGGTACGGGCGCAAATGGAAGTATTACTAAAATCCGGTACAATAAAAACAAAAAGAAAATCCTTATAACTGGGGAGTTTTCTGAGTTCAACGGTATTCCTGCACAGAGTGTAGTTATGTTGAATGATGATGGCACACGTGATGAAATTTTCAAGATCGGAAAAATGGAAGGAGGATTGGCCAATTTTGCCTGTCTGCTTGATAATGATAATATTGTTGTTTCAGGTGCGTTTACGAAATACGATGGTGTAACTCGCCGTGGTTTCCTTATATTGGGTCGTGATGGAAAGGCGCTGCAACAATTTAATGTACCGGGCATCTTCCAGGGTGAACTCTACAAAGTAATTGAAACTCGTACTTCGACCAATTCAAACGGATTGCTGCTGCTTGGTGATTTTAGTCGTTTTGATGGTAATATGGTTCGCAATGCGATAATGATAGAAGTTGATTATGAATAACTTATTATGAAATACAATGGAAAAGTTGATAAAAAATATAATGCTTTGCCTGTTTGCTGTATTTGCATTCTCGTGCAATGAGGAGATGGAAAGGCTTTTGACTGATGATTATCCGGAGTCGGGTACTGAATATACTACGGGACACGTATTGATGGTGGTTATCGATGGTGCATCCGGAATAGCCGTTAATGAGGCGTATAATACACGAAAGGCTCCAGTTATCCGCTCCATGACGGATAAATCTTTGTTTACTTTTTACGGACTTGCCGACAATGAAGAAGGGGTAAGTAAAGAACGTGGATGGGCAAATTTGCTGACCGGAACAACAAAGAACGGGCTTGATGTCAATCAAGGAATTGACGAACTCGAAACGCCTTCTTTTCTTCAACGATTGAAAGAGGCGGATGAAAATCTAAAAGTCAGCTTTTATTCTTCCGATACGGAGTTTTTCGGAGCTTTCGGGAGTGTTGCCAATACTAAAAGAAAGACTTCGGCCGACAGTGAAACCGCTGATGCTCTTATTGCTGAAATCAATGGTGAAACAATCTCGGATATCGTAGTTGCACAGTTCGGCGGTGTTCAACAGACTGGTGAGCAATATGGATTCTGGAGCAATGAGACAACTCCTACCAGTGAGGTTATTGATGCGATTTACAATGTAGATGCTTTCATCGGTAAAATAATGAAAGCACTTGAAGCGCGTTCGCGTTACGTTCAGGAAAACTGGCTTGTAGTTATTACATCTTCTTATGGTGGTGTTTATGAAGGTAATGTAACTCCGGCATCGTTGTATGATGATCCGCGTCTCAATTCTTTCATGATGCTCTATAACAGTCGGTTTGCATCCAAATTGTTGCAAAGGCCGGGCTCGGATGAACTACAATACAAATTCTATAGTCCTTATTTCGTCGGTCCCGGACAAAAAGCGACAACAAATGCCGTTATGACTGGAAATACCGAGTTTTTTAATATGGGTAAACGATGGAGTTCCAATCCGGATGAAGAGGTGGATAAAAGTGGATATACCATTCAGTTTAAAATGTTTGATAAGCACGGCGACCCCTGGGGTAATAGAAATATAATATCGAAAAGATATCAAAAAGCAGGTACAGGCTGGCAGCTAATGTTTTCTAATAATACTCAAGTCGAATTTGCTGCAAATTTTAAAGAGGGTTCTTCGGTATTCCGCTTACCATCTACGAGACGTGACGGATCATGGCATTCTTATACGCTAGTTATAAAAGAGGTTGATGATACCCAGAAAGGTGACTCCATCTTATTTTATCTTGACGGTAAGTATCAGATGGGATGTAAGATAGACGGCAGTAAAGATATGTGGACAGATGCGCCTCTTGCCATCGGACATACGTTTTCTCCGGACAGACCTAATCAGGCAAATCTATATATAAACGATCTCCAGTTTTACAACGTTGCTCTACCTGCTGATATTATTGCGGAGTATCATTGTACTACAAAACTGGACCTTTTGGGTGAATTATATCCGTATTGGAATAATCTGGTGGGTTATTACCCCAACGATCGCGAAGATGATATCGGATTATCTTATTTGGAAGATTATTCGAAATATACATCAAAAGATAAAAGATTATACTTCAATAAGCCGGTTGGTACGTTTGCGCCTACCGATGATTACGTAACGCGCAGGCAGGAGAGTATTGTAACGGATAAGGTATGCCCACTTATAGACGATTCCTACTATAAAACGGTTCTTAATACAGTCGATTTATCCTATCAGATTTTTCAATGGTTTGGAGAGCCGGTTGATTCTTCCTGGAATTTCGATGGTGAAGGCTGGGCATTAGATTACGTTTCTTTAAATAATTAAATTAGAATGCAATATGAAATGCTTTAATAAACTAAAAGCCGACTATGCAGTTTTGCTGTCATTCATTTCCTGTATGTTTTTTATGGGAAGCTGCAACATTGCTTATCAATATGATATCGAAAGCGGGACAGAGGATGATACCGCCGATTCTACCAATGTAACCATAGTAACAGGTGAAGGAATCGATGTCAGTATGTATGAAAGTGCCCGTGTTTTTCCGGGTTTGGTAGATACTTTAGTCGATAATACTGTCAATACACTGCTTGCGCTTGATTTAAGCAAGAGATACATTCCTGCATACGATCTTGACGTGCAACAAGTTCCTCGTCCGATATACAGCACCGGGCTTTATGCCGGAGCAGGTGAATTGATTACTATAACCATTAATGACAACACTATGGGGTTGACGGTTATCATCGGTTCTCATTTAGATGATTTGACGGATATTTCTCCCTACTTGCGTTTGCCGGTAGTTACTACTTCGAAGCAACTGTTCCCGGGAAAAAACACCATTCGTAATCCTTTGGGAGGCATGATATGGATCGAAAAAAGCAAGGATGTGAATGGTAGTGCGGATTTTGTTATGGAGATTAACGGGGCTTATCGTTCGCCTGATTTTATTGTCGGTTCTACTGATGTAACAGCGTGGGTTGAGCAGTTGCGTACAACGACTGTACCGTGGCTCGAGTTGCGTGGCCGGCATGTCGCTTTTTCCGTTCAGCGTGAGCGATTATTGGATATGATAAATGATGATCCTATCATTGCTGAAAAGATGCCGAACACACTGGAAGCATGGGACAATGCTGTCGAGACCTATTATTATAACTATTACAGTTTGCAGGTTGGGGCACAGGATTTTTCAATGCGTGCTCCCGATTTTCCTGAGCGTGTGGTGCTGGATGTGGAGTTGTTGGACAATCTGTATATTCGTAATGCCGATTATGGTGTAGTGGCATTGAATACAAATTATCTGTTGAATGAGCTGGCTAGCTATCAAACGTTGAAATCCGGTAATTCTGTTGCTATTTTTAATGCGTTATATAGAAATTACTCTTTCAGAGATATAAAATCACCCTGGTGGAGCGAAGTATCTGATGCGGTAAAAGCAATTCCCCTATATCGCATGGCTGAGAAAGGATTAAGAGAGGATGGGTATCCGATGGGACCGATTTTCCCGGAAGAAGGCAGTAGCATTGCGGAGCAATTCCCCAAAGCATTGGCATATGCAGATACCGATAGTAGCCGCTGGTTTGTATCTGATATAAAGTCGGAAGTACGGCCGACATACGCATTGGCAAGCCTCGTTCAATTAGCTAACTACAAAGATGACGATTGGGCTTTTTATATAGAGTTGAACCGTATGATTAAAGATAAAATTTCCATAGATCATTCTACTTCTACCTATTTCTTTAAGGCTTTATGTGACTATTTTAAGGAAGATTTTTCACCATTCTTTGAGCATTGGGGCTATTCGCTGACAGACGAAGCCCGTAGTTATGCATCGAAATATCCGCTGATGGATAAAGCCATATGGAAATACTCGCCTCTGGCAGAAAATCCATCAAGTGGTGTGGTTGATTTCCCAAGTAACGGGTATCACTACCGTCATAATCGAGCTGACTGGGAGATTTATGCACTGGATGCAAATGGAAGCGATAACTTTAATTCAGGGCAGTCGCCGGACCGATTGTTGGACAGCGACAAATCAACAGGATGGACTTCATATTACAACAACGATACAAGTACTCCGCCACTTCCGTATTATTTGTTTATTGATATGAAAGAGACGACAGATGTTAATGGTGTATTTCTGGCTGGCAACAACTCAGACTTTGCGGCAACTAAGCTGATTATCGAGACTCCTGTCAATCAGGATATTATTAATGATCCGCTTGACGAAAATATAGTTTGGAGGGAAATTGTGCAGATTGATTCCATTGCACATCCCGAGTTGCCCAATATTAAAAGTGAGGGTTTCTATGATTTTCCGTCAAAAGAACAAGTGAGATATCTGCGTATAAAACTTCCTGAACCTAATCGTAATGATGACTGGAATGAAACAGATATGTCTCGTTTTAGGTTCAGAGTACAGTCGTTTACCGAGTTTGGTACATTTTATTATAAACCGTAAATTTATATCAGATGAATAAACTATTAAATATTCTCACATACAGCTTGCTTGTTGTTTGTGTCCTGGCATTTAACTATGCTTGCACGGAATACGATACACCTGCTGAAATAGCAGACGATGGAACTATAGATACCGGCATATCTACCAAAATCCATCGTAAAGTATTATGGATAAATATAGATGGTGCGGTTGGTGAAGTGGTGAAGAACTCCCTTCCTGCCGATGGTGCCATTGCTAAGATGTTGAAAAATAGTAAATATTCGTGGACAGGAGTTAGTGACAATCGAACCCTGTCTGTCGAGAGGAACGAAGACCCTGTAACGTGGGCAACCATGCTCACTGGGGTCATACCCGAAAAGCACAGTATAACCGATGAATCTTATACTGCTAATGTGGAGTACAATCCGAACAATCCGAATGAAAAGGTAATTCACTATCAAAACATTATTAGCTATATTTCGAATAATGACGTGAATATGCTTTCATTGTGTGTGACACCTTGGGCGAAACTGAACAAAAATATGCTTAACAATGCTAAGACTACCATTACTTCAGAAAATGACGTTCAAACTCGGGATGTGGTTCTCAATCATATTGCGAATGAAGATTACACATTCATTCTGGCCGATTTTTCAGGAATGTTGGAGGCTGGGAAGAGTGGGGGATTCAAAGCGGACAACGCCGCTTATGTCAGTGCACTTAAAACTATAGACGGATACATTGGTGAATTTTTGTCGGCGATTGATGCCCGTGAGAATGCATTTTACGAAGACTGGCTTATTGTTGTAACTTCCAATCACGGTGGATCGGCTGACGGTCGTTATGGTGGCACTTCGGAAGTGGAGCGTAACACGTTTGGTCTGTTTTACTACAATCATTATACGGAAAAACAATTGAATGGTAATAGACTATACGGTGCATATTTTGATTCTCAGAATGAATACAAGGCTGTCGTTTTTGATAGTATAGGTAAATATTATTCTTTAGGTATGGATACATTTTCAATGGAGATCATAATGCGTATGGTTCCTAGGCAGGACGGTACATATAATGGTAACAATTGGGATCGCATACTTGGAAAAGCCGGCTGGGGACTATATAGGCAGAGAGGAACTGTATCCATGAGAACAAATCCTAAGGAAGGTCCTGCTCTTGAGCAAGCTATTACCGGATACAATGATTCTAAATGGCATCACTATGGTGTTAGCATAAGTTCCGCTGCCTCCGGAAGGAGAAATTGGCTCATTACTTTAGATGGTAAGTTGCAGGGATCTGGAACTACGGATACCCAAGGATTGGCTCCGGATTCAAGTCTTTTGGCGATAGGTGGTTATTCTGTACCAACTTCCTATTATATATCGGAAGTACGTCTATGGAAAAAGGATCTTGCTGAAAGAGAATTTTTGCAACTATCGGGAGAAATTGATATTGAACCTTCTGGTGATATGCTCGGCTATTGGAAATTCAAGCCAACAGAGCAACTTGAGAAATTAGAGGAGGATACATTAGTAATTAAAAATCAGATACAAGGTGGACTCAATATGTATTATATTAAAGATAAAACAAGCAGTTCTCCGGATATCGAACAGAAAGCTTCTGCCATGTTTGCAAATACATTGCCTACCAATGTCAATGCTGAAAGAATCTGTGTTGAGAATACGCTGATAGTACCGCAAATTCTCTATTGGTTAGGCATCTCGGTGCCATCCACATTAGATGGATACGTGTTTATCAATAACTATGCGCTTTCAGAAGAATGGCGCGAAGAGGTGGATACGGAATAATTTGACGAAAAAAGAAAACTTTGTTTGATGCTGGAATTAATGGAGGAGTATCGATTAAATATTTATGTCGGTACTCTTCTCACTCAATTAATAAAGTTGTAATTAATATTTTAAATCAATCATAAAAGATATCTGTAAGAAATATTATGAAAACAATTAAATTATCAATCCTATTTCTTGTCCAGATACTATTACTTTCATGTAGCGAACAAGTGTATGTCGATGGCACTTCCAAGCAAGTTATAAAAAGAGATAAGATGATTACTCAAGCTATCAGTCAACTTACACCCCAAAACAAACTGCTTGTAGAGGAGATTAATAAAAATGTTCAGGATACCATACTTGAACGATTAAACATGAATATTGCAGGGAGATGGAATGATTCATCCTTGTCCTTAACTTTGATGAAGTCCACTATAAAGTTTGTACCGGTTATTGATTCGCCTTCAAGATTATATTTAGTGAACGATTCAGAAAAGGTATTTAGAATTCCAGAAAAGTTTGCTTGTTTTTATGGGCAGAATGATAATGGGGAAACAATATATTTTTATGCTATATATCATGCTGAAAACTTTATGAAAGACACGAATCCGAAAAGTTATTATCAAGGATATGTTGAAGTGTTTGGGAAGGAAGCTGCGGACAAGATGGTAGAAAGTAGTATAAAGAGGACAGAAGCGGAAAGATGGGAAATTATGTCGTTTACACCGCAGAAAAATGAAACAAAGAAGTTTGAATATGCTAGAGAGCATTCTGATGATGGGACATTTTTTATTTTAACTCGAGAAAATACTTATCCTCATATATGTTTCTTTAAGGATAAAAAGCCTTATTATTGTTGGGGAGCAAATCAAGATGAATTGTCTATGGAACCTTTGGAAAATTATTTGAAACCATAGTTAATACGGAATAGTTCTGTATAATTTATCAGCCCTTCACCTTCTCTCTACATCCCTTATCAAATGGGGAGGGCGTAATCTGAACTCTGTCCCCAAACAATTATCTTTGTATTATGGATAGAAACAGTGAAGAGTATCAGCAGATGCGTGACAAAGCGTTATCTCAACTGCGTAGTGGCGAATCGCTCACGGGCAAAGACGGAGCCTTTGGTCCGTTGCTAAAAGAGTTTTTAGAGGCCGCTTTAGATGGCGAGATGTCCTCCCACCTTGATGATTCAGAGCGTCTTAAAGGCAATAAGCGGAATGGTCGTGGCAGCAAACGTGTCAAAACCATGGCCGGCGAGATTGATATCGTGACTCCTCAAGATCGTCACAGCAGCTTTAGTCCTGAGATCCTTAAAAAGCGCGAGACGATTCTTGCGGACAACATGTCTTCCAAGATTATCAGTCTGTATGGTATGGGTTTGAGCCTTAGGGATATTTCCTCCCATATCGAGGAGATGTATGATGTTGAGATCTCCCACAACACCCTAAGTGAGATTATTGAACGCATAGTTCCCAAGGTGAAGGAGTGGCAAAGCCGCCCCCTGGAATCAATGTATACCATTGTGTGGCTTGACGCAATGCACTACAAGGTGAAGGATGGTGGTCGTACCGAAAGTCGAGCTGTCTATAATGTTCTGGCAGTCAATAAAGATGGCCATAAAGAACTGATAGGCATGTATGTATCAGAAAGCGAAGGGGCTAATTTCTGGCTGAGTGTCTTGACCGACCTGAAAGCACGTGGCATGAAAGATGTTCTGATCGCTTGCATTGACAATCTCACGGGATTTGCTGAAGCAATCAGCACTATTTTTCCTGAGGTAATCATCCAGAACTGCGTCATACATCAGATTCGCAATTCATTGAAATACATAGCCTCAAAAGATCAAAAAGAGTTTATGGCAGATTTGAAAACAGTCTATCAAGCCCCTAATAAAGATTTAGCAGAGCTCAACCTTGATAAACTACAAGATAAATGGGGTAAAAAATACCCTGTTGTCTTGGAATCATGGCGACGAAACTGGGATAATCTATCGGCCTATTTTGCTTATGATGAGCATATCCGAAGACTGATTTACACAACTAACGCCGTCGAGGGCTTCCACCGTCAAGTACGAAAGGTGACCAAAACCAAGGGTGTCTTTCCCAATGACATGGCATTGATGAAGTTGATCTACCTGGCTGTGATGAACATCTCCAAGAAATGGACGCAACCGCTCCAGAATTGGGCGTTAACTGCCGGGCAACTACGAATCAAGTTTGGAGAGAGAATGCCTCTGGCGATATAACCCATTTCCCCTTTTTTGCTTTTCAAACGCAAAGAAAAGGTAGTTCCCGGATGTGAGCAAGGGTATATAAACGGCTCATTCTTCGCCGCCCTTGCACACATCCAAAAACTACCTTAAGAAGCATTTGTAAATCCAAAAAGAAAAAATTATATTTGTTGTGATTTAAAAGAAATAGAAACCAGACAGAGTTTAAATTACACTCCCCAAATGGGGAAGAGCGGGTGAAGGGCTTCCTGTTTCATGGCTCTTTCATTGTTCTTTATATTTTAAATCCACCGATACCCTGTAATTACCCGGAACCGGAGTATATATCGGTTGATAGATCGTCCCTTTATTTTGCAATTTCTTTTCTGCCATTAACCTCTTGATATGGCGATATGCAGTGATTTGTGTCATTCCGCAGAGATATTGAAAATCTTTCCGGGTGATAATCTGATTTTCAGCAAAATATTCAGTTAGTTTCATGTCTATTTCTACTTCTGATAAATTGGCGGAGTGCGGTCTGATTTTAGAACGCTGGAATTTCATGTGACACAATTCCCCTTTCAATTCTTTATCAGCTTTAAACTTTATAGCTTTCAATTTTACCCGGTGCACACGTTTGTCTTTCGGGTTACGTATTTCTTCTTCGCAGGAAAGAGTGACCTGAAAGAATCCTAATCCATCGACATGCACCTTTTTACCTTCCAGGAGGCACTGAGCTACTTCATTTTTCAGTTCTTCCAAGGTTGAAATAATGTCCGATACTCTTAATGTGGAGCGATCATGGATGCGATAAGCCAGTTTCTCGGTATTGACGGTCTCAAAACTTACCGGACGGGCATGATAACGCGTCTTGTTCTTTTTCTCCTTTGGCATCGGAGTCTTATATAATTCAAATTGTACTGCCATTTCTGCTTTATCTTTAAATGATTTCTTGTTTTTAGTGCTGATATTTTATACTTATCATTACTATGATAAGATCTTATCACAATAATGATGTTATTTTATCATAGTAGTGATAATATCTTATCACATTGGTGATAAATATAATTTGTCGGTGACAAAGATAAGGTTTAATAGTATGATAAACAAGAAATGATAGGATATTAATGATAAGTCTGGTTTTCAAAAAATGAATAGGATGAAAAGTTGCAAATGGCTTTTTTTTGATATTATATTCGCATCCATTAATCATAAAAAAAAGAAGAAAATGGAACAAAAAAATGGTTGGTTTGCCTTTTGGCAAAAATTGATGAAGTGTCTTTCAAAACAAGATGAAACGGGAGTAGGGGATACAAAAAGTGTAGCACCTGTCAATACTATTATTCAGTCGATTAAGGGGGTATCATCGTCTAAAGAAAAAGACTCATCGAAAGTGAAGTCACTAACTGAGAGCGTAGATACTTTTTTAAAATCCCGCTATGATTTCCGCTACAATGTGCTGACAGAAGAAACGGAATATCGTTTGTTGGAACGAATGGAGGAAGGATTTGCACCTGTGAATCAGCGTGTCTTAAATACATTCTGCCTGGAAGCTCACGAATCAGGTATTTCTTGTTGGGATCGTGATCTTTCACGCTGTATTTTCTCCACCCGTATTGCAGAGTATCATCCTTTCAAACTTTATTTGGAAGAATTGCCGGTATGGGATGGAGTGGACCGTTTGGCGGCTTTGGCACGCAGAGTTTCGAGAGACCAATTGTGGGTGAAAGAATTCCATATATGGATGCGGGGTATGACAGCACAATGGATGGGGGTTACGGGAAGTCATGCCAATAGTGTGGCGCCTTTGCTTATCAGTACGGAGCAAGGATATTTAAAGTCTACTTTTTGCAAATCGCTACTTCCTCCTGCGCTTCAGCGTTATTATATGGATAAGGTGGATTTAACCAGTCAAGGGCATATAGAACGGAGATTGGCGGAGATGGGACTTCTCAATCTGGATGAGTTTGATAAATATGCTCCGACGAAAATGCCGTTATTGAAGAATCTGATGCAGATGGCTTCATTAAGCCTGTGCAAAGCTTATCAGAAAAATTATCGCTCGCTACCTCGTATAGCATCTTTTATCGGGACATCGAATCGAAAAGATTTATTGACTGACCCGACTGGTAGTCGCAGGTTTATTTGTGTGCTGGTAGAGTATCCTATCGATTGTGAGGGGATTGACTATGCACAACTTTATGCTCAATTGAAAGCGGAGATTTTGGCGGGTGAACATTATTGGTTTACAAAAGAGGAAGAGACGGAATTGCAGCAAAGTAACATGACGTTCTATCGTCAGGGACCTGTGGAAGACGTATTGCGTTCCTGTTATCGGGCGGCAGAAAAAGGAGAAGGGTGTGAACTTCTTTCGTCTGCTGATATCTTTCAGCGATTGAAGAAGATAAATCCGGCAGCTATGCGTGGGGCAAATCCGGCGAGTTTGGCACAAATACTGATAGCAGTGGGGATAGAACGTAAGCATACCAAGTTTGGGAATGTGTATCGGGTAGTCTCCGTCTGATGGGAGGTGAAGCGGATGGTGAACAGGAGACCTTCACCCGCAATCGTCGTGCCAGAGGGAGTTGTGAAGGGTGAAGGGAGGAAAGGAGATTTGCTTATTTGGGATGAAAAATTGTATCCTTTTTGGGGACACTCTTTCCTTTTCTTTTTCGTTTTTTCTTCTTATCTTGCGAATGATAATTCATCTCATGTAAAAAGGTGAAGTAGAGAGATGTTTGATTATGGACAACATAAAATTTAATAGAAAATGAAAAACATTATTTTAATAGTAAGTTTATTATTGATGGGTGTGAGTAGTCGGGCAGACATATTGAACTCTTCTGATAATAAGAATGTGGCAGATAAATTTGATCCGATGCTTAAAGCAGCGTTGTTCCAAATGAAGATTATAGCTGATACCAGCTCTATTTTATTATCGGATATTGATTACGTGGAGGATTTGGAGCTGAAAACCAGTTTATGGATTAATAATGACGTGAATAGAGCGAAAACTACGAGACATGAAATTACCTCATTAAAAGGCCTTGAGTATTTTTCTTCTCTACGTCGGTTAAAGTTGGTGGGAAATCGGACTGATACATTGGAGTGTATTCCTGATTTTTCTAGATTTAAAGAACTTCGTGAGTTGGAAATTATACAAATCTACCTTCCGAAACTGGATATAAGTGGTTGTAAAAATCTCACGAATTTAAGTTGTAGAAGTTGTGATTTGAATACGATAGACTTGAAAAAGAATATTCAATTAAGAACTTTAGATTGTACTTATAACCGACTGATAGAATTGGATCTTAGTCATAATAAACAACTTCGAACGGTTATTGTTAAATCTCAAAGAAATAAAGGATTACTTTCGGAAGGAGGTCGTGCCGGGATATTATCTAAGTTGATTCTTCCGGATAACCGATCGAATACAGAAGGAATAAGTATACTTGAATGTTCGGATAATAATCTGGAGAAATTGGATATTAGTCGATCACCGCATCTTAGAAAAATAAATTGTAGTTGGAATAAGCTAAAAGCACTTGAAACATCACATAATCAAGAATTGCGGGAACTAAATTGTGAAGCAAATTATATTGGAGAGTTGGATTTTAGTGCTAACCTAAAGATGGAATTTTTAACTTGCGGATTGCAGGGATATGAGTGGATACGCCAAGAAGGGAATGATTATCGTTTATTGAAGAAATTGATACTCCCTGAGCAAAAAGAGAATGTGGAAGGAGGTTCGCTGCGTAAACTTTCTATTAAAGAAATATCAGAAGAAGCAATTCCGGTTTTTAGTGACTACCCTTATTTAAAAGAATTAAATTGTGCTGATAACAGACTAAAAACAATTGATCTTAGTGCAAATATATATTTGGAGGTTTTGGATTGTAGTAGTAATGCTATATCTCAGTTTGATTTGCATTCAAATGTCAACTTGTATTCGTTGAATATTTTAAATTGTCCATTGCAAGTATTGGACTTGTCCCAGACAAAAGTGAAGCTAATTATGTGTGATTTCTATGATAGAAGAGAGAAGGGTGTGAAAAATGGATACATATCTGGTTTGTATTTAAAATTGATTGTTCCTAAAGGATACCATGCTGAAACTATAAACTTTAGAACCCCCACCTTAGAAACTGCCTCTTTTGAAAATGGCTCTATATATAATTATTTACCTCCACAATATGTCAGGATGGTAGTGTCAGGAAAATAGATACAAAACCTGATATAGCAGATAAAAAACAGCTGGAAATTTCTGGTAATGGATTATTTTTAAACCTATTGAGTGATTTTTGAACTCTTTATTTTGTATCATTTTAAGGAATTGGAGTATTTTGAATGATTTGAGTACTCATTTCTTTTCTATTTTTATCAACTTTGCCACTGTGAATCATTCGATGATTTGCGGTGGCTTTTAAATTTTAATAAATAATAGAATAGACATGAATTGCACAAAGATGAAAAAACTTTTTAGAAAAGGTACGTTGAGTATACTTCTTTTAGGAGTAATAACGTTTTTCACTTATCCGCTCTCAGCCCAAACAAATAGTAGATCCGGTAAAGGATTATATGAAATCTTTAGTACTAAAATACCGGACGGGGCGCAGTGGAAAGCTCAGGATAATAAATTTGTCCGTGATGGGGGATACTCTAAAAAATCAGAAAATTATATATATGTAGGAGCCTCTAAAAGTCCGGCAGAGTTGACCGGGCTATCCATTCCTATTCGCGAGAATCCGGGACCGGGTGAGTTTCGCTATATCACTTTTGCCTGGGTAAAATGGGGAGGTGATCAAATTGGAATGAAATTTCATGTTTCCGAAAAGTCTGCAAATCAAAAAGGCAAGAAATATGATTTTACTTATATAGCCGGTAAGTCCAAGGATTTGATAAATCCGATGGAAGGTCTTAATCTCGGTGAACTACCGGGACACTGGATGGTGATGACCAGGGACTTATGGAAAGATTTTGGTAATATTACGTTGACTGGTATTTCTTTTATCTGCCCGGAGAGACGTGATGCGGGATTTGATGAAATCTTTCTCGCTAAGACACAGGATGATATAAAGAATGCTCCGAAAGTACTTCCGAGCGAAATTGCAACTCCGGTACCCGTTGATGGAGAAGAGGAAGGGCTGGTATATGAAGAGGGAACAACTAATGAGGATGAACAACCGCAAGGGGTACAGATTGACTGGGCTGCACAGATTAAAGCGGGAGGATTCATGATGTATCCGTTGTATTTGCTTGGATTGCTTGCCTTAGTAATAGCTTTGCAACGCTTGCTAACTTCAAGAGAAGGAAGACTGGCACCAAAAGGACTGCGTAAAACAGTCAGCGAATGCCTTGCACAAGGAGATTTGAAAGGTGCGATTGCAGCCTGTGATAAATACCCTTCCACATTAGGAAATTCGCTGCGTTTTATTTTCGAGCATGTGAAAGCCGGAAGAGAAGCTGTCAGTCAGACAGCTGGTGATATGGCCGCACGTGATATCCGTACACATTTGTCACGCATATATCCTTTGTCAGTCATAGCTTCCCTGTCGCCCCTTATCGGTTTGCTGGGAACAGTTGTCGGTATGATCGAAGCGTTTGGTCTGGTAGCATTGTATGGTGACGAAGGCGGTGCTTCTATATTGTCCGATTCTATTTCAAAAGCTTTGATTACGACTGCTGCCGGTTTGATCATCGCAGCTCCTGCCATTGCTTTGTATTTCATTATTAAAAATCGTATTATGAAATTGGCTTCTTTGGTGGAAGTAGAAGTTGAAAATGTAATTACTACGCTCTATCTGGAAGGAGATTCGACGGATATGAACACACCGGGGAGTAAGGAGGAGAAGCATGAGACTAAACTATGATGAAGAAGACAAAGTAGAGGTGCAGATGTCGCCCTTGATAGACTGCGTCTTTCTGCTACTGATCTTCTTCCTTGTGACTACTATGATGAAGAAGTGGGAAATGCAAATACCTTTATCACTTCCTTCAATGACTTCCAGCTTGTCTACCACCCGCGCCGGAGAGGAAGCTGTTATCATAGCAGTGGATGAGGAGAAAAATGTGTATCAGGTAGTAGGACATGATGCGTACACTGGTGAGAACCACTATGTACCGATTTCTGATCTGAATACTTTCCTTACAGAACTCCGCAACAGTGAAGGTACGGAAATTGCTATTGATGTGGCGGCTTACCGGACTGTACCCGTAAATACGGTAATAGAGATATTCGATCAATGTCAAATACAAGGATTCACGCGTACGCGTGTCCGTTTGGGTAGTAAACCTTATTAAGCTTATGAGACTATCACTATTTAATAACGAAGATGAACCGGAAGTGTCTATGTCGCCCTTGATCGACTGTGTGTTTCTGCTATTGATCTTCTTTCTTGTCTCTACAATGACGAAGGTGAAAAACAGGGATATTTCAGTGGATCTGCCGACTTCGGAATCAGCTATAAAACTGAAACCGGATGATAAACAGGCTATTGTAGGACTGGATGCTGAAGGTAACTTCTATTGGGACGGACAACCTTGTTCGACTAATTTTATGATGGAACAATTGCGGGAGACCTGTATCTCTGATCCGGGTCGGCGTATCCGCATTGATATGGATAAAAACACTCCATTCGGACGTTTTGTGGAAGTAATGGATGCTTGTCAGTTTTATAATTTAACGAATATAGGAATACGAACATATGACGAAAACTACAACAGGGAGTAGCCGTCTGACGGTTATCCTATCATGGGTTATTGCGCTGGTCTGCCTGGTAGGAGGAGCGTTGTTTATCTGGCTGATGCCATCACCAGGACAGGGAGCTATTGACTTGCAAGCGAAAAAACAGAAATCTCCGAAAAGTATCAGTGATAAAATAAAGCAGGAGCAGGCTCAGCGGGAGCTTCCCGCTAATTATTCTGAGCAATTAGTGAAGCAGTCGGAAGTATTGGTCAAGAAAAATTTGGAAGATCAGCTTCGTAAATTTCAGGAAATGGCTAAGAAGATGAGGCAGCGGAAAAATGAATTGTTGACTAAAGTAGAGCAAAGAAAGTTACCACGTACGGCACCGGATGATGCTAATGATACTTCGAAAGCAAGGAATATTCCGCAGGCGGGCAAGTTATCTGCGAATCCGTCGGTAGATGATATGTATGCTCTTTTAAGAGAATATGAGGCTGAAATACAGCAGAACCATTTGGCTGCCAATGCAGCTAAACAGGCGCTTTCCAAGGGACTTTCGTTTCCCGAGGTTTATAGTTCTCTGAAGACAGGTTCTTCCCGTATGCCAAGTTTTGATGAACTGATTCGAATGCAGACTAAAGGGGGGGAATGGGCTACTTCAGCGGGAAGTAATGCCAGCGCAGGTCTGGAAATAAAAAGTACGGCAGACTTGAACAATTACCGTGGTCTGTTGGGACAAGCGACCCGACAAGCCGGACTTGCTCAATCTCGGTTGGAAAATCTCTTTGGAGTAGTGAAGCAGGTCGGAAAGCCCGGTGGCGGCTTTGGAATTGGCAATGGTCAGCCGGGCGGAGGTGAAGGCAGTGGCAATGGGAACGGTTTCGGTGGCATGGGGGAGGCAGCTCAGGGCAGTGGAAACAGACGTCCGATGAATGCTTATGCAGGTCCCCGGCTTAATCAGGAAATGGTAAAAGCTCAGGCATTGCCCGGACGGCGTTTCTCAAAAAGCGCGGATCGTAAAGGGTGGTTATATATTAACACATGGTATATGATAGGACCGTGGGAAAGTTTTGGGCGAGAGGACTTTTCGATTGTCCATCCGCCTGAGATATCTGTGGACTTTGATGCGGTATATACTGACGGACAAGTAGGTACAGGGGTGATGGAAACGGATTCTCATCCGATAAAGGTCATAGGGGAAGAAGTGTATTTGGATGGTACGCTGCGATGGAAGTTTATGCAAAGTGAATCAATGCATAATACGGTTCCTGTCACTACCGGACATTCTACTTATTATGCTTATACGGAACTTTATTTTGATGAGGCTACTACCATGCTGGTTGCCATCGGTACGGATGATAGTGGCCGGGTATGGATAAATGGTAAGGATGTATGGCGCGATTATGGTACCAGTTGGTATAATATTGACGAACATATTACTCCTTTCCAGTTCCGTCAAGGGTGGAACCGTATTCTTGTGCGATTGGAAAATGGCGGAGGAGGAGCGTGTGGTTTCAGTTTCTTAATTATTCCACAAGAGTAAGATGACACACGTTGGCCGGCTTATAGAAGATGAACTACATCGACAAGGATTGTCTGTCACTTGGTTTGCAGAACAGCTTTGTTGCGCGCGGACCAATGTGTATAAAATTTTCAGGAAATCAAGTATTGATACCGAACTCCTTTTGCGAATTTCTGATATCTTGCAATATGACTTTTTTCAATGTTACTCAGCGTGTTTAAAGAACAAAAAGGAAATGATGTAGTTGTGGATACATCATTTCCTTCTCTTTTATAATTTTAGTTTTGTACCGATTGTCGTTTTCTTTTTTGTCCGAAGGTATTGAACCGATACGCAATATATGCCATAAAATATACGTTAGAAGTACTGGATTCTCTGTCGGTGATAGAATTCTCGGAAATGGAACGTTCCGAACTTTCATTCTCACGAAGTATATCATATAGGTGAAATCGGACGGTTGCCTTTTTCTTCTTGAGGAAGCTTTTCGATATTTGTGCGTTCCATAGGGTGCGGTTAGTATCATTTTTACCGCCATATCCTCTTTTTAATCTACAATTGATATTGGATGAGATTTTTATATCCCAAGGTAAGTTTAAGTTTGCTTCAGTTCCGAATGTATAATCAAATGTTTCCCGTCGGTTCTCTTTTTTGATAGAATGTTCTGATTTTCGATATCTGACTTCTGCAGATAACTCAAAGTCAATCAGATCGCTACGGTAGCTCCCTTTTAAGCGTTCTGATAAAAAGAGGTTAGTCGTATTACTTTTAACTGCATCTGACTCTTTGTTGAGCACAGTGAAACCGACAGAGTTGCCGTAATTTGTATTGGTGTGTGTATTTACTGTGAATTTTTTGTTGGATAATGGAGTACTGAAGGTAAGCGAACCGTTTATTCGCCAGTTCCCGTTCACATTAGTCGGTTGGGTAGTCTGTCCTCCGGTATTTTCGTCATATGTGACAATACGTGTTGTACTATTCATTGTATTATTATAGGAGAGGTTAGCATTCAAACTACGGGATGTTTCAGTAAAGTAAGTATTAAATGTAGCTGATATGTTGTTATTGAATGATGGTTTAAGTTCGGGGTTAGCTAGCCGTATGTTTAAAGGATCAGAAATATCTTTTTTTCTATATAAGTCGGTCATACCGGGTTGTGCCGTTCTCCCACGATAGTTTATTTTTAAGGTTGTTTGTTTAGAGAAGGTATACTTAAAGTTTATGGTGGGGGAGTAGTTTATTGCATTTCTGGATAAATACTCAAAGGTCGTGTCCCGCATATAGCTTTTATTTGTCGTTTTTTGTGCCTCAACTTCTATACCTATATTATAAAAATAGTTGGTGCGGATAGTACGGAAAAATATGCCGGTTTGGTGGGTGGAATATTTATTTTTGTAGCAATCACTGTGCGCTGTGTCAGGATATTGACTGTATGTATCTTCTTGTTTATCCCAGTCATAGGCATATTTTTCAGAGAGTGAGGAACGGTGTTGATAGCTATAATTAATTTCGATAAACCGATTGGTAAATACAGGTTCCATATATGTTATCTGAACTTGATATTTATTGTTTTTGTCAAGTTTTTCAATCCATTGGTTCAAAGTTTTTATACTATCACCATACTTCAAGTAATAAGTATTCGAAAGACTATACCGATCGGAATTGCCGTCATCCAGATCGTAATAAAGACGTAAGGCGATGTTTCTTCCTTTGCTGTTTAATTTGCGGTTCAACTGCAAAGAGCCATTGGTGGAGAATCTGTCATTCGTTTGGTGGTTTGTGGCTTCTTTCCGGTTGATAGGAGTTGACTCGTTGTTGAGCGTTTCTGAGAAGTTGCCTGAATTGGAGTTTCCTTTGGAAAAATTAAATGTCGGTCGATACATAATAGTGGTGAGGCTGTCTAATTTCCATTCGAAACGAAAATTAGCGGAAATAGCACTTGTCTTTCCATCGGATTGGTTGTTCTGCAGGGAAAACTGAGAAGTGTTGTCTGACAAAAAAGATTCTGTATGACGCTTGCTCCATGAATCGCGTTTATTTTCCCGGACTTCAATACTACCTCCATATTTGAGTTTCTGAGTATTCTGAGAATAGTTGGCACCTATTCTTTGATTGGAATTAATTCCATTGTCGTTGGCGGTACCATTGATTGATAAGTTCATTTTGTTTTTGAAACGATTGGCCATTCCTTTTGCCCTATAATGGTCGTCATTTCCATATCCTGCTTCAAAGTTACCATTCCATCCTTTTCTCATACTTGGTTTTACGCGTAAGTCGAGTACCATTTCTTCTTTACCGTCATCTACTCCGGTAATACGTGCCATGTCTGATTTCTTTTGGTAAGTTTTTAGTTGATCTATCATATCGGCTGGCAGTTCTTTTAAAACCGTATTGGGGTCGTTAAGGAAGAATTCTTCTCCGTTCATCATGATTTTTTTGACTTCCTGACCATTAATGATTAATTTCCCTTCTTCGTTTATTTCGGCTCCGGGTAACTTTTTGACTAGTTCTTCCAATGCAGCACCTTCACTGACGCGGTAAGCGGAAGTATTATATGCGGTTGTATCACCTGTGACGACAACAGGCGGGGCTTGGGCTACAATGACGGTTTCGTTAAGAAGTACAGCATCAGGTTTCAACTCTATTTTGCCTAGTTGAACAATAGTCTGGGTTGTGTTTATTTGCAGGGGCTTATATTCGGTAGCGAGGCCTATGAAAGAAATTTTTAGCAAAAAACGTCCCGGGAGAGTTGTGAGTGAAAATTTTCCCTGTTCCAAGCTGGAAATGCCTTTTACATAATTACTGTCGGGCAAGGATAACAGTTGTATGGTAGCTTGCTCAACAGGGAACTGTGTGTCTTTTTCCAGAATACTCCCCTGTACTGTGACACGTTGAGTCTGTGCTTGAATATAAGCAGTATTTATGTATGATATAATTAATGTTATTAGTAGTATAAAAGTCGTTTTATTCATAAGGTCTCCCGTTATGAGGTGTTTTAGTGTTTATGGTATTTCTTGCAAATATCTTGATTTTTTCTGTAAAAAGAGTTCATAAAATGATAAATAAAGTTCATTTGAACGATATTCATACCCTTTTGACTTATTTGAGGACCTTTGTTTACGCATAATACCTCATCTTTGCACCGTACTCAGTTTTCAATAGGTATTATTTTAGTTTTTAGGAACACTTGGATTATTTTCAAATTCGCTGTCGGTTTAATGGAAACATTAGCCGATAGTGAATTCTCTTTATTAAGTATGAGATATATCATGAAAACAATAGATAGAAAATGAAGAAACCTTTATTGTATTTACTTATTTTAGTAGTGGCTGTTCTTGGCAGCTCATGCTCTCAATCTTCGGAGGGCACATTTGAAGTGGGGAAGAATACTTTCTTGCTGAATGGAGAACCGTTTGTTGTAAAAGCGGCAGAGATTCATTATCCGCGTATCCCGAAAGAATATTGGGAACATCGTATTAAAATGTGCAAGGCACTGGGTATGAATACGATTTGCTTGTATGTGTTCTGGAATTTTCATGAACCGGAAGAAGGAAGGTATGATTTTGCCGGACAGAAAGATATAGCTGCGTTTTGCCGTTTGGCTCAAGAGAATGGAATGTATGTCATAGTGCGTCCCGGACCTTATGTCTGTGCGGAATGGGAAATGGGCGGCTTGCCTTGGTGGCTGCTGAAGAAGAAGGATATCAAACTTCGCGAGCAAGACCCATACTACATGGAACGTGTGAAACTCTTTTTGAACGAAGTGGGCAAACAGCTGGCTGATCTTCAGATTAGTAAAGGAGGGAATATCATTATGGTACAGGTGGAGAATGAGTATGGAGCATTTGGAATCGATAAGCCGTATATATCCGAAATCCGTGACATGGTAAAACAAGCCGGTTTTACAGGTGTTCCTTTATTCCAGTGTGACTGGAACTCGAATTTTGAGAATAATGCACTGGATGATTTGCTCTGGACTATTAATTTCGGTACGGGTGCTAACATCGACGAGCAATTTAAACGGTTGAAAGAACTACGGCCGGACACTCCATTGATGTGCAGTGAATTTTGGTCCGGATGGTTTGACCATTGGGGAGCCAAGCATGAAACAAGAAGTGCCGAAGAATTGGTAAAAGGCATGAAAGAAATGCTGGACCGCAATATTTCTTTCAGCTTGTATATGACTCACGGGGGGACTAGTTTCGGGCATTGGGGAGGCGCGAATTTCCCGAACTTTTCACCGACTTGCACATCGTATGATTATGATGCTCCTATCAATGAATCCGGTAAGGTGACTCCTAAATATCTGGAAGTACGGAATCTGCTTGGTAACTACCTGCCGGAAGGTGAAACCTTGCCGGAAATTCCGGATTCGATACCGACTATAGCTATTCCTACTATTAAAATGACTGAAATGGCAGTCTTATTTGATAATCTGCCTCACCCCAAAGAGAGTGAGGATATCCGGACAATGGAAGCTTTTGATCAGGGATGGGGTAGTATTCTGTATCGGACTTCATTATCCGCTTCTGATAAAGAACAGACATTACTGATCACAGAAGCTCATGACTGGGCACAAGTCTTTCTGAATGGTAAGAAACTGGCTACTCTGAGCCGTTTGAAGGGGGAAGGTGTAGTAAAGTTACCACCATTGAAAGAAGGTGACAGACTGGATATCCTGGTGGAAGCAATGGGAAGAATGAATTTCGGCAAAGGTATTTATGACTGGAAAGGTATTACCGAGAAAGTAGAACTGCAATCTGATAAAGGAGTTGAACTGGTGAAGGACTGGCAGGTATATACTATTCCGGTAGATTATAGTTTTGCCCGTGATAAGCAGTATAAACAACAGGAGAATGCTGAAAATCAACCGGCTTATTATCGGTCGACGTTTAACCTCAATGAGTTAGGGGATACATTCTTGAATATGATGAACTGGAGTAAAGGTATGGTATGGGTGAATGGCCATGCGATTGGTCGTTATTGGGAAATCGGACCTCAACAGACCTTATATGTACCGGGCTGCTGGTTGAAGAAAGGAGAGAATGAAATCATTATATTGGATATGGCTGGTCCTTCAAAAGCTGAAACTGAAGGTCTGCGTCAACCAATTCTGGATGTACAACGTGGTAACGGAGCTTATGCTCATCGTAAGATGGGTGAGAACTTGGACTTAACAAATGAAACTCCTGTTTATCAAGGGATATTTAAGTCAGGCAATGGTTGGCAACATGTGAAATTCGGTAAGAAGGTGGAGACTCGTTTCTTCTGTCTGGAGGCTTTGAACGCCCATGATGGGAAAGATTTCGCGGCTATTGCAGAATTGGAGTTGTTGGGCGAAGATGGCAAACCGGTATCCCGTCAGCATTGGAAAGTGATTTATGCCGATAGTGAGGAAACGGATGCCGCGAACAATATTGCAACAAATGTTTTTGATTTGCAGGAATCAACATTCTGGCATACCAATTATTCCTCTTCCAAACCTGCATTCCCTCATCAGATTGTGATAGATCTTGGTGAAGATAAAGTTATTACGGGATTCTCTTATCTACCCAGGGCTGAAGCCGGTAAAACGGGGATGATTAAAGACTATAAGGTATATTTGAAGATGCAACCGTTTAAGATATAATGTTTGAGATTTTTAAGAAAAGGTTAATTATTTATTAGTTTGTTCATTAAGTTATGAAAATCAGAAAGCGACTTTCACGTGAGTGAGGGTCGCTTTCTGATTTTCGTTCGAAATAAAATAATTCTTGTGATGGTTAAAACCCTAAGAGGAAGTATATTTGTTCTCTCATCTGAGATGATTTATATAATTAACTAGTGTATAAATGATGAAAAAAAATGGGTTTAGCCGATGCGCTGAGATGTACATCGGTCGTTTACGAAAAGAGGGGCGCTATTCTACTGCGCATGTGTATGAAAATGCACTTCTTTCTTTTAGAGGGTTTTGTGGCACACCTACCGTGTCATTCGGACAAGTAACCCGCGAACACTTACGGTGTTACGGGCAGTATCTTTATGAACGTGGCTTGAAGCTTAATACGGTTTCGACGTATATGCGTATGCTGCGTAGTATTTATAATCGTGGAGTAGAATCGGGGAGGGCTCCTTATGTTCACCGGTTGTTTCACGGGGTGTATACAGGAGTGGATGTCCGTCAAAAGAAAGCTTTGCCGGCAACTGAGTTGCATAAGCTTTTATATGGAGATCCTAAATCGGATATTTTACGGCGTACACAGGCGATTGCTGCTTTGATGTTTCAATTCTGTGGTATGTCTTTCGCTGATTTGGCACATTTGGAGAAGTCGTCTTTAGACAGGAATGTTCTTCATTATAATCGTGTTAAAACGAAGACTCCGATGAGTGTGGAAATACTGGATACTGCTAAGGATATGATTTATCAGCTTCAGAACAGAAAACCTGCTCTGCAAGATTGCCCTGATTATCTATTTAGTATTCTGAATGGTAATAAAAAACGGAAAGATGAAAGTGCTTATCGGGAATACCAGTCTGCCCTCCGGAATTTCAATAACCATTTGAGAGGACTGGCAAAGGCTTTGCATCTGACTTCTCCTGTCACTTCTTATACCATTCGCCATTCGTGGGCTACCACTGCGAAATATCGCGGAGTTCCTATTGAAATGATCAGCGAATCGTTGGGACACAAATCAATCAAAACAACACAAATCTATCTTAAAGGCTTTGCTTTGAAAGAACGTACTGAAGTAAATAGAATGAATTTATCTTACGTGAAGAATTGCTTGGAGAAAAGTGTAAATAATATAAAGTATTAGTAATCAGTATATATATGTGTGTGTTACTTCTTAGGTAACGGAAATAATAATGGCGCAAAGATAGACAAAAAAATAAATAACAAGCAAATAAACTATCCTTTTTTTCTTTTTTGATTTAAAAATAAGATAAAAATAGCCTAGAACATGAAAGAACCCTTTTCTTCATATTCTAAGATTTTTACGTCCCATAATCAAAGGAATTTCACCCTACGCTTAGACTGAGCCTCCTTTAGCAACTTGGTATGTCCTATTTTTCGTGTTTTAAGAGATTTCTCCCTTCCCCTGTGTTTTCCGTTACCTAAGAAGTAACAGAAAAAAGAATGGTAAAAATAGAGGATTTATGAATCAAATTGGGGTAAGGTCTCTATTTAGGAATATACATAGATAAAAAATGAAACAAACTGAAGCTATTTTGGGGGATATGCGATTTATTCCATTAAAGGGTGTTGTATTAATTCTGATTCTCATCTTGACAACAAGCCGGGTTCATGCACAATATGCTCTTGGGGCAACTGGGCAGATGATGATACCTACAGCCGAGATGCAGGAAACAGGAACCTTTATGGGAAGCGCAAACTTTCTTCCTGAAGAGGTTACGCCTAATAAGTTTAACTATCCTACCATGAACTACTCGGTAGATATGTCTTTGTTCTCTTTTGTTGAACTGACTTACCGTATGACGTTACTCAAAATGCGAACGTATAATGGCAGAGTCGGTTATCACAACCAAGATCGTTCCAATACTATCCGTATCCGTCCATTGAAAGAAAGCCGTTATTTCCCTGCTGTGGTAATTGGTGCTGATGATCTTTTTACAGAAAAGGCTACTCAGTATTGGGGAGATTATTATGGTGTCTTAACTAAGACGTTTGGTTTCTGCAAGGGGCATCAGTTGGCTGTTACAGCAGGCTGGTATTTTCATCAGGGCAATCAACCGGCTTTCAAGAAAGGCCCTTTTGGTGGTATTCGTTATACTCCCGCTTTTTGCCGTGAGTTAAAGCTGATGGCAGAGTATGATACCAATGGATGGAATTTGGGTGGAGCAATACGTTTTTGGAAACGTTTGTCCGTCCATGTGTTTACGCGCGAATTTACCTGTGTTTCTGCCGGTTTGCGTTATGAATGTACATTAATACATTAAGAAGATGAAAAGAGTATTTAGTATACTATATATAATATGTTGCTGCACTTTGGAAAGTGTGGACGCGCAATCTGCTGGGATATCTGAAGTCCTGAAAGAATTGCAAATGGAAAATATATCTGTGGCACAGAAGCAGGATACGATTACGGCAGCATTTGAGACTTCCGTATATAGGGGATCTTATAATGGTATAGGCATTGCAATACGTCGCCTGATCACTCTTCCGGAAGTCTCTACATTGCAGTTGGTCATATTGGATAATGCTTTGCCGCAACTTTGTATCACTTTGCCTGCGAAGCTGATTGAGGATTATCAATCGGGAAAATGTGATTTGGATGGAGTTTACTGTAGTATGCAGATGACTACTTCCACCAAAACTGCAATGGAGGCCTTAAAAGGAACCAAACGAGAGTCTACTACTTTTGGGAAAGTGGACGTAGTGGTTTATCCGGGGGTAATGTTAGTTAATAATGTTACTTACAAATTATATAAAGCAGCTTTTGAATTGCAACCGGCTGTAGAAATGCAACTTTGGAAAGGTGCTTCATTGAGGCTGCAGGTTTGCTTACCTATCGTCAATAATGAGCCGGGCAAATGGGATTGTATCCGACTGGGGTATTTGACATTGCGTCAGGAATTTCGTCTGGATAATCATTGGAAGGGATACCTGACTGGTGGAAATTTCTCGGATGATCGTCAGGGACTCGCAGCCGGTATTGGTTATTTTTCTTCTGACGGCCGTTGGACAGTAGAAGGAGAAGGTGGTATAACCGGTTCGTCTCATTTATATGGCAACGACTGGGGAATGAGTAAATGGAAAAGAGTGAATGGGCAGCTCAGCGTAGGTTATTTCATTCCACAAGTGAATACTCAATTGAAAGTTAGCGGTGGACGTTTTATATATGGAGATTATGGGGTATGCGGAATTCTTTCACGTTACTTCGGTGAATATGTCGTGGGACTTTATGGCATGTATACAGATGGAGAAACAAATGCCGGATTTCATTTTTCGATTCCATTGCCGGGTAAGAAGCGTAGTCGTCACGCGGTACGTGTGATGCTTCCGGATTATTTCGCTTTTCAATATGACATGCGTAGTGGGAATGAATTTGCTCGCCGTGCTTTGGGGGTAAGCTATAGAACCGAACCGAAATCTGCTGAAAACAGCCGTTTCTGGCAGCCGGATTATATCCGTTATTGTTTGATTCGTACCAATGAAAAGACAAAACTTAAATAAGAGTTGATATTAGTAATTTAAACAAAAATTGAACAATTATGAGAAATTTAAAATGGTTGTATGCATGCTCTTTGGCGATAGCCTTCGGTGTGTTGTCTTTTGTAACAGTTTCCTGTCATGATGATGACGATGAACCAAAGCAAGAACCAGGTGAAGTGATTGAAACTCCCGCTCCGGTTGTTGAGTATTATATTATGGGTACTGTGACGGATGCCGGGAAAGGTGTGTCTGGTGTTGATGTAAAAATTGGTACTGAGACAATTAAGACTGACAAAGATGGTAAGTTCTCTGTAACAGAGAAGAATGTAGGTAAGTATTCTGTAGAAGTTGCTCCTAAAGGTTATCTTGCTCAAAGTACTTCTGTAGAAATTGCTGCTAATGCGGAAAATCGTAGTGTGGTGACTGTTGCTGTGGCTTTGACTAAGCAAAGTGAACCTACGACTGTAGAAGTTGGAGAGACTGGTAATACAGAAGAGGTTAAGGTAGAAGATAAGAGTGCTTCGAATGAGGAAGTTAAAGAACCGGGTACTGTTGAACCGGAGGATGTGAAAGAAGATCTTCCTCTTGTAACTCCTGAATTAGAAATCCCAGCTGGGGCAATTCAGACAGAAGGTAATGAAGACGTTCTGGAAGGTGGTAATGCTGAAGTCAGTGTAACTACGTATGTACCAGCCCCAGAAACTGTGACTACAGAAGTGAAGAAAGAAGAAGAGAATAAAGAAGTAGAAAAGACCATACCTTTGGCGGCAGCACACTTTGAACCTAGTGGTTTGACATTTGCAAAAGACCACTATCCAACTATTTCAATTCCTAATCCTATTCCTGGCTTGACTTTCGCTGATGATATGGTACTTACTTATTTGGAGAATGGAAAGTGGGTTCCACAAACAGAGGACATTAATAAAGTTGTTTATGATGAGAAATCAGGTAGCTACACAACTAAAGTTAAGCATTTCTCTTCCTATGCTATGGAAAATAAAGTCACTAGTAAAGTTAGTACTGAAAATGTAGTGAAGAGTGAGATTTTAGGACAGGCAAGTTGTGATAACAGTGAAAATCCTAAAGCTGTAACAGGAATTGCATTGACTTATAAAGAAAAGTCGGGTTGGGAATGTAAAGATGCGGATATTAAAGCGGCTGTAGAAAAAGCTTTGTCAGGTGCAAAACCAGAAACAGTTAATGCTATGGTAGCTTTCTTCAAAACTCGTTTATACTCATTGATGGGATCGGCATCAGGTATTACAGAAACAACTCGTACCTATAATACTGTAAATGTGAACGGTTATACAACAATGACTTATACTTGCTATGCCAAGACTCGTACTACTACATTGTCGACCACAGTGAAGTATAATAATAAGGATGTGAAGATTTCAGTAACTGCAACACGCTATACCGGAACTGACCATCAGTATAAGACAGTGACTACTAATCCTACTCATAGTGGTGGTAAGGGTGGAAGTAACTAATAAATAATTAAGATCATAAAAATAACCCTTTTTTAATAAACCCCTTTTTTATAAACCCTGTTGGGCAATAATCATATGGGATATGAGGAGGAAGAGGTCACTGTGAAGTGGTTTCTTCCTTTTCGTTTATGAGATATATGGATGTTTGTTGAATGTTCATTTTAGACAGAATTCTACTAATATAAGTTAATGTTTATAATTATGATTTGTATCCTGTAAATAAAGCCTATCTTTATCACCCAATACAACATAGGACAAATAAAATGTCATGAGCATAATTATTAAGAACCTTAATAAGATCTATCCAAACGGAAATCATGCCTTGAAAGATGTCAATCTGGAAATACCTGCAGGGATGTTTGGCTTATTAGGACCCAATGGCGCCGGCAAATCTACTTTAATGCGTATTCTTGTAGCCCTTATGGAACCAACTTCCGGGCAAGTAGAAATTTGCGGTTATGATTTGATGAAACAGCGGAAAGAAATACGCGGTATTCTGGGGTATCTTCCTCAGGACTTTCGTTTTTTTGCCAAATACAAAACGTATGAGTTTCTTGATTACGCGGCGCGTTTGTCCGGTATGACCCATAGCAGGCAGAGAAAACAGGCTGTGGATGAAATGCTCGAAAACGTTGGGTTGTTCGATGTTCGCGAACGATATGCCAATAAATTATCGGGAGGTATGAAGCGGCGGTTAGGAATTGCACAAGCGCTGATACATCATCCTAAGGTAATCATTGTTGATGAACCTACTACCGGACTTGACCCGGAAGAACGTATCCGTTTCCGTAACCTTCTTTCAGAGGTCAGCGAGAATGATGTGACTATTATTTTGTCTACTCACATTGTCGGTGATATTTCCAGTACTTGTAATAATATGGCGTTAATGAACCGGGGACAAGTTTCCTTCAACGGTTCTCCGCAAGATATGCTGAAATTAGCCGAGGGCAAAGTGTGGAGAATTAGGGCTGCGGGAGATCAGTTGCATGAGATCGATAAAAAATATCCGGTAATCTCCACGATTCCATCGGGGACAATCTGGGAAGTACAGGTGGTTGCCGATGAAGTAGAAGGATACGAAGCGGAACCATTTCCCCCTAATCTGGAACACGCCTATGTATATTATATGGAGAATCAATTAAACCTTTGGACAAACGACTAAACACGATATGCTGATATGACCTTTATATCTAATATACAATCGGTAGCAAAATATGAAAGTAAATTATTAATCAGAAGCTGGTTCTTCAGAGTATTCACGGTACTCGCTGTAACTATCATTACTTTTTTCAATTTCCAGTTGTTCGTATCGGAAGATAGCGGAGGCTTCTGGATTGCTACAGCCATTCCATCGAACATTCCTTATCTAATTTTACTGTTGCTAAATACAGGGCAGGCTGTTATTGCTATCTTTCTGGCATCCGACTTCCTGAAAAGAGATAAAAAGCTGGATACATCAGAAGTCTTTTATGTCCGTCCATTAAGTAATGCTGAATACGTCATCGGTAAGATTTGGGGAAATCTGCGCGTCTTTTTGTTGCTGAATCTCATTATTATGGCTATTACGGCTGCATTCAACCTGACATTGGGAGAAGTGGACTGGATGGCTTACTTGCTTTATTTTCTGTTGATCAGTGTCCCTACGCTGATTTTCATTATTGGCCTGGCTATCTTTCTGATGCTGGTATTGAAAAATCAGGCACTGACATTCGTTTTATTGTTAGGATATATCGGACTTACCGTTTTCTATATTGAAGATAAGTTTTATTATCTTTTCGATTATATGGCTTATAGTCTTCCTTTGGTGAAGTCCAGCATTGTCGGTTTTTCCAACTGGGAGGTGATTTTAAATCATCGTGGCATCTATTTTCTTGCCGGACTGGCGTTTGTCTTTTTCACGATTTCCCTGTTCAGGCGTCTGCCGAATTCATCGCACAGTAATTATCCGTGGCTGGTTATTTCTTTTTGTACTCTCATGTTAGCTTTCGTATGCGGTTATTGGCATATACATTCGATTTTATATCAAAGTGATATACGCGCTACCTATACGAAGATCAACAACCAATATGTTTCTACTCCGAAGATGTTCATTCATGAATATGATCTTTCTGTAGAGCAGCATCTTGAAGATTTTCTGTCGGAAGTAACTGTGAAAGGAGTGGCATTGGACTCATCTGCCGTATTCACCTTCTGTTTGAATCCGGGATTAACCATTCATTCCGTTCATTCGGCCGGACAGCAACTCAAGTTTAAACGTGACAAGCAAATAGTATTGGTGGATTTCGGCACGAAGCATGCCAAAGGCGATACAATCTCTGCAACATTCAGGTATGACGGACAGATAGATAACTCATTTTGTTATTTGGATATTCCTCCCGAAGTGCTGCAAGCTTCCAATAAAAAGTTTCTGTTCAACATAGACAAGCAGTATAGTTTTCAGACGAAAAATTATCTGATGCTTACCCCTGAAACTTATTGGTATCCCCGTGCAGGAACAAGCTATAGTGATAAAAATCCTGACTGGCAGCAAACTTATTTCAGTAATTATCGCTTGAAGGTCAAGCCTCTACCGGGGTTAGTTCCTCTTTCTCAAGGGGAAGGAAAGTGTGATGAAGAAGGAGTGTATTCGTTTAAAGGAGATTATCCGTCTCAGACACTATCGTTGGTCATAGGTGACTATCAGCAAAAAAGTGCTTATGCGGACAGCATTCTTTATAGCGTTTGGCATTTAAGGGACCATGACTATTTTACTGCTTCGTTTGATTCTATTCACGATACCATTCCCTGGCTGATACGTAATGTGAAAGAGCAACTGGCACGGCAATATAAACTGGATTATCCTTTTAAGCGATTTTCTATTGTAGAAGTTCCTGTGCAATTTGCCAGCTATGAACGTGCCTGGTCGCAAGCGCAGGAGACAGTACAACCTGAAATGGTATTGTTCCCCGAAAAAGGAGCTATATTCTGGGAACTGGATGTGAAGAGGCAGGTGAAGAATCATATCCGGTGGTCGGGAAATAATGAAATCAGTCTGCAGGAAGCCCAGATGCGGACTTTTAGTAACTTTGCCTGGATGTTTTTGCAGACAGAAGGCGATTATAACTTTTCGTCGGGTAGTAGAGGACGGGGAAATCTTTCGTCTACGGCAAATCCTTATTTCCTTTTCCCGCAGATTTATAATTTCCGGTACAATATTTACTCTTCGGAATGGCCTGTTGCCAATCGTGCTATTGAGCTATATCTGCAAAAGAAGTCGGAAAATGAAGGGTGGGAACGTCAGATAAATGGGCTTAGTAACAATGAAAAGGCCAACCTGCTGCTGGAAAAGCATACGTTCAAGGAGTTGCTGGCTGATGTGGAACAGCGTAATCTGCAAAATAATATCGTAGGACTGGAGGCAAGCCGTCTTTTTGCCCGGTCAGAAATAAACATGGGCGTAGATGCTTTCCGGGATTCACTATATGCGATGTTGAAGCGTAATACATTTCTGAACATAAAGTTCGAAAATATGCTGGATACTCTGGGAGAAATGAGCCGGACGGATCTTTATTCATATTTGAAAGAATGGGAACAGTTGACGCCTCTTCCTTTTTATTCGATCGGAGAGCCCGAACTGACCAAAGTTGTCAATAAAGGAGGAGAAGAATTCTTTGTCTTGAAAGTACTGGTGAGCAATAACTCGGATTATGACGGAATCATTCAGATGAACGTTCTTCAAAATGGCTGGTGGTATCAACCGATGGAAGATCCTAGAGCCAGAAAAAAGGTAGAGATAGCTGCCCATACAAGCAAAGAATTTGTTTCTGTCTGGGAAGAACAGATACGTGATGTGGAAATCAATACGATGGTTTCCGGCAATCTTCCTTATATGATACGGCAATCCATTGGTAATGTAAAACAAGAACGGAATAAAATAGTCAAGGACACTATCTATACCTTGCCGGAATCATCCTTAGAAATGCCGGGAGAGGTTATTGTGGATAATGAAGATTCCACTCTCTTTGTACTTTCTACCCCTGCTGTCGTAGGACTTCTGCCTAAATGGCTGGATAAAGTGGAGGATACTTCCTTTAAATATTCGGGCATATCCTGGTGGCGTGCGCCTTTACAATGGACAGCTACCACCAATGCTAAATACTATGGCAAATATATCCGTTCGGCCTATGTGATTAAGAGTGGAGACGGCAGTCAGACGGCTACATGGAAAATTCCTGTGCCGGAAGCCGGTCAATATGAGCTTTATTATCATGTATTCAAGGATGATGAACTGCGATGGAATGATCGCCTTCAGGGTGAATATCATTTCAGGGTGGCATACGACAGTGAGATGGAAGATGCCTATATCAATCTGAGAAAAGCCAATGAGGGTTGGGAACAACTCGGTACTTACTATTTTAGTGCCGATACGGTTCGTGTCGTGCTGACGGATGAATGTAAGCTGCGCTCTGTGACAGCCGACGCAGTGAAAATAGTGAAACGATAATTATTAAAACAGCAAACTATATGCAAAGTGACTTACTACTATTAAAAAGAATGCTGCTGACAATCGTAACTTTTACGGGAATTGCCCTGACATCACAAGGACAAATTCCTTTAACGATTGACAAGGCAATGGAGATTGCGCAGGAGAACAGTCCTTCTCTTCGCCGTTCCTACATGAATTTGGAGAGATATAAGCAGAATCTGCTGGCGCAGAAGGCTTCATTAAAGTCTCGATTTTCATTAAATCTGAACCCGGTGGACTATAACAAGAACAGGCGTTTCGATAATCGTCTGTCACAATGGTACACGAATGAAACATTCAATACCAGCGGGACCTTTCAGGTCGATCAGCCCATTCTATGGACAGACGGTACTATTTCTTTAATCAACCGTTTCGGCTGGCAGGACAACAGTTCCATTATAGAAGGCGATAAAACTAGTAACCGGGCATTCAGCAATGACCTCTATCTGCAATTGACTCAGCCTATTTTTACATACAACAAGCGTAAAATGGAACTGAAGCAAATAGAATATGATTATGAAAATGCCAATATCAGTTATGCTTTGCAGCAACTGAATACGGAGAAAAGTATAACCGATCAGTTCTATTCTGTCTATATGGCACAGAGTAATCTGGAAATCAGTCGTGAAGAACTGGTTAATGCCCAGCAAAGTTATGATATTATCAAGAATAAGGTAGAAGCGGATTTAGCAGCGAAGGACGAACTCTTTCAAGCGGAACTGAATCTGGCTACGGCACGTTCGTCTGTAGACGAAAGTCAGGTGAATCTGGAGAATGCGAAAGACAAACTCAAACAGACTCTCGGAATGAGGCTGGATGAAGATATTCTCGTATTTGCGGAAGTGGAGATTAAACCGATTCAGGTAAATCTGGACCAGGCCATATCGCATGGATTGGGTTCGCGTCTGGAACTTCGTCAGCGTGAAATAGAGAGCAAGGAACTTGAGTTCGATATGATTAAGACAAAAGCGCTGAACGAGTTTAAAGGAGATGTATCCATCTCTTTCGGATTGATAGGAGATAATAGCCACCTGAATAAAGTCTATAATAATCCGACACAGAATCCGAGGGTTTCCATCAGCTTTGCTGTCCCTATTTTCGACTGGGGTGAAAAGAAAGCAAGGATTAAAGCACAAAAGATGGCTCAACGGATTAATGAACTCGAGTTTCAAGAGGATAAAGTGGATATCGAGCTGAATATTCGTCAGGTATGGCGTAACCTCGAAAACCTCCGGACTCAGATTAAGATCGCCGAGCAAAATGTACAGAATGCACAGTTGACCTATGATCTGAATCAGACTCGTTACCGGGAAGGTGACATAACCGGTATGGAAATGAGCCAGTTCCAGACTCAGCTTTCGAATAAGAAGATTACTTATACGCAGGCGTTGATTAATTACAGAATAGAATTACTTAATCTTAAAATCCTTTCATTGTATGATTTCGACAAGAATATCCCTCTTGTTCCTATGAAAGACATTATTGATAAAAAATAAGCAGACCATGAAACAGTATCAAATTTTTATTGCATCTTCTTTGTTAACAACCTTATTGTTAACCGGCTGTGGCAACAAACCACAAAACGCACCCAATAATATTGCAACTCCGGTATCTGTCGTGGAGCTGAAGAAAGGTTCTATCAGTAAATTAATAAATACAACAGGAACAGTGCAGCCGACTTACGGTGCATCTCAGAATGCGGAAATGAGCGGATTTTATAAACTTCAGACTAATCCGAGAACCGGAAAACCTTTCAAAATGGGAGACAGGGTAAGTAAGGGGGAACTGATAATCCGTCTGGAAGACAAGGAGTATGAAAACGGAATCGCTATTGACGCTAAAAAACTAAGTCTTGAAATTGCTGAACAGGAACAGTCAAAGCAGAAAGCTCTCTATGAAAAAGGAGGGGTGACGATGAGTGAAATGCGGAATACGGAAGTAAAAGTAACGAATGCCCGTTACGATTATGAAAACGCAAAACTCAATCTGGAGAAGATGAAAGTGAAAGCTCCGTTTGATGGTGTGATTGTTGATTTGCCTCACTATACGGCCGATACAAGAGTGGAGCAGGGAAAGGCTATGGTGAGTCTGATGGCTTATGATAAAATGTATATGGATATCAATCTGCCGGAAAGCAGCATTCGTTATGTCAAGGAAGCGCAACCGGTATATATTACTCATTATACCATCCCTGGAGATACTTTAAAAGCGAGAGTCGGTGAGCTGTCTCCTGCAATCAGTACGGAGACACGTACTTTTAAAGGAAAGATTCTGATTGATAATGACCAGTTGAAGTTGCGTCCGGGTATGTTCGCCAAAGCAGATATTATCGTTGACAGAGCTGATAGTTCTATCATTATACCTAAAGACGTAATCTTGTCCAATCGTCGCCGGAAATACGTATATATCGTCGAAAAGAATACGGCAAAGATACGCAATCTGCAAACAGGTCTGGAGGATGAATATAATATCGAAATTCTATCCGGACTTAATGTAAATGACAATTTGGTAGTGAAGGGTTTTGAAACACTGAAAGAAGACGCCAAAGTCAAAATCCAAAAGTAAATCATGGATGCGATATATGAACGCATCTTTTGAAAATAGGAAATACTTATGAAGAATATAATCAAATTTGCAGTAGGCAATCCGGTTACGATTTGTATGGTAGTATTTGCCCTCTTATTGTTGGGAAAAGTATCATACGATCAGTTGAGTGTGGATTTATTGCCCGATCTGAATAATCCCCGCCTGTTTATTGAATTAAAGGCGGGTGAACGCCCTCCCGAGGAGATCGAAAAGCAATTCGTTAAAAATATGGAGTCTATGGCGATCCGGCAGAGTGATGTTACTCAGGTCTCTTCCGTGATTAAAGCCGGGACGGCACGAATTACTGTAGAATATACCTGGACAAAGGATATGGATGAGGCTTTTCTAGATTTGCAGAAAGCCATGAATCCGTTTGCCCAGAACAAGGATATTACTGAACTGAAGATTACGCAACACGATGCGAACTTGTCTCCGGTAGTTTTGGTGGGAATGTCTCATCAGAGTATTACAGATATGGCGGAATTAAGGAAAATCGCCGAAAGCTATATCCGCAATGAGTTGATTCGTCTGGAAGGCGTGGCTGAAGTGACGCTTTCGGGAGAAGAAGTCAGTACTCTTACCATTCAGACTGATCCTTATAAACTGGATGCTTTTCAACTGAAAATAGAAGATATCGCTTCGCGCATCGAATCGAATAATCAGAGTATATCCGGTGGACGGGTCAGTGAACTGGGATTACAATATCTGGTGAAAAGTTCGAGCTTGTTTGCTTCGGAAGATGATTTTGAGAATCTGATTGTCGGATACAAAGCGATACAACAAGAGGAAGCATCCGGAAACAATGCTTCGGGAACAGCGACTGCCAACAGTAATAAAGCTCCTGTTTTTTTGAAGGAAGTGGCTACTGTGCAGTTTTTGAACGCTCGTCCGGAGAACATTGTACGGATTAACGGGAAGCGTAGTATCGGACTGTCTATTTATAAGGAGATGCGCTTTAATACTGTAAAAGTGGTGGATGAGGTAACCCGCCAATTGGCAGTGATAGAGAATGCATTGCCCGGTTATCATTTTCAGGTGATTTCCAATCAGGGTACTTTTATAAAAAGTGCGATAGGAGAAGTGAAGAGCAGTGCTGTTCTGGGTGTTATTCTCGCTATTGTAGTCTTGTTTGTATTCCTTCGCCGGATGGGGACAACACTGATTGTCAGTCTTGCTATTCCCATCTCGATTGTGGCTACTTTCAATCTGATGTTCTTCAACGGACTGTCACTGAATATTATGACATTGGGAGGACTGGCGCTCGGGGCGGGTATGCTCGTCGATAATGCCATTGTCGTCATAGAAAGTATCTTCCGAAATCAGGAGAAAGGATTGAGTATCAAAGAGGCTGCTATTAACGGGACGGCAGAAGTTGCCAATGCGGTAATAGCTTCTACTCTGACGACTATTGTCGTCTTCCTGCCGATTGTTTATCTTCACGGAGCTTCGGGCGAACTGTTTAAAGATCAGGCATGGACGGTTACTTTCTCACTGGTTTCTTCTTTGTTTGTGGCTATCCTGGTGATTCCGATGTTATATATCCAGCTTTCCGGCAAGAAGGTTAAGCTGGAAGAAGTGAAGTCCATTCGTATTACAGGATATAGCAGAGTGCTTCGCAAGCTGATTCAGCGACGTTGGCTGGTGATCGGTATGGCAGTGTTACTCCTTATCGTGACTGGATTGCTGACTCCGTTTATCGGAACTGAGTTTATGCCCCGTGCGGAAAGCAAGACGTTTACGGCTGTAATCAAAATGCCCGAAGGTACACAGATGGAACGCACTTCCGCTGCTGTAGGTAATCTGGAAGAATTGTTATATGCTATCGTTGGCGGTGATTCTTTATGTACGGTATACAGTCATATCGGAGAGGGGAGCGGTTCGGAAAATGCGATATTTGAAGGAGAAAATACAGCAATGATGAAAGTGATCCTTTCACCGGAATGTACACTTTCACCGGAAAAGGTGATTGCGTCTTTCGTGGAATCGGCCAAGAATCCTGACGGACTGGAACTGACGATTCAGCAGGATGAGAATTCTCTGAGTTCACTGTTAGGAAGCGAAGGGGCTCCTATTGTTGTGGAGGTCAAAGGAGAGGAGTTGGATGAGATTGCTCAGTTGACTGAAGAGGTGAAGGAACGGATGATTGGCGTAAATGGAATCTATGATGTTATTACCTCCGTGGAAGACGGTGCTCCGGAAGTTGTGATCTCGATTGATCGTACAATAGCCGGTATCAATAATTTGAGTGTGGCTATGGTAATCGAACAATTGAAGCAGCAACTAAGCGGTAAGGAAGTCGGTAAGATGGAATATCGCGGTGAGATGCGTGATATCGTCATAAAGGTGCCGGATATCCCGTTGAGTTCTCTTGGTGCTCTTGTCATCAAAAGTGGAACACAGGAATTTGTATTACAAGAGATTGTTACCATTACTCACGGACAAGCGCCCAAGGAGATTCTGCGCCGCAATCAAAGCCGTATCGGTAAGGTGATGGCTAATATGGATGCGAGTAAATCACTGGATAAAGTAGCAGCCGAAGTGCGTGAAACGGTGAAAGGTATTGAATTGCCTGCTAACTACAGTATTACAGTGACAGGAGAGGAAGAAAAACGGCAAGAATCAATGAACAGTCTGTTGTTTGCTCTGATGCTTTCTGTTGTACTTGTCTATATGGTGATGGCTTCCCAGTTTGAATCCTTGCTGCATCCGTTTACGATCTTGCTGACTATTCCTCTGGCTGTAGTAGGTGCTATCTTACTTTTCTTCATTACCGGAACCACTATCAATATGATGGGAGTTATCGGTATTGTCATGCTGGGAGGTATTGCCGTCAATAACTCTATCATTCTGGTAGACCGTATCAATCAGCTTAGTCAGGCGGGAATGGAGTTGACTGATGCCATTGTAGAAGCAGGGCAACAGCGTATCCGTCCGATCATCATGACTACTTTGACTACGATTCTGGCCATGCTTCCGATGACATTCAGTTTTGGTGAAGGTGCATCTTTACGTTCACCGATGGCTATAGCTGTGATCGGAGGATTGATAACTTCTACTCTGATGAGTTTGATGGTTATTCCTTGTGTCTATTATGTCTTGGAGAATATCAAAAGACGTATAAATCGCCGAACTAAAAACAGCTGAAGATGAACTTTTTACTAAATAGGAGAATAACGATTTGTATGCTGTTTATTGCACTCAGCCTGCTGGGCTATGTGTCGTATAAACAACTTCCGGTGGAGTTGCTGCCCAACGCAGAACTTCCGGTTCTGTTTGTCCAGGTGTCGTCACAGCAGGATATGGACCCTTCGTATGTAGAGTCGGAAGTGATTATTCCACTCGAAGGAGCGGTCAGTGCGATAGGTGGAGTAGACAAACTGCAATCCTACATTGACAGGAGGCAGTCCAGCATACAGATTGACTTTAAAAAGAATATCAACTTCAAGATGACCAGTCTTAAACTGCAGGAGAAAGTGAATGAAATCGCAGCCTCCCTGCCGACCGGTTTTACCGTACAGGTACAGAAAGTGGATATTGCTCAGATGAATAATAACTTCATGGTGCTTCAAGTGCGTGGTACGGGAGGAACCGACCGTGTCCGGAGTCTGGTAGACGAGGATGTTCGTTCCGATCTGGAGAATATAGATGGGGTAGCTTCCGTCAATATCTACGGAGGACGGCAGAAAGCCATTGAAGTGCGTCTGAATCCGGAGGCTTGCAAGGCTTTGAACCTCACTGCTTCCAAAATAAGCGGTTTGCTCTCGCAGAATACCCAGGAAAAGACATTTGTAGGCTTCGCAGATGAACCCGACAGCAAGAATTTTGTCCATGTCAATGCGATGTATACCAAAGTTTCTGATTTGGAGAATATAGTTGTCGCTCCTGGTCCTATTCTGCTGAAAGACCTGGCAACCGTCTTTTTTGACTTGAAAGATGAAACCACCTATAGTCGTGTGAATGGAAAAGAAGCCGTTTCGGTTGCTTTGATCAATGATTCACAGGCTAATCTGATTGAACTTTCACACCGTGTATCCGATGTGATTGAAAAGCTGAATGAGAAGCTGGCTCCGCTCGAACTGGAAATTGTCATTCAGGAGAACAAGGCTGAAACCATGGAAAATAATATCAACCAGATTATTAATCTGGCATTGGTAGGGGGATTATTGGCTGTGTTCGTTCTTTGGCTTTTCCTGAAGAATATGCGGTTGGTGTTTTTTATCGCACTTTCCATACCGATTTCTGTCTATACGGCTTTCAACTTCTTCTACGCTTTTGGTATCACTATCAATAGTCTTACCTTGGTAGGAATGGCGTTGGCCATCGGAATGCTGCTGGATAATAGTGTCGTGGTGCTTGAGAATATTTATCGTTTGTCGGGAAACGGCTATACGCCCGAACGTTCGGTAACGCAGGGAACAAAAGAAGTGTGGCGCTCCATTGTGGCGGCTACCCTGACTACCATTACTGTGTTCCTGCCGTTCGTTTTTTCTGATAATTTCCTGATAAAACTGATCGGGCACCATATCGGAGTATCCATTATATCAACTTTGACGATCTCGCTGTTTGTAGCTTTACTTTTTATACCGATGATTACTTACCTTCTTTTGAAGAGTAAGAGTGGGAACAGCGTCGTTTATGAAAAAGTCTCGATCGTTCAGCGTCCGATGCAGGTCTATCTGGTCTTATTGAAGACTTGTATGCGTAATCCGGGAGTGACAGTCTTTGGAGCTGTAATCTTGCTTTTTGCAACATTGATTTTGTCATTGACCTTGAATGTGCAACAGATGAAGGAAGTTGCTTCAGACCGGTTCAACATCAGTGTCGTGATGCCTACCGGGAGTACGCTTGAAAATACGGATAAGATTGTAAAGGTACTGGAAGAACGTCTGGAGGATTTTCCGGAAAAGAAAGATCTGATTTGCCGTATTCGGGAAAAAGAGGCGACTCTGACACTCGTTTTGCAGGAAGATTACACAAAGATCGCCAAACGGAAAATAGCCGATATAAAAGCGGATGTGCAGACTAAAGTCGCCAATATCAATGGTGCGGAAATCTATGTCTCTGATGCTATGGGAGGCGGAGGAGATAACTCGGCTCTGAGCAGTCTGGGCGGATTCATGCGTTTGTTGGGTATCGGTGACAACAGTGAACGGGTGGTGATCAGGGGATCTGATTTCGAAATGATGCAGATGGTGGCAGAGGAAGTGCGTTATTTGTTGGACGAACAGGATTTTGTACAGCATACTCATGTTTCGTATACTCCCCGTCAGGCAGAAATAAATCTGAACTTTGACCCTATTCTGCTGACTGCTTATGATATTAACCGTGGCAATATTACCACCGGATTGACTGCGCTTAATAATGAATACTCTTCCGAAGCTACTTTCAAGGTGGGAGAGGATATTTATGATATTATTATCCGTGACGAAATACCGGAAAAGGAAACTGAAGAAGAGGCACAGGAAAAAGCTCAGAAAGAGAAAACTGTGGATGACTTGCGTGCTATCCGGATAGAAAATGCCAATGGCGGTATGCACAATCTAGAAGATATATCGTCTCTGAATTATGGACGTGGGCGTTCGCGCATCATCCGTGTCAATCAAGATAAGCAGATTGAGGTATACTATGCTTTTCCGAGAGATGTTCAGTCTTCGAAAGATTTATTGGGAGGATATCGTTCCGATATCGACCAGTTGATTGCCAGTTATAATCTTCCGTCCGGAGTCGCTGTGCAGGTATTCCATGAGGAGGATGAATTCGGGGATTTCAAATTCCTTATTCTGGCAGCTTTTCTTTTGATATTTATGATCCTTGCTTCAGTCTTCGAGTCTGTAGTGACGCCTTTTGTGTTGCTTTTTACCATTCCGTTGGCCGCTATCGGTTCTTTGCTGGCATTATTGCTTTCGAGCAACAGTCTGATGAATGCGAATACACTGACAGGGTTCCTTATTCTGTTGGGAGTAGTCGTCAATAACGGAATCATTCTGATAGATTACGCCAACATTTTGCGTAAACGGGGATACCGCCGGAACAGGGCGTTGATGACTGCCGGTATGTCACGTATTCGTCCCATTCTGATTACTTCCATCACCACGATTGCTGCCATGCTTCCGTTGGCTATGGGAGATACGGAGTATGCAGGGGCTATCGGTGCACCTTTTGCCATTACAGTGATAGGCGGACTTTTCTTTTCTGCCATGCTGACGCTGATTTTAATTCCGACAGTTTGTATGGGACTGGAAAATGTGCTTCAGTGGTACCGTTCGTTATCCCGTAAACTATGGACCATTCACCTGATTCTTTTTGTGTCCGGTGTAATCTGTATCTGGCTATACACTGACGGAATGCTTTGGCAGTCAATCTATCTGGTAGCACTGATTGCAGGCATACCGGGGATGACATACTTTGCGCAAACCAGTCTCCGTAGAGCTAAGGCGGAGGTTATCAATCCGGATGAAGAAATACGTATTTCTGTCCGCAATCTGGTTAAGATCTACGATTGGCCTGGACACATCAGCCGTCAGTGGAACAGTGGTTTGCAATTACGCAAACGTCTGGGATTGAGCAATGAATACCATTCTCTGAAGGACTTTATCAATGTGCTATGGCAGTTTGGTATCTTACTGTTTGCCATTTATTTCACCTATTTCTTCATTCATAACAGGCTTTGGATATTCCTGTTCTCGTTCGCTATTTATGCAGCGGTACTGTATTTGTGGAGAAAGGTACGTTCCTATTTATATTATCGATACGGAGATAATCGGGTAACAAAGATCGTAAACCGGGTGATATTCTGGAGTCTTCCTCCCCTTATCCTGTTTCAGTTATTCCGGAAACTGGATAATAACGGGCTGGTCATCATGATCGGATTGTTATGGCTGGTGGGTATTGCCATCTATGTCACTTCTCAGTATCTGTATGATCACGATGTGAATATAGAGCGTGTCACCGGACGATTTGCAGGGCTTCGCCGTTCCTATTTCCGCATGGTGAAGAGTGTTCCTATGATTGGAAAACGACGCAAACCTTTCAAAGCATTGCGTGGGGTGTCATTCGAGATTCAGACAGGTATGTTCGGACTACTGGGACCCAATGGGGCAGGTAAATCGACCTTGATGCGTGTCATCTGTGGTATCTTTGAGCAGAGCTATGGTAGTATCTGGATCAATGGTCTGGATACCCGTATCTACAGAGAAGAACTACAGAGTCTGATAGGTTTCCTTCCGCAGGAATTCGGAACTTATGAGAATATGACTTCGTGGGAGTTTCTGGATTATCAGGCCATATTGAAAGGAATCGTAGATGGAGATTTGCGCAGGGAGCGTCTGGACTATGTGCTGAAAGCGGTACATATGTACGAGCGGAAAGACGAAAAGATCGGTTCTTTCTCAGGAGGTATGAAACAGCGTATTGGCATTGCGCTTATTCTGCTTCATTTACCACGTATCCTGGTAGTGGATGAGCCTACAGCGGGACTCGACCCTCGCGAACGTATCCGTTTCCGTAATTTGCTGGTGGAATTGAGTAAAGACCGCATCGTTATTTTCTCCACTCATATCATTGAGGATATATCCAGTTCCTGTAATCAGGTAGTGGTAATCAATAAAGGTGAACTGAAATATTTCGGTGATCCTTCGGATATGGTGGAAATGGCTAACGGAAAAGTATGGCAGTTTAATATAGATAAGACAGAATTTGAAAAAGTACTGGACAAATCGTTGGTAATACATCATATTCAGGAAGGCGATACGATTCGGGTGCGCTATCTTTCTGTCGGACAGCCTTATGAAGGGGCTGTAGAGGTAGAAGCTAATTTGGAAGACGCTTATCTCTGTCTGCTGAAGAATATGAATTAAAAAGAAAAGAAGGATATGACATTCAAACAATTGATACAACTGTTGCCTAAAGTAGTCAGGTATAACCTGAAGATTATATTTGCCGGGAAGTTTTTCTGGTTTCTGTTGGCTGCATTTGGCTTTTTTGCTCTTTTTATGTTTCAGAATGCGTGGAAACGGGAGGAGATTAACGAGGGACTCATCTATAGCATCCTGATGTTTCCGTCTATGCTGCTTATTTTCTATCCGGCTGTATTCGGCATTCAGAATGATGAAGATAGCCGGATATTGGAGATTCTCTTTGGAATCCCCGACTATAAGTATAAGGTTTGGGGCGTGCGGTTATTGATGATTTATGTGGCAATTTTTGTTATTCTGATTATCTTTTCATACATAGCCATTTTATTGCTGTATCCGGTCAATCCGCTTGAGATGGCATTACAGTTGATGTTCCCGATACTCTTTTTCGGAAACATGGCTTTTATGCTGTCTACCATTACGCGGAGTGGAAACGGAACTGCCGTATTTATGATTATTATAGGCATTGCATTGATGTTCTTAGGTAAGCCGGATTCTTTTTGGAACGTTCTGCTGAATCCTTTTCGTGTTCCCGATAATGTTCATCCGATTATTTGGGAGGGAATCCTTATCAAAAACCGCATTTTCCTTTTATCCGCCAGTTTAGTCTGGATGATGATCGGATTACTATATCTACAGAAAAGGGAAAATTTTGTATAACAGCAGATTAGGATACTGAATATTCTCAATGGTTCTTGCTGCGATGAGAAAAAATTCTCACTATGATGAGAAAAAAGTCTCATCGCAGTGAGAACTTTTTCTCATCATGGTAAGTATAGTCCTATGTATGCAGGAACCGAAATAGTGACTTAGAAGTAGTATCCCAGATTCACATAACAACTTCCTTTGTCAGTCTGATTGGAATACCCGAACGTAATCTCCAACGGACCGAACATACTGTCCATACCATATCCGGCACTGATACCAAACAGTTGTTTCCCTTTCAGTATTTCGAAGAAGTGACTGTCCGTCAAGCCATAATTACCTGTCAGAGTGAGATAATGAATGCTTCCCATCCGTTGTCTGAGCTTCACGGATGCAATCATGATTGAATTGTCCATCAGTTCCATATTGGTCACACCGGCAAACGGCAGTTGCTGTGGAATGTAGAGTCCGTATACTTCGCCGCCAATGGCATTTTGCAAGGGATAGGCGATGTCTTTTCCAATCAGAACACGGCCATAGATGGATGGGATAATGGAAAAACGTCGGGTAACAGGTATGACACTGGACCACGAGCCGCTCAACGCAGAGAATGGGGCATGATCATTATACTGCGCCATATTATCGGTATAAAGCGAATAGGCAGCTTTGAATTCGGTTCCTTTGGAAGGGAAATATCCCTTGTCGAATGTACTATAGTGTACCTGAGCGAAATAACTCAGGAAGTGTTCGGATTCTACATCCAGCCCAGTGAGTTCCGGTTTCTTGAAAAGAAAATCTTTGTATTTATAATATTCGAAACGAAGTCCGAGTCCGAAGCGGAGGTTTTTGTACCAGACATCCGAAAAACCAAATTCAGCTAAATGATACTTGTAAGTAGTGTTGTAAGCACGTTCACCTTCATCATAGATGTTGATGTCATTATATTGAAACATATATGAGAAATTGAAATTGCGTTGCTGCATCGGTTCGAGTGTGTAATCGATGCGGGCGGCATATCGCTTTCCTAATCGGCCGGTCAGGGATAATCGGGAAGGAATATGAGTTTTGAGATCTGCTGTGGCATTAATCAGCAGGGATGCTATTTCTTCCGAGTCGAAACGGATGCCCAGATTGATTCTTTTCTCATATTTTTCTTCTAACAAGAAATTAAGGTGATACCCTTCGGGAGTGTCGGTAAGTGTGTAGCTGGCGCTTGAGTAAGAATGACTGCCACGCAACTGATACACAGCTTGTTCTATCTGCTGAGTGGTAATGTTACTGTTCTCTTTGAGATTACACTTCTTCATCAGCCATTTTTTGTCATCAGCCTCTACGCCGGAGAAGGATATATCTGTGACGTATACTGTCCGTGAATTGGAAAGAGAAGAGTACGGTCCATGTTGTTTGGGGACATAATTGTCCGGTATACCGATTTCTTTTTTTAAGGCAATCAGGGAATTCCACTGTGCACGTGCGGCTTCTTCGCCCCGACGCATCAGGGAATCGATGGCTGCCGGAGTGAAGCTGGCGGAAGAAAATCCGTCTACATTTACCTTGATATAGGTATCAGTGAGTTCTACATTCTTTTCATGATTGGTCTGGCAAGTGAGATCAACAATCTGCCCCAATATGTCCGGAGCGCTGTTGAGCTTGTCGGCACTTTTCAGCGCATTCTGAACATCGACTCCGATAATAATATCGGCCCCCATTGCTTTGGCCACATCTGCCGGATAATTATTGACAATTCCACCGTCTACCAATACCATACTGTCTTTGCGTACCGGTGTGAATACACCGGGGATAGCCATACTGGCACGCATGGCAGTAGAGAGTACGCCATCATGGAATACGATCTGGTCCCCATTGACTACATTGGCCGATACACAGGCGAAGGGGATCGGTAACTTATTAAAATTGATCGAGTCATGGTAGCCCACTGTCAGATCAGAGAACAGATTGGCAAGATTCTGTCCTTTGATAATTCCTCCGGACATGGCAGCTTTCGGGTTCTTTGTGAAAGGAAGCGAAACAATGTATTTTGCAGAGCGTTCGCGTTCGGTGAGCGACATGGCACTGCGTTTGATACGATCGCTCAAAAGGAAAGTCCAGTCCTGTTTGCGTACCATACTGTCCAGTTGTTCCGGAGTATAACCGATGGCGTAAAGTCCACCGACTATAGATCCCATACTGGTGCCTACTATATAATCGATCGGAATGCCTGCTTCCTCGATGACTTTCAATGCTTTGATATGTGCCACTCCTTTGGCACCGCCGCCACTGAGGACAACGCCGACCTTCTTCCGTTGTTCCTGTGAATAAACAGAAAAAGGTAATATCAGGCACATTGCAAAAACTAATGTTGAAAAGATTTGTTTTTTCATTAGACATGTTATTGTGTTGATGTACAATATAACTACAAATGTAGGGGATAAATTGTTTAGTTGATGAAACAAGAACTATAAAAAATGTTCTAAAAGTCGGAAATGTGGATAAATTCTACACTTTAAGGATGTTTTCCACACTTCCGTCTTCAAGAGGAAAAATGTAATATGTTGATAATAAACAGATAAGATAAAACAGGATATTTTGGTATGTGTATTGCATAATAGAGTGTAGAACAAACATAAGTTAAATTAAATAATAAGATTCGATATGAGATTATTCTTTTCGAAACATGAGTTGAAACTGAGGAGAAAGAGAAACATTGCTGCTGTAGTATGTGTGGTAATTGTGTTGGGAGTATATTGGATACTGACTCGACCTCAGAAGGCTGCGCCGGAAATGCCGACAGTGATTGTTGAACCGGTTATAAAAGATGATGTAGAGATATTCGGAGAATATGTGGGGCGAATCCGTGCCCAGCAATTTGTCGAAGTACGTGCCAGGGTAGAAGGCTATCTGGAAAACATGCTTTTTGCCGAAGGCACTTATGTAAATAAGAATCAGGTCTTGTTTGTGATCAATCAGGACCAATATCGTGCGAAAGCCGACAAGGCACGGGCTCAGCTGAAAAAGGACGAAGCACAGGCATTGAAAGCTGAACGTGACTTGAAACGTATCCGTCCGTTGTACGAACAAAATGCTGCTAGCCAGCTGGATCTGGATAATGCGGAAGCAGCTTATGAAAGCGCTGTTGCGACAGTAGCGATGAGTGAGGCGGACTTGGCGCAGGCTGAACTCGAATTAGGCTATACCATTGTTCGTTCACCTCTTGCCGGACATATCAGTGAAAGAAATGTAGACTTGGGAACGCTGGTAGGTCCCGGAGGAAAGTCTCTGCTGGCTACAGTAGTAAAAAGCGATACCGTATTGGTCGATTTCAGTATGACGGCACTTGATTATCTGAAAAGTAAAGAACGTAATATTAACCTCGGACAACAGGATTCTACCCGTTCCTGGCAACCGAACATAACTATTACTTTGGCGGATAATACGGTTTACCCCTATAAAGGATATGTCGATTTTGCAGAACCGCAGGTCGATCCCCAGACAGGTACTTTCTCCGTACGTGCAGAGATGCCTAACCCGAAACAGGTATTGCTTCCGGGACAGTTTACCAAAGTAAAACTACTTTTGGACGTGCGTGAAGGAGCTATCCTTGTTCCGATGAAAGCTGTTACCATTGAAAAAGGCGGAGCTTATATTTATACAATGCGTAAAGATGATACAGTAGAGAAACGTTTTATTGAGTTAGGACCCGAAGTGGGGAATAACGTCGTAGTGGAAAGAGGACTTGCTGTAGGAGAGACAATTGTTGTAGAAGGTTTCCATAAGTTGACCCCGGGCATGAAAGTACGGATCAGTCAGCCGGAAGCGGAGGTGAAGGATACCACTATGGTGGCAGGTGATTCTACAACAGGAATGAAGGATAACGCAAAAGGAGAATAATCAATGAAAGTTAGTTTTTTTATAGACAGGCCGGTATTTTCGGCTGTCATTTCCATCGTGATTGTGATTGTCGGAATCATCGGGCTGACCATGCTTCCGGTGGATCAATATCCGCAGATCACGCCTCCGGTGGTAAAGATCAGTGCGTCTTATCCGGGTGCGAGTGCACTTACCGTGTCGCAGGCGGTGGCTACTCCGATTGAACAGGAAATCAATGGTACGCCCGGTATGCTTTATATGGAATCAAACAGTTCTAACTCCGGTGGCTTCTCGGCAACAGTTACCTTTGATGTATCTGCTGACCCGGATTTGGCTGCTGTGGAAATTCAGAACCGTGTGAAGCTGGCTGAATCCCGTCTTCCGGCGGAAGTGATTCAGAATGGTATTTCCGTAGAGAAACAGGCACCCAGTCAGTTAATGACACTCTGTCTGACTTCTACCGATCCTAAGTTTGACGAAATTTACCTGAGCAACTTTGCTACGATCAATGTGCTCGATGTGATTCGCCGTATTCCGGGAGTAGGACGTGTATCCAATATTGGTAGCCGTTACTATGCTATGCAGATATGGGCAGAGCCTGATAAGCTGGCTAACTTCGGATTGACTGTGCAGGACTTGCAGAATGCCTTGAAAGACCAGAACCGTGAATCGGCAGCCGGTGTATTAGGTCAGCAGCCGGTACAGGGACTGGATATAACGATTCCTATCACTACTCAGGGACGTCTTTCTACAGTAGGGCAATTTGAGGATATTGTGGTACGTGCCAATGCCAATGGTTCCATCATCCGGCTGAAGGATGTGGCACGTGTATCTCTGGAGGCTTCTTCATACAATACCGAGAGTGGTATCAATGGTGAGAATGCAGCGGTACTGGGTATTTACATGTTGCCGGGTGCCAATGCGATGGAAGTAGCCGAGAATGTAAAGAAGGCGATGGAAGAAATCAGCGAGAATTTTCCGGAAGGATTGAGTTATGAGATTCCGTTTGATATGACAACGTATATCTCTGAGTCTATTCATGAGGTATATAAGACGTTGTTCGAAGCATTGGTGCTGGTTGTGTTGGTAGTGTATCTGTCTTTGCAGAGCTGGCGTGCTACATTGATTCCGGTGGTAGCGGTACCTATCTCCCTGATTGGTACTTTCGGATTCATGCTGATTTTTGGTTTCTCTATTAATATATTGACCTTACTCGGTTTGATTCTCGCCATCGGTATCGTGGTCGATGATGCGATTGTAGTGGTGGAAGGAGTAGAGCATATTATGGAAACGGAGAAGCTGAGTCCCTATGAGGCGACAAAGAAAGCGATGAACGGATTATCAAGCGCATTGATCGCTACTTCACTGGTATTGGCGGCTGTGTTTGTTCCGGTAAGTTTTCTGAGTGGAATTACCGGGCAGCTGTATCGTCAGTTTACGGTAACTATCGTGGTATCTGTACTGATTTCTACTGTGGTTGCTTTAACGCTGAGCCCTGTGATGTGTTCGCTCATTTTGAAACCGGATAGTGGCAAGAAGAAAAATATAGTATTCAGAAAGATCAATGAGTGGCTGGGTATCGGAAGCAATAAGTATGTAGCTGCCGTCACCCGTACTATCAAACATCCTCGTCGGGTTTTGAGTGCTTTTGGTATGGTATTGATTGCTATTCTGTTGATTCACCGGATTATTCCGACCAGTTTCTTGCCGGTAGAAGACCAGGGATACTTTAAGATTGAACTTGAACTGCCGGAAGGAGCTACCTTGGAGCGAACCCGTGTAGTAACGGAACGCGCGATTGCTTATCTGGAGAAGAATCCATATATAGAATATGTGCAGAACGTGACCGGAAGCAGTCCGCGTGTAGGCAGTAATCAGGGACGTGCCGAGTTGACCGTTATTCTGAAACCCTGGGAAGAGAGAAAGAGCACCAGTATTGAAAAAATTATGGATACGGTAGAAAAACATTTGAGAGAATACCCCGAATGTAAAGTCTACCTGTCTACTCCTCCGGTCATACCGGGACTGGGCAGCTCCGGTGGTTTTGAAATGCAGTTGGAAGCTCGTGGAGAGGCTACTTTCGATAATTTGGTAGATGCGGCAGATACGTTGATGTATTATGCTTCCAAACGTAAGGAGCTTACAGGTTTGTCTTCTTCCTTGCAGTCGGAGATTCCCCAACTTTACTTTGATGTGGACAGAGACAAGGTGAAAATGCTGGGAGTACCCTTGGCAGATGTGTTTTCTACGATGAAAGCGTATACAGGTTCGGTGTATGTGAATGACTTTAATATGTTCAACCGTATATATAAGGTATATATTCAGGCGGAAGCTCCTTATCGGGAACATAAAGACAATATCAACCTGTTCTTTGTGAAAGCTTCCAATGGAGCTATGGTACCGCTGACATCTTTGGGTAATGCTTCTTATACGACAGGGCCGGGAAGTATCAAGCGTTTCAATATGTTTACTACTGCCGTTATCCGGGGTGCTGCCGCGCAGGGATACAGTTCCGGTCAGGCAATGGAGATTATGGAGCAGATCGCCCGTGACCATCTTCCGGATAATATCGGACTGGAGTGGAGCGGACTTTCTTATCAGGAGAAACAGGCAGGCGGTCAGACGGGGATGGTCATGGCACTGGTGTTCTTGTTTGTCTTCCTCTTCCTTGCCGCACAATATGAAAGTTGGACAGTGCCGATTGCTGTATTGCTATCCTTGCCTGTAGCAGCTTTGGGAGCCTATCTGGGAGTCTGGGTGTGCGGACTGGAGAATGATGTTTATTTCCAGATCGGATTGGTAATGCTTGTCGGGCTTGCCGCCAAGAATGCCATTTTGATTGTAGAGTTTGCCAAAGTGCAGGTAGATAGAGGTGAAGATTTGATTCAGTCGGCAATCTACGCAGCGAAATTACGTTTCCGTCCTATTCTGATGACCTCCCTTGCATTTGTACTGGGAATGCTTCCGATGGTACTGGCGAGTGGTCCGGGTTCGGCGAGCCGACAGGCGATTGGTACGGGCGTATTCTTCGGAATGATATTCGCTATCGTATTTGGTATCATTCTCGTGCCGTTCTTCTTTGTGATGGTGTATAAAACAAAGTCGAAAATCTTAAAACATAAGAAATAATGAAACTGAATAAACTATATATTGCTATACTACTTTTTGCAGGAATACTGACTTCCTGCAAAGTAGGCAAGAGCTACGTCCGTCCTGATCTTCATTTACCCGATAGTCTGGCTCAGCATCAGGATACGGTCAGCTTTGGAGATCAGGATTGGGAGGAAATCTACACGGATTCCACACTCCGCAGTCTTATAGACCGTGCGTTGGATCATAATAAAGATATGTTGATAGCGGCTGCCCGCATCAAGGAAATGGCAGCTCAGAAACGGATATCCACTGCCGCGCTGCTTCCCGATATTAAAGGTAAAGTGACTGCCGAGCGTGAACTTGAAAATCATGGAGGAGATGCTTTTAAGAAATCGGATACTTTTGAAGCGCAGTTCCTTGTTTCATGGGAACTCGATCTTTGGGGAAATCTGCGATGGGCACGTTCTGCCAGCATCGCCGAATATCTGCAGTCAGTAGAAGCGCAACGTGCGCTTCAGATGACGATTGTGGCGGAAGTGGCACAGGCATATTATGAGCTGGTTGCCTTGGATACGGAACTGGATATCGTCAAGCAGACTTTAAAAGCTCGTGAAGAAGGGGTTCGTCTGGCACGTATCCGTTTTGAAGGAGGACTTACTTCGGAGACTTCTTATCGTCAGGCGCAGGTAGAGTTGGCACGTACAGCTACTCTGGTTCCTGATCTGGAACGCAAAATATCGCTGAAAGAGAATGATATTGCTTTTCTGGCCGGAGAATACCCGAATCGCATAGCCCGTTCCCGTTTGCTTCAGGAGTTTAATTTCCCGGAAACTCTTCCGATAGGGATGCCTTCCACTTTGCTGGAACGCCGTCCCGATATACGTCAGGCAGAGCAGAAGCTGATCGCTGCCAATGCAAAAGTAGGTGTGGCTTATACGAATATGTTTCCTCGTCTGGCACTGACGGGTGGTTTCGGTAGTGAAAGCACGTCTTTGTCAGAACTTCTAAAATCGCCTTATGCCGTTATGGAAGGTGCTTTATTGACTCCTATATTTGGCTGGGGAAAGAACCGTGCTGCGTTGAAAGGCAAAAAAGCGGCCTATGAAGCAGAAATACATAGTTATGAGAAAACAGTCCTGACGGCTTTCAAAGAGACACGTAATGCGATTGTCAACTTTAATAAGATAAAAGAGGTGTACGCACTTCGTGCCAATCTGGAACGTTCGGCTAAGAGTTATATGGATTTGGCGCAGTTGCAATATATCAATGGAGTGATCAATTATTTGGATGTTCTCGATGCCCAGCGTGGTTATTTTGACGCACAAATTGGTCTGAGTAACGCTATTCGTGATGAACTGATCACCGTAGTACAACTGTATAAAGCACTTGGCGGTGGCTGGAAGCAATAGCCTCTGTAACTATGCAGCGAAATAAAATGAGGGCTTCTCTTTCATAATTCGAGGAAAAATGCGAAATTTGCAACGCTTTTCAAGTTTGACAAGAAACTTACTAACACCTTTAAATAAAAATAAAGAAAATGACTAAAAGTGCATTGCAAATCGCAAGGGCTGCTTATCAGCCCAAACTTCCGAAAGCATTGGCAACAGGAGCCGTTAAAGCTGTAGCAGGTGCTGCTACTCAATCTGTAGCCGATCAGGAAGCTATCAAAGCATTATTCCCTAACACGTACGGAATGCCGTTGATTACATTCGAAGCGGGTGAAGCTGTTCAACTTCCTGCTATGAACGTAGGTGTAATCCTTTCCGGCGGACAAGCTCCGGGCGGACACAATGTAATCTCTGGTTTGTTCGACGGTATCAAAAAGCTGAATCCTGAAAGTAAGCTGTACGGCTTTATCTTGGGTCCTGGCGGTCTGGTAGACCACAACTATATGGAACTGACTGCTGACATCATTGACGAATACCGTAACACAGGTGGTTTCGATATCATCGGTTCGGGACGTACGAAGCTGGAAACTGAAGCTCAGTTTGAAAAGGGATTTGAGATCATCAAAGAATTGGGCATCAAAGCACTGGTTATCATCGGTGGTGATGACTCTAATACAAACGCTTGTGTATTGGCTGAATACTATGCTGCCAAGAAGTACGGTGTACAGGTGATCGGTTGCCCGAAGACGATTGACGGTGACTTGAAGAACGATATGATTGAAACTTCTTTCGGTTTCGATACAGCTTGTAAGACTTATGCAGAAGTAATCGGTAACATCCAGCGTGACTGTAACTCAGCCCGTAAATACTGGCACTTTATCAAATTGATGGGTCGTTCGGCTTCTCACATCGCACTGGAATGTGCTTTGCAGGTACAGCCTAACGTATGTATCGTTTCTGAAGAAGTGGAAGAAAAAGATATGTCTCTGGATGATGTAGTAACATCTATCGCTAAAGTGGTAGCTGACCGTGCTGCACAGGGAAATAACTTCGGTACAGTATTGATCCCGGAAGGATTGGTGGAATTTATTCCGGCTATGAAGCGTCTGATCGCTGAATTGAACGACTTCCTGGCTGCAAATGCAGAAGAGTTCTCTCAGATCAAGAAGTCTCATCAACGTGATTACATCATCCGTAAGCTGTCTCCGGAAAACTCTGCTATCTATGCAAGTCTGCCGGAAGGTGTAGCTCGCCAGCTGACACTGGATCGTGACCCGCACGGAAACGTTCAGGTATCACTGATCGAAACAGAAAAACTGTTGTCTGAAATGGTAGCTACCAAATTGGCTGCTTGGAAAGAAGATGGCAAATATGTGGGTAAGTTTGCTGCACAGCACCACTTCTTCGGTTACGAAGGTCGTTGCGCTGCTCCGTCAAACTTTGATGCTGACTACTGCTATTCTTTGGGATACACAGCTTCTATGCTGATTGCTGACGGTAAGACCGGTTATATGTCTTCTGTACGCAACACAACTGCTCCTGCTGCCGAATGGATTGCAGGTGGTGTGCCTATCACCATGATGATGAATATGGAACGCCGCCACGGTGAAATGAAACCGGTGATCCAGAAAGCATTAGTGAAATTGGATGGTGCTCCTTTCAAAGCATTCGCTGCACAGCGTGACCGTTGGGCTGTTGAAACGGATTATGTATATCCAGGTCCGATTCAGTACTTTGGTCCTACAGAAGTTTGCGACCAGGCAACTAAGACTTTGCAATTGGAACAAGCTAAATAAGAAAACTTCACCGGACTGTAGTAAGAAACAGTTGCAATGAAGAGCTCTTTCAGGCACGGATTACGCGGATTGACGCGGTTTTAGTTATACTATTTCTTAAAACCGTGTATTCCGTGTAATCCGTGCCTATCTATATTACATTCATCACTCAAAGTAAATGTCGTCACGTAATAATCCGATTTCTGCTGTCCAAAAGAAAAGAACTGCTTCCACTACCCCAAAAAAGAGGACGGTTTCTTCTTCCAGGCCTTCCCGTGCTCCGAAAAAGGCACCGGTGAAGCAGCATTATTCGATGCCCGGTTGGCTTCGAAATATATTGGCTGTGGCAATTGTCGGTTGTTTCTCTATGGTTTTCTATTATTTCTTTATACGTCCTTATGCTTATCGGTGGAAACCTTGTAATGGTTTAAAGGAATATGGAGTTTGTATTCCTTCCGGATATGATATTCATGGGATTGATATTTCCCATTATCAAGGAAAAATAGACTGGGGGAGACTTTTACAGAATAAACAGACGGCAACTCCTTTGCACTTCATTTTTATGAAAGCGACGGAAGGGGGAGATCATAACGATACTACCTTTCAAACTAATTTTGCTAATGCGCGTAATCATGGCTTTATTCGTGGCGCTTATCATTTCTATATTCCCGGTACGGATGCTTTGAAACAGGCGGACTTTTTTATACGTACGGTCAAACTGGATTCCGGCGACCTGCCTCCGGTTCTCGATGTGGAAGTGACCGGACGAAAAGAGAAAAAAGAATTGCAGCAAGGCATTAAGCGCTGGTTGGACCGTATAGAATCCCATTATGGGGTGAAGCCCATTCTTTATACCTCTTATAAGTTCAAGACCCGTTATCTGGACGATTCTATTTTCAATGCTTATCCTTATTGGATCGCTCACTATTATGTCGATTCGGTGAAATATCAGGGTAAGTGGGATTTCTGGCAACATACTGATGTCGGAAATGTACCCGGTATTAAAGAAGATGTAGACCTCAATGTATTCAACGGTACATTAGAAGAACTCAAAAAGCTGACGATCAAGTAGGATGATTGATCTGTCATACAACTAATCTCTTCTCTCATTTGTTATAATCGTATTATTACTAAAAAGATACGATTATGAACTTTGATATAGCTATTATTGGTGGTGGCCCTGCTGGTTACACAGCTGCCGAAAGGGCAGGGGCAAACGGACTGAGAGCCGTTTTGTTTGAAAAAAAGGCAATAGGTGGGGTGTGTCTGAATGAAGGATGTATTCCTACTAAAACGTTGTTATATTCTGCTAAAATTCTGGATAGCATCAAGAGTGCTTCCAAATATGGCATTTCTGCCGAATCTCCTTCGTTTGATTTAACTAAAATAATGAGCCGTAAAGAGAAAACGGTGAAAATGCTGACTGGTGGGGTAAAGATGACTGTGAACTCTTACGGAGTGACGATCGTGGAAAAAGAAGCCTTTATAGAAGGAGAAGAAAACGGGCTGATCCGTATCATCTGTGACGGAGAAAGATATGAAGTGAAATATCTGCTGGTATGTACCGGTTCCGACACGGTTATTCCTCCGATACCGGGACTGTCGGAAGTTAGTTACTGGACGTCAAAAGAGGCTTTGGAGATCAAAGAGCTTCCTGAAACGTTGGTTGTTATAGGTGGTGGAGTCATAGGAATGGAGTTTGCTTCTTTCTTCAACAGTATGGGAGTGAAAGTGCATGTTGTCGAGATGATGCCGGAGATACTGGGAGTCATGGATAAGGAAACCAGCAGTATGCTTCGTATGGAATATGCAAAACGTGGAGTCACTTTCTACTTGAATACAAAAGTAATAGAAGTGAAACCTGACGGAGTCGTCATAGAGAAAGATGGGAAGGCTTCTACTATCAAAACGGAAAAGATCTTGCTCAGTGTGGGGCGTAAAGCAAATATTACCAATGTCGGATTGGATAAGCTGAATATAGAACTTCATCGGAATGGGGTTAAAGTAGACGAATATCTTCAGACTTCTCATCCCGGAGTATATGCGTGCGGTGATATTACAGGCTATTCTTTATTGGCGCATACGGCAATTCGGGAGGCGGAAGTGGCAATCAATCATATTTTAGGAGTGGAAGACCGGATGAATTATAACAGTGTGCCGGGAGTTGTCTACACCAATCCGGAAGTGGCCGGCGTAGGTAAGACAGAAGAAGAGCTGACCAAACAGGGCATTCCTTATCGTGTTACGAAGTTGCCGATGGCTTATTCCGGACGTTTTGTTGCGGAAAACGAACAAGTAAATGGAATATGTAAGCTGATACTTGATGAAGCTGATCATATTATCGGTTGTCATATGCTTGGAAATCCTGCGTCGGAATTGATTGTGATTGCCGGAATAGCTATTCAGAAGGGCTATACGGTTGAGGAATTTCAGAAGAATGTATTTCCCCATCCTACGGTTGGAGAGATTTATCATGAGGTGCTTTCATAACACTTTTACAGATATTTATTTTCATCTGGCGGCAGAAGAGTATTTGCTGAAGCAGGAAACAGATTCTGTTTTCATGCTTTGGCAGGACACTCCTTCTGTAGTGATGGGAAAACACCAATCTGTACAGTTGGAAGTGAACCGGGAATGGGCGGAAGAACAACAGATTCAAATAGCCCGTCGGTTTTCGGGTGGGGGAGCTGTATATCATGATTTGGGTAATGTCAATTTAACTTTTATCGAAACAGTGTCCCGCTTGCCTGATTTCAGTCTTTATCTTCATCGGATATTGGATTTCTTAAAACTGATAGGATTGCCGGCAAAAGGAGATGAACGTCTGGGTATCTATCTTGATGGTCTGAAAATATCGGGGAGTGCCCAGTGCGTACACAAGAACAGGGTGCTTTATCATTGTACTTTGCTGTATGATACGAATCTTGCTGCTTTAAATAAGGTATTGAATCCGGAGAGGGACATTGAGACGGGCGTGGCATTGCCTGTGTATGCTGTTCCGTCTGTCCGTAGTGAAGTCACAAATATCAGTCGTTACTTACCTATGGAAACGGTTGATCATTTCAAAACGATACTTTTCGAATATTTTAGTCAGAAGGGATGTGCTGATACTTTCAGTGAGAAAGAATTGGAAGCAATCCATAAACTTCGGACTGAGAAATATATTTGCGAAGACTGGATCTTCAGTCGTTGAGTCCGGTTAAAAATACTTTAACTTAAAACTTTCTTTTTCAGCGGGTTGTTCTAATAGTTCAAGGTTGAATAATAAATTTACTGTCTATGTCAAGATTCGAAATAAAAATGCCTAAGTTGGGCGAGAGTATAACCGAAGGGACGATTGTCTCTTGGTCTGTGAAAGTGGGGGATGTCATTCAGGAAGACGATGTTCTCTTCGAGGTAAATACGGCGAAAGTCAGTGCGGAAATACCTTCACCGGTAGCCGGTAAGGTAGTGGAAATTCTGTTTAAGGAAGGAGATACAGTCGCTGTAGGTACAGTGGTTGCTGTTGTAGATATGGGAGGTGAAGAGGCATCCGATGAAGAAACTGCAAGTGGAAAAGAAACTCCAGAAAGTAAGGAGAATGCTTCTTCTGATGCAGAAAAAGTATCTTCTCAGGTAGCAAAGGCTGAGGAACGCTGGTATTCTCCTGTGGTGATTCAATTGGCACGAGGTGCAAATATTCCGAAAGAAGAACTTGATTCGATACAAGGCACAGGATACGAAGGCCGGTTAAGCAAGAAAGATATAAAGGATTATATTGAGAAGAAGAAAAGGGGAATTTCCGAAGTCTCGAAGGCGGCGATACCTACCGGTGATGCACTTACGGCTTCTATGCCTTCTTCGACTGGAGGGGCTGGCTCTATGACAACTTCTCCTGTGGCGGCTTCCGTGCAAACTCCTGTTGCTGCACCGTCTGCTCCATCTAAACAAGCACCTGCAGCTGCTAATATTCCGGGAGTAGAAGTGAAAGAAATGGATCGTGTCCGCCGGATTATTGCGGATCATATGGTGATGTCCAAGAAGGTTTCACCACACGTAACCAATGTAGTAGAGGTAGACGTAACCAAACTGGTACGCTGGCGTGAAAAGAATAAAGACGCTTTCTTCCGCCGTGAGGGAGTGAAACTGACCTATATGCCTGTCATAACAGAAGCTGTTGCAAAAGCATTGGCAGCATATCCTCAGGTCAATGTATCTGTTGACGGATATAATATTCTTTTCAAGAAACATATCAATATCGGTATTGCTGTTTCTTTGAATGATGGCAATCTGATAGTTCCTGTGGTACACGATGCCGATCATCTGAACTTGAATGGATTGGCTGTAGCTATAGACTCGCTGGCATTGAAGGCTCGTGATAACAAATTGATGCCAGATGATATTGACGGAGGTACGTTTACCATTACTAATTTCGGTACATTCAAGAGTTTGTTCGGTACGCCGGTGATCAATCAGCCCCAGGTTGCCATTTTGGGAGTGGGATATATTGAGAAGAAGCCTGCCGTAATAGAGACACCGGAAGGTGATACGATTGCTATCCGTCATAAGATGTATCTGTCCCTGTCTTATGACCATCGTGTAGTTGACGGTATGCTGGGAGGCAACTTCCTGCACTTCATAGCCGATTACCTGGAAAACTGGAAGGGCTGATAACAGATTGTTTCATTCATTAAGAACTTCATTAACTATGAAAAAGAAATATGATATAAAGACTACGGATGTTGAAACACTGAAAAAGTGGTACCATCTGATGACATTAGGGCGTGCTTTGGACGAGAAGGCGCCGTCTTACCAGCTGCAATCCTTGGGTTGGTCATACCATGCTCCTTATGCGGGGCATGATGGTATCCAACTGGCTGTCGGTCAGGTTTTCACATTGGGAGAAGATTTCCTGTTCCCTTATTACAGAGATATGCTGACTGTGCTTTCTGCAGGAATGACTGCGGAAGAGATTATATTGAACGGCATTTCGAAAGCAACCGATCCCGGTAGCGGCGGACGTCATATGTCGAATCACTTCGCCAAACCGGAATGGCATATTGAAAATATATCTTCTGCTACCGGAACGCATGACCTGCATGCGGCGGGTGTAGCAAGAGCAATGGTATATTATGGGCATAAAGGAGTAGCAATCACTTCGCACGGAGAATCTGCTACTTCCGAAGGCTTTGTTTACGAGGCTATCAATGGAGCTAGTCTGGAACGTCTTCCAGTGATTTTCGTTATACAGGATAACGGATATGGCATCTCTGTTCCTAAATCCGAGCAGACTGCCAATCGTAAAGTAGCCGAGAACTTCTCCGGTTTCAAGAATCTGAAGATTATCTACTGCAATGGAAAAGATGTGTTCGATTCCATGAATGCCATGACTGAGGCACGCGAATATGCGATCAGTACCCGTAATCCTGTGATTGTACAGGCTAACTGCGTTCGTATCGGCTCTCATTCCAATTCGGATAAACATACACTTTATCGGGATGAAAACGAACTGGAATATGTGAAAGAAGCCGATCCGCTAATGAAGTTCCGCCGGATGTTATTGCGCTATAAGCGCTTGACGGAAGAGGAACTGCTGCAAATTGAAGCTGAATCAAAGAAGGAACTATCTGCTGCCAACCGCAAGGCGCTGGCTGCCCCTGAACCTGATCCTAAAAGCATTTACGATTTTGTGATGCCCGAACCTTATCAGCCGCAAAAATACAAAGAAGGTACTCATCAGGAAGAAGGAGAGAAGACTTTCCTGGTCAATGCAATTAATGAAACATTGAAAGCGGAATTCCGCCATAATCCGGATACCTTTATCTGGGGACAAGATGTGGCAAACAGAGAAAAAGGCGGGGTCTTTAATGTGACCAAAGGCATGCAGCAGGAATTTGGCGAGGCGCGTGTATTCAGCGCACCGATTGCCGAAGATTATATTGTAGGTACAGCCAATGGTATGAGCCGATTTGACCCTAAAATCCATGTAGTGATAGAAGGAGCTGAGTTTGCAGACTACTTCTGGCCTGCCGTAGAACAGTATGTGGAGTGTACTCATGAATATTGGCGCAGTAACGGTAAGTTTGCTCCGAATATCACTTTACGGCTTGCTTCCGGAGGATATATCGGTGGTGGATTATATCATTCCCAAAATATAGAGGGTGCTCTGACAACGTTGCCGGGTGCACGTATTGTCTGTCCTTCTTTTGCAGATGATGCAGCCGGATTGTTACGAACCAGTATGCGTTCAAAGGGATTTACCTTGTTTTTGGAACCGAAAGCTCTATATAATTCGGTAGAAGCGGCAGCTGTTGTTCCGGAAGATTTTGAGGTTCCTTTTGGAAAGGCACGTATTCGTCGTGAAGGAACGGATTTGAGCATTATTACTTATGGCAATACGACCCATTTCTGCCTGCACGTAGCAGAGCAACTGGAAAAAGAAAGTGGCTGGAAAGTCGAAGTGATCGATATTCGCTCATTGATACCATTAGATAAGGAGGCGATTTTCGAATCAGTGAAAAAGACTAGTAAAGCATTGGTTGTTCACGAAGACAAGGTATTCTCCGGTTTCGGTGCGGAACTTGCGGCTATGATCGGAACGGATATGTTCCGTTATCTGGATGGTCCGGTGCAGCGTGTCGGATCTACATTTACTCCTGTCGGTTTCAATCCGATTCTGGAAAAAGAGATATTGCCGGATGAGGCGAAGATCTATGAGGCAGCTAAAAAGCTATTGGAATATTAATGGAATAAAATGGAGGTATAGTATATGAAGAAGATTGGTTTGTTTTATGCCACCAAAGCTGATAAGACTACTTGGGTGGCAGAGAAAATTCAGAAAGAATTTGGAAAAGATAGGATAGAAGTGGTGCCTATTGAGCAGGCATGGCAAAATGATTTTGCAGCTTACGATTGTTTAATAGTAGGTGCTTCGACCTGGTTTGACGGAGAACTTCCTACCTATTGGGATGAGTTATTGCCGGAACTTCGTACATTGGACTTGAAAGGGAAAAAAGTAGCTGTCTTCGGGTTAGGAGATCAGATACGTTATCCCGAAAACTTTGCTGACGGAATCGGACTGCTTGCCGAGGTATTTGAAGGAGACGGGGCCACACTGGTCGGTTTTACTTCTTCCGAAAGATACACTTTCGAACGTTCCAGAGCGTTGCGTGGTGATCGGTGGTGCGGTTTGGTCGTCGATTTGGATAATCAATCCGAGCAAGCGGAAAAGAGAATCAGGGAATGGTGCGAACAGGTAAAGAATGAGTTTGATTCAAAACCTTAATACTTTATATCTGTTTCCCGGTAACATAACAGAAGGAATATTATATCATACCATTCTTTTCATTAAAGGATGGTATGTACCAGATGCTCATCTCGTACACTACTGGATGAGCATCTGGTGTATAACAAGATGAGCATGCCGTACAGCACGAGATGAGCATCTCGTACATCTTATCTCTACTACAAATATATGCTGTCTTTTAAAGATACGTGGTCTGTGTCTTCTTGAAACAGATAAGGAAGATTAATGCTTAATATGTGAACTTCACTGCTGCCCAGCGGTTTTTCTCCTTATGATGTACGAAGGTCAGTCCGTTCTTTTCTGCTTCCCGGCGGATGAAAGGAATGTCGTCCACATAAAATCCACTCATATAAAGTTCCGATCCCGGGTGCATGCAGGCAACGTATTGCTTCATGTCGTTCAATAGAATATTCCGGTTTATATTAGCGATGATGATATCAAAGGGCCCTTTGCCAACAAGCGATGAGGCATCTCCTTGTGAAACGGCGATGTCGTCTACGTGGTTTAATTCAATGTTCTCAATAGAGTTTCGTACACACCATTCGTCAATGTCAATAGCGATACATGGGCGTGCTCCCCGCATGCGGGCGAGAATAGCTAAGATCGAAGTTCCACAGCCCATATCCAGAAGTGATTTATCTTTCAACTCATTGTCCAGTAACTCCCCGATGATGAGGCTTGTCGTTTCATGATGTCCCGTGCCGAAAGCCATTTGCGGATTGATAACGATATCATAAGTTGCCTGGGGTACATCTTTATGGAAGGTACTATGGATAACACATCGGTTATCGATCACAATCGGCTGAAAGAAATTTTTTTCCCATTCTTCGTTCCAGTCTTTGTCTTCCGCTTCAACGTATGTATAAGTGATCTCCGTATCGGGCAGAGGAAATTCGGTTATTGCATTTTTTATTGTATTTTCATCGCATAATGCCTGTTGTATGTATGCAGTCAGTCCGCCTTCGCTTTCAACAAAACTTTCAAATCCGGCTTCACCTAATACGGCAGCCAGTACGTCATTTACTGTTTCTGTGCATGGACTTGTATGGAATGTGAACTCAAAATACTTCATAGTTGTTTTTAATTTGGTGAATCTTTTGCAAAGATAGTTAGAAATAGGGATTTCCCTATTATCCTTTGGGGAAAATCTCCCTAGAGTGGCGAATCTCTTCCTTATCTTTGTAATGTGAATAAGTTTAAGTAATTACATAAACCGAGATGATATGAAAAAGATTGTTTATTTCTTGCTAATTGCTTTATGCCTCCCTATAGGCTTGATGGCACAAAGCGTTGATGACGACCTTTATTTCGTACCTTCTAAAGACAAAAAGGAGAAGAAAGAAACGACTCCGGAAAAGAAGGAACCGAGAAAGCAAGTCACGACCAACATCTATACATCACCGGGCACTACCGTTGTAGTTCAGGACCGCAAGGGAAAAACACGGGATGTGGATGAATATAACCGCCGTTATGACGCTCGTGAGAATGAATTCGTAATGGAAAACGATACCTTATATATAAAAGAGAAAGCTCAGCCAGACTTGGAAGGAGAATGGGTAACCGGTGAATTTGATGGTTCGCAAGAGGACTATGAATATGCTGAACGTATTATCCGTTTCCGTAATCCACGTTTTGCTATCAGCATTAGCAGTCCACTCTATTGGGACGTTGTTTACGGACCTAATTCATGGAACTGGAATGTATATACTGATGGTATGTACGCTTATGCTTTCCCGACATTTAGTAATCCGCTTTGGTGGGATTGGCGTTACAACTCCTACGGTTGGGGATGGAACTATGGCTGGGGATGGAATCGTCCTTACTATGGTTGGGGATATTACCCGGGTTCATGGGGCGGCTGGTATGGTGGCTACTGGGGTGGCTTCTATGGCGGCGGTTATTGGGGACATCATCACCACTGGGGTGGTGGTCCTAGCTGGGGCTGGGGCGGTGGTCATAGAGACATGCTATACACCAATCGTCGTTCTCCTAACAGGAGTGTTAACCGTACTACCAATGGTACCAGATATACCTCTAACCGTTATCAGTCTTCTCGTCCTTCATCAGTTCGTACATCTTCGAATAGAACAACTTCGGGACGTGTAGTAGGAACCAGAGAGAATAGTACACGGACAGGAGTAAGTACAAGAACTAGTTCTTCTCGCAGAGATACCTATACTCGTCCGAGCAGTACTCGTACCAGCACATCTTCGGGTATGAATCGTAGTAGTAGCACTCGTACTTCTTCTTCAAGAAGTGAAGGTACTTATAATAGGGGATCTTCTTCTAGAAGTAGCGGAACTTATTCAAGAGGAAGTAGTAGTTATACACCTAGTCGCTCTAGTAGCTCTCGAACATATACTCCTAGCAGTAGTAACCGTTCTAGTAGTAGTTCTCGAACATATACTCCTAGTAGCAGTAGTCGTTCTAGTAGTTCCAGTTCTTATTCTCCTAGTAGCAGTTCTTCTCGTTCTAGTGGTTCTTCGTATGGAGGCGGAAGTAGTAGCAGTAGTCGTGGAAGTTCTTCCGGTGGTGGAGGTTCAGCTAGAGGCGGTAGCAGGAGATAAAACTATAGCATATAATAATATTTAAGGAAACGTATGAAAAAGAAAATAAATATAGCTGCACTTGCTCTTATTATGGTGGCAAGTGCAAGCGCCCAGACAATATACGATGGTGCTAAGTTTACGCAGAAGGATTTGAATGGAACTGCCCGTTTTGTAGGAATGGGAGGAGCAATGGGTGCACTAGGAGGAGATATTTCTACTATGGGGACAAATCCGGCTGGTATTGGTATATATCGTAGTAATGATATAATGGGAACTTTCGGCTTTTCTTCTTTTGGTTCGGAGAGTAAATATGAAGGATCAAAGTTTAATGTTGATAAGACTCGTGGATCATTTGATAATATAGGATTTGTGTTTTCTTCTAAAATTGGAAATCAGACCGCTTTGCGTTATGTGAATTTTGGATTCAGTTACACTCGTTCCAAGTCATTTGATAAGTATATGACAATGGAAGGTTTGATTAATCTGGGGCCTGGAGGAACAATTCTTTCTCAGACTAATCAAATGACGAATCAAGCGAACACTATGATTAAAGCGAATGGTGACTTTATCAGTAAGTTAGCTGATGATAAGATTAATCTGTTTACTGATAGTCAGACTGGCTGGCTGGCTGCTATCGGCTGGAATGGATATTTATATAATGAAAATGAAGATAAAAATGGCTATATAGGTTATTTACCTCAACCATATTCATGGTATGATGGACATGAAAAAGGAGGAATCAATCAGTATGATTTTAATGTTGCTTTTAATATAAGTGATCGTGTTTATTTAGGATTGACCATTGGTGCTTACGATGTTAATTACTCAAAGATTTCTACTTATGGAGAGGAGTATGGGGAATATATTGTAGAAAATGTGAATTATGGTACTCCAAGTTATGAAATGACTACTGAGAATAAAATAGATGGTTCAGGTGTGGATTTTAAGTTTGGAGCTATCGTGCGTCCATTTGAAGACTCTCCATTCCGTATTGGTGTTTCTGTTCATACTCCTACATTTTATAATTTGAAAATTAAAACGAATGTTAGAGCAGTGACATATACCCCTGATTTTGACTCTAAAAAATTAAGTGAGGCTGTTGTAGATTCTTATGATTTTACGAATGGTGTTGATTATGGATATGACTTCCGTTTCCGTACACCATGGAAATATAATTTAAGTCTTGGGTATACTTATGGATCATCTTTCGCTATTGGAGCAGAATATGAATATCAGGATTACTCCGCTATGCATTTTAGTTATTCGGATGGAGAAGCAATGGGATGGCAGAATCCTACAGCAAAAGAAATGTTGAAAGGTGTGAATACTTTCCGTATCGGTGCTGAGTGGAAAGTTATTCCTCAATTTGCTTTTCGTTTAGGCTATAATTATATGTCAGCAGCATTCAAAAAAACAGCTTTTAAAGATTTGAGCTACAATTCAATTAATACGGATACGGATTTTGCGAATGCAAAAGCAAATAATAATTATACATTAGGTATCGGTTATAGAGGATCGACTTTTTACGCAGACTTGGCTTACATGTATAGTACTTATAAGGAAGATTTCTATCCATTTGATGATGGAGCTTTAAAAAAGACTGATGTGACAAATAGCCGTAGTAAAGTGATGATGACTTTAGGTTTACGCTTTTAATTAGAAACTGTTTTCAATTTCAATAATAACTTTTGTGTGTTAGAGTCCCTGGAATGCTGAGTGTCTACAGCAGTTCCAGGGATTTCTTTATTATCTTTTCATTTAATGCCAAAGAAGGTTCATTCTGTTTTGAATATTGTAATTTTGTTAGCCGATATAATTATTCTTTTTGTTTAAAGAAAAAAAACTACTTATTTTCTTGTTATTTAAAATAAATTCATATTTTTGTAATCGTAGTCAGAACCAAACTATGAAATATTGACGTCCTCTCTACACACAGACAATTTTTATTAACCTTAAAAGAGCAGTATTATGTTTAAACCACTCAAATCAGTAAGTGTGCTGTTGCTCTTGTTTGCCATGCCGGCAGCAATTTCCTATGCAGCCTCTGAGAATGGAGCAACAAGTGTGAGTGTCACACAGCAAAACGGTACGTGTAAAGGTGTAGTAAAAGACAAGGCAGGTGAAGCGGTTATTGGAGCTTCAGTTGTAGTCAAGGGTACTACAAATGGTGTAATTACCGACTTGGACGGTAATTTTGTTCTTTCCAATGTTCCTGATGGAGCAACGATTCAAATCTCTTATGTAGGTTATACCCCACAGGAAGTGAAGTTCACGGGTAAACCTTTAGACATTACCTTACAGGAAGATACGCAGACACTCGATGAAGTTGTAGTGACAGCTTTGGGGATTAAGCGTCAGAAAAGGTCCCTCGGCTATTCTACAACGACAGTAGGAGGAAAAGATTTCACGGAAGCTCGTACAACGAACATTGGTAACGCACTTTCCGGTAAGATTGCCGGTGTTTCCGTTTCCGGAAATGCAACAGGTCCGGGTGGTAGTAGCCGTGTCGTAATTCGTGGTAATGCTTCTTTGACGGGAAACAACCAGCCGCTTTATGTTATCGACGGTGTTCCGTTTGATAATACTAATATTGGTAGTGCAGGTCAATGGGGAGGTAAAGATATGGGCGATGGTTTGTCAAGTATCAATCCGGATGATATTGCAGATATTCAAGTGTTGAAAGGTGCTGCTGCATCTGCTCTTTATGGATATCGTGGTGGTAACGGTGCTATCTTGATTACTACTAAATCCGGTCAGAAAGGAAAACCGGTCTCCGTTGAATTTAACAATAACTTGGCTTTTGATGTGATTTATGATTACCGCGATTTCCAGAATGTCTACGGGCAAGGAACTCAGGGTAACCGTCCGCTTTCTGCAGATGTGGCAAAAGCAACGGAAACATCCAGCTGGGGTGAAGTAATGGATGGAAAAAAAGCAGTAAACTTCTTGGGGAACGAATATGCCTATTCTCCTGTAGATAACTGGAAGAACTTCTATCGTACTGGGATTAACAATACAACAACTTTGGCAGTAAGTGGTGCTTCCGATAAGATATCCTATCGTTTTGGTGTTTCCAATATGGCGGTAAAGGGGATACTTCCCAATTCCAGCATCAGTCAGCAAGGTATCAATATGAATACGACTTATGACATTTCTTCAAAAGTTCATTTAATGGTGAATGCCAACTACGTATTCGACAAGAATAAAGGTCGTTCTAACTTGTCCGATGGTAACAGTAACACGAATGCCGCACTTCTTTATCATGCCAATTCATTTGATATCCGTTGGATGGAACGTGAAAATCCGGATTGTGACTGGGGTACCGGTGCTGACGGCAAAGAGTTGTTAGGCGGTACGAACGGTTATTTCAATAATCCGTATTGGTTGCAGTACAGGGTTACTAATGAAACCAACCGTAATCGTCTGACTGGTGGTATGACTTTGAAGTATGATATCTTTGACTGGTTATACATTCAGGGTGCTGTGACACGTGACGGTTATAATCTGGAATATTCCGAAGTGAAGCCAATCGGTTCCGCTTCTCCGGAAGATCCACGCGGTTATATAAAGGAATACACTCAGAACTTCTCTGAAATGAACCTGAACTATTTGATCGGATTCAATAAGACATTCGGAGACTGGAGTGTCGGTGCTACTTTCGGTGGAAACCGTCAGAGAAATATTACAAAGAAATACGGTCTGGATGATAAGGCCTCTTCATTCTTTGTGCCCGATTTTTATTCAAGTAGCAACACTGCGAAGCATGTGTATAAGAAAGAATATACAGAATATCGGGTAAATTCAATCTATGGTACTGCAGACCTTGGTTATAAGAATCAGGTATTCTTAAATTTAACCGGACGTAATGACTGGTTCTCTACACTGGACCCGGATAATAATCATTATTTCTATCCTTCTATCGGTATGTCATGGGTATTTAGTGATACATTCAAGACTCCTGACTGGTTTACTTTCGGAAAGGTGCGTGCATCTTATGCAGCTGCATCCAACGGAACCAAAGCATATCAGAATCTTCTTACCTATAAAGTAGATAATTACCAATCGAACGGACAGCCTGTAGTAACGATCAATAACTCGACCGTACCTAACAAAGGACTGAAACCGGTTCAGATTTCCGAATGGGAAATTGGTTTGAATCTCTCTTTCTTGGATAATCGCCTGTCATTGGATGCTGCATATTATGTAAAAACAACCAAAGATGATATCGTGCAGGTAACCACCAGTGGTGCGTCCGGTTTTGAATCAGCTATCCAGAATGTCGGAGAAATCAGAAATAATGGTGTGGAAGTAATGGTGAATGCCGTTCCTGTTCATACAAAGGACTTTAACTGGAATTCTACATTCAATATCGCTTATAACAGCAGTGATGTGAAATACCTGGGAATAGACGGAACGGGAGAAAAGATAAAGAGACTTACTCTTGACGGAGCCAATTCACGTGTAGGTAGTGTTTCTGTTCAGAATATCTTGGGGCATCCTTATGGTGAATTAGTAGGTTATGAATACAAACGTACTTCGGATGGACAAGTTATTTTTGAAAACGGTCTTCCTGTACACTCAGACGAGGTACAGGTATTAGGAAACGGCGTTTATAAGGTAACCGGTGGATGGCGCAATGAGTTTACTTACAAAAACATAACTCTTTCTTTCCTGATTGACTTCAAGGCAGGAGCTAAGATGTTCTCCGGAACCAATCTGTCTCTTTACAGCAACGGTCTGCACAAGAATACTTTGCAGGGACGTGGTGCTGACGGTAAAGGAACAATGGTGGGCAATGGTGTAATGTCTGATGGTAAGGGGGGCTATGTGAAGAATACCGTAGCCGTTTCTGCACAAGACTACTGGCAGGCTATTACCAGTCAGAATATTGCTGAAGAGTTTGTTTATAATGCGAGTTTTATAAAACTGCGCGAACTGTCAGTCGGATATACTTTGCCGCAGGCATGGTTGAATAAGCAGACACTTATAAAGGGGGTAACCCTTTCTTTAGTCGGTCGTAACCTTTGGACTATATTGAAGCATACGGATAATATTGATCCGGAATCTGCTTATAATAACGGTAATGCTCAAGGTCTGGAATTGAACGGATATCCTGCCACGAGAAATGTGGGATTCAATGTAAATGTTAAGTTCTAACATCTTAAATACTGTAACAATGAAAAAGTTTACTTTATATATATTGACGGCTTTTGGTCTGATGGGATTAGCGACGAGCTGTAATGACTTTGGGGATGTGAATAACGACCCTATGAACCTGAATCCCGGAGTGGTGGATTATAAAATGGAATTTACTCAGGTTGAAGCACAGATATGTGGCTCCGACTGGGACGTGTGGCGTAATGGCTGTATCTACACAGCCAACATGATACAGCATACGGCTAGTGTAGATTGGGCGTATGGAGTTTTCTATACATGGAACGATCAGTATAGTGGTGCTTATTGGGGAGGATTCTATTCTGGTGGGCGTGCAGCTATTCGTAATATTATAGATGTGATGAATAATTGGGAAGGAAATCCCGCTTATGCGAATGAATATCAGATGTGCCGCATTCTGAAAGCATATATGTTCCAGAATATGACTGACCTTTATGGAGACGTTCCTTATTCTGAAGCAGGGCAGGGGTATTCTACCAATCCGATTCCGTATCCTAAATATGATACACAAGAAGCAATCTATAATGATCTGCTGAAAGAACTCGATGAAGCACAAGCTGCATTAAGCACTTCTGCCGGTAATACGATAGGGGCTGCCGACGTTATCTATAACGGTGATGCTGCGAAATGGAAGAAATTTGCAAACTCACTGATGCTCCGGGTAGCCATGCGCCTGACCAAAGTAGCTCCTGATAAAGCGAAAACATGGGTAGCTAAAGCGGTTTCGAATGGCTTGTTCGTAAGCAACGATGATAATGCGATCGTCAGACATACCAATGGTTCACCAAGCGATGACTCTGCCGAACCTTACGGAAAAGTATTTTCCAGTCTGGATACTCAGGCGTTCTATATCAGCGAAACATTTATAAACATCCTTCAGGACGATCCTCGTCTTCCTCTGATTGCTACAGTTTGTACCAGAGATCCTAAACCGGGATGGGGAGATGCTGATTTTGATTTAGGTGACAACACGGCTGCTAAGCAGAAAGGTATGCCGGTTGGTTATGATGTGTCAGGAGGAGACTGGGATTTGAGTAAAGCTCCAAGCTATCAGGTTGATTGGAGAAAAGCATATTCTGTTCCTAACCGTACAGTTTATGCACGCCCGGATTCACCCTCTATGCTTGTCACTCATGCCGGTAACTTGTTATTATTGGCTGATGCAGTGAAACGTGGACTCTATACAGGAGATGCAGAAAAATTTTATAGAGATGGAGTAACTGCTGCCATGAAACAATTCTCCTATTATGAAAAAGCCTCAGCTACGATTACAGATGATGCGATAACTGCCTATCTGAATGCTAATCCATTGGATGCTGATACGGAAAAAGCGCTGGAACAGATTAATACGGAATATTATATCCATACGTTCTGTAATGAGTATGAAGCTTTTGCAAATTGGCGTCGTACTGGATATCCCAAATTAACCCCGGCTCGAAATGCAGCCAGCTATCCTAACAATGTGACAAATGGAGAGATTCCTCGTCGTTTCATTTATCCGACAAGTGAAATAACAGCTAATCCTGTTAATTACAATGATGCCGTTAAGAGACTTAGCGGAGGCGATAAGATGACATCACGCGTATGGTGGGATAAGTAATAAAGTGTTATAAATAAGTCGGTCGGCTCTTGGGGACTGACCGGCTTATTATATAGTTTTTAGGTCTAAATAAAAGAACGGGATTCATACGAATCCCGTTCTTTATATTTATATAATCTGCAAGATTGTCTTTAAGTGCAATCTTCTTATCTGTACAATGGAACATTGCCATCAATAATACCGCCTCCGAATTTTTTTGATAATCTGACAGAAAGTGTGCTTCCGGCTTTTAAATCAAGATCTTCCACTGCACTGATCTTCTGAGTGACTCCTCCGACAGTGATTGTTCCTATTTCCTCTCCAGCATTGATCTTTTGCGGGAGAACATTGGTAGTAACGCCTTCGGATACTTTCTTTACTTCGATATTCTCTGACAGCGCATTTTCGTTGATTTCTATGGTACCGTTCAATAAATCCTGCGTACCTTCGTTTTTCAGGCTGAGCTCAACTTTAGCTTCGCCTTCATACGGACGATCGTTCTCATCAAGTATAATAACCGGCACGGTCATTCGTTTGAATTTCAGCGATACATTCTGGCTGCCCGGAGCTGCTTCCGCTGTTCCGAACAAGTGCTCCTGACCTCCTTTTAAATAGCGTTTGTTACCGCCTGATCTGGTAGCGGCTTCGTCTGTCAATGCAGGATAGTGGGCGTAGAAGGTTACTGTGCCTGTGGCAGTTCCTATTTCGTTCCATGCGCGGCTGTCTTTGCCAACAATAAACGGAGTATAGTCCTGACCGGAGGCAGCCATGGAGATAACTTCTCCTGTAGTGATGCTATTTCTGGCAGGGAACAGATCATTGCTGGTACGGGTGAGCGGGTCAGAGAGAGCGTCGTCGATAGAGATAGAGAAGTTGGTTGCTTCTTTACTTGTTTCTTGCAGTTCATCCTGTTGCTGACAACTGAACAAACATCCTGCGGCTAGAAGAATCAAAAAGTTTTTTCTTTTCATTTTACTAAGTATTAGTGAGTTTAAGTGAGATTAGATGCTAATATTCTACTTTGTCTTCTTTGGACATCCAGGCTTCAAAGGCTGTAATGGCTTCGTTGTGCAATAATACTTCCGAGGGAAGTTTTCTGTCGGCAGGTTTTAGAGCCAGCTCATCATAAATAAAGGAATCGTCAAAACCGATGTTTTTGGCATCTGTCTTGTTGTTCCCATAATACATTTTGTCCAGTCGTGCCCAATAGATGGCACCCAGACACATCGGGCAAGGTTCGCATGAAGTATAGATTTCGTATCCGCTGAGGTTGAATGTTCCCAGTTTCGCGGCTGCGGCACGTATGGCACTAACTTCGGCATGAGCAGTGGGATCACATGAAGAGGTTACTCTGTTGACTCCTGTAGCTATAATTTCTCCTTCTTTTGTTGCAATGACAGCTCCGAACGGGCCTCCACCATTAGCAACATTTTCCTTCGAAAGCTCTATTGCTTTCCTCATTAGTTCTTCTTTGGTCATAGTTATAAAAAATAAATATCGTTAGTTTTGCTTTTATTGCTACCTTTCGCAAATATAAAGAAAACTAACGATAGAATAAAGTGATTAAATTATTTTAAGAAACAAACGAGGGAGCATTATCTTAGAGCTTCCCTAATATTTTGTCCATTACCCAGTTAGTCAAGGTAGCACTTTCTCCGTCGCATGAGCAGACTGACTTACCGAGCAGATGATCTACTACTGCCTGAATAAGAGGTTGTTGAACATGCTCAGGATTACCGATACAGATTTCCTCCCGGCCGCGTTCGGTGTGCAGACCAATCGGCTCGTACGTAAAGACAGAGAAGCAGATCATACCTTTATCTCCGATAATTTCGATGCGGTCTTCGCGGGCGGAATCATGGGCAACAAAGCACCATGAACCACTGCCGACCAATCCGTTGTCGAACTGGAAGCAGGCGCTCAGCGTATCTTCGGTAGGATAAAGCCCTCCACGATTGCTCTTATATCCGCTGGCTTCGAGGATGCAGCCGAACATATCTTGCAGCAAGTCGATCTGATGCGGGGCGAGGTCATAGAAGTAACCGCCACCGGCAATATCAGCCTGTACACGCCAAGGAAGATTTTCACGGTTGTAATCCAAATCACGTGGCGGCTGTGCAAAGCGGACTTGTACGTTGATGACATTACCGATAGAACCGTTCTCTACCATTTCTTTCACTTTCTGAAAGTAGGGGAGATAGCGGCGGTAATATGCGACGAAACAGGGAACACCCGTTTCCTTAGAAATACGGTTGATACGTGTACACTCCTCATAAGTGACAGCCATTGGTTTTTCAATATAGGCAGGCTTGCCTGCTTTCATAGCCATAATGGCGTATGTAGCGTGTGAAGAAGGAGGAGTGGCGATATAAATGGCATTTACTTCCGGATCGTCTATCAGTTCCTGAGCGTCATCATACCATTTTCTGATTCCTCTTTCTTTTGCATAAGCCTTTGCTTTGGCGCCGTCGCGGCTCATTACAGCTACTACTTCAGAATGTTCTACCTTTTGAAAGGCGGGGCCACTTTTGGTTTTGGTTACTTCTCCGCAGCCGATGAAGCCCCATTTAATCATCTTTTCACTCATAATATACCTATTGTGCTTGTTTTAACAACTCCCAAAGATAAAGCTATTTTTTATTAAGAACAACTTTATTGATTGTTAACTGTCAGAAATAGGCAAGGGTCTGAGTATTTACTTTACCAGTACCAGCATACACCGAAAGAGAACGGATAAAGTTCGGGACCTTTGTTCTTCTCAAAGAGGCCGTAGGTGGAGTAACGCATATACACTCCTAAATCTGCATAACCGGCTTGTGCAAGTAAGTTGATACCTAGCGGGCGCCCGTTCAGTCCCTTGTCAATCGTCTTCTTCGATCCATTGACTTTGGCTTTGGATCTGAATCCGTGACGTATTTCGGCTTCGGGACCTACAGCAAAAAACAAAGGACCTTTGCCGTTGAGCCGTGTTTGCCATTCGATAGAGAGCGGAATGCGGAAGTAGAAATAGCGCAGACGGCTTTTGCTGTACTCTGTAGGTTCTTCTGCCTCCATGCCGGAGTAAATTTCAGTCACTCCGTCTATTTCACGAAAAGCATAATTGCCGTCCAGGCGCATACTGCGGTATCCCCATCCTAGTCCGATGGTGATCCCCCAGTTATAGGTAGGTGCAAAGGCGTGCGAACCGGTAAACAGATTGCCGCCTATCTCCCATGAATGACTGGTGTTGAGGTCGGCACCGTTCGACGGATTGAATGAGAGGAAGTCATTGGACAGTCGGGTGTAGCCGATGTAGAATCCGCCGGCATGTGGCTCGAACCTGTTTCTCTTGTTGTTTTTTTTCGAGAAGGGGAGAGCGCTCAGCACGGTACGGCTTTCCGTACTCTGCCCGTTCAGGTAGACTCCTTCGAAGATTTGCGCGTTTGTTATCGTATCTCCGCCGGATGCGCTTTCGTAGAGTTTCACTTTAATCTTGTCGCCTTGTTCCTTGATTACGATCTTCCGTCCGTTGACGTAAAGTGTTGTATCCTGCGGTGTACTTTCATTTTGTGCCATGCCGCTCATTGGAGCTATCATGAGCCATAGTAATAATAGTTTTTTCATATTCGTATTTCTTTATCTGTTTTTTTATTCTTTCTTCATGAACAACATGGTGATCAGGTCGTCGGCATCCAGTTCTCCTTCGATATAGATAAGGGTAGCCGAATCTTTCTTTCCGGTTTTGAAGAGGATAAAGCGGTTCACATCCTCCTTGAGCTGGGGAAGTTGGTAATAGCCGGACTTGATTTGCCCGTTGGAAACCACTTCTTTCACCTTCTTTGCTTTCTTCTTGTCGGCTTCCAGGCAACGGAGAATCGTAGGTAGTGCATCACTGGCATCCTTGAACACAAGACTTTTATAGAGAGTCATCTGGTAAGTTTCCAGCATTTCATTGGATAGCTCTACCATAGTTACCCCTTTTTGCTTTCCGTACTTCTGAAAGACGGTAGCAATCTGTAGTCCCTGTTGGGCGGCCGCATGGGCGGCGAATGTAAGTAACAGGGCGATTAGTGTGGTACGAATGATTTTATTCATCATAATTATATGCTGTTTTTATATTATTCATCAAATAAAGTAGCGAACACTTCCTCCTCGCTGAGGCTGACGTCACGAAAGGCGACCATCGCCTGTTCGCGGATTAAATGAACGTCCGTATATTCCTTCCCGTCAATGATCACATAGTTGGCCGGTGCAGGGGATAGATGACGGTAGATACCGGAGATGCCCACCAGTAGCAGAATGGTGGCAGCGGCAGCACTGAGACTGTAAGTCAGATACTGTCTGATCGTTTTTGTCTTTTTCTCGAATGGGGCGAGTTCCGGCATTTCGACGGCATTACCTATACCGGAGATTTCCGGAAGTTCCTTCTGTTCCGCTTCGAAGAAAGCGAACATCGGGCGATATACCTCCAGATGTTCCGGTACGAGCCCTTCGGCAAAGAAACGTCGTAGTCTGCGTTCTTCTTCGCAAGTGGTTTCTCCTTCGAAATATTTGTTTAGCAAGGTTTCTATATCTTTCATGCTTTGTTCCTCCTTTTTCGTTCTTGTATCGTTTGCAAATAGACTTCCCTTACTTTCTTGCGGGCCCTCGACAGATTACTGCGGATAGCTTCTGCGTTGCAGCCGGTGATTTCGGCAATCTCTTCCGTCTCGTACTCTTCGATGTCTTTCATGCGGATAATCGTTCGTTGCAGCGTAGGCAGGGAGTCGATAATTTCCCGCATCAATCTGAACTCATCTTTCTCTTCCAGCAGTCGCTCCGGAGTAGCCGAAGGGGTGGGAGCCTGTACACGGTCGAGTGATAGAGTGTCCGGTCGTTTGGCACGCCACATATCCATGCAGAGATGATGCGTCATGGTCATGGCTACGGCTTCGATACTTCTGTACTCGTCTAGCTTCTGGCGCAGATTCCACAGCTTCAGCATGACTTCCTGTACGGCATCTTCCGCATCCGAAGGATCATCTGTCATCCTTCGGGCGTAGTTCAGCAGCTTGTCTCGAAGGGGTACAACGGTTATTTTAAATTGTTTCAGTTCCATTTACACTGATAAGACGGTGGCGGATTAAAAACGTGACATCGAAAAGGGAATTTTTTTCAAAAGTAGAGCAAATTTTTGTCAAGAGCAACTTTATTGATTGTTAACTCTTGGGAGCTGTCCGGAAACAGAGCTTCTGTTTTGGGATAACAAAGCATCGGTTTATGGATAACAAAGCATCTGATTAATCATAACAAAGCATCTAATTAGTCATAAGATACTATGTTAAGTATGGTAACAAACGAGGTAAAACGGACTAAGCTCGGGGGTAAAATGAGCAAAAAGCTGGGAAAAAGGCTGATTTTCATTCATTGTAACAAAAAGAAAGGAGGGAACTGTGATTCCCTCCTTTACGTGTAGTTTAACTGAAACTACTTTATGATTACGTTGACAAAGATACGACATTCAAATGCGAAAGTCAAGTCTTCGGCGTATTATTTTTTATCTATTTATCACCATAGTATTTCCGGTAAATCTTTTGATACTCTTTTTCTTTTTGGAATTTATCCAGCCATGTATTCAAACTATCGAGCAATGCGGGTGATTGCTTGCTGACTGCCCATGAGTAGAATTGAGTAAAACTGATTGCGGTATTGATATCTACCTGAGGCAATGAATCTGCCACTGCACGGGCAATGCTTTCATCACAGACGGCATAATCGATATCTCCATGAGCAACTAACGAAATCAACTGCTCTGAACCGTATTTCTCTATTTCCTTTATATAAATAGTATCTCCGATTTCATTTCCCAGATTCTGAATACGTAGAATAGAAGGCGAGCCTTTTACCACATGAAGTGTCTTTTGGGCAAGGTCCAATTGGTTTCGGATATAAAGTGAATCATTCTCCCCGTTCGCTTTTCGTTGCACCAGCACCTGCTTGTTGAGTATGATGGGGGAGGTGAGAAGCAGAGAATCTTTCAGTTCGCTGGTTGCCAGTATTCCGTATGCTATGACATCGTAGCGTCCGTCGCTTAATCCTCTCAGCCGTTCGTCGAAGCTCATGACAGGAGTGATTTCAGTTTTCAGCCCCTTGTCACGTGCGAACGCTTCTATCAGTTCATAATGGAATCCGGAGACAGTGTCACTGTCTACATAAAAACTGATTGAATTATATTCGGTGGCTACATGCAGGATGCCTTCTTTGGCGATGGCTGCGTAATCACGCGGATGCCCCAGAGGTTTTTCTTGTTTACCGCAATAGCGGACAGAGAAGATAAGTGCCAATACAATGACTACCGGCAACAGATATCTGAATAGTCTCAATTTCGGGCGCGTTTTCATAAGCCATAGAGGTTTTGTTAATCATAGAAGTTCCATGAAAGTCCGAATTTCAGCACACGTGGGTTAATGGGGTAATGAGGTGCCAGGAAGTAATTAGGTTTGCTCATTCCCTGATTGACGTGATACATCATCACATAGAAACGGGTACGTTTCAAATGTAAGTTAGCATAAACATTCACTATCGGATAACCGCCTATCTCTACTTTACCTTCTTCCGGTTGCAGGTAGAACTGCTGTGTAGCAGGCATATAGGCCGGAGCATCATATTTAGTGAAGTAACGTACATCAGCACCTAATTGTACACTCAATACTTTTTTCGCCAGCTTGAACTGCATATAGAAGTTATGATACAGCGAAAGTTCCGGCAATGGAAGTACAGCCTGATCACTGGATTTCTGCCAGATCACTTCATTGTCCAGATGGAAGATTCCCACTTTGAAATCCTGATTGAAGCAAGCTGATACTACTTGCAAGCTACCACCTTTTTGTTCCGGTAATGCCTGCTGGTTGAAATAAGTATAGTTCTTTATATTTTCAACACCGGCTCTTAAGCGGGTCCCCCAATTAGCTATGCTCAGCTCGCCTTCGATACGGGTGCGGAATTCCTTATCCATATCATCATCCCACCAAAAATGTTTGGAGTGGTAATGACGCATGTAGAATGGAGCAAGTTTATTACTGATTTCTCCGCGTGCAATCACACTGACGGTATCTTTCCATAAAGGGATATTTAAGTCGATATCTCCTTTGACATCAAACTGTCCGATAGCCTTTCCTGCCATTCCCACTTCACCGATTGCATGATAATGAAGAAAGTTTCCCTGTTTTTTAGTCAGTTCGCCACCGATATAGATTTCTGTCTCATTGTATTTATCCTGCTTTAGCGGGTCTAGGCTCATTAATGAATATTTGCTCAGCTTATGTGAGGCAAAGGCTGTCAATCCGGCTTTTGCATATTTGTTGAAGCCTTCGAGCAAAGCAATACCTATGGTATTCTTGACTCCGATATAGACAGTACTGTCTCTGACGAATGTATTCTCTTTGTCAAGGAGAGTTTGCTTGTAATAGTTTTCTACATTATCATCCGAACGGAAATTATGGCGCGAACGTTCTACCTGAATGGTATGTATAAAGCTGGTGACCGGAACAAATTCCTGTTTGGCAGGCATCGTATCATTTTCTGCCTGTGGAATATCCCGGTGGAATCCCAGATTATAGCGTTGTGTCAGAAAGACATAGAAGTCATGGTTACGGTTGGCACTGGCATTGAGTACGGTAGGGATATTGACAGATTCATATTCTTTTCTTCCTTCTGCCATTTCTTCCGGTGCGGTAATGTATCGGTCGTCAGTGATACCACCGTTCTCATTCGTTTTCAGATAGTTGTTGCTATAGATTCCCTGCACCTGATAGCGGTCGCCAATGTAATTACCGAAAAGCGCGGCATTAAAATAAGAAGTGTTTTGATTATTATAGTAGCCTCGGCCATACAGATAATCAATATTAAAGCCGAAAGCCAGCTTCTTGTTTACATTGACTGAAAAATAAGATTTGAAACGTTCTTCTCCATTTTGCTTATTTCCGGCCTTGTGATAGGTCAGGTTAGTATAAGGAACATTACTATTCGTAAAGTTAAATTCCGTCGGGCGAATGAAAAAGCTGGAGAAAGGCTCCATAAAGATGGTTGGCTCCGGATAACGACGCTCAAAGAAGATACGCGACAGACGCGGTGAACCTAGGTTGGCCAGATAATTATAATGTCCGGTGATTCCTTCTGTAAGATTTGTATTCTGAAAGTGATGATAAGTTGTATCTGCCGGAATCATTGTCCGGTCGCCCAATTGATTTTTAATGCGCCACATGTAGAGTGTAGGTGGCAATCCCTGTACTTCAACATTGGCACTATCCAGTTTGTCCGGAATCATGGCAGGGTCTACCTGATTACCATATTGGTCGCGTCCGTTCTCGTCGATTTGTTGGCGGGCAGGGTTGAGCTGTGCATGGATAGCACTCAGTCCTACAACGGAGAATAATATATATAATAGTAAGATTCGTCTCATAATTGGAGGCAAAGATACTTACTTAAATTGAGAATTGAGAATTGAGAATTGAAAATTATGTTGCATCGCGCTATTATCTAGCAAATAATTCTCAATTCTCAATTTTAAACTCTTAATTTATTAAACTTCGTGGATTAATTCCATTCCTTTTTTGATCGCTTCCTCGTTCATAGGAATCAAGTGGTGATGGCGTTCCGGAAGAGTTTTCTTCAATCCTTTGATGACGTTTTCCAGAGTTACGATAGGACGGAGTTGCAGTAAACCGCCAAGTACGATCATATTGAAGGCTTTCGCATTATTCATTTCGTTGGCAGCATCCATTGCGTCGATGCGATATACTTTGATATCCTTGCGGGTAGGAGGGTTGATAATCCCATATCCGTCATAGATCAGGATACCGCCCGGCTTTACTCTGCTTTCAAACTTTTCCAGTGAAGGCTGGTTCAGTATGATCGCCGTATCATATTTACTCAGGATCGGTGAAGAGATTTTGTCATCGCTGACAATCACTGTCACATTGGCTGTTCCGCCTCGTTGTTCAGGACCGTATGCCGGCATCCAGCTCACTTCTTTTCCTTCCATCAGTCCGGAATAAGCCAGAATCTTACCCATGGACAATACGCCTTGTCCACCGAATCCAGCAATAATTATTTCTTCTTTCATTGTTCTGTTGACTTTTGCGTTATTCTTTATCTTTTAAATCACCCAGCGGATAGAATGGGAACATATGTTCTTCCATCCATTTATTTGATTTTTCCGGAGTCATCTTCCAGCCGGAGCTACAAGTTGATACGATTTCTACCAGATTGGAACCTTTGCCGTTCATCGAATTTTCGAATGCCTTGCGTATTGCTTTCTTGGCTTTGCGGATGGCGGGCACTGATTGTACCGACTGACGCGTAACATAAGCAGTTCCTTCCAGTTGGGCGGCAATCTCGGTAATCTTCAATGGATAGCCGTGTAGTTCGACATCACGTCCGTAAGGACAAGTAGAACTCTTCATGCCTACCAGAGTCGTCGGAGCCATTTGTCCGCCGGTCATACCGTAGATAGCGTTATTGATAAAGATAATGGTAATGTTTTCGCCACGGTTCAGTGCGTGGATTGTTTCGGCGGTACCGATACAGGCCAGGTCACCGTCACCCTGATAAGTGAAAACGAGACGGTCGGGCCATAAGCGTTTGATAGCCGTAGCTACTGCAGGTGCACGTCCGTGAGCGGCTTCCTGCCAGTCTATATCCAGATAGTTGTAGGCGAAAACTGCGCATCCTACCGGAGAGACTCCCACCGTTTTTTCTTCCATGCCCATTTCCTCAATGACTTCGGCAACGAGCTTGTGTACCACGCCGTGACTGCAACCCGGGCAGTAGTGCATGGCATTATCATTCATCAGAGTCGGTTTTTTATAAACCAGATTCTCAGGTTTGATTATTTCTTCTTTAGTCATAACTTCTTCTCCTTATCTGTTGGTGAACCGTATAAAAAACTCCATCAGCTTGACAAAGATTGCCGCGCCGCATACGTAGATAAACATTTTAAAATCTTCCTTTCCTACTACAAAGTAGACAATGATAGCGGCAAGTGCCAATATCATGAAAAGGATGTTCAATACGTTTCTTATTTTATCGGGATTCATCGTCGTTTCGTTATTTGATTATTTTTTCTTCCAGAGCAGTTACAATTTCATCCGGATCGGGAACAATACCGCCGAGACGTCCGAAATGTTCTACTTTTACTTTACCATTGACAGCCAGGCGGACATCTTCGATCATCTGTCCGGCATTCAATTCTGTAACGAGCATACCTTTCACTTTGTCAGCGTAAGCGGCAATGGCTTTGCTCGGGAACGGCCACAAAGTGATGGGGCGAAGAATACCTACTTTGATTCCTTTTTCGCGGGCGAGTTCCATTGCTTTCTGACCGATACGTGCCATGGAACCGAAAGCTACGATCAGATATTCTGCATCTTCGCAGTTGATTTCTTCGAAGCGTACTTCGTTTTCCTCAATCTGTTTGTATTTAGCCTGGAAACGGATGTTGTTGATTTCCATTGCTTCCGGCTTCAGTTCGAGTGAAGTAATAATATTCGGTTTACGACCTTTCGCTTTTCCGGTAGCAGCCCACGGACATTGTTCGATAACTTCTGCATCGGTGCGGCGTGGCTTCTGTGCAGGAAGAACTACTTTTTCCATCATCTGTCCGATTACACCGTCGGCAAGGATAATAGCCGGATTACGGTATTTGAAAGCAAGTTCGAATCCGAGTGCAACGAAATCCGCCATTTCCTGTACGGATGCCGGAGCAAGGGCAATCAGTCTGTAGTCACCGTGACCGCCTCCTTTCACTGTCTGGAAGTAGTCCGCCTGACTCGGCTGGATGGTTCCCAATCCGGGACCGCCGCGCATTACGTTTACAATCAGACAAGGAAGTTCGGCACCTGCGATGTAGGAGATACCTTCCTGTTTCAGACTCACGCCGGGACTTGAGGAAGAGGTCAATACCATCTTTCCACTACCTGCGCCTCCATATACCATATTGATAGCTGCCACTTCACTTTCTGCCTGGAGAACTACCATGCCGGTTGTTTCCCACGGTTTCAGTTCGGCAAGCGTTTCCAGTACTTCCGATTGGGGAGTAATAGGATATCCGAAGTATCCGTCCGCACCGCAACGGATAGCTGCGTGGGCGATGGCTTCGTTTCCTTTCATTAATACAACTTCTTCTGCCATATTCTTTTTCTTTTATTCTACTTTTACTTTATACACTGAGATACATCCGTCGGGACAAACCATTGCACACGAGCTGCATCCGTTGCAGGTATCTTCTTTTACTTGCCAGGCATAGTTATAGCCTTTCATATTCACCTCTTTGTTGAGGGCGATTACATCGAGCGGACACGCTACTACACATAGGTTGCATCCTTTGCAACGCTCCGTGTCGACTACGATTGCTCCTTTAATTTTTGCCATAATCTCTATTTTATTACGTTATCTTTGAATTCGGTTATTGATTATACATATCTTTGTGGTAGAAATTCAGGATATCTATCGCCATTGTTCTGGCTTGAACAGCGGGGCTGTCGGGATTAAGATCGATAGCATACTGGTAGTTATCCAGCGCCTGCTTCCAATCTCCTTTTTTTCGGTAGGCATTTCCCCGTAAATAGTAGAGCATATCTTTATCTTTCTCGACAGAATCGTCTTGGAGAAGTTGGTCCAGTTGCTTGATTGCTATGTCCACATCCCCTTGATTGATAAGCTCTTTTAGGTTGTCTATTTGCTCCATTTTCTTTCGTCTTTCGGGATTCTGAATCGCAAAGATAGTTTTTATTTATGTAAATGGGGGAAAATGAGAAAGGAAATTTACCTCCTTTTGTTTTTATTGCATATTGGGTGAATAAATAATCAATATTAAATATGCCTTAAGATAATTCTTGAGTATAAAAGACAGAATTAGAGAAGATGTATTTATGTTAATGACAGGTAAAACCGTATATTTGTAAGCCGTTTATCTGCAAACAATGCATAGGCGGTAAGGTGAATAACATCTTTATTTATGTGCAGAATCAAAGAATAATATGGAAATAAAAGAACGTATACAGTTGCTGCTGTCCGAAATGAACAGGGGGGTATATGAGAAAGAGGCTGAAATCGGTTTGTCTTTGCTGGCTGCTTTGGCGGGCGAAAGTATTTTGTTGCTGGGACCTCCTGGGGTGGCAAAGTCGATGGTGGCCCGTCGGTTGAAGAGAGCTTTTGTAGATGCAAGGGCATTTGAATACCTGATGTCTCGTTTCTCCACACCTGATGAGATCTTTGGTCCGGTGAGCATCAGCCGTCTGAAGGAATCGGATAAATACGAGCGTGCTGTGGACGGGTATCTGCCTACAGCGGATGTCGTGTTTCTGGATGAAATATGGAAAGCCGGTCCGGCTATTCAGAATACGTTGCTGACGGTCATCAATGAAAAGCTGTTTCGGAATGGAGATACGGAACTGAAACTTCCGTTGAAGCTGCTGGTGGCTGCCAGTAATGAACTGCCTACGCAGGGCGAAGGACTGGAAGCCTTGTGGGACCGTTTCTTGATTCGCATTATCAGCACTTGCGTGAAACAGGAGGAAGCGTTCTATCAAATGTTGCTGGACGATGATGACGAAGAAGAACAGGAAGCATGTCGGTGGCAGATTTCGGATGAGGAATATGCTGGATGGCAGAAAGAGATACGGCAGATCAAGGTATCTGCCGAAGTCCTGTCCTGCATCACAGAAATCCGTAAGAACCTGGAGAAAGTCGAGATTCAAGGCTCGGAAGTACATCGGAATGTCTATGTGAGTGACCGTCGCTGGAAGAATATCGTGAAGCTGCTGAAAGCTTCTGCTTTCATTCATGGTCGGAAGGAAGTCTGTCTGACAGATTTATTACCTGTTTACCACTGCTTGTGGAATGAACCGGAAGAGTGTGCGGATATCCGGCAGATCGTTGTCCGTGCGCTGTTTGTTCCTTATGTGAAGGAGATAGCCGCTATCAACTTATCATTAAAGTCGGACCTGAAAGTGAGCCGCGTGCGTGAAGCATTGGAGAAAGCCCGTCAGAAAGGTGACCGCAGAGACGATGATTTGATGATCATCGATCATTTCTACTATCAGATAGAGAATCATGGTACGGGAAATACCTACATATTTATTGTGGATTATAAGAATCTGAAAGAATACAGTCCGAAGGATGTTCCTGCAACAGGAGTCATGTATGCCGATCCGCTGAATCCGAAGCGAACGATTATACGTACTTTTTCGGATGCCACCAAAATGAAGGAACAAGGTGCCGAAAGGGTGACACTTTACAGGGATGAGAAGAATCTTTATATCAATGGTGTCCGCTTTCCGATGCGTCGGCTGAAGAGGGGAGAGCAACAGCAGTTGTGGCTGGGCAATATGACTCTCACCGACCGGGATTATGAGACGGAGTTGGAGACAGCCCATGGCCGGATTGAGAAATTAGTAAAAGACTTGTCTGAGAATATTTTTATTTCCGAAGAAGATAAAAAAGGGGTGGCACAATATGTGGCGACCCTTCGTAAAGAGATTGCATGGGCACGTGTGGATGTCCGTAAACTGAGATACGGCGATGAGTCTTAGATATGATGCTGCATTTTATGTGCAGGTGCTGGATAAGTATGTAGCGACCGGAGAGTGTGCGGAGGCGGATAACGAACCGCTGTACGCTTACCTGCTTTCCGTCATGAACGATCCGATGATAAAGATACAAGTCCTGAGTGATGAACTTTGTGCCCGAATCTTTTACGATGCAATGAGCCAGTTTATCCGTCTGAATCTGGAAAAGCAAAAGTACAATATGCAGAAAAGCCAGTCGGAACAGCAAGGAATGGAACTTGTGCTGGAATGGTCCGAGACCAAGCGGAAAGACGGGTGGCAGGCTTTACTACAGGAGGTTGCCGACAAACATGAAGGTAATGGTTTCGACAAGGCATTTTATCAGGGGCAGTTCGGCAATGAAGGGAAATATGCGGATGAGGAAGTCTGGGAGAGGATGGTGGACGACTGGAAAGAGGCTTTCCAACGGGATTTGCAGGAGCAAAAGGAAAAGGAGATAGAACAGCGCAAAGATGATTTCGAACGCAGACTTCATGCCAATCTCAGGAATATCCCCGGATATATCCGGCAAAATAACATAGAGAAAGACGAGTTCTATCAGGCTTGGGGCTTGATGAGCGGTATGTGGAATACGGTGGATTTTGAGCGGATACGCAAAATCGTCCGCATTCAGAAAGAATATCCGGAAGTGGTCAAGGTTGCCAATAAGATGGGGCGTATGGCTGACGATGAAGGACAGGAGCAGCTACATGTCGCGCAGGGGAATGTATATAAGATGGAGCATTCTTCTAAAAGTGACATTTTGGGTATCACAGTAGGGAATGACCTGAACGCATTGCTTCCTACAGAACTGGCGCATTGTGCCGATGATGAGCTGGAAGACTTGTTTGTCTATAAATATGTTACCCGAAAACTTCAGACCTTCCGCTATAAATCCGAGATCATGCAACCGGCACGGCGACTGGAAATAAAGCCTGCTACGCAGAAAGGACCGATGATAGTCTGTCTGGACACTTCCGGAAGTATGGTCGGGAAACCGGAAAAGATTGCATATTCGCTGCTGATTAAAATATTGGAAATAGCTGACAGGCAACGTCGGGACTGTTTCCTTATTGCCTTTTCTGTATCCATCAATCCGATTGATGTGCGGAGAGAGAGGGCGCGGCTGCTTGAATTTTTCTCCACCACCTCTTGTGGAGATACGGATGCTACCCGAATGCTGCAAGCTATCTTCCGGTTGCTTCAGTCAAAAAAGGAGTATATGAATGCGGATGTGTTATGGATCAGTGATTTTAAGATACCTTTATCCGTGCCGGAACTGACTGACAAGATGCTGGAATATAGAAAAGTGGATACGCATTTCTACGGTCTGCAACTTGGGATTGCGGAGAATGAATGGAGTCCTTTCTTCGACCGTATTTATAGAATTGATTATACTCCTTCCCGACGTTACTGATTGTTTTTTGGAGGATTCGGTTTATTTGCTTAAATTGCCACCGGATATAAAGTACATCTTTCAAATGCAATAAAACGATGTTAGATATTATTCTGATTATACTAGGTGTGTTATGCCTCATTACCGGACTGATGGGATGTATTCTTCCCTTTCTACCCGGTCCTCCCGTTGCTTATTTGGGATTGGTCCTTCTTCATTTTACGGATAAGGTTCAATACACTACCACACAACTTATTGTATGGCTGCTGATTGTTCTTGTCGTGCAAGTCTTGGACTACTTCACCCCTATGCTTGGCAGCAAGTATAGCGGTGGTAGCAGATGGGGCAATTGGGGATGTATCATCGGGACCCTTATCGGCCTTCTTTTCCTGCCTTGGGGAGTGATTTTCGGTCCGTTCTTGGGAGCAGTTATTGGCGAATTGCTAGGGAATAAAGAGTTTTCTCAAGCACTTAGATCGGGGGTAGGATCATTGATTGGATTTCTACTGGGAACATTCCTGAAATTTGTAGTTTGTGGCTATTTCTGTTATCAGTTTATAGTCGGGTTTATTCGATCATAGAATTCGTTTTGTACGGATTTGAATTATAAGTTTTTGCTTCTTTTCGGAACAAAAAGGGGCAAAACTCGACCTCGCCAACAAAGAAACGACATTCCGTATTCAGTCCTTTTAGCCTTGTCCGCAAATGCCCAGTCAGAAGGGGATAGCGGCTGAAGGGGGCATTTTATACCCTGTCTTTAGGAGCTTCTGAACGGTGCAAGTGGCTTCAGTCCCTTCAGCCTGAAAAATAATCCATTCGAACGTCGGTAGTTACTGACTTAATAGAGCCTGTGTTTATCTCAAACAAAGGTTCTGTTTGGAATAAACACAGGCTCTGTTTGAGGCAAACAGACCTTCTGTTTTTTATCTGAACTATTGGTTAGTTTATTGATTTGAAGTAAGCCGGTATCCCACCAATCTTACCCTCGGTGTTGAGTACCCTTCGCCTCGGTACTGAGTGACGTTTAGCGCCGAGCTTATAAAATTCACCTCGCATGCGGAGTAGCTACAACTTGCATGCAAAGAGCTATAACCAATTAACTATGGATTTATTATTGAGGATGAAAGGACTGAAGCCACTTGCACCGTTTAGAAGCTCCTAAAGACAGGGTACAAAATAGTGCCTTCAGCCGCTATCCCCTTCTATCAAGTCGTTTGCGAGTAAAACTGAATAGTCTGAATACTGAAAGTACTCCAATTGTAGCAATGGCATTTTTATTATTTTCATCCTATTCGAGTACTAAATTGATGTATGCCCGTCCTAACTATAATAGCACATTGAGTTTGTACCATGAAAAAGACAATCGTTGTTCTTCTTTTTATGGCTTCTTTAGGTTTATTTTCCGTTCTCGTCGCAGGCGAGGTTTATGTTTCTCCGCATGGGAGTGACAGGAATGCAGGTACCAAAGAAGCTCCTTATCTTACCTTGAATCGCGCCATCAAGCAGGCTCGTGAATGGAGAAGGCTGAATCGTCCCGAGGCGGCCGGAGGAATTTGTATCTGTTTGGAAGACGGGGTTTATGCACAGTCCGCCCCTTTGTTTATCCGACCGGAGGATAGCGGCACGCCCGATTCTCCGACACTCATCCGTGCGGTGGAGAATGCGCATCCTGTCATCAGTGGCGGAGTGGCAGTGACCGGATGGAAGAAGGGATGTGATGATCCTCGGATTACAAAGGAATTAAGATCAAAAATATGGGTGGCAAAGGCGCCATCCTTTGGAAATAGAATCGTAGAAACCCGCCAGATGTGGGTAGACGGCAACAAGGCCCAGCGGGCGGCACAGTTTCCTGATGGAGTGATGGAACGGATGATTGATTTCAATCCGGAAGAACAGACGATAATAATCCCTGCTTCTCAGATCGGAAACCTCCTCAATGCCCGTCGACTGGAAATGATAGTTCATCAACGTTGGGCGATTGCCATTCTGCGTGTGAAGAGTATAGACGTTAGGGGAGAACAGGCCGTCATTCGCTTTCACGAACCGGAGAGTCATCTGGAGTTTGCCCATCCGTGGCCTCAGCCCGTCATCGGGGGAGAGAAAGGCAACTCTTCCTTTTGCCTGACGAATGCTCTGGAACTGCTGGACCAACCCGGAGAGTGGTTTCAGGAATATCCGTCGGGGACAATCTACTATTATCCCCGCTCGGAAGAAGATATGGAGACTGCCGAAGTGATCGTTCCTGCTCTGGAAACATTGATGATTGTAGACGGCACATTGGAACGCCCGGTGCGGCATATTCGAGTGGAAGGAATCACCTTTGCCCATACTTCATGGATGCGTCCTTCCTATCAGGGACATGTCACTTTGCAAGGAGGTTTTCCTCTGCTGGATGCTTATAAACTGCATGAACCGGGACTTCCGGAGAAAGCGGAACTGGAGAACCAGGCGTGGATTGCACGCCCCGAAACGGCAATACGTGTACGGGGTACTGAGCATCTTACGTTCAGTCGCTGCAGGTTCCGGCATCTGGCATCTACCGGACTGGATTATGAATGGGCTGTTTCATCTTCCGGCATAGAGAATTGTGTCTTTTCGGATATCGGCGGTACAGGCATACTGATTGGTGCATTCCCCGACGGAGGTTTTGAGACGCATGTGCCTTTCATCCCTCCGGAAGAACGTAACCTATGCACGGACATTACCATTAAAAATAATCTGATCACCGATGTGACCAATGAAGACTGGGGGTGCGTGGGGATCGGTGCGGGATACGTCAGCGGTATCGACATTTCCCATAATGAAGTCTGTCACTTGAATTATTCGGGTATTTGTGTCGGCTGGGGGTGGACATCGCTGGAAAGCGGAATGAAAAACAACCGGATAGAAGCCAACTACGTACATCACTTTGCCCGTCGTCTGTATGATGCCGGAGGACTTTATACGCTTTCCAACCAACCGGGCTCCGTGATGCGGAATAATCGGATCGAACATCTCGAAGAAGCACCTTACGCCACCAATGACAGGGCCTTTTATATTTATTTGGATGAAGCTACGGACGGATATACGATTGAAAACAACTGGTGTCCGACTGAACGTTTCGACTCGAATCGTCCCGGCAATCGGAATGTATGGAAAAATAACGGACCACAAGTGACAGAAAGCATTAAGAATAAGGCCGGAAGGATAAAACCGGAGTAAGTACAGTCCGACACTGAGCCTATCGCAGTGTCGGGCTGTGCAAAAAGTGGGGCCATAGAGACTTGTGAAGTCTGCATGAGTATAGATAAATAAAGATAAAACTAATAATAATAGATCATAAATGAAACCTACTAATTACCATTTGTTCGATTTCCTTGATTTCGATACAGAGTTATTAAGGGATGAGTCACTTTGGAAAGCCTGTAAACCGACAGCCGTTTACGAAAAGGATGGGGATATCTGTGTCACGGTCCCCTTTCAAAAACAGCTGTTAGCTAATGATATGGTTGCGGATACGGCTGTCCCCCGAGAAGAATATACGTTGATCATACGCCAGTATAATATCGGCATTACCCGTCTGTTTCTTGGATTTGGTGAATATGAACTGACAGATCAGTCGGAAATGCTGCAATTCAGCGAACGGATTCGCAGAGTACCTTTGTCTGTAGAGAAGCAGGGAGGCAAATGGATTCTTTTCACCCAAGACGGGACGAAGCGTGCCGTTATCAATGTAGAAGAGCCGGCTTTGGACCGATGGAGCGAGTTACTGCCCGATCCTCAGGAAACACTGGACATCACTCTGTATCCTGACGGCAAACGGGAAATCCGCCTGGCAGCATACGATCATTTCTCGCCTCCCCGCTATGACGGACTGCCCATTGCCTTCTGCAAATGGACGGGCAAAAAGGAACGTGCCACCCTTTCTTTCGAGAGCCGGCCGGATGAATGCTTTGCAGGAACCGGAGAGCGTTTCTTCAAAATGGACTTGAGCGGACAGACGCTTTTCCTCAAGAATCAGGATGGGCAGGGAGTAAATAACCGGCGTACCTATAAGAATATACCTTTCTATCTCTCCAGCCGGATGTACGGGACTTTTTACCATACCTGCGCCCACAGCAAACTTTCGCTGGCGGGACATTCCACCCGCTCCGTACAGTTCCTGAGCGATCAGGCTATGCTGGATGCATTTGTCATTGCCGGCGATACGATGGAAGAGATACTTCGCGGCTACCGTGACCTGACCGGATATCCTTCGATGCCTCCTCTCTGGAGCTTCGGAGTGTGGATGAGCCGGATGACTTATTTCAGTGCCGACGAAGTAAATGAGATCTGCGATCGTATGCGTGCCGAACATTATCCCTGCGATGTCATCCATCTGGATACCGGATGGTTCAGAACCGACTGGCTGTGTGAATGGAAGTTTAACGAGGAACGTTTTCCCGACCCGAAAGGATTCATTCAGAGATTGAAGAAGAACGGTTATCGTGTGTCCTTATGGCAGTTACCTTATGTTGCTGAAGATGCGGAACAGATCGAGGAGGCAAAGGCGAATGAGTATATAGCTCCTCTGACGAAGCAGCAGGACACGGACGGTTCCAACTTCTCGGCTCTGGATTATGCGGGTACTATCGACTTTACTTATCCGAAGGCAACCGAATGGTACAAGGGGCTATTAAAGCAACTTCTGGATATGGGAGTCACCTGTATTAAAACCGATTTCGGAGAAAATATCCACATGGATGCTGTCTACAAGGGCATGAAACCGGAACTGTTGAATAACCTGTATGCCTTGCTCTATCAGAAAGCAGCTTACGAAATAACAAAGGAGGTAACAGGGGACGGCATTGTCTGGGCACGTGCCGCTTGGGCGGGTTGCCAACGTTATCCGTTGCACTGGGGAGGTGACTCCTGCAGTTCATGGGATGGCATGGCCGGTTCACTCAAAGGAGGCCTGCACTTCGGTTTATCGGGCTTTGCCTTCTGGAGCCATGATGTCCCCGGATTCCATACCTTGCCCAATTTTATGAACTCAATCGTAGCGGAGGACGTCTATATGCGCTGGACCCAGTTTGGAGTGTTCACCTCACACATCCGTTATCATGGAACCAATAAGCGGGAACCCTGGCATTATCCGGCTATCGCCCCGCTGGTGAAGAAGTGGTGGAAACTGCGCTACTCGTTGATTCCCTACATCATAGAGCAAAGTAAACTGGCAGTAGAAAGTGGCTGGCCATTGTTACAGGCACTCATCCTGCATCATCCGGAAGATAAACTCTGCTGGCATATCGATGACGAATATTACTTCGGCAATGATTTCCTGGTAGCTCCGGTGATGAATAGCGAAAACCGTCGCGACATTTATCTCCCCGAAGGACAGTGGGTGAATTTCTTTACCGGCGAACGGTTGCAAGGCGGACGCTGGCTGAAAGAGGTGTATGTGCCCTTGGAAGAGATGCCTGTTTATGTGCGTGAGAATGCCGTTATCCCGATTTATCCGGAGGAAGTGAATTGTACGGACGAGATGGATTTAGGCAAAAGTATTGCCTTGCGCATAGATCATAATTACAAAGGATTTTGGACTAAATAAAGAATAGCGATGAAAACTTGGAAAACAAACTTAGAAGAAACGAAACAGCGTTATATAAATTGGTGGAATCATAAAGGAATTATTCTTTCTATGTGGGAACACTTTCAGGAAGGCGTGAAACCGCACGCCGACATTGCTCCACCTGCTCCGGCAAGGGATTTGTCGCAGAAGTGGTTCGACCCTCAATGGCGGGCGGAATATCTGGATTGGTATGTCGCTCACAGTAGTCTGATGGCGGATATGCTGCCTGTTGCAAATACTCAGTTGGGTCCCGGCTCACTGGCTGCTATTCTGGGCGGAGTGTTTGAAGGAGGCGAAGATACGATCTGGATACATCCCGATCCGAACTTTAATGATGAGATCGTATTCAATCCCGAACATCCGAACTGGCTCTTGCATAAAGAACTTCTGAAAGCCTGTAAGGCTAAAGCCAACGGAAACTACTTTGTCGGTATGCCCGACCTGATGGAAGGACTGGATGTATTGGCGGCTTTGAAAGGTACGGATATGGTATTGCTGGATACGGTGATGCAGTCCGAAGTGCTGGAGCAACAGATGCAGCAGATCAATGACATCTATTTTAAAGTCTTTGATGAACTCTACGACATTATCCGTGAAGGGGATGAAATGGCATTCTGCTATTTCTCTTCATGGGCTCCGGGCAAGATGAGTAAGTTGCAGAGCGATATTTCTACCATGATCAGTCAGGATGATTATCGTCGTTTTGTGCAGCCGTTTATTCGTGAGCAATGTCAGAAAATCGATTATACGCTCTATCATCTTGATGGAGTGGGAGCGATGCATCACCTTCCCGCCTTGCTGGAGATTGAAGAACTGAATGCCATCCAATGGACGCCCGGTGTCGGCGAGCCGCAGGGAGGTTCTCCGAAGTGGTACGATTTATATAAGAAGATACTGGCAGGAGGCAAGAGCGTAATGGCTTGCTGGGTGACTCTGGAGGAACTGAAACCTTTGTTGGACCATATCGGGGCAGACGGAGTGCATCTGGAAATGGATTTCCACAATGAGAGGGAAGTGGAGCAGGCAATGAGAATCATTGAGGAATATACCGGCTCTTCTTCGTCTGTGTCTGCAGATGTTCACACGAATCAACCCGTTGGAGAACAGGATAATGCACAGGAAAGTATTCGGATCAGAGAAGAAAAGTCTCAGGAAGAGGATCGGATGAAACCTTTGTATGATGCCATTGTAGCCGGAAAATTGGAACCGGCTGTTGAAGTTACAAAGGATGCCATTGCTGCCGGGGTACTCCCGCAGGATATTATCAATGGTTATATGATTACGGCTATGGGCGAAGTCGGTCAGCGTTTTCAGGACGGCAAGGCCTTTGTTCCTCAGCTTCTCATGGCGGGGCGTGCCATGAAAGGAGCTTTGGAACTTTTGAAACCTTTACTGGCGGGGAATGCATCTGCTACTATCGGGAAAATTGTGATCGGTACTGTAAAAGGAGATTTGCATGATATTGGAAAGAACCTCGTGGCTTCCATGCTGGAAGGTTGTGGCTTCGAAGTGATTAATATCGGTATTGATGTCACTTGCGACAAGTTTGTTGAAGCGGTGAAGGAAAACAAAGCGGACATCTTATGTATGAGTGCCTTGCTGACTACCACTATGACTTATATGCAGGATGTGATTCGGGCATTGGAAGAGGCGGGGATCCGCGATCAGGTGAAAGTGATGATCGGAGGAGCACCCGTGAGTCAGGGATTTGCCGATGAAATCGGTGCTGACGGGTATAGTGATAATGCTAATACTGCCGTGGCGGTCGCCAAAGTGCTGATGGGGAAAAGAGATTAAGAATATTTTAATTGTTAATACTTGAATTATGCATGCGAAATTCTTAGACACACTGGATTGGGGCATTCTGATTGCCTATTTTCTGATTCTTATCGCCATTGGTATATGGGCAAGTTCCAAACGAAAGAAGGGGAGCAGTCTCTTTTTGGCGGAACATTCTTTGAGATGGCACCATATCGGATTCTCCATGTGGGGGACTAATGTGGGGCCGTCTATGTTGATAGCTTCTGCCAGTGCCGGATTTACTACCGGCATCGTTTCGGGCAATTATGCCTGGTATGCCTTCGTTTTTATATGCCTGCTTGCTTTTGTTTTCGCTCCCCGTTACTTGGGTTCTCGTGTTTCCACCTTGCCGGAGTTTATGGGAAAGCGGTTCGGACAGTCTACCCGTAATATCTTGGCATGGTATACGATTGTTACAATCTTGATTTCCTGGCTAGCATTGACATTGTTTGCGGGTGGCGTTCTGATTCGTCAGGTATTCGATATACCGATGTGGCAGTCCGCTTTGATATTGCTGATCATATCCGCATTCTTTACGATGCTCGGAGGATTGAAAGCGGTTGCCTACACGAATGTTTATCAGATGATCCTGTTGATTCTTGTTTCGGCTGCGTTGGCTATTGTAGGAATCTATAAAGTTGGTGGTATATCGGCTCTGACAGATGCCGTTCCGGCAGACTTCTGGAATCTGTTCAGACCGAATGATGATACCGCTTTCCCTTGGTTGCCGATTATTTTGGGATATCCTGTGATGGGAGTATGGTTCTGGTGTACGGATCAGTCGATGGTACAGCCTGTGTTGGCAGCCAAAAGTCTGAAAGAAGGACAGTTGGGAACGAACTTTACCGGATGGCTCAAAATACTGGATGTTCCTCTTTATATTCTTCCGGGTATCATCTGTCTGGCCTTGTTTCCGCAGTTGGAGAATCCCGATGAGGCGTATATGACGATGGTAACCCATTTGTTTCCTGTCGGGATGGTGGGGCTGGTGTTGGCTGTGTTGACTGCCGCGCTTGTCAGTACTATCGGATCGGCATTGAATGCTTTGAGTACCGTGTTTACAATGGATATTTATGTGAAGAAGATTCGCCCGCAGGCGAAGCAGAAGGAGATCATCCGGGTCGGACAAGTGGTGACGGTAGCCGGTGCTCTGATATCGGTAATCATAACGATTGCCATTGACAGCATTCACGGACTGAATTTATTCAATGTTTTCCAGTCTGTATTGGGATTCATTGCACCTCCTATGGCGGCAGTTTTCCTTTTTGGCGTTTTCTGGAAGCGTACGACTACGTTGGCTGCTAACGCTGCCCTGACAGTGGGGACGGTATTCAGTATAGGAGTAGGTGTATTGTATCTATGGGTATTTCCTGCGGATCAATATTCTGCATGGCCTCATTTTATGTTATTATCCTTCTATCTGTTCGTTATTATCGGGATAGGGATGGTAGTTGTCGGTCTATTGGATAAGACTCCTCAGACGGCAATATTGAATATGGAGAAGATCGAAGAAAAGCCTGCCCGCATTGTACTTATCTTATGGGGGTTGCTTATCGTAACTATGATAGGGCTTTATATCTTCTTTAATGGCCATTAAAGAAGATATAAAGCTGACTAAAAAGTCGATAGTATCTTAAGTCTCCTCCTTCGGGAAGGAGGAGTACCCGTAGGGGGAGGTGGTAGGTAATTATATAACTTGTTTATTATCATTAATTTATTTCTTCACCTACCACCTCGGTCTTCGACCACTCCTTCCCGAAGGAGGAGAATGGTGGTACTACCGACTTTTAGTAAGCCCCCGATCACAAATTTATCTGTGTTTTCTTTTGCGATAACAGTTTTCGTAAGTGCACAGTCCACAAGTGTATTCAAGCTTGCGGACATTAGTGCCCGTTCCGATGACGCCACTAACTGATTTGATGGGTACCATGAGGCTGGAATCTGTCAACCGGATGCCACAGGGAGCAGCTATGGGGAACAATGGGAACAGTTTTTGTTGTTCCGAAACGTGCCATCCACAGTATCCTGGGCTGTATCGGTTGGTATGTTTCCAGTTCTTCTCCCGTATATATTCAGCCAAAGCGACTTCCATGCAATCAGCCGTCTTTTCTGCAATAATACTCCCTAACGAGTCTGCTATGTATATTTTGACCATATCTTCTTCTTGTTGCAACGTATGCTGGAATACCTCAAACTCAGTTCCGGCAGTAGCTGCAAAAAAGACAAACGCTTCCGATCCTCTTAATTGACGGGCGATGGTTTTACCAACAGAGAAAACGGTACTTTTACTTTGTGTAGAAAAAGTGTTTTGCTCAGGGCTCCGTGTGGGAATGGTGTCTTGTATAGGATTGACAGTGGGTGGATGGATGCTTTGTACGCTAAGAGTCTCTTTTTCGATATCAAGTGTACCTTCCATAAAGAAGAATGCGAACCGAGGGCGAAGCAGGGGAATAACCCGTTTTAGCAACGTATTAGTCTCATCTATTACCATCTGATCCGGTATAGAATCTTTGTATCCCATTGCTTCATAAATTTCGGACGATAGGATTCGTAAGTCTTGATAAGTGAGTTCTTGCTCAATCATTATTAACTGACATTAGCTGAATGACGGCCTAATTTCGAGTTTCATTGAACTCTTCCAATGCTGTATAAAAAGCATTTATATTAGCTAATGGCGTATATGGCGGTATATCGCAACCGCTCGACAGAACGAAGTTCGGATATGCGGCAGTGGCTTCCAATAACTGTAGAGTCGCTTTTTTCATTTCCTCCGGACTCGACATCTTGAAAAGACTGACCGGATCAAGATTACCCATCGCAAGAGCATCGGCAGGAACTTCTTTCAATGCTTCTTCCATGTTGATTTTATTTCCGAAATGATAGGCTGCCGCACCCGTATATACCATAGCCTGGGTGCAATTTCCTGTATTCCCGCAATTATGAAGTACAACGGTGAAATGATCATCCTGAACCTTCTCAACTATTTCTTTTACGAATACAGAAGAGTATTGCAGGCAATCTTCATTGGATAATAATCCGGCAGCAGGTTCCGCCATTACCACTCCATTCACTCCGGTCGCTTTCAGGGCCATACAGTACCGAATAATGAAATCGGTACATTTGCGCAGCAAAGTGTTGGCTGCCTCGGGGTTGATATAAATCAGCATCATGATCTCAGACATATCATATAAGCGTCCCGCTAATGAATAAGGACCGATACAACCAGCCAGCACCGGACGGTCTGTGATATTCTTTGCAGTCAGCATATTCGCTTTGAGATATTGCGCGATCCTTCCTTTATTCAGTGCTGGTATTTCCAAGGCATCAATGGCAGCTTCGTCTGCAAGCAAACGACCGGATACGCTTGGTACTTCATTCTCCGGAAATATAATTTCGGCTCCGAATGCTTCCGCCTCTACCGTTAAATCCATGATAACCGTTGCGGCAGCAGCAGGATATTTGTCGCAGAGCGCTTTGATTGCTTCATAATGCACCTGTCCGTTCGTTACTGCATCATGAACCGTCTTTCCGATAAGCTCGATGCCCGGATGTGTCATGATAGGAATGGAAATGACCTTTTTATTTAGGATCGTCTGACCGATCCAGTCTTTCATATTCAGTTTACCCATAACTTCTGTTTTTTAACTTCGTCATATAGTAAGACGATATTATTGTTCTTTTGTAATCTTGAAGTTTGCATAAAAAATAGATGATTATTATAAAAAACTATGTGTCATAATTGTATCTATGATATTTTACGCACTAGAATCAACGTAAGTGAAGGATTTTAGACTGAACATTTCATTGATCTTAATGGCATATTATATAAAATATCTCGGCGGATAATGTACTGGAGAGGATGAAATTATTACACTTTATGCGATAATAAGTTGGACGTTACAAAAATAACGAATATATTTGGTGTTAAATTAGTATCATATAGTTCTCTTTTGGTATAATGGCAAATAGAAAAATGATGCAATGTAATTCTTTAATAGTACCTACTTTAAAAATTGAAATTATGAAGACGATTAAGCAAATTGTATTTTGTGTCTCATTACTACTTGTAATGAATTGTTTTTATTCTTGTTCAAACTCAAATGATGTTGTTATAAATACACAACAAAATCAAGAAAAAACACAAGATGTTGAAATTCAAGAGTTAATAGACTTTATAGAAACCTTGAATGCTAATAAAATACAGACTCGTGGTCCCTTTTGGAATCGAATAAAGCGTTTTCTTGTAGGAGATGCTTGGGGTTATGGTTGGGGAGTAAATAAAGGTTTAACACCTAGAGGTGGCTTGATTACGGCTGTTGTATTCTCACTTATTTGTGCGGCTTCAGATGATGATCTTCCTAGAAATTGGTGGCATTTGAGTTCAAATTGGAAGGTATACGATGCTCCGTTAAGACCTTATGAAATAATTGGAAATGATCATAATAAGACAATATATAATATGATGAGGGAAGATCCCGTAATAGCTAATGGTACTTTTTCTAATTATTATTTATATAATTCTACTAACAAAAAATTGAAAAGTTATGGATATACAGAAGAAATGCCCCTGTTGCTTCAGACAAGATTGCTGGAAATAATGGATCTGGTTAAGAAAAGTACTTCTGTTGATCAACTGATGAATTTAATGAAGCAAGAATTTCCTCAGCGAGTATCTGAATTTCAGCTTGTAGAGAGTTATATTAATGGTTTAGTGAATATGGATGATAAATCAACTGTTCGTGATTATACTAAACAAGTATATGCCCAAATTGATGCTTCATCTTTAGATGTATCAGCTGTTTCTCGATTAAAAACTATGATAGCTATTGCTGAAAATAGCAAATTTTTGTGGGTTGAAACAAAATGATGATTGATTAAGGGAGCTTTCGTTTTTTCTCTTTTTATTAAACACACTTATTATGAAACAAAACAAATGCCTGCTAGTGGGATTAATATCTTTGATGTTCAGTATCAACTCTTTGTATGCTCAGAAAGATTCACTGAATGTTTCAACTAATAACGAGTCATATAAACGAGTATATATCTTGGATGTCGGGTTAGGGATTGGTTTTACTGGTATACAAAAAAATGGAAGCAGCTCTTGGTATATAGGAAATAATAAAAATGATGTTCCTTTTGTTTCTTCAATACAATTGATGACTTATACCCCTTACAGTAATATAGGATGTGGATTGTTTTATTATGACTATAGTAATGGTACAAAGAAACATGATGGAGTGCTATCATCGGGAATCAATGAAAAAAAATCGTTCTATTATGTAGCTCCGCAGATTTCTTTTATTAAACGGCAGGCTGGATTTTTGGATGGGATTATGTATGTGAGTGCTGGTATTGGATATGTTAATTATAGAAGTAAGGGAACAATATCGCAGTTGGAGAATTATAATACAACATGTTCGACAGTGGGAGGCAATATGGGGATTGCTTATGAATATGCTTTTGACTCCCGCTTGGGAATTAGGTTGGGTGTGAATTGTTTGTATGCTAAAATTAAAGGACTTCACAAAAATACCAGTATAGGTGAATTGTCTATACGCCCTCGTGAAAAATTTCATTTAATTGTTCCCTCTTTGGAAATAGGATTGTCTTATTACATTGTTCAATGGTAAACTTAGTCATAAGTGTATATAGCAATCTTCTTCAACAGATGTGTTATAGTAGATGGCTTTAACTTGAGAAAGATATAGAAGGAAAATGAAGACAAAGACTATGGTTATATATTCCTTGAGCCTCATGTTTTAAAAATAAGGTGGGATATTTATTAAATATTCCACCTTATTTTTATAGATTTTCAGGCATTATTTTACCGGAATCTTATCAATACGATTTTGATGGCGTCCCCCCTCAAACTGTGTTGAGAAGAACTCTGTCAATATCATGTCCGCCTCCTCAGTGCTGATGAAGCGTCCCGGCATCACGAGAATATTAGCGTCATTATGTTGACGGGCCAGATGTGCGATCTCTGCATTCCAGCAAAGAGCAGCACGTATTCCCTGATGCTTGTTCAGAGTCATGTTGATTCCGTTTCCGCTGCCGCAGATCGCAATACCGGGATAACATTCACCCGATTCTACTGCTAGGGCCAGCGGATGGGCATAGTCCGGATAATCTACGCTTGCGGCAGAGTTGGTTCCGAAATCTTTGTAAGCCCAGCCTTTTACTTCCAGCCAGCCGCGAACATATTCTTTTAGTTCAAAACCGGCGTGGTCGCATGCTAATCCAATTGTTTTCATTAAATCATTGCTTTTACCTGATTATATACGTTCTCGGCAGTAAATCCAAGTTTTTCATCCAATACTGTGTAAGGAGCAGAGAAACCGAAAGATTCCAATCCCCATACTTTGCCGTGGCAACCTACCAGACCTTGAAGAGTGACAGGCAAACCGGCAGTAAGACCGAATATCTTGGCATCAGCCGGAAGAACTGATTCCTGATATTCCTTAGACTGGCTGCGGAACAGACCTTCTGATGGTGCAGATACGATACGAACTTTTACGCCATCCTTGCGAAGCAACTCTGTACCGGCTACCAAAGTAGACACTTCGGAACCTGAAGCTACCAGGATTACATCCGGATTTTCGTCTGAACCGGCTACGATATAAGCACCCTTGGCTGCTTGTTCGTAATCAGTTCCGGCAGGCAGGTTAGCGATATTCTGACGGGAGAAGATCAGACCTGTCGGAGTAGACATATTTTCCATGGCAAGTTTCCATGCGATAGTCGTTTCTTCCGCATCAGCCGGACGAAGTACCAACATAGAGTTGTGTCCCTTGTGGTTTTTCAGTTTCTCCATCAGGCGGATTTGAGCTTCCTGTTCTACCGGTTCATGAGTAGGACCGTCTTCACCTACGCGGAATGCATCATGAGTCCAGATGAACTTCACAGGCTGTTCCATCAGAGCAGCCATACGTACGGCAGGTTTCATATAGTCGGAGAATACGAAGAAGGTACCGCAAGCAGCGATCACACCACCGTGAAGTGACATACCGATACAGATACAAGCCATTGATAATTCAGATACACCGGCCTGGAAGAATGCACCGCTGAAATCGCCCTTCTTGAAAGAATGAGTTTTCTTCAGGAAACCGTCAGTCTTGTCAGAGTTAGAAAGGTCGGCAGAAGCAACGATCATATTTTCTACCTGCATTGCAAGAGCACCCAGAACAGTTGCAGAAGCGGCACGAGTGGCAGTACCTGCTTTTTGTTCGATGGCAGCCCAGTCTACTTTAGGAGCTTTGCCGGAGAAGAATGCTTCCAGTTTAGCTGCCAGTTCCGGATTGGCTTTGGTCCATTTGGCCTTCTTTGCATATCTTTCAGCTACGATTTTCTTTAATTCTGCTGCTCTCTTTGCATACAGTTCGGCTACTTCCGGGAAAATCACGAACGGATTGACAGGATCGCCACCCAAATTCTTGATTGTATTTACATAGGCGTCGCCACCGAGTGGAGCGCCGTGTGTAGCACAGTTGGCTTCGTAGCTGCTACCGTCTGCTTTGCGTGCGCCTTTACCCATAACGGTTTTACCGATAATCAGAGTCGGGCGCTCTTTTTCTGTCTGAGCTTCTTTGATAGCTGCACGGATTTCGTCAGGATCATTACCATTGATGCTGAGTACGTTCCATCCCCATGCTTCATATTTCATGGCAGTGTCTTCAACGGTTACATCTTTCGTTTCTGTAGAAAGCTGAATATCGTTGGAGTCGTAGAACATGATCAGGTTGTCCAGTCCCAATGCACCGGCAATGCGTCCGGCACCCTGAGAGATTTCTTCCTGAATACCACCATCGGAAATGTATGCGTAAATAGTCTGATTCATTACTTCATTGAAGCGTGCTTTCAGGAATTTAGCTGCGATAGCGGCACCTACAGCGAAAGTATGTCCCTGTCCCAGCGGACCGGAAGTATTTTCGATACCACGCATGATGTCTACTTCCGGATGTCCCGGAGTAGGGCTTCCCCATTGGCGAAATTCTTTTAGTTCGTCCAAAGTGAACTTACCTGTCAATGCCAATGTAGAATAGAGCATCGGAGACATATGACCCGGATCAAGGAAGAAACGGTCACGACCTTCCCAACGCGGATTTTCAGGATCGTATACTAGAAACTCAGAGAAGAGTACATTTACAAAGTCAGCACCACCCATGGCGCCACCCGGGTGACCGGAATTGGCTTTCTCAACCATTGAAGCAGCAAGAATACGGATGTTATCCGCTGCACGATTCATAAGTTTATTATCGTTCATATCTTTAATAATTAATAGATTTGCTAGTCTGTCAATGTGCCAATTACTTGGCATATTTCTCATAATGTTGGCAAAGATAGCTCTTTATGTGTAATTAACCATCCAAAAGAGCTATCTTTTTTGTAGGCTTTTTAACAGCCTTCTTGTTTACAATACAGTAAGTATTTACTATTAGATTACTGTAACTCTAAAGTAACAATTGACTTAGCCGGTAGTTTTACCTTCATAATTCCTTTATTGATTTTTACCTCTTTGAAGGAAGCCGGTTTTACAATATTAGGTTTTTCGAAAGAATTGTAATCAGTCAGATTAGCAGAAGTCAGGATTTCTCCAATCGCCTTTTTGGCATTTACGTCCGGAAGATTGACTGTGATTTCCTGTGCGTTGTCTGCATCTACGTTGGAGAGAGAAATATGGATCACTCCGTTCTTGTTCTTAGAAGCTGTTGCGCTGACCATGGGAACTGTACGGTTATCGCGTACGTTCATTTTCTCGCAAGTCAGGTCGAGTGGAAGATAGGTTGCATCCTGATGCACTTTGTACATCTTAAATACATAATAAGTAGGAGTAAGTACCATATCTTTGTCTTTAGTCAGGATCATAGATTGCAGAACGTTGACTATCTGAGCAATGTTCGCCATTTTCAGACGGTCGGTATATTTGTGGAATACATCGAGGCTTAAAGAAGCAACGAAGGCATCACGCAATGTGTTTTGCTGATACAGATGACCTCTGACCGTTCCTGGTTCTTCGTCCCACCAAGTGCCCCATTCGTCAAGCAAAAGGGCAATCTTCTTGTCTTTATCATATTTGTCCATGATGGCGCAATGTTTTTTGATGACATCTTCCATTTCAAGACATTTGCCCATCGTCCAGTAATAATCGTCTTTGTTGAATTGGGTTGCCGCGCCTTTGCTGCCGCTCCATCCTGTAACTGTATAGTAGTGTAAGGATAGACCTTGCATCCGGTGACCGACACGATTCATCAGTACATCCGTCCAGTTATAGTCGTAATCACTGGCACCACTGGCTATCTTAAACAGATGATTACCGTCATAGTTACGGCAATAAGTAGAATAACGGCGATACAGATCGGCATAATATTCAGGACGCATGCTGCCGCCGCATCCCCAGCTTTCATTTCCTACACCGAGATATTTTACTTTCCATGCCTTGTCTCGGCCATTCTTGCGACGCAGATTTGCCATTGGAGAATCACCGTCGGAAGTCATGTACTCCACCCATTTGGCGAGTTCTTCTACCGTGCCGCTGCCTACGTTTCCACTTATATATGGTTCGCAGCCCAGCATTTCGCAAAGGTTCAGAAATTCGTGTGTTCCGAAACTGTTGTCTTCAATCGTTCCTCCCCAGTTGTTGTTCACCATCTTCGGGCGGTTTTCTTTGGGACCGATACCGTCCATCCAGTGATATTCGTCTGCAAAGCAGCCGCCCGGCCAGCGGAGAACAGGAACAGACAAGTCTTTTAATGCATTAAATACGTCCGTGCGGTATCCTTTGATATTAGGAATATCCGAATTTTCGCCTACCCAAAGACCACCGTAGATACATGAACCCAGGTGTTCGGCAAATTGACCGTAGATTTCCTTCGGGATAATTTCTTTGCCTTGGTCGGCATGTACAGTGATGGTAGCACTTTTTTGTGCAGAAAGAGATACCGAGGCTGCCAGAAAGGCCGTGCTGACTAATAGTTTTGCTTTCATAAATGGAATTTGTTTAAATGATTATATAGAAGTTTGATTTTTACGATGATCATTCTCTTGTTCTTACGGTTACTTCAGTAAGCGTACTTCATAAACGGCAGAGGTCCATTCTGTTCCGTCCGGCTTAAAAAGAATCTCGCAGCTTCCTGCTTTTAACTTACGGGGCAGGAGATAACAGAGTCTGATAAAACCGTCTTTGTCGGCTTTGCTCACAGTGGGATGAACGGTCAGTTTTTCGTTATTCAGCAGGATCACTGCTTTGTTACGGTCTTCTTGCCGTACGGTGATCATAAGCTGGCTTGCTTCTTCTTTTACTTTCAGGTTATAGCTGAACCAGCCTTTAGCCCGGCGGAAATGACGGTCTTTGTGGGTTCCGGTTTCGGATGCTTCATATAGAATGCCATGATCGGATTCCGGTTGTTGTTCACCGGGGAAGACCAAGTCAACTGTCCGGTTCGCCAGGTCGGTCGCTTTCTGTTCGGCTGTAGCCATTTCTTCCTGAATCGTTTTGAACTGTTCTTCACTGGCTTGGCGGAAATAAACGGCATAACGGGAATTATGCAGGCGGAAGAACGGAATAAGCTCCAGTGATTTACTCTTTTGTGTCGGATAAACGTTTCCATCATAACTAAAAGCTAGTTTGCTTCCGCTCAGTTTGTGAAGAGAATGGCGGATAGAATCGGGATTCCCGATCAGCATCGGGATCTCCTGCAAAGGTGTTTGCCGACCGTGGGCAATGTGACCGCCGCGGCTGTCGTCTGCATAGATTCCGTCAAGGTTTTCTGTTCCTGTAGAAGTTGCAAGAACGATGGGACCGTATAAGAAAGCATAGTAATCTTTCTTGTCGGGAATCTGCTCCAGGCTGACCTTCATAGGCAGATGGAAGGTGATCATATCTCCTTTTTTCCACTTACGCCGGATTGGGAGGTACGTACTGGCTCCCGTCTGTATGTCAGATAGGTGTTTCTTACCGTTGATGGTGATTTCATACCCTTTTGAGTTTCCTGCCCATTCCGGTATACGAATCATTAATGTCAGGTTCTTCTTAGCGGCTTTGTCTATTCGTAAGGTAACTTTTTCATCATCGGGGAAGAGAGTTTCCTGCGTTAATGTAACGCCTTGTTCTTTCCAGTTCAGTTGTGAAGGAATAAAAAGATTGACGTAAAGCGTATCTTGTTGATGCGCATAAATAAATTCACCATACTTGGTATGATTTTCCAAGCCTGAACCGACACAGCACCACATCGATGTTTCCGGTTGCGAGTATACCCGATAATGTCCGGGACGCATCGGAGTAAAGTAGACGAATCCGCCTTTATCCGGTTCTTGTGATGACAGGATATGATTGTAGAGTGCACGTTCATAATAATCTACATAACGTGGGTCCGGTTTGTTGGAGTTGTCAACGTCTCCGGAGTTCTGATAAAGCATTTTGGTCAGCCGGAGCATGTTGTAAGTATTGCAAGTCTCCGGTCCCTGAACGTCATTCAGCATAGACGTAAAGTTGTCCGATGGATGAAAATGTTCGCGTACGCTGTTCCCGCCGATACACACGGAACGGTGATTGACTACGGTATTCCAGAAAAAACGGGCTGCATGATCCCATTCTGCTGCATGATTCCAGTCTTTGTCATCCTTTGAAACTTCGGCTACCCGTTTGTATCCGATTACTTTAGGAATTTGTGTGTTGGCATGCATTCCGTTTAACCTGTCTTCGTTTTTGATAAGCGGGTCGAGAATGACTTTATGAAAGAAACGGCGTGCCAGTTTCAGGTATTTCTTATCGCCTGTTATTTCCGCTACATCCGCAAACGTTTCATTTAAGCCGCCGTGTTCACTGCGGAGCATATCCTGCATTTGGTTGTCGCTAAGACCGGAAGTAATATCAATCATCCAGTCGGTAAGATCAATCAGCATCTGACGTGCCAGATCGCTGTGAGCATACAGGTAAGCGTCCCGCAGTCCGGCATACGTTTTGTGTATATTATAGAGGGGTACCCATTTGCCGTTTAAGCTGAAGCCTCCGGCACGAATGTCACCTGCTTTGATTTCTTTCCAAAGTTGGAGGCTACCGGGTGTTCCTCCGATAAATCCTGTGCCGACAGCTTGCTGTGCACGGTGTAGTTCGTTGAGCATATAGTTGAGGCGGTGGTATATCGCCGTATCTCCGGTGGCGGCATACATCATGGAAAGTGCGGAAAGGTAATGTCCGCCGATGTGACCGTCCAGTCCTGTATTCTCCCAGTTGGTATAGCTTGGGGCTTTGGGTGTCAGTCCGGCTTCGCGAAGGAAAGGAGCTGATAATCTGTCCGGGTCGAGAGCTAAGATATAATGTAAATCAGTCTGTTGAGCTTGCAGAAAAGGACTGCTTAATAACTTCACATCTTGAAGGGAAAAGTAAGAGACCTGATGGTTCGTCTGGGCTTTTCCGATGGAGATGGATATAATAAGGGCAAGTATGAACGAGGTGGTTTTCATGATAATAGCTTCCCCCTGACCCCCTCCAAAAAGGAGAGGGAATGAGGATATTTATGTTAATACTAAATTCAGGGAAAGGGGGAGAAAGGTCTCCGTGAAGCCGCTTATTTGAATTTGACGGCTGCTTCTTCTATAGGCAAACCTGCCTTGTAGCTTTCGATGTATGTGTTGAAGCCGGCTACATCTTCGGGTGTGGGTGATACCTCGACACCAGCATCGCTGACAAATACACTTTCATCCAGGAAATCGGCAAGAGATTGACCCTTTTTATTGTTTACCAGGTAAGAACCCAGCAGGGCAATTCCCCATGCACCGCCTTCACCGGCTGTTTCCATAACAGATATGGGCGAGTTGATGGCTGCTGCAAGTACTCTTTGACCGACTCCTTTGGTTCTGAACAATCCTCCGTGACCTGTGATTCTGTCGACTTTGATCTTTTCTTCGTTGAACAAGATGTCGTTGCCAATCTTGAGAACTCCGACTGAGGCGTACAAATGAGCCCGCATAAAGTTTGCAAGGTTGAACTTGTCATTGGCCGAACGTACGAACAAAGGTCTTCCCTCGGCAAGTCCCGTAACAGGTTCGCCTGAAATGTAGTTGTAGGAGAGGAGACCACCGCAATCGGTATCACCGGTAAGGGCAATGTTATAAAGTTTGCCATAGAGTTCATCCATATCTACAGGTATACCCAGAAGTTCTTGGTATTCTTTGAACAGGTTGACCCATGCGTTAAGATCCGAAGTACAGTTGTTGCAATGTACCATGGCTACGAGGCTTCCGTCGGGAGTGGTGACCATGTCGATCATTTCGTATGGCTTCGACAATTCTTTTTCCAATACGATCATAGAGAAAGAAGAAGTACCTGCCGATACGTTGCCGGTGCGTTGCTTGACGGCGTTGGTTGCTACCATGCCGGTGCCTGCGTCTCCTTCCGGTGGGCAGACCGGTATTCCTGCCTTCAGATGACCGGATGCATCGAGTTTTTTACAGCCTTCCGGTGTGAGGACACCGGCATTTTCACCAGCCGACAATACTTTGGGCAGAATGTCTTCCAGTTTCCAACTGTATTCTTTCGAAGCAATCAGATTGTTGAATTTGGCCACCATTTCGGCGGAATAGTTGTTGGTAGTCGGATCTATGGGGAGCATACCCGATGCGTCACCAATGCCCAACACCTTTTCGCCTGTTATCTGCCAATGTACATAACCTGCAAGAGTTGTCAGGAACTTGATGTCTTTGACGTGCGCTTCGTTGTCCAGAATAGCCTGGTACAAATGAGAAATGCTCCATCTCAACGGGATGTTATAGACAAATAATTCGGATAATTCTGCCGCTGCACGGCCTGTATTGGTATTTCTCCAAGTGCGGAAAGGCACGAGGATTTCTTCTTTTTCATTGAAAGGCATATAACCATGCATCATGGCACTGACACCGATGGCTGCCAGAGTTTCGATCTCTGTATCGTATAATTTCTTCACGTTGGAGCGGAGGTCGGCATAGCAATCTTGCAGTCCGGACCAGATGGCATCAATGCTATAAGTCCAAAGCCCGTTGACCAGTTGATTTTCCCAAGTGTGGCTGCCTTGAGCGATAGGTTTGTTTTCCTGGTCAATCAGAACAGCTTTTATTCGTGTAGAACCGAGTTCTATGCCAAGGATGGCTTTACCTGTCTCGATGGTTGATTTTGCATCTAATTTCATGTTGAAACCGATATTTTAAGGTATAACAATAAGTGTGGAGAACAAAAACTGAGTCTACTTTCAAAAGCCGGAAGTGTCTTTAATTCGGGTTGAATTAAAAGTCACCAGTATCTATATTGTATGTAACTAAAAAGTCGATTCTATCTCCAATCTCCTCCTTCGGGAAGGAGGAGTACCTGTAGGGGGAGGTGGTAGGTGAATACATAACTCTGTTATTTACAGTAAAATAGGAATACACATCCTTTTTCCTACCACCTCGGTCTTCGACCACTCCTCCTTCCCGAAGGAGGAGAATGGAGTTACTATTGTGTACTACTGTTTAGTTCATTCCTAAACAGAAAGGAGTAAAACTGTACAAGTATGAATTAGTGTGTACAGCCATTTACAGTTAATTATTTGATTTTTGGGTTATCGGAAGTCTGAACCAAAAGCACGAACCTTCTCCTTCTTTAGAATCTGCTCCGATAGTGCCGCCTAAGCGCTCTACGATCACCCGGCAGATAGCCAGACCAAGTCCCGTACCTTTTGCGAATGTATTCAACTTGACGAAACGTTCGAATACCTCGTTTATTTTATCCGCCGGAATCCCGATTCCCGTGTCTTTTACATAGAAGTAGATTTCATCTTTTGCTTCGTCAATCCGGTATCCCATTTGAATGGAACCTTTCGGAGTGAACTTCATCGCATTGTTTGTGAAGTTGATGATTACTTGCGAAAGACGTACGCGGTCTGTGTTGAGAATACATTCTTCCGCTTTCTCCGTGAAGGTGATTGCCACGTCGGGGGAAGTGTTTTTCTCCTGCATTTGCCTGCAAATGCCCTCCATCAGATCATTGATATCGGTAGGGGCAAGGGTAAACTCCATCGTACCGGCTTCGATTTTGGAAAGATCGAGAATATCATCTATCAATTGCAGTAATAATTCATTGTTACTGGACACTATCTTCATGTATTCCTGTTTCTCTTCCTCTTCACCCGTTTGGCAAATCATGTCAGAGAATCCAATAATCGCATTCAACGGAGTACGTATCTCATGACTCATGTTGGCAAGAAAAGCTGATTTCAGACGGTTTGATTCTTCTGCTTTTTCTTTTGCTTCCTGTAGCATCTTGTCCATTTTCACCTTTTCCGTGATGTCTTCGAAGCGCAACAAACCGCCGATGATTTCCGTTCCTTCATTATCATAAACCGGAGTAGCTGTCACCTCAAAGTCTACCTGATCTATCCGGATGGTATGGCGTATGATTTTTCCTTGTTCAATCGCTTTCTGAAAGGCGCATTGTCCGCATGGAGTATCCCGGAGTGCACTTGTTTTGTAACAGATTTGTCCCGGTGTATAATGCCTTCCTTTCACGAGGCTGGCAATTTGCGTTGTTTCTTCCCATTGTACCAGATAGTTTTTATCGATATAGATGAGCCCGAAGTTAACGCTCTTCAAGGCTAACTTTTGTTTGTTCAGCGCTTTTTCCAGTTCTTCTTTAGCGGCGATCAGTTCCCGTTCGTAAGTTTTTAGCCGGGTGATGTCCCATCGGGTCACTAACAGCCATTTTTTCTTTTCCTTCCATTTGATAATCGATTTTACGGCAATCGTATCATGTACTATTCCGTCTACTGTGCTGTAGCTTTCTTCTGCACGGTATACCTTGCCTGCCTGTACAAGTGATTCATCTACATCCCGGTATCTTCTGCCCCGTTCTTCTCCATAGATTTCATAATCTGTGCATCCTACTGCTTCTTCCCGCTTAATGCCGGATTGCAGTTCGGATTCTTTATTCCAGTAATAGTATCGGAAACTATCCTGGATATCTTTTACCATAATAGGGAAAGGGAGATTATCGAGTATATCGAATAAAGAATGATAGTAATCCTGTTCTTTTCCTATATTCTTTTTAAGTTGTCGTAGTCTGTATAATAAAAAGCAGATGATCAGGAGTAAAAAGCCTATTAGTAAATAATAATAACTCCAATGCTGGTCTGTAATCTATATAACGGATAGTATATTGTTTGCCATAATTTATGTTTGTACTAAATCTGTGGTAAATATATGCATTTTTTGTAATTCACAAAGGGAATTTCTGAAATATATTGTTTATCAGCCTTATAAAACTCTTCTGAAAAGAATACCTTTACTGATTAGTAGAACTTTGGTGCCTTCTATTTCCGGTTTGGTTTTAAAATGTTTTTAATGGAACGCATTTTCGTAAAGAGTAAGAATGTATTAAAATATTAAATGATGTCCCATGAACCAAAAACAATTCTAATTTGTTTTTATAACGGCAAAGTATTTTTTAATTTTGCTCCTCCAAAATAAATCTTTGATACATTCAGGATAAAACAATCATTTTATTTTTTGCTTATGTTGATAACCATTATCATTCTCGTTCTTTCGGCTATCTTTTTTGTAAACGGTAAGATACGCTCGGATCTTGTGGCACTATGTGCATTGGTAGCTTTGCTTATCTTTCAGATATTAACACCTGACGAAGCCCTTTCCGGTTTCTCCAATTCGGTAGTCATTATGATGATCGGACTGTTTGTCGTGGGCGGAGCTATTTTTCAGACAGGACTGGCAAAAATGATTAGTTCGCGTATTCTTAAACTTGCTGGAAACAGTGAAATTCGCCTGTTCTTGCTTGTTATGCTGGTAACTTCCGCTATCGGTGCGTTTGTCAGTAATACCGGGACGGTGGCATTGATGCTTCCCATTGTGGTCAGTCTGGCGATGAGCGCCAAAATGAATCCGAGCCGGTTGCTGATGCCGTTGGCCTTTGCCAGTAGTATGGGAGGCATGATGACGCTGATCGGTACACCGCCCAACCTTGTTATACAAAATACATTGACTTCCGCAGGCTTCGAACCGCTCTCTTTCTTTACTTTCCTGCCCGTAGGTCTGGTAAGTGTGGTTGTCGGTACGCTGGTTTTGATGCCGCTTAGTAAGTGGTTTCTTTCTAAAAAAGGACAGAAAGATGATAACAGCCGTTCGGGTAAGTCACTGAAACAGTTGGTGAATGAATATGGTCTTTCCAGTAATCTGTTCCGTATGCAGGTGATTAAGGACTCCCGTCTTTTGGGAAAGACCATTCTTGATCTGGATATTCGTCGTAAATATGGACTTAATATTATGGAAGTCCGTCGTGGAGATGCTTCGCAGCACCGTTTTCTGAAGACTATTACTCAGAAGCTTGCCGAACCGGATACTATGCTGGAAGCGGAAGATATTCTGTATGTGACGGGAGAATTTGATAAAGTGCAGCAGTTTGCCGAAGATTATCTGCTGGATATCCTTGATGATCATGCTACGGAAGAGACAAGAAGCACTACTAATTCGCTTGATTTTTATGATATCGGTATTGCCGAAATTGTATTGATGCCTGCTTCCAATCTGGTCAATCAGACTATTAAAGAGTCCGGATTCCGTGATAAGTTTAATGTGAATGTATTAGGTATCCGTCGTAAAAAGGAATATCTGTTGCAGGATTTGGGAAATGAGCGGATTCATAGTGGTGATGTGCTTTTAGTGCAGGGGACGTGGAGTAATATTGCCCGGCTTAGTAAGGAAGATTCGGATTGGGTGGTGTTGGGACAGCCTTTGGCAGAAGCGGCTAAAGTAACGTTGGACTACAAAGCACCCGTTGCTGCCGCTATCATGGTATTGATGGTAGCAATGATGGTATTCGATTTTATTCCGGTTGCACCGGTTACGGCTGTTATGATAGCTGGTATCCTGATGGTTCTGACGGGATGTTTCCGCAATGTGGAAGCAGCTTACAAAACAATCAACTGGGAAAGTATTGTATTGATTGCGGCTATGCTTCCTATGTCTTTGGCATTAGAGAAAACAGGTGCTTCGGAGTACATCTCCAATACTTTGGTAAGTGGGCTTGGATCTTACGGACCGGTAGCATTGATGGCTGGTATTTATTTTACGACGTCATTAATGACTATGTTTATCAGTAATACCGCTACTGCTGTCTTGCTTGCCCCGATTGCTTTGCAAAGTGCTATGCAGATCGGAGTTAGTCCGGTTCCTTTCCTGTTTGCCGTGACGGTGGGTGCAAGTATGTGTTTCGCTTCTCCGTTCTCTACACCGCCTAATGCGCTGGTGATGCCTGCCGGACAATATACTTTTATGGATTATATAAAAGTGGGATTACCGTTGCAGATTATCATGGGAATTGTGATGATATTGGTGCTGCCTCTGATTTTCCCATTCTGACAGATAGAAGGGAATTAGCATAACGTTATAGCAACTGCCCTGTAGTCTGATATCAGATTACAGGGCAGTTGCTATATCAATATAGGAAGGTTATTGTTATGCAGCGGATTTTCATTGACAAACAAATACCTGTTTTTCCGAATTATCTTTAAATGCTTCTTCTTCAAATCCTCCATACTTGTGGATAATATTAAAACCATTCCATTTCAAGTATGAATCCAGTTCTTGAGGGAAAAACATTCTCATATCCAAATTTTGGATAGAATTGAATTTACCATTGATATAATAATGCCATTCAATGCGATTAATCTGAGTTTTATTTTCATATCGCATCCTTTGCTTTATCAATACTTCTCTTCCGTCATCAGTGGTATATGCAGCAATTTCCTTCTGTTCTTTTTCGCCTTCAACGATATATTGAATATTTGGATTAAAACAATCTAATAAGAATAAACCTCCGTCTTTGAGGTGGTTTTTAACGACATTAAAGACCTTAAATAAGTCCTCATTCTTATATAAATGATGGATTGAGTTAAATGGAATAAAAATAAGGTCGTATTTTTCTTGTAGATTTAAAGTCCTGATATCTGCCTCAATGAAGTTGATTTCTAATCCCGCTTCGGAAGCTTTGAGTCTTGCTTGGGCAAGCATTGAGGGAGTGTAGTCAACTCCACTAATATTATATCCATCCCTTGCAATTGGAAGAGTAAGCCTGCCTGTTCCACAACAAAGTTCGAGTATTCGGGCACCCTTGCTTTGGGGTAGCCACCGCTTATAAAATTGCAAATCAGATAGGTCGGTATTCATCCCGTCATAAATATTTGCATCATAAATTAAATCACCAACTTTATAATCGCTATTCATCTATATCCTCCAAAATTTATTGTTTAAGGTAGTCATATATATAGCTTATTGAGCTATGTATAGTTACTGTCTCTAAAAATACGGTTTTGTTTAATTCCCTACAAAAGAAACAGGCAGTTTTTTCCTCCATCTAATAGAAAAGTGAAAAAAGTAATATATTGCATATTATATTTTAGAGACTATTTGAGTGCAGGTATTGATGATTGCCTTTATCATAATGTTCGGTGATAAGTCTTTATTCTGTCATTTGTTTGTAGAAAGACTCGATTTACTTTCCTGCCTGTTTTTTAATAATCTTCTGTTAGTTTGGAAAGATGGTTGAATTACCGCAAATATACGGTTGATTTGCATAAAATGACTGTATGGTTTGATGAAAAACACCGTATTGTTTGTGAAAAAGATGCGGATGAAGTAACCAAAAGATGCAGATGGTGTCACTAAAAGGTAGGTATGAAGTAAGTAAACCATTGCTATAGTGTCATCATACCGATAAAACTGTCTTTATTTAATACTTTTAGTCTTCTCTGTTTTCTATTTCGCTCTTTGGAAAGTTTAAGTGCTTAATGTTGAAAATAAACAGAGTCAATGAAAATGTAATCATATAGATATGTAAGTAGACTATTATTCGTTAATAAGCACAGGATTGGATGCAAATGCTGAATTTCTGATATATGCTAATTGCCCTACAATCGCGAAAAACTATCAATAGTAGTATGACCGGCTAAAGAAGCTCTTCTTGATACATTACGAATTACAAACTGTCAAAAACAGACTTATCTTGCAAACTGTCATTTTATACATGAAGAAAGATGGAAATTATAAAAAAGGCTCCTGATGCGAATAAGTTGTCATTCGGATATCAGGAGCCTTTTATCTATTTATTGAACCTGTGGTGTGACAGGTGTATTCATGTTCTGAGTATACAGGCTGTCGATAATCCCGTCGGACAGTCCGATGGTAGGTACAATGATTCCGGTAGCTTTCACATTCGTAGCTACTTCCAAAAATATCTCCGCGGCCGGAACGATGACATCCGCCCGATCGGGCTTTAGCTTATACTGTTTGATACGTTGCTCGGCAGGAAGGGCTTGCAATGTTTCGTAAATTTCACGTAGTGATTCGACGGGTAGGAGGGAAGCCTTTTTGTCTTTCTTGTCTGCCAAACGAAAAAGTTTATTGATGTTTCCTCCCGAACCGATGATGCTGATAGGTGCGTATTCCGCAGCAAGCCCTATGAGGTCGGTGCGTAAAGCCTCTTTTTCTTCTTCTTTCACCATGCCGCTGAGCATACGAACCGTTCCGATATTGTATGAACGGGAATTTTTCAGTTCTCCGTTACTGATCAGATTAATCTCGGTGCTGCCACCACCGACATCTACATACAGGTAGTTTTGTCCGGAAGCAAAAAGTTGCTCGATATGGTTGTCATATACAATGTGTGCTTCTTCTTGTCCGTCGATGATATCTACGCGGATACCTGTTTTCCTGGCTATTTGTCGGGCGATGTCCTTTCCGTTGCGTGCGTCACGCATGGCGGACGTAGCACAGGCACGATAATCTACTACGTCATATATCTTCATCAACTGTTTGTAGGCTTTCATCAGCCGGATCAGTTTCTTTTCTTTTTCAGCAGAAATAACTCCCATGGTAAAAGCATCTTCTCCCAGTCGTAAGGGGATACGGATGAGTTGTACCTTGCTCATTAATTCGGGAGCGTTTTCTTCGTTTACGCATTTTATCAATAGCCGCACGGCATTCGAACCTATGTCGATAGCTGCATAATTAACTTTCTTCATACTTATCATAATGTATTCTTGTATTTTCTATATAATTCTTCTTGCGAACGGAATACGACAGTGGCTGTCTCTGCTTCGGCAAGGGCAGGAGTGAAGTCCTTGCAGAGTGTGGAAGGCTGGTTTTCCCAAGGTCGGTTTTCTCCGGTACCGTCTACGATACGCCCTTTGGCTGTATCCCGATATCCGTAGCAGACAATTCGTTTTAAGTCTGCCTGTATTTCTTTGTCGTACACCGGAGCCAGTACTTCGATCCGGTTATCAAGGTTGCGGGGCATCCAGTCGGCAGAACCGATATAATATTTTTCTTCTCCGCCATTGGCAAAGATAAAGATACGGGAGTGCTCAAGATATCGGTCGATAATACCGTTGATATGGATATTTTCACTGATACCTGCGATGCCTGTCACCAACGAGCAGTTGCCGCGTACTACCAGTTCCACCTGAACTCCGGCTGTCGAGGCTTCGTAGAGTTTTTCTATAAGCGCACGGTCGGTAATATGGTTTACTTTTGCCAGAATATAGGCTTCTTTCCCTTGTTCCTTGTTCTTTATTTCCTTGTTGATGAGAGCAATCAGACGTTTGCGCATATCATTGGGCGAAACCAGTAATTCTTTGAAATTGACAGGAGTGTATGGTTTCTCAATAAAATCGAAAACGGCATTCACTTCCCGTACCAGCGGTCGATGGGCGGTCATGATGGTATAGTCGGTATACATACGTGCGTTTCCTTCATGAAAGTTTCCTGTGCTGATGCAGGCAATGTCTCCGTGACGGGTACCGATATGTACCAGTTTGGAATGAATCTTCAGTCCCTCCACTCCGAAGATAACGTGGATGCCTGCGTCCTGCATTCTTTTGCTCCAGTTGATGTTGGATGCTTCGTCGAAACGTGCCAGTAGTTCGATGACCACCGTTACTTTCTTCCCGTTTTTGGCTGCGCAGATCAGTGCTTTGATCACTTTTGATTCTTTAGCGAGCCGGTAAAGTGTCATCTTGATGCTTTTAACTTCTTTGCTGATGGCTGCTTCACGAAGTACGCGGATAAAAGTATCGAAGCTATGGAATGGATAATGCAGGGAGCGGTCCTTCTGACGAATCAATGTGAGCAGGCTTTCTTTGCCGTTTAGTTCGGGCTTGAAAACCGGTTCCCAGACGGGATACTTTAAGTCGTAGCGACCGCACACCGGAAATTTCATCAAGTCTTTGAAGTTATGATAGCGTCCTCCTGCCACACGGGTGTCGTTTTTGTCTACATTCAGCCGGTCAACTAATCTTTTCAGTAAATCTTTGGGAATCTGTTCGTCATAAACGAATCGAATCGGTTCTCCTCTCTTCCGGCTTTTCACTCCTTTTGAAATCTTCTGAAGTACGCCTGTCCGCAGGTCGCTGTCTATCTCCATTTCCGCGTCTTTGGTGAATTTAAAGGTATATGCCTCGTAATCCGTATATTTCATGCCGACAAAAATCAACGGCAGACAATAGCGGATCACATCATCGAGAAACATCAGATATGTTTTCCCCTCCGAGTCCGGTAATTGGATAAAACGACCGTATTCTTCGGTGGGCAATTCGATCACTGCATAATCTTTCTCTTTTATTTTTCCTGTTTCGTCTTTACGAAGCAGGCGGATGGCGAGATAAATATCTTCGTCAGTCTGGTCGTCCAGCGGTCGGGCTCCGTTGAGGAAAAGAGGGGTGGTGGAGCCATTCAGTTTATTGCGATAGAAGGAGGTGATAAATGTCTTTTGGTCATCCGTCATTTCGGTGTCTTTGATGACGCAGATGTTCTCCTTCTTCAGTTCTTCCATGATGGAAGCGAAAGTTTCTTCAAATTGTTCGTAGAAGCGGTTGTGTAGTTTGCTTATCTGCTTCAGTGTGCGTGTAGCCGTTTCTTGTTCTTTCTGTATGTTTTTATCTGCATATTCGATGATTCGGTTCAGCGTGGCTACGCGGACACGGAAAAACTCATCCAGATTATTGGAATAGATGCCAAGAAAAGTCAGGCGTTCCAGAAGAGGTACTTCCGGACGGGCAGCTTCGAGCAGGATACGCTGATTGAAATACATCCAGCTGATGTCACGTTCTACATAAGGGCACTTCTTTTTTGTTTCGCTTGATTTCATGATGAAAAACCTGTTTATTAATTTTCTGCAAAAGTATCTAAGTGAGGTGTAATGGCTATAACGATTTTGTTACGAACTTATTACAATCTACGTTTGTTATTTTTATATGTGAATAGAAACACTTATATTCGCAAAAGTATTGAAATGTACTTCGTTAAAAAATATAGAATATATGAAAACAATGAATTACTCTCTGGTTCGCATTTTGTTTGCGCTTGTCATAGGTCTGGTGTTGGTACTTTGGCCGAATACAGCAGCTAGTTATATTGTCATTACGATAGGAGTGGCTTTTTTGATTCCCGGTGTCATTAGTCTTTTTAGCTTTTTCGGACGGAAAAGATTGGAACATGAACCGGCTCCCCGCTTTCCTATCGAGGGAATCGGCAGTTTGTTATTCGGACTTTGGCTGATTGTGATGCCTGAGTTTTTTGCGGACGTCCTGATGTTCCTTTTGGGCTTTATCCTGATCATGGGAGGTGTGCAGCAGATTGCCTCTTTGTCGATGGCCCGTCGTTGGACACCTGTTCCGGGGATTTTCTATCTGGTGCCTTCATTGATTCTTATCGCAGGTGTTATTGCGCTGTTCAATCCGACGGGAGTACGTAATACTGCTTTCATTATTATCGGTATCAGTAGCTTGGTTTATTCTCTGTCCGAACTGATCAACTGGTTTAAGTTTGCACGCCGTCGTCCTAAGACTCCGGTTACGCCTCACGATGAGGATATTGAGGATGCTAAGATTATAGAATAAAAAAAGAAGAGGACTACCGTCACGGTACCCCTCCCCTGCAAACTTAAAACAACCAACAAAAGAAATAGATAATTTCTATCTTAATGTAGGTGTGTACACACCTTCATTTCTTTTTTATCTTACAAACAACAGTTCTCTGTATTTCGGCAGTGTCCACATCTGGTTGTCTACGATCAGTTCCAGCTTGTCAATGTGGTAACGAATCTCTTCCAGTGCCGGAACGATTGTATCGTGGTAAGCGATCGCTTTTTCTCGTTCGCTTTCGATCTTGTTCGCCACTTTTCGGGCTTCAATCATTGCATCTACATGTTCTTTGATGAAGGCCGTGCGGTCGGCGATTTCTTCGATCAGTTCCAGATTCTTGGCAGATAGTCTGGCTGCTTTATCTGCCGGAAATAAGGACTGCATTTTATAGACATTATTAATCAGATCCGTCTGATATTGAGTAGCGACCGGAATAATGTGGTTCATTGCCAGGTCACCTAATACGCGGGCTTCAATCTGAATCTTTTTCGTGTAAGTTTCCCATTTTACTTCGTTGCGGGCTTCCAGTTCCTTTTTCGTCATCACACCGATTGCTTCGAACATAGCAATTGTCTCCGGTTTCAGATAGTTGTCGAAAATAACGGGAACACTTGTTTCACAGTCCAGACCTCGACGGGCGGCTTCTACTTTCCATTCGTCGCTGTATCCGTTGCCGTCGAAGTGGATAGCCTTACATTCTTTGATATATCCGCGAATTACTTCAAGGATAGCGGAAACTTTCGGTTCTCCCTTTTCGATCAGAGCGTCTACATCCTTTTTGAATTTCATCAGTTGTTCTGCTACGGCAGAGTTCAATGCAATCATGGCACTTGCACAGTTAGCCTCAGAGCCTACGGCACGGAACTCAAACCGGTTCCCGGTGAAAGCGAAAGGAGAGGTGCGGTTGCGGTCTGTATTATCAATCAGCAATTCGGGGATTTGGGGAATATCCAGCTTCATTCCCTGTTTTCCGCTAAGGTTGATCAGATCGTCTTTGGTGCTGTTCTCGATATGATCCAATACCTGTGACAACTGTTTGCCGAGGAAAGAAGAGATGATAGCGGGAGGTGCTTCATTGGCTCCCAGGCGATGAGCGTTGGTAGCGCTGGAAATAGAAGCTTTCAGTAATCCGTTGTGACGGTAAACTGCCATCAGCGTATTCACTACGAATGTGACAAAGCGCAGGTTATCTTCCGGCGTCTTGCCCGGTCCCATCAACAGGATACCTGTATCCGTTCCCAGTGACCAGTTATTGTGCTTGCCGGAACCGTTGACACCCTTGAACGGCTTTTCATGAAGCAATACACGGAAACCGTGACGGCGGCTGACTTTACGCATCAACGACATGATCAGTAGGTTATGGTCATTTGCCAGGTTGCATTCTTCGAAGATAGGAGCTAATTCGAATTGATTCGGAGCTACCTCGTTATGACGGGTTTTTACAGGAATACCCAGTTTCAACGCTTCAATTTCAAGGTCTTTCATAAATGCGGCCACACGGGTAGGGATGGCACCGAAATAGTGGTCTTCCAACTGCTGGTTCTTGGCACTGTCATGCCCCATCAATGTGCGTCCTGTCATAAGTAAGTCCGGACGTGCGGCATACAAACCTTCATCTACCAGAAAGTATTCCTGTTCCCATCCCAGATAGGCAACGACCTTCTTTACCTCAGGATTGAAATAGTGGCAGACGGCGGTTGCGGCTTTATCTACGGCACGCAGAGCTTTCAGTAACGGTGCTTTATAATCAAGGGCTTCACCTGTATATGCGATAAATACAGTCGGGATGCAAAGCGTATCATCTACGATAAATGCGGGTGATGATGGGTCCCATGCGCTATATCCGCGTGCTTCGAAAGTATTACGGATACCGCCGTTCGGGAAAGAAGAAGCATCCGGCTCCTGCTGTACCAGCAGTTTGCCTGTGAACTCTTCCATCATGCCTCCCTTGCCGTCATGTTCGACGAAAGCGTCATGCTTTTCTGCCGTACCTTCGGTGAGCGGTGCAAACCAGTGAGTATAATGAGTGACACCCATTTCGACAGCCCATTTTTTCATTCCGGCAGCTACTTCATCAGCGATGCTGCGGTCTAGCGGGGCACCATTGTCAATAGCGTCAATCAGTGCGTTGTATACCTTGCTTGGAAGGTACTTGAACATTTTTTCCTTGTTGAACACATACTTACCGAAGTATTCCGAAGGGCGTTCGGCAGGTGTTGCTACTTCAACCGCTTTCTTCTTGAAAGCTGTCTCTACGACTCTGAATCTTAGTTTTGACATAATACCTAATTTGATTTGTTGTTAAATATGTTAGAGTAAAAATTCCTTTTTTAGCTTAGTTATAAGCAGATTCTCCGTGTTCGTAGATGTCGAGACCTTCTTCTTCGACACGTGCTGGAACGCGAAGTCCGTGAATCTTGTCGAGTACTTTGAAGATAATGAATCCCATACCTGCCGCCCAGACTCCGACAACAACCGCACCGAAAAGCTGGGCACCCAAAAAGCCGGCTCCATGTCCGTAGAACAACCCTTCACTGGTAGAAAACAATCCTGTGAGCACTGTTCCCAAGAAACCACAAACCCCGTGTACGGAAGAAGCACCGACAGGATCGTCAATCTTCAATACCTTGTCAATAAAGTCGACTGCAAATATCATGACTACACCACAAATGGCACCGATTAATACCGCTCCTGAGGGAGCTACAGCGTCACATCCGGCTGTGATACCTACCAAACCTGCCAAAACACCATTCAGTGTCAGTGATAAAGACGGTTTGCCATATTTCATCCAGCTCATCGCCAGTGCAAAGAAGCCACCGGCACAAGCCGCCAGATTTGTTGTCAGAAATACATGTGAGATGGCCATTGCATCCGCTTCGGTACTTGCTGCCAACTGTGATCCGGGGTTGAATCCGAACCATCCGAACCAAAGGATAAATACACCCAGTGCGGCAACTGTCAGGTTGTGTCCCGGAATAGCTCTTGACTTACCGTCTTTGCCATATTTACCGATACGGGGACCAAGAATAGCAGCGCCTACCAAAGCAATCCAACCACCAACGGAGTGGACAATCGTTGAACCTGCAAAGTCATGGAACGTCGTTCCGAAAAGATTCATCATGAACGAACCTTCTTCTCCGTTCATCAGCCAGCCGCCACCCCATGTCCAGTGACCGGAAATTGGGTAAATCAGTACACTGATAAAGATAGTATAGACCAGATACATGGAGAACTTGGTGCGTTCCGCCATCGCTCCCGATACAATCGTGGCTGCCGTTGCGCAGAATACTGTCTGAAAAACCAGAAATCCTTCTCTGGGTAAATCACTGTCGAGGAATGACAGATCAAAGAAGTGTGGCATTCCGATGAAACCTCCCGCACCAAACATCAGACCGAAACCGATGAACCAGTAGAGCAAGGAACCAAACATGAAATCCACAAAGTTCTTCATCAAAATGTTGGCGGTATTCTTGACTCTGGTAAAACCCGCCTCAACCAATGCAAACCCCGGCTGCATAAAAAATACGAGCATTGCCGCAAGCAGCATCCAGACTGTATTCAATCCTAATGCCAGTTCCCCGATTGTATCGGGAGTTGTTTCGGCAGAAGCAGTGGCGGTTTCAGCAATTTCAGGTGTAGTTTTGACTTCAGTAATTGTCTCCGTAGTTGTCATAAAAGTATCTGCATCAACTGCTTCCTGTGCAAAAGCACTGGTTGCGAAACAGCAGAAAATGAACATAGCAGTGGCTATCCACAGCTTTGTGAAGCTGTGTCTCTTATATGTTTTATCCATAATGATTATCTTATTTAATACCTGTTTTTATAATATTATCATCCGAAAGGAAATCTGGCCCCGGCACCTTGCCGGTTGCCGGTTATCGTTCCTGTTCGGCGTTATAGAGAGCGATGTCGCCACGTTCGGCGGTGCGGATGCGGATGGCGTCCTCGATAGGAATGACGAAAATGCGTCCGTCACCGATCTCTCCGGTTTGTGCGGCTTTGATGATAGCCTGTACGGTCTTTTCTGCATTTTTGTCGCGTACTACAATAGAAACCAGAATACGTTCGATGGTGCTGGTATCATATACCACTCCACGATAGATACGTCCTTGCCGTGCTTTACCGATCCCTCTTACATCGTAGTAAGAGAACCATTCAATGTCCGCTTCGAGCAGAGCGTCTTTCACGTCCTCGAATTTGGTTTTACGGATGATAGCTTCAATCTTTTTCATATACCTTAAATATTAGTGTTGACCTGTAAAAAGAAGAGGTATAGGGAGGTGGCAGCCATCGCAGGTTACCATACAACAAACCGATAAAATCTAAACTCTAACTACCTTCCTGTTCCCTATACGCTCTTTGACTATATAAACTCTCTCTCTTAAAAACTTAATCCGAATGTGAAGTAAGCGCCTTCCGTACGTGGATTTACTGATACTTTGGCAAATGCCGGAACCGAGAATGAATCAGTAACCCTGATCTCCTTGACAGCTCCGAGACTGATGTCGGAAACGCAGAACCCACTTGTGTATCCATTATAAAAAGTCGTCTCCCAAGGTACCATTCCTACATCTACTGTCCAGTCAAGTCCTCCAAGGCTGAACGGTGCACTAAGTGCGAGGTAGGAAGAATAAGCCCTTTTCCCGTTTTCTTTAACTCCGTCGGCACCTGCAAAGTTCGTGTACCAGTTGATTGCCAGCGGACCAAAATCATATCCTACCTGTGCCTCAAATACATGAGCGGTTGAATGAGCGCCATATTTGAAATACTTGTTGGTAGGTACCTGAGTGTTGAACCAGTAATCCGTTACCGAGATGCTGAAACCACCGGTTGAATAACCGAGAGTCAAATCGAACTCTTTAGTATCCGATGACTCAAACCCTACCGATCCCCATGCTCCGAGTGAAAGTCCTTTGTAAGAGATTCCTAATGAAGGCTGAATGCTGACTCCGCCTAAATCCTGACCACGCCAGATATAACCACTTACCAAGTCTGCTCCTACGGAGGCTTCTACTTTATCCTGCGCCATCATATTGGATGGCACAAGGCCGATCAGTAATAACGCTGCTGCTATGCCCCTCAATTTTTTGTTAATCGTCGTTTTCATCGTCTTTTTACCTTTAATAGTTAGAAAAATGTGGATGTACGGTCCAGTGTTATATAGTAGCGCGCAAAATACTATCAAAGCCAGTTCTTTATTCTTCTCATTGCTTCCATACAATCATTGTGATCGCCGAATGCTGTCAGTCGGATATATCCCTCACCGCTGGGGCCGAAACCTACACCGGGGGTTCCTACTACATTGGCTTCATACAACATCTGTTCGAAGAATCGCCAGGAAGAGAGCCCGTTCGGGGTTTTCACCCATAAGTATGGAGCATTGACGCCTCCGTATACTTTCAATCCGGTAGCTTCCAGTCCTTCCTTCATGATCTTCGCATTGCTCATATAATAGTTAATCGTTTCTTTAATCTGTGCTTTGCCTTCTGTACTGTAGACGGCTTCCGCTGCACGTTGTGTGATGTACGAAGTGCCGTTGAATTTAGTGCACTGGCGGCGGTTCCATAATTTGTTGAGTGGAATCCGGTCGCCTTCCAGTGTGGCAGCTGTCAGTTCTTTCGGGACTACGGTATATCCGCAACGTACTCCGGTGAAACCGGCTGTCTTTGAGAAACTGCGGAACTCAATAGCACATTTCTTGGCTCCTTTGATTTCGTATATGGAGTGGGGGACATCCGCATCCTGAATATAGGCTTCGTATGCGGCATCGAACAAAATCAGTGTATCATTTGCCAATGCATAGTCTACCCACTTTTTTAGTTCCGGTTTGGTCAGTGTCGTCCCTGTCGGATTGTTCGGGTAGCAGAGGTAAACAATGTCTATCCGTTTGTCGGGAATCTCCGGAATGAAGTCATTCTCACTTGTACAAGGCATATAAGTCACATTGCTCCATTTGCCTGTTCCTTCTTCCAGCACTCCGGCACGTCCGCACATGACGTTACTGTCAATATATACCGGGTAAATAGGGTCTGTTACACCGACACTATTGTCGTGGCGAAGGATATCGCCGATATTTCCGGTATCACTTTTGGCTCCGTCGTTGACGAATATTTCTGATGGTGAGAAATGAATGCCACGTGGAGCGAAATCATTCTTTATAATAGCTTCAATCAGAAAATCGTACCCCTGCTCAGGACCATATCCGCGAAATGTATCTTTACTTGCCAGCTCTTCCACTGCTTTGTGCATAGCCTCGATACATGCTTTGGGAAGCGGCTGAGTGACATCTCCGATACCTAACCGAATAATATCCTGCTTCGGATGCGTTATTTTGAATGTATTTACCTTCTTCGCTATATCCGAGAACAAATAGCTCCCCGGTAATTTCAAAAAATGTTCGTTTACTAATGCCATATTGTTATTGTTTTAAGTTTCTGCAAAACCTGTTACCTATTACCTAATACTTATTACCTATCCCTCCATCTCCCCATCAAAAACTTTAGTTGCCGGTCCTGTCATTAATATGTGTCCCGTTGCTTCTTCCCACTCGATGGTGACGGTTCCCCCATCCATTATTATATCACATTTTCTTCCTGCCAATCCATGGAGAACAGCGGCTACAGCCGTGGCACAAGCGCCTGTTCCACAGGCCTGGGTGATTCCTGAACCTCTTTCCCAAACTCTCATCCGAATGGTGTCTTTACCTACGATCTGAGCAAACTCTACATTTGTCCTGTCCGGAAAGAGATGATAATTTTCTAACTGCGGACCAATTTCCGGCAGATTGATTTGGGTAATATCTTCTACAAAAGTTACCAGATGCGGGTTTCCCATTGATACCCGGGTAGACTGAAAAGGAAATTGATCGCCGAAATCTACCGCTTCCGTTTCCAGAGGACTACCCATATCTACAGTGACTGCCGTCACCTTTCCTCCTTCTACATGTAATTTCAGAACCTTAATGCCCGAACGGGTGTCAAGCGTGATTTCCTTTTTGGCAGTTAATCCGTATTCGTATACATACTTGCCTACACAACGGCTTCCATTGCCACACATCATTGCTTCCGAACCATCTGCATTAAATATACGCATACTGAAATCTGCTTTGTCAGAACTGCCAATCAATATAAGTCCGTCACTTCCAATTCCCGTATGAAACTTGCTCCATTCGATTGCTTTCTTTTCAGGGGCTGCTATCGGATATCGGGTAGTATCTACATATATGTAGTCATTACCTGCTCCATGCATTTTTGTGAACTTAATCTTGGTTGTCATTTTGTTCTTTATTAATTGGTTGTTGTATCCTTTTGTTTTATTACAATGCAAAGATATGACTTTTTGATTTAACTTTTGATGAAAAGATGTCTAATCTCTATTTATTTTATACGATCTTACAATCGCGGGAAATAAAGCCATGTTTTGTTATAAATTGAAATTATGCATACCTTTATATTAATAAACTGTTATTTGCTTGATTTGTTTTGCATATCCTTCCATAATATATGAAGAATATTTGGGGTAAATCAGTCCTTGTATTCGATCTAAAATGTGAATTTTCGCTTTTACAATAGGTCGATATGCTAGTGATTTTCGCTTTTATATATCATATTGCTTGTTTGCAGTTTTGCAGAACCTTTTTGTTATAGCATTGTTTAGTCACTAATAAATATAATAATGTAGCAATATGGATATAGAGAAACAATTGGAAGTTGCGGCGCAGAGCGATCATTTGGTATTGATTGTGTTTTATGCCGACTGGTCACCTCATTATGAATGGATAGGGCCTGTGCTCCGTACTTATGAACGGAGAGTCATTGAATTGATTAACGTGAATATCGAGGAAAATAAAACTGTAGCCGATTCTCATAATATAGATACGGTGCCTGCGTTCCTTCTGTTGCATAAAGGACATGAATTGTGGAGGCAGGTAGGAGAGTTGACCATAGGAGAGTTGAAAGAGGTATTGGAAGATTTTAAATAAGTCCTGTTTGAATTTTATGTAAGAAGCACCATTATACAGCAAATAAATATGTATAATGGTGCTTCTTGTATCTATCGAATATTTGCAAAAAGTTTCTGTCGGCTTTTTACATTTTCTGAGAGTAACTATTTTAGTATTTCCTGTGCCACAGTCGGCTCGTTGGTCGTAATGAAATCCACCTTTTGGTCTATGAGCCACTTCATGTCTTCTGCTTTATCTACAGTCCATACATTGACTTTCAGTCCGAGATCATGGGCTTCTTTGATCCATTCGGGATGTTTCTTGATTACTCCCATGTGATAGTCGAGTCCGGCTGCACCGAGGTCTTTCAGCTCTTTGGGAGATAGCTCGCCGTTGAGATAGAATACCGGAGTTCCGGCAGGTGCCAGGCGGATAAACTCTTTCATGGCGTGCAGTGAGAAAGTGATATATTCCATACGGTTTTCCAGTCCCAGCTTTGTTACCAAGGCAAGAATTTCCTGTACGGCTTTCGTTTCACGCTTTTTGCTGTTAAGTGCTTTTAGTTCCAATATAAGTTTGGTATTGCATTTTTTACCGGCTTCCAGATACTGTTCCAGGCTGGGCAGGTTCTCTCCGTTCGATAGTTTCAATCCTGTAAGAGCGTCACCTTTGGAATACTCCATGTATTTCATCTTATAGACAGGGTCATGATTGATAACCAGTTTATTGTCTTTGGTAAGCCATACATCAAATTCGGAGCCATAGCAATGGATAGAATCGGCTTTTTGAAGTGCTGTGATACTATTTTGCGCAGAACCTGCTGTTTTCCAGTAGCCACGATGGGCGATAACTTGCGACTTTTGCGCTTGGGCACTAGCTACTGAAATGATAAGGGCAACCATTAGAATAATTCTTTTTATCTTCATTGATAGTACATTTAAAAAGTTTATGAGTCCAAAATTATAAAAAATAAAACACAGATCAGCCTGTTATTATGCTAATCTGCGTTAATTGACAGCTTTTTATGCATAGAAGTCTATACTTTTTATTCCTGACTTTACAAACTGATGAATATATATTCAAAGATATGAGTTTATTTCAGACATCTAAAATTTTTCAACAAATTTATTTTACCTCTTCGGCATAGGCTTCTTCATGCACTCCTCTCACTGCTCTGCCGCTTGGTTCATTCAGGTTACGGAAAGCTACATCCCATGCCAGCGCTTCTGCTGTAGAGCAGGCCACACTTGGTACGCTTGGTACGCTGCGGGCTGCGCTTTCACTCGGAAAATGCTCTTCAAAGATACTCCGGTAGTAATATTCTTCCTTGTTGAGCGGAGTGTTAATCGGGAAACGTTCGGCAGCGTGTTCCATCTGTTCATCACTGACGGCAGCCGCTGTAATCTCTCTTAAGGTATCAATCCACGAATATCCCACACCATCACTGAACTGCTCTTTTTGTCTCCATGCTACGCTTTCCGGTAGCATATCGGCAAAAGCTTCACGTACAATTCGTTTCTCAATCTCCTTTCCGGGGCACATTTTAGCTTTTGGATTCAACGCCATCGCTACATCCAGAAATTCCTTGTCCAGAAATGGGACACGTCCCTCTACACCCCAGGCTGATAAACTCTTATTGGCACGAAGGCAATCATACATATGCAGTTTTGATAACTTACGTACCGTTTCCTCATGGAAATCTTTCGGAGTGGGAGCTTTGTGAAAGTAAAGATAACCGCCGAAAACTTCATCGGCACCTTCACCACTCAATACCATTTTGATCCCCATCGATTTGATCACACGTGCCAGTAAATACATGGGAGTGGAGGCACGTACCGTAGTCACATCATACGTCTCGATAAAATAGATAACATCCCGAATAGCATCCAGCCCTTCCTGAACCGTATAATTGATTTCATGATGAACCGTACCGATATATTCTGCCACTTCACGTGCCTTTATCAAATCGGGCGCCCCCTTCAGACCGATGGCAAAAGAATGTAGTTGAGGCCACCAGGCGTCACTTGCTCCGTCTGTTTCAATACGTTTTGCTGCATATTTTTTGGCGATAGCTGAAATCACAGAACTGTCCAGACCACCTGAAAGAAGTACTCCATAGGGAACGTCACTCATCAGCTGGCGATGAACGGCATCTTCCAATGCTTCTTTTACATCACTGACTTTGGCATCATTGTCTTTTACAGACTCATAGTCTGTCCATTCGCGTGTATACCAACGCTTCATTTTGCCTTCTTTACTGTAAAAGTAATGTCCCGGAAGAAATGGTTCGTACTCATTACAGAATCCTTCGAGTGCTTTCAGTTCACTGCCGAAGTAGATTTTGCCATCCTTGTCTTTTCCTATATATAAAGGTATGACTCCGATAGGATCACGTGCAATGAGGAACTCGTCTTTTTCTTCATCATAAAGTACAAAGGCGAAAATTCCGCTGATCTCTTCCAGAAAGTGGATGCCTTTATCTTTATAAAGGGCAAGAATCACTTCACAGTCGCTTCCGGTCTGAAAATCATATTGTCCGGCATAGCGGGCGCGGATATCCCGATGGTTGTAGATTTCACCGTTCACAGCGAGCGCTTGTTTCCGGTCGGGGGAGTATAAGGGCTGTCCTCCGCTTTGCGGGTCAACTATCGAGAGGCGTTCGTGTGCCAGAATGGCGCTTCCACCTACGTAGATACCGCTCCAGTCCGGTCCGCGATGACGGATTTTCTGTGCCATTTTCAGTGCTTTGTCTCTTAGCTCTTTGGTTTGAGTTTTTATGTTGAGTATACCTGCTATTCCACACATAACTTTGAGTATTTGGAAGTTAATATAATTTGTTGATTCTCTGTTTTTTAAAAGTCGGTTCGTTACTATTTATTCGTTTTCCCTGGCTTTTCCTTTCGTTTGACCTGGGTCATCTTTTAGTTCAACCTAGGTTGTTGTTTCGTTCAACCTAGGTCAAACGAATAAATAATAGTCTATAAACTTCATGGTGTTCCTTGCTGTAAGGGTTACTTCACCAAATAGTGATCTATGTCCGCAGCAGCCTTTCGTCCTCCTGCCATCGCCCGTACTACGAGGCTTGCTCCGGTAGCTGCATCTCCGGCAAGGAATACGTTTTCTGCAAATTTCGGTTGTTCCGGTTTCAGGAATCCCATGGCCAGCAGCACCATATCTGCTTCGATTACTTCTTTCTTCCCTGTGAGGTTCATGGTCGGACGTCCGCCATCTGTTGCCGGTGTCCATTCTACTTCTTCCACCTCGACGCCGGTTACTTTACCGTTCTTACCCAAAAACTGATTGGAAGTCAGGCACCAGCGACGGGTACAACCTTCTTCATGGCTGGAGGTCGTTTTGAAAACTACCGGCCATTGCGGCCAGGGCGTAGAAGGATTGTGGCCGACGGGAGGTTTGGGCATAATTTCAATTTGCGTGACGCTGGTTGCTCCCTGTCGTACACTGGTTCCGATACAGTCCGAACCGGTGTCTCCACCGCCGATCACAAGCACTTTTTTGCCTTTGGCATTCACCAGTTTGTCTTTGGGGAAAGTTTGTCCTTCCAGAATCCTGTTCTGTTGCGCCAGCATTTCCAGTGCGAAATGGATTCCTTTCAACTCCCGTCCCGGAATGCTTAAATCACGGGCAGTCGGTGTACCCGTGCAAATGCAATATGCATCGAATCCTTCCGGCAAATGGTTAACGTCTATTTCTACTCCCATTTCAAACTGAATACCTTCTGCGGCAAGTATTTTCATGCGGCGGTCGATTACGTTTTTGTCCAGTTTGAAGTTTGGAATACCGAAACGTAATAATCCTCCCGCAGCTTCATCTTTATCGAATAACGTTACGGTGTATCCTTTTAGATTCAGTTGGTTGGCAACTACCAATCCGGCCGGACCGGCACCGACAACTGCTACTTTTTTGCCGTTTCTTTGGGGATGCTGCACCTGTATATATCCTTCACGGAAGGCGGCTTCTACAATGGCAGCTTCATTTTCACGGATAGTCACCGGTTGGTCACAGGATAGTTTCAGTACACAGGATTTCTCACAGAGGGCAGGGCAGATACGTCCTGTAAATTCCGGAAAGTCGCAAGTGGATGACAGCACTTCATACGCTTCTTTCCATTTTCCTTTGAATAAAGCGTCCTGCCATTCCGGCTGTTTATTGCCTATTGGACAAGCCCAGTGACAAAAAGGTACTCCGCAATCCATACACCGTGATGCCTGTAATTTACGGCTGTTCGTATTCAATGTTTGTTCTACCTGACTATAGTCAGTGATGCGCTCGCTAACGGGGCGGTATCCCGCCTCTTGCCGAGGTATATTTAAAAAAGCTTTAGGATCTCCCATCTTGTTAAGTAATAAGTATTAGGTAATAGGTATTAAGCAATAAGTATTAACTATATGGATTAAAGATGTTTGAAGCTACGGTTAATACCTAATACTTAATACCTAATACTTGAATTAATAGTCTCTTTGCATATCTGCTATTTTTTGCTGTAACTTTCTCATCTGCTCTTCCTGTAGTACTTTTTTGTATTCAATAGGTACTATCTGGATAAACTGATCTACGTAATGGTTCCAGTCATCGAGCATGGTACGTGCCAGTTTCGAACCGGTGTACAGGTAGTGCTGACGAATCAGTTCGTGCAGTTCTTTGCGGTAACCGGCTTCTTCGATCAGTGACAGTTCAACCATTTCCATGTTGCAGAAGTAGTCAAAATTGCCGTCTTTGTTCCATACGTAAGCCACACCGCCACTCATACCGGCGGCAAAATTTCGTCCGGTTTGCCCCAGAACCACTACACGGCCTCCGGTCATATATTCGCAACAGTGGTCGCCTACACCTTCCACTACGGCAACAGCTCCTGAGTTGCGCACGGCAAAACGTTCGCCTACGCGGCCATTGATATAAACTTCACCGCTGGTTGCACCATAGAGCAGGGTGTTGCCTGCAATCGTGTTCTTTTCGGCTTCGAAGTTGCTGCGGATAGGCGGTAATACGGCAATGCGTCCGCCACTCAATCCTTTACCCAGATAATCATTCGCTTCACCTTCCAGCTTGAAATTGACTCCCGGTACGAGGAAGGCACCGAACGACTGTCCCGCAGAGCCTTTGAATTTCACATTCAAGGTATGTTCCGGCAGTCCCTTTTCTCCGTGTTTTTTGGCAATGACACCGGAGAGCATGGCACCTGTCGCACGGTCCGTATTGGCAATTGTGTATTCCAATGAAACTTCTTTTTCGTGTTCTATCGCTTCTTGGGCAGCATCAATGATTGCCACATCCTTCACTGTAGAAATACCATGATCCTGATCGATGACGTGACGGATGGCTGCACTGTTATCCACGCGTGCCAGTAGCTTGGTGAAGTCAATCAGAGCGTGCTTCGGATTCGGATCGTTTTCGTCGGATTTGCGTTCAATCAAGTCCGTGCGTCCGATAATATCATCCATTTTGGTGAATCCCATTTCCGCCAGATATTCACGGACTTCCTGTGCCAGGAAGGTGAAAAAGTTGATAAGATATTCGCTGCGCCCATGAAAGCGTTTGCGTAATTCCTCATTCTGCGTGGCTACTCCTACCGGACAAGTATTCTGGTGACATTTGCGCATCATCACACATCCCAGCACGATCAGGGCGGAAGTGGCAAAACCATATTCTTCGGCGCCCATTAATGCCATTATGATAATGTCGCGTCCGGTTTTCAATTGGCCATCGGCTTGTAGGACGACTTGTCCCCGCAGACCGTTCAGAACCAAGGTTTGCTGTGTCTCGCTCAGTCCCAGTTCCGGAGAAATGCCGGCGTAACGGATGGATGAAGCGGGAGAGGCTCCCGTACCACCCTCGGCACCGGAGATGACAATCAAATCCGCTTTTGCTTTTGCCACGCCTGCGGCAATGGTACCTACGCCACTTTCTGCTACCAGTTTGACACTGATTTTGGCTTGTGGATTAACGTTTTTCAAGTCAAATATCAATTGCGCCAAATCCTCAATCGAATAAATATCATGATGGGGAGGAGGAGAGATCAGTGAGATTCCCGGAATGGAATGGCGTGTTTTGGCTATGACGTCGTTCACTTTGAATCCCGGAAGCTGTCCGCCTTCCCCTGGTTTAGCTCCCTGCGCTATTTTTATTTGTATCTCATCGGCATTCACCAGATATTCGGCGGTGACCCCGAAGCGTCCGGAAGCTACCTGTTTGATGGCACTTCGCATGGAAGTACCGTCCGGCAGCGGGTGGAAGCGGGAAGCATCTTCGCCACCTTCACCCGTGTTGCTGCGTCCGTGAATGGTATTCATGGCAATCGCCATTGCTTCATGAGCTTCCTTGCTGATAGATCCGAAAGACATGGCACCCGTCACAAAACGACGGAGAATATTCTCTATCGGTTCTACCTGTTCGATGGATATAGGATTGCGACGGAATCCTAAGAAGTCACGCAGGAAAATAGGTTTCTCCTTATTGTCTACCAAATGAGTGAACTCTTTGAATTTCTTGTAGCTGCCCAAGCGGGTGGCAAGTTGCAATGTACTGATGGTTTCCGGGTTCCACGCATGTTTCTCTCCGTCCTTTCGGAAGGCATACAGTCCGTTGTTCTTTAATAATGGAAAATTGAAAGTTGAAAATTGAGAGTTGCCGTGCGGTGCTTCATTTTCCATTTTCAATTCTCCATTTTCCATTCCTTCAACTCCTTCATCGTGGAAAGCGATTGCGTCTCTTGCCACTTCCTCCAGGCGGATACCTCCGATGGGGGAACCGAGTCCGCCGAAATAAGCCTTGCTCAACTCTTCGCTGAGTCCGACAGCTTCGAAAATCTTTGCACCGCGATAAGAGCGGATAGTGGAAATCCCCATCTTACTCATGATTTTGAACAGACCTTTGCAGATAGATTTGATATAGTTTTTCTCAGCGGTAGCATAGTCCAGTTGAATATCTTTCTCTTTTACCAGCTTGTCGAGGATGGCAAATGCCATATACGGGTTCAGTGCACTGGCTCCAAAACCGAGTAGTAAAGCGGCGTGCATTACTTCACGCATTTCTCCGCTCTCTACAATCAATGCTGTCTGCACACGTTTGCCGACAGATATCAGATGGTGATGCACGGCACTTACTGCCAGTAATGAAGGGATAACGGCATGAGTTGCATCCACGTCACGGTCGGTCAGTACAATGTAGTTTGCTCCGTCCGTAACTGATTCCTCCGCCATTTTGCAAAGGTTGTTCAGTGATTCCTGTAATCCGGCTTTCCCTTTGGATACTTCAAACAGCATCGGTAGTTTTACAGTCTTAAAGCCCTTGTAGCGGATATTGCAAAGAATATCCAGCTGTGTATTGCTTAAAATCGGATGATTCAGACGTACCATTTTACAATGACTCTCGCTGGGAGTCAGGATATTCATGCCTACCGCTCCGATATATTCCGTCAAAGACATTACCAGTTCTTCGCGTAGCGGGTCGATCGGCGGATTCGTAACCTGTGCGAATTGTTGGCGGAAATAGTTGTAGAGTAGCTGTGGTTTATCGGAAAGTACAGCCAGTGGCGTATCATTACCCATTGAGTGGATGGGTTCGGCACCCGCGCTCGCCATTGGCATAATCAGCCGTTCGATATCTTCTTTTGAATAGCCGAAAGTACGGAGCATCCGGTCATAGTTTTCTACGTGATGAGGCACTTTACGACCGCTTTTCAGTTCATCCAGTTCGATACGGTTAGTCGATAGCCATGTACGGTAAGGCTTCGCTTCGGCCAGTTGTTTCTTCAATTCGCCGTCATAGTAGATTTCTCCTTTCTCTGTATCGATCAATAGAATCTTGCCCGGTTGCAGGCGCCCTTTTTCCTTGATATCTCCCGGTTCAAAGTCCATTACGCCCACTTCGGATGCCACTACCATCGTATCGTTTTTAGTGATCAGATAGCGGGCAGGGCGCAGGCCGTTACGGTCGAGCATACCACCTGCAAATCGTCCGTCGCTGAAAAGCAAGGCTGCCGGTCCGTCCCAAGGTTCCATCAGGATAGAATGGTATTCATAGAATGCTTTCAGGTCTTCACTGATCGGATTCTTCTCGTTGAAAGATTCCGGTACGAGCATAGCCATTGCATGAGGCAGACTTAATCCTGACATGACCAGAAATTCCAGCACATTGTCCAGAGAAGCACTGTCGCTCATACCCGGCTGTATGATCGGGCGTATTTCTTTGATATCTCCCAGCATAGGAGTGGAGAGTACGCTTTCACGGGCTTCCATCCATCCGCGGTTGCCACGAATGGTATTGATTTCACCGTTGTGCGCCAGCAGGCGGAAAGGTTGTGCCAGTCCCCATGTCGGAAAAGTGTTGGTGCTGAAACGGGAGTGTACCAGAGCCAAGCCGCTGGTGAAGTAGCTATTCGTCAGATCAGGATAGTAGTTGCGTAGCTGCAATGACGAGAGCATACCTTTATATATAATACTTTTGGTCGAGAGCGAAACGACATAAAAATCGTTTCTCGTCGGAATAGCTGACAATCTGACTTTATTCTCTATCCGTTTGCGAATCAGATACAGTTTGCGGTCGGCGGTTTCCGTTTCCGTAAAACCGGTAATAAAGACCTGCTTGATATCCGGTTCGTTAGCCAGAGCCGCTTCACCTAGAATTTCCGGACAGGTGGGTACATTGCGCAGATGCATCAATGTAAGTCCCTCTTTTTCTATTTCTTCAATAATGATACTAAAAATAGCTGCCTGATCTTTCTCGTTTTTCGGTAGAAAAAGCAGACCGGTGCCGTACCGTCCCTTTTCGGGTACGGGGATGCCTTGCAGTAAAATAAACTCATGTGGAATCTGTAACATAATACCTGCACCGTCGCCGGTTTTGTTATCCGCCCCCTCAGCGCCACGGTGACGCATATTCTCTAATACCTTTAAAGCCGACTCAACAATGTCATGTGACTTTTCTCCGTGAATGTTCACCAGCATACCAACCCCGCAGGCATCGTGTTCATATGCCGCGTCATACAAGCCCATTTGTCCAGGCTGTCGTTGGTAGGGGAATTTTCCTGTTGCGTTGTTAAAAAGTTCTTGTTTCTTCATTCTTTCTAGCTTTATTGTATGATAATACCTATTTGATGTATCAAATTGTTCGGCAAAATTAAGAATTTAATTTCATAATGATAGCGTATTGTTTGTTTTGTGTGACACAAAATAAGAACCTCTTTCTTTATTCTTTTAATTTGTAATCAAAATGCTCTGATTTGCTTATAATTTATCAGTCTGTCCGGTTTTATTTTATCCTGATTGTAATTTGTTTCTTTTTGAGCTTAAAATAATATATTATTTAACGTTTTGATGTGTTTACAACTTTTTTATGTGCTTATGTCAAATAAATATTGAAAAAGTTATCTTTGTGTCATTTGGAATGTGTATATTTGCACCCGAAATAAAAATATCATAATATGTGTGGAATAGTAGGCTATATTGGTAAAAGAAAAGCCTACCCCATCCTTATTAAAGGGCTGAAGCGACTGGAGTATCGTGGATATGACAGTGCAGGGGTAGCATTGATCAGTGATAACCAACAGTTAAATGTGTACAAGACGAAAGGGAAAGTCTCCGAACTTGAAAATTTCGTCACACAAAAAGATATTTCCGGTACAGTCGGAATTGCCCATACCCGTTGGGCTACTCACGGGGAACCTTGTTCCGTTAATGCTCATCCTCATTACTCTTCTTCCGAAAAACTCGCTCTCATTCATAACGGTATCATTGAAAATTACGCCGTTCTCAAAGAAAAACTCCAAGCCAAAGGCTACGTCTTTAAAAGTAGTACCGATACCGAGGTGCTCGTTCAATTAATCGAATATATGAAAGTTACCAATCGGGTCGATCTGCTTACTGCCGTTCAGTTGGCTTTGAATGAAGTGATTGGTGCTTATGCGATTGCGATTCTTGATAAAGAGCATCCGGAAGAAATCATTGCGGCCCGCAAAAGCAGTCCGCTGGTGGTAGGTATTGGTGAAGATGAGTTTTTCCTTGCTTCGGATGCCACACCGATTGTAGAATATACAGATAAGGTGGTATACCTCGAAGATGGTGAGATAGCGGTGATCAATCGGGGAAAAGAGCTGAAGGTAGTCGACCTTAGTAATGTGGAAATGACTCCCGAAGTGAAAAAAGTAGAATTGAAGCTTGGCCAGCTGGAAAAAGGAGGTTATCCGCATTTCATGTTGAAGGAGATTTTTGAGCAGCCGGACTGTATTCACGATTGTATGCGTGGACGTATCAATGTGGAAGCCAATAACGTGGTGCTTTCGGCAGTAATAGACTATAAAGAAAAGTTGCTGAACGCCAAACGCTTTATTATTGTGGCTTGCGGTACTTCGTGGCATGCGGGATTGATCGGGAAGCATCTGATTGAAAGTTTTTGCCGTATTCCGGTAGAAGTGGAGTATGCCTCCGAATTTCGTTACCGTGATCCGGTGATCGATGAGCACGATGTGGTGATTGCCATTTCTCAAAGTGGAGAAACGGCGGATACGCTGGCGGCAGTGGAACTGGCAAAAAGTCGGGGTGCATTTATATATGGTATCTGTAATGCGATTGGTTCCTCCATCCCCCGCGCTACGCATACGGGGTCGTACATCCACGTCGGACCGGAAATCGGAGTGGCATCGACCAAAGCATTTACCGGACAGGTGACTGTGCTGACCATGCTGGCATTGACTCTCGCCCGGGAGAAAGGTACGATAGACGAGACACAATACCTGAACATTGTACGGGAATTGAATAGCATTCCCGGCAAAATGAAGGAAGTATTGAAACTGAATGATAAGCTGGCGGAACTGTCGAAAACTTTCACCTATGCGCATAACTTTATTTACCTCGGACGCGGATATAGTTATCCGGTTGCTTTGGAAGGTGCATTGAAATTGAAAGAAATATCGTATATTCACGCCGAAGGTTATCCGGCTGCCGAAATGAAGCACGGACCGATAGCCCTGATTGATGCCGAAATGCCGGTAGTAGTCATTGCTACCCAAAACGGGTTGTATGAGAAAGTACTTAGCAATATTCAGGAAATCAAGGCACGAAAAGGAAAGGTGATTGCATTTGTAACCAAGGGCGATACGGTGATCAGTAAAATAGCCGATTGCAGTATCGAACTTCCGGAAACAATCGAGTGCCTTGATCCGTTAATTACTACGGTACCTCTCCAGTTGCTTGCTTATCATATTGCGGTATGTAAGGGGATGGATGTAGACCAACCTAGAAATTTGGCTAAGTCGGTAACAGTCGAGTAGTTTAAAATGTAAATAGTCAAATAGTAAGAGATAGATTAATGGAACAATTGAAACATGAATGTGGCGTTGCCATGATACGCCTGCTCCAACCCCTGGAGTATTACGAGAAAAAGTACGGAACATGGATGTACGGTCTCAACAAGCTCTATCTGTTGATGGAGAAACAGCATAACCGGGGGCAGGAAGGGGCAGGACTGGCATGCGTGAAGCTGGAAGCAAATCCGGGTGAGGAATATATGTTTCGCGAACGCGCGTTAGGTTCCGGTGCCATCACCGAAATCTTCGAAGCTGTACAGAGTAACTTCAAGGACCTCACTCCCGAACAGTTGCATGATGCGGCATTTGCCAAACGTACTTTGCCCTTTGCGGGTGAAGTATATATGGGGCATCTGCGTTATTCTACTACCGGAAAATCCGGAATCTCGTACGTACATCCGTTTTTAAGAAGAAACAACTGGCGTGCTAAAAATCTGGCTCTCTGCGGAAACTTCAATATGACGAATGTAGATGAAATCTTTGCCCGCATCACCGCTATCGGTCAGCATCCACGTAAGTATGCCGATACCTATATCATGTTGGAACAGGTGGGGCATCGTCTTGACCGTGAAGTGGAACGCCTCTTCAACCTTGCTGAAGCCGAAGGACTGACAGGGATGGGAGTCACCCATTATATAGAAGAACATATCGAACTGGCCAACGTATTGCGTACTTCCAGCCGTGAGTGGGATGGGGGATATGTGATCTGCGGTCTCACCGGAAGCGGCGAATCTTTTGCTATCCGTGATCCGTGGGGTATTCGTCCCGCTTTCTGGTATCAGGATGATGAAATAGCCGTACTGGCTTCTGAGCGTCCGGTGATTCAGACTGCTTTGAATGTTCCCGTAGAAAAAATCAAGGAACTGCAACCCGGGCAGGCATTGCTGATCAGCAAAGAAGGCAGACTGCGGACTTCACAAATCAACAGGCCTCGCGAGCGGCACGCCTGCTCGTTCGAACGTATTTACTTCTCCCGTGGCAGCGATGTAGATATCTATAAAGAACGGAAACTCTTGGGAGAAAAACTGGTTCCGAATATTCTGAAAGCCATTAATAACGACTTGGACCATACTGTATTTTCCTTTATCCCGAATACGGCCGAAGTTGCCTTCTACGGAATGTTGCAAGGGCTGGATGACTATCTGAATGAAGAGAAAGTACGGCAGATTGCGGCATTGGGGCATCATCCCAATATGGAAGAGCTGGAGGTCATTCTTTCCCGCCGTATCCGCAGTGAAAAAGTTGCCATCAAAGATATTAAGCTCCGTACATTCATTGCCGAGGGAAACAGTCGGAATGACTTGGCTGCCCACGTATATGACATCACGTACGGAAGTCTGGTTTCCGGTGTCGACAATCTCGTGATTATCGACGATAGCATTGTGCGTGGTACTACCTTGAAGCAAAGTATCATCGGCATTCTCGACCGTCTTGGTCCGAAGAAGATCGTGATTGTATCTTCTTCTCCACAAGTTCGTTATCCGGACTATTACGGCATCGATATGGCGAAGATGAGCGAATTTATCGCTTTCAAAGCTGCCATCGAGCTTCTGAAAGAGCGGGATATGAAGGATGTGATTGCTGCCGCCTACCGGAAATCGAAAGATCAGGTAGGATTGCCGAAAGAACAAATGGTGAATTACGTGAAGGATATCTATGCGCCGTTCACCGATGAAGAAATATCTGCCAAGATGGTAGAACTCCTGACACCGAAGGGAACGAAAGCGAAAGTGGAAATCGTCTACCAACCGTTGGAAGGACTCCATGAAGCCTGTCCGAACCATCAAGGAGACTGGTACTTCAGTGGAAACTATCCCACACCGGGTGGTGTGAAAATGGTGAATCAGGCATTTATCAACTACATTGAGCAGATGTATCAATTCTAACAACCATACAACGATTCAAAAATAAGAATGAGAAATGTGACATTAATCCTTGACGACGGGAGCCGGTTTTCCGGTAAGTCGTTTGGCTACGAGAAGCCGGTGGCGGGCGAAGTAGTTTTCAACACCGCCATGACCGGATATCCGGAGAGCCTTACTGACCCTTCCTACGCCGGACAGTTGATGACTCTTACCTATCCTTTGGTGGGTAATTACGGAGTTCCTCCTTTTACCATCGAACCCAACGGACTCGCCACTTTCATGGAAAGTGAAAAGATTCATGCCGAAGCGATCATCGTAAGTGACTACTCTTCTGAGTACAGCCACTGGAACGCAGTGGAAAGCCTTGGCGACTGGCTGAAACGTGAGAAAGTACCGGGCATCACAGGCATCGATACGCGCGAACTGACCAAAATACTTCGTGAACACGGAGTCATGATGGGACGTATCGTCTTCAACGATGAAATTGTCGGGGAAATTGACAATGGACAATTGCCAATGGACAATTACGCTGCCGTTAATTACGTAGACCGTGTTTCCTGCAAAGAAATAATCTCCTATCTTCCCGATGGAACATCCCGTTCTTTTCCATTAACCATGCCCGTCGCGCAGCTTAATTGTCAATTGTCAACTGTCAATTGTCAATTAAAGAAGGTTGTTTTGGTGGATTGCGGTGTAAAGACCAATATTATCCGTTGCTTGTTGAAGCGTGGTGTAGAAGTGATCCGTGTACCTTGGGATTATGATTTTAACGGACTCGAATTTGACGGGCTGTTTATCTCCAACGGACCGGGTGACCCGGATACCTGCGACGCAGCTGTACAGAATATCCGCAAGGCGATGGCGAACGAAAAACTTCCCATCTTTGGAATTTGCATGGGCAACCAGTTGCTCTCGAAAGCCGGAGGGGCAAAGATTTACAAACTTAAATATGGACACCGTAGCCACAACCAGCCGGTACGCATGGTGGGTACGGAACGTTGTTTTATTACTTCGCAGAATCATGGTTATGCGGTAGACAATAATACGCTGGGGGCAGATTGGGAACCGCTGTTCATCAATATGAATGATGGTTCTAACGAAGGAATCAAACACAAGAAAAATCCTTGGTTCTCTGCACAGTTCCATCCCGAAGCTGCAAGTGGTCCTACGGATACGGAATTCCTGTTCGATGAATTTGTAAACCTGCTTAAATAACCGACTATCATGAAAGAAAATATAAAGAAAGTATTGCTGCTGGGTTCCGGTGCCTTGAAAATCGGTGAAGCCGGTGAGTTTGACTATTCCGGTTCGCAGGCACTCAAAGCCTTGAAAGAAGAAGGGATTGAAACCATTCTTATCAATCCGAATATTGCTACCGTACAGACATCCGAAGGAGTGGCAGATCAAATTTACTTCCTTCCGGTCACTCCGTATTTTGTAGAGAAAGTAATCCAGAAAGAAAAGCCGGAAGGTATTATGCTGGCATTCGGCGGACAGACCGCGCTGAATTGTGGAGTTGCTTTATATAAAGAAGGAATCCTTGAAAAGTATAATGTAAAAGTACTCGGTACTCCCGTACAAGCCATTATGGATACGGAAGACCGTGAACTCTTTGTACAGAAACTGAACGAAATCAATGTCAAGACCATTAAAAGTGAAGCTGTAGAAAATGCGGAAGATGCCCGTCGTGCAGCGAAGGAATTGGGATATCCGGTCATTGTCCGTGCGGCTTATGCGCTGGGTGGCTTGGGCTCCGGTTTCTGTGACAATGAAGAGCAACTGGATGTACTGGTAGAAAAAGCCTTTTCTTTTTCTCCGCAAGTGTTGGTGGAAAAATCGCTTCGGGGGTGGAAAGAAGTCGAATACGAAGTCGTCCGCGACCGCTTCGACAACTGTATTACAGTTTGTAATATGGAGAACTTTGACCCACTGGGGATTCATACCGGTGAGTCTATCGTTATTGCTCCGTCTCAAACACTGACCAACAGTGAATATCATAAACTTCGTGAACTGGCTATCCGTATTATCCGCCACATCGGTATTGTCGGCGAATGTAATGTACAGTATGCTTTCGACCCCGAATCGGAAGATTATCGCGTCATCGAAGTAAATGCCCGTCTTTCCCGTTCCTCGGCCCTGGCCTCTAAGGCAACCGGATATCCGTTGGCATTCGTGGCTGCCAAACTGGGACTCGGCTACGGACTCTTCGACTTGAAGAACTCGGTGACAAAGACTACTTCTGCTTTCTTCGAACCGGCTTTGGACTATGTGGTATGTAAGATTCCACGTTGGGACTTGGGAAAATTCCATGGGGTAGACAAGGAACTGGGTTCTTCCATGAAGTCGGTAGGTGAAGTGATGGCAATCGGACGTACTTTTGAAGAAGCTATTCAGAAGGGCCTCCGTATGATCGGACAGGGAATGCACGGATTCGTGGAAAACAAAGAACTAGTAATTCCTGATATTGACAAAGCACTGCGCGAACCGACCGATAAACGTATTTTTGTGATCTCAAAAGCCTTTCGTGCAGGATACACCATTGATCAGGTGCATGAACTGACGAAGATTGACAAATGGTTCCTTCAGAAGTTGATGAATATAATGAAGACTTCGGAAGAAATGCACGAATGGGGAAATAATCATAAACAGATTGCCGATCTGCCTGTGGAACTGCTTCGCAAGGCTAAAGTTCAGGGCTTTTCCGATTTCCAGATTGCCCGTGCTATCGGTTATGAAGGTGATATGGAAAATGGAAGCCTGTATGTCCGCAAGTATCGTAAGGCTGCCGGTATCCTTCCGGTGGTAAAACAGATCGATACACTGGCTGCCGAATATCCGGCGCAGACCAATTATCTGTATCTGACCTATAGCGGAGTGGCAAACGATGTACATTATCTGGGTGACCATAAATCCATTGTCGTATTGGGTTCCGGTGCCTACCGTATCGGTTCTTCTGTAGAGTTTGACTGGTGCGGTGTGCAGGCTCTGAATACCATTCGCAAGGAAGGTTGGCGCAGTGTTATGATCAACTATAATCCGGAAACGGTATCTACAGACTATGACATGTGCGACCGTCTCTACTTTGATGAACTGACATTCGAACGGGTAATGGATATTCTTGAACTGGAAAATCCGCACGGTGTCATCGTATCTACCGGTGGCCAGATTCCGAATAACCTTGCCTTGCGTCTGGATGCCCAGAACATTCACATACTGGGAACAAGTGCTCAGAGCATCGACAATGCCGAAGACCGTGAAAAGTTCTCAGCGATGCTCGACCGTATTGGTGTAGACCAACCACGCTGGCGTGAGTTGACATCGCTGGAGGATATCAATGAGTTTGTCGATGAAGTCGGTTTCCCGGTTCTTGTTCGTCCGTCTTATGTGCTTTCGGGTGCTGCGATGAATGTCTGCTCCAATCAGGAAGAGCTTGAACGCTTCCTGAAACTGGCTGCCAATGTATCAAAGAAGCATCCGGTGGTAGTAAGCCAGTTTATCGAACATGCGAAGGAGGTAGAAATGGATGCTGTGGCGCAGAATGGCGAAATCATAGCCTATGCAATCAGCGAACATATTGAGTTTGCCGGTGTACACTCCGGTGATGCCACTATTCAGTTTCCGCCTCAGAAGTTGTATGTGGAAACTGTCCGTCGCATCAAACGCATCAGCCGTGAGATTGCCAAGGCATTGAATATTTCCGGTCCGTTCAACATCCAATACCTGGCAAAAGATAATGATATTAAGGTAATCGAATGTAATCTGCGTGCCAGCCGTTCTTTCCCGTTTGTCAGCAAAGTGCTGAAGATAAACTTCATTGAGCTGGCAACCAAAGTGATGCTGGGTCTTCCTGTGGAGAAACCGGAAAAGAATCTCTTTGAACTGGACTATGTGGGAATTAAGGCTTCGCAGTTCTCTTTCAACCGTTTGCAGAAAGCTGACCCTGTATTGGGAGTAGATATGGCTTCTACAGGTGAGGTCGGCTGTATCGGAAGTGACACTTCCTGTGCCGTACTGAAAGCCATGCTGTCTGTCGGCTACCGTATTCCTAAAAAGAACATCCTGCTTTCTACGGGTACAATGAAGCAGAAGGCTGATATGATGGATGCAGCACGTATGTTGGTAAACAAGGGATACAAACTCTTTGCAACCGGCGGTACTCATAAAACCTTTGCTGAGAACGGCATTGAAAGTACGCTTGTCTACTGGCCGAGTGAAGAAGGACATCCGCAGGCATTGGAAATGCTTCATAATAAGGAAATTGACATGGTAGTCAATATCCCGAAGAACCTGACTGCCGGAGAACTGGATAATGGATATAAAATACGTCGCGCGGCTATCGACCTGAACGTGCCGTTGATAACGAACGCCCGTCTGGCAAGTGCATTTATCAATGCTTTCTGTACGATGACCGTTGATGATATTGCCATCAAGAGCTGGGAAGAGTATAAGTAAGAAATAATAAATTGTTGTATAATAAGTTGGAAAAGTCGTTCCCGTGCATTCGGGGGCGGCTTTTTTTATGAATTTCTGTTTTTGGGATGGTGTCACTATAAGCATGGGATAGTGTCACTATCCTGTCAGTATGCTTACACTATCCTTCCTGTATAGTGTCACTATCTTTTTTTAATGTTTATAAGTTGCATGATTGGACAAATTGGTGTAAATTGCGCAATTATTTCACAAATATTCTAAAACAGGGGAGTAATATGAGCATGGATAATCATATCGTAATTATGGCTGGTGGCATCGGTAGTCGTTTTTGGCCGATGAGTACACCGGAATGTCCCAAGCAATTTATTGATGTAATGGGATGCGGGCGTACGTTGATTCAACTGACTGCTGATCGTTTTGATGGCGTCTGTCCACGGGAAAATGTGTGGGTAGTGACGTCCGAGAAATATATTGATATCGTCCGGGAGCAATTGCCGGAGATTCCTGAAAGCAATATCCTTGCAGAGCCTTGTGCACGAAACACTGCTCCCTGCATCGCCTATGCTTGCTGGAAAATCAAGAAAAAACATCCGAACGCCAATGTGGTGGTGACTCCGTCGGATGCATTGGTTATCAATACAGGTGAATTCCGCCGGGTAGTAGAGAAAGCACTTCGTTTTACTGACAACAGCAGTGCTATCGTAACGCTGGGTATCAAACCGACTCGCCCGGAAACCGGATATGGATATATTGCTGCCGGAGATCAGATCATGACTGATAAAGAGATTTTTACGGTAGATGCATTCAAGGAAAAACCGGACAGGGAGACTGCCGACAGATATCTGGCCGAGGGTAACTACTTCTGGAATGCAGGAATTTTTGTTTGGAATGTGCGTACTATCACTTCCGTGATGCGTGTATATGCTCCGGGCATAGCGCAAATCTTCGATCGTATTTTCCCCGATTTCTATACGGAGAAGGAAAATGAAACGATTAAAAAGCTGTTCCCTACCTGCGAAGCTATTTCCATAGACTATGCCGTAATGGAAAAAGCACAGGAAATCTATGTACTTCCGGCTTCTTTCGGTTGGTCGGACTTGGGGACCTGGGGAGCGCTCCGCGGACTGTTGCCACAAGATAAATCCGGAAATGCTACGGTAGGGGCCGATGTCCGTTTGTACGAAAGCAAGAACTGCATCGTACATACCAGTGAAGAGAAACGGGTCGTTATTCAGGGTCTGGATGGATATATCATTGCTGAGAAAGATAATACACTGTTGATTTGTAAACTGGAGGAAGAACAGCGGATAAAGGAGTTTTCAAAGTAATCCTTAATTCTTTTGATATTCCTGAGGCGTCATTCCGGTCATTCGTTTGAAAAACTTGCTGAAGAAAGACGGATTGGGAAAGTTTAATTCATCTGATATCTGATAAACAAGGCGGTTGCTATGTTTTAGCAATACTTTAGCCTCTAGTATAATGGACTGGTTTATCCAGTCCATTACTGTTTGCTGGCTGGTTTGCCGGATTACAGTGTTCAGATAACGGGGAGTGAGACAAAGTTTATCCGCATAGAAACTGACATTCCGTTCTGTCTTGCTATAGGTGTTGACCAAAGAAATGAAGCGCTGAAAAATGTCGTTTTGATGGGTTAATGGACTGAGTTCGGCCTGCCCTTTGCTTTTGGCTATATACTCTATATTATATAGTAATCCTACCAGTAAATGCTGAATGACCTCTTTTCTGAATATAGGTTCTTGCAATACACTCCACATGACCGTCACAAAATTCTCTATCTGTATTTGTTCTTCGGTAGACAGTGGAAACAGGAGATTTTTCTTTTGTTGGAGGAAATGGGTGAAGAATTCTTCCTTTCCGGATATCGGCAGAAAGTTCAGGTCTACTGCCATCATGTGAGCATCAAAATCGTGAGATACTTCTATGATTTGTATGATAGAGTTGGGAGCTATCAGGGATATATGGTCGGGCAGGAAAATATATTCGATCAGATTGATTAAAACACGTGCCGAGCCATTAGTGACAATAGCAATACGGCCTTCCTGTAGCCGGTACGGTTGTCCGACACTGAAGATAGTCGTTTCCATTTTAGAGAAACTTGTCACGAATCCGAATTCGGCATTGATGAAGCGAAATTCGTTGTGACGTACTATATTTATATCCTTCAACAGTTGGAGGCCTAATTCCATCGGTTTCTTCTGTTCCATTTTCTCAGTTCTTTTCCGGCAAAGATAAGAAATAGCCCTTGAATCTTCTCTTTTTTTAGGATGAATCGAACTATTGGGACATATTTTCCAACTATCAGAATGGGAAACTATTACTTAAAGGTCTATCTTTGTCTATCTTTAAATTCATAGAAAAAATGCGTATGAAAAGAATTATTTTTAGTCTTTCGCTTTTACTGTTCATGGCCGGAATGTATGGGCAGACCGGACATATAACATTAGAAGAATGTCAGCAAAAAACGCAGGATAACTATCCGTTGGTGCGTCAATATGATTTAGTGGAGAAGACGAAAGAATATAATCTGGAAAATGCGGCGAGGGGATACTTGCCTCAGTTTGCTCTTTCGGCAAAGGCGTCTTATCAAAGTGATGTGACGGAGTTGCCCATAACCATTCCCGGTGTGGATATCAAAGGGATGGCCAAAGACCAGTATCAGGTGATGCTGGAGTTACAGCAACAGATATGGGATGGCGGAGGAATCCGGATGCAGAAGAAAAAGGCTACGGCGGAAGCGGAGATCGACAGGGAAAAGTTGAACGTCGATATGTATGCGTTGAATGGCCCTGTGAATGATTTGTATTTCGGAATTCTTATGTTGGATGAGCAGTTGGCTCAGAATGCCTTGCTGCAAGACGAACTGGGACGGAACTTCCGTCAGATTACGGCTTATGTGGAAAATGGAATAGCTAATCAGGCCGATCTGGATGCTGTGAAAGTGGAGCAGTTGAATACCCGTCAGAAGAGAGTGGAACTGACTTCTTCCCGTATGGCTTATTTGAAGATGCTTTCGTTATTGATGGGAGAGGTGCTTTCGCCGGAGACAGTATTGGAGAAGCCTGTTCCTCAAAACGAATTGTCGGCTGTCAGTGAGATTCGCCGACCGGAGCTGTCGTGGTTTGACGCACAGGGGGCCGGTTTGCAGGTACAAGAGAAAGCCTTGAATGTGCGCCATCTTCCTCATTTCGGATTGTTTGTGCAGGGAGCTTACGGTAATCCGGGATTAAATATGCTGAAGAATGAATTTTCTCCTTATTATATTGCAGGTGTCCGGCTTTCATGGAATTTCGGAAGTCTGTATACGTTGAAGAATGACCGTCGGGTGATTGAAAATAAACGGAAGCAACTGGGCAGCAATCGGGATGTGTTTCTTTTTAATACGAGACTGGAAATGACGCAGCAAGATCAGTCTGTCCGTTCGTTGGAGAAGCAGATGCAGGATGATGATGAAATTATCCGGTTGCGTACGAATATTCGTCGGGCTGCGGAAGCCAAAGTTGCGAATGGTACGTTGACAGTAACAGAAATGCTCAGAGAACTCACGAATGAGAGTCTTGCCCGTCAGGCGAAGGCAATGCATGAGATTCAACGGTTGATGGGTATCTATCAATTGAAATATACTACTAATCATTAATAAAAATCTTTCGGATATGAAACGAATGACAAAAATAGGAATATACGGGATGGCAGTATGGTTGCTTTCTGCCTGTGGAAACGGAACGCCCGATTATGATGCAACGGGAACCTTTGAGGCTACGGAAGTGATCGTTTCCGCTGAAGCGGCGGGAAAACTGCTGCAACTGGAAGTGGAAGAAGGAACGAGATTGAAAGCCGGCGAAGAAGTCGGGCTGGTAGATACCGTCCAGTTATATCTGAAAAAGTTGCAACTGGAAGCAAGCATGAAATCGGTGGAAAGCCAGCGTCCCGATCTGGCCAAACAGATAGCTGCTACCAAACAGCAAATTACTACAGCGCAAAGGGAAAAGAAGCGGGTAGAGAACCTGCTTGCTGCCGGAGCTGCCAATCAGAAACAACTAGATGACTGGGATGCACAGGTAACCTTGCTTCAGCGGCAGTTGATTGCACAGGAATCTTCATTGATGAAGAGTACGAACAGTCTGACGGAACAGGGAAATTCGGTCGGTATACAAGTGGCACAGGTGGAAGACCAGTTGAGCAAGTGCCATATTCAGTCACCTATTGAAGGTACGGTGCTGGCAAAATATGCGGAAGCGGGAGAACTGGCATCCGTTGGCAAACCGCTGTTTAAAGTGGGTGAGGTAGACCGGATGTATTTGCGGGCTTATGTTACTTCAGAGCAATTGTCCCAAGTAAAATTGGGGGATGAAGTGACGGTGTATTCCGATTATGGAAATTCGGAACAGAAAGCCTATCCCGGTGTGGTCACTTGGATCTCGGACCGTTCGGAGTTTACCCCCAAAACGATTCTGACTAAAAATGAACGTGCCAATCTGGTATACGCAGTGAAGATTGCCGTGAAAAATGACGGTTCGTTGAAGATTGGTATGTATGGAGGTGTGGTATGGAAAAAGGAGAACCCATAGTCGTTGTAAAGGAAATCAGCAAGAGCTACGGGAAAGTAGAGGCACTGAAAGAGATTTCTTTTGCGGTAGAGCAGGGAGAAATTTTCGGGCTGATCGGTCCCGACGGGGCGGGGAAGAGTACCTTATTCCGCATCCTGACCACTTTGCTGCTGGCTGATAAAGGTACGGCAACTGTCAACGGACTGGATGTGGTGACGGATTACAAGCAGATTCGTACCAAAGTAGGATATATGCCCGGACGGTTCTCGCTTTATCAGGACCTTTCGGTAGAAGAGAATCTGGAATTTTTTGCTACGGTATTTCATACGTCGATACAGGAAAACTATGATTTGATTAAAGATATTTATCAGCAGATCGAGCCCTTTAAGAAAAGAAGGGCAGGTGCTTTGTCGGGAGGTATGAAGCAGAAGCTGGCATTGAGCTGTTCTCTGATTCATAAACCTGATATTTTATTTCTGGATGAACCGACTACGGGTGTAGATCCTGTGTCTCGGAAAGAATTTTGGCAGATGCTCCGTAATTTGAGAAAACAGGGGATTACAATCATTGTTTCCACTCCTATTATGGATGAGGCTCGTCAATGCGACCGGATTGCTTTTATTAATCACGGGCAGGTGCACGGAATCGATACGCCCGACCGGATCCTTCAGAAGTTTGCTTCCATTCTTTGTCCGCCACCCTTGGAACGGGAGGAGGCGCAACAGATGGCAGTTCCTGTTATCGAGGTGGAGCAGCTGACCAAATCCTTCGGACATTTTACGGCAGTCGATCATATCTCTTTTCAAGTGCAGCGGGGAGAAATTTTCGGTTTTCTTGGAGCCAATGGGGCAGGTAAGACGACTGCGATGCGTATGCTTTGCGGATTGAGCCGTCCGACTTCGGGAGTAGGAAAGGTGGCAGGCTATGACATCTTTCGGGAAGCCGAACAAGTCAAAAGGCATATCGGATATATGAGTCAGAAATTCTCTTTGTATGAGGATCTTAAAGTCTGGGAGAATATCCGTCTCTTTGCCGGAATTTATGGGATGAAGGAGATGGAGATTGAAGAAAAGACAGATGAATTGTTAGAACGCCTGGGGTTTGCAGACGAACGGGATACGTTGGTGAAAAGCCTTCCCTTGGGTTGGAAACAGAAACTGGCCTTTTCTGTCTCTATCTTCCATGAGCCGAAAATAGTCTTCCTTGATGAACCGACCGGAGGAGTTGATCCTGCTACTCGCAGGCAGTTCTGGGAGCTGATTTATCAGGCTGCCGATCGGGGAATCACTGTATTTGTTACCACGCACTATATGGATGAAGCGGAATATTGCAACCGAATATCGATTATGGTGGACGGCCAGATCAAGGCACTGGATACACCGGCCCGGCTGAAAGAACAGTTTGGTGTGGAGACAATGGATGATGTGTTTCAACAACTTGCCCGCCATGCGGTGCGTAAAGCGGATTGATTATGAAACAATTTATTGCTTTTGTAAAGAAAGAATTTTATCATATTTTCCGTGACCGGCGTACCATGCTGATCCTGTTGGGAATGCCGGTCGTAGAGATTATTTTGTTTGGTTTTGCCATCAGTACGGAGGTGAAGAATGTCCGACTGGCTGTTCTCGATCCTTCGAATGATATGGTGACTAGGAAAATCATAGACCGGCTGGATGCGAGTGAGTATTTCACAGTTACTACCCGTTTTCATTCTCCGCAGGAGATGGAAACTGCCTTTCGGAAAAATAAGATCGATATGGCGATTGTATTTGGAGAGCGTTTTGCCGACGGACTTTATACGGGAGACGCCCGTGTGCAGCTGATAGTCGATGCAACCGATCCCAATATGTCTACCTCGCAGAGTAATTATGCAGCCAGCATTGTTTCTTCGGCAGGGCAGGAGATGTTGCCTCCCAATGTGTCCGTTTCACGTTTGACTCCGGATGTCAAATTGCTGTATAATCCGCAGATGAAGAGTGCCTACAACTTTGTGCCCGGAGTCATGGGATTGATTTTAATGCTGATTTGCGCGATGATGACCTCTATTTCCATAGTTCGTGAAAAAGAGACGGGCACGATGGAAGTATTGCTGGTATCTCCGGTAAAACCATTATTTATTGTACTGGCAAAGGCAGTACCTTACTTTGTTTTATCTTTTGTCAATCTGACAACCATTTTGCTGCTTTCAGTCTTTGTACTGGATGTGCCGGTAGTGGGGAGTTTGTTCTGGCTGGTGATGGTGTCTTTGCTCTTTATTTTCGTGTCGCTGGCTTTGGGTTTGCTGATTTCCTCTGTGACAAGTACACAGGTGGCAGCCATGCTGGCCTCCGGAATAATATTGATGATGCCCACCATGGTTTTGTCCGGAATGATTTTTCCGGTAGAAAGTATGCCGGTGATTCTCCGGGCCATATCGGACATTATTCCCGCCCGCTGGTATATTCAGGCTGTGCGCAAACTGATGATTGAAGGAGTGCCGGTTGTACTGGTACTTAAAGAGATTGGTATTTTGTTGCTGATGGCAGTAGGGCTTATTACCATCAGTATCAGGAAATTTAAATATCGATTGGAATAAAGGAATTTATTATGATAAAATTTCTGATAGAAAAAGAGTTTAAACAGTTGCTTCGCAATTCGTTTCTGCCGAGATTGATTCTTATCTTTCCCTGCATGATCATGTTATTGATGCCTTGGGCTGTGAATATGGAAATAAAGAATATCCAGCTGAATATTGTAGACAATGATCATTCGGTGATTTCTCAGCGGCTGGTGAATAAGATTGCGGCTTCTACCTATTTCCGTCTGACGGAAGTACCGGCATCTTATGAGGATGGATTACGGAATATTGAACTGGGAACAGCGGATATTATAATGGAGATCCCCAGGCACTTGGAGCGGGACTGGATGAACAAAGGAGAAGCCCATATACTGATTGCAGCCAATTCGGTAAATGGAACGAAAGGAGGGCTAGGCAGTTCTTATCTGGGCACTATTATCAATAACTATGCAGCCGAGTTACGTGCAGAATATCCTGATGCCGTATCTGCGTCGGGCAGTGCCCCTTCCATTCGTATCGATATGCAGGGATTATTTAACCCGAATCTGAATTATAAACTTTATATGATTCCTGCTTTGATGGGAATGTTGTTGACTTTGATATGCGGATTTTTGCCCGCCCTGAATGTGGTTAGTGAGAAGGAGGTAGGAACGATCGAACAGATTAATGTGACTCCTGTACCGAAATTTACTTTTATTCTGGCTAAACTTTTACCTTACTGGATCACAGGCTTTATCGTATTGACTTTGTGCTTTTTGTTAGCCTGGCTGCTTTATGGAATAACTCCTGTAGGGCATTTCATCGTGATTTATTTTTTGGCGATTTTGTTTGTATTCGTTATGTCCGGCTTCGGGCTCGTTATATCCAATTATTCGGCAACTATGCAGCAGTCTATGTTTGTAATGTTCTTTTTTATGCTGATTCTGATGTTGATGAGCGGATTATTCACTCCGGTGAGCAGTATGCCTGAATGGGCACAGGTGATCACTTATTTCAATCCTTTGAAGTACTTTATGGAAGGAATGCGTATGGTATACCTCAAAGGAAGCAGCTTGTTGGAACTGCTGCCTGAAATAGGAGTCTTGTTTCTTTTTGCACTGGGGTTCAATACCTGGGCGGTGATCAGTTATCGGAAAAATCAATAGTTGAGAATTTGATTATATAAAAAACAGCTCTTATCCTTATTGGTTGGAAAAGAGCTGTTTTTATTATTGTTTTCACCCCTTGGGATGAATCGTGGTTACTGTATTATTTTACTTCGATTTGCTTTTCGGCCTTCTTCACTTCTTCTTCAGAAATCTTAGGAAGTTGGACGCTCAAAACCCCGTTTTCTACTGCGGCAGAAATTTTTTCTTTATCTACATTATCCGGCAGAATCATGGTCTGCTGAAACTTAGAATAAGAGAATTCGCGACGTAGATAGCGACCTTCTTTCTTCTCTTCTTTGTTTTCAGTCTTCTTCTCCATGGAGATAACGAGGTTGTTGTCTTCATCAATGCGAACATTGAAGTCCTCTTTTGTCATTCCCGGAGCAGCCAGTTCAACTTTGTATTCTTTTTCTGTTTCAAAAACATTGATTGCAGGTGCAGTTGCATTTGCTTTTACCATCCAATCGTTATCAAAGAAATCGTTAAAAATACTTGGTAACCAACTTTGAGTTCTTCTAACAGGCATCATAATCTTAGTCTCCTATCTTTTAGTTAAACATTCGGTTTATTCACTCTTGAATTTCGGTTCGTTGCTTTCCGCAGAGGGGAGCATCCCGACTCTTACTGTCTGCTTTCGAACCGTCGTTCACTGCTATTAGTGCAAACCTTATGCCAAAAGAATTCTGAGACTAAAAATGTCTATTTGTCATTTTAATAATGCCAATTTTGCCTGTTTGGTGACAAAATGTAATCGCGATATGTTTATTTTATATAATATAGATATTAATTTGATAATCTATTTCTTATCAATGAGTTTGAATCTTAATCTTAAAGTTTGCCTTTCTTCATCGTAATCATGACTGATGATTTTGAAGGTTCCTACTTCTGAGGTATTGGACACGTGTAACCCTATACAGGCGCAGGCGTCATAATCTCCTATGCGTATAATACGAAGAGTCTCACTGGCGTCAGCAGGAAGTTTGCTCAGATCTACGATGTCTTTAGCCTGTTCATGAGTCATAAATTCAACAGTTACGGGCAGATTTTGACTGATAATTTCGTTTACCTTATCTTCTATCGTTTGTATCTCCGCATCTGTAGGACAAGTAGGGAGAATATAGTCGCACTTACTCTTTTTCCTTTCTATATGGGCATTTCTTGAGCGAGGGCAACCGAAAGTTTTTACCATAGTGGCATTTAGTAAATGCTCTGCTGTATGCATAGGAGGATACTCCTGTTTGTTGTGATCATTGAGTTGAGGTTGTTGTTCCATAAATTTTTCAATAACTTTTTGTTTTTGATATTTTCTTATTTGCCGGATGGCAGTTTGTACTTTTCTCCCAGGAAATGCGGTTGCTTATCTATCGCTAAATCGATAAACATCTTGACCCTTGCAAATAATTCTCTGATATTGGTTTTCAATCCTGCATAGACGTCTACATCCCTGGCATTAAAACCGATGGCGGTAATCCCATTCTTTTCGGCAAGATAAATAGCCCGCTCATTGTGAAATCGTTGAGAAATGATGGTCAGACGGGTCTGACCGAATACTTCTTTAGCACGCACAACAGAGTCAAGGGTACGAAAACCGGCATAATCTAAATAGATAGACTTTTCAGGAACACCTTTTTGCATAAGCGCTTTCTTCATTTCTTCCGGTTCGTTGTAATCTTCTTTGCGATTATCTCCACTGATAAGAATATAATTAATTTTGCCTGCCTTGTACAATTCAACCGCCGCATCAATGCGATAGTCAAAATATAAATTATTATTCCCGCTTTTCAGCTTAGAAGAGGTGCCGAGAAGCAGACCTACATTGTTTGCAGGAATATCACTGATTTCAGTATAGATGCAGGAGGCTGCATTCTTCTTGATGGTCCAGTCGCAGATAAAGATACTGATAACACAAAGTATGGCAATTATCAGTGTGATATAGAATAGTTTTTTTTTCATTTTCCGAATAATTCACTCATATAATCAAGGGAACGGCTAATGTCGAAATACATTTGATTTCCTTCATAGTACTGGCATTTATCAAACTCTATCAGATCACATTTATTGACTAGCGATTGACCTTTCATGTTTTCCATTTTGAATAACATGTTCAGCAGTTGGTATTCGTCATTTACGCAGATAACCTTAAATGCGGTTTCTTCGCTTGTACCGTCACCTGTAAGCGCAATCATAGTAAGCAAGGCTGCGTATCTTTTTGAATAGTGTTTTATTTCCCGGATATCTTTCTGGAGCAAACCGGCTATTCCGTACATATTATATAGTAATTGGAGAGATACCGGATTCTTTTTTAGTAGTTCTTTGCCGATATTATAAGCATCTTCATACTTTTCTTCTTTAATCAACTTTCGGAAATCCTGAAAATCATCCATACTTCCTTTGTAAGCTGGTGTGAATGAATACCCGTAATATAGCATGGCATGATCTTGCCGGGTGAGTAAAGTATCATTTTCTTCAAAACGTTGCATGAGCTTTTGAAATTCCGTATTGTGATTAGTCACGTACTCTTTGATGGCCGGATAATCCACTTTTAATATTTCTTGTGCGGAACAATAAACCTGAAGGCTAAGTATGCTTATAAAGAAAAGGGTAATGAGCTTTTTCATGACAGTGTTTTTTTAGGGTATTATGATTCACAAAAATACCATTCTTTTTTAGGAAACCAAGCGTATAGGCATAAAAAAAGGAGCAACGCCTTGCTCCAACCTTTGTTAACCTTAAATCTAATACTATGAAAAACACATTGCAAAGATACGGACTTCTGTGAACTTTGCAAATTAACCAAGAAAAATCTTATGTTATATAACATAGATTAAGAATTTTCCCTTTCCGCTTAACGGATATTCGGTATTTGATCGTTCATATAAAGAGTTTTTTTATCTTTGCAACCAATTTGAATTACTAATCTTTATATATGTATATGAAAAAGAAAAGACTGGGTCAATGGATGTTGTTGGCCATCGTTTGTTTGAGTTTCTCAGTAGGAGAGACCTATGCACAGAAACATGAGTTCGCTAATTACAAGCGTTATGCGACAGAGAATGCAGCACTTGCACAACCTGTAAAGAAGGAAAAAAGAGTGGTCTTTATGGGCAATTCCATTACGGAAGGATGGGTGAGGACACATCCTGATTTCTTCAAAACAAATGGATATATCGGTCGTGGTATCAGTGGCCAGACGTCCTATCAGTTTTTACTTCGTTTTAGGGAAGATGTGATCAATCTTTCTCCGGCATTGGTTGTCATTAATGCAGGAACAAATGATGTAGCCGAAAATACAGGTGCTTATAATGAAGATTATACATTCGGAAATATTGCATCTATGGCAGAACTGGCGAAGGCAAATAAAATCAAAGTGATTCTGACTTCAGTATTGCCGGCTGCTGAATTTCCGTGGAGACGGGAGATTAAAGATGCTCCTCAAAAGATTCAGTCATTGAATGCCCGCATAGAAGCTTACGCCAAAGCTAATAAAATTCCGTTTGTGAATTATTATCAGCCAATGGTGGTGGGCGAGAATAAGGCCTTGAATCCTCAATATACGAAAGATGGGGTACATCCTACAGGAGAAGGATATGATATCATGGAAGCACTCATTAAACAGGCTATTGAAAAAGCGCTTTAATTATAGATAGAGTGTAGATAAAAAATGCCCTTTGATAAGATTTCAAGGGGTATTTTTGTAGGATTGGAAGATGCTAAGATGGGGTATGGGCATAAAAAAAGGAGCAACGCCTTGCTCCAACCTTTGTTAACCTTAAATCTAATACTATGAAAAACACAGTGCAAAGATACGGGCTTTTGCGAAATCTGCAAATTATTTCTCTTAAATAGGTGTTTTTATAACACTAATTAGCAAAAGCTCGGGTTTCTTATAGATTTATTGATATTTATAAGCCGTTTATCCCCACTTTTCTTTCATCAAATCTTCCAGTTTCAGCAGCTCATTCCGATATTGGGCAGCTTCGATAAATTCCAGTTTTTTGGCGGCCTCCTGCATTAATTTGCGGGTACGCTCTATGCTCTTTTCCATTTGAGCTTTGCTCATATATTGTACGATTGGGTCGGCTGCGATATTAGGTGAAGAAGGTTCCACATAAGCGTGTTTTTCTTTCAGCAACTCATCGGCTTCGGAACCTGGACTGCCAAATACAGACAAGTTTCTCGCCTTCTTGATTTGTTGTGGGGTGATGCCGTTCGCTTCATTATAAGCGAGCTGTTTCTCGCGTCGACGGTTTGTTTCATCGATCGTAAGCCGCATACTGTCTGTTATTTTATCTGCATACATGATTACTTTTCCGTTTACATTACGGGCAGCACGTCCTGCAGTCTGGGTCAATGAGCGATGCGAACGGAGGAAGCCTTCCTTATCGGCATCGAGAATAGCGACAAGGGATACTTCCGGAAGGTCAAGACCTTCACGAAGCAGATTGACACCGATAAGTACGTCATAAACGCCTTGTCTCAAGTCATCCATGATCTTCACACGCTCTAATGTATCCACATCGCTATGGATATAGTTACATCTCACATTATTGTTGAGAAGGTATTCTGTCAGCTCTTCCGCCATACGTTTCGTAAGTGTCGTTACAAGTACCCGTTCTTCTTTTTCGATACGCAGCTGAATTTCTTCCATCAGGTCGTCAATTTGATTGAGACTCGGGCGTACTTCAATAACAGGATCAAGCAGACCGGTAGGGCGGATCACTTGTTCTACAACGATCCCTTCCGATTGTATCAGCTCATATTCTGCCGGGGTAGCACTGACATAAATCACTTGTTTTGTCATCTCCTCAAATTCTTCAAATTTCAGAGGGCGGTTGTCCATTGCGGCAGGCAGTCGGAACCCATATTCTACCAGATTGATTTTACGGGCACGGTCGCCTCCATACATGGCGCGAACCTGCGGCACGCTTACATGACTTTCGTCAATAACCAGCAAAAAGTCATCCGGGAAGAAATCGAGAAGGCAATAAGGACGGGTGCCGGCAGCGCGACCGTCGAAATAACGGGAATAATTCTCAATGCCGGAACAGTGCCCTAATTCCCGGATCATTTCCATGTCATACGTAACTCGCTCGTACAATCGTTTCGCTTCATATTCTTTGCCGATAGATTCGAAGAACGCTACTTGTTTGGTTAAGTCATCCTCTATTTCGTGGATGGCACGAAGAGTAGCTTCCTTGGTGGTCATAAATAAATTGGCGGGATAGATCTTATAGGCTTCGAAAGGAGCGGTAGTCACACCGGTAATCGGGTCCACTTCTTCTATCCCATCAATCTCGTCTCCCCAGAAAGTGACACGAAGCAGAGTGTCCGAGTACGCAAGGAAAATGTCGACCGTGTCTCCTTTAACGCGGAAGTTGCCACGATTCAAATCGATATCATTACGGACATACAGGCTGTCCACAAGACGACGCAGAAAAACATTACGGTCAAGCATCCGCCCCCGTTCAATTTCGATTACATTTTTATAGAAATCCGACGGGTTTCCCATACCGTAAATACAGGAGACTGAGGAAACGACTACCACATCTTTCCGGCCTGAAAGCAGGGAGGAGGTAGCGGCGAGACGTAACTTGTCAATCTCGTCATTGATGGCGAGATCCTTTTCTATATAGGTATCTGAATTTGGCAGATAGGCTTCCGGCTGATAGTAGTCGTAATATGAAACGTAATATTCTACGGCGTTATTGGGGAAAAATCCCTTGAACTCGCTGTATAGCTGCGCAGCCAATGTCTTGTTGTGGCTCAAGATCAACGTAGGCTTGTTGATGTTGGCGATCACATTGGCGATGGTGAACGTTTTTCCCGATCCGGTAACCCCCAATAAAGTCTGTGCGGGAACTCCTTGAAGTACCCCCTCAGTAAGCTGGGCGATCGCTTCTGGTTGATCCCCGGTAGGTTTGTAAGCTGATGTTAGTTCAAAATTCATAGTTAAATCCTAAAAAGTGGAGCAATATTCGGCAAAATAATTGAGATAACAAATCATTTTTCCAAATAAATCCTTTACTTTGCAACATATTAATATCATGAAACAGATTCATACAACTAATAATACCAAGAGAACATGATTTGGAATGAGACCATTGAGTGTATGGACCGCGAAAGTCTTCGCAAGATTCAAAGCATACGACTCAAGAAAATTGTGGATTACGTTTATCACAACACGCCTTTTTACCGGAAGAAAATGCAGGAAATGGGTATCACCCCCGATGATATCAATACGATTGATGATATCGTGAAACTGCCGTTTACCACGAAACATGATTTAAGAGATAATTATCCTTTCGGACTTTGTGCCGTGCCGATGAGCCAGATCGTGCGTATTCATGCCTCTTCCGGAACGACCGGAAAGCCGACGGTAGTGGGATATACCCGCAAAGACCTTTCTTCGTGGGCAGAATGTATATCGCGTGCTTTTACTGCTTATGGAGCAGGACGCTCAGATATATTTCAGGTTTCCTATGGTTACGGACTTTTTACGGGTGGCCTGGGAGCACACGCCGGAGCTGAGAATATTGGTGCTTCTGTGATTCCGATGTCCAGTGGTAATACAGAAAAGCAGATTACATTGATGCATGATTTTGGATCAACGGTTCTTTGCTGTACTCCTTCGTATGCACTTTATCTGGCGGATGCCATTAAAGATTCCGGCTATCCGCGGGAGGAATTCCAACTGAAAGTGGGAGCCTTGGGTGCGGAGCCCTGGACGGAGAATATGCGTCATGAAATCGAAGAAAAACTCGGTATTAAAGCATATGATATCTACGGACTGAGTGAAATTGCCGGACCGGGTGTAGGTTACGAATGTGAATGTCAGCATGGTACGCACTTGAATGAGGATCATTATTTCCCGGAAATTATTGATCCGAATACATTGCAGCCGGTAGAACCCGGACAGACGGGCGAGCTGGTATTTACGCACCTGACGAAGGAAGGAATGCCATTGCTTCGTTATCGTACGCGTGACTTGACGGCCTTGCATTATGATAAATGCTCCTGCGGGCGTACATTGGTTCGTATGGACCGTATCCTGGGACGTAGTGACGATATGCTGATTATCCGTGGTGTCAATGTATTCCCGACTCAGATCGAGTCCGTCATTCTTGAGATGGAAGAATTCGAACCACATTATTTGTTGATAGTGGGGCGTGAAAACAATACCGATACGATGGAACTTCAGGTAGAAGTGCGCCCGGATTTCTATTCGGATGAGATTAACCGTATGCTAGCGTTGAAGAAGAAACTGGCAAGCCGTCTCCAAAGCGTACTTGGACTGGGAGTCAATGTGAAACTGGTAGAACCGCGTAGCATTGAACGCAGCGTGGGCAAAGCTAAACGAGTGATTGATAACAGAAAAATTTAAAATAGGTAATAGGTAATAAGTATTAGGTATTATCGTAGCTGCAACATGGAATCCGTGTGGCTATTACCTATTACCTAATATTTAATACTTATTACTTAATACCTAATACTTAAAACTTTACGATAATGGTAGCAAAACAACTTTCTATCTTTTTGGAAAACAAGTCCGGCCGTTTGACGGAAGTGACTGAAGTGCTGGCAAAAGAGAACATCAATCTTTCTGCCTTGTGCATCGCTGAAAATGCTGATTTTGGCATTTTGCGTGGAATTGTATCCGATCCGGATAAAGCATATAAAGCATTGAAAGATAATCATTTTGCCGTGAATATAACAGATGTGGTCGGCATTAGCTGTCCGAATGTGCCGGGAGCTCTGGCAAAAGTGCTGGGATTCTTGTCGGCAGAAGGGGTCTTTATTGAGTATATGTATTCGTTTGCCAATAATAACGTGGCAAACGTTGTGATTCGTCCTAGTAATATGGATAAATGTATTGAAGTACTGAAAGAAAAGAAAGTCGACCTGTTGGCGGCAAGTGATTTGTACAAGCTGTAACCGGACGGCGGACCATAAGCGAACGGTGAACGAAGAACGATAGCGCTGGTATACCAATGACATATAGCGCGCTTGTTGATCGTTCACCGTTTATTATTGACTGTTTATAGCTTCCTGTTCGACGTCGTTTTTTCTCTTTTCGTCGATGTTTAACGCCTTTTATGTATTAAAAAACATAGATTAATTGGTTAATTCCCCGCGAATAAGTAACTTTGCGCAATATTTTTTAAAAGGATGAAGAAAAATATCATTATAACTTTGCTCGCAGCAGCCTCTCTGACATCGTGTGGAGAGTACAATAAGTTGCTGAAAAGTACCGATTACGAATACAAGTACGAGGCCGCCAAAAACTATTTTGCTAAAGGGCAGTATAACCGCTCAGCTACCTTGCTGAACGAATTGATTACAATCCTTAAGGGAACCGATAAAGCGGAGGAGTCTCTGTATATGTTGGGTATGAGTTACTATAATCAGAAAGATTATCAGACAGCTGCCCAGACGTTTATCACCTATTTCAACACTTATCCCCGTGGTACTTTCACTGAACTGGCACGTTTCCATGCAGGTAAATCCCTGTTCCTGGATACTCCGGAACCACGTTTGGATCAATCAAGCACTTATCAGGCTATCCAGCAACTGCAGATGTTTATGGAATATTTCCCGAACAGTACCAAGAAGCAGGAAGCACAAGATATGATTTTTGCTTTGCAGGATAAACTGGTGTTGAAAGAACTCTATTCTGCAAAGTTGTATTATAATCTGGGTAACTATCTGGGTAATAACTATGAATCCTGTGTAATTACAGCTCAGAATGCTCTGAAAGATTATCCTTATACAGATTATCGCGAAGAACTTTCCATATTGATTCTGCGTGCCAGACATGAAATGGCTATTTATAGTGTAGAAGACAAGAAGATGGATCGTTACCGTGAAACGATAGATGAATATTATGCTTTCAAGAACGAGTTTCCGGAAAGTAAATACCTGAAAGAGGCTGAAAAAATATTCAATGAATCACAGAAAGTAATTAAAGACTAAATTTAAATAGATTTATGGACTACAAAAAAACGAACGCTCCCGCTACGACGGTAACCCGTGACATGATGGAACTCTGTGCTGACACAGGGAATGTTTATGAAACTGTTGCCATTATTGGTAAGCGTGCTAACCAGATTAGTGTGGAAATTAAAAACGATCTTTCTAAGAAATTAGCAGAGTTTGCTTCTTACAACGATAATTTGGAAGAAGTATTCGAGAATAGAGAGCAGATCGAAATTTCTCGTTATTATGAGAAATTGCCGAAACCTGACTTGATTGCTACACAGGAATACATCGAAGGGAAAATTTATTATAGAAATCCGGCTAAGGAGAAAGAAAAACTTCAGTAATTTATTTTCTAACGAAAGAATTGATAGTCAAGTAGTAAGCGGGAAGCATTTTCCTATTCCTTATTGCTTGGCTATTATTGTTTAACTTAACTACTATAGAATACTTATGATTCAACGAATTCAAAGTTTTTACTTATTGATTGTAACAGGGTTGCTGATTACAGCAATGTGTTTACCGATGGGATATTTTATTGACACTACAGGAGAACATCCTTTTAAAGCACTGGGGATAGACGTGAATGGAATTTTCCAGTCTACTTGGGGGATATTTGGTATTCTGATGCTGAGCGCTCTGGTAGCTTTTGCGACTATTTTTCTGTATAAGAACCGAATGTTGCAGATTCGTATGTCAATCTTCAATAGCTTGTTGCTGGTGGGCTATTATATTGCCTTCATTGCTTTTTATTTTGCATTGAAGAGCGATGCCAATCTGTTCCGTATTGGTTGGGCGCTTTGCTTACCATTGGTGTCTATCGTTCTGAATGTGCTGGCTATTCGTGCTATCGGACGTGACGAGGTGATGGTAAAGGCTGCAGACAGACTTCGATAAGAATGCGGGAAGCTCTCGCATTGGGAGTTCCTGATAGAATAAAACAGGCGCGAATTTCGCAGACTCACGGAAATATAAACCGTAGGTTCGAGCGAGATTCGCGCCTGATCTTTTTGGGTACTGCTTCTTATTTCTTTAAATCGAATAGATAAGTAAGCTTCACTGTAATTGTGCCATGAGCCGCACGGGAGAAATAGTCTTTCTTCGTTGTGCTGTAAAAGTCTGACAGAGCAAAATAATAGCGTCCTTCGAGCAGAAAACTACCGGCTTTCTTTGTTCTGAATTCTATTCCGCCGCCTCCGGCTATACCATAATCGAATTTGTTTTGGATTTTATCCCCGTAAACAGCTTTTTGAGTGTCTGTCAGGGCATTCATGTCTATATTCTCCATGCTTTCAGATTCACCGATCAGAAGGCCGATCTGAGGACCTGCATTGATAAAGAACTGTAGTCCTTTTTCATTGCCGAAAGCCAAGTGGGCGAGGAAGGGAATATCGAGATAGGTCATCTTTCGGGTGTATTTGCGGGTAGGATCTTCTACGGGTTCTCCATTCTCCCCCGGTACTTCAAATAATTCATCCCAGCCACGTTGGGAGATATTTAACTCTACTTGCGCACCACAGATCATGGCAAAATACTTTTCGGAAATGTAGCGTGCCGTCAAACCTCCGGTAATACCCATCAATGAGTTCTGTTTGATTTTAGGAGTGAATGAAGCGCTGTTTAAGTTGACTCCTCCATTAAATCCGACAGAAAAGTTCTGGCGTGGTTCGCCGATCTGTGCGGTGGCAGGAAGTGCAAGTCCCATCATCAGGGAAGCGGCAATCAGAAGTGATTTTATCTTTGTCATTTTCGTCTTATTCGAAGTCAAGTTTTACTAATTCAAAATTCTTCGTGAAATGGATAAAGAATACTTTCTTATTAATGAATCCTCCCCAGTTGTTGACACGTTCGAATTTGAAGCCTGTCTGTATCGGAGTCAGGTTCATTTTCGGTAAATTGTTTTCCAGTTCCGAGCCATAGCGTGACAAGCCTTTCAGGAAGAAGAAGCCTGTGTCGAAACCAAGCATTCCGTAGCTTGGGAATTTACTCACCAAGTCCTTGCTATACCATTTGTGATAATTGTTGGTGAACTGTATGGCAGCCGGAAACAATGTATTTGTGTAGAACGATGAATAGAAATAGGTATCCAGTTCAAAGAAACTTTCCAGGTGATCCCGGGTATATGTCTGCCATTCGGGATAACCGAACAGATGAATATTCTGCTCCGGAGTATCTCTGACCAGTAGAATCAGTTGAGGAAGAATCTTGATTAACATGACATTTTTGCCGGAAGTCGGAATGAAAATATTGTCTTTGTCAAAGCGGAGAGCTTCCTTCAGCATATCCTTGGTTGCGTTTTCATTGACGGTTTTCATTGACATTCCCTTGCTCTTCAGCTCTTGTTTCATGCCGCTGATAAACTCGGCTTTTTCTTTATCTTCGCTGGTTGGTTCAATAAAGATGACATGGGCATTGGGGAATTGACGGGTAAAGTGTTCGTATACTTCCGAATATAAATAGGATTGCGGGGTATTAATCTGGTAGATGGCAGGATTATTAAATACTTCTTCCCCTTTCGAAGAGAAAGGAATCACCAGTCGTATATCATTCTTTTCTGCAAAAGTAGATAAAGGTTTGATCTGTTGCTGGTGCATCGGACCGAAAATGACATTCATGTTCTTCATCTCATTTTTCGCCAGAATAGTATTTAATGTAGAAACATCTTTTCCACAGTCATATACATATAGATCAATAGAAGTACCCGTACGTTTCAGGCTGTCTACCGCCATCAGGAAACCTTCGTAGTATTCCACCATACGTTTGTCTTCCTGGAAAGGCAATAGCAGGGCCGCTTTGATAGTAGAGATTGCCTGAGGGGCTTCTTTGCTCTTGCGGAAAAGCTCATTGTTACTGGGGGGGATAGCGTACGGATCCTCTTTGGGAGTCGTCGGTTGCATGGTGGTTGCACTGGGATAGGGGATACAGAGATATTGTCCCTTTTTCATTCCCTTTTTCAGTTCGGGATTGGCTGCAATCAATTCCTGTTCGCTGATTCCATATTCGCGGCTTACACTGAATACGGTTTCTTTGCGTTTTACCTTATGCATATCTTTGCATCTAGATTGTACAGGCCCCTGTATAGCGGGTTTTTCAGCCGGTGCTTGTGCAGTTTCCGTTTCCTGCTCTTGTTCCAACGGAATGAGAATAACCTGACCGATACGGAAGTTTTCGGCGCTTAATCCCGGATTGGCTTCACAAATGGCTTTTGCAGATATATTATAAATGGTAGTCAGTTTGTATAAAGTTTCTCCGGCTTGAATCGTATGGAATGTTTCCCCTTTTTGGCTTTCTTTTCCTTTAGGGATTTTTATAGCTTGTCCGGCATAAATTTTCTCATCACATCCGGGATTCAGACGTATGATGTCGTTTGTTGTGACATTATACATCTTGGCAATGGAGTATAAACTCTGTCCTTTTTCGATGGTATGCAAGAAATAAGATTGGTTCTCTTGTGCATAACTAATAGCGTATGAGGCGCTTATAAAAAGCAAAAATAAGAATATTCGGCTTATCGGTTTCATCAATTTATAACTATTGGTTCTTGAAATCAAGGAACAAAGGTACGAATAATGCCCTATATCTTCATAAGATTTGAGTTAAGAAAATAATATTGTGCTTTTTTAGGAGCATATTTCGGGCGGAAACATTAATTTTGTACCGTTTATGAAGGATATGAATATGCAAGAAACAGAATATATTAATGTGTATGGTGCCCGTGTGCACAATTTGAAAGATATTGATGCTGAAATTCCCCGTAACAGTTTGACAGTGATTACCGGATTGAGTGGTAGTGGTAAATCTTCCTTGGCTTTCGATACGATATTTGCCGAGGGACAGCGCCGTTATATCGAGACTTTTTCGGCCTATGCCCGCAACTTTTTGGGGAATCTGGAACGTCCGGATGTCGATAAAATAACAGGGCTGAGTCCGGTTATCTCTATCGAACAGAAAACTACGAATAAAAATCCCCGTTCTACCGTGGGAACAACAACGGAAATATACGATTATCTTCGTCTGCTCTATGCCCGTGCAGGTATTGCTTATTCGTACCTGTCAGGAGAGGAGATGGTGAAATATACGGAAGAACAGATTCTGGATTTAATCCTGAAAGATTATAAAGGAAAGAAAATATACTTGCTCGCACCCTTGGTTCGTTCGCGTAAGGGACATTACAAAGAACTCTTCGAACAGGTGCGAAAGAAAGGATATCTCTATGTACGGATAGACGGCGAACTGCGTGAAGTGACGCACGGCATGAAACTCGACCGTTACAAGAATCATGATATTGAGGTAGTCATTGATAAACTGATAGTAGCCGAGAAAGATGATAAACGCCTGAAACAGAGCGTGGCAACTGCTATGCGCCAAGGTGATGGTTTATTGATGATTCTTGATGCGCAGACAGAAAGTGTCCGTCATTACAGTAAACGCCTGATGTGTCCGGTTACCGGACTGTCTTATCGGGAACCGGCTCCTCATAACTTCTCATTCAACTCTCCGCAGGGAGCGTGCCCGAAATGTAAAGGATTAGGCGTGGTCAATCAGATTGATGTCGATAAAGTAATTCCCGACCGTGAACTTTCCATCTATGAAGGAGCGATAGCACCTTTGGGAAAATACAAGAATGCCATGATTTTCTGGCAGATCGGTGCTTTGCTGGAGAAGTATGAAGCCACTTTAAAAACTCCGGTGAAGGAATTGTCGGATGATGCGGTTGAAGAAATATTATATGGTTCGGATGACCGGATCAAGATCAAGAGTTCGCTGATAGGAACTTCTTCTGATTACTTTGTAACCTATGAAGGAGTCGTAAAATATATCCAGATGCTTCAGGAAAAGGATGCTTCTGCTACCGCGCAGAAGTGGGCGGAGCAGTTTGCCCGTACCACTGTTTGTCCGGAATGTAAAGGTGCCCGGTTGAATAAAGAAGCATTGCACTTCCGTATTCATGACAAGAACATCAATGACTTGGCCAATATGGACATCAATGAGCTATATGACTGGTTGATGAACGTAGATCAATTTCTGTCCGATAAACAAAAGAAAATCGCAGCCGAGATTCTGAAAGAAATTCGTACGCGTTTGAAATTCTTGTTGGATGTAGGATTGGATTATTTGGCATTGAACCGTAGCTCGGTCAGCCTGTCCGGTGGTGAAAGTCAGCGTATTCGTCTGGCTACACAGATCGGCTCGCAATTGGTGAATGTGCTTTATATTCTGGATGAACCGAGTATCGGGTTGCACCAGCGTGACAATCTGCGTTTGATCCGCTCGTTGAAAGAGCTTCGTGATATGGGAAACTCGGTTATCGTTGTTGAACACGATAAAGATATGATGCTGGCTGCCGATTATGTGATTGATATGGGGCCTAAAGCCGGTCGTCTGGGTGGGGAGGTAGTCTTCTCGGGAACCCCGTCAGAAATGCTTCAAACCGAAACGATGACTTCGCAGTATCTGAACGGAGAGATGAAAATAGAAGTACCCGCCAAGCGAAGAAAAGGAAATGGAAAATCTATCTGGCTGAAAGGAGCGAAGGGAAATAATCTGAAAAATGTAGATGTTGAATTTCCGTTAGGGAAGTTGATTTGTGTGACCGGAGTATCCGGAAGTGGTAAATCGACGTTGATTAATGAGACTTTGCAGCCGATTCTTTCACAGAAATTCTATCGCTCTTTGCAAGACCCTTTGGAATACGATTCTATAGAGGGACTGGAAAACATAGATAAGGTAGTGGACGTGGATCAATCTCCGATTGGTCGTACCCCCCGTTCCAATCCGGCCACTTATACAGGTGTATTTTCCGATATCCGTAACTTGTTCGTAAGCCTTCCGGAAGCTAAGATTCGCGGTTACAAGCCCGGACGCTTCTCTTTTAATGTATCGGGCGGTCGTTGTGAAGCCTGTACCGGAAATGGATACAAGACGATTGAAATGAACTTCTTGCCGGATGTGTATGTGCCTTGTGAGGTTTGCCACGGCAAGCGGTATAATCGCGAAACGCTTGAAGTACGTTTCAAAGGAAAGTCTATTGCTGATGTGCTTGATATGACTATAAACCGTGCTGTCGAATTCTTTGAGAATGTGCCGCAGATTCTGAATAAGATAAAAGTCTTGCAGGATGTCGGTTTGGGCTATATTAAATTAGGGCAGTCATCTACTACCCTTTCTGGTGGAGAGAGCCAGCGTGTGAAACTAGCAACAGAATTGTCCAAGCGAGATACCGGTAAAACACTTTACATTCTCGATGAACCGACTACCGGACTTCACTTTGAGGATATCCGTGTATTGATGGGGGTACTTAATAAGCTGGTGGACAAAGGTAATACCGTCATTGTAATCGAACATAACCTGGACGTTATCAAGATGGCGGATTATATCATAGACATGGGACCTGAAGGTGGTAAGGGCGGGGGAGTACTCCTTAGCTACGGAACACCGGAAGAGGTTGCGAAGAGCCAGAAAGGTTATACTCCTAAGTTTCTTCGCGAGGAATTAGGACTTTAATATTGAAGTATAAGTGTCGGCTTACTAAAAAGAAACAACAAGATGAAAATCAATAAAACGAATGCGGCGCGTCTGCTGGATAAAGCTAAAATAGCTTATGAACTGATTCCTTATGAAGTTGACGAAAACGATCTGAGTGCCATTCATGTAGCTGCCAGCTTAGGCGAGAATATAGAACAGGTATTTAAGACACTGGTTCTTCACGGTGACAAAAGCGGTTATTTTGTTTGCGTCATTCCGGGTGAGCACGAAGTCGATCTGAAGCTGGCAGCAAAGGCTTCCGGCAATAAAAAGTGTGATCTGATACCGGTGAAAGAACTTCTTCCGCTGACGGGATATATCCGGGGCGGCTGTTCGCCTATTGGCATGAAGAAACATTTTCCTACTTATATTCATGAAACCTGCCGGCAATTTCCGTATATTTATGTAAGTGCCGGTGTACGGGGGCTGCAGATAAAGCTTGCGCCGGGTGATTTAATCCGCGAATCGAGGGCAGAAATTTGCCGTTTATTTGAGGAATAAATCCAAAAAAGTATATATTTGCAGAATATATGTCATTAGAAAAATTATCAATCATTAATTAATAAATTTATATCTATGTTTGACAAACACCCTAAAGGACTGATAGCAGCCGCTTTAGCCAATCTAGGTGAACGCTTTGGCTTCTATACAATGATGGCGATCCTCGTGCTTTTCTTGCAAGCTAAGTTTGGAATGAATGGAAAAGAAGCGGGATTTATTTATTCAACTTTCTATTTTTCCATTTACATTCTTGCTTTGGTTGGAGGTATTATCGCCGATAAGACACGAAACTACAAAGGAACTATTTTCACGGGAATTGTGCTGATGGCAGTGGGATACTTGTTGTTGGCTATTCCATCCAAGACTCCGGTAGACAATCAGACCTTTTATCTGGTCATTACTTGCGCCAGCTTGTTTGTGATTGCATTTGGTAATGGATTATTTAAAGGAAATCTGCAAGCTCTGGTAGGGCAGATGTACGATAATCCTCAATATGCCAGCATGCGTGACTCCGGTTTCTCCTTGTTTTATATGTTCATTAATATCGGTGCAATCTTTGCTCCGTTTGCAGCGGTAGGTGTACGTAACTGGTGGTTGTCTACTTTCGGTTATAATTACGATGCTGATCTTCCTGCATTATGTCACGGTCATTTGGCTGGTACTTTGTCGCCCGAAGCTACTGAAACTTATCATACGTTGGTAGAGAAAGCTTCCAACGCTCCGGTACAGGATTATACAGCTTTTGCATCCGATTACCTGAACGTCTTTACTACAGGTTTCCATTATGCATTTGGAGTGGCTATCATTGCTATGGTCATTTCTTTGACTATCTATTTGCTGAATAAGAGAAACTTCCCCGATCCCAGCAAGAAAGCCGTTGCGTCTTCAGCATCTTCGGCTACTGTAGAAATGAGTATTCAGGAAGTGAAACAACGTATGTATGCCCTGTTCGCAGTGTTCGGAGTTGTTATCTTCTTCTGGTTCTCTTTCCATCAGAATGGTTTGACTTTGACATACTTTGCAAAGGAATACACTGACCTTAACTTGTTTGGTATGCCTATTTCCGCTGAGTTGTTCCAGTCGTTGAATCCGTTCTTTGTTGTTTTCCTGACTCCTGTGATTATGGCAATCTTTGCCAGCCAGCGCAGACGTGGAAAAGAGCCTTCTACTCCTAAGAAGATTGCAATTGGTATGGGTATTGCCGCATTGGCCTTTATCGTAATGGCTGTCGGTTCTTATTTTGCCAATCTGCCTTTGCACAAGGACATTATCGCTGTAGGAACTTCACCGGTGAAAGTGACTCCGTTCTTGTTGATGCTGACTTATCTGATTTTGACGGTAGCTGAATTGTATATTTCTCCGTTGGGAATTTCATTTGTGTCTAAAGTAGCTCCTCCGAAATACCAGGGTATTATGCAGGGAGGCTGGTTAGGTGCGACTGCACTTGGCAATCAGCTGTTGGTGATCGGTGCTATTTTGTATGAATCCATTCCTATCTGGATGACATGGACAGTATTTGTGGTAGCTTGTACTATTTCAATGTTTACCATGATCTTCATGCTGAAATGGCTGGAACGCGTAGCGAAATAAGCCCGCTTGGTAATAAATAAACGAATGCCCCGGAACATTGATTGAGTAACAATCTGTTCCGGGGCATTTTGTATATGGTTACCTTACTTTTCAGATATCCAGTCCCATGATATAATCATTCATATAGTACCCGTTGCCAATCGGAAAATCCCCTTCCCGCAATTTTCTCATACCCATCCGTTCATAGAACAGTAAAGCCTTGTTGTTACGGTTCACGTTAAGCTCCATTAAGCAAGGTTCCGGATGCACCTCCTTGATATATCTGACAGCCTCTCTGAATAAAAAACTACCGCAGTGTGCGCCTTGAAAATGGAGGAGGACATAGATTTTCTGCAGATGGAATACATTCTCTTCCTGTTGCTGTACGGAGACATAGCCACAGGGCTCATCTCCTTCATATGCGATAAAATAAACATGACCTTCTTCTTCCATTTGTTTCCGGATATTTTCGGGAGAGTACATCCAGTCCATCATATAGTCCAGTTGTCCGGGAGATAAGATCTCTTGGTAAGTGGCGGGAAATACTTCACCGGCCATTTGGTTGATCAGACCGCAATCATCTATCCTTGCTTTTCGAATAGTAAACATACGTATTTTCTTTTTTGTGGTTTTATGAGCTGCAAATATAGCTATTATTTCTTTTTATAATAAGGAGAAAACTTCTTAATGATTTAATTATTATTAAATTATAGTACTTTGTAATGCAAGGTACTAGAGTAATGCATATATTTGTCCTGTCAAAAAGAAAAATAACAATGAATGTAGACAATGTAAAATCTCAGATGAGAAAAGGCATGTTGGAGTATTGCATCATGCTTTTACTGCACAAAGAGCCGGCTTATGCTTCTGATATTATTCAGAAGTTGAAAGAGGCACAGCTGATTGTGGTGGAAGGTACCTTATATCCATTGCTGACACGTTTGAAGAATGACGATTTGTTGAGTTATGAATGGGTAGAATCCACGCAGGGACCTCCTCGCAAGTACTATAAGCTCACAGAAAAAGGAGAGGCTTTTTTAGGCGAGCTTGAGATATCCTGGAAGGAACTGAACGAAACCGTGAATCATATTGCTAGTAGATAATTCGATAAAGAAGAAATAATAATGAAAAAAACATTGACTGTAAATTTGGGAGGAACTGTCTATCATATAGATGATGATGCCTACCGCTTGCTGGACGACTATCTGGCCAACCTGAAACATTTTTTTCGCAAACAGGAGGGGGCGGAAGAGATTGTGAATGATATCGAGATTCGTATTGCCGAGCTGTTTGCCGAGAAAGTGTCCGCAGGGAAGCAAGTCATTACTATTGCCGATGTGGAAGAAATAATTGCCCGGGTAGGCAAACCGGAAGATTTTGGTGTATCTGACGACGAATCCGAACCGCATAAGAAGGAACAGACAGCTTCTTCCGGTCAGGGATATACACGGACCACTACAGCCCGTCGCCTGTTCCGTGATCCGGATAATAAGTTGCTTGGGGGAGTAGCTTCCGGGCTGGCAGCTTATTTTGACTGGGATATCACGTTGGTGCGTATCCTGATGATCGTATTATTGTTTGTTCCCTATTGCCCGATGATTATCCTTTATATTATAGGATGGATTATCATTCCCGAAGCACGTACGGCAGCAGAGAAGCTGAGTATGCGTGGCGAAGCGGTAACCATAGAAAATATAGGCAAAACGGTGACGGACGGATTTGAACGGGTGGCCGACGGGGTCAATAACTTTGTGAACTCGGATAAACCGCGTACCTTTCTGCAAAAAGTAGGAGATGTATTTGTCACGATCGCCGCTATCATTCTTAAGATATTCCTGGTAGCTCTTGTCATCATTTGCTGTCCGGTATTGTTCGTGCTCGCTGTGGTGATAGTAGCTCTTGTGTTTGCGGTGATTGCTGCGCTTGTTGGCGGTGGAGCTCTGCTTTATGAAATGCTTCCGGCTATTGACTGGATGCCCATAGCTACCATATCTCCTGTGATGACATTGCTTGGCACCATTTCAGGAATTGCACTCATTGCCATTCCATTAGGAGCTTTTCTGTACACTATAATGCGTCAGTTGTTTCATTGGTCACCGATGGGGACCGGCTTGAAATGGTCTCTGTTTATCCTATGGGTATTGGGACTGGTCATCGTGATTATCAATTTGTCAGCTCTCGGATGGCAGCTGCCGTTGTATGGACTGCATTGCTTTTAATGTAAGATCGTTCTATTAAAAAAGAATAATATTTATTCTTTTTCTGAGAAATGTGCCCCGATAGTGTGTCCGGGGTACATTTTTTGTTTGTCCCTCTTTGTAAATCGAGATTTTTAATTAAGTTTGTGAGGACTTATTCAATAGATAAAGAAAATGGGTGAACATATATGTTTCAGGAGAAACGAACGTTTGGCTACCGTCAATCCTTATTGGAGAGGAAATCCGATGGTACGCGGACGTTTTTTTAACAGGCAGCACCGTTTCCGCCCCGGTATGGGAAGTGTGTTGAAATGGCGGTTGTCCCCCAATCCTCAGCGGAAAGAAAAGAAAACGGTGAAGTGGGACCCAAAAGTCTGTTATCTTCGTTCGCTGGATGCTGTGGTGGGAGATTCTTTAATATGGCTGGGACATAATTCCTTCTTCCTTCAGTTGGCAGGTAAAAGAATCATGTTCGATCCGGTTTTCGGAAACATCCCTTTTGTGAAAAGACAGAGTGAGTTTCCTGCCAATCCCGACATTTTTACAGAAATTGATTACCTGCTTATCAGCCATGACCATTTTGATCATTTGGACAAGCAAAGTATCACCCGTTTGCTGAATAATAATCCGCAGATGAAACTGTTTTGCGGTTTGGGAACCGGAGAACTGATAAAGAGCTGGTTTCCGGAAATGAGAGTGATCGAGGCCGGCTGGTATCAGCAACTGGAAGATGAAGGGCTGAAAATAACTTTCTTGCCGGCACAGCATTGGAGCAAACGCTCCGTACGTGATGGAGGGCAGCGATTGTGGGGAGCTTTCATGCTGCAGGGGAATGGTGTTTCTCTCTATTATAGCGGAGACACAGGGTATTCTACCCATTTTAGGGAAATCCCGGATCTGTTCGGAGCTCCGGACTATGCCTTGTTGGGTATCGGTGCATATAAACCCCGTTGGTTCATGCGTCCCAATCATATTTCTCCTTATGAATCACTGACTGCCTCCGAAGAGATGCACGCAGGAATAACCATTCCGATGCACTACGGTACATTTGATTTGTCTGATGAACCCTTGCATGATCCGCCTAAAGTATTTGCGGCAGAAGCAAAGAAAAGAAAGATTCGTGTAGAAATCCCTTATCTGGGAGAAATCGTAAAACTGAGTAAAAGAAAGTAATTATAAAATAAACTGAGAGATGAAGAAGTTAGAAGTAAAAGACCTGAAAGAAAATTTCTTTGAGGCGATTGGCAAAGAATGGATGTTGGTTACTGCTGGCACCAAAGAGAAATTCAATACAATGACTGCCAGTTGGGGTGGTATTGGCTGGCTTTGGAATAAGCCCGTTGCTTTTGTTTTTGTCCGCCCCGAACGATATACGTATGAGTTCATCGAGAAAAGTGATTATCTGACACTTTCTTTTTTGGGCGAAGCAAATAAGAAGATTCATGCAGTTTGTGGCTCAAAGTCCGGTCGTGATACGGATAAGGTGAAAGCAACCGGGTTAAAGCCGGTCTTCACAGAACAGGGGAATGTGCTTTTCGAACAGGCCCGCCTGAGTCTGGAAGGAAGAAAACTGTATGCGGATAACATTAAACCTGAATGTTTCCTGGATAAAGAGTCCTTGGAAAAATGGTATGACGATGCTCATGGAGGTTTTCATAAAATGTATATAGTAGAAATTGAAAATATTTGGGAGGGAGATTAATTCTCCCTTTTTTTATTTTTTATCGGTAAAGCTTTGATAAGTGATATAAATATTATACATTTGCCCTAAACTAAACTATTGTAACACAACTAAAACTAAGCGTTATGAAAACAAAAATGTTCTTTCTTGCAGGTATCTGTGCTGCACTCGCAGCTTGTAGTAGTGATTCGGATGATGTGTCTTCTTCTCCATCCAATACTCCGGCGATATTAGAGGTTGTTTCCTATAAGTTTGTGCAGGAGGAAACGGATGTAGTAGAGCGGGTTGAATATCCTGTAGTAGTCTTGCAACATAAAGTAAATGATAAAGATGAACCTCTTCCAATGATATATGCATGGGATGTGGAAGAGGAAGAGAACTCTTTATTTGTATTGACTGAAGGTTCTTTGCCTGTTAATGCTGAAAATTTGGCGGATTTGAAGATTCCTGTTCCTTTCATTGATGCTGGAGGTAAGCTTTTTATAGACGGAACGGGTGCGAAGACTCCGTTGATTTTTGGAGAAACATTAAAAGTAAAGAATGGATCACGTTCTATTGGAAATGTAAAGTATGAGATACCTCCCTATTCAATTTATGAGTTAACAAAACAAGAATGTGGATATCGATGTACCTTAACTTTTTATTTGGTACTGAAGGCCGTAAATAAAGGGGAAGAATACCATTTAAAAGGCAGATGGACTGGAGAACAATTAAGGGAGCAAAAAATGGGATTAATTGATTTATCAGACGAAAAAGGTGCTGAAAAAACTGTTTTAATGGAGGCTCCGATTGAGCTATTTGAAAAGGATTATGAAACAGGTCTAGATTGAATCATAGACCTTATCTAAGTATATAGTAGCAATCGAAAATATATATCATGAGTAAAGTCTAGCGGATTTTAGATGTAATGCAGAAGGCTCTGAACTCAATTTGATTTGAGAACAGAGCCTTCATTATTTGTCTTATATCAATGATTTATTTTGCAGGAGCCTTCAGCCACTTATCCAGCCACTCAAAGAAAGTGCGTTGCCACAAGACACCATTCTGCGGTTTCAGTACCCAGTGGTTTTCATCCGGATAAATTAGCAACTCTGCAGGTACACCACGCATTACAGCGGCATCAAATGCAGCCATAGCCTGATTAGCCAAAATACGGAAATCTTTTTCTCCATGAATACAGAGAATCGGAGTATCCCATTTTTCCACGAAGAGGTGAGGGGAGTTGGCGAAAGTACGTTGTGCTATCGGATTCTGTTTTTCCCAGTACGCGCCGCCCATATCCCAGTTGGCAAACCATTTCTCTTCTGTTTCCAGATACTGCATTTCCATATTGAAGATTCCGTCATGAGCGATAAATGCCTTGAAACGTTTGTCGTGATGACCGGCTAACCAATATACGGAGAATCCTCCGAAACTAGCGCCCACACATCCCAGACGATCTTTATCTACATACGATTCTTTTGCCATCTCGTCGATAGCAGTGAAATAGTCTTTCATACACTGGCCACCATAATCACCACTGATCTGTTCGTTCCATTCCACTCCGAATCCCGGTAATCCGCGACGGTTCGGGGCTACAATGATATAGTCGTTGGCAGCCATAATCTGGAAGTTCCAGCGATAAGACCAGAACTGGCTTACCGGACTTTGAGGACCACCTTCACAGAACAGCAATGTCGGATATTTCTTGTTCGGATCGAACTGGGGAGGATAGATCACCCATGTCAACATATCCTTGCCATCCGTCGTTTTCATCCAGCGACCTTCTACCTTGCCCATTTCCAGCTGATCATAAATCTCCTTGTTCTCCTGTGTCAGTTGAGTGGCAGAACCATCCAATGCTACCGCATAGATCTCATCACCCATACTCATTGAGTGGCGTTTAGCAATCAGTTTGTCACCGAAGAGTGCTACCCCTTCATAATCATACATACCCGAAGTAATCGCCTTTACAGAATCATTCGTCAGGTCAAGAGAATAAATCTGAGTTTCTCCGTGCCATACACCTGTAAAATAGATGGTCTTGGCATCGTTGCCCCAGACAAACGCATCCACATTAGACTCAAATGCTTTGCTGACAAAACGCTTCTCTCCGGTTTCCAGATTCATGATAAACAAACGGTTCAGATCAGCTTCGTATCCATCGCGCTCCATGCTTTGCCATGCAATGTACTTGCCATCCGGAGAGTATTGCGGATTGGTGTCATACCCCTTGTTTTCTTCGGTGATATTATCCGTTTTCTTTGTATTCAGATCATACACATAAATATCCGAATTGGTAGAAACAGCATATTCCAGCCCCGTTTTCTTGCGACAGGTATAAGCCACTTTGTCCGAAGTCGTATTCCACGCCAGCTGCTCAATGCCGCCCCAAGGTTTCATCGGACTTTCGTATGGTTCTCCTTCCAGTATATCCACGATATTGGAAATACCGTTACCGTCAAAGTCTGCCACGAAAGGATGCGGAGCAGTTGTCACCCATTCATCCCAGTGCTTATACATCAGGTCGGTGACAATAATACCTGTAGCTTTCGGCAGATCCGGATATTTATCGGCAGTGCTTTCTTTGGTTTTCACTTGCGAGATGAACAGCAGTTTCTTGCCGTCCGGTGAGATAGAATAACCCTCGATGTCACCATCGTAGTTGGTCAGTTGTTTACGGCCGCTACCGTCCGGATTCATTTCATATAGTTGGCTGCTTCCGTTGTCGTTGCTCAGGAAAGCCAGCTTCGATCCTCCTTTTATCCAGGTCACCTCATTCTCCTGATAAGGAGTGCGGGTGATTTGCCGGTTATCGCTGCCGTCCGCGTTCATGACGAAAACTTCGCGATTACTCTTGTTCTCCGGTACACTGTAGTATGCTACCGTATACGCAATTTTCTTTCCGTCGGGCGATACCGCCAGTCCTCCGATACGTCCCATTGCCCAAAGGGCTTCAGGCGTCATACGCTTCCCTTCGATCTTAATATCGGATTTTTCGATAAGCACCTGATCCGTTTTGCCCGCGTCTTTTGTTCCGCCGCAGGCAGCTAACAACATTGCTGCCGACATCATAAATAGATTTGCTTGTCTCATATTTTATAAAAATGTTTATTTTCTTGCGAAGATAATGAAAAAAGGATTTAAATCTGCTTTTTCTGCCAGTTTCCTTTCTTCATATACCAGTAGCAGAAGAGGAGGATAAAGATTCCATACACACTTTCTGTTGTCCAGGCAAACGCAATGTCCATTTTAAGGTAAAGAATAAAATAAGTAGCGTAAGCTACATAAATTGTCAGTACACAAAGTTCCATGGCCAGTGCCGTGCGTGTGTTACCTGTTCCCGATACCGACTGGAAATACACATTGGCTGGTACCAGCACTACGTAGGCTGCGCATAATACCCATAAAGAAGGGATGGACGCATCCCTCAAATCGGGCATATCCGTGTATATGCGCAGAATCAGGTCGGGAAACAGACAGAAGAATATCAATATCGGCAGTACGAACACATATCCGATACGGATGTGCTGATTGATGGTTCCCCGTACACAATCTTTTTCGCCCGCACCGATAAGGTTGCTGACCAGAGATCCGCAGGTTGCAGCAAAAGCCATGGCGATCATAAACGGGATACCCGACACATTCCGGATAATGTTCGCGATAGCCAATGACCGTTCTCCCAGGTGTTCCACGAACAGGAAGAACATAAACCAGGTAGATAAAGAAACGAAGTTTTGAATCATTGTCCACACGGAGACATTGAGAATCCGCTTCAATGTCCGGCTTTGGAATTTCGGCAGGATATTCAGCGCATACTTCTTGCAGTCAATCCGCTTCCAGGTATAGATGATAAAGAAAATCACCGATACCAGTTCAGCCAGGGATGAACCGATGGCTGCACCGGCAATGCCCAGTTGCGGGAAACCGAACTTACCGAAAATCAGGATATAGTTGAATACCACGTTAGAAAGCACCATCACGATGGAATTCAGCGTCAGCGTCTTGGTCTGTGTCGTACCGACAAAGAAGGCGCGGAACATCACTCCGACAAATGAGAAAAAGAACCCGTACACCCGCCAATGAATATAACTTTCCGCTGCATCATAAATGTGAGGGGACGAAATGATATTCTTTAAAATAAATGGCGAGAATACGATGGAAAGTGTAAACAGAATCGCAGCAACCACTACCAGGAAATAAATCCCCTGATAGAAAATCGGTCCGATTTCCTTGTAGTTTCCTTCCCCGTTGCGACGGGCGATCAATATCTGTGCTCCTACGCTGAATCCGAATGCCATCATGAAAATAGCCAGGTAGTAAACCCCGGCGATGGCGGATGCCCCTAATTCAATTTCCCCGACACGTCCAAGAAAGGCCGTGTCCGTCATGCCGATCAGCTGCTCCATAATCAGGCTGATCAGAATAGGGTAGGCGATCGTCCAGATTTGTTTATAAGTATATTTTGTCTTCATATTAAGTTTGTTTTTTAGAGAAAGAAAGCCGGACAAACCCCTTTCGGTTGCCCGGCTTTCTCAGAATATATCTTCGGATAATTTCTTATCGTTTATTCTGTTTTTGCTGCTGTAACTGTTCCTGTTGCTTTTGCATAGCTTCCAGGCGTGCAGCAAATCCGGTCTTTTTCATTTGTTTCGGGTCTTTTTTCTTAGCTTCCAGAATAGCCAGTAATTTTGTTTCGTCTGTAGTTTTACGCAACAAAATCATGGTTCCTACACTAATCAGTGTTGACACGAAATAATAATAGTTCAATCCCGAAGGATAGTCGTTCAGTACGAACAGGAACATAATCGGCATCAGATACATCATCCATTTCATCGCAGCCATTTGCGGTTGTGCTCCTGTATCCTGCATCGTCATTGTATACTTTGTGTTCAAGATGTTGGTTACCGTCATCAGCAAGCAGAACAAGCTGAGATGGTTGCCCAGGAACGGGATATGGAACGGGAATGTGATGAACGCGTCGTAAGTGGACAAGTCGTCCGCCCACAAAAAGCTCTGCTGACGTAACTCGATAGCGCTCGGTACGAACATGAACAATGCCATCAAGATCGGGAACTGCAATAACATTGGCAGACAACCGCCCATCGGGCTCACGCCATACTGGCTGTAAAGGCTCATCACCTCCTGCTGTTTCTTCATCGCATCTTCCTGCTTCGGATACTTCTTGTTGATCTCGTCGATTTTCGGTTTCAATACACGCATCTTGGCAGAAGACATGTATGTTTTCCAGGTAGCAGGGTAAACTACCACCTTCACCATGATTGTCAGAATCAACAGTACGATACCCATGCTCAAGCCCCAGCCCGACAGCCAGTCGAATACGTTGATCGTGATAAACTGGTTGATCCAGCGGATTAACGGCCAGCCCAGATATACCAGTCTGTTAAGTTCCCATTTCTCTGTACGTCCTTTGTCCAGTGCCTTCAAGGTCTTGAAGTGGTTCGGGCCAAAGTAGAAGTACATTTCTGTCGGTTGTTTTCCGCTCGGATCGAAGAAGGTACTCATTTCTGCAGAATAATCCTTGATATATCCGCTTCCTTGTTGTTCCATTCTTGACTTCACAGAAACCTTGTTGAAGTCCTGGTCTGCAATGAATACAGAAGAGAAGAACTGGTTTTTGAATGCTACCCAGTCTATCGCTGTATTGCCCAGATCCTTTTCGTCATCCTTGGCAGCCGACAGATTATCTACATTGTCACCTTTTACCTTATAAGTCAGCTCTGAGAGGCGGTTTTCGTAAGTGAATCCCTTTTCCAGCTGGCGTGCACGCTGTGTCCAGTCGATGTCTACATACTCCGTACTGGCCAGTTTGCCTTCCATGCCTGTTGCTTTGATTTCAAAGTTCATCAGGTAGCTGTTCGGTTTCAGCGTATAGATAAAATCGATGTAGCTGGCGTTGTCCGCAGCCAGACGCATAGTTACGCTGCTGTCTGTCTTATTGACAGCTTCGAAGTAATAGTCCTTTGTCTGGATGGCTCCTTGCTTGTTGTAGAAGTTGAAACTCATGGTAGCATCATCACCGTCGAACAGTACGACAGGGTTTGTCTTGTCCTGTCCTTTGTATTCTTTCAGCATAGCCGAATATACCCGTCCGCCTTTCGTAGTGAAAGTGATTTCCGCTACGCTGTTCTGGATGCTTACTTTGGAATCAGTTCCATGCATCGCGTTGAAAAACAGGGCAGAAGAATCTGCTGCCGCCGCTGCACCTTTGTTTTCATTGGCGAGTGCGGCTTCTGTTTTTGCTTTCAGCGCTTCCTGCTGCTGTTGCACCACGGCAATAGAATCGTAGTATTTCTTCTGCGCAGCTATCTGCTCCTCGCTTGGACGGCTCAGATAACTGAATCCTACCAATAATATACCTATTAAAACGAGACCTGTAATGGTGTTTTTATCCATTCCTATTAATTATGAATTATAAATTTTTGAATAATAAATTGTCAATTGTCAACTGTCAATTGTCAATTCTTCTCGTTCTCGATGGCTGCCTTCACGAAAGCCACAAACAACGGATGCGGGTTCAATACCGTACTGCTGTATTCCGGATGGAACTGAGTGCCGATAAACCACTTCAATGCCGGGATCTCAACGATTTCCACCAGATCCGATTCGGGGTTGATACCCACGCATTTCATACCGGCAGCTTCGTATTGAGCCTTATAGTCATTGTTGAACTCATAGCGATGGCGGTGACGTTCCTGAATATGTTCTTCGCCGTAAGCAAGGTATGCTTTTGATCCTTTCTGAAGCACACATTCGTAAGCGCCCAGACGCATCGTACCTCCCATATTGGTGATCGCTTTCTGTTCCTCCATGATGTCGATCACGTTGTGCGGAGTCTTTTCATCCATTTCGCGTGAGTCGGCATCGGCATATCCCAATACGTTGCGGGCAAATTCGATAGCGATACATTGCATACCCAGACAGATACCGAAGGTCGGTATATCATGTGTACGTGTATATTTGATGGCAACGAACTTACCGTCGATACCACGCTGACCGAATCCCGGACCGATCATCACGCCTGCCATGCCTTTCAAGGCTTCGGCTACGTTCTCATCTGTCAGTTTTTCGCTGTTCACAAAGTGAACCTCCACTTTGCGGTCGTTGTAAGTACCTGCCTGTGACAATGCTTCACGGATTGACTTGTAAGCATCCTGCAAGTCATATTTACCTACCAATGCGATGTTGATGGGTTCTTTCGTTTCAGCAGCATGACGGCGTTCCAGGAATTTACGCCACGGACCTAGTCCCGGAGTTTCTCCTACGGGCAGCCCCATCTTTTCAAGGATTGTGCTGTCCAGTCCCTGTGCCTGCATCAGGAGAGGTACTTCATAAATTGTTTCTGCGTCGATAGACTGCACGACAGCCTTGTCATCCACATTACAGAATTGAGCTACTTTTTTGCGGAGTCCGTCGCTCAGCGGGTGTTCGGCACGGAGCACCAATACGTCCGGCTGAATACCTACGCTCTGGAGTTCCTTGACAGAATGCTGTGTCGGTTTGGTTTTCAGCTCTCCGGCAGCGGCAAGATAAGGCACATATGTCAGGTGTACGCAAAGAGCGTTCTTACCCAACTCCCATTTCAACTGGCGGATACTTTCGAGGTAGGGGAGTGATTCGATATCACCTACCGTACCACCGATTTCGGTAATTACAAAATCGAACTTGTATTTGTTACCGAGCAATTTTACGTTCCGTTTGATTTCATCCGTGATATGAGGAATCACCTGAATCGTCTTACCCAGATAGTCTCCACGGCGTTCTTTGTCAATAACACTTTTGTAGATACGTCCCGTAGTGATGTTGTTAGCCTTTGTAGTCTGAATACCCAGGAAACGTTCGTAGTGTCCCAGGTCAAGATCGGCTTCATGGCCGTCTACGGTCACATAGCATTCTCCATGCTCATAAGGATTCAATGTTCCCGGGTCGATGTTGATATACGGGTCAAACTTCTGGATGGTTACATTGTAACCTCTTGCTTGCAGCAATTTACCGATGGAGGATGAGATGATCCCTTTTCCTAAAGAAGAGGCAACACCACCGGTGACGAAAATATACTTTGTTTCTCCCACAGCTATAACTGTTTTAATTATTTTTACTTAGTAGTTTCTTACGAACTTAAAAAGCGCAAAATTATAAAAAAAAGGGGAAGAATGCAGACTTTCCCCTCTACAATTTTATTAAAAAATGCAATTTTGAAAGATTCCTATGTTTTCTAAACAAAATAATGTAGATTTGCACCAAATTAGGAATATTATGAGAAGAGAGTTATTATCATTCGTAGTTTTTACCTCGACTTTATCTTTATCGCTTTCAGCACAGACCGCCACTCAACCTTCTACCGTAGTGGCAAAAGCGAAAATTGTGAAGGCAGACACGCTTTCGTCAGAACTTCAGAAGTATTTAATGCTTAAATTGAATCTGTCCGGAGAAACTCCTAAATTGGACACTGTATCAATCTTATATAATAAGTATATCGGTCAGTTGGACTACCTGAATGACCCGTCTGTACCGGAACGTTATATTCCGTCCGATCCTGACTATTTTCGTCTGTTTACTCCGTTAGCCTATTATTATGCTCCGATGGCGCAGTATTCAAAGGTGGATTGGAAACCGGTACAGTTTGACTCTTTGCCCGACAACTTGAAAAAGTTGACAGCGGAACTCCTTCCTTATGATACTTTGGCATATACGAAGTCCGAGCGTGCCAATCAATCGGTCAATAAAGCACTGATGGCTCTTTATCTCAATCATCCGGAATTGGTTGTCACCACGGAAAACCGTATCATGAGCCGTGATGTCTTTCGTAGGGATGTGAAACCGAAGATTTCTCCGAAGGCATCTGTTGTCCATCTTTTCCAGCCGGAAGAAATGAGCAACGATGTGGGCAAGGCAAAAATGAAAATCAGCCGTCCTAACTGGTGGGTTACCGGAGGTAACGGTTCTTTGCAAATCAGCCAGAACCACCTTTCTGAGAACTGGTACAAGGGAGGAGAAAGTAACTTTGCCGGTCTGGCTACCTTGCAGCTTTATGCCAATTACAATGATAATGAGAAAGTCCTTTTCGAAAATCAGTTGGAGGCTAAACTGGGTATGACATCCACACCGTCAGATAAATTCCATGATTACCTGATTAATACCGACCAGTTCCGTCTGTACAATAAGTTAGGATTAAGAGCGTTAAAGAACTGGTACTATACTATTTCTTCCGAGTTTAAGACTCAGTTCTGCCACGGTTACAAAGCCAATAGCGAAGAACTTGTTTCTGCATTCCTGTCTCCGGCGGATTTGGCAGTCAGTATCGGTATGGACTACAAATTGAATAAGCAGAAATTCAATCTTTCTGTTTTCATCGGTCCGCTGACTTATAACTTGCGATATATCGACAATTCGGAAGTAGATGAAACCAAGTTCGGTCTGGAGAAAGGCAAATGCTCTAAAAACGACTTCGGTTCTCAGTTGCAGTCAACGTTCAACTGGAAAATCATTTCGGCTGTTTCGCTGGAATCCCGTCTGAACTATCTGACCAATTACGAATGGGTACGTGTGGAGTGGGAGAATACATTCAACTTTGTTTTGAACCGCTATCTTTCTACTAAACTTTACGTACACGCCCGTTTTGACGACAGTTCAAAACCAACCGTTGAAAATGGCAGCTTCTTCCAGCTGAAGGAATTGCTGAGCTTCGGTATTAACTATAAGTGGTAAATTTTTTTAGGCACGGATTACACAGATTTCACGGTTTCAGGAATTGAGTAACTAAAAACCGTGTTAATTCGTGTAATCCGTGCCTTATTTTATCTCTATGTCCTCAACGTTGAAATGATATACCTTCCCGGATTATCAATCTTTCCCCACTTGGTGGTAGACAGCGTGATCCATATCTGCGTCCCCTTCTTTCCATAATCCGACAGCTTGAGAATAGCTGTAATTTCTTTCTTGTTTGTTACTCCATGTTGTGCCAGGCTGTCCAGAAGTCCTTTGACGTTGTGCGTACTCTTGTTGTAGGCATAACCGGGGATTTCGAGCGAAGGCGAAGCCGTATTGTCTTCTTCCTCTTCTGCTTTCCTTTTCTCTCCTTTACTTTGTCCGGAAATGTCAGCAATTTCGGGTGAAATGTTCTCATTTTCCAGTTTCAATTCACCTTGTACTGACGAATTGTTTGCGTCCTTTGTATTATTTTCCTTTTCCTGTTTTTGGGTGTCATTGACTAACAGGTAGGGCAAATCTTCTAACTTTCTTTTCCTGCGGCAGGTAGCATCTATCCAGATGTGCTGAATTTCAAGGGAAGTCAATATCTGAAACTTCTCATAGCTTTCTTTGTCAAAGAATCCTTTGTCAAGCAAAATTTGAATGATTCCGTCTATTTCTTTTCCTTTCAGTTCTCCTCCCAGTTTGCGGGCAAAAATCAACGATTGTTCCTCACCCCATGGGATGTAATATCCTTCTTTGAATATTTTACATAGAAGTTTGCATACAGCTCCATCCACTCTGATGCCATATTTGGCTTCAGCCAGTTCAATGGCATCTCTGTCGAAAAAGTTTACGGTAAGCGGGAAATAGTCTACGCTTAAATAAGTTGTGCTCATATCAGTCTTATTGTTTGTTTTTAAGTTTATACAATTGGTTTCCAATCGAGAAAATTCTCAATCTGAAAGGTTCTCCATCCTTTCTCTTCCATGCACCAGAATATGAAGGTACTGTGTACCTGCTTCATGTCATAAGAGTGGTGAAAGTCTTTGGAATAAGAAATAAGAGTGCCTGTAACTAGCTGAAAACTACCGTTCTGTCTGTAGTATGCGATGATGGCATGGCCATATTGCATGTAGTCTGCCAGTGATTTCACTTTTTCGGCTATTCGTTCTGCGATCGTTTCCGAATAACCTTTCTCTGATACGATACGTTTTTTCCATACTTCTGTTAATCGATCTCTTTCTTCTTCTGTTTTGTTAGTGGCTATCAGCCGTTTTTCTTTTGTCATTACATTATAAATTTGTTAGTAAAATAGTTATATTTAAAGAAAAGGCGGAACTATGCTGTAGGATGCTTACACTATCGTGCGATGATAGTTACACTATCCTGCCGGGATAGTGACACTATCTTGCTGTTATAGTGACACTATAATTTCTGCCGGATAGTTCGTTCATTTCTTTATTTAAAAAACGGGGGCAAAAGTATAAGTTGTATTTTTTCGCTCCAATTATTCTTGCTATTTTCTACTGTGATACTTTGATTTGTATTGTTCTTTCTCTTCTTTTTCGTGCTTCGAAATTATTCCGATTCCTTTGCTTAAACTGCTAATTTCGCTGAGTATACTCCTGAATTTCATTAATCTATATCCATGATGTGTGTTTACGTAAAAGATTCTCCAGTCTGCAATGTACTTGGCTAGTCCTGTTAAAGATTTTACGTAGGAATTAAACTCGTCATCTTCGTAATAAGTGCGAAGACAGGCAATGAAATAGTGTTTTTTTTCGCCTGTGATGCCATTTCTTTTTCTGACCTCATCGATGTCAATAATTTCGTCATCATCCTGATAATCAGTTTCAAGACTTCTCTTCTTTTGTGTGCCAGTTACATTTTTCAGGCATTTTTTTGTCGTTGTCATTTCTTTTGATTTAAATAAAATTAATAAATGGCATTAAGATGGAAATTCCAAATTTTCGCCCTATAATTGTATATAAAATAACTAGTGATGCAAATAATGAATAAAAATGGATTTAGCCGATGTGGGGAACTATACATCGGCCTTTTACGAAAAGAAGGTCGTTTTTCTACGGCACATGTCTATCAAAATGCTCTTTTCTCTTTTAATAAATTTTGTGGTAATGCCAGTGTATCTTTCAGGCAAGTCACTCGTGACCGATTGCGTCGTTACGGGGAACATCTGTATGATTCGGGCTTAAAACCGAATACGGTATCAACGTATATGCGTATGCTTCGCAGTATCTATAACCGTGGGGTAGAGTTGGGTAGTGCGCCCTATGTACATGGCCTGTTCCGTGATGTGTATACAGGAGTGGATATCCGTCAGAAAAGGGCTCTTCCGGTGAGTGAACTCCGACGGCTTCTTTACGAAGATCCCAAGACCGATTGTTTGCGGCGCACACAATCGATTGCTGCTTTGATGTTTCAATTCTGTGGGATGTCTTTTGCCGATTTGGCTCATTTGGAAAAGTCGGCTTTAGATTGTAATGTGCTCCGATATAATCGAATTAAAACCAGAACTCCAATGAGTGTGGAAGTTTTGGATACAGCTAAGGAAATGATGAATCAGCTTCGCAATTCCCAGTCATCGCGTCCGGGTTGCCCCGATTACCTTTTCAGTATCCTTTCCGGTGATAAGAAACGTAAGGATGAACGTGCTTATCGTGAATATCAGTCTGCACTTCGCCGGTTTAATAATCATTTGAAAAGTTTGGCGAGGGCTTTGCACCTGACCTCTCCGGTAACTTCTTACACGATTCGCCATTCTTGGGCAACTACTGCAAAGTTCCGTGGAGTTCCAATTGAAATGATCAGTGAATCTTTGGGGCATAAGTCTATAAAGACGACACAAATTTATCTGAAGGGGTTTGAGTTGAAAGAGCGTACAGAGGTAAATCGTAAGAATTTGCATTACGTGAAGACTTGCCCTTTAGGTCGAATTTGAATGGTTAAAAAATTGATAATCAGCACTTATGCTGGTGTGTTACTTCTTAGGTAACGGAAAAGTACACTTCATAATAAATCGGAAGGAAAAAGTCGAAAAGTATCGACTAATGAGGGTTGAGAGCATCTTGGCTTTAGAAAAAGTAGAGATTCTTAGGAAAATTGGGCATATAAATTCCTAAGCATGAAAATAGGCCTTTTTCATGTTCAGATACATTTTTTTTCAAATTCAGGGTTAAATCGAAAAAAAGTAGGTTTTTATTTGTTTAATACATGTGTTTTTGTCTATCTTTGCGTCAAATTTAAATCCGTTACCTAAGAAGTAACGGAAAAACATGGGGTAAAAAAGTATGATTTTAACAAAAGAGAAATCACTAAATGCTGGGCCTATTTATGGGACAGGGGAAGGCGTAGCACACTCAAAACGCTGGTATGTAGCTTTGGTTCGGATGCACCATGAAAAGAAGGTTTCCGAACGTTTGGACAAGATGGGAATTGAGAATTTCATTCCCGTTCAACAAGAACTCCACCAATGGAGCGATCGTCGTAAGATGATTACCTCCGTTTTACTTCCGATGATGGTCTTTGTACATGTAGACTCAAAGGAACGTATGGAAGTTCTGAGTTTTTCTACTGTCAGCCGTTACATGGTGATGCGCGGTGAGAGTAGTCCTGCTGTAATTCCTGACGAGCAAATGGCTCGTTTCCGTTTCATGCTTGATTATTCCGCAGAATCAGTTAGCATGAACAGTTCTCCTTTGGCTCGTGGCGAACAGGTTCGTGTGATTAAAGGACCTCTGACAGGTCTTGTTGGCGAACTAGTTAATGTGGATGGTAAAAGTAAGATTGCCGTTCGTTTGAATATGCTGGGGTGTGCTTGTGTTGATATGCCTATCGGGTATGTTGAACCGATAACTGTAGCTGTTTAAGTCGATAAAGCGGGATGAATGCTATTCTTTTGCAAGAGAAGATTGATCGTTTGTTGAATTCCGTACATTTATTGCTTCCTGATGGGAGTAATATGGGATATGTGTATTCTGATGATTTAGCTCAATTGAATAAAAGTATTCATGATTTGATTAATGAACTTTATCCTCAGCGAGGTGAAACAGTGGAGCAGGAGGCAGCTTTGTGTTTAGCTATTTTGATGGGATACAGTGTGTCAATGTATGCAAATTCGGAGGACGAAGTTCAGAAGCAATCTGTTTTAGGACGTTCTAGAAAACTTCTTCAAGTTCTTTCACCTTCATTTTTGAAACAACAGCTATTTGAAATTTGCTTTAAGATACAGGAGCAATATTAAGTCATAAAGTGATATTGCTATCAATTTATTATTTTTTGTCTAAGTTGCCAAATATCATAATATAGTGAACATTCGTCTAGTCAATAAGACTATCTTGTTGAGTAAGGAGGGATATGATCCTTTCATTGATTATTTAAAAGGAGTAAGTATACTCTTTGTTATATTAGCTCATTGTCTTCCATTGCAAGAATATATATTATTTTCATTATGGGGAGCACAGGCTGTTCCACTTTTTCTTCTTGTACAAGTGTTTCACTCTTATAAGAAAGGTGTTGGTTATATTTCGGTGTCTTATGACTTGAAAAAATTATTTCATAGAATATTCAAACCTTTTCTATTACTTGTTGTAATACAATTGTTGTTGCTAATATTTTTTCAACAAAAGAATCCTATTGTTACTATAAAAAATGCAATATTGTCCGGGGGATAGGCCCTGGATCATATTATGTATGGATTTATGTGCAGTTTTTCTTTCTTTTACCAATTGTTGGATTTGTGAATCAACGAATTAGGGGGTATTTGTTGTTAATATTTACTGTGTTATGCGTCGCTTTAGAAATGTTGTGTACCTATATTCATATTCCGGCAGGATTATATAGACTTTTAGCTATAAGGTATGTGTATTTAATTTGTCTAGGATATATATGGACGATTAGCGGTATAGAAATAAATAAGAGAACAATACTTTTATCTTTTATAAGTATTCTATTTATTCTGATGTTTACGTATACTAGTATTAATCTAGAACCCCTATTCTTTAATAACGATTGGAAAATTTGCCACTGGGTATGTTATTTTTATGTCGCTTATTTATTTGTTTACTTGCTTCATAAAATTTATCAATGGTCAAGCAGATATTTAAATTCTTTGTTTTGTCTGATGGGGAAGTGTTCTTATGAGATTTTTCTACTGCAGATGTTTGTGTTTACCTTTTTTCCTTCTGCTGCTGATATGGCTTTTATTGGAAATTCATACGTGATAGTTTTGATTCGGATCGTATTGACTACTTCGTTAAGTATATTTCCAGTTCTATTTTATAATTACTATCTGAAAAAGTGTAAATCTCGGATGCCATGAAGAACAAGATATTTTTTTTGTAAATCCTTTCTTGTGCGGCATAAAAAGTTCTATAAGAGAAGTTGACGGAAAATAAACGCAGACGTATATCTCAATCATGTGGTACAGGATTAACAGTGAATGTAAAAAGTATTTTCTGTAGAAATAAAAACAAACTTATTATAAATGCTTGATTTTCAGCGGGATACTTCCCGCTAAATATGTTGCGAATGTTTTTACGAAATTAGTATCCGACTAAACGGATTATTATATGGCACTTTTGCCGATGAGTATTGTAAAATAACTTAATTATTAATTAGAAATATCACTCAAATTGAGTTATAATACCGTTAAAAATATTATACTCATATAGTGAGTGTTTACTTATGAAACATACTTATGTGATTGGTGAAATTGGGCAGAATCACAATGGCTCTGTTGACATTGCGAAGCTCATTGTGGAGCTTATCTCTCGTCCAATTAAAGAAGAGGCTTTTGGTCTTCAATTACAGCCGATGGATGCTGTAAAAATGACAAAACGTGATTTGACTGAGGAGTTGACGAACTCGCAGATGAATCGTATCTACGATACTCCGAACTCGTTTGGTAGAACCTATGGCGAACATCGTGCTTTTCTAGAACTTTCTGATGAAGAGCATTTTGAAGTTTACAAGTATGCTAAATTGTGTGGCCTTGATTTTATTGAGACTTTGTGTGCTAAGGGATGTCTCTCAATGTTAAAGTTGTTCATTCCTGATAAATTAAAGGTTGCAAGCCGAGATCTCACGAACCTCCCACTTTTGGAAGCATTGGCTGAGACAAAGATTCCTATCATTCTTTCTACAGGTATGGCTGGAAAGAGAGAATTGGATAATGCTTTGGAGCTCATATCTAAGTATCACAAAGATATATCTATTCTTCACTGTGTTTCTCAATATCCGACTCATCCTGCAAACCTCAATTTGAATACTATTACATATTTGAAAAAGAACTATGATCAGTATACCATTGGCTTCTCTGATCATACCATTGGTATTTCAGCACCAATTGCAGCTGTTGGTATGGGTGCTGAGATTATTGAGAAGCATGTCACGATTGATAGACGTATGAAGGGTACAGATCAAGCTGGCTCTCTTGGTCCAGATGGCGTAAATCGTATGCTTCGAGATATTCGATATACAGAAATGGGGCTTGGCGTGGAAGGTTTGTTTATTGAAGAAAGTGTTGCTTCTTCAAAGTATAAGTTGGAACGCTCTATTGCTACAAATCGTTTAATAAAGGAAGGAGAGACTATTTTTGAAAATGATCTGCATATGCTTAGCCCAGGTGATGGATTTAAGTGGGATGAGCGGGATAGAGTAATTGGCAAGGTTGCAAAAACTGATATTGCAGAAAATGAAATTGTCTATAAAGAATATTTGAAATAATAACTATGATTTATGAGTCGAGTACTTTGTATTATTCCAGCAAGAGGTGGTAGCAAGAGAATCCCACACAAGAATATTGCTTTGTTTAAGGGAAAGCCGATTATCTCCTATTCTATTCAGGCTGTAATTGAAAGTGGTATTGCAGATGAAGTTATGGTGTCGACTGATGACGAAGAGATAGCAAAGATCTCAAAACAGTACGGAGCAAAAATTCCTTTCTTTAGGAGTAAAGAAACTTCGAATGACTATGTTGGTGTAGCCGATGTTCTTGTTGAAGTTGTAAATGATTATAAAAAGATAGGCGAAGAATTTGACTATGTATTGTGCGTATTTGCAACAGATCCTCTTCTACAAACAAAGAATCTGAAACTTGCATATGAGCAGCTTTGTAATAGTAGCACAGCAGAATCAATATCAACTATAGAGGTTTACTCTTATCCGCCTCAGCGAGGTATGATAATCAGAGAAAATGGAGAGATGCAGATGTTGCATCCTGAGAATTATAGTGCAAGGTCGCAGGATTTGCAAAAGATATACCACGATAGCTGTCAATTCTTCTTGTTCAAAACATACGCTCTTTTACGAGATAAGAAACTCTACACTAAGCATACGCTTCCATTTATTATTAATGAGTTAGAATCACAAGATATTGACACGATAGAGGACTGGAAGATAGCGGAACTAAAATACGATTTATTATGTCGAAAGAAATAAAAACTTTATTTACTGGTGTAGGCTCCATTGGTTCAAGACATATCAATAATTTAATAGATATTTGCACCCAGAGAGGTTTATCGCTTATTATTGATGTTATTAGATATAGTGACAGAGTGCTTTCTGAAGAATTACAGCAGAAAATTAGAAAAGAGATTCGCAATCCGCAGGATTTGGACTCTCACTATGATGTTTTGTTTATAACTGACGTCACTTCTACTCATTATGAAAACATTATGCAATACAAGGCTATCTGTGACCACATGTTCATTGAAAAGCCAATATTCGAAAACCTATCGTATAATATTGAGGATATTAAGCCGGAGAGTAACAAAAGCATCTATTATGTAGCAGCGCCTATTCGCTTCACTTACTATTTTAATAAATTAAAAGAGTGTGTCGATACCAATGACGTTTTTTCTGCACGAATTATATTCTCCAGCTATATGCCTGAATGGCAAAAGGAACGAGACTATAGAAAGAGCTTTCGTTGCTTCAAAGACAAGGGTGGTGGTGTAGATATTGACTTGTTACACGAGATTGATTATATGGTAGCTTTGTTTGGCAAACCAATCCAAGTTCTTCGTGTTGCTGGCAAGTATTCCAATCTTGAAATGGAAGCTTGCGATTTAGCCACTTACATTTTTGAATATAGAGATAAGATTATTGAGGTACACTTGGATTATTTTGGTCGCGTTCGTAACAGACTCACAGAATTGTATACTAAAGACGATGTAATCGTGGTAGACTTTAACAAGTGCAGTTGCGAATCAAAGGTGACTGGAGTCGTTGAAAATTATGCTGAAGTTGAAGACAATTTCTATCAGAATGAGATGATTTACTTTATTGATTTGATTACAAGCGAAAAGAGCATAGAGAATGTCAATACGCCTGAAAAGGCATTTGAATCATTAAAACTTTCAAAAGGTTATATTTAAAACAGAATTATCATGGACTATAAAAACATGTTTAGACTCGATGGCAGAACTGTAGTTGTAACTGGTGGTTGTGGCTATCTTGGTAAAGAAATTGTAAAAGGCTTATGCGCTTTTGGCGCAAATGTTTACGTTGTTGATTACAAAATCAATGAAATTGCAGAACTCAATTGCGATGAATATGCAGGTCGTATTCATTATATTGAATGTGACTTGAATGATACTCAAGCTATTAAGGATACTCTAAAAGAAGCTGCTGGAGTGCAGGGGGTAATCCACAACCTTATTACTATGGCGGCAAACCTTGGTGCTGGTGTGGTAACAGACGTTGAGACCATGGATGATGAATGCTGGAAGAAGGGTATTGAAGGTACAATTGGCTATACTTTCCGCACTGTAAGAGAAGTAATACCTTATATGAAGAAGTGTAGCGATGGTTCTATTGTCAACATAGGTTCTCTTTATGCAGTTGGTGCTCCTGATCCTCGTACATATTTTGATACTCCGTTCAATAGTACTCCTAACTATGGTGCAGGCAAAGCTGCCACAGTAGAGTTTACAAAGTATTGCGCATCTTATCTTGCTAAATATGGTATTAGAGCTAACAGTGTTAGTCCTGGTTCTTTCCCACATGAGAAGGTTCAAGAGAATCAACTCTTTAAAGACAGACTTGCATACAAAACAATGCTTGGCAGAATTGGTTATCCAGAAGACCTTGTAGGTGCTATGGTATATTTGCTTTCAAGTGCATCAAAGTATGTAACTGGTATTAATGTAATGGTTGATGGTGGTCAAACTGCATGGTAATTAATTATAATATGCTACCTAAACTTATTCTTACTGACATAGATGGCGTGTGGACTGATGGTGGTATGTATTACGATGCAACTGGCATCGAACTGAAAAAGTTTAATACCTACGATAGTGCTGGTGTACTATTCGCTCATTTTCTGCATATACCTGTAGGTATAATCACAGGTGAGAATACCGAAATTGTACAGCGACGTGCGGATAAGTTGAAGGTTGATTATTGCTACCTTGGTGCAAAAGACAAGATAAGTATCGTTAAGTCACTCTGTGCGGAACTTTCTATCACCCTCGCAGAGGTAGCTTATATAGGAGATGATCTTAATGATATGGAAGTCCTCTCAGAGGTTGGCTTCGCTGGTGTACCTACATCTGCCCCATCCTATGTGAAGCATCTCGCTAATATTCCTCTCAGTAAGAAAGGCGGCGAAGGGGTATTTCGTGAGTTTGTTGAGACTATTATTGGAGAGGAACAACTCAACGATATTATTAATAAGGTGTATTTGACAGGACAATAGATAGTACCTTATGATGGTCTAGATTTATTAAAAATGAGATCTTATAATAGATAAATATTCGTATAATCACTCATGCCTGTAACATCTCAAAATTCAAAGATAGCTAAAAATACAATCGTTTTGTATTTTCGTATGATTCTAACTTTAGGGATAGGTTTATATACCGTTAGAATGGTGCTGAAAATATTGGGTGTGGAAGATTATGGAATATATAATGTGGTGGGCGGTACTGTTTCTCTATTGTCGTTTGTTGTCAATTCGATGGCATCTGCTTCTCAAAGATATCTTTCTTTTGAGTTAGGCCGTGAAGATTATGGTGCATTGAAAGGAATTTTTAATTTGTCAATGTATGCATATATAGGAATTGCTTTTTTGGTGTTAATATTATGTGAAACCATTGGACTTTGGTTCCTGAATACCCAAATGACAATATCCGGTGAAAGAATGTCTGCTGCTAATTGGGTATATCAATCAGCTATTTTTTCTTTTATAGTGTCTATATTAACTAGCCCTTATATTTCTGCTATTTTTTCTAACGAGAAAATGACTGTATATGGCTATGTCGCTATAATTGAAGTTTCATTGAAGTTGATTGTAGTATATTTATTAGGAATTGTCTATTATGATAAATTGAAAATATATGCTTTGCTGATGTTCTTTTCGCAAGTTACTATTAGTAGCTTTTATGTTTTCTATAGCAGAAAGAACTTTAAGGAATGTAGGTTAGCTTTTTATTGGAATAAGTCGAAAATGAGAGAGATTCTGTCATTTTCAATGTGGAGTATGATGGGAACTTTGGCAGGTGCTATGAGAAGTCAAGGATTGAATGTGTTAATCAATCTTTTTTTTAACCCGGCTATAAATGCAGCTCGTGGTATTGCTTTTCAAATGCAAGCTGCGGTAAATGGTTTGAGGGTGAACTTTTATAATGCTGTATCTCCACGGGTTACTAAATTGTATTCTTCTGAGCACCACGAAGAAATGATGGGTTTAGTATTCATGAGTTCTAAACTGGCATTTTTTTTGATTATGTTTTTTTCTATTCCTATGTTAATAGAAACTCCTTATATACTACACTTATGGTTAGGAACAGTTCCTGAATATAGCATTTTGTTTACGCGTTTGGTTATCATAGAATTAACTATTGATATATTCAATAATCCTTTGGATAATGCTTTAGGTGCTTCTGGACGAGTTCGTCAATTTCAGATATGGGTAAGCTCTTTGTTGCTTTTGATTGTTCCATTGTCGTATTTAGCATTAAAAGTTGCAGAATATCCGGAAATACCTTTTGTTATTTCCATTCTTGTTTCAATACTTTGTTTTTTCCCTAGGTTGTACTTTGTTCACAAATTTGTAGCATTACCGGTGCGTCAGTACTTATGGAAAGTTGTTTTTGTCAGTTATCGTGTCCTAATTATAGCTTCATTGCCACCATTAATATGTTATGTAATGATGGAGGAGGATGACTTTTATCGTTTAATTGTAGTATGTATTACATCTTGCATTTCTTCTGGTATATGTATTTATTGGTTAGGATTGAATTTGCCAGAACGGACTTATGTAAAGAAATATGTGGCTAAGTTACCGTTTGTAAAATCATTGTAATATCTTATGGCAAATCTTTTTTTTATTCATACTCCCCTTGAATTGTTAATTGCGCAACAAATTATCAATCAGGAAAAATTGACTGATAATGTAATGTTGTGTGGTTATGTAGGAGAAAATAAGCATTTTCTTGATACCTATCGTTTGACTATTATTCCATCTATGTGGATGGAAAGTGTTCTTATGCCGGATGTCGCAGGATGGGCTGCAATAGAAAAACGTCATTTATTAAAAACGGCACTACGTGCATTCCGAAGATATAAAGAAATATGTTCTCTATTAAAGGCACATCGAATTGATACTTTATTTCTAGGTGATATGAATAATTTTTCCTGTAAGTTTGGGGCAAATTTATTTAAGAAGAAGGGGTATCGAATAGTCTTTTTTGAAGAGGGATCTAGTCATTATAATTTTCAAATTCATCCACGAAAGGGCGGTTATTTATTGAACAAGTTATTAGCGATCTTTTTCGATTGTTTTTATTATTTGCCTATTTATCATTTTCGTTTTGCTACTTACTGTTTTTTAAAAGATTTACCATTTTCTGAATTGCCGATTGACCTTCGCTATAGTGTGGTACCTTATTATCATGAAGATTTTGATAAGCAAATACGTGTAGAAAGATTGTTCTCTAGTGATTTGGCACAATTCCTGGATGGCGAGGTTACTAAATTCTCTGATATAGAAAATTGCATTCTATTTATGTCCCAGAATATTTATGAGTCGTTGGGTAATCTGAACTTGTATTTACAGGTTGTTGAAGGCTATTTTTCAACATTGGATAGTACTTCGATTCTATTTATCAAATTTCATCCTCGTGAACAAGAAGAAGAGCGAGAAGCTGTAATCAAGATAGCAAGGAAATATCACTTGGCTTTTCATGTATTGTCTGCTCAGATGAATATACCAGTCGAGTACTATTTGCAATATATGAAATTTAAGGAAATTGTGACGTTCTTTTCTTCCACGGCTATGTATAATGGTTATCTTTTTCCAGAGATGAAGTTTACTTTCTTGTTACGTCCTTTCTATGATTTATGTAAAATATGTAATGAGAAGAATATCTCTCAATTAGAGAATCTTTTGTCCTTATTGGATTCTTGTCAGAATAAACAAAAGCAGAATGCCTAAAAAAATAATTTATCATATTGGTGATATAAGCCACCCCGGAGGGATGGAGCGTATTGTTGTATTGAAAGCGAACTGGTTGGCTGAACATGGCTATCAAGTAACAATGCTTTCAATGAGCGATTCTACAGAATCTTTTTTCCCTCTGTCGTCTAAGGTCAAAATAGAAGCGTTACATATCTTTCGAGGTAGTGCCTATGATGAGAAACGTAATCTGTGGGGGGCCTTGAAAAGTGTGTATTATAGTATAAAAAGCCGGATAGATCATAAGAGGAAAGTAGAAAAATATTTGGAGTCTCATTCTTGTGATTATTTCATAACATTGATAAATAGGGGCTTCATTCCCAAACTAAAAGATGGTAGTAAGAAGTATTTTGAGATACATTTTTCAAGTCAGGCAAAAAATGAATTTCATCAGTTAAATTCATTTTTCTATAATCTGATATACGATTTGGGAATGTATTATCAAGAACGTATCTATAAGCATTATGATCGATTTATTGTCTTAACTGAGAAAGATAAACTTCTACGGGGTAATATTTCTAACATGATTGTGATTCCCAATTTTGTAACGATAGAATCATCAGGTTCTATGCCTGTTAAAGAATCTAGGAAAGTGCTGGCTGTGGGACGTCTTTCTATACAAAAAGGATTCGATTATTTATTTCAGGCATGGTCTATTGTAGCTGCTAAATATCCTGAATGGAGTTTGGAAATTTATGGTTATGGTTATGGACGCGAAGAATATTACAATGACTTAATTCAAAAGAATGGAGTGAAAGATTCTGTAACTATTTGTGCGCCGGTAAAAGATATTCGAAGTAAATATTTGGAATCTGCTTTTTATGTAATGTCTTCCCGGTATGAAGGGTTTCCGTTAACTCTTGGAGAAGCTATGTCGTGCGGTCTTCCATGTATATCATATAATTGTAACTGTGGTCCGAGTGAAATAATTCGTCATGGTGAGGATGGTATTTTAGTTGATAAGGTGGGGGATGTAGAAGGTCTGGCAAATGCAATGCTGTATATGATAGAACATCCTGTTGAACGTTTAGAAATGGGAGAAAATGCGAAAGAGAATATAAAACGTTTCTCTATTGATAATGTAATGAGAAAATGGGAGGATATATTACAATGAAACCGAAAGTAGTTTTTCTTCAGGAGCAGTTACGGGCAGCTGCCGGTACGGAGCGTATATCAACAGGTGTGATGAATGAATTGGTTGATAAAGGGTATCAAGTAATTGTTGTGTTATTTGGGACAGATAGAACTTCTGCCTTTCCTCTTAATGATAAGATAAAAGTATTACTATTAGGTATTCCTTTTGAAAATAAATACAAGCTGAGAGCTGCTTTTAGACTAAAAAAGATAATAAGTGATATAAATCCGGATTATGTAATAAATGTAGCAGTTCCTATGATGCAAGTATCTTTTTTAGCCAAGTGTTTAGGGATGAAAGGGAAAGTTATTACTTGGGATCATTTTACTTTATTTGCAGGTTCCCGTTGGGGCACTTTGTTTCGGATATTTAGTGCAATTGTATCTAATCGAACTGTTGTCTTAACAGAACAGGATCGAAATAGCTATCCGAGAGGAATAAAGAGAAAGGTTTCTGTGATTGGTAACTTCGTAATGGATGCGGAAGTTAAATCTAACTTACAGAATAAGACAGTTCTTAGTGTGGGGCGCTTGGTACGTACTAAGGGATTTGATATCCTTTTGGATATATGGGCGGATATTTCTCAAAAACATAATGATTGGATTCTTCAAATAGTGGGTTCCGGCGAAGAAAAGGAAAACTTATGGAATAAGGTCAAGGATTTGCATTTGGAGGAAAAGGTACAAATGATTCCGGCAGTAGGCAATATTGAAGATTATTATAGAACTGCATCTATATATGTCTCTGCGGCACGATTTGAACCGTGGGGATTGGTTCTTGCCGAAGCTAAATCTTTTGGCTTGCCCATCGTTTGTTTTGATTGTCCACATGGTCCCAAAAATATTGTTCGCAATGGAGTGGATGGAGATTTAATAGCTTTGAATGATTGTGATGACATGAAAGCAAAGATATTGTTGTTAATGGATGATCAGGAATTACGTAATAAGTATGGAGAGGCTGCTAGGGAAGATTTTGAATGTCGTTTTTCCAAAAGGTCGATATTTAATAAATGGACTGAACTTTTGAAATAGTGTATACCTATATTATTTCTGCGCCTGCTATGAAGAAAGTAACTCTTGTTTATTTTGTTTTTATTTGTTTTGCTATCAGATATTTGAGTAAAGTAATATTGCATATTGATACTGTATTGTTTGATTTGTTTATATATGCGATAGTACTATACTTAGCAGACTTACGTGATAAAGGAAAGTATCTTGTTTATTTGGTCATTTTATCCTGTCTTATTCTTTTCAATGTAGAAGCTATTCGTGTTTGTCTGATTGTCCTATTGTGTTTTATTTCTACAGACATCAATATAAAAAAACTGGCTTTAGTCAATACGGTTACAGGCTTCTTTATGATTGGGACGGTTTTTTATCTGCTGCATACGGGAGTTTTGATGAATGAATCTTATGTGGCTTATAATGTGGGAGATACGCTCCGTGAGAGACATTCTTTGGGAATTGGTTATAATCGTTTTTCTATACTTTTCTTCTCAGTCATCTTGAATTTGTATATTGTACTGTCAGGAAGGTTGAATAAATATTTGTTGTCTATTCTTTGTTTTGCTCTTGTATATTGGTGTTATACATTAACGGGGTCTAATACAGCTTTTGCAGGTGGAATAGGACTTGCTTTTTTTAATCTATTATACAATACAAAAATCACAAAAAAAATATTTGAGAAGCGTATTATATTGTTTTATGCTCCTTTGTGTCTACTGATATTAACTATAGTGGTTGCGTTCTTATCAGATAAACTTCCTGTCTTGAATTTGATACTTACATCTAGACCACACTTTATTCTAAGTTATTTGTATACTCTAACACCCCTAGATTTATTGTTGGGTGATGCTAACAATATGGCTTCTGAGGATTTTTATGTCGATAGTTCCCATATTCATTTGCTTTTTGAAGGAGGAATAGTCTTTTATCTATTTTTTTACAATATATATATTAAGGCGATGAAATATTTTCTGTTTCAAAAGAAACAGAATCCTAATTATAATGACTATTTCATTCCAGTAGTTTTTGCTTCTATGGTGATTGGACTGACAGAATGTACTTTGCTGGAAGTATCAATGATAGGTAACGCTATTTTTTGGGCGATTCTATTTAATTATGCTTTTAAATATGACAAAATTGAATAAACAATAATAGGAATGAGATTTAAAACGAGTTTTTTTAGTATATATTTATACTCATGTGCAGAGGATAATATGTGTTTTTGTATAAAAGAGTTGTTTGGAATATATGCTTTATTCAGTGTACCTAAACTAATGTCTTTTAATCCGGTTATGATTAAAGCTGACCCTTTCTTTTTTGTAGAGAATGATATTTTACATTTATTTTATGAAGAGAAAAGAGTTTTTGGACCAGGAAAAATCAAAATGATCATGACAAAAGACTTGAAAAACTGGAGTACACCTAAAACCGTTTTAAAAGAAAATTTTCATTTATCTTTTCCATTTGTGTTTAAATGTGGTACAAATTATTATATGATTCCTGAGACAGAAGAAGATGATAGTATAAGACTATATAAATCTGAGAATGAAGAACTTACTCAATGGAATTTAGTGAATATAATATTATCTGCCACACGGACTAACTCAATGCAAATAAATTATTCCGATAGTTGTATCTGGTATAAGGATGGGATATACTATTTATTTACTTCTCAAAAATGTAATGGGATATATCAGCTGTTATTGTATATGTCTAAGGAGTTAGGTGGTACCTATGAACCACATCCCAAATCTCCTATCTGTGTGAGCAATCGATATGGCCGGAATGGAGGAGCTTTATTTATGCATGCAGATAAACTGTATCGTCCTTCTCAAGATTGTAGTATTTCGTATGGAGCAAATGTTTCTATACATGAAATAATAACATTAACAACTACAGAATATGAAGAATGTTTGTGTATGGATGATATTGTCCCTCGTGAAAAAGATATTTATGTTTCTGGTGGACATCATTTTAATGTAACCGAATATTTAGGAAAATATATTATTGCTACAGATGGGAAATCCGATAGTGTTAACTTGGGTAGCTTATTACACAAAGTCTGGACTCTAATACATAAAATGAAATGATAACAGTTTTTACTCCAACTTATAATAGAGGATATACTTTAAGTAGGCTGTATAATAGTCTATTATCTCAGACATATATGGACTTTGAATGGTTGATTATAGATGATGGAAGTATCGATAATACATCTATGCTAGTTGATTCGTTCATTCTCGAAAATAAAATAAAAGTACGGTATTTGAAAACTGGCAATGGTGGGAAACATCGAGCTATTAATAAAGGGGTAGCTTTAGCAAAAGGGGAGTTTTTCTATATTGTAGACAGTGACGATTATCTCCCCGAAAATGCATTGGAAAGAATTATTTTCTTTATGGAACAAATAAAATATAATGATTCTTTTGCGGGCGTTTGTGGATTAAGAGTATATCCCGATTTCAAAGTAGTTACTCAAAATTTCAATTATGTAGAACTAAATACTGATATGGTTAGTATATATGAGAAATTTCGTGTAAAAGGTGATATGGCAGAAGTCTTTAAAACAGAAATATTGAAACTGTATCCTTTTCCTGAATTTGTAGGAGAGAAATTTATTTCAGAAGGAATTGTTTGGAACAGAATTGCACAAAAATATAACCTCAGATATTTTAATGAGCCGATTTATATATGTGATTATTTGGGAGATGGGTTAACGAAATCTATTAGAAAGCATCATCGTAATAGCCCTCAGGGAACCATGCTATTATATAATGAGATGTTGAGACAAAAGAGAAGTGTAAAGACATACATTATAGCAGCTATTAATTACTGGCGCTATACTATTAAATATCCATATAAGAGAAAAGGAGTTTTAGCTCCTATTTGGTGGACTTACTTTTTTTATCCTCTAGGTTTATTTTTTTATTTCAAAGACTCTTCAAAATGAAGATAGCGTATATTGTTCCGTCACTTTATAATGCGGGTCCGGTAAATGTAGTCCATGATCTGGTAGAAGTAATGATTCAGCATGGTCACCAATGTGTCGTGTATTATTTTGATGAAATGACAGAGCAGGATTTTCCATGTCTTACAGAACGCATATCTTTTTATTCTTCTGTATCCTTTAACGAGTTTGATGTCGTACATACGCATGGACTGAGACCCAATCTGTATGTATTATTGTGGAAGCCTCTGAAAACAACAACTAATTTTATAGCTACATTTCATAATTATGTATTTCAGGACTTTTCTTATAGATACTCTAAACTAAAGACTTTCTTTGGCGGATATTTGACTCTTCTGAGTGTTTTTAGGCATAATAGAGTAATAACGCTAACAGGGCTTGCTATGGACTATTATGCAAGATGGATATCTAAGAAAAAATTATGTATTGCCTATAACTCCAGAGTCATTGATTCAGCCTTGTTATTGTCAGCAGAAGAAAAACAAAGATTATTAGATTTTAAAGGTAATTCCTTACTTATAGGTATTCATAGCCGTATTTATCCATTGAAAGGAATAGACCTACTTATTCAGGCATTACCATATTTGCCAGATTATAAGTTGTTTGTGGCTGGTTCAGGTGAAAGTAAGCAGGAATATGCTGATTTAGCAAAAGAATGCAGAGTAGAAGATAGAGTTTGTTTTGCCGGAAGAATTCCTTTTGCATATAGATGTCTTCCTTATTATGATATTTATGCTCTGCCCAGTCGAAGTGAAGGTTTCCCATTATCCGTGTTGGAAGCTGCTGCTTACGGTAAGAATATAGTTTGCTCTGATTTACCTGTATTTAAGGAGCTATATACAGATGCTGAAGTTGCAATGTTTGAATTGCCTAACATCGAATCATTGGTAGGAGCTATCAAAAGTGCTGCTGCTAACTCTGTCTATGGTATCAATGCAAAGAAGAAATATGAGCAAGTGTATTCACCGGAAGCTTTTTATGAACGACATCTGAAAATTTACAAGAATGATATCTAACGGAATAAATATTTCCTGCTATGGCTGTGGTGTATGTGCTACAACTTGTCCTCGAAAAGCTATAACTATAACTTTATCTACAGACGGATTTTGGGTACCTGTAATAGATAAAGGTATTTGTATCGATTGTGGAATTTGTGATAAAGTATGTGCTTATTTGGATAAGAAATATAGTACTCCGGTTGATAGATTAATAGAGGTGAAGGCTTATGCTGTAGTGAATAAAGATGAGATTATTCGCAAAACTTCTACTTCAGGCGGGGCGGGGTTTGCAATAGCCACTTATATGCAGCAATTGGGATATACATTAGTAGGGGTTAAATATGATAATAAAAAGAATATAGCCTGCCATTTTGCAACAAACGATTTAGAGGAATTCAAGCAAACGATGAATTCAAAGTATATTCCTAGCTATACAGTAGATGGATTCTCGGACCTGATGAAAGGAGGAAGATATGCCGTATTTGGTACTCCTTGTCAAATAGATTCGCTACGTCGTTGGGCGAAGATCGGTAGAAAAGAAAATAACTTTGTTTTTGTAGATCTATTTTGTCATGGTGTTCCTTCATATCTACATTGGCAAGCATACTTAAAATATCATCTCAAAGTGGGTGAAAAGCTGGAAAATCCCATTTTTAGAGATAAACGAAATGGATGGCACACCTATACTATGAGTTTGCAGACAAATAAGCGATTTATATCAACTCCTATACAAAGGAATGACCTTTTTCAAAATATATTCCTTGGGAATTATTCTTTAAATCAACCTTGTTACCATTGTGTATACAGGGAGCATCATAGTGCTGCTGACCTTCGTTTGGGGGATTTGTGGGGAGGTAAATACTCAAAGAATGAAGGAGGTATAACAGGTGTACTTGCTCTGACTGTAAAGGGAGAAAAGGTAATGGAACATTTGCCTGAATTATGTGACGTAAAATCAGAAAAGGAGGCTATAGTTGTTGCCGGTCAAATACACCATGATTTATCTGTTCCGGCGTCAAGGGAAAAGATTCTGGATGGTTTTCGCAAAGGGAAATATTTGCCATTTCTGTATTTTTTATATGCCAGTCGGATGTGGATGAAAAATCTGCTTCCATATAAAATGAAACGTTTGATAAAACAACTAATTTATAATTTTAAGAATAAATGAACGTAGGAATTCTTTCCATGCAGAAGGTAATGAATTATGGGTCTTTTCTGCAGGCATTCGCTTTGAAGAAGACAATTGAAGGCTGGGGACATCAATGTGAGTTTGTTGATATAGAACGAGGTGTTATTTTTCCTGAATTAAAACTTACTATTTTTTTCTTTCTAAAGAAGGCTCTTGAACGTTATTTTAAATGGAATATTTTAACTCGTATATGCTACACTCGAATCTTTCAGCGTCGTTTTCGGGAGGACTTTTTTAGGCTTTTAGGAGTAGATATCCATTGTATGCAACATTTTAATGCGGTTGTAATAGGTAGTGATGAGGTTTTTAATTTTGCACAACGTACCCCTTGGGGATATACTCCGCAGCTTTATGGGAAAATTACCAATGCCGATAGAGTAATATCTTATGCAGGTTCTTTTGGGCATACAACGATGAAAGACATAGAACATTATGAGCTGAAAGATGAGATTGCCAACTCCATGAAGACAATGCAGTCTATTTCTGTACGTGATACGAATTCATTTAATATTGTAAAGGAACTGACAGGTAAAGAACCGATTATAAATGTCGATCCTGTACTGATGTTTGATTATTCGCCCTATATAAAATCTGTCGATAAGAAAAATTTTATTATTATTTATACTTATCCGAATCGTATCAAAGATAAGAAAGAAATAGCGGCAATACGGGCATTTGCTCACAAGTATAATAAAAAGATAATTTCTATCGGCTTCTACTTTCCATGGTGTGATGAAACGGTTATCCCAGATCCATTTGAAGTTTTAGGGTATTTGAGAGAAGCTGACTTTGTGATTACAGATACTTTTCATGGTACTGTGATGTCATTGAAGTTTAATAAGAAGTTCGCTACATTAGTACGCTCTACAAATGTAGAAAAAATAATGTCGTTACTTTCTCAATTTCACTTGGAAAAAAGAAGTGTCGATGATATTAGTGAGTTGGAGGAGACTCTTCTTTCTTCTAGTGATTATGACTTTGTTAATAATGAGTTGAGCAAGGAAAAACAACGGTCCTATAATTATCTGAAACAGCATCTTACAGAAGAAGTAAAATAACATAAATTGAGTCGGAATTTTTGATATTTCTTTCTCTAGAGTTTTAATAAATCTATGATGTCATGAAGGAATTTAGTGTATTGATGTCAGTCTATGCACGTGAACAAAGTGAGCATTTAATAGCAGCTTTGCATAGCGTGTTTGAGCAGACTGTATCTCCCACAGAGGTAGTGTTGGTTGAAGATGGTCCATTGACAACTGAGTTGAATACTGTGATCACTGATTTTAGTGAAAGATACAGTGCTTTAAAAATAGTGAAACTAGCTAAGAATATGGGATTGGGCAATGCACTTAACGTAGGTTTATCTGCATGTACCTATAGTTTGGTTGCACGTATGGATAGTGATGATTTATCATTGCCTAATCGGTTTGAAACTCAATTGAAAGTATTTGAAAAGGATCTGGAAGTATCGGTTGTTGGTGGATGGATTTCTGAATTTGAAAATAATCCGGAACAAATAATTTCTTATCGGAAAGTTCCTGAATTTGATAGTGAGATTAAACATTTTTTTTGTTCAAAATCTCCTGTGAATCATGTTACTGTAATGTTTCGTAAAGAAGATATTCTTAAGGTCGGCGGATATCAGCATTTTTATTGTTTAGAAGACTATTGGCTATGGACAAGAATGATTAACGAAGGTTTTAAATTTTATAATATACAAAACATCTTGGTTAACGTACGTGGCGGAGCTGCTATGGCTGCAAGACGCGGAGGATGGAAGTATGTTAAAAGTGAGATAAAACTTCAATGGCAGATATGGAAAATGGGGCTAACCGGAGTGTATGCATTTTCTAGAAATATTTTCGTTCGTTTTTCTATTCATATGATGCCAAGTAGCTTACGATATTTCTTTTATAAGAAAATATTGAGGTAAGGGTTCTGAAAGATGAAGAATAACTGCATACTAACATTATTTACTGTTACCAATATATGAATATTGTATTTATCATATTAGCTTTTGTAATTTCTGCTTATATTGCCAGGCTTATTATTCCACGTATATTGTTGATTTCATTTCGAAAAAAACTTTTTGATATTCCGGATGCGCGTAAGTTACATAAACGGGCAATTCCGCGTTTAGGTGGAGTTTCTTTCTTTCCAACAATATTACTTTCCTGCTGTGCGGTTTTGGCACTTCGAACTTTGACTGGATATAGCGTTTCTGCTTTACAAGCTACCTATATTTTGCCTGAGTTTTTAGCTTTAGTTTGTGGAATGGTACTTTTGTATTTGACAGGTATTGCGGATGATCTTGTGGGAGTTCGTTATCGCCAAAAGTTTGTGGTTCAAATTATTTGTGCCAGTTTATTTCCTCTTGCCGGACTCTGGATTAATGATTTCTATGGTTTGTTTGGCTGTGGTACTCTTTCTGTTTGGTTTGGGTTTCCTTTCACTGTACTAACTGTTGTCTTTATCACTAATGCGATTAACCTTATTGATGGAATTGATGGTCTTGCTTCAGGTTTAAGCAGTGTTGCTCTCATGGTTTTTGGCTTTTTATTTATAGAGAAAGGGTTATGGATTTATAGTATGCTTGCATTTAGTACCTTGGGAGTATTGATTCCTTTCTTCTATTATAATGTTTTTGGTAGTGTTGAACATGCCCGAAAGATATTTATGGGGGATACAGGGAGTTTGACTTTGGGATATATATTAAGTTTTTTAGCTATAAAATATAGTCAGAATACGGATTTGATTCCTATAACACAAGGTGCTATAGTGATTGCTTTCAGTACTTTGATTATTCCTTCATTTGATGTAATTCGAGTCGTTATGGTCCGGATTTGTAATAGAAGAAATCCTTTTGAGCCTGACAAAAATCATATTCATCATAAGTTTCTGGCGATGGGATTTAATGCCCGTCAGACAATGATTCTAATTTTATTGATATCATGTATATTTTGTGGAATTAATATTCTCTTGGTTTCATACATGAATAATACATTGATTCTATTAGGAGATATTGTAGTATGGTTGGGACTTAACTTATGGTGGAGTAGAGTGAGAGATACGAAGTGCCGAAAATAGAGAATAGTATATGATAACTATGTAATGAATTAAACAGATATTTTTAAATAATGATTATGAAAAAAGTGAATAGATGGATGGGTTTGTTATTGCTGCTTTGTCTACTTGCAGCATGTCAATCTTACAAGAAAGTACCATATTTACAAGATGCGGAAGTGGTATTGTATGGAGTTCAGAATGAACAGTTGTATGATGCAAAGATCATGCCTAAAGACTTGTTGACCATTGTGGTGTCATGTACAAGTCCGGAACTGGCAGCCCCTTTTAACCTGACAGTTGCCACGCCCAATAATATTGCTTCGAATTATACTACCACTCAACCTGCTCTACAGCAATATTTGGTGGATAATGAAGGTATGATTAACTTCCCGGTCTTAGGCGAATTGCATGTGGGAGGATTAACTAAGAAGGGCACTGAACAAATGATTGTGGAGAAACTAAAGCCTTATATAAAGGAAACGCCTATCGTAACTGTACGAATGGTGAATTATAAAATCTCAGTTATTGGAGAAGTAGCCCGTCCCGGTACCTTTACTATCTCGAATGAAAAAGTGAACCTGTTGGAGGCATTGGCTATGGCAGGGGATATGACGGTATACGGATTACGTAATGACATAAAATTAATAAGAGAAGATGCTAACGGCAAACAGGAGATTATTCCATTGGACTTAAACAAAGCTGAGACGATTCTTTCTCCCTATTACTGGTTGCAACAGAATGATATTGTCTATGTGACGCCCAACAAAGCCAAGGCACGTAATTCGGATATCGGCAGCAGTACTAGCCTTTGGTTTTCCGCCACTTCTATCCTGATATCCATTGCCAGTCTATTATATAATATTTTAAGATAACTCCACAACAATGAAAGAGGAACTAACAAACGAAAAACTGCGCGAAGCGGAGGATAAAGAAATAGATATTCAGGAATTGCTTTTTAAATATCTGATTCACTGGCCTTGGTTTGTAGGGGCAGTGATAGTATGTTTGATTGCTGCTTATGTTTATCTGTATGTTGCTACTCCTGTATATAACATTTCTGCTACAGTCCTGATCAAAGATGATAAGAAAGGAGGAAGTTCAAACAATGTAGCCGGATTGGATGAATTAGGGCTTAGTGGGTTAATCACTTCTTCGCAAAGCATAGATAATGAAATAGAAGTGTTGCGTTCTAAAACTTTAGTGAAAGAAGTAGTCAACTACTTAAATTTATATGTTACTTATCAGGATGATGATCAGATCCCTTCAAAAGAGTTGTATAAGACCTCTCCTGTACAGGTTAGTATGATCCCACAAGAAGCGGAGAATCTGAAGAAAAACATCGTTATTGAAATGGTGGTACAGCCACAGGGTAGTTTGGACGTGAATGTGAAAATGGAGGATAAAGAAATTCAAAAGCATTTTGAGAAACTGCCTGCCATTCTTCCTACTGATCAGGGAACACTTTCTTTCTTTCAGGCTACGGATTCTATATCTTCGAAGAAAAATGAAGAAGTGAGTTCTCCTGTTCAAGATATGCGACATATCACAGCTACCATTAGCCAGCCTATGAATGTGGCTAGAGGGTATTGTGAGAATCTATCTATTGAACCTACCTCGAAGACTACTTCTGTAGTAACACTCTCTTTAAAAAACTCTAGTTTGCAGCGTGGGCAGGATTTTATCAATCAGCTGCTCGAGATGTACAATCGTAATACCAACAATGATAAGAATGAAATAGCGCAGAAGACGGCTGAGTTCATCGATGAACGAATTGGTATTATTTCAAAAGAGCTGGGAAGTACGGAAGCTGATCTGGAAACCTTTAAGCGTGATGCGGGAATCACAGATTTGAGTAGTGATGCCCAGATCGCTCTGACCGGTAATGCTGAATATGAAAAGAAACAGGTTGAGAACCGTACGCAAATTAGTTTGGTGGAAGATTTGAAGAAATACTTAAGTCATAGTGAATATGAAGTATTACCCAGCAATGTAGGTCTAAAAGATATGGCTCTTGCCACACAGATCGACCGATACAATGAAATGCTTATTGAACGTAAACGTCTGCTTCGTACTTCCACGGAGAATAATCCGGCTATCATCAACTTGGATACCAGTATTCGTGCCACGAAAGCGAATGTTCAAGCTACCCTTGAAGGAACCCTGCAAGGATTGTTTATCACTAAAGCTGATCTTGATCGGGAAGCCAAACGCTATATGCGTCGTATCAGTGATGCTCCGGGGCAGGAGCGGCAGTATGTGAGTATAGCCCGTCAGCAGGAAATAAAGGCGGGATTGTACTTGATGTTGCTGCAAAAGCGTGAGGAAAATGCCATTATGCTGGCTGCTACTGCGAACAATGCGAAGATTATAGATGATGCCATTGCTGATGTTATTCCTGTATCCCCAAGGCGAAGCGTTATTTATTTGGCTGCACTGGTCTTAGGAATTGCGATACCTGTTGTTGTTATCTACCTAATTGATCTGACGAAGTTCAAGATCGAAGGTCGTGCTGATGTGGAAAAACTGACGAGTGTTCCAATTGTCGGCGATATCCCATTGACGGATGAAAAGAATGCTAAAGACGGTTCTATTGCCGTATTCGAGAATCAGAATAACCTGATGAGCGAAACTTTCCGTAACATTCGAACGAATATCCAGTTTATGCTTCAGAATGATAAGAAGGTAATACTTGTTACTTCAACAGTCAGTGGTGAAGGGAAATCATTTACTTCGGCTAACTTGGCTATCAGTCTTTCTCTTCTAGGGAAAAAGGTGGTAATTGTAGGTCTTGATATTCGCAAACCGGGATTGAATAAGGTTTTCAATCTTTCGAGCAAGGAGAAAGGTATTACTCAATATCTTGCCAATCCGGAAATGGATTTGATGAGTTTGGTACAGTCATCTGATGTGAATAAGAATCTGTATATTCTTCCGGGTGGAACCGTTCCTCCGAATCCTACGGAGCTATTGGCACGTGATGGGTTGGACAAGGCTATTGAAATTTTGAAGAAGAATTTTGATTATGTCATCCTTGATACTGCTCCTATCGGTATGGTAACGGATACTTTATTGATTGGTCGTGTGGCGGATTTATCAGCATACGTATGCCGTGCCGATTATACGCATAAAGCGGAATACACACTGATTAATGAGTTGTTCCATGAACAGAAGTTGCCTAATCTTTGTACCATTATTAATGGCGTAGACCTGAAGAAGAGAAAATATGGTTACTACTATGGCTATGGCAAGTATGGCAAGCATTATGGCTATGGTAAACGTTATGGATACGGATATGGTTATGGGCAAGAGAAGTAAGTTCGTTTTGAGTAATTAAGCATTATTCTTTGGAAATTTGGTGATAAAGGCTTTACTTTGTGATACTAACTGAAGAGAAATGAAAACATTACCGGAATATATCACATTATTACAAAGCTATATGCAACAAAATGCATCTAAGTATGGCATCTTGCGTATGGGGATATTTGGTTCTGTTGCTCGTAACGAGCATACAGATGTTAGTGATGTTGACGTTTATGTGGAAGGGCAACTTCATGGATTCTTTGCTTTGGCTGGTATAAAGCAGGATTTGGAAGAACTGTTAGGTTGCAAAGTCGATATTGTTCGCTTGCGAGACAAGATGGATTCATTTCTACGTGAAAAAATACTAAAGGAGGGCATTTATGTATGATACTCTGATTGATTATATTATGTAAATTACAAAAGTAAGCACCCATTGTGCTATGCAATGAGTGCTTACAGATACTACTTTATAACTCCCTATATTCCTCTACACAAGGGTAGCAGGGACACTCCTTAAGAGGATTCAAATCATGATGTCCCACTATCAACGCTTTTGGAAAATTTTTCTTTAGCTCACGGAGCAGAGCTAACAACGATCCCCGTTGCTCTAGCGTACGTGTGTCTTTAGCTTGTCCGTCCGCATCCAGTCCTCCTTCGTAACAGATTCCTATAGAATGTTTATTGTGCTTAAGGCAATGTGCTCCGACCTTTTCTAGTGGTCGTCCCGGATGTATTTCCCCATCACGTGTGATGTAGAAATGATAACCGATGTCACGGAATCCCCGATGTCGGATATGATCCTGTCGGCAAGCCTCCGCCGAGAGGGCTTTTCCCTCCGGCGTGGCACTGCAATGAATGATAATCAGTGTAATGGTCCGCATCGTTCTACATACAGCTTTGTACTCCTATCAATCCTCCTACAGCGGTGGCGACAGTGATGATTACTTTGATAATGAAGCTCCATACGGAGCGTGATGATGAATTACTCATAATTTTTGATTTTAAATGAAAAAAACATTGATTTTTAGTAAGTCCTTAGCCGAAACAGGCTAAGAACTTAGTATGATTTAGATTACGAATTAAACAGTCGGGTCCGGTGCTTCTTCGTCTCCTTCGTCCGGATTAGGTTTCGGATCGGGAGTGTTGCCTGAACCGGAACCTCCTCCTCCGGGCGTTGTCGGTTTCTGATACTCCGCCTGCTGCTTCAATTGGCTGTCGAGCTTCAGATTGGTCGTTGATAAGTTTCCAGTGGCACGTGCTTTGAGCCGCATACCTGTGATGTTCTTCTCCAGCGAGAACTCTTCCAGCGTTTCGGCAGCCTTGCTGCGGATTCCTACACCGAAGATGGCTAGATCATCAATTTTCACACTTTTGCCGTCGA
>OKWR01000015.1_pt1 | contig 254933 bp, 200 predicted proteins | sample 1607101 | NCBI WGS metagenome assembly OKWR01 (sample SAMN04414076, study PRJEB24778) | human gut metagenome | material: faecal | host: Homo sapiens
GCGGCTACCTTGTGTCGTGGTGTATCGGGCATTTGATTAGCCTTGCAGACGCGGCGACCTACAATGAACAATTCCGTAAATGGAAGTACGACGATCTTCCCATTGTCCCGCAGGAGTGGCAGTTTATTGTTGCCAGCGGCAAGGAGCAGCAGTTTTCCATTCTCAAAGACCTTATGCACCGCAGCGACGTTACCGAGATTATCAATGCTTGCGACAGCGGGCGCGAGGGGGAACTCATTTTCCGCTTTGTCTATGAACAGGCGAATTGCAAAAAGCCCTTTTCCCGCCTTTGGATTAGCAGCATGGAAGCAAGTGCAATCCGCGAGGGCTTTTCAAATCTCAAAGACGGGCGCGGCTATGACAACCTCTATCAATCCGCGCTTTGCAGAGCAAAGGCCGATTGGCTCATTGGCATTAACGCGACCCGCCTTTTCTCTATCCTCTACCATAAAACATTGAATGTCGGCAGAGTGCAAACGCCCACCCTTGCTATGCTGGTAAACCGCGACTATGCGATTAGCAGCTTTAAGAAAGAGAAATATCATGTCGTCCGGCTGGACGTTGGCGGCGTTGCCGCCCTTTCCGAAAGGCAGGACGACGAAGCGGCGGCGCGGCAGATGAAAGCGGCTTGCGAGAAATCGCAGGCCGTTTGTACTTCCCTTAAAAAAGAGAAAAAGACCGCAGCCCCGCCGAAACTGTTTGACCTCACCGCCTTGCAGCGGGAAGCAAACCGTTTGTATGGGTTTACGGCGAAACAGACCCTTGACTATGCGCAAGCCCTTTATGAAAAACGGCTTTTGACCTATCCCCGCACCGACAGCAAATATATCACTTCCGATATGGAGGGCAGCACAAAGGAACTTATCACCGGCCTTTGCGCTGCTCTCCCCTTTATGCAGGGCGTGAAGCTGCAAGCCGACCTTGCGAGGATTTGCGACAACAGCAAAGTAACCGACCATCACGCCATTTTGCCGACAGCGGAGTTTGTGAAAACGGGCTTTTCTTCCCTTGCCGAAAGTGAGAAAAAGCTAATGACCCTTGTGTGCGCAAAACTGCTTTGCGCCGTTGCCGCGCCCTATGAGTATGAAGCGGTTACGGCGGTTTTCACTTGCGGCGGCTATACCTTTACCGCAAAGGGCAGGACGACGCTTTGCGAGGGTTGGCGCGAGATTGAAAGACTATCCCGCGCCGCGTCCGGGGAACAGGACGAGGACGCAGAGCCGGAAGCGGTTTTACCCCCGCTTGCCGAGGGGCAGACCTTTGACAATCCGGCAGCGGAGATCTCCGAACGTTACACGCAGCCCCCAAAGGCATTTACCGAAGATACGTTACTTTCGGCTATGGAGAGTGCGGGAAAGGAGGACACGCCGGAGGACGCGGAGCGCAAAGGGTTAGGCACCACCGCGACGCGGGCGGGTATCATTGAAAAACTCATTAGCGCGGGCTTTGCCGAGCGCAAGGGCAAAAAGCTAATCCCCACAAAGGACGGGTATAACCTTGTCGCTATTCTGCCCGACAGCCTTACGTCCCCGCAGCTTACGGCAGAATGGGAAACGCGCCTTACCGGGATTGCAAAGGGCAGCGACAGCCCCGCCGACTTCATGCGCGGGATTGAGGAAATGACAGCGGGGCTTGTCAAGACCTATTCCGCGATTTCCGAGGATAAAGCGAAGCTGTTTACCCCGCAGCGGGAAGCAATCGGCACTTGCCCCCGTTGCGGCGCGGCGGTTTACGAGGGCAAGAAAAACTTTTACTGCTCCGACAGGGCTTGCAGCTTTGTGATGTGGAAGAATGACCGCTTTTTTGAGCAGCGCAAAAAGGCTTTCACAAAGGCGATTGCCGCCGCCCTTTTGAAAGACGGAAAGGTAAAAATCAAAGGTATGTACTCGACCAAGACGGGAAAGACCTTTGACGGAGTTGTGCTGCTTGCCGACACAGGCGGCAAGTATGTAAACTTCCGCGTCGAGCAGAACCGAAAATGATAAGGCTTGATGAAAAGCAATACCGCGCCGTAAAGAAAATGACCCGCGCCGCTTGTGCAAACAACGATTGCGGGAATTGTCTGCTGCTGGACGACGGGGAAACTTGCGTTTGTGTGCAGAGTATCAGCTATTCGCTGCTATGCCGCTATTTCCGCGAAGCGGTATTACCCGCCGACAGGCAGCTTTGCGAACAGATCACCCGCAGCGGGGAAACCGATTTGAAGCGTTGCGCGGTATGCGGCAGCACGTTTGCGGCGGGCAGCAACCGGGCGAAATACTGCCCCGATTGCGCGGCAAAGATACGCCGCAGACAGAAAGCCCAAAGCGAGAGAAACAGGCGTTTACGGATAAAAACAACTACATAGCAAGCACAGCAAACGAGTACCCGTTTGCGAGAAATGCCCGCGCTTCCCATAGAGAGCGCGGGCATTTTGCTTGTTGGGATAGTCCCAAACCCTTATATGACCGAGAAAGGACGTGATGAAAGAATATGCCGTATTCCTCATACGACCATGACAAATTAGAAGCCGCCGAAACCATGCGGATAGAACGCCGGATATATTTTGAAGCAAAGGACAGGGAGATTGCCCCTTATGCTTCCTTGCCGATTGCGCAGCTACTTTCCATGCGCAGCGAAAGCGCGGCGGCAGAACAGGCGATTTTTGACGACCTTAAAGAACGCGCCGCCGCATGGGAAGAACAGGCGGGAAGAACGCTTTTGCTGGATAAAACACTTGAATATGTGAGAACGCCGCACGTCCAGCACACCGCTAACGAGTGGCAGACCACCGAGCATAACCGCCATATTCGCAGCAACCGGGTATATCAGATGAATTACTACATTTACGAGAATACCCGCTACGACAAAGAAGCGCAGAAATCTATCCCGTATTCATGGACGCTTACATGGAGCGTGCGCACCAACAGCCCAAGCAGAACCCAAGCGAAGATTGCCGGACAAGATAGAAAGGTTTTCACCGACAAGGCAGCTATGGAAAAGTATCTGAATGGGCGTATCAAAGCGTATGACCGCTTGTTTACGGAAATCTCCCCGCCTATCCCGCAGGAGTACGCCGACTATTTCAAAGTAAACGGTATGCTCATGCCGGACTACACCATAGAGGGCGAAGAACCCCCGCAGCAGCAACAGGCGGCAGCTATCCCCGAAAATACCGGGCAGGAAAAGGAGCGTGAACACATGAGCGAACAGTTTTCTATTATGATAGGCAACCGCAGCCGCTTTGACGCGGGCGACCCCGGCGGCTATTGGTTGGATATGCCCGCCACAAAGGAGCAGTTGCACGAAGCTATGCGGAACGTCGGCATTACCGCCGACAACCCGCAGGATTTTTCCATTCGCGGCTATTCCGACGACCCGGAGAAACATATTGCCTTGCCTTATGAAATGGTATGCGCCGCCGACGTGGACGAACTCAATTTTCTTGCGGCGCGGCTCGAACAGCTTGACCCCGCCGAGGTTGGCAAGCTGAACGCAGCTTTGCAGCAGAAAAACGGGCTTGCAAATATTGGACAGGTAATTGACTTCACCTACAACGTGGATTTTTACGTCCATATCCCCGAAGTACATAACTACCACGATTTGGGCGACTATTACTTAAATCAATCCGGCATGGTACAAATGCCCGAAGAATGGAAAGGCGGCATTGACCTTTCTACTTTTGGCAGGAACGCTGCCGCGCAGGAAAAAGGCGCGTTTACCGAGTACGGCTATATCGTGGAAAGCGGCGACGAGTGGGAACGGCAGTTTGAGGGGCGCGAAGTGCCGGAAGAATACCGCATTATGAGTTACCCGCAGCCGGAGCGCGGCGAACAGGACAAAGCCTATATGGACGCAGCCGAAACGCAGCAAGCAGACGCACAGGCCGCAGAGCCGCAGCAGCCCCGCCCCGTCGTCCCCATTATCCTTACTTCCGAAAAGCCCGCCGAAAAGGTAAAGGAGATCACCGCGCGTTTGGAACAGGGCGTACAGGCGATTTTTGACAGCGACCGCTACAAAGAGTTTCTAACCGCTATGTCAAAGTTCCATGATTATAGTTTGAATAACACTATCCTAATTGCTATGCAGGGCGGCAATTTGGTAATGGGCTTCCGTCAATGGGAAAAGGAGTTTGACCGCCATGTAAAGAAAGGCGAGAAAGGCATTAAAATCTTTGCCCCCGCGCCCTACAAGGTGAAAAAGCTGGTTGATAAAATCGACCCCGAAACGAGAAAGCCCATGCTTGACCGCGAGGGAAAAGTGGTAAAGGAAGAAAAGGAAATCACCGTCCCCGCCTTTAAGGTTATAACCGTCTTTGATATTTCGCAGACCGAGGGCAAGGAGTTTCCCGACCTTTCCGTTAAACCGCTGCTTGCCGATGTGGAGCAGTACGAGGATTTTTTCGCCGCCCTTGAAAAAGCGTCCCCCGTCCCGATTGCATTTGAGCAGATCACAAACGGCGCAAATGGGTATTTCAGTTTGACCGACAAGCGTATTGCAATCAAAGAGGGCGTGAGTGAATTACAGGCGGTAAAGACCGCCATTCACGAAATCGCCCATGCGAAGCTGCACGACGTAGACTTAAACGCCCCGCCGGAGCAGCAAAACCGCGTTAACCGCCATACCTGCGAGGTAGAAGCGGAAAGCGTCGCTTATACGGTTTGCCAGCATTTCGGCCTTGATACTTCCGATTACTCTTTCGGCTATGTGGCTGGTTGGAGCAGCGGCAAGGAAATGACCGAGTTAAAAGCGTCCCTTGAAACAATACAGACCACCGCAAAGGAACTCATTACCGAGATTGAGGGGCATTTTACCGAGTTGCAGCAGCAGCGGCAAGCCGAGCAGGAGCAGGGCGATACCTTTTCCATTTATCAGTTAAAGCGCGGGGACGAAACAAGGGACTTGCGCTTTGAGCCTTATGACCGTCTGCAAGCGGCTGGACTTACCATTGACCGGGTAAATTATGAACTCGTCTATACTGCACCGCTTACAAAGGATATGACGCTGGGCGACATTTGGGAAAGGTTTAATATCGACCACCCCGCCGACTTTAAGGGGCATAGCCTTTCCGTTTCCGACATTGTTGTGCTTCATCAGAACGACGAGGACACCGCCCACTATGTAGACAGTATCGGTTTTCAGCAAGTGCCGGAGTTTTTGCAGGAGCAGCAGACCCCCGTATTTGACAAGCTGCCGCCCGAACAGCAGCAAGCCTTGTCCGACACCGTACAAGACACTTTGCAAATGCTGGTTGACGCAGACAAGCGGATTTATGGCGACGTTACGGGCAAGACCCTTGAAGCAATCGCGGCGCAAGGATATTCCTACAAGGACGGGCAGCTTGAAAAGCAGCAGCCGGAAGCGACCCCCGACAGCCTTTTGACGGGTGAAACCGTTAGAACGCCGAGGGGCAATTTTCATATTACCGATATGAGCCGTGAACAGATCGAAGCGGCGGGATTTGGTTTTCACCATGCGTCGGAGGACGGGAAGTATCTCATTATGGGGAATGGCACACAGGCTTATGCCATAGCCGCCGAGCAGCCGCAGCGGGATAATCCCTTAAAGCACGTCGAGGACACCATAGAGCAGAACGACAACAATTTTGACGGGCTTATCAACAATACGCCGCAAACGCCCACCGTTGCAGATTTTGAGCAGCGGGCAAAGGCGGGGGAAGCGATTTCCGTTACCGACCTTGCAAAAGCGGTAAAAGCCGAGAAACGGGAACAGCCGCAGAAAAAACCGTCCATTTTGAAGAAGCTGGACGAATACAAGAAACAGGCGGCGCAGCAGCCGAAAGATAAACAGAAAGAGCATAAAAAGGATTTGGAGGTTTGATAGCATGAATACCCGCTTTACCATTGAGGAAGAAAACATTGTTGCGATCTACGCCGAGGACAGCCGGGAAACAACGCTTGAAAATATCCTTGCCGCCATGCCCTACATGGACGAGGATATGCGCCAGCTTGCCGCCGCAGCGGTGAACAAGCTGCAAGCCATGACGGACAGCGAGTTTTCCGAAAGGGAGTTTATCTTGACCGACGAGGAATAGCCCATAGAGAACAGGGGCGCGGTTGCCGATTTCCGGCACCGCGCCCCTGTTCTTTTTTTGTCCTTGCGTGGACAATTAGAAAGCCGTTTTTGCGGGTTTGAATATACTTTATCGTCTATGTCGTTTTCATGCGCTGGAAGCCGCAGAAACACAGGCGTTTTCAGCCCTTAACATTCCACTTGCCACCCCATGTTTTGCGCCTTATCGCTCCTGCTCCCGCGCCCTGCTTTGGGACGGGTAAAGAATACTATCGACGTTCTTTTTGACAACGCCGTATTCCTGCATTTGCTTCTTGGCTTGCCGATAATCTTCATACAATTTGGTTTTCCTGTCGTTTAAGCTTCTATACTCCTTGCGCAGCGCGGCGAGATCGGGCAGCTTCTTTATCTGCATTTCCTTTAATGCCCTTGCCGCAGCTTCAAACAGGATAATTTCGCTTTCATGCCCCCGCAGATACTTTTCCTTGTCCGGCGATTTTCGGTATTCATCGTAAATCGGTTTTAACTGTCGGTATGTGGTGGTGTGCTTGATAAGCAGCGACAAATCAGACATACGCTGTTCCACTTCCTTAACCGCCTTTGCCGCCGCGTCATGAGCGGTCATAATATCGGCTATCTTGCTTTCAAGTTCGCTATAATACTCAATCTTGTTTTCGGTTAGGAAGTTCATGCTTTTAGCAGCCTGTTTCAGATTATGGATTTTTGCCCACCGTTCATAGCCCGCCGACTGTTGGGCTTTGATACTGTTTTCAAGATCGACGACAAGCCGGATTTTCTTATCTTCCCGCAGCGTTTTTGTTTTGGCAACATACACGCCCTTGATACGCTCCTTTATCGCTTCTTCCGTATAGGCCGCGCCGAGCGTCTTTGTGCGGGTAAACCGTTCCTGTCCGGCAGCGCGAAAGGAAATGTATTTGCCCTGTTTGATTTCATACCCCATTTCCTGCAAGCGGCGCAGCAGTTCGTCAAAATCTTTCACTTGGGGAATGAGAGTATCTATCGCCGTTTTCAGCTTTGCTTTGTAGCTTGTCCCTTGCTTTTCGGCGGTGTATTCTGCATAGCTTTTTCCCTTGTCCTGTCCCGGTACGACGACGGATAGCCCATGCTCTTTACATATCCTGTCGCTGGTGCGCCGGATAAAGTGATAGCTTTGCTTGTTGGAATGGTACTTTTTGTAGTCAACGAAGCTAACCGCGTTGAAAATCAAGTGATTATGCAGATGGTCTTTATCGACGTGAGTTGTCAAAACAAACTCATACTTGCCGCCTAATACCGCCCCGGCAAGTTCCATGCCGATTTTGTGCGCTTCTTCCGGTGTGGTTTCTCCCACCGCAAAGGATTGTATCAAGTGCCGCCCTAAATGTGTGCCGCGATCTCCGGCAGCTTCCCGCGTCCATGCAAACTCAATATCGGCGGTTTCCAGCCCGCAGCCGAAAGAGGACGCAAGCAGCTTCCCGTCTGTCTTTTCGGGATTTAAGATATAGTCTATCGCAGCCTTTAAGGTTGATTTAATAGGGTGCGTCTTTGTAACCGCCATATCTCGTCCACCGCCTTTTTAATGTCCTCTATATCCTGCCTGTAAACCGTCCCCGTCGCATTGGCGCGTTTTGCAATTTGGTTGATGTTCCGGCTCACCGCTTGCAGTTCCCGGATATATGCTTTTGTGTCGCTTCGGTCAACGACAAGAATATACCCGTCTATCGCCATTTTACGGAAGTATGCCCCATACTGCTTTATGGGAAGCTGCTTCATCTTCTCGTCGATCAGCCGCTTTTCTTCTTCCGTAACGTAAAACTTCATCTGTATATTTCTCTTTCGGTTTTCCATTTCCGCACCGCCTTTCGGTATAAGGGTTTGGGATTATCCCAACAAGCATTTTCCGCAAACGGGTACTCGTTTGCTGTGCTTGCTATCTACTCCATACCCCCACCGAAAGGCGGTATTTGTTGCGCGTTCCTTTGATTTTGGACGCAAAAAAAGATTGCAGCCGCCATGCGCTGCAATCTCCCGATTTCTCATATTGTGAGGTTAATCCTCTGCTTTTTCGACTTCCGTTATCTCCCTTGCTGTTGCGGTTACAATCCGTATGCCTTTATCGCTCATACCGTCCAGCAGCGCGTCAAGCTGCCGCCGCCCGGTGGATTTCTCCGCATTGCTGTTCGGGAAGAAAAATTGATCTACCGAAATATGATACCGGGTTACAAGGTCATAGAATACCTGTAAACTCGGCTGTTGTCCCTTGTTCTCGATATTCGCAAGGTAGCGCGGGGAAATATATAACTCGTCGCTTACCTTTTTGCGGCTCTCGCCGTATTCATTTCTCGCGGCTTTTATAGCTGCCCCGAAAGCCTTAAAGTCGTACAATGGTACGGGTCTTTTTGCCATTTTCATTCACCCTGTTACATTTTACAGTTCACCTTTCTTTTTGGATATGTCCACACAATTCATATCATTAGGTTAAATACTTCCTGTTGTGTATTGACAGTAGACTGATTTTCTGATAAAATAAAATTTATGTAAAAGGAGGCGGCGTTTATGTTGCATAGCATGCGTATTAGATAAGCATTGAAAAAAAGGATTTTCCCATTTTCAACATGGGCTTTTTTGTCATGCTTATTTTGCGGATGCTATACAAAAAACTAACGACGTATAGATATAGTATAGACATAGTGCAAGCTATGCCTTAGTTTTGTTGTACTGCTCTGTGCATTATAAATGCAGGTCAATGCTCATGTTGAGGATTGACCTGCATTTTTTTGTGTAAAAAGGACGAGTGAAATATAATGCTTAAAAAATATTGGATAAAATGTCCGATTTGTAACGGAAAGACGAGAGTTCAAGTATTTCATAATACTGTATTAAAAGATTTTCCTCTTTTCTGCCCTAAATGCAAATTGACGCATATCATTGATGTAGAAAAATTAGAGATTGTAATCAAAAATACAGAAAAACAAACTTTTATTATTTAGAAGAAAGGATATAAAAATGAAACGTTTACCTAAATATACGCCTGCGGAAGTACGGAATGATCCATACGGATTTACTTACAAAGAAATGTCGGAAGTTATTGGCGAGAATGAAGCAAAAGCCTTATATGAAGAATTATATAAGCAATTACCACGCAAAAAAAATCTATCAATGTTGGTAAAAAATATTTGCAAAAGCAGTGATACTGAAAAGTATGTTTACGAACTGAAAGACAACAAATACATTGAAACGGTTTTTATCAAGCGGCGAGATGGTGGAACTGTTTGCGTGAGCACACAAGTCGGTTGTCCTGTTGGTTGTATTTTTTGTGAGTCCGGGCGAAATGGCTTTGTTCGTAATCTAACATCGTCAGAAATCGTACAACAGATTATATTGTTGCGTCGAAAAGTAAACCGTATCGTTTTTATGGGTATGGGAGAGCCTTTATTCAATTATGACAACTTGATAAAAGCAATCCATATTCTCCGAGATAGATATGGGCTCAACTTTCCAACCGACGGCATTACCATATCAACAGTTGGTCCGGTCGATCAATTAAAAAAATTGCGCGAGGAACATCTTAAAATTCAGTTGACAATATCTTTACACGCAGCAACACAATCTGCAAGAAATCGTATTATTCCTCACATGCGCATATATGCTATTGAAGATGTTGTTAAGCAAGCCTTATCCTATTCTGAAAGGCATAATCGCAAAATTGTCTTTGCGTATTTGCTTTTACCGGGTATAAATGACCGGCCCTCAGATGTAAGACAACTTGCAAAATGGTTTCGGGGCAAAAAAGTTATGATTAACGTGTTACAATACAACCCAACAAGCAATTCAAGAATTAAAGCACCACAGAAACGGGAAATAGTTGCATTCAAACATCAATTAGAGCAAGCAGGACTTGAAGTTACTATGAGAGTTTCTCATGGCAGAGAGATTAACGCGGCTTGTGGACAGTTAGCTAACACATATAATAAATTCAAAAAAAAATGATTAAAAGTGCCAGACGCATAGACGCAGAGCCGATAACGCATTAGGTCAAAAAACCTATGTGTTATCGGCTTTTTTATTTAATATTGCGCAAAAGCCGCTGTTCCCTATTATAGAATGGATTGCGGGTAGTGTATTAAAGTCGCCCTTTTTTAAGGATACGGCGGTATCGGGGAGGTATCGCCGTGTCCATTTTTATTTACTGTAACCCGCCTAATGCTTTGCGGTCAAAAAAAGCTATGCTCCGCAAGCGGGATATTCCGGCTATGAATGTGAACTGTCAATACATTTAGCTACTGCTTATATTTCCTTTGCGCCCGTCCGCGTCTTGCGGACGGGCGCATTTTGCTTTTTTCAACTTTTTTCTGAAAAGCGCACTCAAGAGCCATCTCCCGAACGGGTACGGAGCGAAAGGGGCAGAGAGGACAAGCCCTTAACTCCCGTCCTCTACTCCACGCGGGAAGGAGGTGAACTCTATGGAGCTATCTTCTTCCGACAAGGAAAGAATACAACATCAGTACGACGCATTAGCAAAGAAAACTTTGGTCGGCGAAGCGAAAAGCCACCGTCGCACTCTTGCGAAACGCGCAGCACGCGAAGTTACTTTTTCGGATTTGAGCGAAAGCGAACTCGCGCAGCTTTTCACAACGGACGAATACGAAAGCGATTATTTCCGTTTTCAAGTGTCCGGCTTTGATGTACTCGTCAAAAATGAACTGCTTGCCGAAGCCCTTAACGCTTTGCCCGAAAGGAAACGCGACATTATCCTTTTGTCCTACTTCTTGGATATGAGCGACGCGGAAATTGGCGAACTGCTGAATGTTGTACGCACGACGGTTTTCCGGCACAGGAAATCCGCGCTTGCGAAAATCAAACAGTATTTGGAGGGAAAAGCAGATGATGAATACCGTTAGGAAGTCTGAAAATCTGTTGCCGTTCCCTGTCATTTCCGCAGCGGCAAACGGCGACACAACCGCCATGTGCGCGATCTTGAAGCACTACGAGGGTTACATAGCGAAACTTTGTACCCGCACGCTGAAAGACGACGCGGGCAATACCTATTCCTATGTGGACGAGGAAATGCGTAACAGGCTGCAAGTGCGCCTTATTACCCGCACCCTTGCTTTTCATGTAGGATAATCTTTTAGCCCATGCGGGGAGCGTGTCCCCTTTCCACGCTTCCCGTTATGGGCTATTTGTCGTTCCGCAAAAGCATATCCGCTGTTGATGTGCTTTTGCAGGCCGACAAAGCCTATTGTTCTTTGACAAAGAAAGCGGCCTTTGGTGCGCAGCATAACAGGCAAACGGGTACATTCCGTCTGTACCGAGCCAGTCGGCGGGTACGCCATGACAGCTTTTCCCCATAGGGGAAAAGCCGAGCGAGAACTACCGCGCCGTAAAACAGGTTTAGCAGCTTGTGGGCGACGACATACAAGGCGGCACAATGATACTCCCGCGTTGAACACCCTCAAAGTATTGCGCGGCGCACCCATAAGCATGGGCCGGGGTGAAACTCCCGTGAGGTTGCAGCTAACAACCGCCCGTTTTTGCCTTTTGACGAATATAGTTTATCCATACAGGAAAAGGAGGTTTTTCTAATGGATAAAAAACAGACAATTACAACCGAACGCAAAATAGGGAAAATCACCTATCTTGTTCAAGCGTTGCCGAGTGAAAAGGCAACCGATACAATCCATAAAAAGATTGAGAAACTCATTGTAAAGGATTTGCAGAAAAAGCCCGGAAATCCGGGATTTTTAGCGTCCGAGTAGTGCATTAGGCGGCGGGATATGGTATAATGATAGCAACACATTATACCTGTTTATTCGGCTGTCGGAAAGGAGGACTAATGTTACAGTCGAATAAAATCACCGCCCTTTACTGCCGTTTAAGTCAAGAGGATATGCAAGCCGGAGAAAGCGGAAGCATACAGCACCAAAAAATGATACTTCAACGCTATGCGGACGAACACCATTTTTTGAACACAAAGTTTTTTGTGGACGACGGATTTTCCGGCGTGAGTTTTGAGCGCGAGGGGCTGCAAGCGATGTTGCAGGAAGTGGAAGCCGGACGAGTGGCGACGGTCATTACCAAAGACCTTTCCCGTCTTGGCAGAAACTATCTGAAAACGGGCGAACTCATAGAGATTGTATTTCCCGAAAACGGAGTACGCTATATCGCGATCAACGACGGAGTTGACACAGCGCGGGAGGATAACGAGTTTACCCCCTTGCGGAACTGGTTTAACGAGTTTTACGCCCGCGACACAAGCAAGAAAATCCGCGCAGTTAAACAGGCACAGGCGCAAAAAGGCGAGCGCGTCAACGGGGAATATCCATACGGCTATATCCCAGACCCGAACAACCGCCACCACCTTATACCCGACCCGGAAACCGCGCCGATTGTCAAACAGGTTTTCGCTATGTTTGTTAGCGGCGTGCGTATGTGCGAAATCCAAAAATGGCTTGCGGAAAACAAAGTCTTGACGATTGGAGCGTTGCGCTATCAGCGTACAGGACAGGCGCGGTATCAGCGGGCAATGATCGCCCCCTATACTTGGCCGGACAAAACGCTCTATGACATATTAGCAAGGCAGGAATATTTAGGGCATACCATAACCGCGAAAACTCACAAGGTATCCTACAAGTCGAAAAAGACCCGGAAGAACGAAGAAGAACAACGCTATTTCTTCCCAAACACCCATGAGCCGCTTGTTGACGAGGAAACCTTTGAACTTGCGCAAAAGCGGATTGCTACCCGCCACCGCCCGACAAAAGCAGCGGAGATTGATATTTTTTCCGGCTTGCTGTTTTGCGCTGGTTGCAGACATAAGATGTATTACCAACAGGGCGTAAATATCGAGCCGCGCAAGTTTTCCTATTCTTGCGGCGCATGGCGCAACAGGGCAAGGACAGGCAGCGAGTGTACCTCTCATTATATCCGCAAAAACGTACTTCTTGATTTAGTGCTGGAAGATATGCGGCGGGTTTTGCGGTATGTTAAGGAACACGAACAGGACTTTATCTGTAAAGCTACCGAGTACGGCGACATGGAAGCGAGAAAGGCATTAGCGCAGCAGCAAAAGGAACTTTTCAAAGCACAGGCGCGTATGACCGAACTTGACACGCTTTTCCGCAAGCTGTATGAGGACAACGCATTAGGCAGACTGACAGATGAACGGTTTGTGTTTCTAACTTCCGGCTATGAGGACGAAAAGAAATCCCTTGCCGCAAGGATAGACGAGTTACAACAGCAGATCGCAACCGTTACCGAGCGAAAAAGGGATATATCAAGGTTTATTCAGATTGTCGGGAAATACAGCGACATACAGGAATTGACCTATGAAAACGTCCATGAGTTTATCGACCGTATTTTGATACATGAATTAGACCGGGAAACCAACACCCGGAAAATCGAAATCCATTATAGCTTTGTCGGACAGGTTGATACCGAGCAGGAGCCGACGCAAGTTGTCAACCATGACCGCCGCAACATGGTAGATGTAAAAAGTATCGCTATCTAACCCCAGCAAATAATAAGCCAGAGTGTATTTCTGTTGATAAGATGCTGTTCGTCGGTGATATTTTCTTCGTGGTTGTTTGCGTAGAAATGTAAATATGCGTCATCGCCGTTTTGCGATGAATATTTTTCTTCAATTAAGGTAACAAACTCACGGTCGGAAATCCCGAAAATGCTGAGCTCGCCGCTTTCCTTATTTTTGACTGTAATGCCGCCGCCTCCGTACAGGTCGATAGTGTAGCCTGTTGTCGCAGTGTCTGACGGTTTTCCGACATATATAAGAGGAAGGGGATCGGGAGGTATCTCATCGTCATCGGTGTATTCGGCTTTTTCGCACAGCGGTCTTTCGGAGTACGCCTTGTCGATAATGCCCTTAAGAATATACTGCTTGCCGTTTATTGTTATGCTGTCGCCGGTTTTTCCGAGATAACCGACACTTTCAAGAAGCGACTGCTCGACAGCGGCTTCATTTTCCGAAACAGGCATCGAACCGTTTTTCATCGGAACGTGAAGTAAATCGCAAGCCTTGTCCGTATAGCCGTAGTTATATTCCTTGCCATAGAAACCGGCTTTTCCCGGTACGGTCACGGTTTCGTGCGTGAAGGTCAGGTCGGAAGGAATCAGCTCGTTTTTTATATCATTGGGAATGCCACTCAGAATAAGATCGTATTTTCCGAAGGTGTCATATCCCGTTTCAACCTCACGGTTTATCTCTTCACGAATGAAAAGAAAAACCGATGTGATTATTGCGGTGAGCAGTAATCCGGAAAACAGCAGTGACAGAGCGGTACGCAAATGTTTTTTCCAGTATTTGCAGAGAATATAAAAATAACAGGACATCTTTTTACCTCAACGTAAGAATATAATTGAAAGAAATTTGTGCTTGAATTGATAATCGGACAGCGGAATAAAATGTGATAATAACACACAAATAATACGCACTGAATATTATTTAAATTATACCATAGCAAAAAAAAGATGTCAATCGCATATTTATATCATTTATCACTCGATATGATATTTTGTAAATTATTCACAAAAATCGTTTTGCAGAATTGGCAAAAATAACAAACCCTGTTTTGTCGCATCAGAATTTATCTGCAAAGTATGCGATAACCGACATTTCTTTACTTGTTCCTTTGTCAATGCCCTTTACCGTTATGCCCGACAGGTTCATAAGCTCGCCTACACGCACTTCCGACAGGTCACAGCGCATTACATCCCTGCCAAGACACACAAGGACGAAGTCGCCGTCCATTATATTAACTGCGCCGTTTTCACCGAGCCGTACTTCCTTATAGGTTTCGGGGTCACGCATTGTGACGTATTTCAGCGGTCTTTTGTCGAGCCGTGTCATATCCTTTACGGACATTGTATCCTTAGGACGTTTGCTTTTACCGAACATAGTTATCACCCTATCAGAATTTTTTCTTTCAGTATAGCGTTAAAAGCACGCTTTGTCAACTTACACAAAATAATTTATAGAAAGAAATACCAATATTATTTAAATTAACACCGAATTTTTTAAAAAAGTTACAATATTATTACAAATCGGTCAAAAGCGTTGACATCCGGCGGTTTTTAAGTTATTATATAGTAGCTGAATTATAGAATTACCGCTGAAAACGGCGGTTATATACATAAAACTTTGCGAGGGTAACCCTCTTTTGAAAGGAATGTCTGAATGACAGAGATAAACAGACTGTGTTTAGGTTGTATGAACGAGAAAGAGAGCGACGGACCGTGCGAGAAGTGCGGCTACAGCAATGACGCTCCTTATCTGCCGTCATATCTGGCACCGGGAACGATACTCAACGACCGTTATATTGTAGGAAAACTGCTCAGCTATAACGGCGAGGGCGCTACATATATCGGCTTCGACAAGGTGACGGGTGCTAAGGTCACCGTCAAGGAATATATGCCGGATACGCTTTGCTCACGCAAGAAGGGCGATCCTCAGATAGTGGTTGACGCTAACAGGCTTCCGCTTTATAAAACGTATATGTCGGAATTCGTTGAACTTAACAAGGCACTGCTCAAGGCACGCTCAATGACGCATATACAGACGGTGCTTGATATTTTCCCCCAGAACAATACGGCGTATGTAATATTCGAATTTATAAACGGAATCACTCTGAAGGCTTATCTTGCGAACTGCTCGGGCGAGCTTACCTGGGACAGAGTAAAGGAGCTTTTCCCTCCGATACTGACAACGCTGAGCCTTGTGCATTCGGCAGGGATAATCCACAGAGGAATCAGTCCGCAGACCATACTTGTAACAGAAAAGAACGAGCTTAAGCTGATAGATTTCCAGATAAGCGCAGGAAGAACAACAGGTACGGAGATCGCCTGCGAAATGTACCCCGGATATTCCGCTCCCGAACAGTATTCCTCAGCCGAGTGGCAGGGAACGTGGACAGATGTGTACGGCATATCTGCTACTTTATACAGGGTGCTGACGGGCTGTGTGCCTACAGAATCAATTTCAAGGCTGGGAAATGATAACTGCCCCGAGCCTATGGTGATAAACAGAAATGTGCCGAGCCACGTTTCAAAGGTTATAATGAACGGCCTTAAGCTGAATACGTCAAACCGTATACAGACTATAACGGAGCTTGTTGTAAAGCTGTTCGAGCAGCCTAAGTTCAACACGGCAGAGCAGGAGCCTGTGCGCCCCGTTCAGCGTGTCAGAAAGGTTGAAACGAAGGAAGAAGCAAAGCCTGCTCCCACAGGCGCAAAATCGGCTAACGCAAAGAAAAAGAAGCAGAATAACAAGATTGCCGTTATCGCAACGATAATTGTATGTGCGGTCATCGTGATAGGCTTTGCGATAGCGATAACTGTACTTGCAATCACGGATAAGGGCAACACAAGCTCGACAGATCCCAATTATTATTCCGCTCCCGAAAGCACGACAACCTCGAGTGCTCCGGAAACCACCACGACAAATACTACGGTTTCCTCAGATACTGCGCCAGATATAGTTTACGGATGCCCCACCTTCACAGGTGCACTGTTTACTTCTGTCCAGGATACATATAACTTTGTAAAAATAACCGCAGAGTACAAGTTTGACGATACGGTAGCAAACGGTATTGTAATAAGCCAGAGCATAAAGCCCGATACCGAAATAAAGTCCGGAACGGAAATTAAACTCGTTGTGAGCAAGGGCCCCGCTTCAATAAAGCTGCCGGATTATACGGGTCTTAAGGTTGACCAGTATACAGCTCTGCTTTCACAGAAGAATGTAAAGTTTGAGAAGAAGGCAACGAGCGATACGCACGGCGTAAAGGACGGATATGTTGTTAAATGCAGTAAGGAGATAGGCGAAACGGTAAACGTTAAGGATTCAGAAAAGGTTACGGTTTACTACGCAAAGTCAGGCGGCTCGTCTTCATCATCTTCAACATCTTCAACATCTTCAACATCATCAAAAACAAACTGATAAAAAATTACGATTGTCGCAGGACTTCCTATAAGCTCTGCGACAATTGCTGTATAATGTATAAAATGCCGAAATAAAGAAACGGAGAGTAAAAATGGATCTCAAAGAGATAAGAAAAGAGATAGACGCTACGGACGATGAAATACTGAGATTGTTTTTGAAGCGTATGGATCTGTGTGTTGGAGTTGCAAAGTACAAGAAAGAAAACAATATGCAGGTATTTCAAGGAAAGCGTGAGCAGGAAATACTTGAACGTATAAAGAGCGAATCTCCCGATGATCTGGCGGAGGGCGCAGGTCAGCTTTTCACCTGTATAATGGATATATCGAAATGCTTACAGCAGAGAATATTGTCCGATGCACCCGTGCCGCATTTTGAAAGCCCGAAAACACAGCCGGTAAGAATCGCCTGCCCCGGAACAAAGGGCAGTAATACGGAGGAGGCATCGGTCAAGCTGTTCCCCGACTCCGAAATAGATTTTTACCCCGATTTTTCGGACGTGTTCGAGGCGGTAGAGAACGGAAGTGCGGATTACGGCGTACTGCCTATAGAAAACAGCACGGCGGGCGATATAAGGCAGACCTACGACCTGCTTGCGAAGTACAATTTCTATATCTGCAAGCGTACGCAGATAAAGATAAACCACTGCCTTGCCGCAAAGCCCGGTGCGGATATAAAGACAATTTATTCACACGAGCAGGCGCTCAAGCAGTGCTTCGGATTTCTTAAGGGATATCCTGCAAGGCAGGTGCCTTATGCGAACACGGCCCTTGCCGCAGAAATGGTCGCAAACAGCGATGATAACACGATAGCGGCGATATGCTCGGAAAGATGCGCCGAGCTTTACGGACTGGAAACGGTAAAGCGTGATATTGCAGACAACCCCGATAATACCACACGGTTTATATGCATATCAAAGCGGCCTGAGGTGACACCGGACGCAGATATAATTTCTATCTGTATGTCATTGCCGCATACGACAGGCTCACTGTACAGAATGCTGATACGTTTTGCTCTGTACGGCCTTAATATCACAAAGATAGAGAGTGCGCCCGTTCCGCAGGCAAAGCAGGATATAAAGAGGGAAACGTTCGACGTGGTGTTCTATCTCGACTTTGAGGGAAATGCGCTTGACCCTGAGGTAGTAAGGCTTATGACGATACTTGAGGAGGAAATGAAGTATTTCAAGTTCCTCGGCAACTATAAGCATTTTGACTGATCGTAAAGGAGAAGAAAAATAATTTAACAAATCATTGACAAACGCAGACGGATGTGATGCGATGTACTCATAAGGAAAATAAAGGAGTTTTTATATGAGTAATTATAAGACACAAGAGTTTGCTGAAATGATAGGCGTGTCTGTTAAAACATTACAGCGTTGGGATAAGGAAGTATAAAAATCAGATTGAAGGGGACGAAGAAATTGCTAAAGAGTTACAAAACCGAAATAAATCCAACCCCTGAACAGAAACAAATAATTAACCGCACTATCGGGGTTTGCAGATATGTTTACAATTTTTATCTCGCTCACAATCAAGAGATATATAAAAACGATAAACGTTTTGTATCTGGAATGGATTTTTCTAAGTGGTTAAATAATGAGTTCATTCCTAATAATCCTGACCTTCACTGGATAAAAGAAGTTAGTAGCAAATCGGTTAAACAAAGCGTTATGAACGCTGAAAGAGCTTTTAAGAATTTTTTCAAAGGGAAATCACATTTTCCAGAATTTAAGAAGAAAGCAAAATCAGATGTAAAAATGTATTTCGTGAAAACCGATGCTAAGGTAATTATCCCTTGTGAAAGACACAGAATTAAAATTCCTACACTTGGTTGGGTAAGATTAAAAGAAAAAGGTTATATCCCTACAAACCCTAATACACATACAATCAAAAGCGGAGCTGTTTCTTATAAAGCGGGTAGATATTATGTATCTGTTTTAGTTGATGAACAAGAACAACAAAAGCCTGTATTGAATGAATTTGGGATAGGTATTGACTTAGGTTTAAAAGATTTTGCTATTTGCTCAAATGGCAAAACTTATAAGAATATCAACAAAAGTTCTCAAATAAGGAAACTCGAAAAGAAACTTAGGCGAGAACAGCGTAGCTTATCGAGGAAATACGAAAGCTACAAGAAACTTAATAAAAATTTGAAAGGAGAAGCTACTCGACAAAATATCCAAAAGCAAAAGCTAAAGGTACAAAAACTCTATCAGAGGCTTGACAACATAAGAATAGATTATGTAAACAAAGTAATATCAGAATTGGTGAAAACCAAACCAATGTGGATTACTATTGAGGATTTGAATGTGTCAGGTATGATGAAAAACAGGCATCTCTCCAAAACGATTGCACAGCAGAAGTTCTTTGAGTTCAGAACAAAGCTACTTGCCAAGTGTAATGAATATGGAATTGAATTAAGAGTTGTTGACCGTTTCTATCCTTCAAGTAAAATTTGTCATTGCTGTGGTAGTGTCAAATCTGATTTGAAATTATCAGATAGAACGTATCACTGTAATGAGTGTGGTTATACGGAAGATAGAGATTACAATGCAAGTCTTAATTTAAGAGATTGTCAAACTTACAGCATAGCATAAACAAGCTATTGTAAGTGTGTACCGATGGCTAATCGGGAATTTACGCCTGTGGACTATACAAGAACTTGTGAGTAGTATTAGTAATAATACAAAAGCATATAGGTAGAAGCAGGAATTTTCTCAATATGGATATATTTGTCCATATTTTGAGTAGCAGAGGTATGTTTACAAGTGCGATAATACTTGCCGCAGGGAGCGGCAGGAGGATGGGCTTTGACAAGATGACGGCACGGCTTTGCGGCAAGGCGGTCATACTGTACAGCATAGAGCGGTTTGTCGAAAGCAACGCCGATGAAATAATAATAGCGGCAAGCGAGGATAATACAGATAAAATCAGAGAGCTTGTAAGCGAAAACATAAATACCGATAAGCCGATAAAAATCATCACGGGCGGAGCGACACGCTTTGAGTCGGCGGTGAAAGCGGTAAGGCAGACCTCATGCGAGTGCGATGTGGTATCGGTGCATGACGGAGCAAGGCCTTTTGTGACGGCAAAGACGGCAGACAAGGTCGCACTGGAGGCATTTCGGCACGGTGCGGCACTTGCGGCGGTAAGAGCGAAGGATACGGTAAAGATATGCGATGACGGTGTTGTCACAGCTACTCCGGACAGAAGCGGTCTGTGGCTTGCACAGACACCTCAGGCGGCAAGAAAAGCCGACTATCTTGCGGCGGCGGAAAAGCTCGATGTGAATGACGCAAGGATAACTGATGACGCATCGGTAATGGAACTGTATGGGATAAAGCCGTTTATCGTTGAGGGCAGTTATGACAATATAAAGCTGACCACGAAAGAGGACATAGCAATGGCGGAATATATTATCGGGAAAAAAGGCACATCTAAACTTTGTGTAGGTCACGGATATGACGTGCACAGGCTTGTAGAGGGCAGAAAGCTGATACTCTGCGGTGTGGAGGTGCCGAATAAGGATAACCTGGGGCTTCTCGGTCACAGTGATGCAGATGTTGCGGTACATGCACTTATGGACGCTATGCTCGGAGCTGTGGCTCTGGGCGATATAGGACGGCATTTTCCTGACAGCGACAGCAGGTACAAGGGTATTAGCAGTATGAAGCTGCTTGAACACGTCAGAAAACTGCTCGACGGGAAAAACGCTCACGTTACGAATGCGGATATAACGATAGTTGCGGAAAAGCCGAAGCTTGCAAAGTTCATTCCCGATATGCAAAGGAGCATAGCGGCGGCTCTGGGACTTGACACGGACGATGTCAACGTAAAGGCAACTACCGAGGAGGGTCTTGGCATAGCAGGAAAGGGTATAGCCGCCCACGCTGTATGTATGGTCGAAAAGATTGGCTGAAATGTTCAGATATTGAATAAATATTTATGAAAAATTCATAATCATAAAAGCGTTACGGGAATGTAAAAATGCCGCAACGCTTTTGTTTATGCCGATTTGAAAGAATTCAGCCGAAAAAGGAAATACTTTAAATGTCAGCTTTACAAATAATAGTATTGCAAAAATGAATAACGAGCCATTCAAAAAATTCATGGAAATTTGTCAAGAAAATTATCCACTTATAACAATTTTGTTTGGTAAATTTATAGATTTTGACGAAAAATTTTGTTTTAACATTCAAGGCGGATTGACTTATTCTAAATAGGTGTTATAATACGGGCATACAGAAAAAACAGAGGCTATATCGCACAGCTGCGATATAGCCTTTGTGACGAAAAGAAAAAGTAGAACAAACGGAAAGGAAGATGAATTATGGATTACACATATCTGCTTTATATAGCGATAATCCTCATTTTCACAAAAGCATTCGGACTGCTGTCAAAGGTTATAAAGCTGCCTCAGGTAGTCGGCGCACTGGTTGCGGGCATTATTTTAGGCCCTGTGTGTCTTAACCTTGTATCTCTTGACAACGCTCCGATACTCAGCAATCTGTCGGAGATAGGCGTTATCGTGCTTATGTTCGCCGCAGGTCTTGAAACGGATATCCGTGAGATGAAAAAGTGCGGACTTGCAAGTTCGATAATAGCGCTTATCGGTGTTATCGTTCCTCTGGTCGGCGGTGCCGCTACAGCGTTCCTGTTCGGTACGGCAGATCCCACTCTTTCGACATCAACATTCCTGCAGGATGTTTTCGTAGGTGTTATCCTTACCGCAACATCGGTAAGTATCACTGTCGAAACGCTCAAGGAACTCGGAAAGCTCAACACAAGAGCGGGTAACGCAATACTCGGTGCGGCTCTTATAGACGATGTACTCGGTATTATTGCACTGACGGTAATTACATCTCTTGCAGATCCCGAGTCGGGAAATATCGGTATAGTAATACTGAAGATACTCGGTTTCTTTGCGTTTGCTCTGCTGTTCGGTATATTCTTCCACTTCGTATTCAACAAGTGGACACAGAGAACGGAAGAAAATCAGCGCCGTTATGTTATTGTCAGCTTTGCGCTCTGCCTTCTCTTTGCGTATGTTGCCGAGGAATTCTTCGGTGTTGCCGATATTACGGGCTCGTTCGTTGCAGGTCTTGTAATTTCAAGTACGTCAAAGACGAAGTATATTGCACACAGATTTGATACAATGTCTTATCTGCTGTTGTCGCCTATCTTCTTCGCAAGCATAGGTCTTAAGGTAACGCTTACAAATATGACACCTACAATCATCATATTCGCCGTTGTACTGCTGGTAGTCGCTATACTGTCAAAGGTTGTCGGCTGCGGACTTGGTGCGAAGATATGCAGATACACAAACAAAGAGGCGTTACAGATAGGCGTGGGAATGATTTCCCGTGGCGAAGTTGCGCTGATAGTTGCGGATAAGGGCCTTAATATGGGCCTTATGAGCAGCGGACTTTTCGGTCCTATAGTAATCATGGTGGTTATCACTACTGTAGTAACTCCTATCCTGCTGAAGTTCGTATTCAAGGATAAGAATGATACTTCGGGAGAAATAAAGTCTAAGGAAGTTGCAGAGGTTACAACTTCAGACGACAGCCTTGAGTATGTTCCCGGTCAGGATAACGTGTAATCTCAAATTAAACAGAATAATATTCATAGCCGCCGATGAGCATTAAAGCCGTCGGCGGCTTCTTTACACAAGTTTTTGTTGACAAGAGGGCAGTTTTACTATATTATTATATTAGCTGCGTTTATTGCAGATATTTTTCCGAAAGGTTGTGTGTCTGTTGGAAAAAAAGCTGAAGCTGTACGGTTTCAACAACCTCACAAAGACTCTGAGCTTCAACATATACGATGTCTGTTATGCTAAAGGAGCAAGAGAGCAGAAAGAATATATAGACTATATCGACGAGCAGTATAATTCCGAGCGACTTACGGGTATACTGTGCGACGTTACGGATATAATCGGGGCGAATGTGCTTAACATTTCAAAGCAGGACTACGATCCGCAGGGCGCAAGCGTAACACTGCTGATAAGTGAAAAGGCTACGGACAGTATGGAGATAGACAAGTCGTGCAACAGAGGAATGGTGGACGGAAAGCCGCTCCATCCTCAGCGTAACGGTGCCGGCAAGGCTCTGTCATCCGAAACGGTGGTTGCACATCTTGACAAGTCGCACGTTACGGTGCATACCTATCCCGAATATCACCCGAACAACAGTATTTCTACATTCAGGGTGGATATTGACGTTTCGACCTGCGGAGAGATTTCGCCGCTTAATGCGCTGGATTATCTTATCGGCAGTTTCGATTCCGATATTATAACGATAGACTACAGGGTGAGAGGCTTTACCCGTGATGTAGGCGGAAGAAAGCTGTATCTCGACCACGATATAACCTCGATACAGGATTTTATCAACGATTATACGCTGACGAAATATGACGCTACAGATATAAATGTGTATCAGGCGAACATATTCCACACAAGGCTTATGGTGCGTGAGATGGATCTGAAAAACTACCTGTTCAATACGGATATATATGACATTCCGCCTAAGGAGCGACTGAGAATTACAGAGAGCCTAAGGCGTGAGATGATAGAGATATATTCGGGGATGAATATTTATGGGTGAGCAACATAATCTTGTGATTTTGAGTTTAGCGATGATTTATATTTAAGCATTTCCGTTTAATAAGAACTATCCCCTTGGCTCCCTTGTGTAAAGGGAGCTGGCACAGTGCGGTACAATATTTTCGGTGTTACTTTTAATATCAGGTTGAAGATTTTTGATAAATAAATAAGATTTCCGTCACTGTGACTGAGGGATTGTTAACGGAGGTGACGGCAGGGCTGAAACAGTTTGTAGCAAGCGATCCCTCAGTCTTGGCGGCAGACAGAGCAAGTGCTATTTGAATGTCACATGTGTCGCCAGATATAACGAGATTTGACAGGAGCGAGCCTTGCCGCAAGCCAGCTCCCTTTGGCAAGGGAGCCAAGTTTAGTGCTTGGCGAAGCGTGTTGCTTCTTATTGAATAATATTGAGTATCGTAATAGTTTTGGACAACACCGTAACAGAAGAGGAGTGTGTATGGACGAAAAAAAGCAATACATTCATAATAAACAGCTTGTTTCTTATGCTAAAAAGCTACGTTCTCAGATGACAGATGAAGAAAGGAAATTGTGGTACTGCTATCTTAAAGAGTACCCTGTCAGATTTATACGACAAAAAGTTCTGTTTAAATATATTGCTGATTTTTATTGTCCGAAAGCAAAGCTTGTAATTGAGCTTGACGGTTCACAGCATTACGAGGAAAAAGAAATGGAGTACGACAAAGAACGAACAGCTTTTCTGAATTCGAAAGGTATAATGGTATTGCGTTTCACGAATAGCAGTATTCACAATGAGTTCAGAAATGTCTGCGAATATATAGAACAGACAGTAAATAAAAGAATGGAAAATATAAGCTATAAGGCTGAATGAAAATTACTTCCTTCCCGAAAGGACTGATGATATGCTCTCACAGGAGCGTGCGCCTATATATGAGGCGTTAAAGGAATACCGGGCAAAGCGCATAGTGCCTTTTGACGTACCCGGTCATAAGATGGGCAGGGGCAACCCCGAACTGACGGAATTTTTAGGCAGAGAATGTATGACGGTGGACGTGAACTCGTCAAAGCCGCTCGATAACCTCTGTCATCCGGTTTCCGTAATAAAAGAAGCGGAACAGATAGCCGCAGAGGCTTTCGGTGCAAAGAACGCATTCTTTATAGTAAACGGAACGACCGCCGCAGTGCAGGCTATGGCGCTTGCCGTAGCAAAGCGTGGCGAGAAGATAATAATGCCCCGTAACGTACACCGCAGTGCGATAAATGCGCTTATTCTCGGCGGAGCGGTGCCTGTTTACGTTAATCCCGGAGTAAACAAGGAACTGGGCATACCGCTGGGAATGACGGTCGAGGATGTTGAAAAGGCGATACTCGAAAACCCCGACGCAAAGGCGGTATTTGTAAATAATCCCACCTATTACGGAGTATGCTCGGATATTAAGAAGATAGCCGACATTGCACACGCACACGGAATGTATCTTCTTGCGGACGAGGCGCACGGAACGCATTTCTACTTCGGTGACAATATGCCGCTTGCGGGAATGAAGGCAGGTGCGGATTTTGCCGCAGTAAGTATGCACAAGAGCGGCGGCTCGCTGACACAGAGCAGTTTTTTACTTACAGCGGACACGGTGAACGAGGGCTATGTAAGGCAGATAATTAACCTTATGCAGACGACAAGCGGCAGCTATCTTCTGATGTCGAGCCTTGATATATCAAGAAGAAACCTTGCGCTTCACGGCAGGGAGATATTCGCAAAGGTGCAGTCCTATGCGCAGTATATGCGTGACGAGATAAACGAGATAGGCGGATATTACGCATTCTCAAAGGAACTGTGCGACGGCGGTGCGTTCTATGATTTTGACGTGACAAAGCTGTCGATACACACAAGGGATATAGGACTTGCAGGTATCGAGGTGTATGATATTCTGCGTGACAGATACGGCATACAGATAGAATTCGGAGATATAGGAAATATACTCGCTTACGTTTCTATAGGCGACAGGGAACTGTATCTCGACAGGCTCATCGGAGCGCTCAACGACATAAAGCGTATCTATTCAAAGGATAAGACGGGTATGCTTGACCACGAGTATATCAATCCTATAGTTAAGCTGTCGCCGCAGGATGCATTCTACGGAAACAAGAAAAGCGTACCGATCGAACAAAGCTCCGGCAAGATAAGCGGTGAATTCGTAATGTGCTATCCGCCCGGAATACCGATACTTGCACCGGGTGAGCAGATAACAGACGAAATTCTCGCATATATAAAATATGCAGGGGATAAGGGCTGTTTCCTTACAGGTACACAGGACCTCGAAATAAAGAATATTATGATACTGGACGAATAAATTCGTCCGCCGTACCACATTGACTTATGCGTTTACAGATTGAAAGGACGGTAATACAAATGGATCTTTGGTTTACGGAAAATCACAGCGACAGTGTAAGATTTTCTATAAGAGTTGACAAACAGCTTTACAGTGAACATAGCGAATATCAGCGCATAGACGTGTTTCAGTCGCTCGAATTCGGCAGACTGCTTGCGCTTGACGGATATGTAATGATAACGCAGAAGGACGAATTTATCTATCACGATATGATAGTTCACGTTCCTATGGCGGTAAAGAAGGATATAAAGAACGTGCTTGTTATCGGCGCAGGCGACGGCGGTACGGTAAGAGAGCTGTGCCGTTACAGCACGATAGAGCATATCGACCTTGTCGAGATAGATAAAAAGGTCGTCGAGGTCTGCGAGGAATATTTCCCCGAAATGACCGTTTCGATGCACGACCCCAGACTTGATATACATTTTACCGACGGACTTCGTTTTGTAAGACGCAAGCAGGGCGAATATGACCTTATAATAGTGGATTCTACCGACCCGTTCGGACCGGGCGAGGGACTTTTCACACCTGAGTTCTACGGAAACTGCTACAACGCACTGACCGATACAGGCGTACTTGTGAATCAGCACGAAAGCCCGTTCTATGTAAATGACGCAAAGGCTATGTGCAGGGCACACGAGCGTATAAAGTCGGTGTTCCCCGTGTGCGCCGTTTATCAGGCTCATATCCCGACATATGCAAGCGGACACTGGCTGTTCGGCTTTGCGAGCAAGGGACTTGATCCGATAAAGGATCTTGATGAACAGCACTGGAATTCACTCGGAATTAAGACAAGATATTATAATACAGAGCTTCACAAGGGCTGTTTTGCTCTGCCAAGCTATGTAAAGGAAATGCTGGAAACGGGAGAAGTTCTCGATGTGCGCCGCTGATTTCAAGAGCGCCTGCGGGAAAGCGGGGCTTGCGCTTATAATAATATTTGCGGCACGTTGTATTGCAGATGCGGCGGCGTGGCTTATAGGCACTGTTATGAGCGGATGCGACAGTCAGATAGTATCGTCTGTGCAGTCGCTTTCGAGCATAATTATATTATACGGCCTTGCGATAGCGGTTACCGCAAGGGTTTTCGGTTATCGGTTTGACAAGACGGTGTACAAAAAGCCGAAAAGGCTCGGCAAGGCTATATCGTGGTTTGTACCTATGTACGGCGCAGGTCAGATAGCTAATATAATAGTGCTTGCCGTATCATTTCTGCTTATACACAATCAATCGGCGGTAGAGGATACGCTTACTCCGATAGTTTCTTCGGGAACGGGAAGCGGTGCGTGGTATCTTGCGTTTTTGTTCATACAGATGGTAATCCTTGCTCCGTTGTTTGAGGAATACTGGTTCAGAGGCGTTATACAGACCTCGCTTATGCCTTACGGCAACGGCTTTGCGATACTTGTTTCCGCTCTTTGCTTCGGTATGGCGCACGGAAATATACACCAGTTCTGCTATACGTTTATAGTGGGTATCTGTCTTGGATATGTGAGATATGCGACAGGCAGTATTATGCCGACAACTATAATGCACGCAATGTTCAACTCGATAGCGGCAATAGCCGTTGTTGCGGTCAAAACCGACACGTTTGTAACGGCGATGTCAAAGATGCAGAAGGGAAGCCCCGTGACAAGCGGCGAGGAAGCCTATCTTACTGTGCTGATGATTTATGTCGTGCTTGTGCTGATAATTGCACTTGTCGGAATGGGGGCTGCTATAGGAAAGCTGAAGAACAACCGACTTTACCGTCCGGTAAATAATTATCCGGAGCTTTCAAAAAAGCAGAAATTTGCCGCAATTGCAAAGAATCCGCTTTTTATCGTGGGATTTCTTGCGTGTACTGCGTATATAATAGTTGTGATGATTATTTAACGAAAGGACTCTGTTAAAATGCAGAAAAGCCTTATTGCTGTCATAGCGGACAGATACAGACAGCAGGATTTTGATGCGCTTACTTCGAAGGACAACCTGAAGCCTGCGGATATACGCAGGATATGCTTTGATCTGGGAATAGCACTTATCATATCCGTGCTGTTTCAGAAGGTAATATTTGTTGCGATGGTGTTTTTGCTCAGGGGCTTTGTGAGTGCAGGACTTGACACGGGCAGTACACTGTTTACCGTACTGAATTACACGTTCAGCAATATATCGACATATCTGCCGAAAATACTGGCATTCGGTGCGGTCTATCTTAAATACCGACCGCTGAGGCGGCTTGATACCCAGTATGAAAACAAGTCGTATTATCCGCTTATATTTATCCCTGCGATGTTTGCCTTTGCAATGTGGGGAAGTAATATAACCACCTGCATAAACTATATTCTTCAGCTTCTGTTCGGAGTGGGAGAGATAGAGAATGTGATGGACGCTATTGCGCCGTCGAGCTTCTCATCGGGCATTGTAACGCTGATATTTACCGCATTCGTTGCGCCTGTATTTGAAGAAATGATTTACCGTCACTTATTGCTCCGCTCGCTGAAGCCCATAGGCGATACGCCTGCAATTATCCTGTCGGCGCTGATATTCGGGCTTGCTCACGGAAATTTCGACCAGTTTGCGTATGCGTTTTTAAGCGGCGTGATCTTCGGACTTATGGCGGTGAGATATGACTCGATAATTCCCGGAATGGTGCTTCATCTGATAAATAACTTCTTTGTTACGGTCATAACGTATCAGAAACAGCTCACGGGCATCGGCGGTTTATGGGACGGACTTGTAAATGCGGCGGCGGCACTGGGAAACATTATCGTGAATATCTCCTACTTTGCGGCGCCGTTCGTGGCGGTACTGCTTGCGTTCTGCGGAGCGGCAAGGCTGACTGCCGTGGGCGGCGAAAACAAGCACAGAAAATTGCTTGCAATATTCTCACCTGTATTTATGGTGGCACTTGTCGTAATGCTGCTGCAGTTTAATTGAAAATAACGGCGGAATGTGGCTTCACATTCCGCTTTGCTATACCGATTTTCTTGTATGCAACGCAAAGTAGCACAAAAAAACAACGATTGTAAGCAGATGTTTATTGCAGCTACTCAAAAAACAGGGTATGATATAGCTGTTCACAAAAGCCAAACGAAAACAGGAGGAAGACAATATGGATTTCAGCGAAAAGTTAAAGCAGATAAGAAAGAGCGAGGGCAAGCCGTTACTTGGCTATTATGACAAATTTTGTTGGGTATGTTTCACAAAATATTAGGGCAAACCTTGATTTTTGCATAGTATATGTGATATTCTAACAATAGAGAATGTGTTTCTTTATTAAAAATAAAACGGAGGTACTTATGAAAAAGAAAAAGCATTTATTCACTGTTTTACTATTAGCAATTTCACTACTCTCAACAAGCATACCTGTATATGCACAAGGAAACGGAAATGCCGATAACGAAAACAGCACAAATGAAGAAAGCTTTGAAGAAGCTGACAGAAATCTTATGAAAGACTTATTGCCGGGCGATCTGGATCTTGTTGAACTGTCGAATAAGGAGCTTGAAGACTATGAGATACCCGAAGTTATATCTGCAAAGGATATAAAGGAAAAGGAACACGCAAACCGTTTATTTGCACAGGAAACAGATGATTATTCGATAGTGTATCAGAATAAAGACGGCTCAAAAACAATGTACTATTTTGATGAGCCTGTAAAGTACACCGATGAAAACGGAACTGTGTGTGATAAAAGCACAAAGCTGTCTGAATCGGACAAAGACGGTTATGCATTTGTAAGTGCGGATAATAATATAAACGTATATATGCCCGAACAGCTCGACAACGAAACAGGCATTATCGTTAAAAGTGGCGAATATACCATAGAAATGTCACCTGTCGATTCGGATAAGGCGGATGTATCGGATATTATAACCGAAACAGAAAACAAATATGACGAACACGACATAGTTGAATATACCGATGTGTTCGGGGTCGATACAACAATAGAATACAGCGCACAGTTCAACGGGGTAAAAGAGAATATCATACTTGACAGATATAACGGAAAGAATGAGTTTTCTTTTGACGTTGATACGAACGGTCTTGTTCTCAGAGAAGAGGACGGTTATTTTTCAATCGTTGACGATGAAATAAATGAGGTTGTCGGTACTGTCAGTGAGGTTATATTATTTGACAGCTCAAACGGCGAAAACACGATAGTACCGCAGGGATATGTTACGGGATATACGGCAGTACAAAACGACGATGGAAGATATACAATAACTATAACTCTTGATAACGAATGGCTTGAAAATGAAGCCGTATATCCGGTTGTAATAGACCCGACAATCAAAATCAACACGAGCGGAAGCGGAAGTTCAAAAACAATACTTGACGCTCCTGTATACAGCAAGAAGAGCACGACAAACTTCGGTTCGTATTCTATAGGTACAGTAGGTTATCAGGACAGTACATACGGTGCAGGCAGACTTGTAATGCGATTCCCGGGTCTTGACAGCAATGAGACGTATAAAAGTCTTAAAGCAAGTGAGATAGAGAGCGTTAAGTTGTATATGTATGAGGGTACGGGAAATTCCGGCACTTCTACATTGCAGGTAAGATTTTCGCTTAATGATTCAGGTTGGAGCGAAAGTTCGCCCATATACGCTAACACAAAAGCAAACGGTAAGGTGATGAGTACTACTACAATAAAAAAGAGCGGTGTTTGTTCTTTTGATTTTACCGAATTAGCAATAGCAAGCAAGTATGCCGGATACGATATAAAAAAGGGCATAGTTATAGCCAATGCCAATGAAACAAATGCGTCACTACGCCGCTCTTTCTATATGACTGAGTACAGCAGTTCCAAACCGAGAGTTGTTGTAGAGTGGAATCCTGTTATTGACGGTATGGCGTATGTGTTTAAGACGGACAGCGAAAATTGCATAGCTTATGATGGAACAGGAAACGTGTCGGAAACATTTATTGAAACAGTTCCAATATATAATACTACAATTTATTCCGATAGCAAACAAGCTTGGATTGTAAAAAAGTCAAAAAGCGGTGGTTATATTTTATATACATTAAATGGTGAAAAAGGTGTACAACCTGCGTTGTGTACTACCAATGGATCAAATGTCATCACATCAAAGTGTACTAATGAAATAAGTGCTTATTACAACTGGGAGTTTGAAAAAATAACTAACAATACATACTGCATGATAAATATGTATAACAATAAGTGGTTATACAAAAAATCGAACGGACGTTTAGGATTAACCGACGATTCAAGCCAAAGGCTAATTTTCACAAAAGTAAATAGTAATTATCCATCAAACTGGGATGGAAAATATTCTGGACAAACGAATACATATAAACTTAATATCATATTCAATAGTCAGGCAGATTATAACAGCTTTGCTAGCTCCGCGGAGGCATGGAATGATATAAGTGATAAAATATCTGTGAAAGCATATCCACCTAATGTAACGCCAACTTCGGGGTTAAACGTTTTTCTGTCACGCAAAAATTTAACTACCTCAGGAATTGAGAATGTTTATTATACCACTTATGGAATTTTTATTCCTAACTCTTCGTTAAATAACTATCTTAAAACAAATAACGACATTAGAAAAAATCTATTAGAAGATTGGTCAAGCGGTGTAATATTTATAAATCAAGATAACGGCAGTTTCAACTCTTTAGATTTTACACATCAAAAAGCAGTGGTTATGCATGAAGTGGGTCATGCATTAAAATTGTGCCACATAGATGAAAGAGTTTCCGATCGAGAAAGCGCATTTACGGCAATGTCAATAATGAGAGGAAGACATTCAGATATTAATGACACAATTACTTTGTATGATAAGTTAAGCTTAAAGAAAAAATGGGGGTAAATTATTATGAAAAAACTAACCAAAACAACAGCTCTAATCTTATCGGCACTTATGTTATTCGGCTGTACAAGTAACTCTGCAACCGGCAGCGTTGGCGATACTACTCCGCCTGTGGAAAATTCGGTCACTGACAGTAAAAATGAAAGCTCGGCTACAGAAAACAGCTCTGCAACTGATAATACAAGCAAGGAAAGTGAAGAAAACCTTGTAAAGAATATCGAGGGGTATCAGACGTTTTCTTACGATAAGGACAAATACGAGATTACAAACGAATACATATATTCTAACACATATCGTAACTTGTATAGTATGTATCTTCCTGTTGAGCCGAATCTTGATGACTTGTATAAAGAAACGATAGACGTTAAATCATCGGAACTTGTAGCGCTCAAATGCAGAGTTGCAGGCGACAGTTATGTTATCATTGACGGTAAATGCGGTGAAACGTTGATTATGAAGCCGTTTTTATCTTTAATCTACACGCCTGTTGTTATAGAAGAAGTTGTCGATTCCAATAACGGAAAATGCTTGTATAATAAAGGGGATATATTATATATCCGTGAATCTTATCGTATAACAGAACAGTATAACGACAGAAGCTTAAATTTTGTGCAAAAAGCGGAAGAAAATCTGAAAGCTCAATTTGAAAATAAATCGGGTGAGTTTGACAGCAGTCATTACAGTGAAATTGAAAAAAAATATTATGACGGGCAAATGGAATATTACAACACTTTAAGAAGTGGAAACGGAAGATATATACAAACAACGTGGAATCCTGTCTTTTTGCAAAAGGGTCAATCTTATCTGATTTTTGCCGACAATGATACTACTGCAAATGAAGTTGACGGAAATATTTACAATAGTGCTTATCCTATCGTTTTTGATTTAGAACAAAGCAAACCGTCTGTATTAAAATCAGAAAGGAAAGACGACGGAGTGTTCACTGCAAGCTATGCATACCGTTATCAGTGGAAGATACTTAAAGAAAAGTACGGGGAGCATTTCAAGAGCTGATTACAATTAAATAATGCACAGCCGTGGCGGTGAAGTCACGGCTGTTTTTGCACAACAGACTGAGTGATACCGCTTTTTTCCTCATATCCGCCCCTCTTCACCTTCAATTATACAATATGCACAAAAGCAACGGTCTTATTTTAGCCATTTTCATAGAAAAAAAGATTGACAAAATGCGCTTCAAATTGATATAATGATATTGTTAAAAAAATAACAAATGGGTAAACCGCCGACCCTGCGGTAAACTATAATAGCAGACCGCAAAAACGGTACAATAAGAAAGAACAGTTTAAAACATTCAGGAGGACAAAATGGCTAAGAAGCAAATCGTAAGCAACAAGACAGCTGAATCTGCTCCCGTAAGCCCGCTGATCGTTGACAATGTTGACGCTCTCAAGGCTCGTATGGCAGAAGTAAGAGCTGCACAGCAGGAATTCGCAACCTTTACACAGGAGCAGGTTGATAAGATCTTCCAGGCAGCAGCAATCGCCGCTAACCAGATGAGAATCCCGCTCGCTAAGATGGCAGTAGAAGAAACAGGCATGGGTGTTGTTGAAGATAAGGTTATCAAGAACAACTACGCAGCCGAGTACATCTACAACGCTTACAAGAACACAAAGACCTGCGACATTATCGAAGAAGACAAGGCTTTCGGTACAATGAAGGTTGCAGAGCCTATCGGTGTTGTTGCCGCAGTTATTCCTACAACAAACCCCACATCAACAGCTATATTCAAGACACTTATCTGTCTTAAGACAAGAAACGGTATCATAATCAGCCCCCACCCCAGAGCTAAGAAGAGCACAATCGCTGCCGCTAAGGTAGTTCTGGACGCTGCAGTTGCTGCAGGCGCACCTAAGGGCATCATCGCCTGGATCGACGTTCCTTCGCTCGACCTCACAAACGAAGTTATGAGAAGCGCTGATATAATCCTCGCTACAGGCGGTCCCGGAATGGTTAAGGCTGCTTACTCATCAGGCAAGCCCGCTCTCGGCGTTGGTGCAGGTAACACACCCGCAATCATTGATACTACAGCAGACATCAAGCTCGCTGTTGCATCAATCGTTCACTCAAAGACATTTGATAACGGTATGATCTGTGCTTCTGAGCAGTCAGTAATCGTACTCGACAAGATATATGACAAGGTTAAGAAGGAATTTGCATCACTCGGCTGCTACTTCTTAAATCCCGAAGAAACAGAAAAGGTAAGAAAGACAATCCTTATCAACGGCGCACTCAACGCAAAGATAGTTGGTCAGAAGGCCGCTACAATTGCAGAGCTTGCAGGCGTTAAGGTTGACCCCAAGACTAAGGTTCTTATCGGTGAAGTTGAAAGCGTAGACATCGAAGAAGAGTTTGCACACGAAAAGCTCTCTCCCGTACTCGCTATGTACAAGGCTAAGGACTTCGAAGAAGCAGTTGCAAAGGCTGAAAGGCTCGTTGCTGACGGCGGTTACGGTCATACATCATCTCTGTACTGCAACGCTGTTACAGAGCGTGAGAAGATCAACGAATTCGCCAACAGAATGAAGACCTGCCGTATCCTCGTTAACACACCTTCTTCACACGGCGGTATCGGTGACCTTTACAACTTCAAGCTCCTCCCCTCATTAACACTGGGCTGCGGCTCATGGGGCGGTAACTCCGTATCCGAAAACGTTGGTGTTAAGCACCTCATCAACATCAAGACAGTCGCTGAGAGGAGAGAGAATATGCTGTGGCTGAGACTTCCTGAGAAGGTTTACTTCAAGAAGGGTTCTATGCCTGTTGCTCTTGATGAGCTGGGCACAATAATGAACAAGAAGAAGGCATTCATCGTAACAGACTCCTTCTTATATCATAACGGCAACACAAAGGCTATCACAGATAAGCTCGATCAGATGGGCATTTCTCATACAGTATTCTTCAACGTTGCTCCCGATCCTACGCTTGCTTGCGCTAAGGAAGGTGCAGAACTGATGAAGCAGTTCCAGCCCGATGTTATCATCGCACTCGGCGGCGGTTCTGCTATGGACGCAGGTAAGATCATGTGGGTACTTTACGAGCATCCCGATGTTGACTTCCTCGATATGGCTATGAGATATATGGATATCCGTAAGAGAGTTTACACATTCCCCAAGATGGGCGAAAAGGCTTACTTCGTAGCTATCCCCACTTCTTCAGGTACAGGTTCAGAGTGTACTCCTTTCGCAGTTATCACTGACGAAAAGACAGGCGTTAAGTATCCTCTTGCTGACTATCAGTTACTGCCCAACATGGCAATCATTGATACAGACAACATGATGACACAGCCTAAGGGTCTGACAAGTGCTTCAGGTGTTGACGCACTCACACACTGCCTCGAGGCTTACGCATCAATCATGGCTACAGACTACACAGACGGTCTTGCTCTCAAGGCTGCAAGAAACATCTTCGAGTATCTGCCCAGAGCTTACGCTGAAGGTCAGACAGATGTTGAAGCAAGAGAGAAGATGGCTAATGCTTCTGCTATGGCAGGTATCGCATTCGCTAACGCATTCCTCGGTGTCTGCCACTCAATGGCTCACAAGCTCGGTGCTTTCCACCACCTGCCTCACGGTATTGCAAACGCTCTGCTTATCACACACGTTATGCGTTTCAACGCAGTTCCCAACCCCACAAAGATGGGTACATTCTCACAGTATGATCACCCCCATACTCTTGAGAGATACGTTGAAGTTGCTGAATTCTGCGGCGTAACAGGCAAGAACAACGAAGAGAAGTTCGAGAAGTTCATCGCTAAGATCGAACAGCTCAAGGAAACTGTAGGCATCAAGAAGACAATCAAGGACTACGGTATTGATGAGAAGGACTTCTTAGACAGACTTGACGCTATGACAGAGCAGGCATTCGACGACCAGTGCACAGGCGCTAACCCCAGATACCCGCTGATGAGCGAGATCAAGCAGATGTACCTCAATGCTTACTACGGCGTTGACGAAACAGTTTAATCGCAAGCTCCATAATGTTTTAAACTAATATAGAGAACCCCCTCCGGCGATATGCCTGAGGGGGTTCTTGCTTAGTCTGTAAGAAATCTTGACAAAGTTGAATTTTTATGATATAATACGAATACAATAAAAGTGCAGTATACTGCATTTTGGCTTGGTCGTTATGATCTGGGCCACCGCAGACGGGGACACTTCCCCGTCATTTTTTTTAGATTTATGATTGCGGGATAACGAAAAATGGAAAAGATATTAAGCGTATTTGTTGATGAATCGGGCGATTTTGGTAAAGTGAACAACGCTTCGCCTTATTACATCGTAACATTGGTGTTGCATAATCAATCGGAAGATTTAAAGCAGGCGCTGGAACAACTCGAGAGCAGTCTGTCGTATATGGATCTCGACTTTTCTTATATACATACAGCGCCGATAATAAGAAGAGAGGTTCCGTATCATAATATGGCAATAGACGAACGCAGACAATTGCTTTATAAAATGCGTTGCTTTTTTCTTCACGCTCCGATAAAACATAATTCAATTATAATAGACAGGAAGACTGCGGGAGATAAGTTCGCACTGAGTACACAGCTTTCAAAGCAAATAAAGTCGTTTGTCAGCAAAAACTACGACTACTTTTCGTCTTTCGACAAAGTTAATGTGTATTATGATAACGGACAAACAGAGCTTAATCTTGTGCTTAATACTATCCTGTCTATGCTTTTGAGCAACGTTGAATTCAGGAAAGCTTCACCGGGTGAGTACAGATTGTTACAGTTAGCGGATTTTATATGTAGTATAGAATTGCTTTCGCTAAAGCAGCAGGAAAACAGACTAAGTAAATCGGAATCTTCGTTCTTCTATAAACCGCAGGAATTAAAAAAATCGTTTATAAAGACGATAGCGGGCAAGCGTATGTAACAAATCCTGCCACACCCCCCCTCAGGCGAGAGCCGGAGGGGGTTCTTGCTTTATAAGTGCGGTTCACTGAAAACTTGATCGGATTTTGTGGTAAGTTTTCAGTGGGATTATTATAAAATGCAACAAAAGATGCGTTGTGTGTAACCCCGTTACACAAACATTGTGCAAAATGCACCACAAAAAGAAATCGCTTATATCTAAAATTCACTAAAATTGAAGATTAGCACAAAAATTAGCAATTTGGCTATTGCTTTTTTGAATGGAGTATGATATTCTTAGTGTACAGAAAACACCAAGGGTAACAGAAAAGGTGCTGAGAAGAAATTCTTCGGCATATATTTATTCTGAAGACCGACGGGGAATTTTGGATTTAACGGCGCAGACCGTTAAACATAAAAAAACTTTTACATTTTTCAAGGAGGTAATTTCCCATGATAAAGAAATTACAGAAACTGAAAGCCAAGAAAGGCTTCACACTCGTTGAGCTGATCGTTGTTATCGCTATCATCGGCGTACTCGCAGCTATCCTGATCCCCACAATGCTGGGCTTCGTTACTAACTCAAGAGTAACATCTGCTAACACAACTGCATCTGAAATTCAGAAGCAGATCAACCAGTTCTTAACAGACGCTGATACAGCAGGTTACGGTCCTCTGAAGGGTACAGCTACAACAACAGTTGATATTGAAGTTTCAAGTGGTACATGGACAGTTACTGTATCGGATACTACAGCATTCAAGACAGGTAACACAATTAAGTGGACATCTACCAGCGGTACAGGTACAGCAGGCGCACCAAAGGCAGGCGTAACAGAAGCAGTTGAGCTTTTAGCTATCAACCTTGCTGATTTATTCCCCTCATTATCAAACGGTGCTGCAAAGGCTAACATAATCGGTGGTAGCTGTGTAGCAGTTTGGTACACTGCAGATTCATCTACTGTAGCTGGTGTTACTGGTGTTCCCACATTCGGTGCTGACGCTCAGCACGCTTGGTCAGCAGATGTTTTCGCTTGGGATAACAGCACAGCCGGTATCACATCAGACGGTTTCACAGTAGGTACAGCTCCCGTTCTGGCACTTGGCTAATCTTCTGATTAACTAAAAGCACATATTATCCCCCGACTTTGAGTCGGGGGATTTTTGTATCTGTACGGTTCATACGGTAAAACTTTCTTAAATACTATTGATTTTTATATAAAGGTATGGTATTATTAAACTAATAACTTAAAATCGGAGGGAGTATGAGAAAGTTAACACATAATTTGAAAATCAAAGCAAAGAAAAGAATGAAGAACTGCGGTTTTACAATGGTAGAGCTTATAGTGGTTGTAGCGATACTCGGTGTACTTGCCGCAATACTTATTCCTACATTGCTCGGAATAACAATAAGAGCGACTGTGGGTTCTGCGAATACCACAGCATCGGAACTGAAAAAGCAGATAGGCTACTTTCTGACAATGGCGGACGCAAACCGCAAGAACTATATGCTTATGGGGGAAGATTGTCGAGAAGTATTTACTATTTCCGTTGTTGACGGAACGTGGTATATTGATGCGGCGCAGAACCCGTCAGCATTTTCTCCCGACACAGTGACATGGGGAAATGCCGCAACAGTAACGCAGGCGACCAATACTGTCAATTCTCAGTACGGCGAAGAACTTCTCGGAATGTATCTGCGTGATGTTTTCCCTACAATATCCAACGGCGTAATAAGAGCCAACTGCATAAAAGGCGTGTGCGTGTCGGTGTGGTACACGCCCGATACGACGAATATCTCCGATATAAACGATGTTCCCGCTTTTGGAACAAGCAAGGCGTGGGTAGATGACAACGGCGATGAGATCATAAAGTACCGTTGGGACGGCACTACCGCAGGCGTAAGTGCAGACGGATATACGATAGGTACTGCACCTGCACTTGATATAGGAGCATAAAATTACATAACGTCTTACCCGACTGTCCTCACAGTCGGGTATATCTTACTATGCCGAAAGGAGCGGATATGGCGTACAGCGAGCTTATAAAGAACTTTGAGAAAATACGTTCATATATGCGTGAGTTCTATGTATTCGGCTTCAAGAGCAGGAGCGGTTATGACAGAAAAAGCGCACGCTCGTATGACGATGAACGGCGCAGGGTAGAAAGCTGGCTCGGAGATTATATGCGCTTTGCAAAAACCGCCGAGGGCAAGAATGTATTTCTGTCGGTAGACAGCCGCACCGCCTGTAAAAACCCTTTCTACAAGGCGTGGAAAGCAAAGAGCTTTACGGACGGGGATATAACTCTGCACTTCGCAGTGTTCGATATACTTTGCGCTCCCGAAATAAAGCTGACGCTGTCTGAACTTGTAGATGAGATTGATTCATTGTTGTCGGGGGATTTTACGTTTGACGAATCGACCCTTAGAAAAAAGCTCAAGGAATACACCGCCGAGGGCATCATCATAACCGAAAAGCAGGGCAGAAAGGTGCTTTACAGCCGTTCGTCCGATGTTGATGTGTCACAGCTATGCGATGTTGTCGACTTTTTCGGGGAAACCGCACCGTGCGGTGTTATCGGCTCGTTTATCTCGGACAAATTACCGCCGCACGAAAAGCTTTTCACATTCAAGCACCACTATATCACGCAGGCGCTTGACAGCGATATAGCGGCTATGCTTTTTGACGCAATGCAGAAGAAAAGCTGTGTCACTGTGGAAAATCTCGGCAGACACAGCGACAAGCCGATGTCGGTAGGGCTTGTACCGCTTAGAATTTATATCAGCGCACAGAACGGCAGACAGCACCTTATAGCCTATAATATAAAGCTGAACAGGCTGTTTTCGTATCGGCTTGATTATATATCCGATGTGAAAATCGGCGAACCGTGCGAAAGGTTTGATAAGCTTAGGGAGAAGCTGAATGCGGCTGAAAGCTGTATGTGGGGTGTAAACGGCAGGCTTGATAAACAAGACACTCAGCACGTTGAGTTTGATATAAGAATAGCTGATGATGAGCAGTATATCGTAAACCGCCTTGAGCGTGAAAAGCGGTGCGGTAAGGTTGAAAAAATAGACGATAACCATTACAGATACTCTGCCGATGTATTTGACACTACCGAAATGATACCGTGGATACGCACGTTTATCTGCCGTATAACAAGGCTCAATTTTTCGGACAGAACAGCTGAAAACAATTTTAAAGCCGATATAGAGAAAATGTATGAAATATACGGCATAGAAGATAACACGGCTGACAGCGGAGGTGAAAGCGATGATATTCAGTGAGCTTTACTCGGCATATTATAACACGGTCGCAAGGATAATCACTGCCGCATTCGATAAGAATACGACAGAGAAGGACCTTGACCGTATCGTAAGCGAAAACGCATTTTCCGAAAGCGTGCTGACTATAATGCCGTCGCTTAAAAGCGGAAAGTGGAGGCTGCTTGACAGCAGTTTAAAACCGCTTTTAAAGCACGAGCCGACAATGCCGCTGACATTGCTTCAGAAGCGCTGGCTGAAAGCCGTATCGCTTGATAAGAGAGTGAGGCTGTTTGATGTACAGTTCCCCGACTTATCCGATGTCGAGCCGCTTTTCACTGAGGACGATTATAAAGTATACGATAAATACTCGGACGGCGATGATTTTGGCGATGAGGGCTATATCGGTCGGTTCAGGCTGATATATTATGCCATAAAGAACAATCTGCCGATAATCGCAAGGCTGAATAACCGCTATGGCAAGGAAGCAACGCTGAGATTTTTCCCCAAAGGTTTTGAATATTCTGAAAAGGACGATAAGATAAGAGTAATAATGGACGGCTGTAAGTACAGACAGTTAAACCTCGGCAGAATTATAAACTGTCAGCTGTACACAGGCACAGGTCGGTGGAACGAAAAGCCGGAAGCAATGCAGATAAGAGAGCTTACCCTGCAGATAAATGACGAGCGGAATGCGCTTGAGCGTGTAATGCTCCACTTTGCACACTTTGAAAAGCAGGCGGAGCGTGTTGACGATAATAAGTATCTGCTTCATATGAAATATTACGCAACCGATGAAACGGAGATCGTTATCCGTGTGTTGTCCTTCGGCCCTTGCGTTAAAGTTATCAGCCCGGATAGCTTTGTCGGATTGATAAAGGAAAGACTGAAAGAGCAGATGGCGTGCGGAGTGAAATGAATTTTTAGTGCAGAAAGTGAAGCAAATTGCCGTCACTCTTGTCATGCTCGCTCCTCCCGTTGCACCAACCCTTGTCATTCCCACAACCATTGAAAAAGGACAATAATCCCTTTGCCACGCACTAAACTTGCCTCCCCTCGAAAAAGGGGAGGTGGCTTGACGGCATTGCAAAATCGTTATTCTGCATCATCTTCATTAGTAAATTGCTCGACCGCTTCTGAGTTGCTATACTTTTTGCCGTCAAGACGGTAGGGATTGAAGTTGATAGCACTACTGTCATTAAAACTTCTTAGCAATCACAATCCCCTCCGTAGTTGGCTCGGCTTGAACGAGCAACAGAACCTCACCTTTTTTCGAGGTGAGGCAAGTGGGACAGGGATTTCAAATTTGTAGTTTGTTAAGCTACGAACAAATAAAGTTCGCAGCTTTTTTTCCGTGAAAAACCAAATCTCATCCTGTATAATAAACTCATGCGATGAAGGAAAGCTTCACAGCAGACAAAAGGCACTGACAGCAGTTTTTATATGAGGTTAAAAACAGTGCCTTGCAGAGTGTTTAAGGCACAGACAGCAGTTCATATTATTTATATATGGAAAATATCAGTGCCTTGCAAAGACGCATACAGCAGCATTTTACACCTGTGTTTTTTAAACACCATTTTTGCCGACCTGACGGCGACACAGCCTTATGGCTTGTTACAGTGCGGTTAAAGTCCGTACACCCATTTTTAATTGCGTCTTGTTAACAGACAGCGTCCCTGCCTATTCCCATCATATTTTTTAAGGGACGTTGTTCTTATTTTTTGAGAAAGGAGAGTAGAGATATGCTTGAAATCAAAGGGAAAATCAACACAGCAATATGTTACGCAAAAGTAGTCGAGGACGAAGCGATAGAACAGATACGCAGAATGTGCGACTATGAGTTCACCGCAGGCTCAAAAATCAGAATAATGCCCGATGTACACGCAGGCAAGGGTTGCACTATCGGCACGACAATGACGATAACCGATAAGGCAGTACCCAATGTCGTAGGTGTGGATATCGGTTGCGGAATGTACACAGCAGAGCTCGGAAAGGCGGAAATCGACCTTAGTAAGACAGATGAAGCCGCACACTACATACCGAGCGGAAGAAATGTATGGGACGGACGTTATGAACGTTTTGACCTTACGGGACTTCGTTGCTACAGACATCTTGAACAGGCAAAACGGCTTGAAAGAAGCCTCGGTACGCTCGGCGGCGGTAATCATTTTATCGAGATAGACGTTTCCTCGGACGGTAACAAGTACCTTGTTATCCATTCGGGCAGCCGTAACTTAGGTAAGCAGGTAGCTGAGTATTATCAGAACCTTGCAATTGAGCTTGCGTCCGGTAAGGGCGAGCTTTTTGAAAAGAAAGCAGAGCTTATAAAGACATATAAGGAGCAGGGCAGACGCACCGAAATTCAGTCCGCATTAAAGGCGATGGAAAAAGAGTGGCAGGCGAAAGTCCCCGATACGCCCGCAGATCTCTGCTATCTTTACGATAATTACCTTGAGGATTATCTTTATGATGTCGAGATATGTCAGCGCTTTGCAAAGCGTAACCGTGAGCGTATGGCTGAGATAATCCTTGACAGGTGCAGTCTTACTGCCGTGTCTGCGTTCCATACGATACACAATTACATTGATACCAAGGAGCGCATACTCCGCAAGGGCACAATTTCCGCAAAGAGCGGCGAGCTTGTGCTTATTCCGATAAATATGAGGGACGGAAGCGTGCTTGCAAGAGGAAAGGGAAATCCCGACTGGAATTATTCCGCGCCGCACGGCGCAGGCAGGATTATGTCGAGAACAAAGGCTAAGGAAACGCTCGACATTGAGCAGTATAAGAAGAGCATGGAGGGCATATACACGACCTCGGTCAATAATTCAACGCTTGACGAAGCGCCTATGGCGTATAAGTCGCTGTCGGATATTATTGATGTTATCAGAGAGTCGGTAGATGTTATCGAAGTGCTGAAACCGATATATAATTTTAAGGCGTGTGAGTAACCTGCTCTGCGCCGCAGAGGAGGAAATCACAATGCTTGAACAGTTAAAAGAAGAAGCAAATATGACCCTGACTGAAAACGGCGCAGCGACCTACATAAGCACAAAATCGCACTGCCTTGATCTGTTCGGTACGATAGGAGCGATCCGCAGCAGCACCGAAAAAGATATTATCGACCGCTTTGTTAAAGCGTATTCGGAGGATAAGAATCTTGCCGTAAAAACGCTTTTCTTCGCCCGTGATGTCCGTGAGGGTCTTGGCGAACGCAGAGTGTTCCGTATAATACTGAACTATCTTGCAAAATATGAGCCTGAGAGCGTACGCCGAAACATAGAATACATCGCTGAGTACGGCAGATATGACGATCTGCTGTGCCTTATCGGTACGCCCTGCGAAAAGGACGCTTTGCAGATCATAGAAGGTCAGCTCAAGAAGGATATAGCGTCTGACACCGGCGTGTCGCTCCTTGCAAAATGGCTCCCTTCCGTCAACGCATCAAACAAGGAAACGGTACGCACTGCACGCCGTCTGGCACGTCTGCTCGGAATGAGCGAAATGCAGTACCGTAAAACAGTTGTCGCACTGAGAAAAAAGATTGATATAGTTGAAAACCGCCTGCGTGTGCAGGACTATACCTTTGACTATTCAAAGCTGCCCGCTCTCGCAATGCTGAAATATTGTGGTGCGTTCTATGAAAACGACTATGACCGCTACTGCGAGTATATTGACAATGTGAAAAACGGCAAAGCGAAAATGCACACAGGCGTACTGACCCCGTATGACGTTATCGCTCCGTGCTTCAACTGGCGTACAGACGGGCTGTCCGCAGAGGAACGCAACGCAATGGACGTGACGTGGAACGCCCTCGAAGATTTCGGCAACGATGAAAACGCTCTTGCCGTGATTGACGGTTCGGGTTCGATGTATCCCAGAGCAATCGCTGTTGCGCTGTCGCTCGGAATATATTTCGCCGAAAGAAACAAGGGCAGGTTCCATAATCATTTTATAACCTTCTCTGAAAGACCTCAGCTTGTCGAAATAAAGGGCAGTGATATTGCAGGAAAGGTTGAGTACTGCAGTCGGTACAGCGAAGTCGCAAACACGAATATATCGGCTGTGTTCAATCTTTTGCTGAAAACCGCCGTAAAGTATAATCTTCCGCAGGAAGAGCTTCCGAAACGGTTATACATAATCTCGGATATGGAGTTTGACAAGTGTGCTGATAACGCAGGCAAAACAAACTTCGAATGCGCAAGGAGAAAGTATACCGAAAAAGGATATACGCTCCCCGAGATAGTTTTCTGGAATGTTGAGAGCAGAAAAGCTCAGCAGCCTGTCACAATGAACGAGAACGGTGTTGCGCTCGTTTCGGGCTGTTCGCCCAGACTTTTCTCGATGGTGGCAAGCGGTGAGCTTAACCCCTACAAAGCTATGCTCGATACGCTTACGTCTGAGCGTTACGCTCCGATAAGCGCCTGATATTACTGATATTTTCTAATTCCCTATACGAATAACCGCCGTTTCTCAGGAAGGCGGTTTCAGACTGTCGATAAACCCACATAACTTATAAAAATGGGGTTTGGGGCGTAGCCCCAAGCGGGATGAGGGCGGCAGCCCCACATTCAGCCCCGGCACGGACGCCGGGCGTGTATGCCCAAAGGCTCTGCACGATGCAGAGCCAACAAAGCACACACAGCCCTTCACCACGGGGAAAGGGGTTTTCGGCAAGGATGCCGAAATAAGGACACACCAAGCTTTGCACGAAGCAAAGCCAATAGAGTGTCCTAAAGGGGATAGGGATAATAAATCAGAATTTTATTTCAAAAACATACTTTTTCTACAAACTGTAACCGCCGTTTCTCATAACGGCGGTTTTGCTTTTATATGAAGAACAGCGGTACCGGAAAACCGATACCGCTGTCTGAAGGAAAAGATCTTCGTCACATTAAAGTGACATTAAGAAAAACAACTGTAAGGAGCTGTTGCTTTTAAAATTATTCTTTTACTGCTGTAGATGAGCCTATTTCCATAGTGCCCTTCTTCATAACGTATTCGTAATCGTTGCCGTCAGAGCCCTTAACCTTGAATGTGAGCTTGTCGTTCTCGTAAGTAACGCTCATATCGATCTCGTCCTTGCTGCCTACCTTCATTACTTCTGCACCGTTGCTCTTGTACTGAACATTGCGCTCTTCTGTAGCTGCGGCTGACTTGATTATAACCTTGTCATCTGTGAATGTCCATACAGATGCGAAAGAAGATTCGTCAACACCGAGCTTTTTTGCATAGTCTGCAACAGTTTCGCCGGCGATCTTTTCGTAGATCCAGTCGCCCTTCATCTTATCCTTTGCCGAGCCTGAGCAAGCTGCGAGTGCCATTACCATTACTGCTGCCATTGCAAGCGCAATGACTGACTTGATTACTTTCTTCATAATTATTCCTTTCTTTGCGGTATGTCCGCCTCTGATTATGTAATATCGGTTGTTTTTCCAACCTTAACAAATTATACTCACCGATATGATTTAATTCAATTGACTGGCGTAAATCGGTTGCATTTTGGCATCAATCGGTTCAACCTTTGAAGAAACTTGTGATGCTGAAGCCTGTGGGCATAGGCAGGGTGAACATATAGATTGTTGCGATAACAAATGCGACAAGAGCGATAATTACCACAGCATATTTGTTCGCCTTATGATTGAATGAGCCGGCAATACCGAGCAGGAACAGTACGACGCTGTAGATAACCGTCACAAGACCGAATGCGTCGCCGTTTGAATTATCCTTCTGACCCTGTTCAAGCACTTTCTGCGACTGTGCAAGAAGCTCGTTTGCTTTTGTGAAATAGCTGTCGACATAATTCTCGTCAAAGAAAGGCGAGTTCATACTGTTTTCCTTTTCGAGCCACGCAAGTATAGTTGCCTGAGGATCGCTGCTGCTGTTGTCGGCAGTGTTCCAGTCGATCTTTGCCGCCATTGTTTCACTCACGTTCTCCGTTATCTTGTAGAACAGCTGGTTGCACAGCTTTGCGAGTTCAGCCTCGTTATTATTGTTCTGCGCAAAGACGATTTCGATCTGCAATGAGCTTATATCGTTCCAGAGTATCATATCCTGATTCATCTGCTGAACGCCTGCATTATATTCCGAGTTGCCCTCGGAAGCAAGATTGTTGCTGGTGGCGTAGTTGGTAGCCTGATTTCCGCCGTGAAGCGAGCCTATCCAGCTTGCCCACGCTGTGAGCAGGGCGGTAATGCCCAGCATTATTACTATTATAAGCTCGGTGAGCTTATCCATATCCGGCTTTTTTCTGACAGCGGTGTCGGCTGTCTTTTTCTCGTTCTCGTTTTCCATAGGAACCTCCTGTTTAATGTTTTGCGATAAATATTATAACAATAACGTTCAGCTGTAACAACAAATTGGCTTTAATCGGTGCAAATCGGGCTTGAAAAGGCAGTGCGGGGCAGAATTTTTATTGCACAAAAAGCGGAAATATAGTATAATCATAACAGAACATAATTACAGCGGTGTAAACCAGCAAAGCGGAAGGTGCATAACCAATGGATCTCAGAATAGCAATTACGGACGACCTTAACTCAGAGCGTGAAAAGCTGTCATCGGCAATAATCGCTCCGTTTTCAAAAGTGGGGCTGAACGTAGGCAATATAGACGAATATACAAGCGGCGAGGAATTGCTCAGGCAGTTTTCCGCCGGCAGATACGATTTGATATTTCTTGATATATATATGGGCGGAATGAGCGGCGTAGAAACCGCTAAACGTATCAGGACGCTGGATAAGAATGTTATGCTGGTGTTTGTCACCACAAGCAACGAGTTCGCAAGCGAAAGCTATGCGGTAAAGGCAAACTTCTATCTGCTGAAGCCCGTAAGGGCGGAAAGCATAAGACAGCTTGCCGAAACCGTAGCGCAACAGCTTAAGAATACGGGATGTGCGGCGGCGCTCCCCGACGGTACGGTGATACCGCTGTCATCGCTTGTCTATACCTCGTGTTCCGGACATTATGTAAATGTATTTCTGGTCGGAAATGAACCGCTGAAGATCCGTACCACGCATAAGATAATGGAAGAATCGCTTTCAAAATACGAAGGAGTGATCTCCTGCAACAAGGGCATGCTTGTGTCGCTTGCAAATGTAGCCCGTATTGACGGTGAAAATTTTCTGATGATAAACGGAGATACCGTTCCGATAAGCCGCCGTAAGATGACGCAGATCAAAAACGATTATACACGTTTCGTTCTGAATCGTATTCACAGCGAATTTGAGAAAGATCAGGTGACGGTCAAATGAACGAGATGCTGAGTAGATTTGTAAACGAGGCATTATCCTGCCTTATAATAGTACCTGCAATGGTGCTTTGCTTACTGCCTATGAAGGACAAGCTGAAATATTCCATCAAAAACGTCCTTCCGTTGTTTTTAGGCGTGCTTGTTATGGTGACGGTGATAGTTTCGGGCGCAACGGCATTGCTTCCCGTAGACCCGAAGGTAGTATTCTATATTCTTATGGTGCCTTTGTTCCTTGCGTACAGGGTCATAGTCGATGCGGATATTGTCAAATGCTTTGCAACGTTTCTGTTGTCGTTTACTATAATGAGCTTCTGTAAGAACTATGCCATAATGATTGATGCGGTTATACATCCTGAGCTTGGAACGCCGTCCTTCAGCACTGACGGCACATTGATACAGCTCGGAATATCCTGTGCAGTGACCGCCGCTATTGCTTATCCGGTAGTAAAATACGGCTCTCATCTTATAAACGGGCTTCCGTACAGAAGGGTATGGCTGATTTCGATAGTAATGTCGCTTATGTTTATCGGATTCAATTTCACGGTACAGCCCGTGCATTATCAGACGCTTTATCTTAACCGTGTTTTTCTGGTTTATATCCTGATAACAACGCTTATGTTCATTATGCTCGTGCTTATGTATACCGTGTTTTATTTCATAGCGTCCGCTTTGCTGAAAGCCGGCAAGGACAAGGAGCATATAAGCGTGCTTGAAATGCAGAAGAAGCAGTATGACGCCCAGCAGAAATATCTTGAGGACACCTCACGCATACGTCACGATTTCAAGCACTCAATCATTGCAATAAAGACGCTTGCCGAGGACGGCGACATAGAGGAGCTGAAAAGCTATCTTGATAATTATATAGATACGTTCCCGAGCAGATCGCCCGTGCGTTACTGCGGAAACTATGCGCTCAACGCTCTGCTGTGTCACTTTGAAGAGCAGGCACAGCAACACAGCATTACTCTCAGATTGCGGATTGATGGCGATAACAAGGAGACTGCGCTGTCCGACGACGAGCTTTGCTGTATAGTCGGTAACATACTTGAAAATGCGGTAAACGCAAGCCTTATGCTTCCTGAAAACAATGATCGCAGAATCTCACTTTCGGTAAAGGCTGACGATGCCTCAGGCAACCTTTACATAGTAGCCGAAAATAATTTTAACGGTAAAGTACGTTGTGAGGGCGGACACTATTATTCCACCACCAAGGGCGGTAACGGCATAGGGCTTGAATCGGTGCTGTTCACAGCCGAAAAACACGGCGGTACGGCAACCTTCTATCATAAGGGCAAGGTATTCTGCTCCGATGTGGTCATACCGCTTAAATAAGCTAAAATAAGACAGTATAAGAATAAGCACCCCGTTCAACTGAACGGGGTGCTGCAGACTGTCGATAAACCTATATAATTTTTGAAAATGGGGTTTGGGGCGTAGCCCCAATGCGGGTTGTCAGTCGTTGGTGTCGCTGCATCGTGCAGCGACTATGTGCGACTGACTTCAAGCGTCCTTGCTTGGTGAGGGCGGCAGCCCCACACTCAGCCCCGGCATGGATGCCGGGCGTGTATGCCCAAGGGCTTTGCAAGGACGCAAAGCTAACCAAGCATACACAGCCATTCACCACGGGGAAGGGGTTTGGGGATAGGGATTGAGAACAAGCATTTTTTTGAAAAAACATACTTTTTCTACAAACTGAAGCACCCCCGTTCAACTGAACGGGGGTGCTGTTATTATTTATTCTGCCGATTAAAGCTCAATAACAATATCATTCTCAGCCTTTAAGATGCTGTCAAGAATGAGCTTGCCTTCAATCTTTTCACCGTTTACCGTTACACTCTTAACGCCGTGTTCACTGCCGTTCGGATTCTTAACGGTAACATTCAGCTTCTTGCCTCTGAATGTCTTCTTCATTGTGTATTCCTTCCACTCTGAAGGGATAGAAGGATCAATAACGATACCCTTTGTTTCGGGGTTAAGACCGAGGATACCCTCTGTAGTACCTACCATAACGGTAGAAGCCGTACCTGTCAGCCAGTGTACATGAGCACGACCTGCGAAGGGGCTGTCCTTGCCTTCAACGAACTGACCGTAAACATAGGGCTCAAGAACTCTGTGCTCTGCGTTCTCGTTGTAGGTTGCGGGAGCTGCTTCCTTCCAGTACTTATATGCACGGTTGCCGTGACCGAGCTTTGACTCTGCGAGTATCAGCCAACCCTGAGGCTGTGAGAAGATACCGGCATTTTCCTTTGTGCATTTGTTGAAGCACTGCATAAGAGCGCCGTCAAAGCCGTGCTTGACATAAGGAGGATACATAACCATTGCGCCGTAAGGAGTGTTAAGTTCTCTTTCTACGCTGTCCATAGCCTTTTCAGCCTGTTCCTTGCTTGCAAAGCCGGAGATGACTGACCAAGACTGAGGATTGAGCCACATTGAAGCCTCGGGATCTGTTCTCTGACCGATAACAGTGCCGTCTTCCTTGTAGCCTCTTATCCATCTGTCCTCGTTCCAGCAAGCTGACAGTATCTCGTCGAGCTTAGCCTTCACTTCATCAAGGTACTTTGCGTACTCTGCATCGTTCTTCTCAAGAGCATAAGTCTTTAAGATCTTTACTGCGTAAACAAGCTGGAATGCTACGAATGTAGATTCGCCCTTCTTGCCAAGACGTAAGCAGTCGTTCCAGTCAGCGTGAAGACCTGCTGGCATACCGTGGTTGCCGAGGTGGTTCATCGAGAAGTCGATAGCTCTCTTTAAGTGATCGTATACTGTGCCGGATTCGCCGTCGTTTGCATACGAGATAACTTCGTCAAGGAATGCGTGGTCGCCGCTTTCGGAGATGTACTTGTAAACTGTCGGGAACAGCCACAGAGCGTCATCTGCACGGTATGAGGGGTGACCTGTCTGCTTAGCGTATACGCTGTTTTCGTCGTTTTCGTCGGGGTGGTTTTCCTGTCCTGCCTTGTGATCGTACTTAACGAGGGGCAGACCTGCGCCGTTTGTAACCTGAGCAGAGAGCATGAATACGATCTGCTTCTTTGCCATTTCGGGAGCAAGGTGGATAACGCCCTGAATATCCTGTACAGTATCACGGTAGCCGAAGCCGTTTCTCAGGCCGCAATACTGGAATGATGCGGCTCTTGACCAGATGAATGTGATGAAGCAGTTGTAAGCGTTCCATACATTTACCATATTGTTGAAGTCTGCATCGGGAGTATTTACCTGCAGATTGTCGAGCTTTGAGTGCCAGTAGTTCTTAAGCTCTGCAAGATCCTTCTCTACAGCGTTCTCATTCTCGTACTTAGCGATGATAGCCTCAATTTCAGACTCTGTCTTCTGACCGCCGAGAACATAAGTGAGTACCTTTGTTTCGCCGGGCTGTAAAACGATGTCGCTCTGGAGTGCGCCGCAGGAGTTTGTATTGTAGTTTAAGTCGCCCTTTAAGCCTTCTTCAATGCCCTTGGGGTTGTTGTATGTTCTGTAAGAGCCTACGAAAGCGTCACGGTCGCCGCAGTAAGCGTCAACCTTAGCAGAAGCAAGACCTAAGAAACGTCCGCTGTTGGGGTTGTATATCTCATTCTGCATCTGGTGGATATACTTATTTTTGAAGTATGTTCTTGTGATGAACAGGGTGTACTGGAGGTTGACCTGATCCTGCTCGTAGTTGGGATCGTTAACGAACTCGCAGTAGCCTGTAACGCTCAGTTTACGGGGCTTTGTATCTGTGTTGGTTATCTTTGCAGCCCATACTTCATAAGTAGCGTCCATAGGAACGTAGTATGTAACCTCAGACTTTATCTTCTTGTACTCCGAGGTGATAACAGTGTAGGCTGTACCGTGACGGCACTCGCTCTTGTAGCTGTCGAGGGGCTTGCATACGGGTGCCCATGATGCCGACCAGAAATCATTGTCCTCAGCGTCCTTGATATATACATATCTGCCGGGCTGATCGTTGGGAACAGCATTGAAACGGTAACGGATAACACGTCCGTTTGCACCGGATTTAACGAAGCTGTAGCCGCCTGCGTTGTTTGAAATGATAGCACCGTATTCGGGTGAGCCTAAGTAGTTAGCCCATGCCGAGGGAGTATCGGGTCTTGTGATGACATATTCCTTGTTTTCAAGGTCAAAATGTCCGTAATTCATCAGAAAGTCCTCCTTGATATTATATTCCCCGTAAACTAGCTGTTTTACGGGTTTTAAATTCCTTTGCGTAACTTCATTATATCAGTAAATCGTTTTCATTTCAAGGGCGGTATTATGCACAAATTTAGTTGTCTGTTTTTGTGCAGTATTGCTATATCGCCGATTGACGTCCGACAGATGAAATTTATCTGTGAAAAATACTGAAAATTACCGCTCATTCCCCTGTTTACAGTATTTTAACATTGATTTTACCGATTTTAAGTAGTATAATTATTCAAAGAAAAATAAAAAGAACAAAAGACAAGAGGTAAACTTATGAACTGGGCAATTATTGAGCAGGTCTTTATAATGGCTCTGCTCGCAGGCGTCGGCATACTCTGCCGTAAGCTGAAGCTGCTTGACGATGCCTGCACCAAAAAGCTTTCAACCGTTGTGCTTAATTTCGCAACGCCTATGGTTATTCTGGTATCCTATCAGAAGCCGTTCGACCCCGAAACGCTGAACACACTGCTTTTATCGTTCCTCATAGCGATAATAAGCTACGTCATAGCGTTTATACTTGTTCCGCTGATAATACGCAGTAAGGATAAAGAGGGACAACTGATAGAGCGATTCAGCTGTCTTTACTCAAACTGTGCCTTTATGGGCATACCGCTGATACAGGGCGTGTACGGCACTGAGGGCGTATTCTGCCTTACGGCATACGTTACTATGTTCAATATCTGCTCGTGGACGCACGGAGTTATTATGATGAAGGGCGGTAAGCCGAACTTTAAGCAGATGCTGAAGTCGCTGTTATCTCCGAGCATCATCGTTACAATAATCGGTATTATCCTGTTCCTTTGCAACTTCACTCTGCCGAATGTAATTCTTGAAACGGCACAGCACCTTGCAAACATAAATACACCTCTCGCAATGATAATAGCAGGCTCAACTATAGCTACGGTAAAACTGCTCCCTGCGCTGAAAAAGCCAAGACTTTACTACACCTGCTTTGTAAAGCTGTTCCTGCTTCCTGCACTGCTTACCGTTATCTGCCTTGTGTTTAAGATAGATCAGACCGTAGCGGGTGTAAACATACTCGCTACCGCCTGCCCAGCCGCTGCTATGTGTACAATGTTTGCCTTGCTTTATGACAGGGACGCAGGCTACAGTGCGGAGATATTTGCGGTAAGCACCATACTTTCGATGGTCACACTGCCGCTTACACTGATGTACTATACGGCGCTCGCAGGGATTTTTATGTAATTTAAGGCATTATTAAAAGGAGCATATCTCATGACAAATATCACAACAGAAAACTGTGCCGCATTGCTTGATATACTCAGGGAGAAGAATCCCCTTGTACATTGCATCACAAACTATGTTACCGCAAACACCGTTGCAAACGGACTTCTTGCGGCAGGCGCATCTCCCGTTATGGCGGACAGCCCGCTTGACGCTGAGGATATAACCGCAAAGGCATCGGCGGTACTGTTCAATATGGGTACGCTCAGCAAGGACAGGCTTCGTGCAATGCTGATTTCCGCACAGAAGGCGGCGGATATGTCAAAGCCGATAGTGCTTGACCCTGTAGGCGCAGGCTCTACAGATAACAGATTACGAAGCACTATGCAGCTTCTGCGTCAGTTCAGATTCGCCGCAGTAAGAGGCAACGCTTCCGAAATATCCGCACTGCTTTCGACAAGCCCTATTACTATGAAGGCGGAAAAGGGCGTGGACAGTGCCGAAACAACGCTTGAGGACAAAATATCGCTTGCCAAAAAAGCGGCAAAGCGTTACAGCTGTACCGTTATGGTAACAGGCAGTACCGATGTCATAGCAAACGGCGGCAGGGTAGCGCTTGTTTCAAACGGTGTGCCTATGATGAGCAAGATTACCGGCACGGGCTGTCTTGCGTCCGGACTTGTAGCGGCGCTGTGCGGCTGTACAGAGGACAGCTTTGAGGCGGCGGTAACAGCGGCGGCGCTTATCGGAACGGTAGGCGAAATTGCAAGCGAAACCGCAAAGGGTACAGGCTCGCTGTATGTCGGTATGCTTGACACGCTGACGAATATTACTCCCGACATTTTCACACAATACGCAAAGATAGAAAATTACACAGGAGAATAATAAGATGGAAGACCTGGATAAGATCCGTGAGTTTTTCGCAAAAGACCGTTTCGCTACGGAAAACGGCGCAGTGATTGAAGCTGTAGGGAAAAATACAGCTACAGTCGGTATGAAGATAGAATCACGTCATCGCAATGCCGCAGGAATAGTAATGGGCGGAGCGATTTTCACCCTTGCCGATTTTGCCTTTGCGGTAGCGTCAAACCACGAAAAATTAGGCACTGTATCGCTAAACGCAAATATTACGTTTTTAAGAGCCTCCAAGGGCGATAAGCTCATAGCAACGGCTGAATGCGTCCGTGACGGAAGAACGACCTGTTATTATCGTGTTTCGGTTATAGATAATACCGGCGCACTTATAGCCGAAATTACAACAAGCGGATATAAGACAAACTGACTTGAGCAAGACCGCAGGGCAGTTTTCAAAGTATAATACTTTTCGGCGGAATATTCTTAACTCCTCTTAAATCTTAATTGCCGTCAAGCATAGATTTTATGCCGTTTTACGCCATATTTCGACCGTTATACGCCACGCTATTGACAAAAAAGCGTGAGTATGGTAAAATGTGTTTGTATTACAGTGCTGAGAAGTACTGTAATACGGTTATATTTTAGGTTGATCGGATATAGGAGGATTTTATTATGAACAAAACTGCGGCAATACTTATTGCATTTTTCCTCGGCGGACTTGGCGTTCATCGCTTTATGGCAGGAAAAATCGGAACAGGCATTATCTGGCTTCTCACAGGCGGATGCTTCGGTATAGGCTGGCTCGTAGACCTGATTCAGGTTTGCACAGGCAAGTTTACAACTAAGGACGGCGCACCCTGGGTAACAGAATAATCTGTAAATGACAACTCCCGACTTATGCTGAGCATAGGTCGGGAGTTTTTTCTTTATCGGTTGCTGACGCTGTATGCGATCTTCTTTTCGTCAAGATAGTCCTTGACGGCGTTGAACGCTTTGAGCGAAGATTTTTCATCGTTTATTTTTATTGTAGCACCGGCTTCAAGTCCGTCTATTTCTGATTTTAATTCTTCGATTCCGATTTCGTGATTATTAACAAAATACTTGTCCTCGGAAATAGTTATCTCCAGCGCAAAGCTGTCGGTGTTGCCCGGATTTCCGCCCTCGGCGGATACGTTGCTTGTCTGCGCTTCCGATGAATTATCCGCACTGCTTATGTCAGATGCCGTATTTGCTTCGGAAGACGTTACCGTTTGTTCGCCGTTTATCAGCTTGCTGATTTCGGGATAGCCGAAATATACCAAAGCGCCGCATACGGCAAGCAGGAGTATCACAATAATAAACTTTTTCATATTGTACCTCTTTACTGTGCTTCGATAAAGCTGATGCTGTTTTCCGACAGTTTGGCTTTAAGAGCTTTGTATGCCTTAAGAGATGAGCCTTCATCGGCTATCTTTACGGGCAGATTCTTGTCGAGCGACTTTATGCTGTCGATAAGCTCGTCAAGGGTAACCTTTTTGTTATCGTATATGTATTCGTTGCCCGACACGGTGACATTGATATATTCAAGCTCCTCTACAACCGATACGGTGTTTGAGTTATCCGCAATGCCTGAGCCTTCACCGTCGCCGTTTCCGCCGCCAAAGCCGAAGCCCTTGAACGCAAATACCGCAACAATCGCCAGAGCGGCAACAACTAATAATATTATAAGTCCGACAGGTACTGCACCTTTATTATTTATCTTTTTCATTTAAGCTCCTTCGTATCAGCCCGCAAAAACCGAAACATCGGTTTCCGAGTAGAATAGATGTGTATATTCGCTTTTCATCGTGTTTATTATTTTCATGGTGTCAAGATATGCCGAGGTAGTTCCGCTTTCTGTAGCGTTATACGAAAACTCTATAAGAATAGTATTATCGGCGGTGTAGCCCTGCTCTTTGAACAGCTCCCGCACTTCATCGGTCATTACGCTTATATCGGCTTTCGGTATTTCCTTAACTATTTCTTCGCCTTTTGCAAATTTCAGCGTCCAGCCGTTCTCACCGCTCATATCAAGATGCAGCTTAAGGTTCTTGTTCTCGCTGAAATCCATTATCGCATCTGTGTTTTCGCCGCTTCTGTCAACAGCAGAATCGGCTTCTTCAAGCCGTTTGTCTGCCTGCTCGTTTTTCTCCTGCGCTTCACCGAGAAGCTCGTCTGCCTTGTCGTTTTTCGCTTTTGCTTCTTCCAGTTCGGCGCTTACCTGCTGCTGTTTATCTTCAAGATCTTTCTTCAGATTGTCCGTTTCCAGACTGCTGAAGATTATAAAGAAGAACAGGATAATCATTATAACATCAAGCAGAGAAGTGAAGTCGAGGATTATCTGTCGTTTCTTCATTTTCTGCTGCTTCCCTTTTTGGTGTAGTGGCTTTTTACGAGAATATCAATTTTTTCAATCGCCGATTCTACCGTTGTCTGAAAAACCGAATTCAGCACCTTGAAAAAAATCGAGAACACAAGACCCCATGCGGTAGTGTCAAGCGCTAAGAAGAAGTTTGCTTTCAGTTCCTGTGTTGCACCGCCCGTTATATCAAGTGACAATAACGCAAGCACCGTTCCGAGCATACCCAGCAGAGGAAATATTGATACAAGCGCAATAAAAGCAGAGTAGCAGAAGTTTATCCAGTTGAACGAGGTGTTCTTATAGTCGATTTCGTTGTTTACGCTCATACTTTTCAGTATCTTCCTCGACCATACCACCGATATGATAAGAAGGGTAAGGCACACCGGGAACAAGGCAAATATAAGCGGTGACACGAATGGTCCGAAATTTTTCAATGCGTCTGTTAAAGCTCCCATAGCCATTACCTCCGTCTTTCGACAAAATCCTTTAAATTTCTACATAATTATATCACCGACAAAGTTAAAAGTCAATTAAAAGAAAGTATTTGATTTTGTAGTTTTACGGGATCATTCCTGAACCGATACACCTATATCGGTCAGTGTTGCAATTGCCCTCTTGTCTGTCTGTGCAAACCGCTGTGACAGATACCTCAGAGCCGCACCAAGCTCTCCGTCCGGTCCGCCGTACTGCGACAGAATATAGCTTGCGAGCTTCGGATTGCGGTTTTTGATGACGACAGGTATCTGCGTCCTTTTTTCAAATATAAACATAAGCCCTCCTTATAATATCCACTGACCGCTCAGCCAGTCCCAACCGCAATCTTTTCCTGCACACGAGGCTCTCAGCGGATAGAATTCGTTCTCAAACGCACAACGGCACGCTTCGGTCTGCTTCACTGCCTCACGGTACAGCTCCAGAGCCTTTTCATCGTCCGGGTGGGTGTCGAGGAACAGCTTTAAGTCCTGTGCATAGAAGTCTGCGGCGGACAGCTGTCTTAACAGCTGAGAAGCTCTTGACGGCATATTATACGCCATTGTAAAGCCCCCTTTCATATTCGTCCAACGTAATGTTAAGTTCGGGGAAGACAGTTCCCGCTCTCATTGCCGTTTCAGGATCGTACAGCTTTCCGAGCCGCTGGAACGGTGCGTAAGCATATCCTGCCTTCTTTTTTACAGGAATACTGCCGTCACTTTCCGTGCAGCAGAAAAATCCGTCCTTATTCATATTCGTTTTGCTCCTTTCATTCGTGTTTTTTCGGCTTTACAGTACATTTTATGCGTATTTGCACCTGTATGTTACAAATGGGATATTTTGACATATACATAACAATGGTATCTCAAAAACAGCATTGACACCGCCGCAAATGTGTTATATACTGTGTCTGTCAGACAGATCCTATACGATTTTAACATCTATAAAGCAAGGGAGCTCGTGAACGGGCTGAGAGGGAATTGCAATTCCGACCTTTGAACCTGATTTGGATAATGCCAACGTAGGGAACGGTTGTTTTAGTGCGCATAAAAACATCGGCTCCCGCAGACAGTGTGGGAGCTTTTTTGACGGACAAAAGAAAAGAGGTATTTTGTATGAATAAAAAGGTAAGTATTCAGAAACTCGCAATTTCAGGCGTTCTCATCGCATTAGCAGTAGTGCTGAGCGGATTTTCGATCCCGATAGGAGCGTCAAAGTGTTTCCCCATTCAGCATATGGTAAACGTGATAGCAGGCACACTGCTCGGACCGTGGTACGCTGTGGGAATGGCATTTGTTACATCGCTTATAAGACTTATAATGGGTACAGGCACACTGCTCGCTTTCCCCGGAAGTATGGTAGGCGCACTCTGCTGCGGACTTGCTTTCAGATACATTTTCCCGAAATGGTCGTTTGCTAAGCGTGTTCCGATAGCTTTCCTCGGCGAGATTATCGGCACAGGTATCCTCGGCGCTATGGCGGCTTTCCCTATTGCTACATTTGTAATGGGCAAAGAGGCGGCTTTATTCACCTACGTTATCCCCTTCGGTGTTAGCACGGTAGGCGGTGCGCTGATAGCATCCGTTCTTATGTTCGCCCTCGCAAAGACGGGAGTTATAAATATGATGTTCAGACAGACAAGCGAGAAAAAAGCGTAAACGCCCATAAATAAATCAAAGCCACAGAGAGCATTCCCTGTGGCTTTTAGTTTTCTAAAAAACCTATCCTTTTGTTATATACAACCTCTTAGTCCCCGTATTCTCGCAGAAATATCTGTCATGCTCCGCAAGAAGCATTGTCGGCGTATTCGCACCGAGTAATCGCTCAAGCTGTATCCTTGAAATAATATCAACGAAGTTCAGCGGTTCATCCCATATATAGAGATTAGCAGGCGTAGCAAGACTGCCAGCTATAAGCACCTTCTTTTTCTGTCCGGCACTGAGATTTTCCGTCCGGCCGATAAGCTCCCTGCGTGAAAATCCGAGCTTTGCGAGTATCGCACGGACAAGCTCTGCATCAACACCGAGCCGCCCCGAAAATTCGTCAAGCGTTCCGCAAAGCCCGTTTGTATCCTGCGGCAATACCGATATTTTAAGTCCGGGCGCTTTTGCTATACTTCCGCTGTAGCTTATATCCGCCCCGGCTATGATTTTAAGGATCGTCGATTTTCCACAGCCGTTTTTGCCCGACAGACACAGCCTTTCCCCGTCGGACAGCGTAAATGAAACAGGCTTGCATAAAGCGTTGCCGCAATAATTCGGCACAAGATTCTGCACCGAAAGCACCGTTGCCGATTTTGCCTTTATTGACGGTATTTTCAGCGTATCAATGTATTCACGGTTTTTCAGAAGCTCCGACTTTTCATCTATAGCTGTCTGCCTGCGGCTTTCCACCGCCTTCATACGTTTCATCATAGCTTTCGCCTTAGCGCCCTCGACAGCTCTCCTGTCAGGCGATTTCTCCGTTTTCGTCGGGTCGATCCCTATCTTTCTGCCCTCTGCTGTGTCAGCCCACTTTTTACTGCGCTCTGCGGCGGCTTTGAGATGCCCTATCTCACTTTTCAGCTTCTTGTCACGCATAAGCTCGTTTGCTTCTTTACGGTCGAAATTTTCTTTCCACACGCTGTAGTTACCGTTTATTATTTCGGTATCACTGCGGTTTAATGACAGTATGTGGTCGGTGCATTTGTCGAGCAGGTCACGATCGTGCGACACGAGTATAAATCCGTTCTTTGCTTTAAGATAATCGCCTATCGCTTCTCTTGCGTCAAGGTCAAGGCAGTTGGTAGGCTCGTCTATCAGCAGGAAAGCATTGTCACGCAAAAACAGCAGGCACAGCAGAAGCCTTGTCTGTTCACCGCCCGACAGCGTACTGAACGGTCTGTACAGAATGTCGCAGTCCGTACCCATATAAGACAGTTCACGGATTACCTCCCACTCCTGCACCTCAGGACAGATTATCCCAATAAGTTCACTGCCGGTCACATTCTTGTCCTCTACGTCAAACGGAAAGTATAGGAACTCTGCCTTTGTGTTTATCGCACCGCCGTTTTCAAGTTCGCCCGTCAACAGCTTCAGAAGTGTGGTCTTGCCACGTCCGTTCCGGCCGATAAGCCCCGTTTTCCACGTTGTGTCAAGCGTGAATGACACATTCTCATACACGGCTTCATCACAGCCGTCATAGTAATAGGTTAAATTGTTTACACTGATTATAGACATAATATCATACCCCTTTCTGTATCAAAAAAGCCGCAGGAACATACGCTCCCACGGCTTTTTATCCCGATTTTCGCAAAATCACACGGCGAAAAAGGGCATAATACAAGACCGACAGCAATACATTCCTGCATTGCAGACACGAAACCAAGCCCGTTTCATCGCCCGTCTTATCATATAGGGCGGCAGGGGCTATAAGGGTATTTCGTTCTGCTCTTATCAGGAATTTGTACGCATTGCATTCGATCCTTTCATTTTGAATTTTGAATATCGGAACTTCCGATACAAGCGGATTATAACACAGCTTACTTTATTTGTCAAGAGGCAAACCGAAAATTAAGCTCGTCATTTGAGAGGCTTACGGCGAAATTCAGACGAGTTGACAAAAAATAACTTATTCAATGTCGCAGGTAAGAAGCGTTTCTTCCGCTCCTGCCTTTGCTATGACATTGCCGTTCGGGTCGCAGACTATTGATTCGCCTGCAAAGGTAAGATTTCCTTCCGTGCCGACACGGTTGCACATAGCTATGAACACGCTGTTCTGCATCGCCTGAACTCTTACCTCCCACTCGAACATTTCCATAGGCTCGCAAGTAAGGTTTGCCGTGGGAATGATTATCAGCTCTGCCCCCATAAGCACGCAGGTGCGGTATCCTGTATGTTTATGTTTGCTTGTGTACTTACAGCGTCTTTTGTAACAACGATAAAAATCTCATCTGCATCTATAGACCGTATGCTGAAAGGCGAGCGTTGACGCCCTCACGCCTGCATCGCTCCCTTCAGCATCTGTCTGTCACGAGGACGCTTTCTTATGCGGAAAATAATATCCGACACGATAAAAGAAACTATAAGCCCCGCAAGCAGTATCACCACTGCAAGCAATGCCGCAACAGGCAGACTGTCGGAAAGCTCGGTAGGCAGAAACTTAAATCCCTCCACCATAAAATGATCCCCGAAAAAGCCCGCTATCAGGTTGAATATCGAATATCCGAAGAAGACGATCCACATAAGAAAATAAGTCGATGCAAGCGGCAGACTGACGCCGATTATTATTGCCGATATAAGCAAAAAGTCGGGCAGAGCGGAAGGGTTCACAACAGCGGTAACAATAATCGCAGGTATCAGAGCCACAACGCTCATTATCAGCAAAAATACCTGCACAGCCCTCGTCCGCAGACACTTGTAAAGCCTGCTTGTGCGGATATAGACGCTCACATAAATATCCGAATACAACGATGACACGCCGAAAAATAGGAGCACTGTTATAAACGGTACGGTCGTCAGATAAAACGGATAATCATCACTGCCTCTTATTTCAGGCGCAACCGCCATCCCAACGGTTACCGCCACAATGACAGCGGCAAAGCATATAAGCCACGCAATATTGGCACCGGTAAGCCTGAAAACACGCTTTATAATAAACTTCAGCGATAAAAGAAAATTCTTCATATCTTCATATACCTCCTCAAAACTGCCAGTTTTCCTTGATATAACGGCAGGCAGATACTGTTGATACTGCCGCTCCGACCGCCCCGACTACTGTTAATATAATGCTCATAGTAAGTGCGGCGCTGTAGCTTATATGGCTTGCCGCCGTTGCTGTTGCCGACAGAATAAACATAGCGACAAGCAACGCTATCAGAAGAAGAATGCTTCTTGCGTTAGCGGTTTTTGTAGATACGAGCGGACGTATCAGAATGCCTGACAGAAGCGATGCGCCGAGCGAAAACAGCACCATAGGCGGCAGATCTGCAAATTCAAGCTCACCGCCTGCAAGCGTGAAAATTCCGAGTACGAGCGATACTGCCACCGCAGTAACAGACGAGATTATAACAGAGCCTGCAAGCGACTTGCCAAACTTTTCTCCGCCGTGCTTTATCGTCCTTGCGTACTTACTGCCGTCAACCTTGTAGTAGAGATTTATAGCGTTGCCGTTTATTAAGAGCGCACCTGCAAAGCCGATAACACAGCACACTGTGTTAAGGGCGGAATATGCAATATCGTCATTTTCCTCTGCGACCGCTGTGCTGTCGTCTGTGGTTTCTCTGTCGCTTTTTCCTGCGGCAGAGCCGACTAAGAAGCCTATAACATAAATTGCCGCAACCATAACAATCATAATGAGGGAAACCTTGAACAGCGTGTTAGCATTGAATAAGCGTACCGATTTCATCATACTTATGCCTCCTTTTTAAGAGCAAGGCGTTTTTCTTCCGCAATCTTCATAAGGTCAATGCTGAGCTGGCTTAATGTAGGACGTTCCGTAACAGCACCCAGTGCTTCGAGCTTCAGCTTGTTTTCGGCTAAGGCAAGACCTGTTGCTGTAGACGATGAATGAGAAGAGCAGAGCAGAAGCGGCGATATTTTGTCAAGGCTTTCAGGCTCGGCACTGAGGGCGATATATTTGTCCTTCAGGTCCTCTGTGAAGCCCTGCTCGATTACCTTGCCGTTATCCATAAATATTACATAGTCTGCGGCATTCTCCATATCAGCGATGTTGTGGGTTGAGAAGATTATACTCCTTTCGCCGTTACCGCTGTCTATATAGTCACGGAAGCGGTCGCACAGCCTGTCACGCATAAGCGGGTCGAGCGATGAGCCGGGCTCGTCAAGCACCAGTAAATCGGTATCTCTTGCAAAAGCCGACGCTAAGAACACTCTCATCTTCATACCGTCCGACATACTCGATAAAGGCTTTTTACTGTTTTTCTCATCGGTAACGCCAAGCTCACCGAGAAGTGAATAAAACCTGTCCTTGCTGAATTTATCGAACGCAAGGCTCATGGAAAGTGCAATATCCCTCACCTTCCAGTTAGCCGGGAACATCGCCTGTGATGCACAGTAGCCGATGCGCTCCTTTACATTGCCCTTGTCGGCATTGTCGGTTTCTCCGAAATATGTTACTGTGCCGTCTGTCTTTGCGGTGATGCCGCAGATTATATCCATAAGCGTTGTTTTTCCTGCGCCGTTAGCACCGATAAGCGCCGTTGCGAAGCCTTTCGGGAATGAAAGGTCAACAGGACCCAGCGAAAAATCTTTATATTTTCTGGTAAGATCACTTACCTTGATTACCTCTTCCATATTATCTCCTTTTAAATAAATCATTCAATACTGCCGAGTGTTTTCAGCACCTCGCATACCTCGTCAACGGACAGCCCCGCAAGCCTTGCACAGTCGAGTGCGTCCTGCAGATGCTGTTCGAGAAGGCGCATATACTGCTCCTTTATCATACCCGTGTCCTGAGCGTTGACTATATAGCCCTTGCCTTGAACGGCACTGACAAGCCCCTCCGAGCAAAGCTCCTCATATGCTTTCATAGTGGTTATTACGCTGATTTTAAGCTCTTTTGCAAGTCCTCTTATCGAGGGAAGATATTCCCCGGCAGAAATCGTGCCGTTCATAATACGTTCCTTGAAGTCGGCTGAAATCTGCTTGTATATCGGAATATCGGAATTAAGAAGAATTTTCATATTTCCTCCTTTTCAGATTAGTAAGCTTACGTCACATAACAGGTAATCGAACTGTTTATGTGTTATATATACAGTATATACTGATACAGGCGATTTGTCAATAGGGAAAATGAAAAAAGTCGGAAAAAGTATATCCGTTTTAATTGTGGATTTTAGCGTAACAGTCTGAGTATCGCCGTTAAAAGAAAAATGTCTGATATAATGTGACATATTTGTAGGGAAGTGGCTTGCCCCTCCCGAAATATAATACACCTTTCTCAAAACATACGGTAATCGTATCAAGCAATTAAAAACGCAGTATGGTTACTGTCCTGCGTAAACGGGTATTCGGGAGAATAATACTGCTTTTCACACCTTTTCATAATTTTTTCACCCTCAGTTATTATTCAATTAACAAACAGGCGTTATAATTTAGCCATAGTCGAAGGAAAAGGATTTCCGACGGCGATAAGGCGAGTGCCTTGATAACCGCTCAGGCGGTACTATTATAGGGGCGCAGTTACCGCAGATGCGATACCGCTCCGGCTAAGTACAACGAAAGTTTATATACATCCCCTCGATCAATAAGCAGGAACTCCCCCGATGAAAAGTCGGGGGAGTTCTTGTGTGCCGCTGTAGCGCAAAAAGGGGTTTGGGGCATAGCCCCAAGCGGGGTGAGGGCGGCAGCCCCACACTCAGCCCCGGCACGGACGCCGGGCGTGTATGCCCAAAGGCTCTATGCAAGGACGCATACAAGTGGTCGAACAAAGTCGGTGCAGGACGCACCGACAACAAACGACCACGATTGCACAGATGCAGAGCCAACAAAGCATACACAGCCCCTTCCCGTGGGGAAGGGGTTTGGGGATAGGGATAGAGAGTTTAATATATCTTTTGTAAAACAGCCTATTTCTGTAAATCGACTGCAATCTGATGTTATTATAGTACATCAAAATCTTACCTTAACGCTTCTAAATCTCACTTTAACACAGTTTTTTACCCTCCAACGCTTGCAAATAGACTCGCAATGTTGTATAATAGTTAAAGTATAACTATAATGGGTCAGTAGGTTCTGCCACAAACGGCAGAAAAAGCCCCGCAGGAAAGGAATGACGGCATAATGGATATAAAGACCATTGACCATCTGTGTAATCTGAGTAAGCTCAATTATACCGATGAGGGTAAAGAAAAGGTAATGGGCGAAATGAGCGCAATAATCGAGCTTATGGACACCGTAAAGGAATTTGACGTAGTTTATGATGATACCAAGGATAATAACAGTATAAGCTATGACGAGGTAAGAAAAGACGTTGCAAAGCCCTCATTCCCCACAGAGAAGCTGCTCAGCAACACACAGCCCAGCGGAAACTGCTATGTAGTTCCGAAGATGGTAGACTGATAAACGAGCTGAAAGGATAAGAGAATAATGGAGCTTAAAAAACAGACACTGGGTTCTCTGCGTGAAATGCTCGACACAAAGCAGATAAGCGCCGCAGAGCTTTGCAAGGAATATTCAGACAGCATAAAGGCTAAAGATTCCGATGTACTCGGATATATCACAGTGACCGAAGACGAGGCACTGAAAAATGCGGAAAAGGCGCAGGAGATTATAGACAAGGGCGAGGCAAAGGCACTCACCGGTATACCTCTTGCAATAAAGGATAACATCTGCACGGACGGGATAAGAACGACCTGTGCATCAAAGATGCTCGAAAACTTTGTTCCGCCTTATGATGCAAACGTAATAGAAAAGCTGAAGGCCGAGAATTATGTGCTTCTCGGAAAAACAAGTATGGACGAATTTGCAATGGGTGGCTCTACACAGACAAGCGCATTCGCAAAGACAAGAAACCCCTTTGACTTATCCCGTGTACCCGGCGGTTCAAGCGGCGGCTCTGCGGCTGTAGTATCTGCAGGACTTGCACCTGCGGCACTCGGAAGCGACACGGGCGGCTCTATAAGACAGCCTGCTTCATTCTGCGGCGTTACAGGCCTTAAGCCAACCTACGGCAGAGTATCACGCTACGGTCTGGTGGCATTCGCAAGCTCGCTTGACCAGATAGGCCCTATCGCAAACAGTGCGGTTGACTGCGGTACTATACTGAACGTTATCTGCGGCAAGGACAGCCGTGATGCAACAAGCGCAAACAAGCCCGCCGAGGACTTCAACGCCAAGGTCGGCAAGGATATAAAGGGAATGAAGATAGCACTCCCCAAAGAATTCTTCGCAGACAGCACAGATGACGAAGTGAAGAATGCGGTTCTTGCGGCGGCTAAGAAATACGAAGAAATGGGCGCAACGCTCGTTGACTGCTCGATGAAGAGCCTTAAGTACGCAGTATCGGCTTACTACCTTGTGGCAAGTGCCGAGGCGGCATCCAACCTTTCACGCTTTGACGGCATCAAGTATGGACTTCGGGGCGAGGGCAGAACCTTTGACGAAATGATTCGTGACAGCCGTACAAGAGGCTTCGGTGATGAGGTAAAGCGCCGTATACTTCTCGGTAACTACGCACTTTCAAGCGGTTACTATGACGCATACTATTTAAAGGCGCTGGCATTAAAACAGCAGATTATAAAGGAATATAACGAGATATTCGAGAATGCGGACGTTATTCTGACACCTACCGCTCCTACTGTAGCATATAAGATAGGTGAGCAGGAAACCGACCCTGTAAAGATGTATCTTGCAGATATATGTACCGTAACGGTAAACATCGCATCGCTCCCGGCAATCTCCGTACCCTGCGGATATAACGCAGACGGTATGCCCATAGGAATGTCGCTTGTCGGCAGAAAGTGGGACGAGGCTACGCTGATACAGACGGCAGACGCTTTTGAAAAGACGTTTGAAAGACGTTACAGCGAGGTTTAAGAAGGGACGGTAACAATATGAAATTATATCCTACCATAGGACTTGAAATACATGCAGAGCTTCTCACAAACTCAAAGGTGTTCTGCACCTGCTCGGCTGAGTTCGGCGGCGAGCCTAACTCAAGATGCTGTCCTGTCTGCTCCGGACTTCCCGGAACGCTCCCCGTGCTTAACTCAAAGGCTGTTGAGTACATTATAAAAGCAGGCTACATCATGAACTGTGAAATATCACGCTTTACAAAGTGGGACAGAAAGAATTATTTCTACCCCGACCTGCCCAAAGCATATCAGATTTCGCAGATGCCCCGCCCCGTGTGTCTGGGCGGTCACGTTGACGTAACGGTTGACGGCGAGCAGAAGACGATGAGAATAAACCGTATACATCTTGAAGAGGACGCAGGAAAGCTGGTTCACGACGACATCGAGCGTGTCAGCCTTGCAGACTATAACCGTTGCGGAATTCCGCTTATCGAGATAGTTACCGAGCCTGATTTCCATTCAGCCGCCGAGGTCATAGCGTTCTTTGAGAAGATAAGACTTATGCTCCAGTATGCAGGCGTATGCGACGGTAAGCTTGAACAGGGTTCAATGAGATGCGACGTTAATATTTCGCTTGCCGAAAAGGATTCAGACAAGCTCGGAACAAGAACAGAGGTAAAGAACCTTAACTCCACAAAGGCTATACAAAGAGCCATCGAATACGAGATATACCGCCAGACAGAGCTTATCGAGAACGGTGAAAGAGTAGTACAGGAAACGCTTCACTTCAATGACGCTACGGGCGAAACAAGCTCGCTTCGTTCCAAGGAGGATGCACACGATTACCGTTATTTCCCCGACCCCGATATACCGCCGATAATCTTCACGGAAGAAGAGCTTGCGGCTATCAAGGCTGACATTCCCGAAATGCCCGAGCAGAGAGTGGCACGTTACACAGGAGAATACGGCATTTCTGCGGCTGACGCAAAGGTGCTGACAGATTCAAAGCGTGTCAGCGACCTGTTTGAAAATGCGCTGAAGGCATATAATAACCCCAAGCCTATAGGCACGTTCATAGTGGTTGAGCTTATGAGAAGAATAAATCTCGGTGAGCTTGATCTTGATAATATGAAATTTACCGCAGAGGATTTAGCAAAGCTGATAGAGCTTGCCGAAAACGGCAAAATATCAAAGGATAACCGTAAGATTATCCTTCGTGAAATGCTCGAAACAGGCAAGAAGCCCGAAACTATCGCTGAAGAACAGCAGCTGTGGATAAAGGAAGACAACGCACTGCTTGAAAAGACGATAAACGGCATAATGGAGGCTAATCCTAAGGCTGTCGAGCAGTACAGAAGCGGTGAAACAAAGGTGTTCGGCTTCCTTATGGGACAGTGCAACAAGGCACTCAAGGGAGCGGCTTCACCCGCAAGTATAAAGGCAATGCTTGAAGAAAAGCTCAAGGGCTGATTATAAAGAAAGAAAGGCAAGAAAGAAATGTTTTTAGAGAACAAGTACCGCACTCACACCTGTGAAATGCTGAGCGAAAACGACATCGGCAAGACCGTTCGTGTTGCAGGCTGGGTAGAGAACATCCGTGACCACGGAGGAATCAAGTTTATAGATCTGCGTGACCATTACGGCTATGTGCAGATTACATTCCAGAAGAACGAGGGTCTTCTTGAGGGCGTAAACAAGGAGTGTGCCGTTACAATAGGCGGTACGGTAATAAAAAGAGCAGAGGGTACTTACAACGATAAGATTTCCACAGGTACTATCGAGATAGTAGCCGAAAGTCTTGAGGTACTGGGCAAGGTAACTGTTGAACAGCTTCCGTTTGAAGTTCCCACCTCGACAGAAACAAAGGAAGATATACGCTTAAAGTACCGTTATCTCGATTTGCGTAACAAGAGAATGCACAACAACATCGTACTGCGTTCACAGGTCATCTCGTTCTTACGCAGTAAGATGACCGAGATGGGATTCCTTGAAATACAGACCCCCATCCTTTCAACAAGCTCACCCGAGGGAGCAAGAGATTACCTTATCCCCAGCCGTAAACACCACGGAAAGTTCTACGCTCTGCCGCAGGCACCGCAGATATTCAAGCAGCTGCTTATGGTATCCGGCTTTGATAAGTATTTCCAGATAGCGCCCTGTTTCCGTGACGAAGACGCAAGAGCAGACCGTTCACCCGGCGAATTCTATCAGCTTGACTTTGAAATGGCATTTGCGACACAGGAAGACGTTTTTGCAAACGCAGAAGAGGTTTTATCCGCTGTATTTGAAAAGTTCGGCGGTAAGCCAGTATCTCCCGCACCCTTCAAGCGTATCCCCTACGCCGAGTCAATGCTGAAGTACGGCACAGACAAGCCCGACCTGCGTAACCCTCTTATTATAACAGAGCTGTCTGACTTATTCGTTGACAGCGACTTCAAGCCTTTCGCAAACAAGTGCGTAAGAGGTATCAGAGTTCCCGGTATGGCAAGTCAGTCAAAGGGCTTCTTTGAGAAGATGGAAGCATTCGCTAAGGAAATCGGCATGAAGGGTCTCGGATATGTCAAGGTAGACGAGAGCTTCAAGTATCTCGGTCCTATCGACAAGTTCCTGAATGACGAGCAGAGAGAAGAGCTTAAGAACAGATGCGCTCTTGAAGTGGGCGATGTTCTTTACTTCATAGCCGACAACAAGAAGATGGCTCCCAAGTTTGCAGGTCAGATCCGTACAGAAGTCGCAAAGCGTATGGATATGATCGACTATGACAGATACGAAATGTGCTTTATCGTTGACTTCCCGATGTACGAGGAGGACGAGGAAACAGGCAAGACTATATTCACTCACAACCCCTTCTCAATGCCGCAGGGCGGTCTTGAGGCGCTTATGACAAAGAATCCGCTTGACATACTCGCATACCAGTATGATATTGTCTGCAACGGTGTTGAGCTTTCAAGCGGTGCTGTAAGAAACCACGACCTTGAGATAATGATAAAGGCTTTCGAGATTGCCGGCTACACAGAGCAGGACGTTGCCGAGAAGTTCGGCGCTCTTTACAATGCGTTCCAGTACGGCGCTCCGCCCCACGCAGGTATGGCGCCCGGTGTTGACCGTATGATAATGCTCCTCACAGGCGACGAGAGCATAAGAGAGGTTATCGCATTCCCGATGAACTCTAACGCACAGGATCTCCTGCTCGGCGCACCCACAGAGGTAACCGAACAGCAGCTGCGTGAAGTACACATAAAGGTACGCCAGAAACCCACCGTCTAAGTGCCGATGCGGCACTTCAAATTCCGCCTTTTGAATTGTCAGAGCTATCCGCAGGATAGCGAAACGGCGGGAATTAACGGTATCATAAATTTTATAAGCGAATTACGGCAGATATGCGAAAGCGTATCTGCCGTTTTGCGGCGATGCGCCGCACCAAATTCCGCCTTTTGTAACGATGCTGTTTTGCTGAACATAGCGAAACGGCGGAAATAAACGGTATCATAAATTTTATAAACGAATTACGGCAGATATGCGAAAGCGTATCTGCCGTTGTTGCGTTTAAACATTTTAATCATATTGCAACTTTGCGCATAGCCTTGTCATTTTCACAATAGTTATAAACTATCACAAACCGTTCGTCCTGCACCACGTCCCTTGCCTCCCCTCGAAAAAGGGGAGGTGGCACGGCTAATAAAACAACTTCGGCACTTTTCAGCATATAAGTTAGAAATCCGGCTTTTATATATCTCTAATATTTCCGAGCCGTGACGGTGGGGATTGTAATTGCTTAGAAGTTGTTTTCCTAATCGCTTTGGTGGTCCCACTCTTTCATATTGACAGGTGTACCCACTCGAATAGCGAACCCGAGAAGTGCTATCCGACAAAAAGAACTATCGGTAGCTCGCTATCACTGTTATTTGCACGACAAGCGTCAGAAAACCACTCCTTGTTAATCCAACCCGTTTTCCCCCAACCCCCACATCGCAAATTCTCATTTCCGCTATTGTAATTTCGCTCGGATTGGTGTATAATAAATAATGTATATTTATATACTGAAATTTCTATCGGAAGGAATGTAAAAAACATGACTATCACAAAGGATTCAATAATCGGCGATATTTTAGACGCATACGGAGAGGTAACAGCCCCCTTCTTTCTTGAAATGGGTATGCACTGCTTAGGCTGCCCTGCGTCAAGAGGCGAAACTGTTGCACAGGCGTGCGATGTTCACGGCGTTGATGCGGACGAGCTGGTTAAGAAGCTGAACGAGGCTGTCGGCAACTGATGCACGAGCCGATACTCTCGCCAAGACTTGCGGCGGCGGCAGGAATGGTGCGTAAAGGCGGAGAGATCTGCGATGTCGGTACGGATCACGCCCTGCTCCCCTGCAGGCTCTATCTTGACGGTGAAAGAAAGCTCACGGCGGCGGATATAAACGAAGGTCCTTTGCTTTCGGCAAAACAGACGGTAATGCACTACATAGGAAAAGAAGATGCTGTGCGTCTTGTGTTGTCGGACGGACTTGAAAAAATAGATTATGCCGACGATGTGATAATCGCAGGTATGGGCGGCGAGCTTATAGCAAGAATAGTTCTCGGTTGCCGTTTCTTAAGCCGTGATACACATTTTATCCTCCAGCCTATGACAAAGGCTGAGATATTAAGAAAAGAACTGTACAAAAACGGCTTTTATATAGAAAAAGAACTTACCGCAAGGGAAAACGACAGAAATTACGTTATTATGTCGGTGTACTATGACGGCGAGAGCCGTGAGATAACCGACGCTTTTGCATATTCCGGAAAGGTAACGGACAAGGAGTACCTGAGCTTGGTGTGCCGTAAGCTAAGACATACAGGAGAATGCTGCTCATCGTCCGATACGGCAAAAAGCGAGAAGCTGTGCAAAACCGCACAGGAAATAGAAAATATAATAACAACATTATGATTTTTTGGGGGAAGGTTATGAAAGTAAGCGCTATCTACGAGTTTCTGAATGAATACGCACCGTTTTCGGTGCAGGATAAGTTTGACAACAGCGGATTTCTTGTCGGTGATATGAATGCCCCGGTTAAGGGTATATGCCTTTGCCTTGACATAACCAACGATGTGATAAAAGAGGCAGTGGCGAACAAAGCCAATCTTATAATATCGCATCACCCTGTTATCTTCGATCCGCTGAAAAGCGTTACGGAGGGTATGCCGGTTTACGAGCTTATCAAGAATAAGCTGAACGCTGTATGCGTTCATACCAATGCGGATATGACCAAAAACGGCGTTACCGATATTATGCTCGACCTGCTCGAATTTGAGCGCTCCGACAAGATACTTGAACCCGTTATGCCCGATGGAACAGGCTACGGTAAAATATGCGAACTGCCTATAGCAACTCACGCCAAGGCTCTTGCTGAGTGTTGCAAGAAAGCGTTTGACTGCACGGTGGTACGCTATACCGAAACTGACAGACCGATAAAGCGTGTAGCCGTCTGTTCAGGCGCAGGCGGAAGCACATTACCGCTTGCCGTTGTCGCAGGCTGTGACGCTCTTATAACGGGCGATATAAAGCACGATGTGTGGATAGACGCTGTCAACAGGGATTTCTGCCTTATTGACGCAGGTCATTTCCACACGGAAAATATACTTTGCAATTATCTTTGCGGTGTTCTTAGCCGCAAATTCCACAATACACAGATATTTGTCGCACAGAGCAGTAAAGACCCCTGCTCATATATAATTTAACGTGTGACGGAAAGGACTGCCGATGTCACTTGACGGCACTTTTCTTCACTGCGTGGTATCTGAAATGCTGTCGGCAGGGCTTGTCGGCGGAAGAATAGACAAGATCTATCAGCCCTCCCGTGAGGAGATAATTATTTCGATACGCAGTGCAGGAAAGCACAATAAGATACTGATAAGCTCAAATTCAATGTCGGCACGGGTGTGTATGACAGAGCGTGCGGCGGAAAATCCGTCTGCCCCTCCTATGTTCTGCATGCTTCTCAGAAAGCACCTCAGCGGAGGAAAGCTGCTCGATATAACGCAGGACGGACTTGAGCGTATAATAAACTTTGATTTTGAGTGCATGAACGAAATAGGCGATATGGTAGTAAACCGCCTTACCGCCGAAATAATGGGCAGGCACAGCAATATAATACTTATGGCAAAAAAGGACGGCGTGTACCGTGTTACCGACAGCATAAAGCGTATCACGGACGATGTTTCCTCGGTAAGACGTATACTTCCGAATATCGTATACGAAACGCCACCGAGAGATCTGACCCGTGTAAACTTCCTTATTTGTTCCGACAGCGAGTTTATAAACGCTGTAAAACAGGGCGAGGGAAAACGGCTGTCAAAGCACCTGACCGCCTGTCTTGAGGGCATATCCCCCGTATTTGCGAGGGAGTGCGCTTATTATTCGTGCAGGGATACCGATTTTGCGGTTGACGATATGACGGATGATAACTATGACCGCCTGCTGTTTTTTATAAAACGTGCAAGAGAATATGTTACAGATAAAAACGGTTTTACGATTCTGCGTGACCTGAACGGTGCGTACAAGGATTTCTGCTTTATGCCGATAGAGCAATACGGCACGCAGATGCTTGTATCCCACGCAGACGGTGCAAACGCACTGCTGGATATATTCTACGGCAGTAAAGCGGAAAACGAACGTATGAAACAGCGTTCAAGGGATCTGCTGAAAATGCTGATGAATACCTATGAGCGAATAGCAAGAAAGCTGGAGCTTCAGAAGGGCGAGCTTGCACAGTGCGGAGAAAGGGAGGTATTCCGAGTCCGTGGCGATGTTGTAAGTGCGAACATATACCGTATGGAAAAAGGCATGACCGAGCTTACCGCCGAGGATTACAGCACGGGCGAAACCGTGACCGTTCCGCTTGACGTAAGGCTCACACCCTCGCAGAACGCCCAGAAATACTATGCGGAATACAAGAAGCTCGAAAAAGCCGAAAAAATGCTTACAAAGCTGATAGCAGACGGTGAAAACGAGCTTATATATATCGACAGCGTATTCGATGCCGCATCCCGTGCCACCTCCAATGCGGAGATAAGCGAGATAAAGCAGGAATTAGCGGCAAACGGCTATATCCACACGAATACCGTCAATAAAAAGACACAGTTAAAACCGAAACCTCCTATGCACTTTGTGACCGATGACGGTTACGATGTGTATATAGGCAGGAACAACATACAGAATGACAAGCTGACCGTAAAAACCGCCGAGCCGGACGATATGTGGCTTCATACGAAGAATATAGCAGGCTCGCACGTCATAATAAAGGCGAAGAACGGCGAAATATCGGATAATGCCATTCTGCAGGCGGCAAGCCTTGCGGCATACTGCTCAAAGGCACAGAACAGCACAAAAGTGCCTGTTGACTACACACGGATAAGATTTGTGAAGAAGCCCAACGGCGCAAAGCCGGGTATGGTCATATTCACAAACAATTACACGGTGCTTGTAGACCCAGATGAACAGCTTTTCGCAAGGGTAGAGGCGTGAAAATAATCGGGTAATCAAAGAAAGGATAAAAATAAAATGAAGAAAGAACTCGCAAAGACCTATTCTCCTAAGGATTTTGAGGACAGGCTTTATCACGAATGGGAGGAAAAGAAGTACTTCCACGCAGAAATAGACCCCAAGAAGAAGCCCTATACGATAGTTATCCCCCCTCCGAACATAACCGGACAGCTTCATATGGGACACGCTCTTGACAACACATTGCAGGATATTCTTATCCGCTATAAGAGAATGCAGGGCTACAGCGCACTGTGGCTGCCCGGCACAGACCACGCTTCTATCGCTACAGAGGCAAAGATAGTAAACGCTATGAAGGAAGAAGGTCTTACTAAGGACGATGTAGGCAGAGAAGGCTTCCTTGAGCGTGCGTGGGAATGGAAAAAGGTTTACGGCGGACGTATCGTTCAGCAGTTAAAGAAGCTCGGCTCGTCTTGCGACTGGGACAGAGAGCGTTTCACTCTTGACGAGGGCTGTTCAAAGGCTGTACAGAAGGTATTCATCGACCTTTACAACAAGGGTCTTATCTATCACGGCGAAAGAATTATCAACTGGTGTCCGAACTGTAAGACATCAATTTCCGATATTGAATGCGAATATGAAGAGCAGGACAGCTTCTTCTGGCATATCAATTATCCCCTTTCAGACGGAAGCGGCAGTGTAGAGATAGCTACAACACGTCCCGAAACACTGCTCGGTGACAGCGCTTTAGCTGTTAACCCCGATGACGAAAGATACAAGAGCATAGTAGGCAAGATGGTTAAGCTCCCTCTTACCGACAGAGAGATTCCCGTTATTGCCGATGAATATGTCGATATTGAATTCGGTACAGGCGTAGTTAAGATTACACCCGCACACGACCCTAACGACTTTGAGGTAGGCAAGCGCCACAACTTACCCGTCATCCATATGATGAACGATGATGCTACTATTATGGATGGTATCGGCGGCAAGTACGCAGGTATGGACAGATACGAGGCAAGAAAGGCTATGGTAGCCGACCTTGAAGCACAGGGCTTACTCGTAAAGGTCGAGCCTCACAAGCACAAGGTCGGTTGCTGTCAGCGTTGCGGCACTACCGTTGAGCCGAGAGCAAGCTATCAGTGGTTCGTATCTATGAAACAGCTTGCACAGCCCGCTATAGACGTAGTAAAGAGCGGTGAGCTGAGATATATCCCTCAGAGATTTGAAAACGGCTATCTTTACTGGATGGAAAATATCCGTGACTGGTGCATTTCACGTCAGCTGTGGTGGGGTCACAGAATACCTGCTTACTACTGCCAGAACAAAGAATGCGGACATACAGAGATAACTCTTGACGGTATAGACACCTGCCCCAAGTGCGGCGCACCTATGAAGCAGGACGAGGATACTCTTGACACTTGGTTCTCATCTGCATTATGGCCGTTCTCAACGCTCGGCTGGCCTGAAAAGACAGCAGATCTTGAGTATTTCTATCCTACAAATACGCTTGTTACAGGCTATGATATAATTCCGTTCTGGGTTGCAAGAATGATATTCAGCGGACTTGAGCATACAGGTCAAAAGCCGTTCAAGGATGTACTTATACACGGTCTTGTCCGTGATGAGCTGGGCAGAAAGATGAGTAAGTCGCTCGGCAACGGCGTAGATCCGCTTGAGGTCATCGACAAGTACGGTGCAGACGCACTGCGTCTTACTCTTGTTACAGGTAACGCTCCCGGTAACGATATGCGCTGGACAGAAACAAAGGTCACAAATTCCCGTAACTTTGCAAACAAGCTGTGGAATGCTTCAAGATATATCCTTATGAATCTTCCCGAGGATATGCAGGGTGCAGTTCTCCCCGAAAATCTTCCTATCGAGGATAAGTGGATATTATCGCTGTACAACGACCTTATAAAGAACGTTACGTCAAATCTTGACAGCTACGAGCTTGGTGTTGCGGTACAGAATCTGTTCGACTTTATCTGGGATGTTTACTGCGACTGGTATATCGAGCTTACGAAGCCCCGTATCGCAGAGGGCGGAGAAACAGCCCGTGCCGCTCAGAACGTACTCGTTTACGTTATGCAGGGCATCTTAAAGCTGTTACACCCCTTTATGCCGTTCATCACAGAGGAAATATGGCAGTCGATGCCCATTGTTGCTGATAAGGACAACAACCCCGAAAGCATAATGATCTCGGCTTGGCCGGTATATGATGAAAAGCTTCACTTTGCGGCTGAACAGACAGACTTCACAAAGGTTGTTGATGCTATCCGTGCTATCCGTGTACAGCGCAACGAACTTAACGTACCGCCGTCAAAGAAGGTAACAATGTACATTGAAACCTCCGAAACGGCACTGTTCGAGGGCGCAAAGGCATTCTTCGAGCGTCTTGCAGGCGCAGGCGAACTGACAGTATCCGAAAAGGCAGAAACAAGCGACGATATGGTAACAATCGTTACCGCAAACGCAAGAGTATTTATGCCTATGGGCGAGCTTGTTGACAAGGAAAAGGAGCTTGCAAGGCTTGAAAAGGAACGCAAGGCGGCTCAGAAGGACATCGACTTCCTTTCCGGCAAGCTCAGCAATCAGGGCTTCCTGTCAAAAGCACCCGCACAGCAGATTGAAAACGAGCGTGTAAAGCTTGCTAAGGCTCAGGAAAAGATGGAAAAGATAATGCTTTCTATCGAGAAGATGAAGTAATAATTCAGTTATAATCTATTCCCCGATTGAAAAGTCGGGGAATATTTTATAAGATAAACCATAACAAAACTCGCCGCCGTGATGAATTTACATCACGGCGGTGATTTCAGTCTGTCTATAAACCTTTGTGTTTTCTGAAAATGGGGTCGCAGGGGCGTAGCCCCCGACAGGGTCTAGGGGCGGTAGCCCCAGCAAAATAGCCCCTTCCCATGGGGAAGGGGTTTGGGGTTAGGGATAGAGAATTCGCATTATCTTATAAAAACAGACTTTTTCTACAAGCTGAAATCACCGCCGTGATGAATTTACATCACGGCGGCGAGCTTTATTATATTGTATTCGATTCTGCCATAGCTTATTAATAATGCCGAAATTGTCATCACTAAACCCCGACCGTTCCGCTATCCCTCAAAAATCCGCAACATTATTAAAGGTCGGAACAATCCGTCTATATTTCCGTCTGCCGTCAACGCAACTAAAGCCTATATCCATCTTTTTAAAAGGCAAATTTGAGGCGGCTCACAGCCGCAAGGTCGGAATTTGCCGCAGCTCACAGCCATCCGCCGGTCAACAAACAAAAAATAGCCATCGCCTGAGCAACCGAACCGCAATGTAACGTATTACAGAATATAAAAAATTACCCATTTGTGTATTGCACGACCTCGGATTATATGATATACTGAATACATCAGTATGATATTTACCAAAAACGAAAGGAAAATACATTATATGGGAGCTATACTTGAATACAAATGCCCGTGCTGCAGCGGACCGTTACAGTTCGATACCGATGCACAGAAGATGAAATGCCCCTACTGCGACAACGAGTTTGACGCAGAAACCCTCAAGAGCAACGATGACATCCTTAAGGAAGAAAAGCCCGATATGATGGACTGGTCAAGCCAGCCCGGCAACGAGTGGATGCAGGGAGAGCTTGAAGGGCAGAAGGTCTACCTTTGTAATTCCTGCGGTGGTCAGATCGTCTGTGACGATACCACAGGAGCCACCGACTGCCCCTATTGCGGAAGCCCCGTAGTAATGGTGGGACAGTTCGCAGGCGACAAGCGACCCGATATAATAATCCCGTTCAAGCTGGATAAGGAAGCGGCAAAGAACGGCTTTAAACAGCACCTTTGCAAGAAGCGCCTCTTGCCAAAGGCATTCAGGACGGACAGCTACATAGACGATATAAAGGGCGTTTACGTTCCTTTCTGGCTCTATGATGCCCACGCCGATGCGCAGGCATATTTCCACGGAACCAAGGTCAAAAGCTGGAGCGATGACAAGTACAACTACACCAAGACATCGCACTACAGGCTTTACCGCAACGGCTCAATGGACTATGAGAGAGTGCCGGTCGACGGCTCAAGCAAGATAGCAGACGACCTTATGGAGTCGCTCGAACCGTTTACAGCAGACGGCGAGGTGGCTTTCCAGACGGCATATCTTTCAGGCTATATGGCTGACAAGTATGACGTTGATTCCGACGAAAGCAACGGCAGAGCCAACGAGCGTATCAAAAAGAGTACGCTTGACCGCCTTACAAGCACCACCACCGACTTCACATCGGTAACCACCGAAAGCTCCTCCGTACAGCTTGATAACGGCACTGTGAAGTATGCCTTATATCCCGTATGGCTGCTTACAGCCAAGTGGAACGGCGATATATACAACTTTGCAATGAACGGACAGACAGGAAAATTCGTAGGAAATCTGCCGCTCGATAAGGGCGCATACTGGCGCTGGACGGGACTTATCGCCCTGATAGCAACTGTTGCCGCACTTGCCGTTTCCGCATTTGTATTACTGAATTAAGGGGGCTTATATATGATGAAGAAAAGAATTACAGCCATACTTGCGGCGGCAATAATAACGGTCGGAGCATCGGTCCCTGCCTTTGCTGACAGCGACTTTAACACTGCCGGAAATGATGCACAGGTACTTCTGACAGCACAGGAAGCGCAAGCCGATACCGCTCTTGATACTCTTGATGCAATAAGCGACGATTCTGCTGCAGTAGTGCTCAGCGATAACTATGACACCGCCGCAATAAACGAAACCGGCGATACAGAGGACGATGACAGCGACAAAGCTCCCATAGCGACCCGTGATATTGTTATTGCGGTCTGCATCAGCGTAGTTGTCGGAATTATCATCGGCTTCATCGGCTCGGGCATTATGAAGTCAAAGCTGAAGAGCGTCAGCTACCAGTCCGGAGCGGCTGATTATGTTGTACCCGACAGCTTCAAGCTGAATGATTCCCGTGACGTTTACCTTTACAGTACGGTAACAAAAACCGAACGTCAGACCGACAAGGACCGATAATGTAACAAGGCAACAGATACTAAAAAGCACAATATGCCGTGCAGCCGCCTCCCGAAAACCGAGCGTCAGGCTGTACGGCATTTTTTTATCGGAAATGCCGAATAATTGCCTGTATGGTTGGTTTAATTTTGCGTTACAGGCTCTTGACAAGAGGCGAGGATAAAGGTATAATTAGATTAATAGTAAGCGTCTGCTGTAGACAATTTAAACCTGTCGATGATACACAGTAGACTTAATTTTTATCGCATATACGGAATACTCTGAGGCAAGCAGTCTTTTAAGCAACAAGCGGTTAAAGTTCGTTTGCCTCAAAGCTATTCCGGAGTGCGTAGCACTGAAGTGCAAGGAAAGGAAAGGTAAAATTATGGCTTTTATTTACTCTGAGCCCTCACACACATTCGGCGAGTATCTGCTCGTACCGGGCTATTCTTCTTCTAAGTGTATCCCCGCAAATGTTTCTCTGCGTACACCCGTTGTAAAGTTCAGAAAGGGCGAGGAAAGCTCTATCTATATGAACATTCCTCTGGTATCCGCTATCATGCAGTCTGTATCAAACGATAAAATGGCGGTCGCACTTGCCAAAGAGGGCGGTATATCTTTCATCTACGGCTCACAGTCGATAGAGGACGAGGCGGCAATGGTAGCAAGAGTAAAGAGCTACAAGGCAGGCTATGTAAAGAGCGACTCCAACCTTGCTCCCGATATGACCCTTGCCGATGTGCTTGAGCTTAAGGCTAAGACAGGTCACTCAACAATGCCCGTAACAAGCGACGGCACAGAACACGGAAAGCTGTTAGGTATTGTAACAAGCCGTGACTACAGAGTTTCAAGAATGGCTACCGACACAAAGGTATCTACATTCATGACCCCTTTTGAAAAGCTTATCACCGCTCCCGCAAGCACAACGCTTAAGGAAGCAAACGATATAATCTGGGAGCATAAGCTCAATTCGCTCCCCATAGTTGACGATAACGGCGTTCTTATGTACTTCGTATTCAGAAAGGACTATGAGCAGCATAAGGAAAACAAGAACGAGCTTCTTGACAGCAAGAAGCGTTATATAGTAGGCGCAGGTATCAACACAAGAGATTACGCAGAGCGTGTTCCTGCTCTCGTTAACGCAGGTGCGGATGTTCTGTGTATCGACAGTTCCGAGGGCTACTCCGAGTGGCAGAAGCTGACTATCGACTGGATCCGTGCAAACTACGGCGACAGCGTAAAGGTCGGCGCAGGCAACGTTGTTGATAAGGAAGGCTTCCGCTTCCTCGCAGATTGCGGTGCAGACTTTATCAAGGTCGGCATCGGCGGCGGCTCTATCTGCATTACCCGTGAGCAGAAGGGTATAGGCAGAGGTCAGGCTACAGCACTTATCGAGGTATGCGAGGAGCGTGACAGATATTTCGAAGAAACAGGCGTATATGTTCCTGTTTGCTCTGACGGCGGTATCGTTCACGATTATCATATGACGCTTGCTCTTGCTATGGGCGCTGACTTTATGATGCTCGGCAGATACTTCTCACGTTTCGATGAATCTCCTACAAACAAGCTGTTCGTAAACGGCAGCTATGTTAAGGAATACTGGGGCGAAGGCTCTAACCGTGCAAGAAACTGGCAGAGATACGATATGGGCGGCGACAAGAAGCTCTCGTTTGAAGAAGGCGTTGACAGCTATGTTCCTTACGCAGGCAGCTTAAAGGACAATGTTACACGTTCACTGTCAAAGGTACGTTCAACAATGTGCAACTGCGGTTGCCTTAATATCCCTGACTTCCAGAAGAATGCCAAGCTCACTCTCGTTTCTTCTACAAGTATCGTTGAGGGTGGCTCACACGACGTTATCCTCAAGGAAAACCGTGGTGCTCGCAGCGAATAATTGCGGTCATTTGTGTCGCTGCGTCCTGCAGCGACTTTGTGTGACCGCTGACAAGCATCCATGCTTGGCGGCGTGGTGCCGTTTCAAATTCGCCGTTCTGAAAGATGGCGATTTGTTGCACTTTCGTTACCGGCGGATATTAACGAAGCTGAAAATCAATAATAATTACAGCCACAGCTTTCGCCGTGGCTGTTGTTTTATGACTTTGTGTGACTGCTGACAAGCATCCATGCTTGGCGGCATGGTGCCGTTTCAAATTCGCCGTTCTGAAAGATGGTGATTTGTTGCACTTTCGTTGCCGGCGGAGTTACACAAAGCAATAAATCAGATAAGCGGTCACAGTGCAATGCTGTGACCGCTTTTTGTATTATTATATTTTAGCTGTCATCCCTCCGCACCAACCCTCATCAAAAACGCACTATCCCTCGCTTTGCACCATGTACTTGCCTCCCTTGTCAAAGGGAGGTGGATTGACGGCAAGGCACAAACTGTTGCTCTGTTGCGTTTTACTTGCGGTATGTCCGACTTTTTTATTCACCAAACTTTTCTGCCGTCAAGACGGAGGGATTGTCACACTAACCCTTGCCCCGCATCAACCCTTCTAAAACTGCACTATCACTCTCACTTTTCGTAGGGGAGGGGCTCGCCCCTCCCGAAATATTGTAGTGCTTATCATTAACAATTTGCAAGGAATTTAAGCTTTGGGTTACGGCTGATAGTTGACAGATTAAAAGATTTGGTGAATGGTTAGAATTTAGTGCAACGGGAGGGGCAAGCAAGGCAAGGATGCCTGAAATGAACGCCCAAAGGCTTTGCAGGACGCAAAGCCAACAGAGCGTTCATAAGGAGGCAAGGATGCCTTAGCGTGTGTGTCCAAAGTTTCGCAAGGATGCGAAACAAATAAAGCACACACAGACCCTCGCCCTACGAAAAGAGAAGATGATAGTAGCTATATCAAATAGTTAGTACGGATAAAAACTATATTTAGCGGAGTGCACGAGCCTTGCGTAAGCGAGGCTCAGACTCTCCCTGATCCCTTTGGTTGTCTCCCTCTTTCATATCGACAAGTGTACCCACTCGAATAGCGAACCCGAGAAGTGCTATCTCGCAAAAAGAACTATCGGTAGCTTATTATCATAGCCGAAGCTGAATGATATAGCAAAAACGCATTAAACAAAATACTTTTTCTACAAACTAAACAGCCACAGCGAAAGCTGTGGCTGTTGTTTTACATCAAAAAACCGCCGTGAAGTTCCACAGCGGTTTTAATTCTTATTTATTTTCATAAATCGGGCTTTCAAGCCTTGACGCAAACTCCGATTCGGGCAAGGGCTTGTCGAAATAGTAACCTTGTATGATATTACAGCCCATATTCCTCAGATTATCAACGATATTCTTATCCTCAACGCCTTCGCAGACGGTAGTCATACTAAGCTCCTGCGCCATGTGCAGAACATTTTCAAGCACTACCTGACCTCTTGCGTCATCGTCCGAGCCTGCAAGTGATTTGTCGAGTTTCAGTATATCAAAGTCGAGATCCTTCAGCAGAGCAAGCGAAGAATAGCCTGTTCCGAAGTCGTCCATAGAAACCATCAGACCGTAGCTTTTAAGGTCGATTATCGCCTGCTTTATTGCGTTGAAATCGTCTGTATAAGCGGTTTCCGTAAACTCTACCTCAAGATAATGCGGTTCAATCCCGTAACGGTTTATAACATTCATTATCTTTTCCGCAAGGTGAGGGAAACGCAGATGTATCTTTGAGAAGTTCACCGATACGGGAACTGTGCGTTTACCGCTTTCCTGCCACTGCTTTATCATCGCACAGGTATGCTCTAAAACAAACATATCCAGCTTCATTATAAAACCGGTTCGTTCTGCTATCGGGATAAAGTCGGCAGGCGAAACAATCTTGCCGTCACGCTTCCATCTTATAAGCGCCTCAGCACCTACAAGCGTTCTTGTATCCACCCGTACCTTCGGCTGAAAATAAACAACGAACTCTCCGTCTGCCAAAGCCTGCGGCATACCGTTCTCAAGCAGGGTAAGCTGTTTTTCACGGTTGATCGTATCAAGATCGTAATAAACAAAATCCCCATCCGCACGGCGCTTTGCAATATCAATGCAGGTTTCTGCACGGGCAAGAATGGTGTCGATATCGTCTGTGCTGTCGTCAAGCATTACTATACCGGCTCTGAGTGCTATCTCATACACTGTCTTTTCCTTGCCGTAATAGAAGTTGACAGGTGTCTTGGCAAAGTTCTTGAGGTGAGTTTTAAGGTGGCTCTTTTTGACCATCAGACAGAAATTATCACTGCCTGAGCGACTGCATATTTCGTCGCTGTACATCGTCTTGTTTAGCGTTCTGGCAAATCTCTGGATTATCTCTGTTGTTGCCTGATAGCCGAAGATGGTGTTTAGGGTATTACAGCCCTTGATATTGGCTCTTATGACCGCATAGTCTGAGAGAACTCCGTTTTCCTTTACTTCCTCAATAAAAGCACGGAAGCCCTTCGAGTTCGGTATTCCGCTGTCACGGTCGATATGGTCGATCAGTTTTTCAACGTGAATATTCAGCGTGCAGGTGCAAATGATAGCCAGAAGATTGGTCATATGCTCAAATAGCTGTTCCTGCTCATCTGTAAGAGTTTCAAAATCCACATCGGTATAAAACTCATAAGTCAGGCTGCAACTTGTGTTTTCACGCTCATATTTCTTATTGTGTAAAGGGTAGATAGAGTTGTCCTTGTAAATAAGAGTTTCGCTCAATCTTCCGCCGTAGTTCAATGTACGAACAATTCTCGAAATGTGCAATGCTTTTGCAGCAGGAGCAAATTCGGTAATCTGCTGAAGGTCATCATAACGTTTTGTAGCGATGGCATCTATCATATCGGAAAGATACCCTCTGACCTCTTCAACCATTTTCCCGCCTCCTTTTTTATTCCCATTTTCCATATAAGTTAATTTTATCACATTTTATGACCGTCTGCAAGCAAAAAAACCGTTAAAAGGTCAAAAAAAGCTCACAATTTCAAAATAAGAGCAGAGTATACAAACTTCTTTTTTAAAAGCTGTGCATTATCACAAGTCAAAACAGCAACACCTTGCTTTTTCGCTATTTATAGCAGTAAAATTAAGTAATTAAAGTTATAACCTTAATGCACAAAAACAGGTCATTATACGGCCGTTTCTGCATAATTTCAGAATTAATTAAAAAAACAGGAAAACCACTTGAAAACCTACTAAAAATATGGTATTATAGTATTTAGAAATGACGGTCAGATTTCGGTTAGATTTCGGTATTGTAAAAAAGCGATAAAGAAAGGACAATAATATGAAGATTTCGACAAAAGGACGTTATGTATTAAGAATGCTCATTGACCTTGCCGAGCATCAGGGCGACGGTTACATTCCGCTGAAAGAAATAGCACAGCGGCAGGGCGTTTCAAAGAAATATCTTGAGCAGATCGTTCCGATGCTCAACAAGTCGGACATACTGCGTACCAACAGAGGCTTTCAGGGCGGATACCGTCTTGCTAAAGCTCCCGACAAATACACCGTAGGAGATATATTACGGCTTACTGAAGGCTCTCTTGCGCCTGTTGCCTGCCTTGAAAGCGGAGTAGTTGAATGTGACAGGAGCGAGCATTGCGCCACATTATCGTTATGGCAGGGGCTGTACAAGGTTATAAACGAGTATCTTGACAGTGTGACATTACAGGACCTGATAGACAGCGATATGGAGAATGCGGCGGACGATTACGTTATATAATCCGCATAAGCAGATTATCCCGTGCATAAGCATGGTAGGCGGTGACCCGCCTGTCTGAGAACATTTTATCATCAAACTTTTTTGCCACAGCAAAAGGTCGGCTTACGCCGATTTGATTTGTGATATAATAACAGTAAAACCACGATTCCGCATAAAGAATCGTGGTTTTATTCTGCTGAAATCCTATTTATTATGGCTGTACCGTAAAACGTATCACCAACACCGCCGAAAATACTTTCCGTACCGACAAGGCATTAATAATTTCGTGAGTGTATCAGTGCAACTGCACTGATATTGACCTTCCAAACCCGCACTATCCCTCGCCTCGCACTACCACCCTTGCCATATGAACGCTCTGTTGTTTCGCATCCATGCCTCGTCAGCCATTTGTGCCGTTGCACGATGCAACGGCTTTGTGTGGCTGACTTTAAGCGTCCATGCTTAAAGCCTTTGGGCGTTCAACTTCGGGCATCCATGCCCGCCCTCGAAAAATGGTGAGGTTCTGTTGCTCGGTCAAGCCGAGCCAACTGTGGTGGGGATTGCCCCATCCCCACCATCAATTAGATTTTCCGCACTATCCCTCGAAAATTGCCAACACCCTTGCCTCCCCTCGAAAAAGGGGAGGTGTCTTGACGGCATCGCAAAATCGTTATTCTACATAATCTTCATTTTGTAATTTACCGAACTGTTTCCAAAATTGCTATACTTTTTGCCGTCAAGACGGTGGGGATTGTTTCCCCTTAGCACCATCATTACGCTGTTACCCTCTAACATTTAAAAGGGTGAGGTTCTGTTGCTCGGTCAAGCCGATCCAACTATGGTGGGGATTGTGAACGCTCCGAAGTTTTTAAAGTAGCACTCCTATCTTAAAACCTCTAAGCAATTACAATTCACCTTTAACAAGCATATCAATATATTCACAGACGTTGCGGAAATTTGTGTGAATCTGATTATTAGCAATATGTATTACTCTTATCCCGTGTTCTTCAAGAAATCTGTTTCTTTCATCATCATAGGTTAAGCCCTTTTCTTCGTAATGCTGACTGCCGTCAAGCTCTATAACTAAATTTGCCGTCGGGCAATAAAAATCCGCTATATATTTATACACCACTTTTTGTCGAAAAAATCTTACCGGGTAATTTCTGAGAAAGCAGTACCACAGCTTACGTTCTTCGTCCGTCATTCTTTTCCTCAGAATTTTTGCGTTTTTAATTAAATCTTTGTTGTATTTTGTATTCATATTTCAATTTTTCATCAGATATATAAAATCCGCCCCCGTTTTCACGGGGGCGAACTCATCAAGTCATTAATTTATAAATATTAAGCCCTGAAACTCACGCTGTTCTCAGATTACTGGAGTAACTGGAGAATAGCCTGAGGCTGCTGGTTAGCCTGAGCGAGCATAGCCTGAGATGCCTGCTGAAGAATGTTATTCTTAGTGTAGTTGATCATCTCTGTAGCCATATCTGTATCTCTGATCTGAGATTCAGCTGCTGTCAGGTTCTCATTTGTTGTTGTCAGGTTGTTAACTGTGTACTCAAGTCTGTTCTGAAGAGCACCAAGACCTGCTCTCTGCATAGATACTGTCTTAACAGCAGCGTCTACCATGTCGATAGCAGCATTTGCAGAATCCTGAGTAGAAACATCAGCATTAGCAACACCTATAGCAGAAGATGACATATCGTTAACGTTCAGCGTAACTCTCTGATCCTCAACGCCGTTAGCACCGATCTGGAATGTAAGACCCTTGCCTGTTGTAGCAACTTCATCCTTACCGATACCTGCACCGTTTGCCATTGTAAACTGATACTTAGTAGCATCATTTGTTGTCTTGTCAAACTTAACAGTAACATCACCATCAGGAGAGTTGGTGTCCGTGATATCGATTGAATAATCAAGACCTTCAGACTTTAACAGGTCTTCAATATCCTTTGCAGTATACTCCTTACCTGTTGAGAGGTGAATTACAAACTCGCCGTCCTTAGCACCTGCTGTATCAGCCTTCTTGGTGGTAACATTTTCCTTGCCGGCCTGTGCATCTGTAACAAAGCTGATCTTACGAGTGTCAAGACCGTAGCTGTTTGATGTGATACCTATTTTATCGCCGTATCCCGAAATTGCAGATGAAAGAAGATCTGCGGGAATATCAGTTGCATCAGCAGAAGCACGTACACCTGCAACTGTTGCATTTGTCGATCCGGCTGTCGTTGCACTCATAACACCGTTCTTGAGCTTGAGAGATAAGTCAGCGACAATACCGTCTGCCTTGCGGCTGTCAGCGTTAGCTATTAACTTATCAATATCGTCCTGAGAATAAGTTTCATTCTCAACGAGGTTAAGAACGAGTTCCTTACCGTCCTTTGCCCATGTAGCAGCTTCGCCGCCCTTTGTTGCACCTAAAGCTATAGTAACCTTAGCGCCTGCAACATTAGAAGTGAGGATTGAACCTGCTAAATCTGCTGATGCAGTATCTACAATACCATACTTAGCACCGAATTCTGTAACAGCCTTTGAGCCGCCGAGTGAACCATCGAGGAGCTTCATGCCGTTGTACTCTGTAGAAGAAGCGATTCTGTCGATTTCGCTCTTGAGTGCGTCAACTTCGAGCTGGATAGCTTCACGGTCTGTATCATCCTGGTATGTACCGTTAGCTGACTGAACTGCAAGCTCTCTCATTCTCTGAAGAATTGAGTGAGTTTCGTTTAAGCCGCCTTCAGCTGTCTGGATAAGAGAGATACCGTCGTTGGCATTCTTTGTAGCCTGTGAAAGACCACGGATCTGTGAACGCATCTTTTCAGATATAGCCAGACCTGCAGCGTTATCGCCTGCTCGGTTGATCTGATAACCTGAAGATAACTTCTCAGTTGCCTTCTTTGTACCTGAAACGTTGATGTTCATCTTGTTGTTAGCATTGATCGCATTTAAGTTATGCTGTACTACCATACCTGCCATTTTGTTTTCCTCCTTGAATGTACTCCCGAAATCCTTTTCGGAAGTCGTTGCCCTTATAGGGACTTGTTTTTTGTTAGTGTGACCTTGCTTTGCGCTAAGCTAAAGTCATTTGGTGTTTGTTTTGCAAAACACTGCGGAAGTTATCTCCGCCTCCGCACAGGGCTCTGTGACCCTTACATTTATTATATCGGCACTTGTTTTTCTAAACTTTAGCCTTTTTGAAAACTTTTTTATAATTTTGCTGAGAAATTTTGTAGTGCGTTTGTGTAAAATTTACAATATTAACTGTCTGCTTTGCGTAATAGCAAAAACCGCCCTGCGTCACAGAGCGGTTTTGTATCAGTTATCAAGTATATCGCTTATCATCTTATCTACGTCATCATAAGAGGTTTTATCGGTGACAGCACCGGATTTCATTTGTTGGACTTCTTTTATTGCTTCTATGGTTACCGCATTTGGCTTACTGCTAATTTTAATCTTTTTATCTGCATTTTCATTAAAACCTGCCATAATAACAACCTCCTTACAATTTGTATAATACACCTATTCTTTCAGAATGTCAACCGCACAAACACATAGCAAAAACCGCCCTGCATCACAGAGCGGTTTTGCTTGAATAATAGAGAGGTATATATGAAAACTTTCGTTGTACTTAGGCGGAGCGTGTATAGGGCGGCTGTTGCCGTCTTGCGGCTCCTGTTATGTTAACCGTGCTTGTCGGCACGATATTTTTCAAGCCGAAACCTATCGGCTGATTTCGGTCGTCGGAATCCTTTCCTCTGACTGTGACTATAGTATACCCCTTTTTTATGAATCATATAATAACGGGCGATGAAAGAAATGTGAAAAATCTTGAAACGAAGGTGTATGTATCGTGGGGAATGTCCTTTAATGACGGGCAAATTTCATCACAAAAAGTAAATCTGAAGCATACATTGCTATCCGCCGATAACGCAACTTACGCAATCCGCCAACCGTCAGAACGGCGAATTTGAAGCGGCACACTGCCGCAAGGCGAATTGTCAGCGGCGACTTGACGTGGAAAAGCCCCTTGTACCTTAGGGGGTGGTACAAGGGGCTTTCCTTTGGGTTATAATTCAGAGGCTATATAAATAGATGAAATCAAATTTAACAGCTGCGATCTCAGAAATATCAGAAATCAACTTCTGTATCGTAGTAGCAGCACTTAAGCAGCTTCTCCATCTCTTCCTGTGTAGGAATACGAGGGTTAGAACCTGTGCAAGCGTCTGCGATAGCATTCTTAGCGATCTCAGGTAATCTCTCCAGGAATACGTTTTCGGGAACGAAACCGTTTTCTGTAGGATAGCTGTCTGCGCCGTAGTTCTTGATGCAGTGAGGAATCTTCAGTTCGTCATTCATCTTACGCAGATAAGCGATGAGGAGCTTTACCTTTTCGTCGTCATTTGCACCGCCAAGACCCATAAAGTCAGCGATTACGCCGTAACGCTTCTTAGCTGTTTCGTCCTTTGCGTTGAATGCGATAACCTTAGGAAGATACATAGCGTTTGCGGCACCGTGTATGATGTGTGCGCCGTAATCAGCGAATGCGGCACCTGTCTTGTGAGCCATTGAGTGAACGATACCGAGCAGAGCATTCGAGAATGCCATACCTGCGAGGCACTGTGCGTTGTGCATTGCATCACGCTTAGCCATATCGCCGTTGTAAGAACCAACGAGGTCGTTCTGGATCATCTTGATTGCGTGAAGTGCAAGAGGATCTGTAAAGTCGCAGTTAGCTGTTGAAACGTATGCTTCGATAGCGTGTGTCATAGCGTCCATACCTGTATGTGCTACGAGCTTCTGAGGCATTGTTTCTGCAAGATCGGGATCAACGATAGCAACATCGGGAGTGATCTCGAAGTCAGCGATAGGATACTTGATACCCTTGTGGTAATCTGTGATAATTGAGAATGCGGTAACTTCAGTAGCTGTACCCGATGTAGAAGAAATAGCGCAGAAGTGAGCTTTCTTTCTGAGTTCGGGAATACCGAATACCTTACACATATCTTCAAATGTGCAGTCGGGGTACTCGTACTTTATCCACATAGCCTTAGCTGCGTCGATAGGAGAACCGCCGCCCATTGCTACGATCCAGTCGGGCTGGAACTTGAGCATTGCGTCTGCACCCTTCATAACTGTTTCAACAGAAGGATCGGGTTCTACATTCTCAAAGAGCTCAACCTCCATGCCTGCTTCCTTAAGATAAGCCTCAGCCTTCTGTAAGAAGCCGAAACGCTTCATCGAACCGCCGCCAACGACGATCATTGCCTTCTTGCCCTTAAAGCTCTTTAATGCCTCAAGTGCGCCCTTGCCGTGATAAACATCTCTTGGTAATGTAAATCTCATGTGAAATTCCTCCTGTTCGGCTTATAGCCGTTATTAATCTATATTTAGCTGTTATCATCGTGCGCCCTGCGTTATGTATTTGTGTTGCAGGACTTCTTTCTTTTGTTCGTTATTATTTTAACACACTGAGTCGGAATTGTAAAATATATTTTAGGAATATCGGTATATAATTATCTATATAACAGTATCGAATAAAATCCGCACAAATCCGCTTTTTATCGCCATTTGCCGTAGTAAAGCCGTTTGTGAGCCTTTTGTAACAAAATTGTGAAAAGTGAGTAAAAAGCTAAATGTCAATATATGGCTTATTTTTTAATGGATAAATATTGCATTACTGGAACTTGTCAAAAGGTCTGCCGCACCTGCTTACTGCATAGAACCGCTTTGAAAAACAAAGAACGCAGAGCATACACCCTGCGTTCGCTGTTTATTCTTCTTCTTTTGTGTTCTGATACGTCTTTAATATATCTTCCGCAACGGCTCTTTGCGTCTTTCTCAGATCCATTGCCTGTTTTTGAATATGCCTGTGCGCCTGTTCCTCCGTCAGATTCAGATACTGCATAAGCATTGACTTTGCACGGTTTACTATCTTCATATCGGACAACTGCTGTGACAGCTGGCGGTTTTCCTCCTCCAGCTTTGCCATTCCGATATGAGCCACCTCGGCAAGCTTAATTGTCTGTATAAGCATAGCCTTGTTGAAGGGTCTTGGGAGAACGAATGCACCGGTAAACCGTATCTTTTTCTGCACCTCGTCGGCAATCTCGTGCTTGGCAAGCACCACTACGCCGTTTTTTGCGTCTTTTGCTATATCTGCGACAAGATCAAGCCCGAATTCGTCCGAAAGGGGAGTGGAGATGATGACACTGTCAAATCTTGATATGTCTACGCCTCTTACGATAGCGCCGCTTGTGAAAGTCGAGATGTTGTCGCAGTCAAGCTCAATCAGAAGTCCTGCTATGCTGTCGCAGATTTCGCTTGTTTTGCCTGCTATAAGTACATTCATTCCGACACCCTCTTTCGTGGTATTGAAGCTCCCCGTACCGCTGTGTATTACGATAGCGAAGCCGCTTTATCTATATCTATTTTCGTCTGTTGTCAGTTATGCGTGTAAAGCTGCTTGTACGGGCTTGCTGTATTCGGTGACAGCTTGTAGAATCTGCCCTTTAACAGCTCGTTTATGTTATATCCGAAATTCTTTGCGAATTCATCGACATATTCTCTTATATCGGCCTTGTCACTGTCGTCTGCGACCTCGCACGAAACCTGTACGGGAAGACCCTTAGGCGCTTCGTCGCTTCTTATATACATATGACCGCCGTGCATTCCCGTTCCGCAGAACGAGCCTATCGGCGCTTTGCCGTCACAGCCTATGCCGAGAACGATTATTATTCCGCCTGCCTGATATTCGCCCAGAAAATCTCCGACCTTGCCGCCGATGATTATTTTCGGATAGAATTCGTGGTATTCCTTCATATGTATTCCTACACGGTAGCCTGCGTTGCCCTTTACGAATATCTTGCCTGAACGCATCGCATATCCTGTCGTATCACCGCAATTTCCGTGAATGAATATTTCGCCGTTGTTCATTGTGTCGCCGATAGCGTCCTGACCGTTGCCGTGTACTATGATAGTGCTTCCGTCAAGATATGCGCCCAGAGCGTTTCCGGGAGTTCCCTCAACCGTTATCGTCTTGCCCGCAACACCGCAGCCGATATAACGCTGTCCCATAGCATCGGTTATCGTTATATCGTTGTCGTCACATTCGACTATCTTTTTATTAAGGTCGTAATAACCTATTTCGTTAGCATTTAATACTGTCATGGCTTATCCTCCGTTATTGCAGACATTAAGGACATCATCAGTGCTTTTTGCCTGCGAGCTTTTCTTCACGTCTTGCCTTGCCGAACATCATCATCTGCGGCTTATCCCTGAGAAGATCGAGATCTACCTCGGTAAGCGGTATCTGCTCCTTTATCATAGAGGTATAGATACCTGCTCTTGCTACGTCGCCCATAAGGATGAAGCCCTTCAGCAGACCGTCCTTGAATACCAGCTTCTTGTAGATTTCCTTGTCTGCATCCTCGGTAATGTCCTCATCGCCGTCATAGTTTCCGGCTGTTATGATATGCAGACCGTAGAAGCCTATGGCATTCATCGGTATAGCGTTCAGATAAAGCGTTTCCTCGCCTGCCATATTTTTACCTGCGACCTCGCCCTGCATAAATGCGTTAGGCAGAAGTGCGAGTATCCTGTCGGTATTTGACGAACAATCGTGGCTTACTGTGCAGTCGCCTGCGGCATAAACGTTGTCGATCGTTGTCTGCTGGTGAAGGTCGGTTATTATACCCTTTTCAACCTTGCCGCCCGCATCGCTTACAAGCTCTGTGTTAGGCCTTACGCCGACAGCTATTACAAGAATATCAAAATCCACCGTTTCGCCGTTTGTCAGCTTCGCACTGTTTTTTGAGAACTGCTCAACGCTTGTGCCGAGGATAAATTTCGTTCCTTTATCCTCGATATGCTTCTGCATTATCTCGCCTGCACGGACATCAAGAATACTCGGGAGTATCCTGTCCGCAAGGTCAACTACAGTAATATCGGCATTCAGATGATGAAGTGCCTCCGCACATTTAAGACCGATAAGACCTGCACCTATTATAAGTACCTTTGTGCCGGCTGTGACTTTTTCACGGATAGCCTTTGCACTGTCCCACGTCATGAATGTGAACTTGTCCTCGACTTTATCAATGTCCTTCATCGGAGGAACAAACGGTTTTGAACCCGTTGCTACCAATAACTTATCATACTGTACTTTCTCTCCGTTGTCAAGTACCACACAGCCGTTTTCGATTTTCTCGGCACGAACCGAGAAGATGACCTTTACATTGTTCTTCTCGTAGAAATCAGGCTCTCTGTAGTATATCTTGTCGTCGGCGACCTTGCCCTCAAGCCAGTAGCTTATAAGCGGTCTTGAATATGTGTGATATGCCTCGTCCGTGATTATCGTTATACTGCCGTCCTTGTCAACCGAGCGTATTCCCTGTACCGCACCTATTGCGGCGGCGGAGTTTCCTATGATAACATACTTTTTCATTTCGCTCCTCCTTATCTTTCCTCAAGGACGATAGCCTTGTTCGGACAGCCCTTTACACAGGCAGGCTCGCCGTTGTTGTTCTTCATGCAAAGGTCGCATTTCTGTATGACCTTTGAATCCTCGCTTGTTACGATACAGCCGTAAGGACAGGCAAGCACGCAGGTGTAGCAGCCTACACAACGGCGGCTCTCGTCACACGAAATAACGCCGTCCTTCTGCGATAAAGCGCCTGTTATACAGCTCTTTACGCAAAGAGGAGTTTCACAGTGACGGCACTGTACGGCAAAATTTATTCCGCTGCCTTCCTCGACCTTTATTCTCGGTATCGGCTTTTTGCCGTTTGCAAAAGCCTTTATCATATTTTCGGCTCCGCTGTTTGCGGCGGCACAGTAATATTCGCACAGATGGCACGCAAGGCACCAGTCCTCGTTAACGTAAACTCTTTTCATTTTACTTCTCCTTTATCACTGACCTGCGTGCTGTATGCCGAGTATCTCAAGCTCTTTTTCGTTAAGGCCGATACCTCTGAGCATAAGTCTGTTGCCCTTGAGAGCCTCTACGGAGTTGATACCCATACCGCCCATCATTTCCTTGATCTCGTGATCCCACGCATGAACAAGATTTACAAGACGCTGATAACCGATGTTGGGGTTAAGACGCTTTACAAGGTCGGGGCGCTGTGTTGCGATACCCCAGTTGCACTTGCCCGTCTGACAGCTTCTGCAAAGGTGACAGCCGAGCGCCAGCAGAGCGGCAGTGCCGATATAACAAGCGTCCGCACCGAGTGCGATAGCCTTTACCACGTCCGAGCTTGAACGGATAGAACCGGCAACTACTACCGAAACCTCGTTTCTGATACCCTCGTCACGCAGACGCTGGTCAACGCTTGCGAGTGCAAGCTCGATCGGGATACCTACATTATCTCTTATTCTTGTGGGAGCCGCACCCGTACCGCCTCTGTAACCGTCTATTGCGATAATGTCCGCACCCGAGCGCGCAATACCGGAAGCGATAGCGGCAACGTTATGAACTGCGGCAATCTTTACGATGACGGGCTTTTTGTACTCTGTAGCCTCTTTCAGCGAAAGAACAAGCTGACGTAAGTCCTCTATCGAATATATATCGTGGTGGGGAGCAGGTGAGATAGCGTCCGTTCCCATAGGGATCATTCTTGTTCTTGAAACGTCCTCAAGGATCTTTGCACCGGGGAGATGTCCGCCGATACCGGGCTTTGCACCCTGACCCATCTTGATTTCTATTGCCGCGCCTGTTTCAAGATAATCCTTGAATACGCCGAAACGTCCCGATGCGACCTGTACTATAGTGTTGGGGCCGTACTGATAGAAGTCCTTGTGCAGACCGCCCTCGCCCGTGTTGTAGAATATGCCAAGCTCCGTAGCCGCTCTTGCGAGGCTCTCGTGAGCATTACGGCTGATAGAGCCGTATGACATAGCCGAGAACATGATAGGTGTCGAAAGCTCAAGTGTAGGTGTCGTTTCCGTCTTTACACTGCCATCCTCGTTGAAAGAAACGTTCTTCGGCTTCTTTCCGAGGAATACCTTTGTTTCCATAGGCTCACGCAGAGGGTCGATAGGCGGATTCGTTACCTGAGAAGCGTTGAGCAGTATCTTGTCCCAGTAAACGGGATATTCCTTCGGGTTACCCATTGCCGAAAGAAGAACGCCGCCCGTTTCCGCCTGCTTGTAGACCTCCGTCATTATCTGCTGGCTCCAGTTGGAGTTGTTCCTGAACTTGTTGGGGTTATCTACTATCTTCAATGCGCCCGTAGGACAGATACATACGCATCTCTGGCAGTCAACGCACTGCTGGCTGTCCGAGATCATCATATCAAGATCTGCGTCATATCTGTGTACCTCGTTTGAACACTGTCTTGCACACGCCTGACATTTTATGCAACGGTCCTTATCTCTTATAACATCAAATAAAGGCTGAAAATAATTAAGTGCCACTGTTACCGCTCCCTTTCTTACTTCTTTTCGTTCAGCTTGACGATGATAGGCTCTCCGCCTCTCGGTGACCAGATACGGTCAACAACGGGACAGATGGCTCTTATCGCACATTCCTCGCTCGCAAGGTAAACCATATCGCCCTTTTCTGCGGCAACCATTGAACGCAGTTTAAGTCTGTCGTTGAGTGCCATAAGGCCTCCGTCAAAGCCGAGGATTATCGAGAACGGCCCTGTTATCAGCAGGCTTGAGAATACGTTTCTGAAGTATTTCAGCTTCTGCCTTTCGCTCTCGCTGTACTTATCCGAGTCTATCTCGCTCCAGAAAGGAGCGGCGATTATCTTCGCTATATCTTCAAGACACAGCTTCTGTTTTCTGTTGAGGAAGTCTATTATATATGTGATTACCTCTGTATCTGTAAGCAGGTTGCATTTGTAACCGTACATTTCAATATATCTTCTGTTTGCATCGTAGGAAGAAATCTCACCGTTATGTACTATGGTATAATCAAGCAGTGCAAACGGATGAGCGCCGCCCCACCAGCCCGGAGTGTTCGTGGGGTATCTGCCGTGTGCTGTCCAGGCATATCCTGCGTATTCCTCAAGTCTGTAGAACTTTCCGACATCCTCAGGGTATCCTACCGCCTTGAATACGCCCATATTCTTACCGCTTGAGAAAACGTATGAACCGTTTATCTTGTCGTTGATATTGATAACGCACTGAGCGACAAACTCTCTTTCGTCAAGTTGACTTTCGGTGAGCTTTGTCGGCAGGGGATTCACGAAATATCTCCATATCAGCGGCTCGTTTGTAATATTCGGGTGCTTTCTCGTGGGGATACGGGAAAGGTTCACCACGTCAAAATGCTTGTCAAGAAAACGCTCGGTTTCCACCCTGGCCTCGTTTGAATCGTAGAAAATATGGAATGCGTACTGATCCTTGTACTCCGGATAGATTCCGTATCCTGCAAATCCGCCGCCCAGACCGTTTGATCTGTCGTGCATATAAGATATAGACTTTACTATCTTGTCACCGCATATTCTGTTGCCGTCCCTGCTTATAAAGCCTGAGATAGCGCAGCCGGCGGGGATTCTGACCTGACCTTCTTTTTCCAGCATAAGCTCACTCCTGTTCGGTGTCTGTTTGTTTCTGAACGTTTTTTGGACGTTTTGAATCCGATAATTTCATTTTTGGGGACAAAAACAGCAGGCAACAGATGAATCAACCTGCAAATCTGCGGTATTTTGTAAATTAACCGTAAATTCAAGGAGTATTTGCAGTAAAATGAAACGTTTGCTTCAAATTTACCGCCATCTGAAACAGCTTTGTTTCGTTAATTGCCTGCAGCTGTTTTGACTACAGTTGTAATTATATCACGGGTTTGCGGTGTTGTCAATACATTTCTGCAAGTTTTTTAAATGAAACTTGCAGAATATTTTCTTGCAATTTTACATTCCGATTATGCAAAATGACGGCAGAACCGCTGTACCGTCATTTTGCAAAAACCGATTGTTATTATAACTGCACTGTGAAATATATCACCAACACTGCTAAAACATTTTCTGTACCGACAAGGCATTAATATTTTCGTGAGTATATCTGTACAACTGCACTGACATTTACCCTTCAAAAAAAACGCACTATCCCTTGCCTGGCACTAAACTTGCCTCCCTTGTCAAAGGTGAGGTGCTGTCGCCCTAAAAAATTCGGGCGACTACCGGAGGGATTGCCACACCGCCCATCGCTCCGCATAACCTTCCAAAACCGCACTATCCCTCGAAAATCGCCAACACCCTTGCCTTTAAATGAACGCTCTGTTGGTTTCGCAGTACCCTTGCCAAGCACTATCACCCTTGCCTCCCCTCGAAAAAGGGGAGGTGGCTTGACGGCATTGCAAAACCGTTATTCTACATAATCTTCATTTTGTAATTTACCGGACTGTTTCCAGAATTGCTATACTTTTTGCCGTCAAGACGGTGGGGATTGTAGTTGCTTAGAAGTCGTTTTCCTGATTGCTTTGGTTCTTTTCCTCTTTCGTATTGACAGGTGTACCCATCCGAATAGCGAACCCGAGAAGTGCTGTCCGACAAAAAGAACTATCGGTAGCTTGCTATCATAGTCAAAGCTGAACGATGCAATAAGAAGCACATCTATTAAAAGACTTTTTCCAAAGTCTCCGCCATTCATCCCACATTCGCACTTTCCGGACAAAGTAATAAAGCACCCTCCCGCAACATATATTTGTACTAAAAAACGAAAGCAGGTAACGCTATGGTAAAACGCAGAAGTTACAAAGCGGCGATAAAGAAGCTCAGACCTTTTGTGAAAGGAGCTGTAGCCGGAACAGTGACAGCGGCGGTTTTTACCGTTATCGGTGCATTTTTGTTTAATATTGCCGATGCTCCTTCGGGAGCAGACAGCGTAATGGCATATGTTTCACTTGGCGCATCTGCTGTCGTCTGCGGAATGTTCTTCGGCGGCGGCAGAGGAAAAAACGGCTTTGCGTGGGGAACGCTCGGCGGCCTTGCAATGTTCGCTCTTTGCTTTGCCGTCACACTTATATCCGGCGGATTTACCGGGACGGAATTTCTGCCTAAGCTGATAAGCTCAGCAGTGTGCGGCTGTATCGGCGGAATAATCGGTGTCAATATTGCGGCTGAGCGATAAAGGCCTGCCGATAAAATATTTCTATAGACAAACAAAGAAAAATGTGGTAGAATTACCTTATTCCCCGTGTATAACAGGGTATTTAACGCTGATGTAAAAGGAAGGATAAAAATGAACAGTTATTCAATAGAAACGCTTGCGGTTCACGCAGGCTATGAAACAGACGAAGCTACAATGTCGGTAACTCCGCCCCTGTACGAAACAAATGCCTATGTGTTCAAGGATGCCGAACACGCAAGAACGCTCTTTGAACTTAAAGAGCCGGGCAACATCTACTCAAGACTACAGAATCCCACCTGCGAGATGCTTGAACGTAAGGTAACAGCTATGGACGGCGGTGTTGCGGCACTCTCGTTTGCGTCCGGACATGCCGCTATATTCAATACTATAATAAACCTTTGCAGTGAGGGCGATGAGCTTGTTTCGTCCATAAACATCTACGGCGGTGCGATAAACCTGCTCGGTATCACGTTAAAGAGAATGGGCATCACGGTAAAGTTTGTTGACCCCGATGACCTTTCCGCCTGGGAAAATGCCGTAACCGACAAGACAAGGCTGTTCTTCACCGAGCTTATCGGCAACCCCAACGCAAACGTAGCGGATATCGAAGAGATCGGCAAGATAGCCCACAAGCACGGCATCCCGTTTGTAGTAGACAGCACCTTCACGACACCCTATCTTTGCAGACCTATAGAGTGGGGCGCTGACCTTGTTATCCACTCCGCAACAAAGTTTCTGGGCGGTCACGGCAGTGTAATGGCGGGTGTTGTAGTCGACAGCGGAAAGTTCACTTTCAAGGGCAATCCCAGATTCCCGCTTTTCAACGAGCCTGACGTATCCTATCACGGTGTAGTGTTTGCCGACCTCGGAGAAATGGCATTCATCTCAAGACTCCGTGCGCTCATAACAAGAGATATAGGTGCCTGCCTTTCAGCGTCTGCGGCTCACACCTGCCTTACAGGTATGGAAACGCTTGCTCTGCGTATGCAGCGCCATTGCGAAAATGCACTTGCAGTAGCAAAATTCCTTGAAGCCCACCCTGCCGTTGAAAAGGTAAATTATCCTGCACTGCCCTCAAACAAGTATTACGAGCTTTGCAAAAAGTATTGTCCCAAGGGTGCAGGCGGTGTGTTCACATTCGTTATCAAGGGCGGCAAGTCTGCAGGCGAAAAGTTCATGAACAGCCTTGAGCTTTTACAGATAGTAGCTAATGTCGGCGATGTAAGAAGTCAGGTTATCCACCCTGCTTCAACAACGCACAGCCAGTTATCGCCCGAACAGCTCGTAGCCGCAGGAATAAGCGAGGGTACGGTAAGACTTACTATCGGTATCGAGGATATAAACGATATTATTGCGGATATCTCTCAGGCGCTCGATAAAGCGACTAAGTAACATAAAATGATGTTTTATGGGGTTTGGGGCGTTGCCCCAAGCGGGATGAGGGCGGCAGCCCCACAATTAGCCCGGCACGGACGCCGGGCGTGTATGCCCAAAGGCTCTGCACGATGCAGAGCCAACAAAGCATACACAGCCCTTCCCATGGGGAAGGGGTTTGGGGATTCAGCAAGGATGCCGAGATAGAACGCCCAAAGGCTTTGCAAGGATGCAAAGCCCACAAAGCGTTCTTAAAGGGATAGAGAATTTACTCTATTTTTAAAAAAACAGACTTTTCTACAAGTTGGTATTAGCGCCCAAACCCGCCCCCGTTTTTTATAAAAATTTTATAAAACCCCTTGACAAACTCTTTTCGATATGCTAAAATATATTAGTAAATTTACAAGATATGCGCCAATAGCTCAGCTGGATAGAGTATCTGGCTACGAACCAGAGGGTCGGGGGTTCGAATCCCTCTTGGCGTGCCAATTTACATTAGTTACACTTTTAGGGATACTACAGTAGTAGTGTCCTTGAAACTGTAAATAAAATCATATATCACACAGCAGAGCAGGTGCAACTGCTCCACTGTGATAATATACATTTTGTGTTCCGACTCATAGTTTCGATTAACGCTCTCGCATCTCTCCGTAGCTTAACACCTACCCAGTCCGATGTAGCTCAACTGTATCAGTAGTACAGTATGTATACTCGCTCCGCAGAATGTGCGGCGTTTCTGAACTGTGACTGTTAGTCGGTGGTTTGCAGTAAATCGGTGTTTACTGTTCCTCTCCCGTGTTACTCACGCGATGTTCTCAGAACTAATGCGTAGTTATCTCGGCTGTAGGTCATCTCTGACGATGGTCGGCATTCAATTTGTACTGCCTTTGATATGCGGCAGGTGGGGATATACACTGCGGATTTACGCCTTGTATATCAGATTAAAAACACAAGAGCCTCCAGCGTCTGGTAAACTTCTGAAAGCTCTTGCAAAATTGTATTAAATGTGCTATAATAAAGCACACTAAAGGCACTATTGCACTAAGTCAGTCAGATGGTTTCGCATCGAGCTGATGAGGGGCTGTATCGTTCTTGCAGGAACTATACAGCCTGTGTGTGGTGTTTTTTTATTTACTCTATTACTTTTACAGTTTTGTCAATTCAATTGATGTAATGTATAGTATACAGAATTGACAAAAATGCGGGTGAGTGTTTGTGCAATTTTTTGTTTTGTGAAGCGGACAATTACACAAGGACAAAGCGAATGTACGGAGAAATAAAAGAAATAGTGATCATATTGTAAAAAGGAGTAACTATATATAACCGATTTTCTGTTTGCGCTTTTATCATTTTTCACTTCTTTTCATTTTTCTAGTATTGAATATACCATGAAATTTTCTATTATATAGCATCCCTTATTTTCAAAAAACCGGTAGATGGTATCTATATAGGTGCAAATTTTATGAGAATCAAAATAGCCAAACTTTACATATCTCCCGTTGTGTTTCACGGCTATGTTGAAATAAAAAAAGAGTCCCTTCTCGAAATGGAAAAACACGAACTTGTTATTTTCTTTTTGAGTGGAGCGGTTGGCAATGTCTTCTTGATTGGAGTTTCACTATTACTTGTTAGCAATTTCATTAATTTTTATTTTTCCATTGTTAATATCTGTTATGCAACCGCAAGCGTACTGCCCTTTATAATAGGAAATAATGATATGACTACAATGATAAAGGTTTTGAAAGAAAAACAAAAGATGTCTAAAACTGATATTTGATATAGCATTAATGATTAGAAATGTGATTAGGTTGGTATGTCCTTACTGCAACAATGAAATGGAAAGCGGAATGATTGTTATTTCTGCCACAGGAAGTGTACCGTGTGCAATTATCGAGTGGTACTCTGAATAAAAATGCAAAAAGGGAATATTCGGCATATCCAAAAAAAGCAAGGTCAATATAAAAGATCGAAAAAATGGACATTTTTGCTCACACTATTGTTCTCATTGTTGTAAAGCGTTTTGTGAATTTGAAACAAAGAAAAACGGAATCGCTTTAAATTTAGTGTTCTGAAAAAATTATCGTTTTTATAGAGATGAGCAAAACATGAAACAAAAACTAACAGAAGTCGCAAAATAGGCAAGTATCAAATAAAAAAGCAGAAAAACGGCACAGCAAAGCTGACATCAGCCGAACAGAGCTGAAATCCGGCAGAAATATTCAAAACAACTCGTCAAGCAATACACTTAACGGATTTAAGACTGCGATAAGAGCTTTCGAATTTAGTGACAACAGTTGCGTGAGCGACAGCGAGCAAAGCAATATGAGCAACAGAATTAAGGTTTTGTGCAGCATTAAAGCTATGCACCCAAAGACGTTCCTGACCGGTCTGCTTGAAACGAGAGTTGTAACGCTCAGCCTCTGTTCTGAGTGCATAAATCTTCTTGAACGAAACACATTCACGGTCAATGGAAAGTCAGTAATCATCGGGAAGCGTGACATATTTAGTACAACCGCGAGTTTTTTTGCCATTGTTCCAATTCTTGTGATTGCATGGACAACAGCCTGATTTTGAACGTTTGAACGGACAGCAGTATTTTTGGCGAGTTCTGCCATTGTCAGAGAATTTGCCGTCTTTGTGCATAGCGAGACCGGCTTCACAAATCGGATGACCTGTTGAAAGCTTCTTCGGATTTTTAGTGTTACGCTTGTTGATGGGAATAAAGCATTCGCCGTGATAAATATCTTTGACGGCATTGTAAATTGCCTTAACATCGTAACCTTTATCAGCAAAAAATGTGCATTCCTCAATTGAAAGAAAATCATTGGTTTGGCTTAGAATATCAAGAACGACAGTGCTGTCGGCAACATCGGCAGTAGTTGTCATTTCAAAGATTGGTAAGCCTGTAATGCAGTCAACTAGAATATGATTCTTGTAACCCCAATAGTATTCAAAATTACGCTCGTTATGCTGATTTGAAGCGGTATGAACACCCAAACCGCAGTCTTCGTCAGACTTAGGCTGATTGCCTTTTGCAAACTTGTTTTTAGCGAAAGATTTTGGGTTATTCTGCTTAGTATTTGCACTTATGGGAGTAGAGTCGAGAGCTATGAATGAAGTGTCGATAATACCCATTTTGGACAACTTCAGCACTTGAGACTGCATAAGCTTTTTAAGCAGAGCGTTATCAAGATTTCTGATGAAACGGTCGAAAGTCCAGTAGGACGGCAATGGTTTCATGATATTGAAACCGCAGTAATGTGCGATTATCAGATTGTTATTGAGATAGTCCACTAAATCTGTGATACAGGAAAAACATTCGCATTTTATAACAATAAAAGTGCAAAACCTTGCTCTTTTTGAAAAACCGATTCTCCCTGTTTTTGCGGCAGCTTCGGGAAAATGAGATAGGCGAGATTAAGAAAAAGCTTCTCATAGAATTGTGCTTTCGGTGCAGATGTGAACAATGTGATGTCCTGTAAAATTTCTTGGCGATAGATAACAGCCAGCCCCTTTCGTGTGGTTTTCGTACAATTTAATTATACCAAAGTTGGTTGGCTGTTTCTATATATTTTTAGTGATAAAATTATTTTTTGTGTCCTGCAAATCCGCTTCTTTTCTACGTTTGCGGCGTTTTGCTCAGGGCTACAAAGAATGGACAGTGGAGGTGGCAGATGTTACGATAATGCAAGGTGCGAAAGTGTGATAGTAATAATGAAGGAGGAGATGTTTTACAGTCATAAGGAAAATCTGAAAATTATACAATTTATAAGGCAGTATTTCCTGAGTTATAATATATTGATGAAAGGATTGGCGAAAAAACAAATATATATAAATTTTTGAAGTTATGTTAAAAATTGATACAGATAATTGATTTTTATGATGTATCAAGTTGTAACCTAATGCCGCAATGTTCCCCGCCTTTATAGGCGGCATGTTCCATTCAGACTATCGTAGGTGAATTACTGCCTTACAGAAAAGCTGAGGAGCTAACGCTCCTGCGGCAAGATTTCTTCGTCACAGCCGATGAAAAGCTATGCTTACATCGGGCTTTATTCCGAGTTAAAATTAAAGGAAATTATCAAATGAAGCTTAAGTTCATACATAAAGCAAAAAGAATATTTATAACCATCTCATCATTGTCAATAATTGCGGCGATCTCTATAGCGGTTGCATCATCGGCCAGTGCCGCAACACATTTTACAAGCTACACCCCTAAAATCAAATATAATAATGGCAACATTGATTACTGCTATTATGTTGATGGTTCTAAAAATGTTAATCTTACTGCAGGCGAGTATTTTGTAAATGGTAAATCATCTTGTTCAGCACATAGTGTTATCAGTCCTGAGGCATCAACTGCAACATGTGGATGTTTTGACGGTTGTTATCAATGCTATGGGTTTGCAGCATTTGTGTATAAAGGTGGATTTACTAAAAATTTATCTGAATCAAAATGTAATGATTTTGGTTGGGGAAGCGACAACAATGATTATTTATTCCTAACCGCAAGAAACTTGAAAATTATGATTTCCGATTTACCGGTGGGCACGCATTTGAGAGTAAGAACATCAAACAATAATAACCACTCTATAGTTTTAGCGGGAAAAACTGATACAACAATTACAGTTTATGATGCGAACGGGTGCGGATCTAATTCCAGCTTATTAGAAGCTGGATCGTCAAATTATTCAGGACATTGCCAAATAAACAAACAGGTTTTCACATACAAGAATTTTGCCAAAAGATATCCTCGACTCGATTATATGCATAAAGGAGCTTAATATGAATGACAGATTAAGATTAATATTGTTGGTTATGGCTTTATCGGTCACAGTAGCTTTAACAGGCTGTTCTCAGCCCGAACAAAACAGTAGTATAGCGGCAGATGATAATACAACGTCCTTACAAAGCAGTATCGATACTGTTACCGATACTTCAAAAACCGGGAGTATAACAGCACCCGAAGGTAGTGAGCTTGTAAAAACGCTTACCGATAACAATAATAACACCGTGGAGCTTTACGGATATAAATCGGGTTCCGATGAGCCGTTTATATGCTTTATTTCAATTAAAGATAACGACAAAAAACCGATTCAGCAAATAGAAATCAACAAATTCAAAACCTTTACCACAGACAGCGGAGATAATGTATATGTTTATGCAGATGAGAAAACCAAACAAGGCTATAGAATTATATTAAACACAGACAATAGTATTAAATCGGTAGAATATTGTGAGGACGCATTACAATACATAAAACTCATAGAGGATATTAATAAAGGCAATACATCTATCGAAGAACCTGTGGAGGAATTGCCGGAATTCTATACCGAAGACCCCGAAAATGAAATGTACCTCGGCAACGGCGAATTTGTAAAGCTTGCCGACCTTGAAGCCGATCCCAATGCGGCAGGTTCATATATTATCCGTGGTTCAATGGGCGGTTATGAATATGAACCGTTTGACAACAACAGCATAAGAAATCCAGATGATTACGATTTGAACGAAATGAAATGTATAGGCTCTCAAAAAGGACCCGTGGTAAGCAAGGATAAAATAATAGTACATGAAGGCGACAGCATCGGCAGTAAGGGTCTGATAGTAGACTCGTGCTACATCAGCGTAGCACCTCGCGTAATGTATAGCGAAACGCTAAAAAAAGATATTGGCATAGGCTATGATGTAATGGACGCAAAAATAACTCTGACGGGTGAAGTAACCTTTACGGGTATACTGCTTGCCGAACGCTACAATATAGAGAATTCGGGGCATGATGGCGAAAGCAGAATACTGTTTATGCCTTATTCTAAGGAATACCATGAGGCTGTGCCGTTCCTTTTTGATGTTGACGCTCAATATAAAGGGAGTAGCTGTGCTATGTTCTATAATTACAGCTGGGGCAATCCGCAGTTTGCGATTACAACAAGCGATGGTGTTATAAATATCGGTTATTTAAAGGATTGCGACTTTTTAAGTTCCGATACATTTTCAGAGGATGTGTATTATAAAGAGGCCACAATAACATTTTCAGAGATTACTTATATATCCACAGAAAGAGGCGGTATGAGCGGATTAATCGGTACTGTTGTATCGGTGGATAATATATGTGAGCTTGGGAAAAAGAAAGAGGTATAATATGATGATAATCAAAAACATAATAAAAGCAACTATAGCAACAACAGCTGTAATTTCATCGGCATTTGCTATGGTGTTACCAGGAAACGCATTATCACCTGTCACTTACAAAGCAGCATCAAACTACAAGTTGGTTCCTATGGGACCAACATCATGCGTAGTCATGTCATACACTATTAATCAAAGTAAACAAACAGCAACTGCAAAATATGTATTCGACGGTGGGACGGAGGTTCCAAACGGCGAAAAAAGAGTTTCAGTGGTTTGTGAATTAATAATTCCTACAAAAAATGGAGAAACTGTCATAAAGAATAAGACTAACGGTAACGGCGAATATTCCAGACTTGAAAAAATGACAAAAACAGTAGCATTGACTGATGCTGAAAAAGCAGCAGGATACAAAATACAGTTTGTAGATATATCTATAAATTGCACTTCTGGTACATACAAACCATTCTGGGCAGTCAGCTACACATATTAACTTTTGTTTAGCGACTGCACGTACGGTGGCACAACATGACGTGTTATAAATGTATCTATAAGACAAAAAAGGAAAAAAACGAAAGATGCTCCTGCGTGTAAAATATAATTACTGCTTATGTTTTTTGACACAGATAATAAAATAAAAACATAAATACAACTTATGAAAGGGCAATATTATGAACAGGAAATTAAAGCTTATAGGCACTGCAATACTGATTGCTACATTTGCGTCCACGTTTTCCGCCTGCTCGGATACAAAAACAGATGAACAGGCGAGATATATGCGAGTATACGGAACAATATATAATGACGGCGAGTTGATAGTTACCGAAAACGCAGTACTAAGCTTTTTACAGTATTCTGATATGAGTACAATTGCGCTATGCGGTCAGTCAAACTGCGACCACTCAAATGCTGTTACAGAGGACGGACTTCCGTGCCTTGCTTACGGCAAACAAACCTTGCCTTTTTTGTATAACGAAAAGCTTTACTGGTTCGAGGATAGATACGAAACCAAAGACGGAAAAGCAGTAGAATCCGCGGTACTTCACTCATCAGACCCGCTTGGTACTTCCGAAAAGGAAGTATGCAAAATAGAAGGCTTTTCCTGCGACTGGATAAGCACAAGCGTACTTAAAAACAACACCCTGCTGTTTTTCCCTTATCAGTCTGCTTATGACGAAAAAGGAGCGATTACAGGCGATAATACCAATCATTTCGGAGTGCTTGACATAGAAACCGGAAAATTTACCGATTTTGGTGCAACGGAAAACAATAAAACAAAGATTTTAGGTGTCTATGACAACAAATTTTATTTCAACAGCTCGGTGTACGACATTAAGACAGGAAAGTATAGTGAAAACACTATGCCGTCCGAGCCGCCTGCTGTCAGACTTAGCGATGATTACTATGCATATAACAATGACAGCAATATTGAAGTGTTAACTCCGAAGACCTCTGAACCGATTGTTATTCATAACGACAAGATATTGTCTGAAACCGTCATTTTGGGCGATTATCTGTTCCAATGCGATAATGCACAGTGGTATTATTATAATTTAAAGGATGAAGCTCCCGCAAGGCATGATATAAGCTATGGCGAAGGGCTTTATGCACAGGTATTGTCCGAGTACGAGGACAGCTATATTATCAGCGTCTATAACGCCGAAGAACAAACAGTAACAAAAGAAAAGGTAGCAAAATCGGATATTCTGGGGGAGTAAGATATGGCAAAAGGATTAAGTAGAATAGCTTTAATAGTGGCGACCATTGCGGTGGTTATGTTAATCTCAAGTTGTTCAGATGTAACAGAAAGCTCTCAAAGTAGTAACAAAGAGAAAAGTGTTACAAGTCTTGTCGGAGAAATATATCATGGCGACGGATATTTTATTCTTGACGAAAACGGTCTGCAAATAGTCAAGGAAGGTGCTGCCTATGACGAGAATAAAAAGCTATGGAACGCACCATTTGCCGCTGTGCGTAAAATTAATGATACTTTTTACTGTGACAGTTTTACTTCTCCTGATAAATTCGATGATAATATGAATTACAAAGGTGAAGTGCCGCAGGACAGCAAAAAAATGATAAAATTGCTGAAATCGGGTGATGTTACAGAAAGTGGGCTTACCGTCACCTCTGCAGTTTCGTCCGTTAAAGAAACACTCGAATACAATCGGGAAACAAATTCTACCGAGCCGGGAATATCGCAAACAGTATACACAGAAATCACATTAAGCGGAGAGGTTACTCTTGAAGGCGTATTGTATGTAGTTCTTGATGAAGATCTGTACATATCAGAAGAAAACAGCATATTGTTTTTCCCTTATCCCGAAAGCTTAAAAAATGCACTTGGTTTTTCACCGAGGTTTTCCGGTGATATAGAGAGTAGTTATCTTACCTCCAATGCTTCTAAAACAAGTGTATTGCTATATGGCGATTGTGTATATTTTTATGCAGGCAACACAGATAACAGCGAGTGGCTCACAAAGGATTTCAGAAATAAACCGTTTGGTACAGCAAAATTAACGGTCAGCGATATAAAGCTTATATGGCAAAGCGATAGTCTGGACAGGTTTTCCTTTACGGTAAAAAATGCGGAAAATGTTCAGGCTAAAAAGTAGAGGTGTAAAAAATGCTTCAAATTAAAAATCTTAATAAACATTACGGTAAAAAACAGGCTCTTTTTGATTTTGAGATGACCTTTAAAAACGGGGTTTACGGACTTTTAGGCCCCAACGGCGCAGGAAAATCAACGCTTATGAACATTATTTCAGATAACCTTGCACCAGACTTAGGCTCGCAGCTTTGCTGGAACGGCACAGACATAACTAAGCTTGGCAGCAAATTTCGCCGTAAGGTCGGATATATGCCGCAACAGCAGGCGCTTTATGACAACTTTACCGCAAGACGGTTTATGATGTATATATCAGCTCTCAAAGGAATTTCTACAGCAGTAGCAAGAGAGCAAACCGAGTATCTGTTAAGTGAAGTTGAACTGCATGACGTAATGGATAAAGCTATCGGAGGCTTTTCGGGCGGCATGAAGCAAAGAGTTTTAGTTGCACAGTCCCTACTCGGAAGCCCCGAGCTTGTTCTGCTTGATGAGCCGACGGCAGGTCTTGACCCAAAGCAAAGAGTTATCATACGGGATATGATACATAAAACAGCAAAGGACAAAATTGTCCTTGTAAGCACACATATAGTATCTGATGTTGAAACTATTGCAGATGAAATAATAATTGTGAAGCAGGGCAGAATTGCCGCAAACGGAACTGTTGAACAGCTTGTCAGTGTTCTCCCGCACGAACGCCGGACACTCGAAAACGCATATATGTTGCACTTTCCCGAGAAAAACACGGCAGGAGGTGCTATAGATGAAAATAGCTCTGTATGAGCTTTACAAAGCGTTAAAAAGCAAAGTGCTGTTAATATTGTTTGTAGCACTGTTTTTGCTGAATTTAGCTCTTTCGGCAACATATACGCCTGTCCTTGGCGTACCCGATGAATGTATTCGTGAAATTAACAAGGTATATTTATCTACATCGGAAGAGGAAAAGCTGTCTGTCGCAGAGAGTATTGCAAACAAATATATAAAAGACAATGTGCTACAGAATATATTTCCAGACAAGAAATATGAGGATAAATTAAATCGGGTAAAAAACTACAATACCACAATCAGGAATATCAAAAGCGAAGCCGAACAGCGTTCAAAACCATCGGTTTTTTCTAAGGAAAACAGCTTTACACAGCTTAGCTTCAAGGATATTTTCACAGCATACAACAATGTAATTGAAAATAAACCGTCCTTTTATCCCGACTACGGAACAGAACGCTATATAAACAGCGCAGATACCGATTTAATGATGCTTGTTTTTGTGCTTATGCTGACGGTTATTGTATGCTGTCGCGACAAAATGACAGGCATGGCGGCGGTTATAAGACAAACTCCCAAAGGGCGTATTCACAGTGCAGGAGCAAAGCTGATAGCCTGCTTTTTGCTTACCGTTACTTCGGCTGTGTTGTTATACGGTATGGTATTGCTTACAGGTACTATTCGCTTCGGGCTTGGCGATTTATCAAGATGTATTCAGTCAATCCCGCAGTTTACGCTATGCAATATAAATATGACCGTGGGAGAGTATCTTGTTATCCACTTTTTATTCAAAACATCAGCCTTTTTTATAGTCGTTGTTGTAATGATGATTATATGTACTTTCCTTAAAAATGTTGCGGCGGCGTTTGCTGTTATCTCTGTTTGTAGTGGTGTTTCGATATGGCTTTATACTTCTATAAGTGATATATCGGCATACAACATATTAAAATACATAAATTTCTGCTGTTTTATAAGTCCACATCAGTTATTTTACAGATATTATCATTTAAACGTTTTTGGAAAGCCCGTATCGGCTCTTACCGTCTGTGTAATTACAACAGTAATAATTCTTATCATGGCTTTGCTTATTTATTTTGCGGTTTATTGCTCAAGACGCGCTATATCGGCTTCAGGTAAAATATCGGAAATCTTTTCATATATTACAGTAAAACGCAAGCTCTCGGCAAATTTTGTTGTAAACGAGGTATATAAAACGGCAATAGCGGGAAAAGCATTGCTTGTTCTTGTTGTTGTCGCTGTTATTGGGTTCTGCAATTATCAGAATATGAGTGCAGGCTACGATTCCGAGCAAAAACGCTACGACAGCTATGTAGCACAGATAGGCGGGGAAGTGACGGATGAAACTCTGTTGTTTTTGGAAAATGAAAAGCTGGAATTTGAAAATATAAAGCTACGCTATGAAGAATTATTGACGCAGACACCCGCTGAATCGGATTATGAAAGCTACAATAAGGAATTGAACGATATTACAAAAAAGCTTGACTATGAGAATGCATTTAATAAGATATGTGACCGTGTGTCGGTTATTAAGTCTGATAAAAATAGCAACCTACAGCTCGTTTTTGAAGAAGGGTTTAACCGTCTTTTGTCGGTAAACGGCTATAAGGACGACTTCCTTATGTGTATACTCGCTACTATAGCCCTTGTGCTGTGTATATCGCCTATGATAGCATTTGATAATCAGAGAGGACTGACAAAGCTCCTACGTACTACAGAAAAGGGCAGAATCAAGCGCTTTGCCATAGACGGCGTAATAACTCTTGTTATCTCTGCAATAGTATTTGTAGCGGTATGGCTACCCGAATTTGTTTTCGTAATGAACAATTACAAGCTCTCATTCTTAGACGCACCCTTACAGAGTATTACGGCACTTTACGGTATGCAAACAAACGAAACAATATTGCAATACATAATTCGGGTATACCTGATACGGTTTTTCTCTATGCTCGCCTGCGGCTTTTTTATGCTGTGTGTATCAAAGCTATCGGCTAATCTTATAACCGCCTTTTCGGTAAATATTCTGTTATTTGTTCTACCCTTGGGGCTTTGCGTTGTCAGCGAAAGCTTTGTCGTGATATGGATATGTCCGTACCTTTCAGGCACCGCAGAGAGAAGCGCGTCACCTGCTAATCTCATTATCACCGTGATAATTTTCATAGGCTTGATATTGGTTGCGGGAGGTGAAGGCGTAAAGAAAGCGGTAGAGAAGATAGGTAAACGGTTTTAATATGATATTGTAGAGCTGAGCAAAACACAAAGTAAAAAGTCAGCAGCTACAAATGAGCAAAATGAAGATAACAGGCAGAAAAACCGCACTTCAAAGCACAGCTGTTAAATGACATATCTTTAGGTGAAATTATTCCTATGCTGATTTTTCTGTAAATATCATACTGATAATTTTCAGCTAGAATAAGCATATCCTCTTTTTTGTAAATTTGTCAAGAGTTCATAATCATCAGCTGTATTAATATTTGCAAGAAAAAGCAATTATTGTTTTTATAAGCAGCTGAAAGTTTGTTTTCTAAAGTTTTGAATTTATCAATATTCATGACGAAACTCCTTTAATTAAAATGGTCAAAAATATCTTAAAATTAACCTTCAGAAATAAAAAAGCTATAAATCCATTATACAAGCGGTATAACAACGATAAATACTGCAAGTCCGATACCGAAAAATTCAGAAAACTTAATCCGGAAGGACAAACAAAATCTGAAAAAGTCCCGCATATATCTTTAATATAGCAGTATCATATTCGTATATAAAAGATATTCTGTCTTTCTGAAGGTAGTATAACTGGGTATTGTATAGACCTTAAATTCGGGGGGCTACCCCTGTTTTTCAAAAAAACAATGCAATAAACACATTTACCCACTTGACAAATGCCGCCGATAGCGTTATTATAATTACGCAGGCTGTTTAATTCTGTGATTGTGGGATTATCAGTGTGCTTATGAATGTTTTTAAATGAGATAAGCCCGGGGTGTGATCCGGGCTTATTTCTTTTCCTGATAAATCTGATAACCTTTGTACTATATGAATTGTCCGCATAAACTTTGCTGTTGTCATAACGCATTTTACGCTGTTTACGTATAAGACGCAGATTGACAAGATTGCTGATTATTTTCATAGCGGTATCACGCTTTATGCGTAGCTCATCGGCAAGGTCGTTGAAGCTTTTAAAGCAGTAACCGAGCTTGCTGTCAAGCGATTTAATAATAAGGATATATAAGCGCAATTCGATCGCTGTTAAGCTTTTGCCGAACACAGTTCGTTCTATTCGCGTATAGTTAGCCGACACCTTATTCTTTTCGGGATTTAAAACATATGTATATGTTCCCTTGCGATTATCCTTGCGGTAAGCCGCTAAAATGTGTGTAATGTAGCCCTTTCTCATTAAGCTATCGGTTATCTTGGATACTGTCTGCGTAGACTTTATACCGCAGTGTGAAGCTATAGTCTGCTGTCTTACACGCTTATATTCGTGTCCTGCTTTGCTTCGGATATTTGAATAAACAGAAAGCAGGTATGTATAAACTGCAAACTCGTTATGCGTCAGCTCGTTTGAGGTAATAACCGAGTTAGACAGCAGAAAATAACTTTTCATTTTCACACATCCTTGTATTTTGTTGTATTTTAACGTTTAAGCGGTTTTGTTGCTTGTACAGTATTTTTCTCATTCAACGCTCTGAACGCCTTTAAATCGTCGTTAAAGTCCTTGTTTAATGGTATATCTTTTGAAACAGCATATCCTTTCAGAGCATACTTGTCGCTAAGCTGCTCAGTAGCGTGTTTACCTGCATCATCATTGTCAAGGCAGAACGTTATTTCGGCAATAGGCTTATTCTTTAAAAACTCGTCAAGAGCAACATCTGATTTGCCGCCGAGCGATAGCATAGTCAACTGCTGCCAAGCGTCCTGTCCGTTGTTTATAGCGTAAAAGGACGCATAGGACAGCATATCAATTACAGACTCGAAAACATACAGCTTATTCTTATTTGTACCAAGTAAAGAAAACGAATATTTTTTATCGCTTCCCGGCAAATCGACACGGTATGTAGAGCTATCAGATACAGAACGACAAAACGCATAGCGTGACATAATACCGTCGCCGTTTACGGCGATCATATTTACATATTTTTTAGTAATGCCACGCTCGATAAGCTCCAGTATATGTTCACCGCTAAACCCTTCACAAATATATTTCTCACCTTTTTGTTTCTGTGCCTGAAGCTCTATGGTAACATATTCCGGTGCGTTTGTGGGTATATCGTTTTTAAAACGATAAAACGGAGTGTTCGAACTGTCATATCCGACAAGCTGAAGACCGCTGTAACCGATACCTTGATATAACTTACGGTCATAGATCAGCTGATTTACTATGTTATACTCCAGTCCACGGGTTTTGCACAAATATGCGATAACATTGCTGTAATTTCGCTGTCCGTTTTCCTTGTGATCCTGTTCAGGCAGTATAAGTCGATGAGCTTCGATTTTTTCTTCTGACGATTTCTTTTTCGTATTATATTTGGGTGAATATTCCATTTGAATATCGCCGCAAAGCGATTTAACGGCTTCGGTAAAGCTTTGTCCGTATATTTTCATACAAAACGCAATAGCGTTATTGCCGCCCTCGTCACGGCTGTTCCAATACCACCCTTTTCGGTCGTTTGTAATAAAAAGGCTGTCGTGAACATCGCAACGGTAGCCGTTACCGCTTTTCTTTACGCTGAAGCCTTCTGTTCTTTCAAGAAATTCTACCATATCTACATTTCTTGCACGCTCTATTTGCTCTTTTGTAACGTAGTTACTTGGTTTAGATTTAGAATAACTCATAAAAAGCTCCTTAAAAAAGAAAGCAACGATTTCCTCTTTTTCAGAGGTTGTCGTTGCTTGTTATTTTTATCTTCTATCCAGTACCATTGCCTACTGAATTCATCGGCAGTATCTCGCTTGATAATTTCTTTTTTCAGACGGCGAATGCGGAATGCCTGTGTTATAATTACAGCTAATAAAATTGCTGATAACATAGAAAAACTTTTGGGGTAATAAGGGTTCGAATCCCTCTTGGCGTGCCAACCGCTTTGATAATCATTATCAAAGCGGTTTTTCTTTTGCATATTATATACAGAAAAGGCGGAACGGTTTTTTATGCTGTTCCGCCTTATATTATTCCGTTTTAACAAATTCAGATACCCATTGGATCCCCCAGAACACCGTAAGATGAATAGCCGGGTCAGACAGCATAAGTACCGCACGCTCCGTTTTACTTGAATCATCGTCCTGCACTCTGAGTATCTGATAAGCAATACCCGCAATTCCGATGAACACGGCAGGAAGCATACTTGTGGCGAAGCTCATTGCAACGCCGTATAAAACAACCGGTCCGCATGTGCCTATAAGCCTTTTTAAAAAGTAACGTGACGTATCGACCTTTCCACAGAGTGTTATAATTATTGCAATTACACTGCATATTATAGCTCCGAAGCAAACATACCGCCACAAAGCGTCAAGCCGTGTAAACGCTGAAATTCCGCCTGCATAAAGAAAGTCGGTAACAGTGCGTGCAATGCCCCATATAATAATTAACACAGGAAAAAGCAATGATTGCAAAAGTGCCGACTTGTCGTTTGTGAACATGGTACACCCCCATTTATGGAAATCGCATTGAAGCTGTTATGGTATTTATTTGTGATACCTTTTCCCTGCAATAATACTATACGCCCTGTAGATCTGCTCCAGAAGCATCACCCTTGCAAGCTGATGCGGAAAAGTCATCTTCGACATCGACAGCTTTATATCAGCCATCGCCTTTATCTTTGGTGCAAGCCCGAACGAGCTTCCGATTATGAAGTTCACCGCCGACTTTCCCTGCACCGCCGTATCGCTCAGCTTAGCGGCAAGCTCCTCACTTGAAAGCTGCTTTCCTTCAATGCACATAGCAACGGTAAGAGCGTTCTTCGCCAGCTTCTTTTCGATCATTTCAGCTTCTTTTTCGAGTGCGTCCTCTATCTGCCTGTCAGACGGCTCATTCGGCAGTGCGACAGGCTCAAGCTCATATATTTTCAGCACACAGGAGCCTCCGAGCCGCTTTTCATATTCCTTGCAGGCATCTCTCAGATAGCTTTCCTTCAGTCTGCCGAGGCAGATTATATTAACACCTTGCATCAGCGTCTTTTAGCGTAGCTTTCAAAGCGGCGCTTCTCCTTTGATGCCAGCTTTCTGCGCTTGGAGTTTTCTATCGTTCTTGTAACTATAAAGCAGATAAGCAGTACAACTATTCCGACAGCCGAAACCTTGAACCACGGCTTGTCGAACTCGTCCTTTGCTTTTTCTATATAATATTCCACGTCCGATCTGGCAACATTGTTGTTTGCCACAAGGTTCATCGTGGTGATAGTTTCGCCCTTGAATTTAACGTCCATTACGCCGAGTATATCGCCCTTTTTCACGGGAGCCTGTACGCTTTCGTATGCCTTAAAGACCTTCTGCACTCCCGATTCCTTTACCGATTTCGGCATAAGTGCCGTGTAATCGCTTTCGGGTGTCAGTATAACGTGCGTTGCGCTCTCGCCCATTTCGACCTTGACTTCGGTTATCTGCTCGTCCTTGTTTACTACAGTAGCCATTTCAAAGTTTGTGAATGCCCACTTGTAGAGGTTGAGTGCGTCGATCATCGAATACCAGTCGTCATAGTATTCGCCGTTCTTGTCCTTTACCGGTGCGCCGAGCGTCACAAGGATATAGTTGTACTGATTCTTAGCGGCTGAAACAAGGCATCTTCCGGCTTCGTCCGTAGTACCGGTCTTTGTTCCGTATGCGTATTCATATTCGTAAACACTGCCGGGACGAAGAAGTGAGATAGTGCTGTATATAGAGTAACCGCTGGGGTTAGCGTCATTTTTCGGCATCTCGTATTCGTATGTGCTTGTTATTTTCTTGAACAGCGGAAATTTGTCGTAGGCGTATTTTGTCATTTTATACAGGTCTTCCGCAGTTGTGTAGTTGTTGTCGTTATGCAGACCGTGAGCGTTCACAAAGTTTGTTCCGGTACAGCCAAGCTCCTTCGCTTTTTCATTCATCATTCCGATAAACTTTGTGATGCTTCCTCCGCCTATATTATAGGCAAGAATGTTTGCCGCTTCACAGGCAGACGGGAGCATAAGCGCATACAGACAGTCCTTGTATGTCAGGTTGTCCTGCAGCGGCTCTATCGCCGCATTTGACGGGTCGCTGTAGTTCGGGTCCTCGTAGAAATCGTTGAAGCAGTCATAGGGCACTTCCACCTTCTTTGACAAAGCGCCCTCTGACAGATGCTCAAGCGCAATTATACAGGTCATTATTTTTGTGGTTGAAGCAGGGTACATTTTCTTGCTCTCGTTCTTCTTGTACACCACATCTCCCGTATCTGTGTTGACCATATACACAGCCTCGCTGTATATCTTGTCGGTGTTCGGGTCAAAATCATATACCTCGTCGTCGTTTTCCGCAAAAGCGGTAACGGAAAGCGAGCATAACAGCATAGCCCCGCAAAGCAGAGCAGATGCAAAGCGTAATATCTTCTTCATAATTTATTCCGTTCCTTTTCATCGGAGATTTTTTAAATATGTTCCCTATTATTGTATCACATATCGCCGAAAAAGAAAAGACTTTTTTTGACAGTCTATTGAAAAAACCTATATAATTTTTGAAACTGGGGTTTGGGGCGTAGCCCCAAGCGGGGTGAGGGCGGCAGCCCCACACTCAGCCCGGCACGGACGCCGGGCGTGTATGCCCAAATGCTCTGCACGATGCAGAGCCAACTAAGCATACACAACCCTTCACCATGGGGAAGGGGTTTGGGGTTTAGGCAAGGATGCCGAGATAGAACGCACAAAGGCTTTGCAAGGACGCAAAGCCCACAAAGCGTTCTTAAAGGGATAGAGAGTTTGCTCTATTTTTATAAAAATAGACTTTTTTGCTTGTTAATATTTTATTTTGCGTATTCTCCTTGTCGGCTTTCCTTTTTTGTGTTAAAATAGAATAAGAATTTTCTTACAATTCGGCAAGAAAGCCTTATCTGCCGAAAAAGCGGAGTAAAATACAAGGGGGTGAGAGTATGAACGGAAATGTGCGGAGAAATACCAAAACAGCTTTTGTCTGCGTATTGTTTATAATAATTGTTTCTTTGTTTTTCTATCTTCTTACCGCAGGCACAATGCCGGAATCTGTCGATATACCGTCCACAGACAAAATAGCTGATGTCGATTTATCAAAGCAAGGTGTCGGTATAGATATATCCTCCGGCGAATATTACACAGGACGGCTGTATACTCCGGACGATTTTGCAAAAGGCAACATATCACAGGGCAATCCCGATGATAAATATGCCACATTCCGCATAGTGCTACCCCTTGAAAAAGGTGTCACCTACGGACTTTCCGGAGAAACGGCGACCTATGCACAACAGGTTTATATTGACGGAAAACTGCTCAGCGAGGTCGGTAAGGTGTCCGACAATGCCGAAGAATTTGTCCCTGCGACAGACAGATACACGCTATATTTCACCGCACAGGCGGATACTGCGGAGATAATAATCCGTCACGCATGGTTTAATCACAGGACAGGCACGATACAAAAGCTGTGCCTTGCAAAAGCTCCGCTTATATCCGCAAATGACAGGGCGCAGACCGTTTGCGACGGACTTATTGCAGGAACTCTGCTTGCTATGGCAATATTCTTTTTCGGAATGTTCCTTCTCGGAAACAGAAAACGCAGTATGATGTGGTTTTCGCTCACCTGTCTTACTGCGGCCCTGCATTATCTCATATACGAAAGCAAGCAGATAGGCGTACTGTTCCCCTATCTTGACTGGTACACGGAGCATAAACTTGAATACATCACGAATATACTTTACTTCGTGTTTATACTGCTCTATGCCTTTGCCGCACTCGGATTAAGACCGCATAAGCATTTTGTTGTGACCTCCGTATGCTCGGCAGGTGCGATATTGCTGTTCTACATCTTTGCGCCGTCAACCGTTTATACGCATTTTACCGTTGTTGCAGGCGCTGTTATGGCGGTATATCTGATTCTTTCTTCTGTATATATCTGTGTTACGGCGGTAAAACACAGGCTTATGGGCTACATTGACAGCATTATAGTATGCTCAACCGTTGTACTTACCACAGTCGTTTATTTAATAGAAGGGCTTACCTACTTCACGAAGATATTCTACATCCGCTCCTATGCGACTATATTGTTCGTGTTCTGCAATGCGGTCATGCTTACTATAAATCTGTCCAGAACAGAGCGCCGCCTTGACGAATCGAAACAGCGTGAATCGCAGGTCACCCATATGAATGAAACGCTTGAAAAGCTCGACAGGCTGAAAACCGATTTTATGCACAATATCGCCCATGAAATGAAAACTCCGCTCACGGTAATGAGCGGATACGCACAGCTTACCGAAAAACAGATAGAAAAGAATGTCGTAAACGATGAAACATTGTCAAATCTTGAAACGATTTCAAGCGAGGCTCAGCGTCTGTCCGATATGGTGACAAAGCTGCTCTCGGTATCTCATAACGAGGTCACAGCAATGGAGCTGAGCAGATTTGCCGCAAGGGACGTTCTTTCCGATGCGGCGGCGGTTTGCAGACCTATACTTGCAAAGCACGGCAACCGGCTTGTCACAAGGGCGGATAACTGCCCCGATATAATAGCAAACCGTGAAATGCTGCTTCAGGTGCTTATAAATCTGGCTGTAAATTCGGGCAAGCATACCGAGAACGGAACAGTGACATTTTCTGCAGAAAGATCCGCCGACGGTGATAATTTCGCCGTGTTCACGGTATCCGATACCGGAACGGGAATATCCCGTGAGGCGCTTGCACATCTGTTTGACAAAGGCTACAGCACGGACGGCGGAAACGGGCTGGGGCTTTATATCTGCCGTGATATTATAGAATCGACAGGCGGCAAAATAACCGCAGACAGCAGTGAAAACGGAGCGGTGTTCCGCTTTACCGTACCGTGTGGAAAGGAAGATGCAAAGTGAGTACGATTCTGCTTGTAGAGGACAATCCGCATATAATGAAGATAAACAGTTCGTGTCTTTCTATGGAGGATTACAGCGTTCTTGAGGCGGCAGATGCGGCACAGTGTCGCAAGCTGTTGTCCGAGAATGATGTCGACCTTGTGATACTCGATATAATGCTCCCTGACGGTGACGGAATATCGCTTTGCCGTGAGATAAAGGCAAAATACGATATTCCGATACTGTTCCTGTCCGCACTCAGCGAAAACGATGATATTATAACGGCACTGAGAGCAGGCGGCGACGATTATCTGCCGAAGCCCTACGATATTCAGGTGCTGATAGCAAGGGTAGAGGCAAGGCTTCGCTCAGTACGGAAAGACAAGCGTTATATCTCATTCGGAAGGCTCAGACTTGATACGGTTTCAATGGCGGCATATTTTGCCGACAACGACCTGCTCACCACCCAGAAAGAGTTCTCGATTCTGCTTATGCTTGCCCGTAATATCGGCAGTACAGTGCCGAAAGCCGAACTGTACGAAAACGTGTGGGGTCTGCCGTATTCCGACAACGCAAATGCACTGTTCACGGCGGTTTCACGGCTCAATAAAAAACTTGATGATAGCAAAGCCGATGTGACTATCACCTACGAAAGAGGCAAAGGCTACGCACTTGAAAGCATATAGGATGCAGTATAGTGCCGAAAGCCGAACTGTACGAAAACGTGTGGGGCCTGCCGTATTCCGACAACGCAAATGCGCTGTTCACGGCGGTTTCACGGCTCAATAAAAAACTCGATGATAACAAAGCCGATGTGACTATCACCTATGAAAGAGGTAAAGACTACGCACTTGAAAGCATATAGGCTAAACAAAAACCTGTTTCTGCTTGTTTCGCATCCGCACTATCCCTCGCTCCGCACTAAACATCCTTGCCATATGAACGCTCTGTTGGTTTTGCATCCGCACTATCCCCTTGCTTTGCACCACCACCCTTGCCTCCCCTCGAAAAAGGGGAGGTGGCTTGACGGCATTGCAAAACCGTTATTCTACATTATCTTCATTTTGTAATTTACCGGACTGTTTCCAAAATTGCTATACTTTTTGCCGTCAAGACGGTGGGGATTGTGTTTGCTTAGAAGATTTGAAGATAGTACTCCTATTAATTTCAATCCCCACCGTCACGGCTCGGAATAGTTTCAGAATTGTAAAGGCTGGACTATCTGAATACTGTACAGCAAGCCAAAAAATTATATCAGCCGTGCCACCTCCCCTTTTTCGAGGGGAGGCAAGATATGGTGCTTGGCTAAGGCAGTACCGCTATCAAAACGATAGCGATAAAGCATAACATGACAAAATGGGCTTAAACTATGCAGAAAGCAACGCAAATTCCCATCCTACTTGGCTCCTCTCGAAAAAAAGGTGAAGTTCTGTTGTTCGGTCAAGCCGAGCCAACTATGGTGGGGATTGCTCCCCATCTGCACCATCAATGAGATTTTCCGCACTATCCCTCACCCCGCACCACCCCTCCCAAAACCTCACCATTCCTCGAAAAGCAACACTCTCACCCTCGCCTCCTTAAAAGCATACAGACTAAACTAAAAACCGCTCCCGTAACACTCCGGGAGCGGTTTAGCTGTATTCTGTTGTGATTTATCAGTTTGCAACAATGTTTACGAGCTTGCCGGGAACAACTATCTCCTTGCGGATCGTCTTGCCCTCAAGCGACTGTGCGATAGCTTCCTTTGCCATCTTCAGCAGCTCGTCCTTGTCGGCGGCTGTAGGAACGTTTATACGAGCCTTTATCTTACCGCACAGCTGAACTACTATCTCAACGGTGCTGTCAACGCAGAGTGCCTCATCGTATGTTACCCACTGCGCTTCGTTCAGTATGCCGTAGCCGAGCGAATTGTACATTTCCTCGGTGATGTGGGGAGCAAAGGGATTCAAGAGTATCAGCAGCGATTTCATCTCGGCATCATTGATCTTGCCGTTTGCGGTGATCTCGTTGATAAGCGACATCATAGCGGCAATAGCCGTGTTGAATCTCATCTTCTCAATATCTTCGCTGACCTTCTTTATCGTCTTGTGCATTGATGTTCTCAGCTCGTCTGAGTATTCATCGCCACGGACAAGCATATTCTGAAGATTCCATACACGGTCAAGGAAACGCTTGCAGCCCTTCATACTGCTGTCGTTCCACGGAGCAGCCTGCTCATAGTCGCCCATGAACAGAACGTATACACGAAGAACGTCTGCGCCGTATACGTCAACAACGTCATTCGGGTCGATTACGTTGCCTCTTGACTTGCTCATCTTCTCGCCGTCCGGACCTAAGATAAGACCCTGTGCGGTACGCTTTGCGTAAGGCTCGGGAGTGGGAACTTCGCCTATATCGTAAAGGAACTTGTGCCAGAAACGTGAGTAGATCATATGACGGGTAACGTGCTCCATACCGCCGTTGTACCAGTCAACAGGAAGCCAGTATTTGAGCGCTTCCTGCGAAGCAAATTCCTTGTCGTTGTTGGGGTCGCAGTAACGCAGGAAGTACCAGCTCGAGCCTGCCCACTGGGGCATTGTATCTGTTTCTCTGCGTGCGTCCTTGCCGCACTTGGGGCATTTGCAGTGTACGAATGAATCTATCTTTGCAAGCGGGCTTTCGCCGTCCTGACCGGGCTGGAAGTTCTCAACGGGAGGAAGCTCCAGAGGCAATTCCTCATAAGGTACGGGAACAATTCCGCAGTCGGGGCAGTGTACTATCGGGATAGGCTCGCCCCAGTATCTCTGACGGTTGAACGCCCAGTCTTTCATCTTGTACTGTACGCCCTTTTCGCCGCAGCCGAGCTTTGCAAGTACGCCGAGCATCTTTTCGATAGCGTCCTTCTTGTTCGTAATGCCGTTCAGCTCGCCCGAATTCACCATCTCGCCGTCGCCCGTGTAGGCTTCCTTCGAGATGTCGCCGCCCTTGATAACCTCGATTATATCAATGCCGAACTTCTTTGCAAATTCATAGTCACGGGTATCGTGAGCAGGAACCGCCATTATAGCGCCCGTGCCATATCCCATCATTACATAGTCGGAAATGTATATCGGAATTTCCTTGCCGGTAACGGGGTTTACGCCGGTAAGACCGTCTATCTTTACGCCTGTCTTGTCCTTGACAAGCTGTGTTCTTTCGAATTCGCTCTTCTTGCTGCACTCCGTCTTGTAAGCGTCAAGGTCGGCAATGTTCCTTATGGAATCCCTGTACTTTTCTATTATGGGATGCTCGGGAGCGATAACCATAAAGGTAACGCCGTAGAGCGTGTCGGGACGGGTCGTGTAGATACGCAGCTTCTCGCCGTTTTCCTTGATGGAGAAGTTTACGAAAGCGCCTGTAGACTTGCCTATCCAGTTCTCCTGCTGGAGCTTTACGTTAGGCAGATAGTCGACCGTTTCAAGTCCCTGTAACAGCTTGTCGGCATATTCGGTGATACGCAGGTACCATACTTCCTTGGTCTTCTGCACTATCTCGCTGTGGCAGATGTCGCAGTGACCGCCCTGTGAGTCCTCGTTTGAGAGTACGACCTTACAGCTCGGGCAGTAGTTTACGAGCGTCTTATCCCTGAATACAAGGCCGTGCTCGAACATCTTGAGGAATATCCACTGAGTCCACTTGTAATAACGCTCTTCGGTGGTGTCGATGACCCTTGACCAGTCGAACGAGAAGCCGACACGCTTGAGTTGGCTGGTAAATTTTACTATGTTGTTATCGGTGACCTTACGGGGGTGAACGCCGGTCTTGATGGCGGTGTTCTCGGTGGGCAGACCGTAAGCGTCAAAGCCAATCGGGAACAGTACGTTGTAGCCCTGAAGCCTTCTCTTGCGGCTGACTACCTCAAGGCCCGAATAAGCCTTGATATGACCTACATGCATACCTGCGCCGGAGGGGTAGGGGAACTCTACGAGAGCGTAGAATTTCGGCTTGGTACTGCCGTTTTCAGCCTTGAATGTCTGATGCTCGTCCCAGTATTTCTGCCACTTACTTTCTATGGCAGAAAAGTCATATTTTTTCTCTTCCATTTTGCGAGTTGTCCTTTCATACGCCCGATATGGCGGTATAATTCAATTTCAACCTTTATTATAATACAAAAACGGCTGTTCTGTCAAGTAAAGAGGCAAGTAAAGCGGCAACAGTAAATAAGTGTAAAATAAAGGTGAAATATGTAATTCACAGCGTGATGATTTATGATGAACCGGTTTTTACATCGGAATGGGTGTAAACCGTTATGTTATCGGGGGTGACGGCAGATTGACGCAAGAATATCCGAATGATGATTCTTGATGAATATAGATTTTTTCGGCAGAGAGAGGGTTACATCGCAAAAACTTGAAAATTATAGGAGGCTTTTGGTGGCGGATTGCTTCGGGCGGATAATGCGGTTCGGCTTATTAGTGATAATGTCAAATATAGATAATTACGGTATATCGGATTGCTGATAGTTGAATTGGAAGTGTAACGAAACGAGGGGGCATAACAAAGGCTGTAAAAATATGGGGGTGTCGGCGGCGGCAGCTTCGAGTGGATAATGCGATTCGGCTTATTAGTGATAATGTCAAATATAGATAATTGCGGTATATCGGATTGCTGATAGTTGAATTGGAAGTGTAACGAAACGAGGGGGCATAACAAAGGCTGTAAAAATATGGGGGTGTCGGCGGTGGATGGTTCCGGGCGGATAATGCGGTTGGGCTTATTAGTGATAATGTCAAATATAGATAAATGCGTTATATCGGATTACTGATAGTTGAATTGGAAATGTAACGAAACGAGGGGGGCATAACAAAGGCTGTAAAAATATGGGGGTGTCGGCGGCAGCTTCGAGTGGATAATGCGATTCGGCTTTTTTATTGATGATGTAAAATATATATAAATACTGTATATAATATTCGCAATGATAAAACTGAAATCACAACGAAACGAGGGGGAGAAGAAAATCAAAGAGGGTGGGGTTTTGTTTTGTGGAAGATCAAGGGGGCAGGGATGATGTTACGCTTACAATATAATTGATATTAATAATTGCAAAAAGCAATATATCAATTTTAGTATAATGAGTTGTGAATATCGGAGGTTGAATTGTAACTGGCGGAGGGTGCGGAAAGGGAAGCGATTACTGTGTTTAAAGTGCTGTTTTCTTGACAAATGTACTTTGCTGTGTTATTATGATTATATAAATATTTGAAGTGGGAGGAAATGATAATTTATTATCATATGACGCAAATGAAAAGATGTAAGATATATTCTGCGTTGATGAGCGTATGTATTTTGCTGACATCCTGCAGTTCAGGCGGCGGAAGTTCATACGAAACTAAGTCAGAAGCTTCTTCAAATGCGGCTGTGACATCTGTTTCTTCGGTAACTGTCACAACTGCTCCGGTTACAACCGTGCCGGTAACAGCGGCGCAGGTAACAACGGCACCCGAAACAACAAAATCCATCACAACAGTAAAACCCGAAACCGCCGCACCATCTGCTTCAGCTACGGCAACCGCCGCAACGGAAAAGCCGAAATGGATCGAAAATAAAGCAGACGAAACGCTGTATGTAACGGTGGACTGCTATGAACGAACGGGTGCGTATATCGGTGCGCCTGCCGGCTCGATACTGAAGCGGGGCAGTAAGATAGCTGTCACAGCTACGACCGACACGGATTATTACAAATTGAAAAACGGCAGATATATCCACAAGGATTATACGAGTAGGACAAAGCCTGCGGAGACCGCTCAGCCTGCTTCAAACGTACCTGCCGCCGGCTCTTTTGAAGAAGAAGTAAACAAGGTGACACTGAAGCCGGTCAGAACCAACACAAAAAAGCTGGACGATCTGGTTGACAGAATCCTTTCAAAAATAATCACCAAGGGTATGACCAACAGCCAGAAGCTGAAAGCGATATATGATTACATAATTGCAAACTCGTCTTATGAAATGAGAATAATTGATTATGATGAAATGATGACTTTCGGAGATAATGCCTACTTATCAGACGAAGATGCAATAACCGCATATTATGCCTATCTGATTCTGTCTGACGGATATGGCGTGTGCGACAATTATTCTTCCGCATTTACGGTGCTTGCGAGGGCTGTGGGATTCGACTGCTACAGCATAGGCGGAAATGTTGCATATTCCGGCGGAGGATATACCGGACATAAGTGGAACAATATCAAGGTCGGAAACACCTGGTATGAATTTGACACACAGATAGAGGACAAGTATAACGAGCTGAACGGATATACAAGCTATTTTTATTACGGAAAGGTAAGAAACAGCAACCCGACATTATACATCTATCCCGAAAATCTTGACGAGGTTATCGGTTGGTACAAGGGCTTCAGATTTGCCGATCCGATGAAATGCGTTGCCGATATAACGGTCGGTGACAAAAACCTCAAGCTCCGTTATGAGCAGAAAAAGTCAAATCTTGAAATCTGGGGAAATGCTGATTATACCGACGATTATATCAAGTATGAAAACAAGAAACTGCCACAGCTTAATGTCAAGCTGAGTATAAGCGAGGGCACAGCGCCGTTTGACTATGAAGTAATCGTTAGTCACGAAAAAGACGGCACACAAACGTATCTTATGGATGAAACGAAATTTTCGGTAAAGGACAAGAGTGCGACATTCTCCCTTAAGCTGCCGGAATACGGGGAATATACCGTAGAATACAGGATGCGTGACAGTTCCTCAAGAGAGATATTCAAAATGGCATCGGTGTCTGCGTATGACAATTCTGCGCTTAAAGGCGAGCTTACGGTGAAGAAGGAAACAAGAAAAGACCGGCTCGACTACGGAAATACATATGTAAAGCTGAATTATACGGGCGGAGGAAAAGTAAATTGCTTTGACTGCATTGCCTATGGCGATGAAGAAACGGCTTATGGTGTATTCGGCAATGACGAGTGCTGGTTTAATCTGAAAAAGGGGAAGAAATATCTGATTGTAGCGAGCATTACCGATTCTAAGGGCAAGGTGCATGATTTCTCAAAGGAATTTACCTATAAATAAATAATAAAGCTGACCGGTGTCTGTAGGGCACCGGTCAGTCTGTTTGTAGAAAAAGTATGTTTTTTCAAAAAAAGTGCTTGTTCTCAATCCCTATCCCCTTTAGGACACTCTGATGGCTTTGCTTCGTGCAAAGCTTGGTGTGTCCTTATTTCGGCATCCTTGCCGAAAACCCCTTTCCCTGGGAAAGGGGCTATATTACTGGGGCTACCGCCCCTAGACCCTGTCGGGGGCTACGCCCCTGCGACCCCATTTTTATATAATCAAGAGGTTTATCGACAGTCTGAGCTGACCGGTGTCTGTAGGGCACCAGTCAGTCTGTTTGTAGAAAAAGTTTTTTGTTTAATGTGCTTATGTTATATCGTTCGGCTTTGACTATGACAACAGGCTACCGATAGTTCTGTTTATAGGGCAGTGCTTCTCGGGTTCGCTGTTCAAATTAATACACTTGGCGATATGAAAGAGGGATGGTGGGGGTTTGGGAGGGTTGGGGTGGGGCGAGGGATTATTGTCCTTTTGCGATGGTCGTGGGGATAGAGAGGTTAGGTGCAACGGGAGGGGCAAGCCCGCTCCCCTACAAAAAGTGGGTGGGATAATGCGGATGCGAAACCAACAGAGCGTTCATTAATAGGCAAGGGTGGTGGTGCGGAGCGGTGGGGTAGTGCTTGGCAAAATATTTCACTTGACCGGTGGCTGTAGGGTGCGTTTTTTTGTATTATGTGCCGCATTTATGACCGTTTACGCCGTTATAACAACCGTTCGTGCCAAAAAGTTGAAATCGCAAAGCGAATGAGTTATGATATAATTATAAAATTATAAGGGGGAGAGGTATGCTCATCTGCGTTTACGATACCGCAAACGAGGCGGAGATACTGAAAGCGAAAATAACACAGATCGCAACGGCGGCATATCGAAGAATTGCCTACAGGGTATGTCAGAGGTATGAGAGCTTTGTGAATGAGTGTAAGACGGCTGACCTTATAATCGTGCTTGCCGACGGAGCGGACGGTATGGAGGGCGTTATTGCGGCGAAGAATGCCGACAGGGATACGCCTGTAATATGGCTGTCGGACGATGAGGGATTCGGGGCGCAGTCATACAGGCTTGGCTGTACCTATTTCCACAAAAAGCCGATACCGCTTGAAAAGCTGAAGGAGGCACTGCATAAGTGCAGGTGCATGGCATAAGCACGGGTAAATCTACAGGAGGAAAAACATGAAGAAAAAATTTGTACGGCTCATAAGTGCGGTGCTGTCTGCGGCAATGACGCTGACGGCTGTACCGTTATCGGCATTTGCCGAGGGCGAGGCACATACGCATGACGGCGAGAGCAATGTCATCACGACACCGCTTGATTTCAGAGAAAAGACGGCGGACGAAAACGGTGCCGGCTGGAGCTGGGATCATGACACAAAGACGCTGACGCTTGACGAAGTGAACATTCAGGCGACAACAGAAGAGAATATGATGAGCGTCGTAACAGTCCCCGACGGTACGAAAATAGTGCTGAACGGTGAAAACACTATCGTACAGACCGATACCCTCGAAAGCGATACATACGTTCTCAGTGCCGTAAATAATAAAGAGGTCAATTGTGACGGCACAATGACGATCAGCGGCGACGGTGTGCTGAATGCAGAGAACCGCTCTACAGACAGTATGGCACGCTCTCTCGGCGGATCAATAATCCTGAACGGCGGTACAGTAAACGCAACAGGTACTGTAAAGACAAATTCGCTTGAAATACATAATGACGGTGTGCTGAACGCAAATGCGACAACTGCATCTTTTGAGGGTGTGGCTGTCAATGTCAGCGGCGGCATTACTGTTGACGGCAACGGCAGTCTTACTGCAGTAGGTTGTGCTAATGAATCTACGTTAAACAGTGCAATATTGCTTACCAGTAATTTCGGTGACAAAATTTCCGTCAGCGAAAACGGCAGTATTACTGTGCCTGAAGGCAATGCAGCAAGAGTCGGAATATACTACAGCGGAAACAACGGCGACGGAATGGATGCCGAAATAAGCGGCGGTAAGGTCACTGCTTACGGTGCTAAGTATGGCATTTACAAAGTAAACCTTATAATGAGCGGTACAGGCTCGGTATATACTACGGGCGGTTCATACGCTATCGGTCAAACTGTACCGACAATAGACGAGGACGAATTTGTAGTAAAGGGTTCGACCGAGTCCAAGGCTTCAGAAAGCGCTGTAACAGGCGAGGTCAAGCTTAACGGCGGCTATTATGAGATTGACGGAGCGGACGCTAAGACGGTAGTTATAAAGCCTGATACTTCTCCCCGTATAATACTCGGAAAGCAGACAGGAATATTCAAGACGGAAGAGTATGAAATAATTGAAGGCATGGACATGACTGATACCAAGCTCAAGGGTACGGTTTACTTTGATATTACTCTGAAGAATATGAGCGATGAAGAGTTTGCAGACGCAAGAGGCTATTTCGGCGGCGATGAACCCGATTTATTAGCAAGCATAATCAAGACCGATTACGGCTGGGTGTGCATGGTCTGCGATACCGAGTTTTCGACTACATACGACACTGATAATACTCTTACAATAAAGTGCGGAGATATTGTATCCAATACCGTTCAGGTAAAGTCGAATGCAAACCGTTTCAACAAGGTTACACAGGGTGACAACACAAACAGAACGGTTTTCTATACAAACACTTCGCAGGAAGAGAAGGACAATTACAAGCTTGTAAGCACCTATACGGTTGACAGTGAAAGCATAAGCTATAACTGGTACAGTACGAACAGTGCATATAGTGCAGATGAGCTCGGTGCGGCAGTATCCGGAAGCAACGGCGAATTCAAGCTTGCGGATAATATTCCTGCCGGAAATTATGTTCTGTATTGCGATATAACCTATTCAGACGGTGACAGCACAGAAACTGTTACAGAAAAATTTACATTTACATATAAAGAATGTGCACATGAAAACGGTTATTCCGACGGTAAATGCACAAACTGCGGAGCGTTATGTGATCACAGCGATATTGACATTAACACGGGTAAGTGTAACGAGTGTGCGCATCAGTTTGTTGCTACAATCAGCACAGACGGCAATGCGCCGACAGGCTATGACACGCTCGCAGACTGCCTTGACAGCATTACTGCCGAAACCGGAAACTATGTTAAGATCTATCAGGATATCGGCGATGCATCGGCAACTGCAACTTTAGATACTATAGATGTAAAACACAATGTTATGATCGACCTTAACGGTCACAAGCTGAACAATATCAAGCTTGGGGTCAACAAACTTGGGGTCAACAAAGACGTCACGCTTACATTAACCGGCACAGCGGGCAGTTATGTTACGCAGGTGTATGTTCGCAAAGGCGGCGGATCATTCATAATTGACAGCGAAGCAAATGTAGAATTTAATACAATTTTTGTTGAGGACAGTGCACGGCTTGCTGTAAACGATGGCGCAAAAGTAACTACAGAACAGTTGACTGTGATAGCATCCGTGAATGATGACGGAACTACAACGACATCTGTAAAGCTCGCTACGGGAATGAAGTTAGGTGGGCTGACATATCATCGCCAAAACAATTCCGGCGCTCTGAAATTAGGCAATCTTCTTGATGTTACCCGGCAGGCACTGCGACGTGAAGATAACGGCAATTATCTTGATCTTTATAAAGAATATGGAAGTATGGGTTATTCCGTTGCGCTTACTGTTGTTGAGCATACTGACGCTGACCACAAATACGGCAGTGGAACAGGCAAGTGCGAGGAGTGCGGAAAGCCCTGCGAGCATGGCGGTGATATAAACACGGACACCGGCATCTGCTCAATCTGCGGTGCGGTTGTGTCTGTCGCACTCTATACAGACAAGAACGGAAGCTTAAAGTATGTAGATACCGATGAGCTTCACTCTTTACTGAATGAATACAACGGAAGCGGTACGATAAAGCTGTTTAAGGATTATTCTAAACCAAGCGCTCAGTATGACTTATACGGAGAGCTTACAATTGACGTAAACGGACGCCAATTTAAAATCCGGAGTATTACTCCTTGCAAAAGCGGAAAGCTTACGATCAAAAACAGCGGCAATCCGGTTATGCTCGGTTGTAATGTATATCCGACAAACGACGCTTCATACGCCGGCGGTACGCTTATAATAGACGGCGATGTAGTTTTAGACACTTCGATCTATGTATATGATTCGAGTACGGTTATACTGAAAGACGGTACATATACTGCCGGACTTTACGCAAGGGACAGCAAGACATTATATGATATGCTCGGAGAGGGTAAGGCTTTCTTCAAGGCTGACGGAACCCTTTTCAATGCAAGCGTTAAGGAAATATCAAGCAGTGTAACGCTGATAGTCAAAGACCACAGCCATACCTATGTTGACGGCAAGTGCGGCTGCGGATATGTTTGCCCTCACAGCGATGTTAACAGCGAAACGGGTAAGTGTAACGAGTGTGAATATCAGTATGCGGCTGTTATCGTAAAGGATGGGGCTGTAGCTTCCGTTTATGAAGAAAATGAGATGGAAGCGGCTTTTGAAGCGGCTGACAGTGACGCAAACACCGGCTGTATATTAAAAGTATACAAGAATTATACAGGCAGCTATACAACGCTCAGCGGTAAGTTCACGCTGTGGATCGCTGAGAAAGCCAATGTAGGTACGTTAACTGTTTCGGGAGATATAACCGTTACGGGATCGGGAAAAAATAATCGTATTTATGGCGATTTCAATGTAGCGGCCAGCGGTAAGCTGACATTTGACGAAAACTGCGGCGCTAAGGGAACTGTGTCGGTAGGTGCAGGTACATTTGACTGCTATCGTTCACTCGGCATAATACTCAATATAAACGATGCAAGCAGTGACGTAATTCTTCACGACGGAGCTTTCCTAAAAATACGCTATAACGGCGGCGGGGACAGAGCAAACGCAGAAATACTGACTTTATTGGCTGAGAACCGTATGTTTATGACGTCTTCCGATGTGCCGATAGACGGCTCAAAAACACTGTTGAAAGACGGTTTTGCAACACCTGTTATTGTAGCACCACATGAAGATCACGGTTACGACAGCACAACGGGTAAGTGTACGATTTGCGGTAAGCGGTGCGGTCATACGGATGTTGACAGCGAAACGGGTATGTGCAAAACCTGTCAGTATGAGTTCGTTGCTACGCTGACTGTAGGCGACAAGGTAACCGGCTTTGATTCACTGAGCGATTGCCTTAGCAAGACTTCAGAAGACAGCGAAAACTATGTAAAGATTTATAAGAATATCGATGATAGAACAACTATAAATGTAAATCATACTGTTACTGTTGACCTTAACGGTCATAAGCTGTATTATATCGAACTCAAGGTCAACAACGACAATGGTGCCGGTAATCTTACATTGACCGGCTCAGAGGACAGCTATATTAGTCAAGTGGATGTTTGCGGAGGTAGAACATTTAAAATTGATAGCGACGCAAATATAAACTTCGAAACAATTTTTGTTGAGGCAGGTGCGCGGTTCGAAGTAAGCTACGGTGCAAATGTAACTGTAAATACTTTGGTCGTGAAGGAATCTTTAAAGCTTTACGGAAGAACAACAACATCTGTAAGGCTTGCTACGGGAATGAGAATAGGTACGTTGATCTATGAACTCGACCGCAACTCCGGCTCCGGCAACCTGCTGCTTTATTCTCTGCTTGGAGAAGGTAAGGCACTGCAATATGACAACAGCGGTGAGTATGTTGATATTTATGAAAAGTTTACATCAAAGATTATACACGATTCGTTTACTGTTGTAGATCATTACGAACACAGCTACGACAAAGCAACGGGCAAGTGCGTCTGCGGATATGTATGCCCCCACAGCGATGTTGACAGCAAAACGGGTGTATGCTCTACCTGCAAATATCAGCTTACTGCGGGCGTTTTGGGCGTGGGAACAGCGAAGTATTTCGATAATATAGATGACGCTTTTGTTGCGGCATTATCGGCGGAAAACAACGGCTGTACGCTGACATTGTATAAGAACTGTGAGATTACACAGAACGTAGAAATCGGCAATACAACGGTTACTGTCGATGTGAACGGATATTCACTCGGCGGAGAGGCGGATATAAGTGTAAATAACGGTGGTGTGCTGTACCTTAAGGACAGCAGGAAAAGCACCTACTACGGATGCATAGACGCACCTTTTAGTGTAAACGGCGGTACGCTTATAAACGGTACTGCAGACGGCGGCAGTTCAGCCGCAGATGTACTCAATTTAGTCATTAACAGTGCTAAGTGTGTCGAAATATACGGCGGCATATTTGAGAATGTTTATATTGCACACGCAAGCGGTGTAGCTTTATACGGCGGAAGGTACAACACCATCTGCGGCGAGGAAAGCAACAGCACACCTGTAAACGATCTGCTTGCAAAGGGTTATGCATTTGCGACCGTACAAGAATTCACAACTCTCCCCGAAAGTATAGTTGACGGCAGTGCGAAGACGATCGGCGACGGACTTACAAATGTCATGGTTGTAGCGCATGAGCATAGATACAACGTGGAAACGGGCAAGTGTCCGTGCGGCGTTTGTGCGCTTGCTATATTTACCGAGACAACACAAAGCTCTGAAACTTATACATTTATTGAAAGCGAAACACAGTTTAAAAATATTGCGGAAAATGAGGCTGACGGTGTATTAAAGCTGACCGGCGATGTAGATTGTATTGTTAAGGGCATAATAATAAACGGCAATAAAACGATCGACATGAACGGTCATACGCTGAATGTTTCGGTCGGTACCGAGGAAATAAGCGCAGTAGCGGTTTACGGAAATGTAACCTTTGAAAACAGCGGAAGCAGCCGTGCAGTTATAAACGCCACCGGCGTTTATTCCTATGGAATGGTAACTGTAAACGGAGATATTGAATTCGATACTTTTGCAACATTTGAAGACGGCGACGCTTTGATCAATGCCGGAGTATTCAAGAGCATTTATGTTCAGGGAAGAAGTGTAATTGAAATACTGGGTAGCGGTAAGGCGCTTGCAAGTGAAAGCGGAGAAATACTGAATGCAAGCGTACAACAAATATACAGAGCAGGCGATAATATATTTGTTACGGCTCACCCGAAGCATACATACGATGATCACGGCAACTGCGCTTGCGGATATAAGTGTCTGCATGACGGCGAGGGTCAGGTAAATGAAGACAGCGCCAACAAGGTGTGCAGTGAGTGCGGTGCGAAAATTTACGCAAAGGTAACTACTGCCGACGGAAAGGTAAAGTATTTCGACGACATAACCGAGGGCTTACGGTATGCGGATAAGGCTGAAAACAAGGGCTGTGTTTTCACTCTTGTAACAACCGGTGGACTTGAGAACGATATTACATTGTCAAGCGGTCAGTTTACTATTACCGCGATCGACGACAATTATATCAACGCTTATACACGGAAGATCAATATTAAGGGTGCAGAAATTACTGTTGAGAACTGCGCTTTTAATTGCTTTGTAGGTTTATATAGCGGTTCTCTTACATACCCTGAAGGCTCGACCTCCGTTTGCATTAACGGTATTAGTGTATTTGGCGGTACTTTAAATATCAGTGACGGCGTAAGTGAAAACTTCGGTGCTAATAAATTTACTATATCAGACACTGCAACGGACGCAAAGGTGACTATAGGCGGCGGTATTTACGGTGAGATCAAACTCGGACAGTATACGTTTAAGGATATACTGGCAAGCGGCACTCGCTTAATAAGCGTTGAATACTCGCAGGAGACTGATGAGATAATAGCTACTAATGAATTATTATACAGCATTGTTTCCGAACAAAACACCTTGGGCGTTGATGATGACAAAGACTATCGGTTTGTCAAGTGCGACCATAAGAATGAGGACGGCAGTTATGCCTTTAATGACAGCGGTATATGCAAATACTGTAACTCTGAGTTTGCCGCAAGCGTAAGCTATACGGCTGACGGCGGCGAAAAGACAGAGCTGTTCAGCAATATATGCGACGCTTTTGACAAGGCTAATGGGGTAGGTACGGCTACTATAACGCTGTGCAGGGATATTGCAGACAGTGAAATTGCACATGAAATAAATGTTACGGGCAATCTAACGCTTGCACTGAACGGCAAAACATTGGGTGCTACGGATAAAGCAAAAAAAATATATATTTGCGGCAGCACGCTTACCGTGAATGGAAACGGTAAAGTATGGAGCGCAATTGAAGCTAAGCCGGACTCGAAATTAACCATTACAAACGGCGAATACTACGATGTGTATGCCCTTTCAGACAGTGAAGTGGTAATCCTGGATGGTATAATAGACTGCTTATCCGTTTATGGTACGGGTAAAGCAGAGGTCAGCGGCGGTAAATTCAAGTATTTGTTTATGTACAACGGCAAGGCAATCGAATCTGTACTGGCAGACGGTTATGCGTATAAAAATGCTGACGGCACTTGGCTTTCGATTGATGAGCGTGAAAAAGATAGCTATTTGGGCGGTTCTATAGGAGCGTTATCCGTAGAAGAAGCGCCGATAAAGAGCGCAAGTATTGCGTGGGTAGGCGAAGAAGCGCCTGTTATATACCGTAACGGAGAGAAATATTTATACGTCGATATTACATACGAATTGGCGGTCGGTTCAAGGGGTGCAACCTATTCGGATTTTGTAAACGGCAATAATCGCATTAAAGATTATAATTTGTACAATAAATATATGGTACACTGTTATGAAATCGGTAAGCTTGCGGCTAAAGACGGCGAGGTTGAATATTACATTGTACTTAAGTGCAACGGATACGAATATAAGTCGAATGTGCTTAAGCTTACACTTGCGACCTGCTCACACCCGAAGGATAGCTTTTCATACGAAAACGACGGTTTTGTAATCTGCGGTATATGTGATGCATTGATAGAAGCCGAGGTAGTAGATGCTGACGGCAAGTCGTTAGGCTATGCGGATATAGAGAGTGCCATAAAGCTGGCACAGGAGAACGAGGGCAGCACTGTAAAGCTGATGTCGGAAGGAGTATCTGAGTCCGTTACCGTGACAGGCGGCAGGTTTACTGTTGACTTTAACGGTAAGAAGGTATTTTATCAGTTCGATGTCAACGGCGGTGACGTGACTTTCACTTCTTCGGTAAAACAAGCCGATGTAGAAACTCTGATAAGCGGAATCGAAGTAAACGGAACTGACGCTAAGGTTACAATTGACGGTAAAATCAAGCTGGGAAGTGTAACATTAACAAGCGGTGCGCTTGCAGTAAACAGTGCCGAGAGTTATATTAAAGAACTGTCAATAAATGGCGGAAAGACTGTTGTAAACGGTGCAAATATTGATGCACTGAAAGCTAACGGCGGAGACACGGTCATCAATTATGTTACAGCCGATTCTTTAAGCGTGAATATCAACGGGTCCGGTAGCATCTCTATCGTAACCGGCGAGTTCGGCAGCACCACTTGCAAAACAGACAGCGGTTATACTTTAGGTATGGCAATTGCGAGTGGAAGCGTAGTTTTCGGCAATAATATAAATGGCTTTACTGTTTACACATACGATGCTATTCAGACCATGACCAAAACCGATAGAATTTTTGTTGAAAAGTGCAGCCATAAGGACGGAAACGGCAGTTATGTGCTTGATGGTAATCCCTGTCCTTACTGCAATGAGGAAATCGTTGCAACTGTAAGCTATACGGCAAACGGCGGCGAAGAGACGGATCTGTTCAGCGATATTTATGACGCTTTTGACAAGGCTAATGAGATAGGTACGGCTACTGTAACGCTGCAGAAGAACATCACGGACGATATTACAGATACGATAGCTGTTACAGGCAATGTTACGCTTGAACTTAACGGTAAAAGGCTCTCACAACCCGGTACTGATGTATGGTATTCCATAGAAGTAACGAGCGGTAAGCTGACCGTTAACGGCAGTGGCTTAATAAAACGTGTTGCCGTTTGCAACGGCAGCGATGCGGAAATCAACGGTGGTACTTTCTCTGACTTCATAATTAAAGACGGCGGTAACGCTGTAATTAAAGGCGGTCAATTCTACAGCTTACAGGTTTCAGGCGAAGGCAGAAACGTAGGACAGCTTCTTGCGGACGGCTATGCCTATTGGAGTTTTATCGATTCCGGCATCTGGTCTACTATTGCAGAGCGTGAAAAGCAGGATATAGCTAATGTAGAAGTAAGGACAGCGCCGATAAAGAGCGCAACGGCGACAGCAAATAAGACTGTGCTGTACCGCAACGGCGGAGGTGCACGGCAGATCTTATTTAACTTCAATGTTAATACAAGCGACGGATACACGATAAGCGATGCCAATAAGGTCACAGTCGGTTTATATGTAGGCGATACCTTAATAAGAGAGCTCGACTTCGTCGGAAATTCATATACGTTTGCAAATGCAGATGAAATTTCCGATACTGACGGCACTGTAAAGGCACATCTTGTTATCAAGCTGAACGGATATGAGTATGTGACGAATGATGTCGAGTTTGAAATGGCGACCTGTACGCATCCGTATGACGCATTAACGACAGACGAGTATGATTACTATCGTTGTTCGTTATGTGATGCCAGCATAAATGCGATACTTGTTAAAACAAACGGCGACAAGGCATGCTATACCGACAATGTGCCCGAAGCATTTGAATCAGCACAGCTTGAGGAGAACAACGGCTGTACATTAGAATTATACAGAGGTGTGAACAGAGACTGTGAGATCACACAGGGCAGCTTTACCGTTTTATTCAAGAAAACGGGAAGTGCATCTGCTGTGATCAAAGTAAGCGGCGGAAATGTCAAGTTCACGGGAGATGACGGCTGTACATTGTCGAAGTATCCGGGAAGCTCTGTGGGATATCTCATAGCTGTAACGGGCGGCACGGTAACGTTTGATAATATAACTATCGACGATGACAGTATCAGCGTAAGCGGCGGCAAGACTGTTATAAACGGCGGTACTTATAATAAGCTGAGCGTCAGCGGAGGTACGGTCACTATAAACAGCGGTACATTCAGCAGCATAGATGTAAGCGCAGAGGGCAAGGCACTGAAAGATCTGCTCGGCGAGAACAAGGCGTTTGCGACAAGCGACGGAAAGCTGTTTGACGCAAGCAAGGTTTCGGAAAGCGATAATTCACTTACGGTAATCGACCACAGCAAGCATGAGTATGACGAAACAGGAAGGTGCGGCTGCGGTTATCAGTGCCCGCATGATGACGTTGATACCAAAGCAGGCGTGTGCAGAGAGTGTAACACAAAGATATACGCTGCAATCACTGTAAAGAGTGAGACCGGAACAACGGTAAAATACTTTACAAAACTTACGGAAGCATTTGAGTTTGCGGCAAAGAACGAAAACAAGGGCTGTACGCTGAAAATGCTCAGAGATTTCTTCGATAGAAATACTGACATTAACGTAAACGGCGGAAAACTTACTGTCGATATGAACGGCTTTGGTGTCTATATCAATAGCTTTAACGGATCCGGAACCCAAATCACTATACGCAGTGACAGTAAGTGTACTTTTGGGGTTGAAAATGGATTTAGCATGGACGGCGGCACTGTTACTTTCTCGGGAGAGGTCAGCGTAGTTTGCCAGAATGTGAAATTAAATGCCACATACTTCTCCTCCTATGTTGAAACGCTGAAAATTGACACGCTGATTTTAGAAGACGGTGTTCTGCTTAAACAGCTGGCAAGTATCACGAATGCTAATATCGCTAATATAGACTGCTCAAGTGAAATTTATCTTTATCAAATTTTAGCGAGCGGCAGCCGTGTCGATTCTCAGCTGTACAGCGCTCTGAAAGCAAACGCTTCGTCAAACTTCGATAACGTAAGAATAATAAGATGCGACCACCCGGACGGTGTGGGCAGAGATAACCGTTGCATATACTGCAATTCATTGATCGCTGCAAGCGTAAGCTATACCGAGAACGGAGCGGAAAAGACAGAATATTTTGTTAAGGAAGATCTGGGAAAGGCGTTTGCCAAGGCAAACAGCGTTGCAAGTGCAACAATAACAATGCTGATGTCTTCCGTTTATGATACAGACTACCTCCCTGTTACAGGTGATGTTACACTTATTGCAAATGGCGATAACGCCATCTTGTATAATACAGTAAAGGTCGCCGATGGCGGTAAGCTGACACTTAGAGGCAACGCCAATATTTTCGCTGTAATTGCCGAGCCGGGCTCCAGGTTGACTGCCGAAGAAGCCACAAGAATCGCATATCTCACCGTAAACGGCGGAGATGTTAAGCTCAGCGGCGGACAATATGATAACATTACGGTAAAAGATGGCAAGATAACAGATATTCTGGCTGACGGCTATGCGTATAAGAAAACAGAGGGCGGTGCATGGCTGACGCTTAAAGAACGTGAGGTGTCGGAAGCAAGCGGTGTTACCGTTGCTAAGGCGCCGATAGTAAAAGCAACGCTTAGCACAGAAATAAACAAGCTGTATCGCAACAGCAACGCAAACCCCACGCTGAAGTTCAACCTTGCTCTTGCTCACGGCTCGAACCTGAACGACTCGTATGTAAGTAAGAGATACGGTATAAACTCCTATGTAAGCGGAGATATAATTTATAGCAGCTTAAGCGCACTTATAAAGGACGCTAAATTGTCGGCAGACGAAATAATTGATAAGGCGGGCGACAGCGATGCTGCCAAGATATACTTCGTAGTTACTACCGGTGACGGCTATGAAATAAAGTCGAACACTGTAAGCATAGACCTTGTTGACTGTGATCATTCTCAGGTGGTCGATCCTACAGCGGACAAGGAAACCGCAGGTAATATTACCGAGCCGACATATTGCGAGATATGCGAGAGCAAGTTCAATGCAAAGATAACAAAGGGCGACGATGTCAGGTATTATAACAATCTTGACGAGGCTGCGAAAGACGCTCAGAAGAGCGAAAACGAGGGCTGTACCTTATATCCGCTTTATAACAAGAACGGATACGGCGGTCAGTTAGTCATAACCGAAGGTAACTTCACGCTCAAGTACGCAGTTCGTACAGCGTTCTCACGTCCGATCATCATAAACGGCAAGGCAAAGCTGACGGTTACGGGACGTTGTTCGGTGACAGCGTTTGAGAATCAAGACGCATTCATAGTGCAGGGCGGTGATGTCACATTTGACGGGCTTGCTACAGGCAGCAATGTGACCATAAACGGCGGAAATGTTACAATGGCCGCAAACAATATAAATTGCCTTACTATAAACGGCGGTAATGTATCCATTTCGTCAGGTGGGTTTGCCGAAATCGTAACTACGGTCAGTGATAAGGTGATAGCCGATTATATCGATCCCGGCTTCTGGGTACAGGACAGAGGAACAAAAGAGTGGATAGATATATACAGCCTTAATAAGGCAACGGCATCATCGACAAACGGACTTACGGTACGGTTGTGTCCGATGCAGATAATCAAGCCGATTGATACTGTATATTACACCAACGGCTATTATCCAGACGGTATACCGTCACTTCAAATAAGTGCAGTGCCGTGGTATTCAGGCGAGGTCGACGCAAAAGTTGCTTATCAGTGGATCGCCATTGATGAAAACGGCTACGAAACAGTGATAGAGGGCGCTACAGACAGAAAGCTGTCGCTCGAAAATCTCACAACGGGCAGGTACTACTGCCGTCTTACCTACAGCAATGCTGCAACGGCGGGAGTTTCGATGAAGTCGGACGTTGTAACGGCTACGATAACCGAATGTGAGCATTCCGGAGGAGAGGCTACCTGCACCAAAAAGGCAAAGTGTGAAATATGCGGAGCGGAGTATGGTGAACCTCTCGGTCACGACTATGTTGTAATCAAAGTAGTTGAGCCTGACTATTTCAACAAAGGCTACAGCGTATTTGAATGCACAAGATGCGAGGATACGTATCTCGGAAACTATGTTCCCGTAAAGCCTATTCCCGATGTGGAAGAAATAGCGGTTGAAAAGACGACATACAATGAAGTCGATATAAGCTGGAAGGATATAAGCGACGTTGACGGATTCAATGTCGAATGCTATGTCGGCGATCAGTGGAAGAAGATCGACTGCAGTGCTGAGGGCGACAGAGCAGTGGCAAAGCTGAGCGGTCTTTCGGCAGGCCTTAAATATAAGGTAAGGATAGTGGCTTATGCAGGAAGTGTCATCGGCAAGTACAGATATTTCTATGTAGATACAGTTCCTTCTCCCGTATGGAATATAAATACGGTGAAGGCTACCGATGAAACGGTAAGAATAAGCTGGAACAGAAACACCAGAGCGGACGGCTACAAGGTAGAGTGGTACATTGATAATCAGTGGTCTGTAAAGACTGTTACCGGCAACAATAATATAGCGGCGGTTATAGACGGACTTTGTGCAGGAACACGATATAAAGTAAGGGTAAGCGCATATAAGGGCGACCTTTACAGCCCGTATACATACGGCTATATCAATACGCTCCCGTCAAAAGTTACTGGTATTACGCAGACAGTCACATCTTCTTCGTTTACGCTTAAATGGGATAAGAACGAAAGTGCAGACGGTTATACTGTTCAGTACTATGCAGACGGTAAGTGGAACGAAAAGTCGCTCGTCGGCAATGACAAAACTACCGTTACAATAGGCTCGCTTAAGGGCTACAAAACCTACAAGGTCAGAATAAAGGCTTATAAGGGTGAGCTTCAGAGTACATTCGACGACATCTATATCACTACCGCTCCGACAAAGGTCGACGGTCTTAAGGTAAAGAGCGCAGTTGACTCAAAGGCAGTAGTTATATGGAATGCGGATGCAACCGCTGACGGATATAACGTAGGATATTATATCGGCGGTAAGTGGGTCGAAAAGACCATAACCGATAATAAGACAGCAATGGCTGAACTTGACGGACTTACACCTTACAGCACATATAAGGTAAGGGTAAGAGCGTATAAGGGCAATCTGTACGGCGATTACAGCTATACTACGGTTACTGCAGTGCTTTCACCGGTAACCAATATCAAGGTTGTATCGGCAAAAAGCAACTCGATAACCGTTAAGTGGGGTAAAAACGCAAGTGCAGACGGATATAAGGTTGAAATTTACAAAGGCGGCAAGTGGGTCAAAAAGACGTTAAAGGGCAGTACGAATGCTACTGTCACTATTGGCGGACTCAGGGCCGGAAGCGTGTATAAGGTAAGGATTGCGTCTTATAAGGGTGCAAATACAAGCACTTTTACTTATGCGAATGTGAATACAGCCAAATAAGCTGACAGTAAAAAAGAGAACACCGGGCGACCGGTGTTCTTTTTTGTGTATCGGATGCGTTTTTACTATAAGAACAAACTGAGCCGTAAGCAAGAGTGCTTACGGCTGTAGTTTGTTTATTGCTTTTTATGATGCCGCCGTTTCGCTGTCCTGCGGTAAGCAGAATTTCGAAAAAGGCGAATCCGGTGCGGCTCACGGCCGCCGCTTACTTGAAGTATCTGTTCAGCAGACCCTCGAAAGCCTTGCCGTGACGGGCTTCATCCTTAGCCATCTCGTGAACTGTGTCGTGGATAGCGTCAAGATTTAACTGCTTTGCTCTCTTTGCGAGGTCAAGCTTGCCCTGTGTAGCGCCGTGCTCTGCGGCAACTCTCTTTTCAAGGTTTTCCTTAGTCGATGCGCTTACAACATCGCCTAAAAGCTCTGCGAACTTTGCTGCGTGTTCAGCCTCTTCCCAAGCTGCCTTTTCGTAGTAAAGGCCTACCTCGGGGTAACCTTCTCTGTGAGCGGCTCTTGCCATAGCGAGATACATACCTACCTCTGTGCATTCGCCCTCGAAGTTTGCCTTTAAGCCTGCGATGATCTCCTCATCCTCAACAGCCTTTGCAACGCCTACCTTATGCTCGTCAGCAAATACCAGCTTATCGTTTTCCTTGAGTTCTGTGAACTTGCTGCCGGGAACCTTGCACTGGGGGCAGAACTCGGGAGGTGTATCTCCCTCATGAACGTAACCGCATACCGGACATACCCACTTTTTCATAGTAAATTACCTATCCTTTCATAGTGATAAAATCATTATTTTCTTATTGTTATTAGCGAAATCAGTAACGTTTACTGATTTGTTGGTTTTATTATAACCGATACTTCGGCGTTTGTCAAGAGGTTTTTGAAAATTTTTTTGTAAAAATTAGGTTAGTTAGGACTTACTAAAAAGGATGAGGTTTTGGAAGGGTTGGTGTGGGGCGAGTTGTGATTGTGAACGCTTAGAAGTTTTAGGGATAGAAGTTCTATCAACTTCAATCCCCACCGTCTTGACGGCAGACCGACTTAGTAATTATAAAAGTCGGATATATCGCATAAAAACGCTGTAAAATTAGGCTTGTGCCTTGCCGTCAAGCCACCTCCCCTTTTTCGAGGGGAGGCAAGGGTGATAGCGATTTGCTACATTTTGCGAAACCGGCAAAGTGTTTATAAGCCAAGTTTGGTGTTTGCAGTTTATATGCGGTTGTGATGAATTGTAGGAATATTCGTAGTGGAGTGGGCGGGATAGTGCGGATACAGAATCATATCGGAGAATACAGATGTTAGCATTACGAAAAGTGAGAGGGATAGTGCGGTTTTGGAAGTTTAGGGCGGCTTGGGAGGAGAATTACCGTTTTCAGCCGATTAAATGCCGTTTGTGCCTTTTTCGTTGCAATTGCCGAGAAAAACGATTATAATTAATATGTGAGAATATGGTTATAATTACGGCTAAGAGAAAAGGAGAGCTTATGAGAAAAACAAGCGAAAAGATATTACGGACACTGCTTGCGGCATCGGTGCTTACAACGGCTGTGCTATCGAGCGGCTGCCTTGACGATGAGGAGGAGATTTCCGACGGCACGGCAAGCGACAACAGGCAGACGAGTGACGGCGGTAATTCGGAAGGCAGTGAAAGCAGTGATAATAAATATGACGGAAGTGTTACGGGCAGTCGTGCGTCAAAGCTGACGTTCAGCGGCTCGGACGGGATAAGCATTGCAAGAAAACAGCGTGAAGCCGAAAAACCTATGGGCGAGGACGGCACACAGACGGTATTCGTTTATATGTGCGGAAGCGACCTTGAAAGCGAGAACGGGCTTGCGAGCGGCGACATTGAGGAAATGATCGCAGGGTCACAAAGCGAGAACGTGAAATTCGTCATTCAGACGGGCGGCGCGGGAGCGTGGGCGGATACATACGGCATCTCTGCCGAAAAGACACAGCGTTATGTTGTAACCGGCGGAGAAATAAGCCTTATCGAAGAAAAAGAGTCTGTCAATATGGGCAAGGAGGATGTGCTTGTCGATTTTTTAAGCTGGGGTATAGAAAACTATGCGGCGGCTAAAATGGGGCTTATCTTCTGGAATCACGGCGGAGGAAGTATAAGCGGCGTGTGCTTCGACGAGCTTAACGAGAACGATTCGCTGTCGCTTGAGGAAATAGACACTGCGCTTACATCTGTATATGACAAGATGACGGATAAGTTTGCGTTCATCGGCTTTGACGCTTGCCTTATGGCAACGGTCGAAACGGCGAATATGCTTGTTCCGCACGCTGACTATATGTTTGCGTCTGAGGAAACGGAGCCGGGATACGGCTGGGATTATACCGAGATAGCAGGCTTTATGGAAAGTAATCCGACAGCGGATACAGCCGAACTCGGAAAGACGGTCGCTGACAGCTTTATGGCATCGTGCGAGGCTATCGGTGCAGGCGGCGAGGCTACGCTTTCGATAACGGATCTCAGCCGAATAGACGAACTTGTAAAGGCGGTGAATGATGCCGCCGAGGAAATGAACGATATTTCTTCCGACCCTGCACTGCTTGCGAATGCGGTAAGAAGCATCTATACCGTAAGAGCATACGGCAGTAACAACGATACAGAGGGATATACCAACATGGTGGATCTCGGCTCTATGATAGCAGCTACGGTATCGGGCGACAAGGCGGACAAGGTCATGTCGGCGCTTGAAAAGGCGGTAGTGTATAACATCTACGGTGAGGACAAGGACGGCTCAACAGGGCTTTCGACCTACTATCCGTTCGGCGTTTCCGGCTCTGCCGAGCTTGCCACATTCGGCAAGGTGTGCGTAAGTCCGTACTATATGACGTTTGTTGACAGAATCGCATACGGCGCACAAAACGGCAGTACGGACGGGTACAGCGGTGAAAAAACATGGCTTGCGGACGGTGCGGTGTACTGGAGCGACGGGGATTATTCCGACTACGAGAGCAACTGGGAACATTACAACAACAAGATCGACAATATGGGCTTCTGCGGTGATAAGAGCAGTGTGCAGATAGATGTCGGACCTGTGCTTGACGATGAGGGAACGTTCTACTTCAATGTTACGGACGATACTATAAACAACCTTGCGAGCGTAAACTGCTCGGTTTACCGTGTTGACGAAGAAACGGGTGAGCTTATCGAATTCGGCGTTGACCAGAGTACGAAGGTCGATTTCTCATCGGGACTGGTCGAGGATAATTTCAGCGGTCAGTGGTATATGATAGAGAATAATCTTATCCCTATGTTCATAGTAGAGAAGAACGGAAACAGCTCGGTTTACACATCACCTATAAAGCTCAACGGCAAGGAAACAAATCTGCGTATAGCTATGACGCAGGACGGCAATGCGTATGACATAACGGCGCTTGGAACATGGGACGGCGTAAACGAAAACGGCGAGTCGGCAAGGAGTGTTGTTCCGCTTAAAGAGGGAGATGTCATAGTGCCGATATTCAATACTTACGACAGCGAGGGTAACTTTGCAGGCAAGGCGGAGGGCGATGAATGCACCTACAGCGGCGACAATATGATAGAGTTTGTCAATCTGCCTGCAGGCGACTACAGATACAGCTTTGTTATAAACGACATTTACGGAAACGTGTGCTATACCGGCTTCACGGTGTTTACGACAGACGATGACGGGAATGTGTTCTTTACGCCGGAAGAGTAGTAAAAACAGCAAGCTGTATCGATCACGCATTTTTCTTTTACAAAAAAACTAAGAGGAGAACCCCTATGCCAAACCGGATCATCACAGATATTTCAGATTATATCTTTGTGTCAGGAGAACCTCAAAAGGTCGATGCGATTTTTCTGCCGGGCGGCTCACACCCCGAACAGCCCGAATATGCCGCAGAATTATACCGACAAGGTTTGACTGATTGGATAGTCCCGTCAGGAGGAGTAAGCGTTAAAGAGGAAAAATGGCACGGCGTCCGCTCAAAAGCGGAAATTTATAGTGGCGATTACCGGTCAGACTGCGAGTTTTTTACAGATGTACTCGTAAAAAACGGCGTTCCGCAGACTGCGATCATTGAAGAAAGCAAGTCGGGGCATACCCGTGATAATGCATTTCTCTCTCGTAAAGCCGTTGATGAAAAGGGCATAATGATAAAAAGCGGTATAATTGTTTGTAAAGCCTTTCATGCTCGCCGATGCTTAATGCTGTATCAAATGGCTTTCCCGAATGTTGATATGACGGTCTGCCCCGTACATTGCTATAACATCACCAAAGAAAACTGGTATACGACCGAAAAAGGAACCGATCGAGTGCTCGGTGAGCTTGCACGGTGCGGAAATCAGTTTGTCGGCGATCTCAAGACTTATCTTGATCTGATATGAAAATACTGTGCTGCCTTCAGTAAAAACAGCAAGCCGTATCAAGTTTCGGCTTTCTCGTTTGTGATAAAATGAATACAGTCGAAAAGATGGAAGAAAGCTGTACGGGAGAAAAACAGATGAACGGGATAAACGAATGGCATATGAATATTCAGAATATTGTTGACGACATAGACAGGTGTATCAGAAGCGGCGAGGACGAAAGGCTGACGCTCGGCAGGCTGTCGCAGACGTTTGGCTATTCGGAATACTATGTTTCAAGGAAATTCAGCGAAATATCGGGAATGAAGCTCAGGGATTATATGAGATACCGCAGGCTTGCTTTTGCGCTGAGGGAACTGAGAGATACCGACAAGGGCATACTTGACACCAGCTTGATTTTATGTTATATTATAGATACAAAAAGAGGGAAACGACAGACGGTCGCTCCCAATAGAAGTTAAAGTTATAACCGCTTTAGTTGGTAGCTAGGGGCGGTTATTTCTTTTTATTTGTAAAATTTATAACAAAAGAAATGATACAGAATATCATAACGGTAAATCCCGTTAGGAAAATACCAATCTGAATTAAGTTGTCCAGAGTTATGTACACAGCTTCACCTCCTTTCAAAGTGCTTTTGCACTTTCGGGAGATGAATTGACCGCCTGACGTCCAAGGTTTCCTCGTGAATATTTTAGCATATTATCGGGGAGAATGCAACTTCATAAACAGCCGCTCCCAAGATTGAGTTAAAAATCAACCGCTTTTTAATCGGGGCGGTTTCAGACTGTCGATAAACCTATATCGTTGATAAAAAAGGGGTCGCAGGGGCGTAGCCCCCGACGGGGTCTAGGGGCGGTAGCCCCAGTAATATAGCCCCTTTCCCGGGGAAAGGGGTTTGGGGATAGGGATTGAGGACAAGCACTTTTTTGAAAAAAACATACTTTTTCTACAAACTGCAACCGCCTTTTAAATAGGGCGGCTTTCTTGTTTTCTCCTCACGGTGTAAAAATATCGGCAAGCAGTCGTATTTTTCGTCAAAGCACTTGATTTTTCGGGCGGTTTGGTTTAAAATAATAATGATATTGCGTTCAGCAAAAATAAATTCAGAAAGGTATCTTATTTAAATGAAAATTCTGGTAGTAAATGCCGGCAGTTCATCACTGAAGTATCAGCTTATAGATATGAAGGATGAGTCGGTCATAGCAAAGGGAAATTGCGAGCGTATCGGTATAGACGGAAAGATCACTCACAAGACATTTGACGGCAGGGAATATGTAGAGGAATGTTCGTTCCCCACTCACACAGAGGCTTTTGAAAAGCTGGTTGAGGTAATGACAAAGGGCGACGCCGCCGTTATCAAGGATATGAGCGAGATAGGCGCTGTAGGTCACAGAATAGTGCAGGGCGCTGAGGTATTCACAAAGACAACGATCGTAACAGACGAGGTTATAGATCAGATAGACGGTCTTGCAGACCTTGCTCCCGTACATAACCACGCACACGCACTTGCGCTGAGAGCCTGCAAGAAGGTTATCCCCGAAACAACTCCTCAGGTAGTAGTATTCGATACGGCGTTCCACCAGACAATGCCTCCCAAGGCTTATATGTTCGGTATGCCTTATGAGTGCTATGAGCAGTTCCATGTAAGAAAGTACGGCTTCCACGGAACATCACACCGCTTTGTATCAATGAAGTACGGCGAGGTCACAGGCAAGAGCCTTGAAGGTCTTAACATCGTATCTTGCCACCTCGGCAACGGTTCATCCATAACAGCTATCAAGGACGGAAAGTCTGTAGATACATCAATGGGCTTTACTCCTCTTGACGGTATCATCATGGGTACACGCTCGGGCAGTGTTGACCCCTCGGCTGTTGAATTCGTACAGAACAAGCTGGGCTTCACTCCCGCACAGATGAGCGACTATCTCAACAAGAAGTCGGGCTTCCTCGGACTTTCGGGTCAGTTCAGCGACAACAGAGATATTACAAGTGCCGCACAGCAGGGCGACAAGCGTTCACAGCTTGTTACAGATATGCTGACATACGAGATAAAGAAGTACATCGGTTCTTACACAGCCGCTATGAACGGTCTTGACGTTGTTATCTTCACAGGCGGTATCGGCGAGAACGCTCCGGAAGTAAGAAAGGGCGTATGCGAGAATATGGAATATCTCGGCATCAAGCTCGACAGTTCTGTAAACGACGGCTTAAAGGGCAAGCTCACAAAGATTTCTGCTCCCGACAGCAAGGTTGAGGTATGGGTAATTCCTACAAACGAGGAACTTCTTATCGCCCGTGATACACTTGAAATCACAGGTCTTGACAAGAATGCGTAAGTGAAGCGACAGATATAGGCGATTTCCCCGCTCCCGAGGTTTCGGGGGCGGGGTTTTTTATGCAAAAATGGGGATGGGTATTGCAAAAAGTGAGGAAAAGTGGTAATATTGAAGTATAAAAATTGCGATAACGGATAAAATAGCGGAAATAAAAATTGCGATAAAGCATAAAAACGCTTTTATAAAAAATGCGATTATTCTTGAAATCGGCAAAATAAAAAATGCGAAAAAGGAGAAAGCCTATGTTCAAGCGGAAGATATACGACAAAATGTTACAGTGGAAAAATGAATCGGGCGGCAATACTGCTCTGCTTGTAGAGGGTGCAAGGCGTATCGGAAAATCGACAGTCGTTGAGGAGTTTGCAAAGAACGAATATGAAAGCTATATACTTGTTGATTTTGCTACAGCGTCGAAAGAGGTCAGAGAGCTTTTTGACGATGTTTCCGATCTTAATTATCTTTTTTTGCAGCTTCAGCTTCAGTACAGAAAGGATCTGCACGAACGAAGGTCGGTTATCATATTTGACGAAGTTCAGCTATGTCCTATGGCACGGCAGGCTATAAAAACGCTTGTCAAAGATCACAGATATGACTATATAGAAACGGGTTCGCTGATTTCTATAAAGAAAAATGTCAGAGATATAGTAATCCCGAGTGAAGAAAGAAAAATCAGTATGTACCCTATGGACTATGAGGAATTTCTGTGGGCACTCGGTGACGAAACGACATTTTCTTTACTAAGACAATGCTTTGAAAAAAATATTCCGCTCGGGGACGCAGTACACCGTAAACAGCTAAGGCAGTTCAGACTATATATGCTTGTCGGTGGAATGCCGCAGGCGGTCAGCACTTATATTGAAAGCAATAATTTCAGAAAAGTTGATGAAATTAAGCGTGATATACTAAATCTTTATGAGGCGGATTTTGCAAAAATAGATCAGACGGGCAGGCTCTCGATGCTGTTTGATGCAATACCGGCACAGCTTAATAAGAATGTAGCCAGATTTCAGCCGGGTACAGTAATCGGTAAAGAGCAATCGGACAAAATTCTGGAGCTTATTGCCGAGCTTAAGGATTCAAAGACTGTCCTTGTTTCGTATAATGTAAATGACCCTAACACCGGAATGTCAAGCACTAAAGATTTATCCCGTTTTAAACTGTTCCTTAGTGACACGGGGTTGTTTGTAACGCTTATGTTCAAGGATAAGGATTTCACGGAAAATGATATATATCAGAAAGTCCTCAGTGATAAGCTGAGCGTCAATCTCGGATATTTATATGAAAATGCTGTCGCACAGTGTATTGCAAGTAACGGTGACGAATTATTTTATCATACGATTATGAACAAAGAAACAAGGCATAATTATGAGGTTGATTTCCTGCTTGTAAGGAAAAACAAGATAGTGCCGATAGAGGTAAAATCATCGGGTTATAAAACGCATAGATCGCTTGATGTGTTTACCGAAAAATATTCCGGGCGGATACTGAACAGATACATTGTGTATACAAAGGATATGTGCAAGGAACAGGACATTTTATGTGTTCCGGTTTATATGGCAATGTTTATATAATCGAATATGCGAAAGGCTGTAATTATGGAAGTCAGAAAAGCGGAGATAAAAGACCTTGACATTGTGGTTCAAATGAAAATGGATATGTTCAAAGAGGTAGGTTCGGTAACGTTGCTTCAGGAGAACGCCGAGAGTAAAATATACGCAAAATATAAAGAACTGTACTCACAGGAAAAATGCTGTCACTATCTCGTATATGAAAACAGCAAGGCGGTTGCGTGCGGCGGCGCTGTGATAAAGGAAGATGTGCCGTTCTGCTTTTTCAAAACTCCGATGTACGGATATGTCATTGATGTATATTGCGTTCCCGAAAAGAGAAGAAACGGATATGCTTCTCTTATAATGAAAGAACTTATCGAATGGCTTAAAGGCAAGGGAGTTCACAATGTACGGCTGAAACCGTCGGCTGTCGGACGGCGGCTGTATGAAAAAATCGGATTCAGCGACAGCGGAGAAATGGAAATGTGGATTTAAAATATTACGGAGTGTAATATGCGGCACAAAGGTAAAACGCTGTTTTTGATATAAAGCGGTCTGCTTTGGAAATTGCGGAATTTTTGGTTGACCGCCGGAGTGAAATCGGTTATAATATAATTAGCGACAACTAACTTTAGAACAGGAGCGGAAAAACCATGCAGAAAGTAAGTAATATGACAAAGGAAGAGCTGGCGCATTACGGAACGCTTATCGGCGAAGCCTTCGCCGCAGAGGGCGACGGTATTGCTACAACTGCGCCTCGTGAGGATATTATAAAGGCGTTTGAGATAATGACGGAGTATTTCTATAACTCGGGGGTTTTGTACACTACGTCCGACAATCACGAGGGGTTTCTTGCATATTGGCGCAAAAGCACTAAAATAAAGCTGAAGCCTGCGTTACATATGGTCGGGAGAATGCTCAGGGAGATGTCATTTCGCAGTGTGAGGATAGTGGCAGGTTCAAGCGAGGAGCTTTACGCCAAAGTCTACAAAAAGGAAAAGGATTATGTAGCGGTGTCGATGGTGGTAGTTCTGCGTGAATATCAGGGAAAAGGATATATGAAAAGAATACTGGAACACCCTTTTTCCGAAGCGGCAAGGGAGGGTATACCCTGCGTGCTTGATACCGACACTGAGCTTAAGGTAGCTAAATACACTAAGTGCGGAATGAAGAATACCGCTAAAAAGCAACTGAAATCCGGTCAGTATCTGTATACTATGGAGTACAGGGAAGATTGACGGGTTCGGATAGCATATTGAATACAGATTTTTTCCGTCCCGGGTTATCGGGGCGGAATTTTTGGTTGCAAGTGCAGGAAATACGCTTTTTTACAGCGGTTTTATGCTGTAAACGCTTGACAACAGAGCCGAAATAATGTACCATTAAAGTATCTTAAAACGTAAATCCGCCCGTGTGACAGGCTTACGGGCGAAAAGGAAGTAACAATGGAAAAGAAGAAAAAATCTTATCTGAGCAAAGCGGTGTTCGGATTGCTTATCGTGGCTTTTACGGTATGCTGTATTATTGCCGCACCGATAACCGAAGCCAAGGGTACGCTGTGGTCGCTGTTTCCTCCGGTCATAGCAATAGGACTTGCGCTTATCACAAAGGAAGTGTATTCCTCGTTGTTTGTCGGAATATTGTCGGGAGGAATAATCTATGCGGCGGCATCGGGAACGGGATTTGAGGGAACGTTCAAGGCGGTCGTGCAGGACGGACTTATAACAAATCTTTCAAACGCATACAATGTCGGAATACTGGTGTTCCTTGTTGTGCTGGGAATAATAGTTGTACTGATGAACAAGGCGGGCGGCAGCCGTGCCTACGGTGAATGGGCGGCGGCTCATATCAAGGGCAGACGGGGAGCTGCACTGTCAACGTTTTTCCTCGGTGTGCTGATATTCGTAGACGATTATTTCAACTGTCTGACGGTAGGCTCTGTAATGAGGCCGATAACCGACAAGCACAACATATCACGTTCAAAGCTTGCTTATCTTATAGATTCGACAGCCGCACCTATCTGCATTATTGCACCTATCTCATCGTGGGCGGCGGCGGTAAGCGGTACGGTCGAGGGCGTAAACGGAATATCACTGTTCATAAACACTATCCCGTATAATCTGTACGCATTTTTAACGATACTTATGGTAATATTCATATCGGCGAGCGATACGGATTACGGACCGATGAAAATACACGAGGATAACGCAAAGAACGGTGATATTTTCACGACACAAAACAATACTTATGAGCAGGACGCACAGCCGGTGACCGAGCGTGGCAGGGTTATTGACCTTATACTTCCGGTTGCTGTGCTTATCGTGCTCTGCGTTGTGGGTATGATCTATACCGGCGGATTTTTCTCCGGTACGGATTTTGTGACGGCATTTGCAAACTGCGATGCGGCTTACGGTCTGTCGCTCGGCTCTATCTCGGCGCTGATAGTTATAATCGCATATTATATGTTCCGCCGTGTGCTGAAGTTCAACGAATGTATGGATTCTATCGCCGCAGGATTCAAGCAGATGGTGCCTGCGATACTTATACTGACTTTTGCGTGGACACTTAAAACGATGACGAACCACCTTGAAGCAGGTGCGTTTGTTTCGGGAGTGGTACAGAGTGCAACGGCGCTGAGCGTGCTTCTGCCTGTAATACTGTTCGTGGTGGCTATCGGGCTTGCTTTTGCAACGGGTACATCGTGGGGAACGTTCGGCATACTTATCCCTATCGTTACGAGCGTGTTTGATGCGGAGCTTGCGAATGTTTCGCAGACGGGAGAAATTCCGTCAATGGTCATCATCTGCATTTCAGCCTGCCTTGCGGGTGCGGTGTGCGGCGACCACTGTTCGCCTATCTCGGACACCACCATTATGGCATCGACAGGTGCACAGTGCGACCACGTCAATCACGTTTCGACACAGCTGCCGTATGCGCTGACAGTTGCGGCGGTGTGCGTTGTCGGCTATCTGCTGTCGGGCTTTGTGCATAACGTATTCATAGTGCTTGGCTTCTCGGTGGCTCTTATGCTGGCGGTGCTGTTTGGAATAAGATTTTTTGTAAAGAGAAAAGAAGGCAGAGGCTGAGAAATGGCAACATCGCAGGAATATATAGAGTTCGTATGTGAACAGCTTGTCGGTATCGAAAACGTGCGGTATAAAAAGATGTTCGGCGAATATATGGTTTATGTTAACGATAAGCCTGTCCTGCTTGTCTGCGACAATACGGTATATGTTAAAAAGCTCCCCGAAATCGAAGAACTTATGTCGGGCGCTGAGTGCGGTGTGCCGTATGACAGTGCAAAGGAGCATTATATACTTGATATAGAGGACAGGGAGCTTGCGGCAAAGGCGGTCGAAATTCTCGAACGGATAACACCTGTGCCGAAAAAGAGAAGTAAGAAGAAATAAAGAGAAAATGGGGTTTGGGGTGTAGCCCTGATGTGAGTTGCCAGTCATTGCTTGGCAATGGCGACAGTCCTGCACTTAGTCCCCAGCAAGGATAACTGATAACACAACTATGAGAACAAGCAAGATAGTAAAAACACTTCTCGAAATGTATAAGTGGTGAGAGTTATTAAACTATTATCCTGAGTATTTCTTTTCCTCAAGTCACAGTTCATTGATGTTACCAGTTCGAAATTTGTTAATACAAGAGGAACAATAACAAAAACGGAGATTTTATTATGAGCAAACCAAATAAATATAAAATTGTTGATCTATTTAGTGGTGCAGGAGGATTAGAACTCGGCTTTGAGCAGGCAGGTTACGATATTGTGTTTTCAACCGATTTTGATGAATATTGCGAAAAAGTGCACTTAGCTAATCGTCCAAATATTCCATTTTTAAAAATTGATATTTATGCCTTGGATGAAAAAACATTAGATAAATATGTAACTGAAGGAATCGATGTTTTAGTTGGAGGACCTCCTTGCCAAGGTTTTTCTACCATAGGGAAAAGAATATCTTCAGACCCTAATAAACGTTATCAAAAAGATCCTAGAAACACATTGTTCAAAGAATATATTAGAATACTCACTTATCTCAAACCAAAATTTTTTCTTATGGAAAATGTTGAGGGTCTGTTAACAAGAGATAAAGGCACAATTTTTAAGGAAATCAAAAAAACTTTTGCTGCTACAGGATATGAATTTAATTATGCAGTGCTTAATGCCGCTGATTATGGGGTTCCGCAAATTAGAAACAGAATCTTCTTTTATGGAAATCGTGTTGGAGTGAAAATGGCTCCACCCAAACCAACACATTCTGAAAACGGTGCAATTCCTTGGACTACTGTAGGAACTGCTATTGGCGATTTGGCAGATAAAGATCAAAGCCAAGCCAATAATCACGTTCCTCTCAAGCACGGAGAAATTAATATAAGAAGATATCAGTTAATCCCAGAGGGTGGGCGACTTCCTGAAAATGACCTTCCGCCAGAATTATATAGAAAGAACTTTGGAAACACCTTTAAAAGATTGCATAGAAACAAGCCTTCGCTTACAATGGTGCCGGGACATAATGCATTTCCCATTCACCCTTGGCTGGACAGAAGCCTCACAGTTCGTGAAGCTGCCAGAATTCAAACTTTTCCCGATGATTATATTTTTATAGGACCTAGGGATAAGCAATGCATGCAAGTTGGAAATGCTGTGCCTCCAATGATGGCAAAAGCTTGGGCAGAGCAAATCAAAAAGGAGTTAGATACATATTATGAATCAACCAAAAAAGAATAATGGTCTTACATTTATAGATTTATTCAGCGGTGCTGGCGGTTTGTTAAGGGGGTTTATTGATGCCGGCTTCTCCCCCTCTTTTTCTGTCGAAATGTGGGAATCTGCAATTGAAACACATAATATAAACTATCCTTTTGTTCCGATGATAAACGCTGATATACGAACAATTAGCAATGACGATCTGGTAAAATACCGAAATAAAATAGATGTTATCATAGGTGGTCCTCCTTGTCAGGGATTTTCAACCATAGGAAAACGCTTGGTTAAGGATCCTCGTAATGAATTGGTTTTTGAATTCATTCGTTTTGTCGATACAATAAAACCCAAAGCATTTTTAATGGAAAATGTACGTGGTTTGCTTTCTTCTGATGGAGGTAAAATCAAAGGTGCTATAGAGGAAGAATTTAAAAAAATAGGATACAGAGTAGTTTCTAGTGTTTTATGTGCAGCAGATTATGGTGTACCACAAGTGCGTAACAGAGTGTTTTTTTTGGGATTTCGTAATGATCTTAATATTGTTCCAACATTTCCAAAAAAAACGCATACAAAAGAAACCTACGCCACTGTTGGAGAAGCCATAAATGATCTTGTTGGTAAAGAAAATGAGATTCCTAATCATGTTCCAATGAAACACAACCCTACCGTAACAGAAAGGATAAAATACATTAAAGAGGGCGAGGGCATTCCCAAAGATGGACTTCCTTCAGATATTGCATATGGATCTCGCAGTGATTATGCAAAGAATGAATTAAAGAACTTTAGCCACGTATATAGACGTTTGAGTCGTTTTAAACCCGCAACTACAATGGTACCGGGACACAATGCATTCCCATTGCACCCAGTAGAAAATAGAAGCCTAACTGTTCGTGAAGCTGCTAGAATTCAAACTTTCCCTGATGACGTTGTTTTCTGCGGAACACGACAAAATCAATGCATACAGGTCGGAAATGCAGTCCCTGTGAAACTGGCTTATCAGTTAGCCAAACATATAGAAAATATTTTAAAAGGAGGTTCTAATAATGGGTGAGTTACACGATGCTTCCGCAACAATGTATGGTGATACTATATTAACTAAAATCAGAAACGCAGATAGCAATTTCAAACAAATTTTCTCAACATCAATCGTTCGAACCGGTGACTGGGATTGGCCTCGTCCTGATTATGTTTGTTATGACGAGGATTTGAAAGTCACATATGCTTTAGAATTTAAACCGCCATTCCAAAGCAAACGTGAATATTTGACTGGTTTAGGGCAATCGTTGGCATATCTTCAGAAGCATATGTATTCTGGACTTATCGTTCCTTTTGTTGCTGATGATGGGTTTCATATCGCCGATTTTATTGCAAATACATTAAAAGCACCGGAATTCAACAACGTTGCAACATCACTTTATGCATATGATTACAATACATCTGATATTAACATTCTGCGTCCTATTACAACATTAAGAAACGCCTCAGCAATAAAGACAAAAGCTGTAGAGGATAAGACTTTTTGGTGTTGGTGGCGTGATCTTAGCCATTACGAGTTATATGATCTTTTGAATTTAAGTTTTCTGTTCAATGATTATAAAGGTGACATCTACACGGATCATATATACCCTACATTTTACAAAATGATGGTTGATAAGAAAACCAAACAATGGGACGGAACTCCTCGTAACAAAGGTGGCTCCGAAGCATCTATGAAAGCAGAAAAACAGAATTACAAAATTCCGCTTGTACAGTTAGAATTATGGTCAAGAAGTGAAGGTCGCTTAACAGATCTTGGCTTTGAACTTTTGGAAATCGGCAAAAAATTTGGTCCAGATAGTAAAAGGTTTATGGACAAATTGGCATATTTAGTTTTAGTTAATGGACGTCATCTTGACTTGATTAACTTAGTGGATAAGTTCCAAAAACTGACTGATGTTTCTCCTACAAGCGAGGCACATACTGTTGCATTAGAAACATTTCTAAGCGACAACGGCTGCATTGGAAAGCGGAAACCTACAGCAATAAAGACTGGTGCAAAAAACAGTTATATGCGTGATGAAATGAAACTCTGGAATAAATTTGGTCTGCTATATGCTTATAGCAAACGTTCATATTTCTTCCCTGGTGAAGGATACAAGTTTAATTGGGAGCGTATAACAGACGTACTTATCTCGGGAAGTCAGAGATTTTAACGAAATATATTACCACAATATGAAAGTATGCTTGCGATTCAGAAGTGAAATTGAGGTATGTTTATTATGTTGTTTGATGAAAAGAAATTAAATGTTTTTGACAATAATGAATCACGAACTTATTTCAAAGAAATTCTGCAGTCATATTATAGTCAAAACTACTGCGCAACAATAGTTGATGTGCTATATAGAGTTGTAGCAGATTTCCCTAAAGCTATATAATAAACATGGGAGGGAAAAGCAAAGGCAAGTTACGATGAAGAAATTCAAGAAAATGATAGTGCGGATGTACCAGGAAGATGGACGGGCGATAAAAAGTCTGTCTGAGGAGAACCACGTTTCAAAGAACGGAAGCAGATACATAGCCCCCGACAGGGACTAGGGGCGGTAGCCCCAGTAATATAGCCCCGGCACGGATGCCGGGCGTGTATGCCGCAAGGCTTTGCAGGACGCAAAGCCAACCAAGCATACACAGCCCTTTACCACGGGGAAGGGGTTTGGGGTTAGGGATTGAGAACAAGCACTTTTTTGGAAAAACAGACTTTTTCTACAAGCTGAAATGACGCTACCTTGTCGGTAACGTCATTTTTTATGCCTTATATTCACGGCTGAATTTCAGCCGCCTGTCTTTTCCGCATTGCGCTCCAGCTTACAAAGCCGTATATGTCATTTACAAAGAAAATCACAAAGCAGACTACGACCGAGATATAGCTTATATCGGTCAAGGCGGCGAGCGACCACAGGATTATAAGCACTATATCATTTGCGGCATAGGCGACAGCGAAGAAACGGTTGCGGCGGAATGTGAGATATACGGCGAGGAAGCTCGTTGTGACGGAAACGGTACTCGGAATAAGGTTTGCCGTGTTGAAAAAGTCGAGTACGAAGTAGAAAACTACGGTGACAACGGCGGTGAGTATGAACATAAAGAGAACCTCGCCCCTGTGGATATGATTTACCTTTACCTCAGCCTTGCCCTTTGCAAACGGGTTTCTTATCCAGCTTATAAAAGCGGCAAGCGCCATAGGTCCTGTTAGTCCGAGATAGGTTATCATCTCGCCGTAATAGGCAAAGGAGAAGGAGATTATCGCATAGAGTATGCTGAAAATCACGCCGAGAGCCTGTCCTATGGGGTTGCCCTTGGCATTGAGCAAAAGCGAGGTAGCGCCGATAAGCGACGCTATGACGGACAGTATCCCGTCCTTGCCGAACATAACAGCAGAGCCTGTTATCAGCACTAACGAGCCTATCCATAGTATTTTTTCAAAGGTTGTGAAGTAGTTGTTCAGTTTTCTGAGCATTATATCCTCCGTAAATTTACCGAAAAAGCACCGCAGGTACATCTTCAAAGACCTAACGATGTACTGACGGTGCTTTCGCATCTCTACCCGGTGGCAGAATTATTTTATTGTTTGTATTGTTATTTTAGCATAACGGTCGGGGGTTGTCAAGAAGTGCAGCGATAGCTTATGCCGCAGAGTAGTTTACCACAGCTATTTCGGTGAGATTTTTTTCGAGCGTTGAAATAATTTGCTCCAATCGCTCGGCAACATCGGCGGTATATGCGGTTTCACCGCACTGAGTACACTTATAACAGGGTACATTTTTGATGATAACTATACAGTTTTTCAACTCGGCAAAATGTGTGGTTGTGCTTTCGGTCATATCGCCTTTACAATAAAAACAGATCATGCTAATCTCCGGATAAATAAACCGTAGGAACACAACGGTTCAAGTCAATGCTCCATAATCCTTCCGTACAACTCGGGGCGGCGGTCACGGAACACGCCCCAGCTCTGACGCAGGTCACGGTTCTGCTCGTGGTCGATGACCGCTGTTATAACCGCCTCGTCCGTTCTGTCAGCCTCTGAAACTATCGCTCCCGTAGCATCGGTTATGAATGACGAGCCATAGAAGGTCAGCGATGAGTTTTGATTCTGATTTTCGGGGGTGGGGTGAACGTACTCTGTACCTATTCTGTTTGCGGCGATAACGGGAACAAGGTTTGCCGCCGAATGACCCTGCATAGCCCTTCTCCAGTGGGGCATCGAGTCGCACTCCAGTATAGGCTCACTGCCGATAGCGGTGGGGTAGAGGAGCATATCTGCGCCCATAAGAGCCATACAGCGTGCCGCCTCCGGAAACCACTGATCCCAGCATATGCCGACACCGATACAGCCGAACTTTGTATTCCATACCTTGAAGCCTGTGTCGCCCGGTGTGAAGTAGAACTTCTCCTGATAGAAATGGTCATCGGGTATGTGGCTCTTACGGTATATTCCCATAAGCGAGCCGTCACAGTCTATCATAGCTATCGTATTGAAAAATGCGTTTCCGTGCTTTTCGTAGAAGCTGACGGGGATAACCGTACCGGTTTCCTTTGCGACCTGCATAAAACGCTTTACGGCAGGATTTTCTTCGGTTTTGTCGGCAAGATAATAGTAATCGTAATTCTTCTCCTGACAAAAGTACGGAAGCTCGAACAGCTCGGGGAGAAGTATCACATTTGCTCCGTCCGATGCCGCCTGTCTTACCATACGCTCTGCCTTTGCTATATTTTCTTCACGGTCGTCACTGCAGCTCATCTGTACTGCCGCAACCTTGACATTACTTATCATAGGGAGTTTCCTTTCTGACAAATGACGGTATCTGGTGGGTTATGCAATGGATATTGCCGCCGCCGATAAGTATATCACGGGCGTATATCTGTATTATCTCACGGTCGGGGAATACCTTCTGTACCTCACTCTTTGCTCTGAGGTCATACTCTGTATTCTCACCGCCGAAAGCAGGCATTACCACAACCTTATTGCCTATATAAAGATTTACATAGCTTGCGCTGAGCGGGCTTACGGTATCTCTTGTAGGCTCGCCGTCAAACAGGTCAAGACCTGCGACTTCTTCCTCGGTCATATATATCGGATTTGGCATAGCGAGCTTTACAACGTCTATCTTTCTGCCGAGTGCGTCTGTGCTGTTTTCAAGCACGTCAAGGCAGGCACGGCACATCCTGTACTGCTCGCTCGTTTCGTCCTCGCACCACGATAAAAGCACGGTGTGGGGAGCGGCGAACACGCAGATGTTGTCAACGTGTTCGTTTGTTTCATCGCCCAGTATACCGCCCGGAAGCCATATTACTTTTTTTGCGCCGAGGCCCTCACAGAGATTTTCTTCGATTTCCGCTTTGGATAGCTGAGGATTTCTTCCTGCGCTGAGCAGACACGCTTCAGTGGTAAGAATCGTACCCTCGCCGTCAGCGCTTATACTTCCGCCCTCAAGAACGAAGTCGCTGAAGTCATAAACATCGACATCGAGCATATCGCAGACCTTGCGTGCTATCTTGTTATCCTTGTCCCACGGGAAATAAAGCCCGTCAACAAGACCGCCCCACGCATTGAAATACCAGTCAACACCACGCATATCACCCTTATCGTTCACGACAAACTCGGGGGAAACATCTCTCGCCCACGCATCGTCAGAGGACATCTCGACAACACGGATATGAGGGGGGAGCATTCTGCGTGCGTTTTCATACTGTTCAAATGAGGCAAGAACGGTGACCTTTTCGCTTTTTGCAATGGCGCAGGCAACCTCGCAGAACGCTTTTTTTGCCTTTACTCCGCCGTACTGCCACGAATCCGGCCGCTCGGGGAATATTATTATACAGCCGCTGTGCGAGGAAAACTCCGCAGGCATACGGTAGCCGTCAATGAGCGGCGTTGAGTCGGAAATAATCTTCAAGAAAAGCTCCTTTTTGAACGCTTACATATCTCTGCCGAGATCGAAAGCCTTTTCGTTTATTTCTATAACCTTTGCGGGTACGCACTTTTCAACTGCCTTTTTCCAAGCGTCAAGCTCGATGCCGGGAAGTACCTTTGAAAGAACGCCCATAAGCACAACGTTAACGGCTCTTGCACTGCCGGCTTTTTCTGCGGCTGAGAGAGCGTCAACTGCGATAATGTTTATACCCATAGCCTTTATCTTGTCGATAATGCCGTCGGGATATTCAGCCGCACCCGTGATAACGGGCATAGGGCTTATCTTCTGTGTGTTTGTGATTATTGTACCGTCTTTTTTGAGATATGATACATAACGTGCGGCTTCAAGCTGTTCAAAGCTTACTATCATATCAGCCTGACCCTTTTCGATAACGGGGCTGTATACCTTTTCGCCGTATCTTATATATGTTACGACAGAACCGCCACGCTGTGACATTCCGTGTACTTCGCTTACCTTAACCTCATAGCCTGCCGTGCCGAGAACACTGCCGAGTATACGGCTTGCAAGAAGTGTACCCTGTCCGCCAACGCCGACTATCATTATTGATTTTGTTTCCATAGCTATATTCCTTTCAGAGCTTATTCCTTGATAGCGTCAAACTTACAGAGCTGTTCGCACAGTCCGCAGCCTACGCACAGGGTATTGTCGATAGTGATGCACTTGTCGCCTGAAACCAGTGCGGGACAGCCTATTCTCATACAGGACTTGCAGTTCTTGCACTTGTCGGCATCTATATGGAACGGAGGCTTGTGCTTTACGGTCTTGAGCAGAGCACAGGGCTTGCGTGCGATTATGAGCGAAGGCTCAGCCTTTGCAAGCTCCTCCTTTATAACCCTTTCGGTTTCGGCAAGGTCGCCGGGGTCTACAACTGTAACGCTGTTTATGCCGATAGCGTGAGCGAGTGCTTCAAGGTTAACGGCAGACGCAGGATCGCCGTATATGTTCTTGCCGTTTGCAGGGTTGTTCTGATGGCCTGTCATACCTGTAATACTGTTATCAAGGACGATAACGGTAGAATTACTGCGGTTGTATGCAATGTCAACAAGGCTCGTGATACCGCTGTGCATAAATGTGCTGTCACCGATAACGGCTACCGCCTTGCCCTCGTATTCGCCCTTTCTGCCCTTGTTGAAGCCGTGCAGACCGCTTATGCTTGCGCCCATACATACTGTCGTGTCGATCGCACTGAGAGGAGCGGCGGCACCGAGCGTGTAACAGCCTATATCGCCGCTTACCATAACGCCGAGCTTTTTGAGTATGTAGAATACGCCTCTGTGGGGACATCCTGCACAGAGTACGGGAGGACGAACGGGTATCTCGGCATCAAGAGTCTGCCATTCATCCTTTTCACCGAGAACGACCTGTCTTACTTTGCTCTGGAAGTATTCGCCCTGAAGGGTGAACAGCTCCTTGCCCTTTACGTCAATGCCGTTCTTGCGGCAGTGTGTTTCGATAACATCGTCAAGCTCTTCGATAACATAGAGCGTCTTTACCTTAGCGGCAAAGTCCTTTATCAGCTTTACGGGCAGAGGGTTTACCATACCGAGCTTTAAGTAGCTTGCCTTGTCGCCCAGCGCTTCCTTTGCGTACTGGTAGCAGATGCCCGATGTGATAACGCCTATCTCGTCACTGTTCATCTCGACTGTGTTTATGCCCGATGTTTCGGCATATTCGATAAGGTCGAGTGTACGCTGTTCAACTACAACGTGCTTCTTTATAGCGTTTGCGGGAACCATTACGTTCTTTGCGATATTCTTCTTGTATTCGGGGATAGCGTGGGGGATTCTGTCTGCTGTTGTTACAGCCGACTGAGAGTGGCTTACTCTTGTTGTAAGTCTTAAAATCACGGGAGTATCGAACTTTTCCGAAATCTCATAAGCAAGCTTTGCGTAGTCCTTGCACTCCTGTGAGTCGGACGGTTCAAGCATAGGAACCTTAGCGCCGATGGCATAGTGGCGTGAGTCCTGCTCGTTCTGTGAGCTGTGCATACCGGGGTCATCGGCTACGGCAAGCACCATACCGCCGTTTACGCCTGTGTAGCTTGCTGTGAAAAGAGGGTCAGCCGCTACGTTAAGACCAACGTGCTTCATAGCGCAGAAGCTCCTTGCGCCTGCAATACTTGCGCCTATTGCGACCTCGCAGGCTACCTTCTCGTTGGGCGCCCATTCACAGTACATTTCGTCTTCGGGATATTTTGACGAAAATTCGGTTATCTCGGTGCTGGGTGTGCCGGGGTAGCTTGATATAACGCTGACTCCTGCTTCGTAAAGACCTCTTGCGACCGCCTGATTACCTAACATTAATTCAGACATAAGATGTTTCCTTTCAAAAATGCAGGGACGGCAGATGCTGTCCCGTGTGATGATACTGCCTCCGTTATAAATTCCGTGTCGGACGGGGCTGTCGATTTGTATTTGCCTTTATATTATACTACATTTTCGCCGTGATGTAAAGAATTTGTTGAAAATGTGCCGTAACTGCCGAATAAAATCGTTCCTGTACTGGAAATGGTACAGCAAATATGTTATTATATTAACGATAGCAAAAGGCGTATCTCGTTTTACGGAATATATTTTACGGAGGGAAATAAAAAGTATGACACATATCATCACAGGTCCTGCCGGAAGCGGCAAGACAGCCGCACTCTATGAGCTTCTTAAGAACGACAGCAAAAGCAGGATACTTCTTGTTCCGGATCAGTTTGTTTTTGAAAGCGAAAGACGTGTTGCCAAGGAAACCGATGAAAAGACTTCGGACATAAAGGTAATGGGCTTTATGTCGCTGTCCGAAAGCATATTGAAAAAGCATTGCCCTCAGAAAACCTATGCGGATACCACAGCAAAGACAGCCATAATGAGCGGTGCTGTCAGAGGGCTGTGCGGCGATCTTAAGTTTTACGGCAATGCCGCAAGGAAAAACGGCTTTGTAGAGATGTGCCTTTCGGCAGTAAACGAACTCAAGGCGGCAGGCATATCCGCAGATGAACTGACGAAAACACTGTATTCTCCCGAAAAAAACACGGCTGAACGGCTGCCTGTCCATCTTGCCGAGAAAATAGGCGATATTGCGGCGGTATACAGCGTTTATGATAAAAAGCTGACCGAGAAATATGCCGACAGGCAGGATAATCTTACGCTTGCCGCACAGGTGATAAGAAACGGCGACAGCTTTGACGAAAACACAACGATATATATTGACGGCTTTGACAGCTTCAGCGGAGCACAGCAGAATTTTTTAAGGGCGCTTGCGGATAAGGGCGTGAACTTTGTGGTTGCGCTCTGTACGGACGAAAACAAGGCGGAGGTCTTTGCAACGTGCGACAGGACAGAGCGGTTGTTTGAAAGAGGCAACAGGGAGGATATAAAATATACCCGTCTTTGCGGCAAGGCTCCCCGTTACAAAAACGGCAATCTCAAGGCACTGCGTGACTTTTTACAGACGGGGGTAAAGGATAGCAGGGCAGACAGTGACGGCATAACGATGGCTTATTCGTCCTCTGTCAGCGGCGAGGCTGATTTTGTGTGTGCAAATATCAGAAAGCTGGTACGCAGTGAGGGCTACAGATACTCGGATATTGCGGTGATATGCGCTTCTCCCGCAAAATACAAGGACGCGGTAAATTCGGCGGCGGCAAGATATGATGTGCCCGTATTCGCCGACCTTCCCGTGCCGATCTCGGAGAAGCCGATGCTGAGATTCTTTGAGGCACTTCTCAAAGCGGCGGATAATCCTACAGGTACAAATATACTGCGGTATATAAGAAGCGGTTTTGTGCGTCTGCCGTCCGAAAAGAATAACGGCAAGACAGTCCCTATGACGCTCAAGGAAAGACACCTTGTAGAACAGCATCTTATGGAGGAATATGCGGAGTGCTGGGATCTTAAACGCAAGAAGTGGGATAAGCCTATGCCGCATATAACAAACGCATCAGAGCAGAGGGTAGAGGAGATAAGAATCGCAACGGTTACACCTCTTGTGGAATTTGCAAAGTCGGTGCGTGGCATCGGCGGCAGGGAGCTTGTAAAGAAGTTTACCGCTTTCCTGTTCGACAAGGTGGATATAAGCGCCGCTATACAGGGCAAGTGTCAGGACAACTCTACAAGACAGCTCCGATATGTAAAAGAGCTTACCGAGGAATATAACCAGCTGTGGCGTACCGTGTCGGAAATGCTGACATCACTGTATGAAACGCTTGACGATACTCCTCTTACGCTTGCGGAGTTCTCCGCACTTATCCACAGCTGTGCCTCCCGTATCAGCATATCACGCACTCCGAACGTTCTTGACAGCGTGCTGTTCGGAGATCCTGCAAGAACAAGGAGCAGGGAGGTTAAGGCGGTATTTGTGATGGGAGCCGCAGACGGCGCATTCCCCGACATTTATCCCGAGGGCAACAGCGTGTTCACATCTGATGATGTACAGCGTCTTGCCGAAAACGATATTGAACTTGAAAATGACGAGGCGAGATATTCATCGGCGGTGCTTGACGCATATAAGGCTATGACGCTTGCAGGAGAGAAGCTGTTTATCACGTTTACCGGTGAAAAGGAAAACGCATCGGAATATATTGCCGATATAGCTAAGCACTTCGGTGCAAAGCTCATAAATGCGGATAATCTTGACGCACTTTATATGACCGAAAGCGTGAAGTCGGCTGAAAAGCAGTATGTAATAAATTCGGCACAGCTTACGGACGGACAGAAGAAAGCCGTTGAAGCCGTGCTTTCGGAAAACGAAAAGGAACCAAGCTCAATCGACAGGATAAAGGCGGTAATGAGCAATAACAGCGGAAACTCCGACATACACAGGATAAGCGATATTGCGCCGATAGTTTTCCCGCAGACAGCGCTTTCGCCTACGGCAATAGAAAAGCTGAACGGCTGTAAGTTTGCATATTTCCTGCGCTACGGTATGAACCTTTCATCGTCCGCAGGCATTGCGATGAATGCGAGCAACTACGGAAATATAATGCACTACATAATGAAATACTGCTTTGAAAGGCTGTATGTGGGCGCAAAGGAGAACGGAAATCCCAAAATTCCCGACGGCAGAATAAAGGACCTTATCGAACAGGCGCTTGCGGATTACAGAAAAAAGTATCTGCTTACCGAGGAAAATATGAGCGCAAGGTTCAACACGCTTTATAACGCACTTTCGGTAACTGCGTTCTATCTTATAAAATATATGGCGCAGGAGCTTGAAAAGAGCAGGTTTGTGCCGTCATATTTCGAGCTTAAGCTGGAAAGCGGAAAGAGCGAGAACGGCTTTGATATTTCGCCGTACAGCTTTGACATAGAACTTGCAGACAAAAGCCGTCAGACGATAACGGTAGGCGGAACGGTAGACCGTGTAGATATAGCGTATGACGATGACAAAAGCGGCGGTCAGATAAGAGTAATAGACTACAAGACCGGAAACAAGGACGCAAAGCTGAGCCGTATCTACTACGGACTTGACCTGCAGCTTTTACTGTATCTTTTCACACTTGCAAAAAACAACGGAGCAAACGGCTTTACGCCGTCAGCCGCACTGTACCATCCGTCCGGAAAGACTTCTCTCAAGGATATAAAAGCGCCGTCCGATGAACTTAAGCGTGGTATCTGGCTTGACGAGCATAAGGAGAAGGGCTTTGCCGTTGAGGGTACTCAGCAGGAGGCGGAACGCCTTTTATACAGCGGTGTGAAGTTTGAAAGGGACAAGGAGGTCAGCACCAATTTCTATTCCGCTGTGACTATAGCCGGCGATAAGCTGAAAAAGCTCGAAAGCAGGATAGAAAAGGTTGTAAAAGAAAACACCGAACAGGTAAAAAGCGGTATTGTCGATGCAAGACCGCTTGTCGATGACGGAAAGGCATTATCCTGCGAATACTGCGATTTCAAGGATATATGCGGAATGAAGCAGAGTTCGTGCGTTGATGTCGGGTCCGCAGAGGCTGTTGGATTCGGTGAGGATATAGTTGTTGCAAAGGCGAAGAAAGGCAAGGGTGATAAGTGATGAAATATACCGACGCTCAGATAAAGGCGATAAATCAGGGCAGAAACCCGGCAATAGTATCGGCAGGCGCAGGAAGCGGCAAGACTGCCGTTCTGACTCAGCGTGTCGTAAGGCTGATATGCGACAAAAACGAAAATATAGATCCCTCGAAAATTGTCGTGGTAACATTCACCGAAAAAGCCGCAAACGAACTCAAGGCAAGACTTGACGCACTTATGAGGCAGAGAATAAGCGAGGCTGTAAGCTCTGCCGATGTGAGATTTCTGCGTAACCAGAGAATGAAACTCAGAAAAGCCCGTATCTCTACCATAAGCTCGTTCTGCTTTTCACTGCTCAGGGAAAATATAGACCTTGTTACAGACATTTCGGCAGGCTTTTCGCTGATAGATGAAACCAGAAGCAAGGCACTGAAAGAAGATATACTGTCGGATGTGCTTGAGGACTTTTACGCAAACGGCGACAAAGCCGACAGGGACGTGATTGTCGAAAACTATGTAGCAAAGGACGACCGCCGTCTGCGTGATATTATACTTACTGTTCACGAAAAGGCAATCAACCATACCGAGCCGGAAAAGTGGCTTGACCGCTCGGATGACCCTCAGATAATGCAGGACATAAAGAAAAAGCTGATCGGCCTTGCAGGAATGTATGCGGAGCGTTTTGAGAGCGAAGCGGACAGCCTTGACAGCGCAATAGCGGAATATGACGGCGGAACAAAGGATAACAACAGTGCGATAACGAAGCACGGCGATTATGCACAGAGTATAAAGGACAGCTACGGCAAGGCGGTGACGGCTCTTGTCAATAACGGTTTCTGCATAGACAATACCGTAAAGGGCTATATCGCATTGTTCCCGAAGGAGCGTGCGCCACAGGACAGAAGTGCGGAAAAGCAGGTAAAAGCGCACAGGGAAGCCGTAAAGAGTATATTTGAGAAATATTTTATAAAGACCTGCGACAAGATAACCTCATTTGGAAGCGACATGGCGAAAAGCCTGCCTGCCGTAACTGCGCTTAAAAATCTTGTGCTGTGCTTTGACAAGGCATACAGCGCCGAAAAGCAGAGGCGTAACTGCGCCGACTTTTCCGATGCGGAAAGAGGAGTATATCGTATGCTCTGCGAAAACGGCGAAAAGGTCCGTGAAAGAGCGGACTTCAGCCTTATCATTGTTGACGAGTTTCAGGACAGCAACAGGTTGCAGTACGAAATATTCAAAATGCTGACCGAAAACAAGCAGGGACTGTATTTTGTCGGAGATATAAAGCAGTCGATATACGGCTTCAGAGGGGCACAGCCTTCTGTATTCTCGGCTATCTGCAAATCGGACGATTTCGACAAGCTGCCGCTGAACGAAAATTTCCGCAGTAACAGGTGCGTTATCGACGGAATAAACACGCTGTTTGACAGAATGATGACAGAGGAGAACGGCGGTGTTGATTATGCGGAAAACGGCAGACTTATCTGCGGACTTGAAAAGGACAGCGACAGCCCGATTTCCGATGAGGACAAGACGGAGGTCTGCATTGTTTCGCAGAAAGACAGAAAGAACGCAGTCGTTACCGAGGCGGCATATATTGCGGCAAGAATAAATCAGATGATAGCACAGGGCTATAAGGTCGGCAGTGACAAGCGACCCTGTACCGAGGACGATTTTGCAATCATCATGCGTTCGCCTAAAAACCGCATTGCCGACTATGTCAATGTTCTCACCGCCAACGGACTGAACGTAACGTATAATCAGAGGGCGGTTCTGCTTGACCGACCTGAAATAAGACTTATGCTGTCGCTCCTCAAGGTCATAAACGATCCGTATAACGACACTGAACTTGCAAAGGTGCTTATGTCACCGCTTTATTGCTTTACAGCCGATGATATGGCACGGCTCAGGACAGGAACATTCGGCTTTGACATAAGCAAAATCAGGGCGGAGTGTGCCGATGAACTTGAAAAATATTGTCTTGGTACAAAGGAAATTGTCGGAATGAAGAGAAAACCTCTTTACAGCTGTGTTATGCAGGCGGTGAGAGGTTACGATACATCGGAATATGAAAAACTCCACGAACTTACAAAGGATATAAAGCCCGATGCTAAATGTGCCGGATTTGTAAACGACCTTGACAGCTTCAGAAATGCCGCAACCGCTTCTTCACCTCAGGAACTTATCCGCAATATATATGACCGTATTTCAGCCGATGAACTGCTCAGTGTCGGTGACGATCCGGCAACACGTCAGGCAAACCTTGAACTGCTCGTTTCATACGCCCGTGAGTATTCAGATTATAAGGACGGCGGTACGCTCGGTGACCTTATATTCAATCTCGAAAATATGAGCAGTCTTACTGCGGCACAGACGGCAGGCGGACACGGAGTAAAGATAATGTCAACGCATATGTCAAAGGGACTTCAGTTCCCCGTTGTATTTGTCGCAAACTGTGCATCGTTATTCAACACTGACGATTATATGGGCGATGTTGTGATAAGCGAGGAATATGCGATAGCGTCAAAGAGTGTTGATATTTCCACTATGAGCAAGATCCAGTCGCCTGCATATCATGCGGCGGCGCAGGAGGTAAAAAAACAGCTTGAGAGCGAGGAAATGCGACTGCTGTACGTTGCGGCGACCAGAGCCGAAAACAAGCTGATATTCACCGCCAATATTTCAAAGGCGTGTGATGAATATATGTCTGTGCTTGACGTAAACAGGGCAGGAAAAAAGGTCGGAAAGTGTAACGGAAGCAGTTATCTTTCGTGGCTTATCGAGGCACTGTCAGCCGAGTGCGATAAGGTAAACGATATGCAAAGCGGTATAATCGACTACGGCGATGTTAGATATATCTTTTATCCGCTTGCATATGAAGGCGATAAACCGAGCCTGACAATTCCTGCACTTAATACGGGGGCGGAAAATGCCGATGAATATACAGATGATAAAAATAACGACAGCACCGACATTGCCGTTGACGAACAGTTCAGAAGCAAGCTTGAGAAAAAGCTTAAAGCGGCATACGCATACGAGCCGCTGACGAAAATTTCCGCAAAATTTACAGCTACCGAGCTTGCGGCTAATCTCAGAGAAAAAAACGGCGAGGAAAACTACGGCCTGTTTATAGGAAAGCCTTCATTCCTCACCGAAAACAATACTGGCAAGCTCAGCGGAAAGCGCCGTGGCGACGCATATCATAAGCTGATGGAGCATATACCTTTTGAGAAAATACTAAGCGAATACGAAATCAGTGACTATATCAAAAACAGTACCGCAGGTTTTCTTGACAAGGCGGAGCAAAACAGCATAGACGCAGGAGATATAGCGGGATTCTACAAAAATGACGTTGCAAAGCGTATCGTGCAGGCGGATAAGAACGGAAAGCTGTACAGGGAGTATCCTATTTTCCACAGGCTTGACACGCAGTGTTACGATCCTGCGATATTCGGGGCGGACAGCCGTGAAATGCTTGAGGGCGCAGAGCCTTATGTACAGGGTATAGCCGATATGTTCTTTATCGAAGATGACGGTATAGTGCTGGTCGATTACAAGACTGACAAAACGGACGATGAGCAGAAATACAAGGACGATTATAAGTTACAGCTTGATATATATAAAGAGGCACTGGAGAAGGAATTTTCCGTGCCGGTAAAGCAGATGATAATATACTCGTTTACGCTCGGACGTTTCATTGATCTTGAAAAACCGGAGGAAAACAAATAATGCAGTTCAACAAAACGCCTGCTACCATAAAACAGCAGATCGAGATACTGAGGCAGAGAGGCTGTATAATAGATGATGAGGAGTATGCAAGGAAGTGCCTTACAAATATCAACTATTACCGGCTTGCCTATTACTTTGCGCCGTTTCTGGAGCGTAAGGGCAAGTACAGGGACGGTACGACTTTTGAGCAGATAATGAAGGTCTATGATTTTGACAGGGTACTGCGCCGTATGCTGATGACCTATCTTGAGGAAATCGAGATCTCAATGAGGGCGATAATCTCAAATTATCACGCTATGAAGTACGGGGCGCTGGGCTATCTCAATGCGTCCGGATTTGATCCGCATCATAACCATCAGGCGTTTTTGTCGAAGATAGAGCGGCTTATCGAGGCAAACGAGAACGAGGAATTCGTAAAGCACCACAAGAAAAAGTACGGCGGTATAATGCCGGTGTGGGCGGCTGTAGAGCTGTTCAGCTTCGGAACGCTGACATATTTTCTGATAGATATGAAATCGGCGGATAAGAAGGATATGGTTTCACAGCATTTCGATCTTAACTACAGAACGGTAGAGGACAGAATGCTGTGTCTGTCGGATCTCAGAAACGTGTGCGCTCATTATACGAGATTATATGAGAATCCGTTCCCGAATGCGCCGAAAAGCTCGGATGGGCTTGGCTTTGAGCCTGACAATACGCTTAAATCCTATATGGCGGTGGCAAGGTCGCTCTATCCCGATAAATACAAGTGGGAAAATGAGTTTATACCTGCTGTTGCCAATCTTATTGACGAGTACGGGATGATAGATTATATGAGCGGATACGGGTTTAAAAAGAAAACAACGTAATGATAAAAAGAAGCGGAGCCGGGTGGCTCCGCTTTTGCTGTTATATTTATATATCCAGCGTCTTGAGATATGCTCTGAAATCCTCGCCTATCTCGGGGTGATTCAGTGCAACCTCAACACACGCCTTCATTATGCCGAGCTTGTTGCCCATATCATAACGTGTGCCGGTGAAGTCAACGCCCACCATACCCTCGCTCTTTGCAAGCTGTTTCATAGCGTCGGTAAGCTGATATTCGCCGCCTGCGCCTGTCGGGAGGGTTTCGAGAATATCGAATATCTTAGCAGGAAGAACGCATCTGCCGAGTATGGCAAAGTTTGAGATCACTTCCTCGGGCTTGGGCTTTTCAATCATATCCGAAATGCTGTAGAGGTTGTCTTCAAGCGGTTTTACGTCAAGCGTGCAATATTTCAGCACAAGCTCAAACGGAACTTCCTTCATGCTTACGACAGCCTTGCCGTACTTCTCGTACGCTCTGCAGCACTGTGCCGTGCAGGGATCGTCACCGATTATAACATCATCGCCGTAGATAACTACGAAGGGATCGTTTCCGACAAACTGCTTTGCATACATAACAGCGCCGCCTGTGCCGTTCTGCATCTGCTGGCGGACGTATGTGATGTTCTTGCCCATTTCGGCAATGTCGCATACTACCTTGTAGAATTCCGTCTTTCCGCCTGCAAGGAGCTGAGCCTCGAGATCGGGCTTGCGGTCAAAGTGATCCTCGACCTCCTGCTTGCCTCTCGACAGAACTATCAGTATCTCGGTTATGCCTGAGTTAATGACTTCCTCAACGATATACTGTATAGCGGGCTTGTCGACAATATTCAGCATTTCCTTCGGAATAGCCTTACTTGCGGGGAGAACTCGTGTTCCGAAGCCTGCGGCGAGTATTACTGCCTTTTTAACTTTTTCCATTATTGGTACCTGTCCTTGTTCTGATGTATTCCCTACCGTTTTTTCTTCATATCCACATATAATATAATTTGCAGACGTAATGAAAATTACGCCTGCAATTATTATTTTAAGCGTCAACGCTTATATTCTGTTTTGCAAAATTACTTGATAAGTGCTTCGTAAGCCTTAAGCAGCTTTGTAAAGCAACCGATAGCGTAGAAGTCGCCGCTTATAGCCTTTGCAACGAAATCGTACTTGCCGTTTACAACAGCAACAACGTCAGCGATAGGCATATCTATATGTACATCGTTGTCGATGTAGCCCCAAGGCTCTACTGTTACCTTACCGTCATCGATAAGAATATAAATGTAGAATTCCTTCTCGCCGTAAGCCTTGATCTCTATAGCGATCTTTTCGTTTACCTTTGAAACGTCCTTATTTGCAAACTTTTCTCTTACCATATCCGCAAGAGCGAACTTGTCGGGTTCTGCGGGAGCAGCCTTCTTAGCTTCTTTCTTAGCGGGCTTAGCGGGAGATTCCTTCTTAGCAGCGGGAGCGGGCTTCTTAGCAGCGGGAGCGGCCTTCTTAGCGGCGGGCTTCTTTGCAGGTGCCTTTTCAGCAACCTTTTCAGCAGCCTTTTCAACTGCCTTTTCAGCAACCTTCTCAACTGCCTTTACAGCCTTTGCGGCATCTGCCTTTACCTCAGCGGCAGCCTTTACAGCTTCAGTCTTTACAGCTTCAGCTACGGGTGTCTTAGTTCCTGTCGTATTTGTCTTCTTAGTAGCCATTTCACTTAGATCCTTTCTGTATTTGCTGCCTGTCGGCAACAAGTGTGCGGGGATTGTTCCCCTCTATTGCATATAATACCATATACATTTGGAAAAAACAAGGGCTTTTATTGTCTTTTCGCTTTTCTTCACAAAAAACAGTGCAAAATCATACAATATGATAGCAAAAATGTAACGGATAACAGCGTAATATGCGTTTTAAGGTGATTTATCGGTGTTTTCTAAAGATTATACACGATATTCATAAAGCATACATACGTCATACGGCGCAGATATAAATTCCTGAGAAAGCGTGGTAAACGAATATGAAACTTATTATACTCGGCGGAGATGTCCGCTTACGTTACACAGCCGACAGGCTGAGCAGAAAGCACGAGGTGTATACCTACGGGCAAAGCGATCGTGATATGCTTCCCGACGGGAAGTGCGACGTTGCCGTGCTTGGTATCCCTGCAAGCCGTGACGGCATAAACATAAACGCTCCGCTATGCGATGAGCCGATACCGCTTTCACTGCTGACGGCATTACTAAAGCCGCACGGCATAGTTATCGGCGGTATGATAACTCCTGCGGTGAAAAATTTCTGTGCAAAAAACGAGTTTTTCTGCGAGGATCATTATGCCGATGAGGCGGTGATGCTGAGAAATGCGGTGCCGTCGGCTGAGGGTGCGCTCGCTGTCGGGATAAACGCAACACCTGTACAGATGCTCGGTCAGAAGGTGCTTATACTGGGATTTGGCAGAATCGCCTCACAGCTTGCGCTGTATCTTACGGCGATGGGCTGTGAGGTTACAGTAGCGGCAAGAAGCCGTGAAAAACGTGCAAAAGCCAGAATGTCGGGTTGTCACGCTGTCGGCTTTGACGCACTGTGTAACACATTGCCCGAGGTAACGCTGATATATAATACAGTGCCGTGCGCCGTGATAGGCGAAAGCGAGCTTTCGGCATTTGACAGCGAGGCTGTTTACATCGAGCTTGCGTCAGAGTGGGGCATTGATAAGACGGCAATGAAAAACTATGACGGCAAGGCAAGGATAATAAGGGCAGGCGGTCTGCCGTCACGGACAGCGCCTGTGACCGCAGGAGAGATAATAGCCGACTGCGTGGAGGAAATACTTGAAACTTATATTGACAAGATAAGCAACTGCGATAAAGAAAGGGGCGGTAACCGTGAGCCGTGAGCTTGACAGTTTACTTTGCGGAGTAAAAGTCGGATTCTGTATGACGGGTTCGTTCTGCACATTCTCTAAGGCATTTTCGGCGATGGAGGCATTGCGTGACGCAGGCTGTGATATTCTTCCGATAATGTCGCTTAGTGCAGGAACTGTCGATACCCGTTTCGGCACTGCGCAGGAGCATATAAAAAGGGCGGAGAATATCTGCGGAAAGCGTGTCATAATGTCCGTTGCGGATGCAGAGCCGATAGGGCCTAAAAAGCTGACGGATATAATGATTGTCGCTCCGTGTACAGGAAACACGATGGCAAAGCTCGCAAGAAGTATAACCGATACTCCTGTCACTATGGCGGTAAAAAGCCACCTCAGAGGAGCAAGACCTGTGCTTATCGCCTGTGCGACAAATGATGCGCTTGCAGGGTCGCTTAAGAATATCGGATTTCTTATGAACTGCAGGAACTATTACTTCGTTCCGCTCGGACAGGACGATCCGCTGAAGAAGCCTTGCTCACTGGTGGCGGATTTTTCGCTGATACCGCAGGCGGCAGGTGCGGCACTGGAGAATAAACAGCTTCAGCCTGTGCTTATATAGCGGTTGACACGTTTCTTTTCTTGTCGTATAATTGTTTTAATAAAAGCGGAGGTTTACAAATGAGAAGAAAAGACCGTGAAATAACCGACAAGAATGAGATAAGGGATATTATCGGCCGTTCAAAAGTAATACGCATTGCTTTTACGGGAGAGGAGTATCCTTATGTACTGCCGTTCAACTTCGGATATGAAGAAAAGGACGGCAGAATGTACTTTTATATACACACTGCCACCGAAGGCAAAAAGAACCGACTTTTAGACGAGAACAACAAAGTCGCTTTTGAACTTGACAACTGCCGTGATTATGTCGAAGGCAGTATAACAAGTCTTTATGAAAGCGTTGCAGGCTGTGGTGTAATGACGGAAATAACCGATATGTCCGAAAAGCTGTCCGCACTCGGCTTGATACTTAAGCAGTACGGAGAGAAAACCTATAAGCCCGACAGCTCATGCGCATCAAGGACTAGGGTATACCGCCTTGAAGTAAAAGAGGTCAGCGGAAAGGCAAACAGGGGCAAATGAGCAACATAACCTTTGATATGCCTATAGACCGCACTGTAACGGTGATAACGGACGGCAGGAATATAACGAATATCGTTTTCGATATGAATATACCCGACCGCCCCGACCCGATATGCGAAAAGGCTAAGGAACAGTTTCTTGCGTATTTTGACGGAGGGCTGAAGAAATTCTCCTTGCCGTATGACATAAGTGGCATAGGCACGCCGTTTTTCAGGAGCATACTCACCGCCGTGCAGAAAATACCCTACGGTGAGCGTGTAACATATATGCAGGCGGCTGAAATGGCAGGGAGCAAGGCTGTCCGTGCGTGCGGTTCGGCACTGAAAAGAAATCCGCTCCCGATACTGATACCGTGTCACAGGATAGTCCCTGCAAGCGGCGGCATAGGCTGTTATATGGGTACGCAGGGTATAGATATTAAGAGGTTTTTACTTGAAACAGAGGAGAAGTATAAATGATCGAGCGTGAAAAACTGCTTGTCGAGCTTGAAAGCCTTTCGGAAGAAAAGTTCCGTATATTCAACGAAAAAATAGTGCATACGAGCAAATACAGAGTGATAGGTGTGCGTATGCCCGACCTTAAGGCAATAGCAAAAAAGCACAGGGCGGATTACAAAGAAATTTTTGAAATGCCGTATGACAGCTTTGAGGAAATAATCATAAAGGGTGCGGCTGTCGGTTTCGCTGACGCTCCGCTGTGCGAAAAAGAGCCGTATATTATACGCTATGCCGAGATGATAGACAATTGGGCCGAGTGCGATTGCTTCTGCTCCTGCATCAAGGTGAAAAAGAGTGAAGCGGACGATCTGCTCCGTCTTGCTGAAGGGCTGATGTACAGGAAAGAAGAATTCGTTTCCCGTGTCGGAACAGTTCTTATGTTCTCAAAATTTTCCGATGAGCCGACCGTAAGAAAAGCTCTCGCAATATATGACAGGCTTCCGAGCGGAGAATATTATCGGGATATGGCGGTAGCGTGGGGTATATCGGTGTACTGTGTAAAGTATCCTCAGCTTATTGCAGAATATCTTGAACACAGCCCGATAAGCGTTGCTGTCAAGCTGGCGGCGGCGCAGAAGATAAGGGACAGCAGAAGGATAAGCGATGAAGTAAAGCGCAGAGTGACCGATACGGTAAACCTTCAGAGATAAATAACTCCCCGTGCAGTTATGCGAAAGCGTAAAAATGCAACGGGGAGTTTTGCTGTACGGATATAACACGGCATAGCGCAGGGCTGTATCTTCCTGTGAATTTTTGTTGTAAAGCTGCCGGTTTTATGCTATTATTAATATGGGTTAAAATATGGGAGGATGTGTTTTTATGAGGCTTGCGGTAGTTGACAATGATGCGTCTGAAGCAGAAAAGCTGACAGACGGCATACGCAAAAGTGCAGAGGATATAGACATATACCGCTATAAAAGCGGCGATGAGTTTATCGGTGTATGGGAAAAGGACAAGTTCGACATAGTGATACTTGATATACCGGTCGGAGATAAAAACGGTATGGATATTGCAAGGGCCGTAAGGCAAAGCGACAAGGATGTGCGTATCGTGCTTGCTTCGCACAGCAGTGAATTCGCCTGTGAAAGCTATGAGGTGGACGCAAGCTATTATCTTCGCAAGCCCTACTGCGAGGAGCAGATAAATATTATGCTCGAAAGGCTGGAGCTTGACCGTTACCGCAGCAGGCTTATCACATTGCCGCAGGGTGAGGAGATTAAGCTCAGCAATATTCTTTATGCAAAAAACTGCGGTCAGACGGTCAGGTTTCATCTTAAGGGTAATGCTGTCAGGGAGGCTCAGATAGGGTTTGATAAAGTGAACGGGCTTCTTGGCGGAAAGTTCGGGTTCTGCTGTCTTTCGGATAATATAACGGTCAATTTTGCAGGGGTCGCTTCCTGTAAGGATGATATTATAGCGTTTACGGACAAAACAACGCTTGCCGTGCCTAAACGCAGAGCAAAGGAAATCTCTGCGGCATATACGGCGTACTGCTTTGAAAAGCTGAGGAAGGACGGTAGCGGTTTATGATCCCTTTATACAGAATTATCGAGATATGCGTTTATTCGCTGCTGAATTTCCTGCCGTTTATGGCACTTGCACTTTATCCTTTCCGTTCAAGGCTTCGCTTTTCTGTGAAAATCACGGTCTGCATTATTGTTGTTATATCGTTTATCCAGATGGGGCTTGGGCTGTGGGCGGCCTTCTTTTCGGGAGGAAAGGCGGCGCTTGCGAGTGTGGTAAGCACTGCGGTGTATGTGGTTTTCTATTTTATTGCGGTTAAAGTAAATTTCGGCAAGGCACTGTTCACCTTGCTTATGATCTCAAACACGGCGAATTTTGTAGTGGCGGCATCAAAGTGCATAGAAGGAAAGATTTTTCCTGAGCTTGCAGTACAGTCGTACCGCTGGTCGTTCTCGCTTATAATGCTGGTTGTGCTGGCGGTGGTGTGGATACCGCTTTTCATCTACACAAAAAAGGTGTATACTCCCGCAGTCGAAAAAGAGCCTACCGGTATCGAGTGGCGGTATCTGTGGCTGATACCTGCGACCTTCTATCTGATATGGTACTATATGCTCTATAACAACAACGGCAAATCCAGCCTTGAAACTGCACTTGACGCAGGCAACGCTGTGTTCCTGCTGTTTATAAACGTGGGAGCCGGAATAGTGTATTATGTTATAGCGATGCTTATAAACGAGCAGGAGAAGAATATAAGGCTCAGCGACAACAACCACCGCCTTGCGATGCAGAACCTGCAATACGAAAATCTGCAGGAGAAGATAGCGGACGCAAGACGAGCAAAGCATGATGTGCGTCACCATATCTTGCTTATGCAGGAATACGTCAGAAATAAGCAATACGGGGAGCTTGAAAAATATCTTAACAGCTATCAGCAGAGCCTGCCCGATGATACGCTTATCAGCTTCTGCGAAAACAAGACGGTGAATGCCGTAATGCTGTATTTTGCGCAGGTGGCGAAAAACGAGGATATTGATTATGATGTAAAGGCGGTCATCCCCGAAAATATCTCTGTTGACGAAACGGATCTGTCGGTGCTGTTCGGAAATCTTATCGAAAATGCAACGGATGCCTGCAGGGAGGAAAGCGGCGATAACAGAAGAATAGTAATAAGGGCAATGACGGACGAATATACTCTTTGCCTCGGCATAGACAATACTTTTACGGGTACGCTTAAAAAAGACCTGAGCGGAGTGCTGTTTTCATCGAAGCACAAGGGCTTCGGCGTAGGCGTGGAATCGGTAAAGAGCATTGCGGAAAAGTACGGCGGTACATATTGCGCAGAGGTAAAGGACGAGATGTTCATGTCGTCGGTACTGCTTAATCTGAGGACATAAAAATACGGCTGTGATGAAACGTGAAGTCCATCACAGCCGTTGTTTTATGTTTTTATCAGCTAAGCTCAATCTCGGCAAGCTCAACGTTGATAGTCTTTGTAGTGTATCTGCCTGTTGCGCCTGCTCTGTAAACCGTAAGCTCAACGGTGTCGCCTATGTTAAGCTCCGCAATGATATTCTGTATATCTGTTACGGTGGTGACCGCTGTGCCGTTTACCTTTGAAATGATATCGCCGACTTTAAGACCGCTCTTTGCTACCGGCATATCTTCCGAGATATATGTTACATATACGCCGCCGCTTTCAAGTCCCTGCATATATGCGCTGTATTCGCTTATCTCTTCGCCGTTGATGCCAAGACCGGGACGGTTCGTAACATAGCCCTTTGTCATAAGGTCGTTGATAACGGGCTTAGCCTCGTTTATGGTAATGGCGAAGCCTATGTTATCTATAGACGCTGATGTGTTTGATACCAGCTTATAGTCGATTATACCGATAACGTTGCCGTACATATCAAAAAGTCCGCCGCCGCTGTTACCGCTGTTGATAGCCGCATCTATCTGTATTGTGCTTGTGCCGTATGCACTGTTTGAAGCGGAGGCTCTGCCAAGACCGGATACGATACCCTTAGTAAGAGAGTTGAGTAACTGCTTGGGGTTGCCGAGTACGCATACATCCTGACCTACTCTTACAGTGTCCGAGTCACCGAGCGTTGCATATTCAAACGGATCGTCACGGCTGATCTTCAGCACTGCAAGGTCTGAATAGGTATCACTGCCGACTACTGTAGCCTCATATTCCTTTGTGGTATCGGGGTTCTTGTAATCGGGAGCGACTACTGTCATTTTATCCGCACCCTCTACAACGTGTGCATTTGTGATGACATAGCCGTCAGAAGTAAATACAACGCCACTGCCGCTGCCGTATTTTACAGGCTCGGCATAGCCTGTCTGACGCTGATAGTTATATACCAGCACAACAGTGTTCTTTACCTTTTCGTAAAGCTCCTCGGCATTCAGAAGAGTGCTGTTTGAGCTGTCGTTTATCTTGCTTTCGTCAAGGGGAGCGGCTGTCGCCGTGTTTGAGGTGTTGAGTGTTGTTGACGGTGCGGCGATTGTGCTTTCTGAGCCGCTGTCGGCCGATTCTCCCTGAGATGTACCGTCAGACGAGCTTGCAAAGGGAATGGTGGCATTTATACTGTTGCCGAGTACCGTTCCTGCAAATCCTGCGCCGCCGCCGACTACCAGAGCCGCCGCTATGATACCTGCGACCAGTGCGCCCTTGCCGTTCTTCTTAGGCGGCTTGTTTGCACCGGGGGCAACGTGTATGTTGTTTGCACCCATATTGTTTGCGCCGTTTGCGTAGTTGTAATATGAGTTGTACGCATTCTGCTGTGCGTCATAGGAGCTTGTGTAGGAAGAGCCTGCGTTATAACCGTTTGCATTTGCAGATGTGTCTGTCTGCGAATTGCCGGCGGTCGAGAAGCTGTTCTGTACCTGCTCGTTTTCGCTGTTCATGTTGTTCATATCATTGCGTTCAAATCCGTCTGTCATATCTATCGTCCTTTCACGCCCGTAGGCTTTATTGTTTTTTGACTATGGCTAAAGTATACTGTTCATATGTGAAAAAGTTGTGATACAGCCTTGAAGTTTGACAGATAATTGCTTTAATTGTATTTTTATTTCAAGTGAAAAAATGCACAGTTATATGGACAAAGTGTTTAAAGTGTGATAGAATAGCATCGGAATGCAAATTGTATTGCTTATAAAAAGGGGGAGCATATATGTTTTTCTTCAAAAAGAAAACCGCCGGCAATGACACCGCAGACACGCCGCTTAAAAGAAAAGCGAAAGCTATGCCTATGACAAAGAAGGTGCAGTTCTGCTACATAAAGCCCGATGAGCTGAATATGCTTTTAAACGGCGATATAAGCTCGGTGCTGACGCTTGAACCTGTGAATTATTATGCGGAGAAAAACCGCTACTGGCTGTGCGTTTTTTATTACACGGAGGACTACAGCGAGATAATTATGCGTTTTGAACTTTATGAAAACGACAGAAAGACAACGGCTACCGATTATTATGAGATAAATAAGGAGTTGTATTCAAGGATACTGCTTAAGTTCGGGCAGAGGGTTGAATTTTGAAAATTGTATTAAATAATAGGAGAGATATATGCAGACAAATGACAGACTTATAACTGAGTTGATGACGGCAATAAACAACGGTCGTATACAGTTACCTGACTTTCAAAGAGGTTGGGTATGGGAAGATGGAAGAATAAAAGCGTTGATAGCAAGTATTATAAATAACTATCCTGTTGGTGCGGCAATGTTCTTGGAGTACGGCAATGAAAATGTGCGTTTTAAGTATAGAACAATAGAGGGCGCAGAACAGGCAGGGGATACAGTTCCTGCTGAGCTTATTCTTGATGGACAGCAAAGATTGACATCTATTTATTCTTCCTTGTATTCTAAGAAACCTGTGCATACTCGCACTGATAAGGGTAAAGATATTTACCGCTATTATTATATTGATATACAGAAAGCTATGGACGAATCATGTGACAGACTTGATGCTATTTTTTCGGTTCCGGAAAATAAAATAGTTACATCAGAATTCGGACGCAAGGAAGATATAAATCTTTCAAAACAAGAGTATGAGTTTGAAAATAAAGTTTTTCCTCTCAACAGAATACTTGATTATGCTTCTGCACAGGAATGGCAAAATAAATATTACGCATATTACAGCTATAATCAAGATATCACCAAACAATTTTCTGAGTTTTACACAAAAATAGCTATGCCGACCTTCCAATACAAAATCCCTGTTATTTTGCTAAGCAAGGAAACACCCAAAGAGGCAGTGTGTCAGGTCTTTGAGAATGTGAATACAGGCGGAGTTTCACTCACGGTGTTTGAACTGGTGACCGCCATTTTTGCAATGGATGATTTTGAACTCAGAAAAGATTGGGAAGCACGAAAAGAAAAGTACTTTTCGGGAGATTTATTATCAGTAATTACATCTACAGATTTTCTTGTAGCGTGTACACTGCTATCCTCGTACAAAAAAGGTGGCACTGTCAGTTGTAAAAAGAAAGATGTGCTGGAACTTAAATTAGAAGAATACACCGGATATGCTGATGCACTTACGAGAGGGTTTATTGAAGCGGAAAAGCTACTTGAAGAAGAACGTATTTTTTCTAGCAAGGACTTGCCATATTCAACACAACTTATTCCGCTTGCTGTTATTTGTACTTTACTTGAAGACAATAACAGAATCAAGATAGCAAACAATAAAAACAAAATAAAGCAATGGTATTGGTGCGGTGTTTTTGGTGAGCTTTATGGCGGAGCGAATGAAACAAGGTTTGTTTATGATGTTGTTGGTGTAATGAACTGGATTGAAAAAGATGGTGAGTTGCCACGCACTGTTAAAGAATCATATTTTAATCCGACTAGATTGCTGACATTACAATCAAGGCTTTCAGCGGCTTATAAAGGTGTTATGGCTTTAATACTTAAAAATCATTGCAAGGATTTCATAAGCGGTAGTGAGATGGACTTTGCAGTTTATAAATCTGAAAATCCTGACATACATCACATTTTTCCAAAAGATTATTGTGAGAAGCAATGTTATTCAAAAGAAAAATGGAATTCAGTAATCAACAAAACGCCTATAACATATTCGACTAACCGTGAAATCGGCGGAGTTGCTCCTAGCAAATATCTTGCCAGAATTGAAACGAAAGGACAGGTTGAATCGGAAGAGTTGAACACATATCTGCAATCGCATTGGATTGATGTTGAGAGTTGCAGAAATGACGATTTTAATTCTCATATAGTTCACAGAGCGAAGATGCTGTTAAACGCAATTGAAAATGCTACAGGCAAGAGTATTTCAGGAAAAGACAGCGACGAAGTAGTAAAATTATTCGGCGTGGAATTGAATTAAAAAATGACGTGTTCGGTAACTAAAAATCCGAACACGTTTTAATATTGGCTCTTTGTCAATAGTTGGGGTTCGAAAACGACAGAAAGACAACGGCTACCGATTATTATGAGATAAATAAGGAGCTGTATTCAAGGATATTGCTTAAGTTTGGGCAGAGAGTATAGGTAACGGGTGCGTATTATAATAATCCGCACCCGCTTTTATATTATCAGAGATTGCTTGTGAAAAGCCCTGTAACGCTTTGTACGCCGAGCGAAACGGCGGTGATGGATACCCAACAGCACAGCCCGAGAAGTATCGGCTTTCCGCCGTTGCGTATCAGCTTTACTATATTTGTGTTAAGTCCGATAGCACCCATAGCCATTGCTATAAAGAATTTAGCCAGCCATTTTGCAAACGGCACAAACTGCGATGAGTAGAACAGCGTGACGCTGTTTTCGGGCAGTAATCCGCAGACCGTTGTTATAAGTGACGCACCGACAAAGAAAAGGATAAACCACGGGAATATCTTCTTAATCGAGAAATCAGTTTTACTGCCGCCGCTTTTTTTGGCTTTTGCTGTGCGGTAGAGTGCAAGCACGAGCGTTATCGGGATAATGGCAAGCGTTCTTGTCAGCTTTACCGTTACGGCGGCTGAAAGTATACCGCTGTATCCGTAAATTCCTTCCGCTGTCGATGCCGCCGCAGTGACCGACGAGGTGTCGTTGACCGCAGTTCCGGCAAATACCGCAAACCCCTCCGTTCCAAGTCCTATAGCGTGTCCGAGCGTCGGGAATATAAGTGCGGCAAGCACATTGAACAGGAATATTACCGATATTGAACGTGCAACGTCTTCATCATCCGCATCTATAACGGGCGCTGTAGCCGCAATAGCCGAGCCGCCGCAGATAGACGAGCCTACGCCTATAAGGCAGGCGGTCTTTGGATCGACCTTCATTATCTTCATCATTATAAACGCAACTATCAGCGATATAGAGATAGTGCCGACTATAACAGGCAGGCTCTTTGCACCGACCTGTGCTATAGTGCTTAAATTCAGCGAAAAGCCGAGAATTACCACTGCCCACTGCAGAATCTTCTTTGATGTGAACTTTATTCCGCCCGACAGCGATGTAAGGCTTGCAAGCTTCGGAAATACAAGCGTCAGTATCATACCGAGAAGTATTGCTATTACAGGTGCTCCGATAAGCTCAAAGGAAAAGCCGCCTATGCTTATCCCGCCTGTCAGCGTTGCCGCAGCGGCAATGACGGCACATACGGCTGTTCCCGGCATTATTGATTTCAGTTTTTTCATTTTCTCTCCGTTTTTTTGCATAAAATGAGCCACCGTGACCGGTGGCTCAATATTTTCTTTATTGACGATTATTCAGCGTCTTTAGCTTCTTCTTCCTCGTCCTCAGGCATTTCTTCCTTGAGTGCACGGATAGAGAGGCTTACTCTGTTCTGTTCCTCGTTGATTTCGATGATCTTTGCCTTAACTTCATCGCCGATGGAAAGAACCTGAGCTACATTGTTGATACGCTCTGTAGAGATCTGGCTGATGTGGATAAGACCGTCAACGCCGGGGATAATCTGTGCGAATGCGCCGAAGGGTGTGATGCTTACGATAGTAACGTCAACAACATCGCCTTCGTGATATTCGGCAACAAACTTGTTCCAGGGGTTGTCCTCTTCCTTCTTGCAGCCGAGTGATACTCTCTTCTTCTCGGGGTCGAAGCTCTTTACATATACATCGAGCTTGTCGCCGATCTTAACGATCTCTCTGGGGTGCTTGATTCTGTTCCAGGTAAGCTCGCTTGAGTGAACCATACCGTCAACTCCGCCGAGATCAACGAATACGCCGTAGCTTTCGATAGACTTAACTTCACCTGTGAACTTCTGACCTACTTCAATGTTCTCCCAGAACTTAGCCTTAGCGGCATCGTTTGCTTCCTTCTTAGCCTGACGGATAGAACCTACAACTCTGCCTCTTGCCTCTGTTACTTCGATAACCTTGAAGGGAACTGTCTTCTTGAGAAGCTCTTCAAGCTTGCCGTCCTTGGGAACGCCTGTCTGTGACGCAGGGATGAATACTCTTGTGCCGTTGGAGATAATGATAACGCCGCCCTTAACTACCGATGATACTTCACCTTCGAGCGTTTCATTATTTTCCATAGCGGCTGCGAGCTTTTCTACGCCGAGAACGCTGTCAACCTTCTTCTTGGAAAGTGTAACTGTACCTTCTGCGTCATTTACAGCTGTAACGATGGCTTCGATCTCATCGCCAACCTTGACAACATCTGAGGGAGCTGCATTGGGATCCTGCGAAAGCTCGCTTGCAGGAATGTAGCCCGAGTGCTTTGTGCCTAAGTCTACAACAGCTTCGTTCTTGTTTACAGCTACTACTAAAGCCTTGACCCTGTTCCCTATATATACTTTTTTGAAGGTCTTGTCAACCTCCGCCATGAAGTCGAATCCTTCTTCATTGTTGAGAATTTCGCTCATAATTCTATGAACCTCCTTTATTATATAGGCAGGTGTCGAAGCTCCTGCCGTTATACCGACCGTACCGCCCTGCAAAGGGAGCAGTTCCGATACTGCGGCTTTATCAATATCACTGCCGTCCTGCGTAAATATTACAGGGCAGTGTTTTTGACTTATCTGTGCCAGCTTTGCGGTGTTGCTGGAATTTTTTCCGCCGACCGTGACCATAAGCGCCGAGCGCCGTGCAAGCTCCTCGGTTTCCTTTTGTCTTTCAGCCGTCGCACTACATATTGTATCAAAAATCGTGATATTTGTATAGTGTTTTTTTGCAACTTGAATGCAAGATTGCCATTTTGACGAATTAAACGTCGTCTGAGCAACCATGATTAGTGCATTTTGACGAGGAAATTTCTGCAATTCTGCCATTTTTTCCAGCTCGTCCGAGTCACGCACCACTGTTACTTCATCCGGATTCCTGCAATGCCCGACTATCCCGATGACCTCCGGGTGATCGGGGTCGCCAGCTATGATAACGGGGCATTCCGACTTTGAAACAATGTTGTGTATCTTTGCGACAAACGGGCAGGTAGCGTCAATACAGCTTATGCCCTTGTCGTGTATATAATCTGTTACCGATTTTGCAACGCCGTGAGAGCGGATTATAAGCGTCCTGCCCTGCGGCAGATCGTCAGGTGAATCTATGGGATATACTCCCAGCTTCTGAAGTCTTGCTATCTCACTGCCGTTGTGTATCAGTTCTCCGAGCGTATAGCAGCTGCCGTTTTCTTCTGCGGTTTTTTCTGCAATTTCGACAGCACGCTTAACACCGAAACAGAAGCCTGCGCTCTTTGCCGTTTCAATATTGTAACGGCTCACTTGCTTTCCTCTTCTGCCTGCTTTTCAGGCTTCGGGTTATACTGCTTGGGTAGCGGATCGCCATATTCGCTCATACCGTCCATCAGCATCTTTATGTTATCCATAATAAGATTTGAAACACGTCTTAGCTCTGTTCTGTCATCGCTGTTTAGTGCGATATGCTCGGCAGGAATCATCTCGCCTACCGAGATCCATACTTTTCTGCGGAAGCCTTTTTTTCCGTACTTTATGCACATCGGAAGAACGGGGGCATTTGTCTTGCCTGCGATAACCGCAATACCCGATTTTGCTCTGCCTATATTGCCGTCCTTAGAACGTGTGCCTTCGGGAAATATTACGAAAGCTCTGTTCTTCTCAAGGTCGGCTATGGCGTGGTTAATGGCACTGCCGTCACCTGCGCCTCTTACAACGGGGAACGCTCCGCACTTGGTAATAAGCCAGGCAAAGAATTTATTTTTCTCGAACAGCTCAATCTTCGCCATAAACGAAAAATGCGCCTTGTTCACAGCCGCTATCAGCGGAGGATCGCCGTAATCCTGATGATTGCAGGCTATAATATAGCCGCCCTTTATGCCGTTTTTATACGGTCTGTTGTCACCGCCGATTACCTTGATCCTGTATTTTATGTGCATTGAAAGACATACTATCTTCCTGAAAAATTCATACATTATCTGATTTCTGCCTTTTCTTTGATTATTCTGACAAGCAGGTCGCACGAGCCTTCAAAATCAAGCTTTGTCGTATCCGCAAGCACTGCGTCATCGGCTTGCTTCAGCGGTGCAATTTCTCTTGTCATATCGTTGTGGTCACGCTGTTTAAGATCCGTAAGCACGCTCTCGTAAGATACAGCCGTACCCTTTGCGATAAGCTCGTCATAACGGCGCTTTGCACGCACCTCGGCATCTGCCGTAAGATATATCTTCACTGTTGCGTTAGGAAGTACAACAGTTCCTATATCCCTGCCGTCCATTATCACGTCACGGCTTTCTGCCATATCACGCTGAAGCTGAAGGAGGAATGCTCTTACAGCCGGGATAGCGGAAACCTTGGAAGCCGCCATGCTTATTTCGGGTAAGCGTATCTCATCGGAAACGTCATAGCCGTTAAGATATATGTGCTGTGTGCCGTCCTTTATCTTTACGTCAAGAGAAATATGCGAAAGTGCCGCACTTACTCTCACGGGGTCGTCCATATCAACGCCGTTGCGGTCGCAGAAAAGACCTATACAACGGTACATAGCGCCCGTGTCAACGTATATAAAGCCTAAACGCTTTGCACATTCTTTGGCGATGGAGCTTTTGCCCGCTCCTACAGGGCCGTCAATAGCTACTGCAATACTCATATCTTTTCTTCTCCAATTTACATATACACTAATTATAACACGGTTTTTATCCGATTGCAACAGGGAAAATGTGAAAATTAAGCGAAATAAACGGTTTTTAAGCCTGTAAAGCAAAGAAAATTCCCCGAAAAACGAAAATGCTTTTCGGGGAAATATGTCAGTTTGTTTTTTAAAGCTGTTTTTTCTGCGCTCTTTTAAGATACGCAGGAGAAAGCAGACGCAGTTGTTTTTTTACGGTGTTTCTCACCTCACGGCAGTCGGAAATATAGCTGCCGCCGTTTCCTTTGCCGGCCATATACTGTCTTGCTATCATTCCGTACAGCGTTATAAGCACCTTTAAGGTCATAACGGAAATCCTTGTGCGACAGCTGTAATAGATGCCGTTTTCCGCAAGATATTCCGACAAGATGAGATATGCCTCAAGATAGCTGTCAACCATTTTTCTTCCTGCAAGACCCGTTATGCTGTCGGGACGGTGGGCATAGCTGTAAAGCACCTTTCGTGTGAAGGCAACATTTTCCGCACAGGCAAACAGGCGTGGTGTTGTAATAACGTCCTCAAAGCACTTTCCGACAGGGTAGGATATATTGTTGTCAGTGAAGAGCGAGCGTCTGTACAGCTTGTTCCATGCGTAATTTCTTACCGAAACATCGGAAATCAGCTTTTCAAATGCCTTTTTTCCGCCGATTACGCCGTTACGGTGGGAAAGAAGCACATTTATACTGCGGTCGGATTTTTCAAAGTAATTGCAGTATCTGCACTGTACTATGTCTGCGTTGTTTTTTACGGCGAGCGTGTACATTTCGGAAATGTAAAAGGGAGAAACAAAGTCGTCGCTGTCAACAAAGGCGATATATTCGCCTCTTGCGTTTGCAAGACCTGTGTTTCTTGCGGCTGAAAGGCCTGCGTTTTGCTGAGTGATTATTTTTATGAAATCATACTTGCTTGCAAACCTGTCCGCTATCATCATGGAATTATCTTTCGTTCCGTCATTCACAATGATTATTTCGTATTCGTATCCGAACTCCTGACGGACAAGCGAATCAAGACAACGTTCAATGTATTTTTCAACGTTGTATACGGGAACGACAACACTTACGGCAACCGCACGCTCTCGCATATTATCTGTGTTCATATAAACCTCTCCTGAATAGAAAATAGCTGCAGATAGAAAACTCGGACTAAACTCGGACTATAGTATATCGGGGATATAAACAAATTTTACTACGCAAATTATACAACTAAAAAAAACAGCAGTCAATCTGAAAAACGTGTAAAAGTTTGTAAAACAAAAAAATACGGCAGTTTAACGAATAATCATATGCTTAAAGGCTGATAATTAAACAAAAAGAACAAACGGAGATGATAGCTTGAAAAGCGTAAGAATATGCGTTGCCACAATCACGGCAGGCGTGGTGTGCATTGCGGTGATGCTCGGGATACTGAGTGCCGCAATATATGCCGAAAACGAAAGCGGCAACAGCTTTATAGGGCTGATGTATCATCAGGTGTTAAAGGATGAAAGCAGAGCCGGAAAATATATAATTACTCCAAACGAGCTGGAGAGCGACCTTGCGTATCTGTCCGGAAACGGTTATGTTTCCGTTCTTCCGTCCCAGCTTGTGAAAATTCGTGAGCAGGGCGGCAGACTGCCGGAAAAAACGGTTGTGATCACGTTTGACGACGGTTATGAAACCGGACTTTATTATGTACTGCCGCTGCTGAAAAAATACGGAATGAAGGCGGTCATAAATGTTGTGGGCAGTTATACGGACGAATATTCCCGTATCAACGAAGAGGGAAAGCACTTGTCTTATGCTTACCTGACATGGAACGAGATAAAGAAGCTGTCGGACAGCGGTTATGTCGAAATAGGAAATCACACTTACGATATGCACTCGTACAACGGGGAAAGAAACGGCTGTGCGAGAAAAGAAAACGAGAGCGATGAGCAGTACCGCACGGTGCTGTATGAGGATGTGGCAAGGCTGTCGGACAAATTACAGCGGGTCACAGGGAAAAGGCCTGTCGCTTTCGCATATCCCTTCGGGTCACTCTGCGAGGGAAGTGCGGAGATAATCGGCAGTGCGGGCATAAGCGTGTTTATGACCTGCTGTGAACAGCCGTGCAGTATGAACAGAAACGGCAGGATAGTGATAAACCGCTATAACAGAGAAAGCGGAAGGTCGGCACAGCAGATATGCGAGGAATTCAACAACGCATTTTAGCAAACGTACAGAATCAGTCTGTCGATAAACCTCGTAATTATTAAATTGGGGTCGCAGGGGCAAAGCCCCCGACAGGGAGTAGGGGCGGTAGCCCCAGTAATATAGCCCCTTCCCACGGGGAAGGGGTTTGGGGTTAGGGATAGAGAATTTACTCTGTTTTTAAATTAACTTTTTCTACAAATTGAAAAAACCGGAAACTCGTTTTACGGGCTTCCGGTTTTCTTCGTTTTTTCTGATTACTTAGACTCAGAAACGCTTGTTGAGCTACCAACGCTTGAACCTGATGTTGTGTTGTTGCCGCAAGCTGTTGCCATAGCTGCTACCATAGCTACTACTGCTACTAAAGCTAAAATCTTTTTCATGTCTTTAATCTCCTTACAGTAAGTTTGTATCGATCTATAATGCCAAGTCTTTCGCTTGGCTGAAATGAATTATACATAAATTTTACGTTGCGGTCAAGTGGGTTTTACCTTAATTTGTTTAATCGGCTTAATTTTCGTTCAGATTGACAAAAAAGAATGTAATCGTTTAAATGAAACTGGACATTTTTTTCGTTATGGTGTATAATATGTGAACAAAGCACACGCTCAGGTCCGAATTTGTTACACTGCTGTAACTATAAATGCAGAATATAGATATTGTAATCCGATTCGCAATGTGAAAAGTGTAATAATATGTATGATTTGGATGAAAATACTTGTCGTGTGCCGAAAAAAGAAGTAAAATCAGCATAACTCAAATGGTTTCAGAAAGGAAAATGATAGTATGGCAAACGTACCTACACCGCACATAAAGGCAAAAATGGAAGAAATTGCAGAGAAAATTCTTATGCCGGGAGATCCGTTGAGGGCAAAATTCATAGCCGAAAATTATCTTTCGGACGCTGTCTGCGTTAACGACACAAGAAATATGCTCGGCTTCACGGGAAATTACAAAGGCTCAAAGGTAACGGTAATGGGAAGCGGAATGGGAGTTTCATCCATAGGAATATACAGCTACGAGCTGTTCAATTTCTATGAAGCCGAAACGATTATAAGAATCGGAACGGCAGGTGCGCTTGTACCGCAGGTTCAGCCCAGAGATGTAATAATAGCGCAGGGTGCCTGCCACGATACTAATGTTGACAGGCAGTACGGCTTGCCCGGAACGTATGCACCCATAGCCGACTTCGGACTTGTGAAAAGGGCGTATGAGCTTGCGACAGAGAAAAATATCAAGGCTCACGTCGGAAATGTATTGACGGGAGAGGTGTATTACGATGCGTCGAACAGCCTTTCGGCGTGGTCGAAAATGGGCGTTCTTGCCGTAGAAATGGAAGCGGCGGCACTTTATATGAATGCGGCGGCGGCAGGCAAGAAGGCACTGTGCATCTGTACCGTTACAAACAACCCTCTGACAGGAACGGAGGACATCACGCCCGAAGAACGTGAAAAGACCCTTACCGATATGATCACTATCGCACTTGATGCGTAACCGCTGTTTTCTTTATTTATATTTAAATAGTATACAGCCATATCGGCAGAATATGCCCCGAATGGCTGTATGTATATGTCAAAACTAAAAAACAATGAAAAAATGCCTTAAATTGCCGAAAACCAAGAATGCTTTTCGGCAATTTTCCATAAAATTTCGCTTTGAAAATTGTTTGATATGCTATCAAAGTTTTCTTGCTATTCGCTAAAACTTATGGTATAATTTTGTTATATAATAATTTCCATTTAATATGGAGGTTGTTTATTCTGTTATGATGAATGGGGGATAACCAGTGACAACTTTTGCTTACGTTGCTACCGACGTAAACGGTAAAAAGGTAAAAGGCACCGAAATGGCGGAAGATTCCGTTGAACTTATTGACAAGCTCCGACAAAAAGGCTTGTTCTGTACATCTTATAAGGATGCGTCAAAGAACAAGGCGGCAGATGTCAAGTTCAAGTTCAAGACGAAGGATCTGTCGTTCTTCTGCCGACAGCTTGCGGCGATGCTTACATCAGGTGTAAGCCTTGTAAAGGCACTTCAGATATTGCAGGCGCAGACTGAAAATAAAAAACAAAAGCAGGTGCTTCTCGATATATATGAGGAGGTACAGAAGGGTCGCAGCTTCTCTGAGGCTATAGCTACAAAGCCCGGTGTATTTCCGTCACTTTTCGTCAGTATGGTCGGCGCAGGTGAAGCGTCCGGTAACCTTGATACAATCATGAACCGTGTATCAGAGCATTACGCAAAGGACAGCAAGACGCAGAACAAGATCAAGGGTGCTATGATTTATCCTATCGTACTGCTTGTGCTTCTGGTAGTTATTATGATAGCGATGTTCACGATGATCATGCCTATGTTCCGTGACCTTGCGGGCGATTCTGAAATGCCTCCGCTGTCTGCGGCTATTTTCGGAATAAGTGACTTTATGATAAACCAGTGGTACATTCTTGTCATAGTCGTGATCGCAATTGTAATCGTACTGCGACTTATTGTCAAGACCCCTTCGTCAAAGCTCAAGTGGGACGAAATGCTTCTGAAATTACCTAAGATCGGAGGACTTCTCCGTACAATCTATACCGCACGTTTTGCCCGTACAATGTCAAACCTTTTCTCGTCCGGTCTTCAGATGGTAGACTGTATCGAAAAATCGGTAGGCACTCTCGGCAATACATATATCATAAAGCAGTTTGAAGATGTTGTCGAAAACGTAAAACGAGGCGAATCGCTCTCGGTAGCGATGGGCAGAATAAACGTATTTGACGGTATGTTTGTTTCTATCGTTTATGTTGGTGAGGAGTCAGGTACTCTTGATACCATCCTTGCTAAATCGTCCGATTATTACGACGATGAAGCCGACTCAGCAATATCAAGACTTGTAGGCCTTATGGAGCCTGTAATGATCATCCTTATGGGTGCCATGGTAGGTTGCTTGCTTGCAGGTGTATTCCCGATTCTTTACTCAGGTATGGAAGGCATGGGCAATACTTAAAAAGCAACGAAAATTAAACCTAATAAGCAGGAAGGAATTATTGAGATATGTTATCTATTGATATTACCGACAGACAAATCAAACTTGTCCGTGGTTCAGCACAGGGCAATAAGATCAAGATTGACGAGGTTGACTTCAGAGAGATCGAAAAGGGTCTTGTTTCAAACGGCTACATAGCAGATGTTCCGCTGGTTGCGGCTGAAATAATTGATATGATCAACACAAGAGCGATCAAGGAAAAGGATACTATCGTATCGATCAGCTCAAGCTCGATACTCTACAAGGAGCTTATGCTCCCCAAGCCCAGAAAGCTCTCCAATACCGCCGCTATCGAGGCTATGATAGGAAGCAACATGGGCATATCGGGCGACTATAATATTTCATATACCATAGTTGGTGAAACCGTAGACGAGAACAAGAACCCTCTTATCAAGGTTCTTGCCACAGCCTGCCCCCAGCGTCTTGTTGGCGGATATGTAAAGCTGTTCACGCACATGGGTCTTGCACTTAAGGCTGTAAACATTTCAAACAATGCAATTTCACGTCTTATCCAGAACACTCCGAAGATGTCGGGCTATATGCCGCTCCTGCTTGTTCAGATAGACAAGGAGTTCCTGAATATCAACCTTTACGAAGACAACGTTCTTTCGTTCTCAAGATATTTCAAGATCGACCCCGCTGATTATAATAACGCAGAGGACTATGTTAACCAGGCTATATATGATAACCTGTTCAGAATGTTCCAGTTCTTCCAGTCAAGGAAGGACATGAAGCCCATCAAGGAAATGATGTTCTACGGTGAGATAGGCGACTTCATAGCGCTTACGAACACCGTATCGGGCTTTAGCGTTCCCTGTCACATTCTGAGTGCACCGACAACCATTGCGTCAAGAGCTGACTTCGAGTTTACCGTATATGCAAACGCCATCGGCGCACTCTACAAGGTAAACAAGGAACTTGAGCATATCAACCTTCTTGATACCACAGCGGCTAAGGAAAGCAAGGGTCTTAATACCTTCTTCATCGGACTTGGTGCGGCGGCTCTCATAAGCGTTCTTGCGGTTGTCGGCGCAAATGTTGTTGTAGATGTTATCAACAATAGCATAAAGAGCGAGATAACAAAGGTGCAAGCACAGATAAACGACACGGCACTTCAGGCAAGGCTAACGACTTTACAGCAGAAGGAAGGCGTTCTTGCCAACTTCCAGAGTTACAAGGATTCTATTGCAAATGCCGAACTGATGTACAATTATATGCCTAAGGGTACTACAGCGGTATATAAGATGCTCAGAGAGCCGTTTACGGAAAAGCAGGACGGCATTGAGAGTGTAACGAAGGAAGACATTCGCAAAAACCTTTCAGGTATGAAGCTGATAGATTCAGTCGATATTTCCGGCTATTCTGTAACCGCAACATACAGCTGTAAAAATCAGGCGCAGCCTTCACAGTATGTCAGAGCGCTGATAGATCAGGGCTATTTTGAAAATATCACATATACCGGTTACACTGTTGAAAAAGGCGAAGACAATAAGGAAACCGTTGAGTTCAGCCTGACAATGCTTCTCAAGGCAGGTAATGGCGTTGCAGTCGATAAGAATTTGGCTAACAGTATTATCGAAGCAGGCGAGAACGGCACACAGACCGATACATCTTCAACCGCTTCCGCAACAGAATCAACTGCCGAATCTACGGCACAGTAACGGGGAAAGGACATACATAACATGAAGATCAGTAAACAGGAACGAATTCTTATAGTTGTATTTTTAGTTGCCGCAATAATAGGCGTCGGCATATTTGTATTTATTCTTCCCAACTTCAACAAGATCAGTGATAACAACAAGCAGCTTGCGTCTGTCAATAAGCAATATGCGGATATAAATAAACAGCTCGAACACGAGTCAACAATAGATAACGAGATCAGCCAGGCGTATGAAGACGGTAAGAACCTTGCCGACAAGTTTTTCAACGACCTCACAGAATACGAGGCTGACGAGATTATGCGTAAGTTTATTGCAAATGGCAAGGATATAACGATAGACGGACTTACAATTTCGCCTTTCTCAACGCAGGCACTTTCCGTATCGGTATTTTCACCCACAGAGGTAACATATCCTCTCAAGGACTTTGCCAATACCGTCGTTGAAACTCCGGATAAAGAAACCGATTTCAGCAAGCTCAGCACAAGAGAGCTTGTTATGTACGCAAAGAAGCTCCAGGCGACACTTCTTGCCGCAAGCGAACCGGTAACCGTAGGTTCTGTAACAGTAGCATTTACGGCACATTCAAATAAGCTCCAGAATCTTCACGATTTTGCAGACCTGCTTTATTCGGGCGTATACGAAAAGAACGGTGACGGAAAAACCGTTTCTATCGCATCGCTCAGCTATCAGATGGAAGAGAACACAAGCACAAATTCCGGTGAGAGCAACGCTTCTTCTGGCGATTACACAATGGAATTCTCCGTAAATCTGCTTTGCATACAGCCTGTGGCAGATCCCTTTGCGGCTAATAACAGCACAGCCGAATAAACGGTTGCTTACAAGTAAGAAATGAAAGGATGAAACGCTATGAACAAACATAACAAAAAAGCGTTAATGATGAAAAGGGCGTTACTGCGGCTGAAAGGCGGCAAGGGAAGCGTTTTATTCTTCATTATCGCTATAATGACGGTTATGATAGTTCTTGCATCTGCGGTTTATTATTCGACAATTTCCGCTCGTGCACAGGTCGAGATAAAATACGGCAATGAACAGTCTTACCAGAGTGCCGTTTCGCTAAATGACCTCGTAACCGAATATCTCAACACAAAGACGGACGATGCTTTCGTAGACGCTATAATTGCACTGTCGCCCAACAAGTCGCTCACCACAAAGGGCGATGGCACAGATGCTTTCGCAGAGCTTGCCGGCGGTCTTGGCGATTACAAGATAACGGTAACAAAGCTCAGCGGTGACAGCGGCGACGAAAAGCAGACGATAAAAGTCGAAACCGAAGTATTAGTAAACGGTGAAACCTCAACGGTAACCTCAATCGGTGAGTTTACGCTTGTTTCAAAACCTTATTCGTTCGACAGATTCTTCACATCTACAGGCTATGCTCCGAACGATGTTGTAATGTCCGGTATGACCGTAACTTCCACAATGTACCTTGATAACGAGTACAGCCAGATAGGTTCATCTCAGTCGGGCAACTCGGGTATCAATATCAGAGCCGAGGTTATCAGTGCGGGTACGCTTTCAATAAACAACGCACCTATCAACTCAAACGGTGACCAGACATTTGATATCACCACTGGAAACAACCTTATAATGACGTATAACGGCGGTCAGGGTGCAATGAACCTGAACGGCGGACGTATAAGAGTCGGCGGAAATCTGATACAGGGCACATCGTTCAACTACAAGAACGATACCGATGTTTATGTAGTCGGCGACTTTATAAGCGGACGACCCAGCGATGACAGCGATTGTGAGATCTATGTAAACGGTGATGCCGCTTTCTTCGGAAATGAAACATATATGGGCAAGGTTTATGTAAACGGCGATGTTTACATTGACAAAGAAGTAAACACGGGCGATAAGTTCCCCGGCGGAATAACGGTCGGAGGCAATGTCTACCTCTGCTCAGGTTCAAGCTACTACGGCGCACAGAAGGCATGGATAAAGTCACACGGCGTTGATGACAGCAGAATAAAGGATTATACCGATGCTTCTATTCGCTTTGAAGCAAAGAACGGCGACAACGACAGCGCATACAATGCACTGCGTGCAAACATGGATAAGGCGAGAGGCTCAAATGAACAGGCATATTCGTATGTATGGCCTTCCGACAGCGGAACATGCGAATCCCTGACAAATGTCAAGGCTAAGATTAACGAAAAAGTCGGAAATCCCGAATATACAAACTGGAATATGACCAAGAAGTTTATCAATGACGACGGCTCATATACAGTAGATCCTATTAACTATAAGTTCGACAATGCAACCGAACCTCAGGTACAGGATGAAAGATTTAAAGACACAGGCAGTACAAAGAATCAGTTAGTAGTGTCAGCTCAGAAATTCGGTCAGTACGTCATAATGGGCGATATGCGCATTACGGCAGGAACATGGGACGGATACAACATAGTATTCGATACCACTATGCCCGGCGGTAACGATATTGATATGTATGTATATCTTCCCGCAAACTGCTTTATGAAGAAAACTCCTCCTGCTAACGAGTGGAGTTCACCCACATACAGCTTCTCAAATAAGTCGGAGGATAAATCCAAGTTCAACTGCTTCCGTTGGAACAACGAACCCGACGGTCAGTTTGCCGGTTGGTTCAGCGTACTTACAAAGGGTAAGGGCAGTGTAATATTCGTTATAGGCGACGGCGTAACATACTTTGCTCAGACACGAGTATTTATGGGTCACTACAACCTTCTTAAGGAGGTTCTTCCCGATGCGATAGCGGCAGATGGTAAGGTAACTAATACCGATAAATTTTCTGAAGCTAAGATAAGCGCCATTATGAGAACAAATGACACAGATGCCAGAAAGCAGACACTGTTTAAGCAGAACATTCTTGATAAGTACAAGAACTCAGGCGGAATTCATAACAACCTGTTCGTTGTTGCGATAAACAAGAACAGCGATGTAAATTTTGATATGCAGTATAATACATTCTGCGGTTTCATATATGCACCTTATATGACGTTCGGCGCAGGTAAATCGACAGAAGGACATTTTGCGATGCTCGGCGGTCTTATCGTATCCGACTATGAGATGCCGAATACATCAAGAGTGTATATGGCTACTATTCCGTATGACTACTATGACAGATATGTAGACAGTACGCTGACCGGAGCTGAAAAGGAAGACGCACGCTTTGATTATATGGAAAAGCTCATTTCCAATTCGGGCGGTGAGATCGGAACACTCGGTTCGTCAAGCTCAAGATCATGGAGAAAGTACGGTTATAACTGATGAAAGGAGCGGATAGCATGAAGCTGTTTAAACGCTTTAAAAGTAAAAAAGGCTTTACGCTGACAGAGGTTCTCGTTTCCATAGTCATATTCGCTCTTATGTCCGCTATCGTAATGCAGATACTTGCAATAGCGATAGCACAGCACAGAAAGAATGACAGCGTGGATAAGGATATGGACACGCAGATAAGCAATCTTGTGCAGGAAAACGCTCTTGTTGAAAGAGATACCGTAAATCTTGTCATGAAGTTTGTAAGTCCCACGGGCGGTACGAACGATGTCAAGATAAACGATGTAAAGATACGCAAGGACAGCACCGAAGCCGATAATGACGGCAGACTTGAGATAAATACTATTGATGCTACGATCAAGAATGACGGCGGCAATAAGGATAAGGATAATAACAGCGGCGGTATGGTAACCGATGATATCCATATTTACGGCACAAAGGGTATTGACAAGATATACGTGCATGAAGAAAGCTGTGTTCTTGAGGACGGTAAATACAAGATTACGCTTGCGTTTATGGTTGATACAACCTCAACAAATGCACTTAACGGTTCAGAGAGCAAGTCTTTAAAGATTGCACTCCCCGAAGCGTCAAAGAATATTGTTGTAACGCCCGATGATAAAATGGTTTATAGCATGGTATCCGGCACAAATGTACGATTCAGTGCAAAGAAAGCAAGCGACAAGGATACTTCGTACAGCATGAAGATATACTTTACACTGTCCGAAGATAAGTTTGAAAGTGATTACGGTTGCTTTGCCAAGTATTTTGTTGATCCAAAAAGCACAGATACGGCAAAAACATCGGAATCATTTGATGATGCGGCTACAAACGGTATTTACAACCATATTTACGGTACGCCCGTAAAGGAGGATGATGCCGGATGAGAAAGCTCTTAAAGAAAAAGGCATTTACGCTGATTGAGGTCATAATCGCAATGGCAATTATGACAATACTCATTGTTGCGGCTATGTCTATGTTCAATCCCGTAAACGGCATAGTGAAATCTCTTGACGAGGATACAGTAACAAATGCCGTAACCGATACGATAACCAATTATGTTACTGATAAGCTGAAAAATGCTTCAACATACAACATAAAAGAATATAAGACCGAGGATCTTACCAAGAACTCCGACGTTGACAGCAGTGTGGCAAAGATAGCTTCCGTTATGTTCGCCGATAAGGAACTTAACGAAACTGTTTACTGCATGATACTGCGTTCAACAGCTGAGGGTTATCAGTTATACGATCTCGGCAAGCTCAACAGTGTTGTTGACTATAAGACAAAGGCTACTTCGCTTGTCAACAATAATGCTTATGCCGTATTCAATAATGAATATTACAATGACTCGCGCTATAAGTTCACGTTCAAGACGACCTCAGGCGATAAGGGCACATGGTGCAGAATGGGTGTCAACACTTACGATTCCGATGGAAACATAAAGGTAAGTGAGCGAGTTCAGATGTTCAAGCTGCTCAATATGTCGCTTCTGAAGCTGACACCTTCAAGCAGTCCCGACCTTGAGAATTACAGTTATTCTGATGATATGAATATTGTAATTCTTTACAGGATTAAGATTTTCGGCTGATAACAAAAAATCCCCCGCCGTAAGGCGGGGGAAATATAAACGCTTATTTTTTACAGCATTGAAAGATAAGCCTTGATAATGGTTTCACCGCAAAGCATACCGACTGCAAGTCCTACGCTCAGTGCAGGGCCGAAGGCGATACGGCGGCGCAGTTTTATCTTTGTTATCTTGCCGTTTTCCACGTTCGCACGGAATACATATTCCTTGCTGTCGGGAAGATTGCCCATTACTTCGTTCAGTTCGCTGCTGAGCGACTCAGTTGCGGCTTTAAGCTCATCGCCCGAAATATTCCACGCTTTTTCTTCAAAAAGCTCAGGGTCGATCTTGCACTTGCCGTGTTCAAATTCACCTATGATAACATCCTTTGAGCTGTCGACAGCCTTGCCCTCGCACCAACCTGTGAGTTTTTCGCTGATTTTTGCGGATTGCTCCTTAGTGAACCGTGACGATACGCAAAGCACGATAAGCCCGTAGACAGCGCCCACCACAACACCTATAACGGCTGAGGGAACTATCTTCCAGCCAAGCATAAAACCCGATGCCGCCATAAGCTGAACATCGCCGCCGCCCATACCGCCGAATAAAGCGAGTATAGCAAACGGAACTGCGATAACAGCCGCACCTGCAAAATGCTCCCACCAGGGCATATTAGGCTCGGTGAAGAATGTGGCGATACCGAGTACGGCAATCGAAATAGTACACCAGTACGGGATTTCCATATGGTCAATGTCGATACAGCTGAGGACTATCAGCAGTGAGAAGAATACGATTGCGACCACCATCGGCAGACTTGCCGAAAATCTTATGTAGGCGAGCAGGAACATTATTCCCGTCAGAGCCTCGACAACAGTGTAACGTGCCGAGATAGGAGCCTTACACTTGCGGCACTTGCCGCCTAAGAATATCCAGCTGAATATCGGCACAAGGTCATACGGCTTTATACGTTCACCGCAAGAAAAGCAGTGAGAAGGGCCGTTTACGATCGACATGTGCAGCGGAGTGCGGTAGATTACCACATTCAGAAAACTGCCAATGACCGAGCCGAAGATAAACACAAGCACGCAAATTACGGTATCATACCATAGTATACCTGTCATATATATAACCATCCTTTCCTTTTTGGAACGCTGTAAAACAGCGTATGGATATTTTACCACATATCGCCGCCTTTTTCAAGTACAGGCGGCAAGTATACCACTAATCACAGGGGGAACAGTTTAATGAAGAACATACCGATAGGACAGATTCTTGTTGAGAACGGATTTCTGAAAGAGGATCAGCTTGAAGAAGCCCTCGAAAAACAGCGCAGTGAGCCGGGTAAAAAGCTCGGCGACGTATTGCTCGAGCTGGGCTATGTTTCGGAAACACAGCTTGCACAGGCGCTGTCTATCCGTCTTAAAGTGCCGTTCATCGACCTCACAACCACAAAGATTGATATAGAGGCGGTCAAGAAGATACCTGAGGCTATAGCAAAGAAGAACTGCTGTGTAGCGTTCCAGATGACCGACTCACGTCTTACTGTTGCTACAGACGATCCTATCAACTTCTACATATTTGAGGAACTGAAGGTTATCTCCGGTATGGAGATACACGCAATGATAGCTACCCGTACAGCTATCAACGAAACTATCAGCAAGGCATATTCACAGCAGACCGTAAGCAACGTTATGGATAACCTTAATAAAGAGTATACGGGTAATACCGACTCTGTTATCCAGGACGACCCCGAATCAGGCGAGCGTGTTGATAACGCACCTATCGTTAAGCTGGTAAATACAATAGTCGAAACCTCATTCAGAATGAATGCATCGGATATTCATATAGAGCCTTTCAAGGACAGAACAAGAATAAGGCTCAGAGTAGACGGCGAGCTTATCGAGCAGATGAAGGTAAAGCCTGCCGCACATAACTCGCTTATCACCCGTATAAAGATACTCGGCGGTATGAACATCGCCGAAAAGAGAATACCTCTTGACGGCCGTTTCGGTATGACTATCGACGGCGTAAACCTTGACGTCCGTGTATCTACCATACCTACCGTTTACGGTGAGAAGTGCGTTATCCGTCTGCTTTCAACGGCAGATGAAAAGACAAGAAAGATAACCGACCTCGGTATGACGCTGTACAACTACGAAATGTTCAAGCAGATCATACGTTGCCCGCACGGAGTTATGCTGGTTACGGGACCTACAGGTTCGGGTAAATCTACAACACTGTACGCAACGCTCGGTGAGCTTTCAAAGCCCAACGTTAATATAGTTACCGTTGAGGACCCCTGCGAAAAGAAGATAGACGGTGTAAACCAGGTACAGATAAACGCAAAGGCAGGTCTTACATTTGCGGCGGCTCTGCGTTCTATTCTCCGTCAGGACCCTGATATAGTAATGGTCGGTGAGATTCGTGACGGTGAAACCGCAGACATCGCTATCCGTGCCGCTATCACAGGTCACTTGGTTCTTTCGACCCTCCATACAAACGATGCCGCAAGTACAATCCTCCGTCTTGTTGATATGGGTGTTGCACCTTACATGGTTGCGTCATCTCTTGTCGGAGTTATCGCTCAGCGACTTGTAAAGTTGCTTTGTCCGGAGTGCAAGGAGAAGGTAATGCTTACCGATCCTGCCGACTTAAGACTTGTCGGAAAGACAGAACCGGTCGAAATATGCAAGGCTCATTACGGCGGATGTCGCTCATGCCATAATACAGGCTATAAGGGCAGAACCGCTATCCACGAGATAATAGTAAGCTCGAACGATATAAAGGAGCTTATCTCAAGCGGCGCAACAGCCGAGCAGATAGGCGCACAGGCCGAAAAGAACGGAACAAAGCTGCTGAGAAGCAACGTTACCGATATGGTGCTTGCAGGCACTACGACGCTTGACGAACTGGTAAAAGCCACCTACTCCGTATAATACGGATGCGGTGTTAGCAATATGTCTTTTTAAAAGGAGAATAAAAAGGTGGATATTAACAAAATACTTGACGAAGCAAGAAGGCTCGGATGTTCGGACTTACACTTTACTGCGGGACTTCCTCCCGTTGTACGTCTGCACGGCAGTATCAAAAAGCTCAGCGGTTATCCCGACTGCACAGAGCCTATCATAGTCAATATCATAAATCAGATAACCTCAATGAAGCACAAGGCTTCTATCCAGAAGGGTCTTGACACCGACTTCTCGTATGTATCCGCATCCGGACACAGACACAGAGTAAACGTGTACAGACAGAGGGGCTATCACGCAATAGCAATGCGACTTCTGCGTAACGATATTCCTACACTGCAGGATCTTATGCTTCCCGGACTTATGGGCGAGTTTGCGCTCCGTCCGAGAGGTCTTGTGCTGGTAACAGGCCCTACAGGTTCAGGTAAGTCAACGACGCTTGCGGCTATGATTGACCATATCAACCGCAACAAGAACTGTCATATTATTACAGTCGAAGACCCTATCGAGTATCTTCACACACATAAGCAGTCAATGGTAAACCAGCGTGAGATCGGCGCCGATGTAGACAGCTTCGCAGGCTCACTGCGTGCCGCACTCCGTGAGGACCCCGATGTTATCCTCGTCGGAGAAATGCGTGACTTTGAAACTATCAATGCCGCAGTAACCGCCGCAGAGACAGGTCACCTTGTGCTTTCAACACTGCATACGACAGGTGCCGCAGAAACCATCGACCGTATCATAGACGTTTATCCGCCTCACTCACAGGGTCAGATCAGAGCGCAGCTTGCAAACTCCCTCGTAGCCGTTATTTCACAGACGCTCGTTCCTACGGCTGACGGCAAGGGTCGTATCGCCGCTCTTGAGCTTATGAGCTGTACAGACGCTATCAGCTCACTTATCCGTGAAGGTAAGATATTCCAGATTCCGAACTCCATCCAGACCTCTAAGGCTCTCGGTATGTTCTCGCTCGACCAGGATCTTGCAAGACTTGTCCGCACAGGCAAAATTACGGAAGAAGTTGCAAGAAGCCGCTGCCAGAACCCCGACGATCTCAAGAGATATATCGGAGCTTATTAATCAGCATAAATCATCAAGTGATGCTACAATGCCGCCTGTTTATACGGCGGCATTATTCATGCGCTTCTGAAAGGATTTTTTAATGAAATTTGTTATTCAAAGAGTGACAGGTGCGAGTGTAACCGTAGATAACGAAATAATTGGGAAAATCGGAAAGGGATTTCTGGTGCTGATAGGCATCTCACAGACCGATACAAAGGAAATCGCAGACAAGCTGATACGCAAGATGACGGGGCTTCGCATCTTTGACGATGAGAACGGAAAGACAAACCTTGCCCCTGCCGATGTCGGCGGAAGCCTGCTTCTTATCTCACAGTTCACGCTGTACGCAGATTGCCGCAAGGGCTACCGTCCCTCCTTTACAAGCGCCGGCTCACCCGATATGGCAAACGAGTTGTATGAGTATATCGTCGAGCAATGCCGGAAGTGCGAAAGCATAGCCGACGTGCAGACAGGAAGGTTCGGTGCGGATATGAAGGTAGAGCTTCTGAACGACGGACCGTTCACGGTCATCCTTGACAGCAACGAGCTGATGTAACGTCACGCTTTGAGCCGAACCGATTGTATAAGTGGTGAAAAATTACTGTAAATTCTTCCACTACATTTTTCGTCAAAATGCACAACTGAGAAAAATATTTTGTTGCATTTTTGTTAAATTTCCAATCAAACTATAGACAAACGGGCGAAAAAGTGTTATAATCAAGTCACATTAAAAGGAAACGCCGCAGCATAAAGCACAGCGCTCCCGGAAAGGACTTAAGTATGAATGAAATAAAATTAGGTAAAAAAATCTCCGAAGGTAAAACCGTTGACGTATATGAGAGCGGCGACCTTGCAGTAAAGGTATTCAAACCCGATGCACCCAAAACAGTAGTTTTCTATGAGGCTTTCATGGATTCAAAGGTTGAAGAAACAGGACTTAACGTTCCCAAGATAAAGGAAGTTGAGCTTATCGACGGCAAGTGGGCAATAGCTACAGAGCTTATAAAGGGCAAGACGCTTGCACAGATCATGCAGGAAGAGCCTGAGAACTGTGACGGCTATCTTGACGATATGGTAGAGCTTCAGCTCAGCATCCACGCTAAGAAAGTTACAGGCATTTCAAAGCTGAAGGATAAACTGAGAGAAGAAATCGAGAGCCTTGACGTAATCGACCACATCAAGAGATATGATCTTCTGACAAGACTTGACAGCACACCCAAGCACGTTAAGCTGTGCCACGGTAACTTCGGTCCTGAGAACATAGTTGTAACAGACGACAACAAGGTTTATATAGTTGACTGGATAGGCGCTTCGGCAGGTAATGCCAGTGCAGATGTTGCCAAGACATATCTGAAGCTTGCACTTACATCTACAGAAACAGCTGAGAAGTATCTCAATCTGTTCTGCAAGAAGACAAATACAGCAAAGACATATGTTCAGGAATGGCTTCCTATTATGGCGGCATCAACGCTCGCAAAGGGTGTTACAAGCAAGGAGGAGAAGGATCTTCTCTTTACATGGCTTGACGTTGTGGACTATTCTTGATGACAGCTTAATAACGATAATGACGCCCCGCTTCTGCGGGGCGTTTTTGTGTGCTTTTTGTGTATACGGCACAGGGGATATATCGGAAACGTCGAAAAAACGGTGTGAGCGGCATCATTTTTGAATATTTTCTGAAAATTCGCCGTAAAAGGCTTAACATTTGCGCCGATTTGTGCTATACTTACAACGTGGTATACTCTGCTTCGGAAGAATATATCCTTGCCGACAGCGGCAATAATATTGTAAACAACACACCTTAAAAGGACGTAAATATGAGTCAGAAAAAAACCAATTATCTTAATGCAGACGTTGAGCTTGAGGAAAGTACGCCTGCGGTAAAGAAAAAATCAAAGAAAAAGCAGAACAAGACATTGAATACGGTAAAGCACGTTTTAGGAGTTATCGGAACAACGTTTCTCAGCCTGTTCATGATAGTAATCATTACCTGCTGTATAGTAGCGGTAACGCTTACTGTATATATAATGCAGTTTGCCGACAGTGCGTTTGACGTTGATCTCAAGAACGTCGATCTTAGCTATACCAGCTTTATTTATGCGAAGAACAGCGCAGGAGAGCAGGTGGAGATAAAGCGTCTGTCAGGTGACGAGAATCGTATCTGGGTAAATATGGAGCAGATACCGAAGCACACTCAGGACGCATTCACGGCGGTCGAGGACAAGCGTTTCTACGAGCATGAAGGCGTTGACTGGAAAAGAACGGTCCGTGTAACAATATCGACTCTGTTCAACGGTTACGGCGAGGGTGGCTCGACCATAACACAGCAACTTGTAAAGAATATCACGGGCGACGACAGAGTAACTCCCGAACGTAAGATACGAGAGATATTCAGAGCGTTGAACCTTGAAAAGCAGTATACCAAGATAGATATACTTGAAGCGTATCTCAACCGTGTTCCTCTCGGAGGTACGGTTTACGGAGTAGGCTCGGCGGCTTACTATTATTTTGGAAAGACGGTCGATCAGCTGACAATTGCCGAAAGTGCGATACTTGCAGGCATGACACGTTCTCCGAGCGTGCTTAACCCTTATGCGAATCTTGAGCGTTCGAAGGAAAGACAGCTTTACGCACTGAAGTGTATGTATGAGCAGGGTCTTATTACGACCGACGAATATGAAGCCGCAAAGACAGAGCAGGTCAAATTCAGACTTATCGTTGAGGGCGACGCTTACGGCTATAAGGATCCCAGATATGATGAGTATTACGGAAACAACGCAAACAAGGACGAGAACAGCGACGGATATGACGATGAGGATACTTATGAGGCATATCGCTGGAACGAGTATGAAATAACTCAGAACTGGTATGTAGACGCTGCCATACAGCAGGTTATCGAGGATCTGAGTAAGGCAAAAGGCATGACCTATGCAGAGGCGAAGGCGGATCTTTATAAGGGCGGCTACAAGATATATCTCAATATGGATATGGATATACAGGAGAAGCTGGAAACCTTCTTCAAGGATCCGAACAACTTCTTCTACAGCTATGATAAAACCGCAATAGAAGAAAACTGCGCTCAGGCGGCATTTGTTCTTACCGACTACAGAGGTAACGTAGTGGCTCTTGCGGGCGGTATCGGTGATAAGCCCGGTGACGGCTGCTTCAACAGGGCAACACAGGCTATACTGCCTATCGGTTCGACAATGAAGCCTATCTCGGTTTACGGTCAGGCTGTAGATAAGGATGTAATCAACTATTCTTCGATGATACTGGATAAATGTATCACGCTTCCCGAAGGCACAAGCTGGCCGAGTAACTTTGAGGGCGATTACGGCTCGGGCGGATATATACCGGCGTGGTATGCGGTACAGCAGTCAAAGAACACGACCGCTGTCCGTATGGCACAGGTACTCGGAATAGACACCTGCTTCAACTTCCTTACGGATAAGCTGAACGTTACAACGCTTGACTACACCTATGACAAGGCATATTCGCCCATTGCTCTGGGTCAGCTTACGCAGGGCATGACGCTTATGGAGCTTGCCGGTGCATATCAGATATTCGGCTCGGGCGGTGTATATTACGAACCTAAGCTGTACAACCTTATCACCGACTACAACGATAAGACGGTTATCGAGCAGGAGCCTCTCGGTGACAGAGTAATGGAAAGCGACAGCGCATATATAACAAACAGACTGCTCAAGGCGGTTACGGATACTACAAACGGCTCGGGCAGATATGCGAAAATCGACGGTATAGAGGTAGTCGGCAAGACAGGTACTTCAAACGATGAGCGTGTTCTTGCGTTTGCGGGACTTACTGCGGATTACTGCGGTGTTATAAGACTGGGATTTGACGATAACAAGAACATTGGCACAACAAACTATATTTATCTTGCGCAGGTATGGCACAACTTTATGGTGAATGTTGTGAACGAGGATTCCACAAAGACCTTTGCAAAGGATTCAAACGTAGTCGAAAAGAAATACTGTACCGAAACAGGACTTCTTGCAACGTCAAAATGCAAGAATACCGCTGTGGGTTATTATAAGGCGGATAATCTGCCAAAGACGTGCGATTCCACGCATAAAGACGGCGAGTATGTAAAGAAGCACGGCGGTGAAACATTGCTTGTACCCGACTGGAGTACGCAGAAAGCGGAAGAAGATACGAGCAGTACAAGCTCGAACTGAGAAAATTCAACAATGACAGCGGCTTACATCAGCCGCTGTTTTCGTGAAAGGATCATTGATATATGACATTCAGACTTACAGCACCTTGTCACTTCGGACTTGAAAAGACGCTTTCCTTCGAGGTACGCAGGATTGGCGGAGAGGATATAGCCGTGTCGGACGGACGGGTGACGTTCACCGGTGACGAGCGTGTGCTTATAAGGGCGAATATGTGTCTGTCGACAGCAGAGCGTGTGGGAATACTTCTCTCGGAGTTCAGGGCAAGAACATTTGAGGAGCTTTTTCAGGGGATAAAGGCAATCCCTATTGAAAAATATGTCGGAAAGTTCGACAGATTCCCTATCAAGGGCTTCAGCCTTAATTCAAAGCTGACAAGCGTTCCTGCCTGCCAGAAGATAATCAAGAAGGCTATGGTCGAGCGAATGAAAAGCGTTTATAAAATCGGCTATTTTCAGGAAACCGAAGCGTTGTTCCAGTTCCGCTTTTCAATAATGAAGGATAACGTCACAATGACGCTCGATACATCGGGCGAGGGACTTCACAAGAGAGGCTACCGCCGCTTTTCTAATGCCGCACCTATAAAGGAAACGCTTGCGGCGGGAATTGCCGACCTTGCAAGGATAAGGGATAACGATATTGTCTGCGACCCGTTCTGCGGAAGCGGAACACTGCTTATCGAGAGTGCGCTCAAGGCGCTTAACATACCGCCGTGTCTTGACAGGGAATTTACCGCTATGCAGTGGGAATTTTTACCCAAGAAAATGTGGGACGAGGAAAGAGAAGCGCTCAGAGCAAATATCAGAAAGCCTGAAAACTTTAAGCTGTACGGCTTTGATATAGACCCCGAAGCCGTAAGACTTACCCGTGACAACGCAGTAAAGGCGGGCGTGGGTGAATATATTGAGGTTAAGCAGCGTGATGTTGCGGATTTTACATATCCGGATGGCTGTACCGTTGTACTTTGCAATCCACCTTATGGTGAGCGTATGCTGGACGAAGAACAGGCACACGAGTTATATAAGGAGATGGGCAAAAGATTGCTTCCGACAGAAAACAGGAGATTATTTGTAATCACTCCGGACGGGGAGTTTGAGGAGCTGTTCGGAAAGAAAGCGGACAAGAACAGAAAGCTGTATAACGGTATGCTAATGTGCAGGCTGTACAGCTACTTTAAAAGCTGATAACGCAATTATTATCAAGCGGTATGCCTTTGAAAAGGTGTGCCGCTTTTCTGCACTGTGAATATTACCAAACCGTTATAGTTTTTTTGTGGAATATGTCAATTGCGGATATAACCGAGTGTTGATATACTTATAATAGACAAGGTAACTATACTTTGTCAAATTATCGGGATGTGAACAAAAATTATTTTGCACAATATTGCAGGAGGTACCGCTATGAAAATTCTCAGAACAGTCGTTTCAGCAATAGTTGCCGCCGCAGGAGTATGGCTTTGCGTGGCACAGGACACTACGCTCGACAGACTTGACTTCTATATTTATTCGGTCTGCTCATCGCTACTGATTACATTGGCTGTCGCTTTCGGCATATTTACATTTATAAAGCACAGCTTCGGACGGTTTATCGGCGTTACAGTTGCTGTGAATGCCGCTATTTGCATATTCCACGCATATAAGTACCCGTACAACGTAATGAACGTCGGCGGTTTTGCGTCGCATATGGAATGGTTTGCTTCGGCTCTGCCGTTCAATCTTCTTATTGCCGCAGGGGTGAGTGCAGTTTGCATACTTGGATACAGGCTCATCAACACTAAGCAAAGTAAAACGACAGTGTAAGTAAATATATTCCGACAGCCGCAGATTTGCGGCTGTTATTTTTTGCAAAACAATTTAATGAAAAAGCAGAAAAAACTGTAAGCCAAAACGTGTGAAATATTTCATATTTTTTGTATAAAGTTACAAAAAACTCTGTATTAAAGACGAAAATTAGGTATTATTGTTGACTTTATGGATGAAATAATGTAAAATTACTAAATAAGGATTAAAGCGAAGGAGAGATCTCTGTGGAGAACGTATTTTTTGCACGTCAACCGATACTGGATGTGAATAATAATACATACGGCTATGAACTGCTTTACAGAAATCAGCCCGGAGTAAACGCATATACAGGAAACAACGGAGATGTAAGCACAGCAGATGTAATCAACAACGCATTTTTTGTCGACAATATAACAAGCGTTTTAGGCGGGAAAAAAGCATTCGTCAATTTTACGGGCAACCTCATAAAAAGAGGAGTGCCGAAGATGATTTCAAGCGATATACTCGTAGTCGAGCTGCTTGAGAGCGTAATGGCAGACGCAGAAATAATAAGGCGCTGTATAGAGCTTAAGAAGCTGGGATATATAATCGCTCTTGACGATTATGAATACGGCGAGAATACAAAGGCTCTGTTTGAGCTTGCCGATATAATAAAGCTCGACTTCCACACCTCCCGTGAGGCAGTGGAGCGCACGGCGGAAAAGTGTATAACATATAATAAGATAATGCTTGCCGAAAAGGTGGAAACTCAGCTTGAGGTGGAATATGCCAAAAGGCTCGGCTGTACATATATGCAGGGCTATTTCTTTGCAAAGCCCCTGCTTATGACGCACAGGACAAATACGCCTATGGCAAAGACGTTCCTTCATATACTTGGTCTTGTATATTCGCCCGAGCCTGACTATGAAGAAATAGCGGCGGTTATTTCGACGGACGTTGTGCTGACGATAAGACTGCTGAGGCTTATAAACGTAATGTACGGCAGTACCGGGAACAAGATCTCGACCATTCATCAGGCGCTTGTTCTGCTCGGCTTTGAAAAGCTGAAGGAATGGATATATCTTGTAGGTCTGCAAAGGCTGCAGAAGGATACCCCCGATGAGCTTATAAGGCTTGCGCTGTTCAGGGCAAAATTCTGCGAGAGCATCTCAAAGGTAATGCCGGGACAGTTTATACACAGAAAAGAAATGTATCTTATGGGACTTATGTCGGTAGTGGAAGGTACGACCGATGAACGTGATATAGGAAACGTTATGAAGGAACTTCCGGTAACGGACGAAATAAAGAACGGTCTGCTGGGAGCGGACGGACTTTTCGGAGATGTGTTCAGACTGGTAGTCGATTACGAACACGCAAACTGGGACAAAGTGGAGGAGTTTGTCAAAAAATACAACGTTGACGCACAACAGCTTGCAAACGAATATGTACAGTGCGTCAGATTTATGCAACAATTTTATATAGGGTGAAACGCAGATTATCTATTATTACAATACAAAAACTTTTCTATAACGGAGTGATAATATGGCTGAAAATAAATGCGCCGCAAGACTTGAGCCTTCGAGCAGGGATATGAGCGAGCTTAAAAACCGCTTCAAGCCGGGATATGATTGGGAAACTATATGCTCTACAATGCTCGAACATCTTATGTGCGGAGTTGCTATATATGAGCTTTGCCCCGACAGAGTAAGGTCGCTTTATTTCAACGAGAAATATTACGAGATGGTGGGCTACACAAAAGAGCAGTATGAACAGTATGCAGACAGCGTTACCTCGTCGCTTTACGGAGATTCGGCTGAGATGATCTTTGAAAAAGCCGGACGTTCGGTAAAGACCGGAGAAACATTCTATGCCGAATGCAAAGGCAGACGCTATGACGGCAGTGATATATGGGTGCTTGTCAAGGCAAAGCTGGTTGATTTTATAGAAAGCGAACACCCTGTATTTCTTGCAATAGTGCAGGATATGACACACAGAAAACTGGCAGAATATGAAAATGCGGTAAATCTTGAGCGTTATCGTATACTTGAGGCGACATCGAATGCGGTCACATTTGAATATGATATTCCCGATGATATAATGACGTTTTCGTACGGCGGAGGTAGGGCGGATTCGGCAAACCGCTCCATAAGCAACTATGCGGAGGTTTCAAAACGCACAAAGATCGTATATCCGGATGATGCGGCAAAGTTCTATGCGGCGCTGAAAAAGGCGAGCAAAAAGCCTGTAAGCTGTCTGACGCTCGACTACAGATCCACGATAATAGATCAGAACAGCTACCGCTGGGTAAGGACGTGTTATTCAAGCGTAGCTGACGCCGGCGGAAAGGTAATAAAGGTCCTCGGAAGAACACAGGATATAGACGATGAAAAGCGTGAGCAGCAGAGAATGACGCAGCTGGTCGAGCTTGACAGCACAACGGGACTTCTGAACAAGCTGGCGACAACAAACCACATACAGCGGCTCATCAGCGAAAAGACGAATGCAAAGAGTTTTTTCGCTATGCTTGATATAGATGATTTCAAGGCATTCAACGATACCTACGGTCACAGCTTCGGTGATGATGTACTGAGAACGGTAGGAAAACTGCTTTCGAGTAAATTTCCGAATGCGGTTGTCGGAAGGTTCGGCGGAGATGAATTTATCGTGTTCGCCAGAAGTACGAGCGAGTCTGCCGTTGTGGATGAGTTTGAGGATTTCCTTGAGGTGTCGGGAAAGGCTGAGATAGGCGGCAAGAGGTATACGATAAAGTGCAGTGTAGGCATAGCGTGGAGTGAATCGTGCGATATTGACTATGCGCAGTATTTCGACGAGGCGGACGAACAGCTTTACAGGGCTAAAAAGGAAGGAAAACACCGCATCTGCCGCAAGAAAATCGTTTAAAATTACCGAAAACTTTGAAAAACGGCTTGTTTACGGCAAAATAGCGTAATTTTGCTTGACAACGGGCATAATATGTGATATACTTACTTAAAGTAGAATATGGTAGGCTAAAGACTGAGTTCATCTCGGTCTTTAGCTTATATATAGGGCTTTTTACGGCTCTTGTCTGAAAGGAGGCTTTCAAAGTGCCGAAGGAAAAAGGCGGCAAGAAGAATCAGGCGGAAACGGTCGAGAGAATTACCGAGCAGAAGGTTCTGCCGATAATCGAGAGATACGGCTATGAACTGTGGGACGTTATCTTTGAAAAAGAGGGTGCCATGTGGTATCTGAAGGTGCTTTTCGACAAAGCGGACGGAGGAATAGACGACGCTGAATGCGAGGAAATAACAGAACCGCTGAACAAGGCTGTTGATACGCTGTCGTGCATTGACCTTGTGGACGTTTTCGAGGTAGGCTCGCCGGGGCTTGACAGACAGCTCAGAAAGCCTTTCCACTTTGTGAAGATGAAGGGCGAAAAGATAAAGGTGACCGTGCGTGACGAAAACGGAAAGACGGCGTATTATTCGGGTGTTCTCGGAGATTACGATGAAAATTCGGGCGAATTCACTGTACAGACAGATGACGGCGAAATGAAGTTCAATGCCGCTAAGTGCAGAAGAATTGCCCTTGACGCATAAAAAATAATTAACGGAGGAATTATTAAAAATGGCTAACAGCAACACAACGGAGCTTTTTGAGGCTCTGACATTGCTTGCAAAGGAGAAGGGGATTGACCCCGCTGTGCTGATAGAGAAGATACAGACAGCACTTGTTATCGCTATCAAGAAGGAATATCCCAGAAGCGAGAATATCAAGTTTGATATTGATATTGCTAAGGGCAAGTTTGACGTGGCTATCCAGAAGGAAGTTGCCGCAGAGGTAGAGGACGATGCAAACCAGATTTCGATGGAGGAGGCAAAGACTCACACCCGCAGAAAGCTGGAATACGGCGATATTGTAGCGATAAAGCTGGATACACAGCATTTCGGCAGAATTGCCGCACAGACGGCAAAGCAGGTCATTAAGCAGGGTCTTAAGGAGATAGAGCGTGAACAGCTCGTTGCTCAGTGGGGCGGTCTTCAGGACGAGGCAGTAACTGTTACCGTACTCAAGACAGAGCCGAGAACGGGCAACGCTACCGTAAACCTCAACGGAAATGAAGTACCGCTGTTCAGAAGCGAGCAGATACCCGGCGAGGTACTAAGGCCCGGCGATATGGTCAAGGTTTATGTTTCCGGTGTTTCCGCAACAGACCACAGACCTATGCTCAAGATCTCAAGAGTGAACAAGGAGCTTGTAAAGCGTCTGTTTGAGAGCGAAGTACCCGAAATATATGACGGAACAGTTGAGATAAAGGCTATCAGCCGTGAGGCAGGCTCACGCTCAAAGGTTGCGGTTATAAGCAACAACCCCGATGTTGATGCACTCGGTGCGTGCATAGGCCCCGGCAGACAGCGTATCAGCAAGGTATGTGCCGAGCTTGGCGGAGAGAAGATGGACGTTGTATTCTACAGCGAAAAGCCCGAGGAATTCATCGCACAGGCACTCAAGCCCAGCGATGTTATCAGAGTAGAGATACCTGACCCCGAGGTAAAGGCTTGTACGGCTATCGTTCCCGACAACCAGCTTTCACTTGCTATAGGCAACAAGGGTCAGAATGCGAAGCTCGCCGCAAAGCTCACAGGCTTCAAGATAGACATACGCCCCGAAAGCGGCTTCTATGAAGGAATAGAGAGCAAGCAGGAAAAGGCCGAGGAAGAAGCTCAGGCTGAGGAATAAAAACCCTTTACGAAAGGATGGATCGCTTTGGCAGTTAAAAAGATACCGATGAGAAAATGTGCGGGCTGTGAGGAAATGAAAGAGAAAAAACAGCTTGTAAGAGTTGTCCGTACTCCCGAGGGAGAGTTTGTACTCGACTTCACGGGTAAGAAATCCGGACGGGGAGTGTATGTCTGCAAGAGCCGCAGCTGTCTTGAGGCGGCACAGAAAAAACATGGGCTTGAACGCTCTCTGAAATGTGCGGTACCGCAGGAGATATATCTTGAACTGCTGAAAAGCATCGGAGAAAGCGACGGTGAGTAACGGCAATGAATTTTTTAAGTACGCTCGGTCTTTGCAGAAAGTCCGGACGTCTGATACACGGGTTCGATCCTGTTTGCGAGGAGCTTAAAAACCCGAAATCGAAAATTGCGGGAGTTATTCTCGCAAGCGACGTATCGGAGAAAACACAGAAGGAAATGCGTTTTTTCTGCGATAAATACAGTGCCCTGCTGTCGCAGTGCGATTGTACGATGGACGAAATCAAGTCGGTCCTCGGAAAACGCACGGGAGTGCTTGCCGTTCTCGATGAAGGCTTATACGCAAGCCTTACAGGCGAGCATAAAGGGAAATAAGCGGTACACCCGATTTATATATACAATACTAAATCTGACATAAAAAAGGGGATCAGTGAATGGATAAAAAATATCGTGTAAACGAGTTGGCAAAGGATCTTAATATTCCTGTAAGTGAAATTACGGATGTGGTACAGGAGTATTTCGGAGTACAGAAGAAATCGCAGGCTTCGCTTTCTGAGGATGAGCTGTCTGTTGTTCTCGAAAAGTATTCTCAGAGCAACCAGGTGAAGAATTTCAATTCATATTTTGCTTCGGCAAGCAAGCCCAAGACGGAGAAGAAGGAAGAAAAGCCGGCAGAAAAGCCTGCAAAGAAGGCTGAGAAGAAGCCCGAACCCAATAAGGACGCCGACAAGGCTGAAAAGGTGCAGGCAAAGCCCGAAACAAAAACAGAGGCTAAGCCCGAGGCAAAGCCTGAAATAAAGACAGAAACAAAGCCCGAAATAAAGGCAGAAACAAAGCCCGAAATAAAGGCAGAAGCAAAGCCCGAAGCAAAGAGCGACAAGCCTTCAGACAGAAAGCCTATGGGCGACCGTAACGACAGAAAGCCCTACGGCGACAGACAGCAGGGTGACAGAAAGCCCTACGGCGACAGACAGCAGGGCGACAGAAAGCCTTACGGTGACAGACAGCAGGGCGACAGAAAGCCCTACGGTGACAGACAGCAGGGTGACAGAAAGCCTTACGGCGACAGACAGCAGGGCGACAGAAAGCCCTACGGCGACAGACAGCAGGGCGACAGAAAGCCCTACGGCGACAGAAGAAACGATACCAGAAACGACCGCAGGGATAATAAGCCTGCACAGCAGACAGCTCCGGCACAGCCTGTTATCGACCTTGCAAATATCAAGACAAACGCACCTCCCACAAAGCACGTCAAGGGTGAGGCTGTACAGAGAGGCGAGCAGGTCACAAAGCACGTTGATACAAGGGGCAGTTATGTAAACCTTGATAAGTACAACGAGAAGTATGAAACCATAGCTTCGACCGAGAGCGGCAACAGACGTCAGAATGACGCTTATACAAAGAAGCAGAAGATAAGCCAGAAGTCGCAGAAGGGCAAGCAGCAGTTCAGCAAGAAGAAGGAAACCGAGGCTCAGAAGCTGAAGCGTCTTGAGCTTGAAAAGGCAAGAAAGAAACAGCTTGAGATACAGGTTCCCGATGAGATAGTCGTATCGGAGCTTGCGTCACGTCTTAAGGTCACAGCGGCAGACGTTATAAAGAAGCTGTTCAGCCTGGGCGTAATGGTTACTATCAACCAGTCGGTCGATTATGATACGGCTTGTATCGTAGCGGAAGAATTCGGTGCAAAGGTTACCAAGGAAGTTGTGGTTTCCATCGAAGAACGTCTGTTTGAAGAGGTAGAGGATACAGAGGAGAACTTACAGCCACGTTCACCCGTTGTTGTTGTAATGGGACACGTTGACCATGGTAAGACATCGCTCCTCGACAGAATCAGACACGCTAACGTTACGTCCGGCGAAGCAGGCGGTATCACACAGCATATCGGCGCTTACAGGGTAAAGGCAGGCGGCAGGGATATTACATTCCTTGACACTCCCGGACACGAGGCGTTCACCGCTATGCGTGCAAGAGGTGCGCTGGCTACTGATATAGCGATACTCGTTGTTGCCGCAGACGACGGCATTATGCCTCAGACGGTAGAAGCGATAAATCACGCAAAGGCTGCCAACCTTTCGATAATAGTTGCGATAAACAAGATGGATAAGCCTACGGCAAATCCCGACAAGGTAAAGCAGGAGCTTACCGAGCATGGTCTTGTATGCGAAGAATGGGGCGGCGATGTAATCTGCGTTCCCGTATCGGCAAAGACAGGCGAGGGTATTGACGAGCTTCTCGAAATGGTAAACCTCACGGCAGATGTCCTTGAACTTAAGGCTAACCCTGACAGACTTGCAAAGGGCGTTGTTATCGAGGCAAGAATCGACAAGGGCAGAGGTCCTATCGCTACTGTTCTTGTACAGACAGGTACGCTCCATACAGGCGATACAATAATCGCAGGTACTGCTGTAGGACGTGTCCGTGTAATGCGTGACGACAAGGGCAAAGCGGTAAAGGAAGCCGGTCCTTCTGTTCCCGTTGAGATAATGGGTCTTGCGGAAGTACCGAGCGCAGGTGATGATTTTGCGGCTGTTGAAGATGAAAAGCTTGCACGAGAGCTTGTTGAAAAGAGAAAGTTCGACGCTAAGGAAGAGCAGTTCAAGCTCTATAAGAAGGTCAGCCTTGATAATCTGTTCTCGCAGATCGAAGAAGGCTCGATGAAGAAGCTCCCCATCATAGTAAAGGCAGACGTACAGGGTTCTGTAGAAGCTGTTTCACAGTCACTGTCAAAGCTGTCAAACGAGGAAGTAAAGGTAGAAGTAATTCACGGTGCGGTAGGTGCCGTAACAGAAAGCGACGTTATGCTTGCAAAGGCATCGGGCGCTATCATAGTAGGCTTTAACGTAAGACCTAACCCTGCGGCTGCAGACAACGCAAAGCGTGACGGTGTCGATATAAGACTCTACAGAGTAATATATGACGCAATAGAAGAAATCGAAACAGCCATGAAGGGTATGCTTGCGCCCAAGTACAGAGAAGTTGATACAGGACGTGTTGAGGTAAGACAGGTAATGAAGCTGTCGAGCGTCGGCGTGGTAGCAGGCTCTTATGTACTTGACGGTAAGGTACAGAGAAACGGCGAGGTAAGAGTTGTCCGTGACGGCATAATCGTTGCTGTTGACAAGATAGCAGGCTTACGTCGTTTCAAGGACGATGTGAAGGAAGTAGCCGCAGGCTACGAGTGCGGTATCACGCTTGAAAAGTTCACCGACATAAAGGACGGCGATATATTCGAGGCGTTTGTTACCGAGGAGTACAGAGATTAATGGCAAATTTCAATACAGCAAGACTTGCGGAGGATATAAAACGTGAGATCTCCACAGCTATGCGTGATATAAAGGACGGCGCTGTAGTAAAGGCGATGGTCGGTGTGTCACGCTGTGAGCTGACAAGCGATCTGTCCTACTGCAAGGTTTATATCACAACGCTTGAGGGCGGCGACACCACGAAAAATGTCGCCGAGCATCTCAAGAAGGCAGAGGGCTTCTTTAAAAGAAGAATCAACGAGCGTGTGAAGATGCGCAAGCTGCCTCAGCTGATATTCGTGCCGGATAATTCGATGGATTATTACGAGCATATCAGCGAGGTGATAAGCAAACTGCCGAAACCTGCCGAACCCGATGATAACGGCGATGACGAAAGGTAAACAATAATGATAACAGACGTTAAAAAAGCGGCAGAGCTACTGAAAAGCAACGATGATTTTCTGATACTGTCACACGCCAACCCCGACGGAGATACACTGGGCTGTGCTTACGGCCTTTGCGGTATGCTTCAGAAGATGGGTAAACGGGCAAAGGTTATGTGTGCGGATGAGATAGCGCCCCGTATGGAGTTCCTGCGTGATACGGTGATACAGCAGAACTTTGAGGAAAAGACCATAGTGAGCGTTGACGTTGCCGACAGGAAACTGCTCGGCGACCTTGACGCAGTATACGGCGGCAGGATATTTCTTGCGATAGACCACCACGAGAGCAGACAGGAGTTTGCAAAATATACTCTTGTCGATTCCGATGCGGCTGCGGCTTGCGAACTTATTTTTCAGATAGCGGAGGAAATGAACGCACAGCTTGACGGTGAGATAGCGTCCTGCCTTTACACAGGACTTGCAACCGACACTGGCTGCTTCAAGTATTCCAACACGACAAGCAGAACGCATATAATAGCCGCTAAGCTGATGGCTTATGAGTTTGATGTTTCCGGCATCAATTACAAGCTGTTTGATATGAAGTCAAAGGGCAGACTGGAGCTTGAACAGGCGATAATGCAGGGAATGGAATTCTTCTGTGACGACAGGGTAGCGGTAGTATGGCTGACAACGGAGCTTATGGAGCGCTTTAATGGCAGAGTTGACAGCGAGGACTTCAACGGCCTTGCAAGCCTTCCCCGTCAGGTAGAGGGCGTAATTATCGGCGCTACCGTAAAGCAGAAGGGTCCTGCTACGTTCAAGATTTCGGTCAGAACGGCAGAGCCGATAAACGCAGGAAGCGTGTGCGCCCTGTTCGGCGGCGGCGGTCACGCCAGAGCCGCAGGCTGTACCATAGAGGGCAGTATAGAGTTTGTAAAGGCAAAGCTGCTGCCTGTATTTGAAAAGGCGCTGAAAGCAAATGAATGAAATAAACGGCGTAATCTGTATCAATAAACCGCAGGATTTCACCTCGTTTGATGTTGTGGCGATAATGCGAAGGGCGGCAGGAACGAGAAAAATCGGTCACGGCGGTACGCTCGACCCTATGGCGACAGGCGTTTTGCCGATATATATCGGCAGAGCGGCAAAGACAGCCGATCTGAATCCTGTCAGCGACAAGAGATACCGTGCGACCTTCAGGCTCGGTGTGACTACCGATACCGAGGACGTATGGGGCAAGGTGCTGACAGAGAGCGAAAAGCCTGTTACGCTTGCGGAAATTACCGATGCGGTAAAGACTATGCAGGGCGATATAATGCAGATACCGCCGATGTATTCTGCGGTGAAGATAAACGGCAAACGGCTTTATGACCTTGCAAGGCAGGGCATTGAGGTTGAACGTGCCGCTCGTCCGGTCACGGTATATTCGATAGAGCTGTCAGACTTCGACGAGGAAAAGCGTACAGGTACGCTTGATATTTATTGCTCAAAAGGAACCTATATCCGCACAATCATAAGTGATATAGGAAAAAAGCTCGGCACAGGAGCGATAATGACCTCGCTTTGCCGCACGATGGCGGCAGGCTTTACGCTTTCGGACTGCCACGATATTGAAACGCTTCGTAATATGCTGCCTGAGGATACCGCAAGGCTGGTACTGCCGACAGAGCGTGTTTTCTCGTGCTATGACGAGATAACTCTTGACGGTACACAAAAGAAGCTGTTTATGAACGGCATGATACTTGACTGCGGAAGAATGGATATTTCATACCCGGAAGGCACCTGCCTGCGTCTTAAGCACGATGGTGATTTTTTAGGCGTGGCAAGGGTGAACGGGGAGAACGGGCTTAAAAGCGTATACCTTAATATATTATCTTGATTTTCCCATTTAATGCGGGACACGGAGGTTTATTCTTGATTGACATTACCGAAAATATAATACCCATCCCGCCGACAGCAACGGCACTCGGCTTTTTTGACGGCTTGCATTTAGGTCATATGAAGGTCGTGGAGGAATGCTTCAGACACGGCGGGCTTTGCCCTGCAATGTTCACGTTTCACAGCGACACGGCATTGCCTAAAAGGGAAAGGATAGAGAACCTGCTCACAAACGATATGAAGCTGGAGAAGCTCGCAGAAGCGGGAGTGCAATATATTTATTCTCCGGATTTCAATTCGGTGTGCGACTACACGGCAAGGGATTTCATCGAAAAGGTTCTCGTGAAGATAATGAACGCAAAGGTCGTTGTGTGCGGATTTGATTTCAGGCTCGGAGCAGGCGGAGGAAGCAACGCCGAAGAGCTTAAATGTATATGCCGTGAGTACGGCATAAAGGTCGTTATAATACCGCCGTTCAGTCTGGACGGATGTGTGGTACATTCAACGGCCATCAAAAATCTGATAAAATCGGGTGAAATAGCAAAGGCAAACAAACTGCTCGGATATGATTTTTCGATAGAGGGCAGAGTGATAGAGGGCAACCGCATAGGCAGAACCATAGGAAGCCCGACCATAAACCAGCGTTTCCCCGAAAACATAGTTATGCCACGTTTCGGAGTATATAAGAGCGTGACATATCTTGACGGCAGTGTTATGCCGTCTGTTACAAACATAGGCGTAAAGCCTACTGTTGACTATAAGGACAGTCCTCTTGCGGAAACGCATATAATGGATTTTGACGGTGATCTTTACGGCAGGACACTGCGTGTTTCACTGCTTGATTTTATACGTCCCGAAAGACGTTTTGACAGCGTAGGCGAGCTTAAAGCTCAGCTTGACAAAGATAAAATCACCGCCAAGCAATAAATACACTGTTTTATCACACAGGTTTCACCTGTGCAGGATAGAATATAGCAGATGTGCGCAGAGGGGTACGGCTATGTACCGATGTTCTGCCGGATACTTCGTTTTAAGGAGCAAAAAATGATAGAAGTAAAGAATCTGACTAAGCGTTACGGCTCTAAAACAGCAGTCAGCAATGTTTCCTTTACCGCAGAAGAAAGCGAGATACTTGGTTTTCTCGGTCCTAACGGTGCAGGAAAATCAACTACAATGAATATCCTTACGGGTTATCTTTCCTCAACGGAGGGCGAAGCAAAGATAAACGGTATAGATATTCTTGAAGAGCCTGTAAAAGCTAAGCAAATGATAGGCTACCTTCCCGAGCAGCCTCCGTTATATCTTGATATGACGGTAATGGAATACCTTAAGTTCGTATACGGGCTGAAAAAGTGCAAGCTGCCGATCAACTCGCATTTAAAGGAGATATGCAACCTTGTAAAGATAACCGATGTCAAGGATCGTGTTATCAAGAATCTTTCAAAGGGTTACAAACAGCGTGTGGGTCTTGCACAGGCACTTGTGGGAAATCCGCCGGTACTTATTCTTGACGAGCCTACGGTCGGACTTGACCCCAAGCAGATAATCGAGATAAGAGCGCTTATAAAGAAGCTCGGCAAGAACCATACGGTAATACTTTCAAGCCACATACTCCCTGAGATACAGGCGGTGTGCGACAAGATAGTTATCATCAACAGAGGCAAGGTAGTAGCAAACGACAGCGCAGACAATCTTGCAAAGAATATGTCCGCAGATCACAAGCTGGTGATACGCTGTGAGGGAAACCCCTCAGACGTGAAGAAGCTGCTTTCGGCTATTCCCGGTATGGACGAGGTGTTCGTCAACAGGGAGAATGTCGAGGAGGGCGTCAGCGAATACTTCTTAAACGCAAAGCCGGGTACGGATATTCGCCGTGAGGTTTCAAAGCGTCTTGCGTCAAGAAATTACACTCTGCTTATGATGAAGTCCAGTGAGCTTACTCTTGAAGAAGTGTTCCTCAAGATCACAACGGGCGATATATACGGCAATGTCGGCGACAGCGTTGATAAGCTGAAGCTGTCAAAGTAAGCGGAAAGGCGGAATAAAAATGTTTGCAATATTTAAAAGAGAACTGAAGGCATATTTCACATCGCCTCTCGGCTATGTGTTCCTTGCTATTTTTTACGCATTTTCGGGATTGTTCTTTTATATCTTCTCCCTGTCTGTAGGCTCGACCGATATATCAAGCGTATTCCTGATGATGTTCATAGTGCTTATGGTTTTCGTGCCTCTGCTTACTATGCGACTGCTTTCAGAGGACAAGAAGCAGAAGACGGATCAGCTTATTCTGACCGCTCCCGTAAGCCTTTTGTCTATAGTAATGGGCAAGTTCCTTGCGGCTTATGCGATATTTGCGATAGGCGTTGCGGTCATGCCCGTATACGGCTTTGTAATGTCGACCTTTGCGACGGTTTCGTGGCTCCCGATATGGGGCAACACCGTAGGTCTTTTACTTCTCGGCGGTATATTCGTTTCAATTGGTCTTTTCATATCATCACTTACGGAAAACCAGATGATAGCGGCAATAGGCGGTTTCTTTATCAATCTTATGATACTGCTTATGAATACGCTGAAAAGCGCACTCCCCAACGGATTTTTACAGGACGTGCTTTCAAGCATCTCGGTATATTCGAGATACTCCGAGATAACAAACGGAATATTCAGCCTGTCAAGCCTGATATTCTTTGTGAGCGTTATCTTTATTTTCCTGTTCCTTACGGTAAGGGTACTTGAAAAACGCCGCTGGGCATAAGCGATGACTATGATAAAGGGATAAAGGAGAAAACGCATGAGTAAAATAAACGAAGCGGCTGAAGTAAAAGAAACAGCGGCTGAGAATAAAACAGATACCGCTCCTGCAGAAAATAGCAACAGCAGGAACGGCAAACCCCGCAAGAATCCGTTCAGAAACAAGAAGTTCAAGTACGGCGGTCTGTCGGTACTGTTCACGGTCATATTTATAGTGGCTGTGGTTCTGGTAAACGTAATAATCACACTGCTCGGCGACAGATTCATGCCGACGGCGGATCTTACCGATTCGGGACTTTACAGCATTGAGCAGTCAACGGTAGATTATCTCAAAACCGTGACCGATGAGGTTACGATAACGGTAACAAGCGAGGAAGCGGCTTTTACCGGAGGCAGTTCTTATTACTATCAGACAAACGAAATACTGAAGAAGATCGCAGCGGCGAATTCCAACATAAAATTACAGTATATTGATGTAGTTTCAAACCCCGGCTTTATAGCAAATTACACCGAAACCATAACCTCGAATGAAATTATGGTCGAGAGCAAGGCTACAAAGCGTGTAAAGGTGCTGACCTACGAGGACTTCCTCAGCATAACCTATAATGAACAGTACCTCAACTATTACGGCGTGAAGCGGCCTGAAAAGGTTGAAGCCAACGCAGAGCAGGCTGTAGTATCCGCTATTATGAACGTTACCGATACAGATCCTGTAAAGGTTGCGGTTTTAACGGGCTACGGAGAAACAGAGAACACTGTTTTACAGAATCTGCTCAAGACAAACAGCTACGTTATCGAATCGGTTAACATTACGCTTACCGACAAGATAAGCGAGGACTACGATTTTGTATTTATGTTCGGACCCGATAAGGATTATTCCGTTGCCGATATAAACAAGCTTGACACATGGCTTGACAACAGCGGTAAATTCGGCAAGAACCTTGTATATGTAGGCAACCCCAAGCTTGGTGATTCACCGAACATTGACGGTCTGCTTGACCAGTGGGGTCTGAAGGTCGAAAAGGGTATCACCTACCAGACAGACGAAAACTACACCTACAGCGGTATGAACACATATCAGGTGCTTTCAGTACCCGATACAGACTTCAGCAAGTTCACAAACAGCTCGCCCGTTCACGGCTACAATATGAGCCCTGTGACATCAAAGTGGGCTGATCAGAACGGCAACGGCAACATTACCGTACAGTCTATACTGAACACCTATGCAGGTGCTGTTATAAAGCCGCAGGACAGCGGTGATAACTGGTCGCCCGAGAGCGATGCACAAAGAAAGCAGTATTCTGTTATAATGCAGGCGATAAAGACAAGATATGAGGGTACAAATCCCTTCTCCAGCCGTATAGTAGCAATCGGCGGTATGGAATTCCTCAACACATCGTTCCTGCAGACAGCGTCCGTAAACAACTCACAGCTTATTATGAATATCTTCAACGTAAGCTGTAACAAGGAGGAGGGCATTACGCTCACTCCCAAGTCCTACAACACCTCAACCTTTGAGATAACAGACGCACAGAAGAACGGCCTTGTTATAGGCTTCGTCATCGTACTGCCTCTGTTACTGATAATATTCGGTATTGTAATATGGGTAAAGCGTCTGCATAAGTAAGCGAAAGGTCGGCAATGAAGAAAAATACTAAAATAATACTCGGCTCGGTAATCGGCATTGCGGTACTCGGTGCGGCAACGCTCGCACTGGTGCTGACACAGCCGGAGAGCGACAACGCAGACTCAGGCACGTCAAGCAGCGAAACCGTCAGCGTGACCGATTATACGACCGATGATATTTCAACGCTCACGATAAGCAACGAGAGCGGCGAATATACGATAAACCGTTTAGGTAAGGAAAAGTGGGGCATAGATTCGATCCCCGAGGCACTTGCAAACAGCAGTGCATATTCAACCGCAATGAGCAGTGCAGGCGGCATCGGCGCAAAGCAGATCGTTGAGGAAAATGCGACAGATCTTGCAAAATACGGCTTTGACAAGCCGACCGCAACGGTTAAAATGACGTTCAAGGATAACAAGGCTGAAGATATAACCTGCCTTATCGGTATAAAGTACGAGGGCGAAAACTCGTGGTACGTTAAAACCGACAAGAGCGATACGGTATATCTTGTAGCAAATTCGGGCGTCAGCTTTGCAATGAACAGCGAGCTGTCATACGTCAACAAGTCAACGCTTGTGGCGGCTTATGATTCCGAGAATGATAAAGTAAACAGGGTTCGTATTGAGCGAAAGGATCTGGATAAGGATATAGTTCTTGACAAGCTCCCCGAGGAAACCGAAAAGGAGTTTTCGTCAACATACGTTGCTTATGAGATGTCCAGCCACAACAATATCCTTGCAGACGATGAGCTTGACAAGAAAGTGATTTACGGTCTGTTCGGAATATCGGCTTCGGATGTGTTTGCCGTATCTCCCACAGACGAGCAGAAAAAGCAGGCGGGTCTTGACGATCCGAACTGCACCGTTACTATGGTAAGCAACAAGGAAACCGTTACCAAGCTCACTTTAGGCTCTGCTGTCTACACTGTTACAAAGAACGATGAAACAGGCGAAGAGATAAAGACGATAACGGGCTACTATGGTATGCTCTCAGGCAAGGACGCAATATATGTGTTCTCTCCCGACTCTCTGCCGTGGCTTACCGCAACACCCGAAAATATGCTTTATAAGCTGTTCCTTACACCTTATATCTATTATCTTGACGGTGTAACAATCTATGACAGCGACAGAAAGGCATATGATTTCACTATTACGGGCGACGCTGACAAGTCGAGCTTCACATACGAAGGCAAGAAGGTAGATTCAGCCAAGTTCAAGGCATTCTATCAGTATCTGCTTTCGGCATACGCAGAGCAGATTTACCTTGACGATCTTACAGGCGACAACAAGTTCATCGCAGGAGTTACCTACGATCATCGTGAAGAAGGCAAGGAAAACGACGTTGTCGAGTTCTATGCGAGCGAGAGCGACCGTACCTGCATTATCGTTGTAAACGGCGATGTTCGCTACAAGGTAAGGCAGATATATGCGACAAGACTTCTTGAAAATCTGAATGCGCTTCTCTCGGGCGGAGAGATAGTTTCAGAGTTCTGATGCCGCAGGGCATTTATAATTGATATGTGACGACAGGGGGCGGATCTTAAATTTTGCACGGGATCTGTCCGTCACATACTGACCGTTAGTGCAACGGTGGAGGTTATTATGACAGAGCAGGAATTTTTCACCTACAAAGGTCTTCCTCTTGTAAGGAAAGACAACACTATCTATTATGGCAATATGTCAGACAAATACGTTGCCATGCTGACTGTATTATCCACCCACAAGGTCAAGGATCTTGAAATAGCCGACAAGACAAGGGTACAGCTTATGTCAACCGATCCGAAAACCCCGGCTACAGAGATAATCGCAAAGACGAGCGAAAGAGGCAGTCTTTATGAGGCTCTTGATGTGGCAAGTATATGGCTTTCAAAGAATAATTGATATAAAAACCGCTCCGCCGTATTTTTTTACGGCGGAGCGGTTTTATGTATCCGGTTTTAACGATGCTTATAAAAACAGATAAGCCCCCGTCAGAAAGACGGGAGCAACGCTGTTTATATGATATGTTATGCAAATTACTTCAGCAGTGTGATCTTGCCGATAAGAGGAAGCTCCTTAGCCTGTCCCTGTGCGGCGTTGATGATACCCATAATCATAAGTACAAGAGTGAAGATACCGCCTACTGCGCTTATAAGTCCGCCGATTATAGGACCGATTACAGGAATAAAAGCGAATATGCTTGTTACAACACCTATTGCAAGCTCCAACAGGAACAGTACAAGTCCCTGGTTTGTGTGATAGCGTGCAAATCTTGAGTTAGGGCAAGCAAGCAGGGGAACAAGGAACAGGAATCCTATATAAGCGAGTACGGACATACCCTTGTTATCGTTTATATCCTGCGGATCAAACTGTGATGTTGTATCATTTGTGTTCATCATGTTGTTTACAAAGTTCTGTGCGTTCTGTGTGTTCTGCTGTGCGTTTCCTGCGGGAGCGCCGCAGTTAGGGCAGTTATTAGCTCCGTCGGGGAGCTGGTTTCCGCATTTGTTGCAAAAAGCCATTGTTATTACCTCCGAATAGTATTTAAACATTCCGTTTTTAGTATTACACGGCAAAAGCCGTTACTTAAATTATAAAACGTTTTTTAATAAAAGTCAACATTTTTCGTTTGGAATTAAGCGATTGTTCCGTGAAAATCCGAAATATATCCGCAACCTGCCGTGATTAAAAGCTGTTTGCTGTAAAAATTGTTGCAATCCGCTTGAATATGTGATAAAATATAGCTATTGTAACAGCGGCAGACCCAATATGCCGCTCACCCATTACAAAATAAATGCAAGGAGGAAAGGTCATACCGTTTATGCGGCGGTAAGACCGACATATAAATATGAACGCATTTTCATACAGAGTACAGACATTGCAGCCATCAGCAATAAGAGAGATACTTAAATTTACGGCAGATCCTGAGGTAATCAGCTTTGCGGCGGGCAATCCCGCTCCCGAGGCTTTCCCTACAGAAGAGATCGCCCGTATAACAAATGAAATACTTACAACCACGCCCATTGACGCACTTCAGTATTCTATCACGGAGGGCTATACGCCCCTTCGTAACTGGATAAAGGACGACCTTAAGAAAAAAGGTATGTTCGACGAGAATGATGAAGATGTGGTTATCACATCGGGCGCACAGCAGGCTATTGAGGTAGTGACCAAGGAGATATGCAATGAGGGTGACACGATTATCTGCGAAGCTCCTACGTTCATCGGCTCGCTGAACGCATTCCGTTCCTATAACGCTAAGCTTGTAGGCGTTGAGATGGAAGATGACGGCATAAATATCGACAAGCTCGAAAAGGCTCTTATAGAGAATCCCAGAACGGCTTTCATCTATCTCATACCCAACTTCCAGAACCCTACAGGCAAAACAATGAGCCTTGAAAAGCGTAAGGCTGTACTTGCGCTCGCTCAGAGGTACAACGTATATATCCTTGAAGACAATCCCTACGGCGATCTTCGTTATATAGGCGAAAATGTGCCTACCATAAAGTCGCTCGACAAGAACGGTAACGTTCTTTATGCAGGAACATTCTCAAAGACGCTTGCCCCCGGTCTGCGTGTGGGATACCTCTGCGCCCCCAAGAACGTAATCGCTAAGGCTGTAGTTTGTATGCAGGTTTCAACCGTTCACACCTCTATCCTGCCGCAGATGATCACCTATAAGTTCGTTACCGAAAACGATTTTGAACAGCACCTTGAAAAGCTGAGAGAAATCTACAAGCGCAAGTCGGATCTTATGCTTACAAACCTCAAGATGAAGATGCCCAAGTCCATAAAGTTCACAGAACCCGAGGGCGGTCTGTTTATCTGGGGTACACTTCCCGACGGCGATATGCCTTACTTCTGCAAGAAGGCGGTAAAGAACAAGGTAGCTGTTGTTCCCGGCAACGCATTCTTAACCGATGAAAACGCTCCTTGTCTGTCATTCAGACTTAACTATTCCACTCCCACAGACGAACAGATTGAAAAGGGCGTGGACATTCTTGCCGAAGTGGCAAGCACAATGTACAGATAATAAGCATTGACCGACATACAAGGAAAACAGGAACGGAATTAATATAATATCCACATGGGCAAATCTGTAACAAGGGGATGCTATGCTCTTTTACAGATAAGCTGTCAGAAGAAAATTCTTAGAACGGAAGCCTGTAATGAGCCTTGTAGGACGGTCTGCATCTGTCGATCTGCCGGTTTATTGCGGCTGCCGTAACGTTTGAAATACATAAAAAGATATTGCACACGCACGGCAGGCAAAAGGTAAATCGCTCTGATGCCTTATCTTTTTGTGTTTCGCAAGACCGCATTTACGGTCGGAAAGAAACGGTGAATGAATGAAGTATTTTGATAAGCTGTCTGCCGCTGTGCAGGCAGCTTTTTCTGTCAGGGCGGTCGATACGGATAAGCTGTTATACTGCGTAAAAGCAGATATGGACGGTGAGGGGTGTTATTATGACACCTACATCACGTTTGATAACAAAACGCTTTATCTGTTATCAGGCTATGACAGACTTGTAAAGAATAAAAAGACGTTTGACACACAGTTCGATTTCAAGGATTTCAGCGAATATCCTATGGAGGAAATCGAAAAGCTGTATGTTGACCGCTATCAGTTTACGGCAAGGCTGATGGCAAAGATGACGGACGGTACGGAAAAACAGCTTGCGATGTTTTCGGGAGGGTTTTCCGAAAAATTCGAGCAGTTCTGCCGCCGTTATGAAACAATCAAAAAGGGCGAAACGCCCGACGATTCCGCACTTGACGACAAGACGCTGTATTGCCCGAAGTGCAACAGAAAATATCCCGACCCGAACAGAGCCTTCTGCCCGTACTGCACTAAGCGTACATGGGTGTTCAAGCGGCTGCTCGGTATGTTCGGCGACTACAAAAAGCAGATAGCAGTGATACTTGCTCTGATAGCGGTATCTGTGGCGCTGGGACTTATCGCCCCCTATTTTGGTACAAAAATGCTGTACGATGACGTTCTGAGTGAAGGCGGAAGTCTGCACGGGCAGATACTGTTCGTGATACTCGTTATGGCGGCATTCTCACTGCTGTCTACGGGATTTTCGATGATCTACGGCGTTATTATAAGCAGGATAACGCCGCAGGTAATACATAAGCTGAGGACGGATATTTTTGCTTCTATGCAGAAGCTGTCGCTGTCATTCTTCACGACTAAGCAGACAGGCTCGCTTATGGGCAGGGTAGACCGTGACAGCTTTGACGTGTACGGATTTTTCGTTGATATAGTTCCGCAGTTTATTGCGAATATGATAAAGATAGCAGGACTTGTTGTGCTTATGCTTATGGTGAACCCGATAATATCGCTGTCGATGTTCCTTGCGGTGTTCTTTGTATTGCTGTGCGAGGTGCTTTGGCTGAGAGGTCAGAGAAGGCACTGGAGAAACCGAGATATTGCAAGACGAGGTGTTACGTCTACCTTGTCGGACGCACTGAACGGACACAGGGTAGTAAAGGCGTTTTCCCGTGAGGAACAGGAAATATCCCGTTTTGGCAGGAAGAACAATAATCTTTATTCGGCTGAATACGCAAGGGATAAGAGGAGCGCTCATTTCTTCCCTGTACAGCACGGAATATATGCTGTTTTCAGCGGTGTTATATACTGTCTTGGCGTTGCTCTTGTGCTGATGGGTAACCTTCAGCTCGGCGGACTGACACTGCTCATAAACTATTTCGGTGTTATATGGGATCCGATATTCTTCTTTATGTATATGGGCAACGACTGGGCAAGGTGTACCGATGCCGCAGGCAGAATGTTCGAAATACTCGACAGCGAGCCTACAGTGAAGCCGCCCGCCGAGCCTGCCGTTATACCGGACGGTGTTCTGAAGGGCGATATTTGTTTCAGAGATGTAACGTTTGAATATGAAGCAGGCAGACCGGTACTTAAAAATATGTCCTTTGCTACCGAGGCAGGCAGATTTACCGGCATTGTCGGCAAGACGGGTGCGGGAAAATCAACTATCATCAATCTCATATCAAGAATGTACGATGTAACATCCGGCGAGATAACAATAGACGGAATACCCGTGAAGAAGATACCGTTTGACGTTCTCAGAAAGAATATCGGTGTTGTGTCACAGGAAACATATCTGTTTATGGGAACTGTCGCAGATAATATCAGGTACGCAAGACCCGATGCGACAATGGAAGAAGTGATACAAGCGGCAAAAAGCGCAAACGCTCACGATTTTATAATGAAGCTCCCCGAAGGGTACGATACCGTTACGGGAAGCGGCGGTGTAAGCCTGTCGGGCGGCGAAAAACAGCGTATATCAATAGCCCGTGCGCTGATACAGAAGCCGAACATACTTATACTTGACGAGGCTACGGCGGCTATGGATACCGCAACAGAACGTAAGATACAGAGTGCGATAGATAATCTCAAGAGCGGCAGAACGATAATTGCGATAGCACACCGCCTCTCAACGCTCCGTGACGCAGACAAGCTGTATGTTATCGAACACGGCGAGGTAAAGGAGAGCGGAACTCACGATGAACTGATACGCACAAACGGAAAATACTTTGAGCTGTATAAGCTGCAAAGCGAGTCGCTGAAATCTGTCGGACTTGACTGATGCGGAAAGGAGCGCTTATGAAACAGAATACAACTGCAATTTATGATGTGGATACGCTTAACATTCTTTCACCCGATAAAATCGGGTTTACCGAAACCGAAAGCGGTTATCTTGAGTTTTCGTATGACGGCATGAATTATGAAAAGGTTGACCTTACAAGGCTCGTACCGTTCAACGATGAAAACAGGTATATAAGCGTAAGCTATAAGAATGAGGAAGACGAGTGGAAAGAGATAGGCGTTATAAAGGATCTTGATGACCTGTCGGCTGATACTAAAAAGACAGCCGATGATTATCTCAAGCTCAAATACTACATTCCCGAGATAAAGAAGATTCACAGGATAACGGATAATCAGATGGGGTATCTTTTCCTTGAAGCCGATACTACGGCAGGCGAAAAGAAAATAGCCGTGTATGACTGGTGGCATAATTTCAGAGTGATACACGGAAAGATGCTTGCCGTGACAGACGCAGACGGAAACCGCTACAGCGTACCCGATGTTGACAGACTGGACAAGGCAAGCATCAAAAAGCTCCAGCTGTTCATCTGATACCGCATTTACTGACTTTGCAGAAAGGAGCGGGTATAAATGAATTTGAAACTGTCAGTACCGAAAGGCGTGGATATTGACAGCGTGAGCTTTTCCCTGCCGTTTGACATAGACAAAAAGGCTAAAAACGCAAACGGGCATCTTACCGCCACAAAGGACAAGCTCACGGTATATTATGACGATAAAGCGGTACGGGAGTTTGCTGTATCGGATATAAGCAAGATAACGGTAGAACAGCTTATCGGCTGTTCGATGCTGTGCGTAAGTGATATGCACGGCAGGGATATATGCGTCTGTCAGTTTTCGCAGAAGTATTATATGCGCTATGCGGAGCTTGCAAAGATATATGAGCATTACATTGCTACGGGCGAATTTACCGAGCATACGGACGCAGACGAGCCAAGCTGTCAGAAGTGCGGAGCGGCACTAAGAGGCAGCAGTAAATGTATGTTCTGCGATGCGAAAAAGGGCGTGTTTTTAAAACTCGTAAAAAGGCTTGCGCCGTACAAGGTGCAGTTTGGTCTGTCGCTTTTCGCAACATTTGTGCTGTATGCTTTTGACGTTATCAATCCGCTGTTCCAGCGTATACTGGTAGATGACCTTATAGTGCCGAATAACAGCGACTGGGGGCTTTTCTGGAAGATAACGCTGTGCATTCTTGTGCTTAACCTGTCCTCTATGGGATTCCGGCTGTTGCAGGAGGTGTGCAACTATAAAATATCAACGGCATACGGCAGGGATCTGCGCCGTGATATTTTCAACAAGACCCAGCAGCTATCTATGAGCAATGTTGCAAAACGAACTCCGGGCGAGCTTATCAATCGTGTATCGGGCGATGCGGCAACATTACAGGACTTTATGACAAGGCAGGGCAAGGACATGATTTTTCAGACGACCGCACTTGTTGCGCTTCTGATAATTATGTTCATCACAAACTGGAAGCTGGCGATAGTAATTACCGTTCCCTTACCGCTTGCGGCTTTCCTTTCGGTAAAGTCGTTCAATGCGATAAGTGTAAGATACGGCAGAGTGTGGCGCTTCCAATGCCGTGCAAGCGAGCTTCTGCACGATGTTCTGCACGGAATAAGGGTAGTAAAGAATTACGGCAATGAGGACAGAGAGATAGAAGCGTACAGAAATGCCTCTGCGAAATGGGCCGACTCGGTGAAGAAAGCCGATATACTCTGGTATATGGTACAGCCGCCTATCCGCTATATATTCAGCATAGGTGAGTTCTGTGCGCTGTTCTTCGGCGGCAGTATGATACTCGGCAGAGAGATGCAGCTAGGTGAGCTGATACAGTTCACAACCTATGTCGCTATGCTCTACGGTCCTATCCAGTGGCTTACAAGCCTGCCCAGAGTGCTTGCACAGGCAAGAGTAAGCGCAGGAAAGGTATTCGAGATACTTGAAGAGAATAATGATATAAGCGACAACGAGAACGCCGTCAGCCTTGATATAAAGGGCGATATTGAGTTTAAAAACGTATATTTCGGCTACAAGGCGTATAACCCTGTGCTGAAAGACGTTTCGTTCAGCATAAAGCAAGGCGAGATGATAGGCATAGTCGGACATTCCGGTGTCGGCAAATCCACGCTTATAAACCTTGTTATGCGCCTTTATGACGCAACATCGGGTCAGGTGCTGATAGACGGCACGGACGTGCGTGACATATCGCAGAATTCATTGCGTTCGCAGGTGGGAGTTGTATTGCAGGAAACGTATCTTTTCAGCGGTACGGTGCTTGACAATATCCGCTATGCAAAGCCTGATGCAACCTTTGAGGAAATAGTCAATGCCGCAAAGACGGCAAACTGCCACGATTTCATCACCCGTATGCCTGACGGCTATAATACCGTTGTGGGAGAGCGAGGCTACAATCTGTCGGGCGGCGAACGTCAGCGAATAGCTATTGCAAGAGCAATTCTGCACGACCCGAAGATACTTATACTTGACGAAGCTACCGCATCGCTTGACACGCAGACCGAAAAGCAGATACAGGACGCTCTCGACAGGCTGATAAAGGGCAGAACAACAATAGCGATAGCTCACAGGCTGTCAACGCTTGCAAATGCCGACAGGCTTATAGTGCTGAAAAAGGGCAGAGTTGCCGAAATCGGAACACACACCGAGCTTTTACAAAGCAAGGGCGTATATTACGAGCTTGTTATGGCACAGAAGCAGACTGCAAGGCTGAGGAAGAGCGAAACTCCGGCGCTTGCTATGGGATGAGGGTAAATCCTCAGCCGGTAAAAAACCGATTTATCATTAAATCGTACATTGAAACGCATCACTAATACCACCAAAAACAGCTTCCATACCAATAAGTAGTTAATATTTTCGTGAGTGTATCTGTGCAACTGCACTGACATTGACCTTTCAAAAAACGCCACTAACCTGAGATATATGTACTAACCTGCGGACATGTAGCGTTAAGCGTCCCTGCATTGACAGAATATTCAATGTTCAGGTGGTTATTCGAATTTAGCCAACACCCCAGCGGGGTAAGGGTATGGGTAAGGAAAGAGGGAGCCAAGAGGGAGAAAACCTAAGGGACAGGGTATAGGGCTGAGCACTAACCTTTGGCAAGTGCTCAATCGTTTCGCTTTGCTTCACTGCGGCAGTCCAGCGGAGCTTTAGCGGAGTGCACGAGCCTTGCGTAAGCGAGGCTCAGACTCTCCCTGATTCCTTTGGTTGTCTCCCTCTTTCATATTGACAGGTGTATCGATTTGAATAGCGAACCCGAGAAGTGCTATCACACAAATAGCACTATCGGTAGCTTGCCTTTGTAGCCAAAGCTGAATGATATAGCAGAAGCACATCAAGCAAAGACTTTTTCTACAAACTACGGCACATTCCGCTCATTTTGCAGAACGTGCCTTTTTTTACCTCAAACCCTTTAAAATTCACCTTCACATATTGATTTTTCCTTTTTACTGTGGTAAAATATTATAGAATATAGTCCCATACTATAAAATCCGTAAAAATCAACATAAAAAGGGACGTAAACGGTATACAAGAAAGGAAATTAAAAAATGAGTAAGGTAGTCAAGTTCGGCGGCAGCTCACTCGCCGATGCAAATCAGTTCCGCAAGGTAGCTGATATAATCAGAAGCGACAAGGAACGCAGATATGTAGTTCCCAGTGCGCCCGGCAAGCGTTTCAAGGACGATATAAAAGTAACGGATATGCTCTATGCGTGCTATGACGCAGTCGCAAACGAGGGCAAGAACGCATACAATCAGTTTGCGCCTATCGCAGAGCGTTTCAACGGAATTATAAGCGATTTAGGACTTACTCTTTCACTTGATGACGAGTATGAGGTAATTATAGACAATTTCCGCAAGAAAGCCGGTAAGGATTATGCCGCAAGCCGTGGCGAATACCTGAACGGTATCATTCTTGCAAATTATCTGGGATATGAATTCGTAGATGCCGCAAAGGTGGTATTCTTCCGTCCTGACGGAAAGTTTGACGATACGCTTACAGATACCTGCCTTGCATCTGTACTGCACGGTCTTTCACACGCTGTTATCCCCGGATTTTACGGTGCTAATCCCGACGGCACGGTACGCACATTCTCAAGAGGCGGTTCTGATGTTACCGGCTCTATCGTTGCAAAGGCTATCAATGCCGAGCTTTATGAGAACTGGACAGACGTAAACGGCTTCCTTATCGCAGACCCCAGAATAGTTGACGAGCCTAAGGTTATCGAGTCTATCACATATAAAGAACTGCGTGAGCTGTCTTATATGGGTGCGTCGGTACTTCACGAGGCCGCAATCTTCCCCGTAAGAAGCGCAAAGATTCCGATAAATATCCGCAACACCAACGACCCCTCGGCAAAGGGTACAATGATAGTTGCAGAGGACAACGAGCCTCCTCAGCACATAATCACGGGTATTGCAGGTAAAAAGCACTTCAGCGTTATCTCAATCGAAAAGGATGAGATGAACAGCGAGATAGGCTTCTTACGCAGAATACTTACAGTGCTTGAGGCTAACGGTATGTGCTTTGAGCATATCCCCACAGGCATCGACACAATGAGCATTATCGTTGACGGCAAGGACGTTGACAAGACCCCCGACATTGTTGAAAAGATATGCGAGGTAACAGACCCCAACCATATTGAGATAGAGAACGATCTTGCACTTATCGCTATAGTAGGACGTGGCATGAAGTCCAAGAAGGGTACTGCTACAAGAATATTTGCGGCTTTATCACACGCAGACATCAATATAAAGATGATCGACCAGGGTTCAAGCGAGCTTAATATCATAGTAGGTATCCACGAGGCTGACTTCGAGAAGGCTATCAAGGTTATTTATGATATGTTCATACTCAGCGAAGATTAATCGCTGAGTTGTGAATTGTGTTTTGGGTTTAGCTTAAAGCACAGTAAACGGGAAAGTTTGAGGTTTATAAAATTGAAGATCAGACTTTCCATTCATACTCAGCGAGGATTGATAGATCTATATTCAGCGAAGATTAATCGCTGAGTTGTGAATTGTGTTTTCGGGTTTAACTTAAAGCACAGCAATCGGGAGAGTTTGAGGTTTATAAAATTGAAAATCAGACTTTCCATTCATACTCAGCTAAGATTAATCGCTGAGCGGTTTAACGGGCGGAAATTCAGAGAAATATATATTTGAAAAGGAGAAGTGAACAATTATGATGACGTACGATTCTCTTACCAATGCAAAGCTGACAAAGTTTTTCAAGGCGGGAAACTACAAAAAGCAGATAATCAAGAATATCGAGATTATCGGTCAGCGCAAGCTGGTAATACTGGGTGACGGACGGGGCGTTAACGGCGAGATACTGAAAAAGGTTCTCGGTCAGCTCAGAAAAAAAGGCGTCCGTGTTCCCGAGCTTGCGTTTGAAGCTACAAATGATGAGCGCACGCTTGTAAAGGGCGATAATTCTATCAGAAGTATCACCGAACTTAAGGGTATGTCAAAGGCATATTACGTTCTCGTTTCATCGTCATACGATGAGCTTGAGGTATATCTCAAGGGTATGACAGGACGTGTCGGAAGCGCACAGTCTATCGAAAAGCGTTTACAGCAGTACGGCTTTACAGAGCGTGACTACTGCCTTGTAAATCAGCCTGTAGGCTTCCTCGGCACATATATGAAGATGAAACGTTCACAGTTCAACATCTCCGACAAATCAACACAGAACAAGCTTGAAAAGGATGTCCGCCGTACCGAGTCGCAGCTTGCCGAATGCAAGGATAAGTTCCACGGTCAGCGTTGCTTTATTATCGGCTATAAGGAAGGCGTAAAGCTTGATGAGCTGAACCTGCTGTTCAATGAAAAGTGCATAAGCTACAACGGTATATGCAAGTTCTTCAGCAAGACACCTCTCCGCCCCACACAGTACATACTGTCAAATGCCGAGCATTATCTCGGAAACGGCAAGTATATCGAAGCTATGGACTGCTTTGTTGCAAGCAATGTGACCGTATTTGAGGATAAGTTTGAAAAGAAGCCCACCTACTTCAATATAATGGGCAACGGCTTTATCCCTCAGCTGCCCTCATTCGGCTCTACACAGCACAGCGAGGCTTTAAGACGTGTCGACGATCTGTATATTGCTTTACAGCTTGCTTTGTATGAGGGCTTCTCGGAAATATACATCTACGGCTTTGACGGAATTTACAATGCTCAGATAACAAGCTATGACGAGGCTCTTGTAAATGACGAGAAGAAGTACGATTATCCCGAGGAAGCGCAGACACTGCTTAAAAACGTAAAGACATACGCTTCAAGCGCAGGTGTTTCTATCTACAATATGAGCGGTATCGACAGCCTCAATATGTTCGAGAGCCGCACGATTGACCAGATAGATTTCTCGACGACAAAGCTGTTATCAAAAATTTAAATAGTTTCTGATTTCAGCGGTCTAAAGCAGATATAAATAATTAATTTAAGGGATTATAATGAGTTTAGCCGATAAATATTTTATAGAAAACTGCCGTGACATAATCGAACACGGCTCATGGGATACAAACAGCGAGGTCAGACCCCGTTGGGAAGACGGCACACCCGCACATACCGTAAAAAAGTTCTGCGTGGTAAACCGTTATAATCTGCAGGAGGAATTTCCTGTAATGACGCTCCGCCGTATCTACTACCGTTCCGCAATAGAAGAAATATTGTGGATATATCAGAAAAAAAGCAATAGAGTTGCGGATCTTTCCACTCATATATGGGATTCGTGGGCTGATGAAAACGGCACGATAGGCAAGGCTTACGGCTGGCAGCTTGGACAGAAGAGCATCTATCCCGAGGGCGAGTTCGATCAGGTGGACAGAGTGCTGTACGACCTTTCGCACAATCCTGCAAGCCGCCGTATAATGACCAATATGTACAATCATAAGGATCTGCACGAGATGGGACTTGCGCCGTGTGCCTACAGTATGACCTTCAACGTGACGGGAGATACGCTGAACGCTATTCTCAATCAGCGTTCACAGGATATGCTTACTGCGAACAACTGGAACGTGTGCCAGTATGCCGCACTTCTGATAATGTTCGCAAAAGCGTCGGGACTTAAGGCAGGCGAGCTTGTACACGTCATAGCGGATGCACATATCTACGACAGACATATCGACGCAGTAAAACGCATTATAGAAAAAGAGCCTTATCCCGCACCCGAAATGGTTGTAGAGGATATAACCGATTTCTATAAATTCACTAAAAACAGCTTTACGCTGAAAGACTATAAATATCACGATTTCGACGAAAAAATCGAAGTAGCGATATAACCATAATGCCCCGCATTGCTTTTGCGGGGCTATGAGTGTTTATATATGAGTGTTTATACAGGAGGTGAGGCACACAGGTGACATATATCGTACTTGACCTGGAGTGGAGCCAGCCGGTATGCAGAGAAAAAATGCGTATAGCAGGCACAAGAGTTCTACAGGTGGAAATCATACAGATAGGCGCAGTTGCCGTGACGGACGGTATCGTAAGCGAGGATTTCTTTTCGGAATATGTAAGACCGAGATATTATACCGAGCTTAAAGGCAGGATAAAGAAGCTGACGGGTATTACGAAAAATGACCTTAAGAACGCCCACGATCTTACAGTGGTGCTGAAGAGCTTCAGAAAATGGCTCGAAAAATTCGGGAAGGACGTTATTATAGTAACGTGGGGACCCGATGACATACCTACGCTTGTAAAGCAGTGCGAGTTCTACGAAAGGGACACCGGCTGGCTTCCCGAATGGTTCAACCTTCAGCCTTTGATGACAAGGCAGTACGGGATAGACAGAGCGCAGATAACACTTCAATCTGCCGTAGAGATAACAGGTGTACAGCAGGAGCTTGACTACCACAGCGCAATAAACGATGCGTACTATACCGCACTGGTTCTTACTAAGATAAATGACATACCGAGCGAAATAGAGTTGCAGAAAAAGATAGATTATGTTCACAGCAACCCTTTCCTGAGCCTCAGACAGACCTCGGAGGGTACGGTAAAGACCGCCCGTATGAACGCAGTGCCGAGATTATCCGAACTTAACCGCTATATCTGTCCTGTCTGCGGCAAACCCGCAACGCTGAAAAGCAGGCTGATATGGCTCAGCCCGATGAACTATATGGCTGTAGTGCATTGCAACAAGCACTCCGTAAAGGTCACGGTAAGGTTTGAGAAGAAAGCGGACGGCGAATACAGATGGATAAAGAAATACACGCTGTCCGAAGAAAAGGACGAGGAGCTTTATTCATCGCTATTAAAGGAAAAATATCCTGCACTGCAGGAAAAAAGCAATAGAAAAATTCCTGCCGTCAAAACCGGCAGAAAGCGTATAAAAGTCAAAACGGAAAGGAAAAACATAAACAATGGCTAAGTTCAAGGCGGCTGCGGTATTCAGCAGCAATATGGTACTTCAGAGAGAGAAGAACGTAAGAGTATTCGGCACGGGCAAAAACGGCGAAAGCGTAATAGTTTCGATATGTGGAAACAAAGCGGTAACAGAGGTAGCCGACGAAAAGTGGTGTGTTACACTGCCGGCAATGAAAGCAGGCGGCCCTTATGAGATGAAGATAAGCAACGGCGAAGAAACTATCGTATTCGGTAACGTTATGATAGGCGAGGTATGGCTCGCAGGCGGTCAGAGCAATATGGAGCTTGAGCTTCAGAACTGCATGGGCGGCAAGGATTTTCTTGCGAACGATAAGACCGAAAACGTCCGCTATTACTACACGCAGAAGAATTGCAACATGGATGAAAAGTTCTTCCGTGACGAAGAAAACACAGGCTGGAGCTGTTTTGACAGCGAAAGCGCAAGAGCGTGGAGCGCAGTTGCGTATTTCTACGCAAAGGAGCTTGCCGCAAGGCTTGGCGTTACTGTCGGAATAATCGGCTGTAACTGGGGCGGTACAAGCGCAAGCTACTGGATGAGCCGTGAATCTCTCGAAAAGGATACAGACCTCAAGGCATACCTTGACGATTTCGATAATGCGGTAGCAGGCAGGTCAAGAGAGGAAATGGACAAGGAATATCTTGACTATGTGAAATATGAGGAAGAGTGGCAGAAGAAGTCGGTAGAGTTCTACAGCGCACATCCCGACGGAACGTGGGACGAGTGTCAGGCTTACTGCGGTGTAAGCAAGTATCCCGGTCCTATGACGCCTTTAAACCCCTTCCACGCAACAGCGCTTTATGACAGTATGGTAAAGCGTGTATGCCCGTATACTATCAAGGGCGTTATCTATTATCAGGGCGAAACGGACGACAACAGACCGAAAACTTATTTCAAGCTGTTCAAGGCGCTTATTCAGCTTTGGAGAGATGACTGGGGCGATGATGAGCTTCCGTTCATGTTTGTACAGCTTCCGATGCACCGCTATAAAGCCGACCCCGACTGGAAGCACTGGTGCCTTATAAGAGAGGCGCAGATGCGTACTTTCAAGACGGTAAAGAATACGGGTATTGCGGTTATTCTCGATTGCGGAGAATTCAACGAGATACACCCCAAGAACAAGGTACCGGTAGGTCACAGACTGTACCTGCAGGCTATGCACCACGTTTACGGCGACAACGAAACAGAGGCATTCGGCCCTATTTACAAGAATATGACTGTAACAGGCGACAGAGCAGTTATCAGCTTTGACCACGCAGAGAGCGGCTTTGATATAAAGGGCGACAACGGCATAACAGGCTTTGAGGTTGCCAGCGCAGATAAAGAATATAAGCCTGCCTGCGCCGTTATAGATGAGGACGGAACGATAAGCGTCTACGCAGACGAAGTAAAGAAGCCTGCGTATGTACGTTACCTCTGGACAAATTACGGCGATGTAACGCTGTACGGCAAGAACGGTATCCCCGTTGCCCCGTTCAGAACAAGTATGAATGACGAAAAGTAAGAATAAGAACCGAAAGGCGATATTATGGAACTTAAACGCAGCAGCGGAGTATTACTTCATATAACAAGCCTCCCTGCAAACGAGGGCATAGGAACACTCGGAAAACCTGCCTTTGAGTTTGTGAACTGGCTGAAAGCGGCAGGGCAGAAATACTGGCAGGTACTCCCGATACACCCGACAGGCTATGCCGATTCACCCTATCAGTCACCGTCGGCATTTGCAGGAAACCCACTGCTTATAGACCTGTGGGAGCTTGTAGAACTGGGGCTTCTTGCACCCGATGACATAAAGGGCAGAGAATACGGCGAGGACCCGTCCACAGTAGATTATGAAAAGGTGATCGCACAGAAAAAAGAGCTTCTCCACAAGGCGTTTTTCTCGTTCAAGGAGGACGTTTCCTATCTTGCCTTTATTCAGGAGCAGAGCTGGTGGCTTGAGGACTATGCGCTTTTTATGGCGATAAAACAGCATAACGAACTGCGTTCGTGGATGACATGGGACAAGGAGTTACGCTTCAGAAAGCCCGAAGTGCTTGCTGCTTTCAAGGAAGAGCATATAGAGGACATCAAATTTCACCGTTTCGTACAGTATATGTTCTTTACCCAGTGGAACAAGCTGAAAGCATACGCCAACAAGAACGGCATATCCATAATAGGCGACATTCCGATATATGCCGCAATGGACAGTGCGGACGTGTGGGTAAACCCGAAATTGTTCACGATAGATATTTCGCTAAGACCTACTCTTGTTGCAGGAGTACCGCCCGATTATTTCTCACCCACAGGACAGCTGTGGGGAAATCCGCTGTATGACTGGGACGCTATGGAGCGTGACGGCTATAACTGGTGGCTGTCAAGAATAGACCACGCAATGAAGCTGTATGATATGGTGAGAATTGACCACTTCCGTGCGTTTGACACCTATTACGCTATCCCTGCCGATGCAACAACAGCCGAATACGGCGAGTGGAAAAAAGGCCCCGGTATGAAGCTGTTCGACACGGTCAGGGAAAAGCTGGGCGATGTCAATATCATAGCGGAGGATCTGGGCGATATATTCGACAGCGTAAAAAAGCTTCTCAGCGATACGGGCTTCCCCGGTATGAGAGTTTTACAGTTCGGCTTCAACAGCGAAGGCAAGGACAGTATTCACCTGTGCCATAACTATGTAAATAACTGCGTAGCGTATACAGGCACACATGATAACGATACTATAATGGGCTGGCTTAAATCAGCAGATGCGAAAGCCGCAAAGATGGCAAAGAGCTACATAAACGCAAACTTTCTGGAGCATAAGAACGTCAGCTTCATAAGAAGCGTTTATGCAAGCCCTGCCGCACTTGCGATAATTCCGATGCAGGACATTCTCGGCATAGACGGCAGGGGACGTATGAATGTTCCCTCGACTGTCGGAGGAAACTGGACGTGGAGAATGAAAAAGCCCGCAAATAAAAAATCCGCACGTCTTATGAATAAGCTTACAACAGCTTATCTCAGAAAGCCGTCGGTAACAGCAAATGCAAAGGACAAATAAAAATGTCATTATCCGATATATTTGATAAGATAGCCGCAGGCAGAGAGCCTGCACCGCAGGGCGCTGTCGAATATCTCATAGTGGGGCTTGGCAATCCCGGCACTCAGTATGAGAACACAAGGCACAACGCAGGCTTTATGGCGGCGGATACCCTTGCGGAAAAACTCGGCGTACAGATAAAAAAGCTGAAGTTCAAATCCCTTATAGCCGATTGTGCGATAGAGGGCAGGCACTGCATTATAATGAAACCGTCAACCTTTATGAACAACAGCGGCGAGGCGGTAGGCGAGGCTATGAGCTTCTATAAGATACTCCCTCAGAATATACTTGTGATGTACGATGATATTTCGCTTGATGTCGGCAGAACAAGGATACGCAGAAAAGGCAGTGACGGCGGTCATAACGGTATAAAGAGCATAATTCTGCACACAAACAGCGATGCTTTCCCCCGTATAAAGATAGGCGTAGGTGCAAAGCCGCACCCTGATTTTCCGCTTGCCGACTGGGTATTATCAGGCTTCAAGAAGGAAGACGGCGAAAACCTTGAGAAAGCGCTCGACAATGCCGCAGAAGCCGCAAGGCTCATAGTTGCGGGCAAAATAGACATGGCAATGAATAAATACAGTTCGTAAGAAAGACAGACAATATGGAACTTCTTAAAAATATGGCTGACACGCTGACCGAGTACAAAAAGTCAGTCGCACATATTTTAAGCGATGAACCCGTGCCCTTACTGGTCACGGGACTTTCGCATATACACAAGGCACACTTCTTGGCGTCCTTATGCTATGAAAAGCTTCCCTCGCCGGTACTTGTCATAACCGAGAGCGAGGCATCTGCGGCAAAGCTCACAGAGGATATAAACACAATGTGCGGTGATACTGCCGCATATCAGTTTCCTGCGTCGGATATGACCCTTGCCGATACTGAGGCACAGTCGCAGGAGTACGAGTACAAGCGTATCGAAACGCTGTCTGCGGCGCTTTCGGGCAAGGCAAGGCTGATAATATCCTCGTCCGAAGCGGCGGTACAGCTTACCGTTCCGAAAGACGTACTGAAAAAGCACACTGTTACGCTTAAAGCAGGCGATGAGATAAAGCTTGACGAGCTTGCAAAGACGCTTGTCAGCGCAGGCTATACACGCTGTGATATGATAGAGGGTAAGGGACAGTTCTCGTTCAGAGGCTCGCTTGCCGATATTTACCCCGTCAGCAGTGATTATCCTGTCAGGATAGAGCTGTGGGGCGATGAAATCGACACGGTGGCATCATTCGACATTGACACGCAAAGAAGAATAGATACGGTAAAGAGTGTCAGCATAACACCCTGCGGAGAAACAATTTTCGAGGAGGGTGTTCTTTCGGGGACGTTGCAGACGCTTCTTGAAAAGACCGAAAAGAACAAAAAGAAGAACGATGAAGCGGCAAAGCGTATAAGACGTGATATAGCAAGACTGCGTGACGGTATTTCCGTATGCTGTCTTAACCGTTATTTTCCGCTTTGCTATAAAGAGCCGGGCAGTATTTTTGATTATGCGTCCACTCTTATAGTCAGCGAATCCTTTACTGCGGCAGAAGCGGCAAAGGGAGCTATCTCGGCTCACCTTGAGGATCTGAAGCTGCTTACCGAGGACGGAGTTCTGTGCAAGGGACTTGACAGGTACCTGATGAGCAAAGCAGAATATCAGGACACGGTAAAGAATAAAGTGCGGCTTTATATGGATACGTTCATAAGAGGCGGAGGAATCGACCTCAGCGATATTCTGAAGGTAGATTCGATACAGCTTTCCGCATGGAGCGGAGAGTATAAAATGCTTTTCGAGGAGCTTGACAATTACAGCAGGAACGGCTATTCCTGCGTGATTTTCGGCGGTACGGACAAAGCGGCAAAGATACTTGCGGAGGATCTGCACGATAAAGGCTACAAGGCTGATTATGCCAAAAACCCGAAGAAATTCTATCTCGGCAGAATTACGGTAGTCGAGGGAATATTATCGGCAGGCTTTGAATATCCGGAAGAAAAAATAGCCGTACTCACCCGTACAAGCGCTTCATCGTCAAAAACCTCCGCACCTAAGAAGAAATTCAAAAAGGGCGCACAGATACGTTCGCTCAGCGATATTTCTCAGGGAGATCTTGTAGTACACGGCTCATACGGCATAGGTGTATTCGAGGGCGTTCAGAAGCTCACAGCAGACAAGGTTTCAAAGGATTATATAAAGATAAAATACGCAGGTACGGATGTGCTTTATGTTCCAGTTACCCAGCTTGACCTCATTTCACGTTATATCGGAAGCGGAGATGCGGATACGGTAAGGCTGAACAAGCTTGGCACAGATACATGGAAAAAGGCGAAAACAAAGGCAAAAGCGGCAACGCAGGAGATGGCAAAGGAGCTTATCGAACTGTATTCTCGCCGTATGAAAGCGAAGGGCTTTGCATTCTCCCCCGATACCGAGCAGCAGCATATATTCGAGGATCATTTCAGCTATGTTGAAACGGACGATCAGCTTCGCTGCATAGAGGAAATAAAGCACGATATGATGCGTACTGCCCCTATGGAGAGGCTTCTCTGCGGAGATGTAGGATTCGGAAAGACGGAGGTCGCACTCCGTGCCGCATTCAAGTGTATAGGTGACGGTAAGCAGTGCGCTATACTTGTGCCGACTACCGTTCTTGCGTGGCAGCACTACCAGACGGTTTTAAAACGTATGGAAGGCTTTGATATAAGAGTTGAGCTGTTGTCACGTTTCCGCACAGCAAAGGAACAGAAGATAATTCTGAAGAAGCTGGAAGAAGGCGAGCTTGACCTTGTAGTAGGCACACACAGGCTTGTTCAGGACGATGTTAAGTTCAAGGATTTAGGACTTGTCATAATAGACGAAGAACAGCGTTTCGGCGTAAACGATAAGGAAAAGCTGAAAGAAGCGTTCACAAACGTAGATGTTCTGACGTTATCTGCAACCCCCATTCCCAGAACGCTGAATATGGCGATGTCGGGAATAAGAGATATGAGCGTCATTGAAACTCCGCCCGGCGACCGTCACCCGATAACCACATACGTTGTCGAGCATGACAGAGGCGTTATAGCGCAGGCGATAAATAAGGAGCTTCGCCGCAACGGACAGGTTTACTATGTCCACAACCGCATTGAAAGCATATATTCCTGCGCCGCAGATATTCATTCTATGGTACCCGAAGCAAATATCGGAATCGCACACGGAAGAATGAGCGAGGAAGAGCTTCTTGATGTATGGAGAAGGCTTATCGAGGGCGAGATAGATGTGCTTGTCTGCACAACGCTTATCGAAACCGGTGTAGATGTACCCAACTGCAACACGCTTATCATTGAGAATGCGGATTGTATGGGACTTGCCCAGCTCCACCAGCTCAGAGGACGTGTCGGACGTACAAACCGCCGTGCATACGCATATTTCACATTCAGACGTGGCAAGGTGCTAAGCGAGATCGCCACCAAGCGACTTGACGCAATAAGAGAGTTTACACGCTTCGGTTCGGGATTCAGGATAGCGATGAAAGACCTTGAAATAAGAGGTGCAGGTTCGGTTCTCGGTCAGAGCCAGTCGGGACATCTTGCGTCTGTCGGCTATGATATGTATATAAAACTGCTCAACGAGGCTATTTTAGAACAGCAGGGCAAAGCCCCCGAAATTACTCCGGAGTGCCTTATTGATATAAGAATTGATGCGTTTATCCCCGAAAAGTATATCTCTAATCAGGCACAGCGTGTTGACTGCTACAGAAAGATAGCGATGATAGAAAATGACGAGGACGCTTATGATGTGACCGATGAGCTTATCGACCGTTACGGCGATGTGCCGAGAGCGGTCGAGGGCCTTATCGAGGTTGCAAAGCTTAGAAGGATTGCTCAGAAGATGCACCTGACCGAAATAATCCAGAGCGGCGATGTTATGATATTCTATCCCGAAAAGACCGATAAGAAAACGATGGAACGTGTTTCGGCGGTAGGAGGAAAATTCGGCAAGGATATGATGCTGAACATTGCCACCGACAAGCCTAACTTCCGTGTAAACGGCACGGATAAACATGGCGGACCGCTTGCACTGCTTGCGGATACACTTGCGGCAATGCAGTCGGTTGATAAAGACAGCGATAAAGAGAATGTGACCGAAGAAGGTGAGAATAATGGCTGAGAAGAAAAGCGTCAAGCGTAAAGTTATAACAGCCGTTGTAATTATCGGTGTGTTTGCACTGCTGATAGGCTCGTTCTTTTTGAGGGATGTTTGTCTGAGAGCAGGTATCACCGAGTGCGAAAAGCGTGAGATACTTCAGGTAAAATCCAAGTATTCGTCTATACTGGACACGATAGTAAAGACAAGTACCGATATTGCCGACTATAAGATTACAGCCGCTCACGGCGGACTTTTTGAAAAATCGGTCATATCGGCTGATGAAAACGGCGAGCCGCTTTATGATAAGCTGACGGAGGAGCTTGATGTATTGTGCCATACTTACTGTTACGGCGTAGAAAAGCAGGATAATGCAGTACATTTCAGCTTCAACACCGGCAACACAAAACAGCTTATCTATTCTGCAAAGGATATTTCCGACAACGAAACTTCATCGCTCGGCGATAACTGGTACTACTATGAGAAAGTAATGACAGCCGATAACGGCTGATACAAAGAACAAAAGAGAAGGACACAAAAATGAAAAACATAATTCTTATCGGAATGCCCGGCGCAGGCAAAAGCACTGTCGGCGTACTGCTTGCAAAGTCTATGGGATATGATTTTGTGGATGCTGACCTTGTTATTCAAAAACAACAGGGAACAAAGCTCCAGAACATAATCGACGAGCGTGGACTTGACGGCTTCAAGCAGGCGGAAGAACAGGCACTGCTGTCAATAAACGATAAAAAAGCGATAATCGCAACAGGCGGCTCTGCGGTATTTTCGACCGCAGGTATGGCACATCTCAAAGAAAACGGCATCTGCGTATATCTCAGAGTTGACGAGCAGGAGCTTATCCGCCGTCTTACGAATATAAAGACGAGAGGTATAGCCTGCCGTCCGGGTGAAACGGTAGCGGAAATAATTGCCGAGCGTGAGGTGTACTACAACCGCTACGCAGATATAACAATAGATTGCCTTAACACCACGGCAGAGCAGGTGGTAGGGATGATTATGGACAGGATAAAGTAATTCTGATTTTACGCTACAAAAAGGAGGAACTATGTCAAAGTTTGATTACCTGATAGTCGGAGCAGGGCTTTTCGGCTCGGTTTTTGCCTATGAAGCAACACAGCGTGGCAAGAAGTGCCTTGTTATCGACAAGCGAAATCACATTGCAGGCAACATTTACACCGAGAATATCGAGGGGATAAACGTCCACAAATACGGCGCACATATATTCCACACGTCAGACAAAGCGATATGGGAATATGTGAACCGCTTTGCCGATTTCAACAACTTCATCAATTCCCCGATAGCGTCCTACAAGGATGAACTTTACAATCTGCCGTTCAATATGAACACCTTCAGCAAAATGTGGGGAATAAAGACACCCGCCGAAGCAAAGGCGATAATAGCCGGTCAGATAGTAAATCTCAACATAGGCGAGCCGCAGAACCTCGAGGAACAGGCGCTGAAGCTGGTCGGAACGGATGTTTACGAAAAGCTGATAAAGGGCTACACGCAAAAGCAGTGGGGCAGACCCTGCACCGAGCTTCCTGCGTTCATAATAAAGCGTCTGCCACTCAGATTCACCTATGACAACAACTATTTCAATGACCGCTATCAGGGCATAGCGATAGGCGGATATACTCAGATAATCGAAAAGATGCTCGCAGGCTCTGACGTTAAGACAGATACCGACTATTTCGAATTTATCAAGGAAAATCCCGACATAGCCGAAAAGACCGTTTTCACAGGACAGATAGACGAATTTTTCGGTTACAGATACGGCGCACTCGGTTACCGCTCGGTACGGTTTGAAAACGAGATACTCGACACCGATAACTATCAGGGCAATGCGGTAGTAAACTACACCGACAGGGAAGTGCCTTACACGAGAATTATCGAGCATAAGCACTTTGAATTCGGCAAGCAGGAAAAGACGGTCATCAGCCGTGAATATTCAGCCGAATGGCAGCCGGGCATTGAGCCTTACTATCCGATAAACGACGAAGCAAACAATGCTCTTTACGAAAAGTACAAGACCCTCGCCGCTACCCGTCCCGATGTAATCTTCGGCGGCAGGCTCGGACAGTATAAGTACTACGATATGGATAAGGTAATTGCCGCAGCGCTTTCTGCAGTAGATGATGAGTTTGGCAAGTGATAAGCGACAGAATAAAAGCCGATAGACCGTGAACTTTTTTCACAGCCTATCGGCTTTTTTGCAACAAACAATAAAAATAACGGTCACATTCTCTTTCGGGAACGTGACCGTTATATTATTTATAAGTTAATTTAAGGGGAATCCTAAATTACTTCTTGTCAGCGATAGCTGCCTGAGCTGCTGCAAGTCTTGCGATCGGTACACGGAAGGGTGAGCATGAAACATATGTCAGACCGATCTTGTGGCAGAACTCAACAGATGAGGGATCACCGCCGTGTTCGCCGCAGATACCGATGTGCATATCGGGACGTGTAGCCTTACCGAGCTTGATAGCCATTTCCATCAGCTTGCCAACGCCTGTCTGGTCGAGCTTAGCGAAGGGATCGTTCTCGAAGATCTTAGCGTCATAGTAAGCGTTAAGGAACTTGCCTGCGTCATCACGAGAGAAGCCGTATGTCATCTGTGTAAGGTCGTTTGTACCGAAGCAGAAGAACTCAGCTTCCTTAGCGATCTCGTCAGCTGTAAGTGCTGCTCTGGGGATCTCGATCATTGTACCAACTTCATACTTGAGGTCAGCGCCGGCTTCCTTGATAACAGCGTCAGCTGTTTCAACAACGAAGTTCTTAACGTACTTGAGCTCCTTAACATCGCCAACCAGAGGAATCATGATCTCAGGAACGATTGTCCAGTCGGGGTGATTCTTCTTAACGTTTAATGCAGCCTTGATAACAGCCTTAGTCTGCATCTTAGCAATTTCAGGATATGTTACTGCAAGACGGCATCCTCTGTGACCCATCATGGGGTTGAACTCGTGGAGAGATGCGATGATGTTCTTGATTGTTTCAACAGACTTGCCCTGAGCCTTAGCGAGAGCCTCGATGTCAGCTTCTTCTGTAGGAACGAATTCGTGCAGAGGAGGATCAAGGAATCTGATTGTTACGGGGCAACCTTCAAGTGCTTCGTAAAGAGCCTCGAAGTCAGCCTGCTGCATAGGCTCGATCTTAGCGAGTGCAGCTTCTCTTTCTTCAACTGTATCTGAGCAGATCATCTCACGGAAAGCGGCGATTCTGTCAGCTTCGAAGAACATATGCTCGGTACGGCAAAGACCGATACCTTCAGCGCCAAGCTCTCTTGCCTTCTTAGCGTCAGCAGGAGTATCAGCGTTTGTTCTTACCTTAAGAACTCTGTACTTGTCAGCCCAAGCCATGATTCTGCCGAATTCGCCTGCGATCTGAGCGTCAACTGTAGCGATAGCACCGTCATAGATGTTACCTGTTGTACCGTCGATAGAGATTACGTCGCCTTCAACGAATGTCTTGCCGCCAAGCTCAAACTTCTTGTTAGCTTCATCCATATTGATTGCAGAGCAACCGGAAACGCAGCACTCACCCATACCACGAGCAACAACGGCTGCGTGTGATGTCATACCGCCACGAACTGTCAGGATACCCTGAGCAGCCTTCATACCTGTAATATCCTCAGGTGATGTTTCAAGACGAACCAGAACTACCTTTTCGCCTCTATCAGCCCACTCTACAGCGTCTTCAGCTGTGAATACGATCTTACCGCAAGCAGCTCCGGGAGAAGCGCCGAGACCCTTACCGATAGGTGTAGCGGCCTTGAGTGCCTTTGCGTCGAACTGGGGGTGAAGAAGTGTATCAAGGTTACGGGGATCGATCATAGCAACAGCTTCTTCTTCTGTTCTCATGCCTTCGTCAACGAGGTCACAAGCGATCTTCAGAGCAGCCTGAGCTGTTCTCTTACCGTTTCTTGTCTGGAGCATATAGAGCTTACCGTGTTCAACTGTGAACTCCATATCCTGCATATCTCTGTAGTGGTCTTCAAGAGTCTTGCAAACTTCTGTGAACTCCTTGAAAGCCTCAGGGAACTTCTGTTCCATTTCCTGAATGTGCATAGGTGTACGAACACCTGCAACAACGTCTTCGCCCTGTGCGTTTGTTAAGAACTCACCGAACAGACCCTTAGCGCCTGTAGCAGGGTCACGAGTGAATGCAACACCTGTACCGCAGTCGTCACCCATGTTACCGAATGCCATAGACTGTACGTTTACGGCTGTACCCCATGAGTAAGGAATATCGTTGTCACGTCTGTATACGTTAGCTCTGGGGTTGTCCCATGAACGGAATACTGCCTTGATAGCGCCCATCAGCTGTTCCTTAGGATCAGAGGGGAAGTCTTCACCGATCTTAGCCTTGTATTCAGCCTTGAACTGACCTGCAAGCTCCTTTAAGTCGTTAGCATCAAGCTCAACGTCCTGTGTAACGCCCTTTTCAGCCTTCATCTTGTCGATAAGCTCTTCGAAGTACTTCTTGCCGACTTCCATAACTACGTCGGAGTACATCTGGATAAATCTTCTGTAGCAGTCCCAAGCCCATCTTTCGTTGTTTGACTTTTCAGCCATTACTGCAACAACGTCCTCGTTAAGACCGAGGTTAAGGATAGTATCCATCATACCGGGCATAGAAGCTCTTGCACCTGAACGTACAGATACGAGCAGGGGATTTTCCTTATCACCGAACTTCTTGCCTGTGATACCTTCCATCTTTACGATGTATTCGTTGATCTCAGCCATGATCTCATCGTTGATCTTACGGCCGTCTTCGTAGTACTTTGTACAAGCCTCTGTTGAAATTGTGAAGCCCTGGGGTACGGGAAGACCGATGTTGGTCATTTCTGCAAGGTTTGCGCCCTTACCGCCGAGAAGCTCTCTCATTGTAGCATTACCCTCTGAGAAGAGGTAGCAATACTTATGTGCCATTGGGGGGTTCCTCCTAAATTATTATTCCGGCCGTTTGTCTGAATTTTCCTTTTCTGCGGAAACCTGCAGAATTACAGACTTCTCAGCCATACAATAAGTATTATAACAGATTTGATTCTACTTTTCCAGTGTTTTTTAAAATTTTTTTGTTTTTATGTACCGAAAATGAAGAAAAATTTTTGTAAAATGTGACTAAAGTGTGTTTGGCTGTCGGCAACGGAGGTATTTCAGTATCTGATTGTGTTATACGATAACAGAAAAAGCAACAAAAAAAGCTGCGGCGAAACATACATTTCGTCGCAGCTTTAAATTCAAATCCGATCTCAATATTTCCGTACATTCTGTACAGCCATCATTGCGAGCACCGCAACAGTATTATAAAGTGTGATAACACTGGGCGTAAGCAGGGTCATTTCTCTCAGCAGTACCATTACAAGCACCAGAAGAAGTCCGAGTGCGGACGAACCGAGCATGATCGCCTTTGACAGCGAGAAATCACGGACAAGATTCTTTGCCGCCATAATTGCTCTTGCAAACGAGGTGAATGTACCCGAGCAGGAAAGTCCGCCGTTTCCTCTTGAGGTGTACTTAGTGCTTTCGCTGTATTCCTCGTGTGCCTCGTGAGGAAGTACCTTTACGAGTGACGGGTCAAGCTCGAATATATCCGCAAGGCTTTCTGCCGTTACAAGAGAATCTGTAGTATGAACAAGCACCGTTATGCCTCTTGACTGAAGTGTCTTCAGCGTTGACTGTATTTCGGGATTTGCCGTCATACCCACAACGAACATTGCAACTATATCACCGCTTACCGCAAGATATACAGGCTCAAGACCTTCCGGACAGTATTTGCGTTCATTCTTCTTGTTCGGCAGATCTATGTTGTGCATTTCCATAAGTGCCCTGCCGCCGAGCATAACACGCTTTGTTCCTATCCAGCCCGTAACACCGCAGTTATCCTCGTAAATGCAGTTATCGACCTTCTTGAGAAGTTCCTTGTTGCCAAGAGTCATATCATAGAACGGGTATGACAGTATACCGTCTGTGTGTATCGCAAGGCTTGCCGCCATAAGTATAGCTTCGTCAACGCTGGTCTTGATGATTGAGTTCTTCTTCTGCCAGCGCTTCAGCTTTTTAATCTGTACGCTTCCTGCGGGGAACAGCGTCTTTGCGTCTGTCATGACCGTGTTTACATCGGAAAATTCGATTGCCGCATCATATCCCAGCAGTGCCGCATTGCATTCGCTGAGCTTTTTTGAGGCACGGGAAAGAGGTCTGTTCACAACGAACAAAAGCGAGAACGGCGTTACTGTCAATATGGTGGCAATAGCCGCAGAGATTGCCCAGTAAAGCGGATTTTCGGCTCCCGATGTGGCAAATTCACTGCCAAACGGATTTATGAACGCCAGTATTCCTGCCACAAGTCCCGCAACAAGCGAGGCTATTATCAGCTTTATCGACATTCTGTCCGCTTCGTCGTCGCAGTAGCTCGATTTCAGAAAGTCCGTCAGAAATTCGGTTTTACGCATTGCCGCAATCACAGGAATCTTTTCGCCTGCCGCTCTTGTAAGTGCGGAGGCACGTTCCTCACCGTCGATTACCTGCGCATAATATTTCTGGCTGTCGCCCGATATGAATTTGAAGTTACGCTTTGCACGGGAAATCATATATATCTTTCCGATTGTGTTGAACATAAGACCGACCAGTGCGGTTGAAAGATATATGAACGAGTGACCGAGCTTGAACGTCTGTACGTCAACAAGCGAGATAACTCCGCCGATCAGCGACAGTACCGATGTAAAAGCGCATACCGAGTCGCAGTCGGCTTTTCCGGTCACCAGTTTTACAGCGCCGTTGCTTATTGCTGTCGAGCATATCGCAATGCCGAGTACGCCAAGCACAAGATAAATGTATATCAGCGAGTTTACATCGCCGGTCGTTCCGTTTATGAAATTGAACGCAGAGCCGAGTCCCAGCTTTGCGAATAGGCTGAAATCGTTCATTACGGCAATAATGACGCTTATCATCGTTATGACCGTAAGCATACCGAGCCTTACCTTAAGCCCCTTGTGGCTTGCACAGAGATCCGCCCATATCTGACCTGTGCTGTCATAGTCCTCGAATTCTTCCTCAGGCTCTGCCTGTTCTTCGGCTTCGGGCACCTCGTCCTCAAGCACAAAGTCCTTCAGCTTGTGCTTCTTTGCCGCCGCAAGCTCGGCCTGCTTTTCCTCCTCCACAGCGGGATTTTCTGTCGGAATAGCGCCTGTTGCCTCGATTATCTGCTTCTGATAGTCTATGTTCAGCGGATGCGGAAGCGTGGTCCTGTCGCCGTTTATTGTGTTGAGCGTTATCGTGCGGTATGCCTTGACATTTTCCTTGCGTTGCTGCGCAAGATTTCTGTTCAGCTTCTCTATAAGATTATCGGTCGATTTCTTTCCGTGATATTCCTTTACGGGAGCGTCGTCGCTTTTCGTATCCGAAACCGCTTTTTCCGAAACGTCAGCGGTATCGCTTATTTTTTCGGCAAGAGAGGTTTTCTGCGGTGCTATGGCTTTCAGATCGTCGCCTGCGATGCCCTGCGTGTTGCCTGCGTACATACCGCTCAGCTCCGCAACGGAAACAAGCTCCTTTTCCTTTACCTGCTCGTTTACCTTTTCCTTGACCTCAAGAGGATTAACAAGCGCCAGCATATCGTCGGGGTCGGAGTTCTCACGCTCCTTTTCAAGCATCATTCTGCGTTTTTCCTCGTCGCTGACGATCTCCTTGCGGATCTCGTGAACAGGCTCGGTAGCTTTTTCGGCTTCTGCCGGCTTTGCCTGCACGGTTTTTTCGTTTTCCGCCAAAACCTTTGCTTTATGCTCGTCAATATCTATCTCACTGCTTGCGTCCGCTATCACAAAATTATCGGTTTCGCCAAGCACTTTATCGACATCGCTCTGTTCGCCGGTTATTTTGTCTATATCGGAGTTATCCGTACTGCCGTTATCTTTCCTGCTCTCATAAGACGTTGCTTTTGATGCTTCCTTAGAGCCGTCCTGCGCTTCGTTTATATATTCTGCGTCAACATTTTCCGTGTCGCCGTCCTTTTCACGCAGATATACGCCGTCCTCGCTTCCGTCAAGTCCTTCTATTATTGCGGTTGCGCTTATGTCGTGATGACGTGGGGGCGTATCATCTCCGTATGATCTGCCGGTATTGTCCGAGTCGCCGCTTTTCTTTGCGTCAAGCTCTGCCAGAATATCGTCTATTGAATAATCAGCCATATCATGAGCGTCCTTTCGTTTCTTATTTTCCGGTCGTGCCTTTATCTGTATTTGACCGCCTCGTACATCAGTATGCCTGCGCAGACCGAAGCGTTGAGCGAATTAACCTTGCCGAACATTGGGAGCGACAACACAACGTCGCAGTTTTCCCTTACGAGTTTTCCAAGTCCGAAGCCTTCGCTTCCGATAACGAGTGCCAGAGCGCCCGACAGATCTGCCTTGTCTATGGGAGTTCCGTCCGCCTCCGCACCGTATACCCAGACTCCGTGCTTTTTGAGCGTTTTTATTGTATCAACAAGATTTGATACCCTTGCTATCTTTATCCATGCCGCCGCACCTGCCGATGTTTTGAAAACGGTAGGATTGACGGTAGCACTGCGTCTTTTCGGAATAATCACTCCGTCTGCACCCGCCGCCTCGGCTGTACGGATTATCGCACCCAGATTATGCGGATCCTGTATCTCGTCACATATAATTATAAAAGGCGGTTTGCCCTTGCTTTCGGCATTTGCGAGAATATCCTCTACCGTGCAGTATGAAACTGCCGATAATGCCGCCGCAACGCCGCCGTGCTTGTCGCCGCACAAGGCTTTCAGCTTATCCTCGCCTGCATCCTTTACGACTATGCCCTGCTTTTTGGCAAGTGCGATGATCTGATTCATTCCCTGCGCACTCTTAAGCACAAAGACGGTGTCTATCGGCTTTTCGGCTTTGAGAGCCTCCGTTACCGCATTTTTACCGTATATAATTTCTTCGTTTGAAGCTGTTCCCATTATGATACCTCTGTAATTTCCTTGTATATGCATACAGATATGCAGATTAAGTATAACACAAACCGACCTTTTTTGCAAGCAAAATAAAGGCTTGGAGCGACCTTTCACGAATTTTTCACAACTTATCGCAAATCGACCGACAAACGCTTGCAGAAATTAGCTTTGTTATTTTCCGTTCAGGCGGCGATAATATTATTGTCGGATATTTTCCGACAGCCGAAAGGAGAATAAAAATGGATTTTAAACGTGATGAATCGTTACAGAAAAGAAAAAACACGGGCTACAGCGACACAGCAAGGATAATGAGAAGGGCGCTCGGAGTAACGGCGATGAGAGGCTCGGATTTCGATCCCGACGGAAGCTATACCGGCGTATGCGACAATATTTACGAAAAACCCGTGCAGGATGCCGACGATTTATAATTAACGCTTGAAATAAGCCTTCCGTTGTGGTATGATATTTCTGTCCATCACTAAATTTATTATCACAACGGAAGGTGTTTATTTGTTACATACTGAGCAGGACAAAAAGCAGATAAAGATAATTACGCTCGGTGAGCTTAATCGCCGTGCGGAAGATATTGATACATTCATCAAAACCTCCGAAAAGCAGTATTCGGATAAAATAGCGGCGGCGGCAGACAGCATAGCGCAGTGCCACAAACAAAAGCCGCTGGTGCTTTTGTCGGGACCGTCCGGTTCGGGCAAAACCACAACGGCATATCGCATAGCGGATGCGCTTGTGAAAAAGGGCATTAAGGCGATAGTCATATCTATGGATGATTATTTCGTGCCGGGAGTTATACCGCCTGATGAAAACGGCAGGGTAGACCTTGAAGCGCCTGCAAGGGTCGATTGCGAGCTTCTGAAAAAAGATCTGCGTACTCTGGCGGCAGGCGGCGAGGTAAGACTGCCTAAATTCAATTTTGCCGATAAATCAAGACAGTACGGCAACGCAATACGATGCGACGGCAACACGGTAGTTATAATAGAAGGCATCCATGCGCTCAATCCCGATGTTACGGGCAAGATGCACGACAGCGCAACGTTTATCTATGTCAGCGTCCGTACAAGAATAGCCGATGAAAAGGGCGGACTTCTCCACCCGTCAAAGATACGCCTTATCCGCAGGCTCTCCCGTGACAAGCTGTTCAGAGGAAGGGATTATCACAGGACGATAGAGCAGTTCCCCAGCGTACAGCGTGGCGAAAGCCTTTATATAATGCCGTATAAGCACCTTGCGGATTTTGATATAGATACATTCTTCCCGTATGAGCTTTCGGTATACAGAAGCGTGCTTGCGAAGCTCTGCGACAATGATTTTGACGAATGTATAAGACAGGTCAACCGCTACAGCGAGTTACCCAGATTCCTGTCGCTGATAAAAGAGGTTCCGCCGGAGGCAGTCCCCGAAAATTCGCTTATAAAGGAATTTATAGGCTGATATAAGGCTTTGCACATAGCCGTCCGAACGTATCGGATGGCACAGACTGTTGATAAACCTATATTTTTAATAATACGGGATAATACGGGGTTTGGGGCGTAGCCCCAAGCGGGGTGAGGGCGGCAGGGTAGATTATAATATCAAGTGCAACACAAAAAATATGGACATCATACTCACTTTC